>Ga0226835_1000085_pt1 | contig 184848 bp, 171 predicted proteins | sample LAC_MetaG_1_FD_163627 | JGI IMG/M metagenome (GOLD analysis project Ga0226835, IMG submission 163627) | Anaerobic ammonium oxidizing microbial communities from anammox membrane bioreactor (MBR) in UC Berkley, California, United States -... | ecosystem: Engineered > Bioreactor > Anaerobic >... | reverse complement strand
CCACAGCTCGCTCGGCGACATCACCCCGGCGGAGTTCGCCGCGGCGTATCGCCAGCGGCTCGAGCAGGCAGTATCTTTAACCGCGGACTCCAACCGGAATCCGTACTAAACCGGGGAGCAGGTCGCAGCGCCTAAGCGCGAAATGGCCCTGCTACCTGCAGAGAGCCAAACTACTGATCGCACCGGTGGCCGCCTGTCGCCAGGTCCAACACCAGATCATGCTAAACGCTAGCCTGCCGACTTAAGCGAAAAGAATTAACCACGCCTCAACCACGGACGCAGTTGGTAGCGTCAACCGATAGCTCGTCACAGAAAGGCTGACCGAATCGATAGTTCTTCTATCGACTCTTCTCCTCGTGATAGTAGATTCCGACGCCTATGCAGCCAAGAGCGTCAGAAGAGACCAATGCGGGATCCTTTTTTCGAACGGCCTTCGTCTGACGCGACAATAGGTCGTCGATTTCCTCCGAAACGCTAATGAGCTTCTCATGAACCAGTGGTCGAAGTTGCTCAAAGTATTTGAGCTCAATCGGTGAACTCTCAACAAAGCGCTGAAAGTGCCTTTCTCTCTGCCTTTCAGGATTACTGTTAACTGCAACAGTTTCAGCTAATCGCCGCAAGCCTAGTTCTAACCCAACAATTACCTTCTCACCAGCTGTATCCGGAATGAAGTGTCGCTTTAATGGCACCACCTTTTTCCCACCAACCATCTGAATCGCACCAGCCCGAACGAGTTCGCGACACATCGCGCCCGCTGGTATATCGCGGGTAACACGCGCTACCAGCGACGAAAAGGTGTATCCGCGGCCAGAGTATGCCAATACTCTTGGCTCCCCTGATTTGCGCTCAAAATATCTCGGATTTGTGTGCCACTCGTTTAGTACCGCAGCCGGAATGGTCACTGATGCTGAGGCTGTGGAGCGCCGCTTCTTGCATTCACGTCGAACTCGACTAACCTCCTTCCTGGACAAGCCCGTCATCACAGCCACTCGCGCAATGTTTGTCGGCCGGTTACGCACTCCGTAATCCGCTGATGCGGCTTCGACAAAGGCGCGCTTGGAAAGGTCAGCGAACTCGGTGTAGCCGACACCACATCGCAGAAGCGTCCTGGCGAGTGGCAACAGCACACCCATCAGTACCTTGCGAATTCTCTCCTGGGTCACGTCAGATTTCATTTCATCCCGCCTTGTCGTCGTTGACGAGCGCCAGGAATTCGGCCTCTGTCAGCACAGGTACCCCAAGGTCTCTTGCTCGCGCAACCTTGCTTCCGGGGTTTTCTCCGCAAACCAGATAGGACGTACTTGCCGATACCGAGCTGGCTACCCGGCCGCCGGCTTCACGAATTCTCTCCTGCGCCTGGTCACGAGTCATGCCAGCGAGGGTCCCGGTCACGACCAGTGTCTTTCCTGCAAGGGCCTGGTGCGCTGCCTTGGGCCTTTCGGCCTGTTCTGGCCAGCAAATCCCGAGGCGGCGCATCTCGGCAATGACTTCCTGGTTGTGCGGTTGAGCAAAAAATGCGTGAACCGCGCCAGCGATTGTCGGCCCTACGTCTTCCACCTCTTGCAGGCGCTCCTCGGTGGCGGAAAACAGTGCATCGATGCCCCGGAAGTGCTGCGCCAAGGCGCTTGCGGTCGCCTCCCCCACCCCGGGGATTCCCAGCGCGAACAGGAACCTTTCCAGGGTCGTGCTACGGCTTCCAGAGATCGCCGAAACCAGTTTCGCGGCCGACTTCTCGCCCATGCGCTCGAGATCAGCCACCTGGTCAGGCCGCAATCGGTACAGATCAGCCGCGTTGGCAACCAGTCCTACGTCGACAAGCTGTTCGATGAGCTTCTCGCCCAGACCATCGATGTTCATCGCTCGCCGAGATGCGAAATGGCGCAATGCCTGCTTGCGTTGCGCCGGGCAAACGAGCCCGCCAGAGCAGCGCGCGACTACCTCGCCCTCGGAACGAATGATGTCTGAACCGCAGACCGGGCACTGGCGTGGCGCATGCACCGCCCTGGACTCTGCAGGGCGCTTGTCCAGCATCACAGCAACGATTTCGGGAATTACGTCTCCTGCACGGCGGACGACTACCGTATCCCCCGGGCGGACATCCTTGCGCGCGAGCTCGTCAAAATTGTGGAGTGTGGCATTGCTCACCGTCACGCCACCGACGAACACCGGCTTCAGGCGTGCGACAGGCGTTATGGCACCGGTGCGTCCAACCTGAAACTCGACACTTTCAACCGACGTCAGGGCCTCCTCTGCCGGGAACTTGTGGGCGATCGCCCATCGCGGTGCACGCGATACAGACCCCAGTATGGCCTGGTATCCGTGGTCGTCCACCTTGTAGACGACACCGTCGATGTCGTATGGAAGACTGCGCCGTCTTTCAGTCATTCGCCTGAAATAGCCTAGACAGCCATCCACGCCATGAACCAGTTCACTCAGTTCATTGACCCTCAAGCCGAAGGATCTCAGGAGTGCCAGCGAAGCGGTATGGCCCGGCGGCAAACTGATGCCGCGAACCTCACCCAGCCCGTAGGCATAGAACTCGAGCGGACGTGTCGAAGTCAGCTTCGGATCCAGCTGCCGCAGACTTCCAGCCGCCGCATTCCGTGGATTGACGAAAGTCTTTTCCCCGGCACTGCGCGCCCTGGCGTTCAACGCCTCGAAGCCCGAGCGCGACATGAAGATCTCTCCTCGGACCTCCACCAAATCCGGTAGCGTATCGCCTCGCAGACGTAGTGGTATTGTCTTTATTGTGCGCGCATTGCTGGTGACATCCTCGCCCACGCTTCCATCGCCGCGGGTCGCCGCCTGGACCATGCGGCCATGCTCGTACCTCAGACTGATCGCGATCCCGTCGAGCTTCGGCTCCGCGGAGTAATCGATGGACCCCGTCACTCCAAGACGCTCACGGACTCGCCGATCAAACGCAATGACCTCGGCATCCTCGAAAGCATTGTCCAGTGACAGCATCGGCGTGTGATGCTGAACCGGCAGAAACTGCTGAGTGGGTCGACCCCCGACACGCTGTGTCGGCGAGTCTGGAGTGATCAATTCGGGATACCTGGCTTCCAGCCCGACGAGATCCCGCATCAGTGCATCGTATGCAGAATCCGGAATCGACGGCTGGTCCAGGACGTAATAGCGGTAATCGTGCCCTTCAATCTCTGCGCGAAGTCGGGCGACCTGCTCACGAACTGCGGCAGTCAGGGGCACACGGGGTTCCTCAGGATGCTGGGCGCCTGTGTCGCCGCTGAATGACCTCCTCCCGCAGAAATCGCTCGCGCTGGATGCTGAGGCGGCTGCCGTGCTCATCAAGCAGCTCACCATCCAGGCTGGTCGCCAGCGCATGCGCGGTCGACAGCATGGCGTCGAAAGCTGTCAGTGCATCCTGTGGCCCGGGGATGGTGAGAAAGATGCTGACTCCAGGAAAGCGCATGGCCGACATGCTCGACAGGTCAAAGCTGCCTGGTTCCGCCAGGCTGGCGACACTGAACAGGACCTGCGCTTGGTCAGCGGAGTCGTGACGATGGAAAATACCAAACTGTCCATGCCGCAGGCCTTCCGCCTGGAGGGCCAGCAGCAACGATTCCCCACCGAAGGTAGCTGATCCGCGACCTGTCAGGCGCACCGTAACGATCATGTCCGGTGCCTTGAACTCCTGAGCCAAAGGCCGGCCAGGCTCCGGCGATTCACTCAGTTCGCCCTGGTCGGCGGGTTCGCCAGGTTTCTCATCTGCCTTCAGGCCTGATACCCGTTGACGCAGAAGGTCAGTAGCAACTACTGGCCTGCGCCCGGCGGACTCCCTTCGCGACAACCAGAATACCAGCAGGAGGACCAGAACACCGCCGACAGCCAGAAGCCAGCGAAACCCTGACACGACTGCTCCAGTCTAGCTTGCAGCCAGTTGAACCGCTGCATCCAGATCTACGGACACCAGGCGCGACACCCCGGGTTCATTCATGGTGACACCAATTAACTGGTTCGCCATTTCCATCGTGGTCTTGTTATGAGTGATCACGACAAACTGCACTCTTTGCGACATCTCCCGGACAATGTCGCAGAAACGCCCGACATTCGCCTCATCCAGTGGCGCATCCACCTCGTCCAGGAGGCAAAATGGCGCGGGATTCAACTCAAAGATCGAGAAAATAAGCGCAACTGCCGTCAATGCCTTCTCACCACCCGACAGCAGGTGAATGCTGCTGTTACGCTTGCCAGGCGGGCGCGCCATGACCGTTACGCCAGCTGCCAGGACATCCTCGCCTTCGAGGCTGAGATAGGCATGACCACCACCAAACAGGCGAGGAAAAATTCGTTTGAGCCCCTGGTTAACGCTCTCGAATGTCTCCTGAAACCGCGAGCGGGTTTCACGATCAATCTTCCGGATTGCCTGCTCCAGGGTTTCCAGCGCTGCGGTCAGGTCGTCATTCTGGGCGTCAAGGTACTTCTTGCGCTCGGCCTGCTCCTGGTGCTGTTCGATTGCGGCCAGGTTGATCGGCCCGAGGCGTTCAATCCGACGGCGAACATCATCCAGATCCTGCTGCCACCGATCGCACCCGGCCTCCACGGACATCTCCTGACGGACGAGCGCTATATCCGCACCAGTCGCATGGAAGTCCTCCATGACAGCCTCACGGCGAACTTCGGCCTCACGAACCTGGATTCTCAGTTCCTCGACAGTACCGCGAACCTCATTGACCACCTTTTCCGCATGGCTTCTCTGAGCTTCACTGTCACGCAATGCAGATTCGACCTGCTCGAGCTCCTCACGCCGCGCGACGAGCTCGCGATCAATGGTGAGCTGCTGCTCCAGCATGGCCGAGAGCTGGCCCTGCAGCGTGGCGAGAGCCGGCTCCGCTTGCTCGATCTGCGCCAACAGCCCGGCAATTCGCTCTTGCAGCTGGAGCCTCTGCCCGTCCATGCGATCAAGGGATGCGGCAATCGAGTCTCTAGCCACTCGACGGCTCTCGATTTCGACGGCCCGACGCGCCACCTCTGAACGAGTCTGCTCCGCCGCTTCCTGGCAAGCCGCGTACCGGCTCAGGAGGTCCGCCTGTTCCCGCTGAAACAACGGGCGGCGCTCAGCCAGCTCATCCAGGCGCGACAGCGCTTCCCGGCCACGCAGCTGCGACGCATCGAGCTGGTCTCCAAGTCCCTGCAACTCGCGCTCGGTTACCTCGATCGTACCCGCCAGCGATTCGCGGCGCTCACGCGTGCGAGAAACATCCTGGCGCAGATTCTCGAGGACCGCCAGAGCTTCGGCATGATCCCGATTCGCGAGGTTGAATTCCTGCGTCAACAGGCCCCTGTCGCGCACAATTTCGGCCAACCTGGCCCGGGCCGCGTCACGGCGGCTTTCAGCCTCCCTGATGCGAATCTGGTCGCTGGCGACCGCCGCGGACAGGTCACGGATCTGGTTTTCACGGGTCAGTACCCCAGCCTCGCTACGCTGCCCGCGATTCACGCGCACCCAGCCGTGACCGAGCCAGACACCATCGCGCGTAATCACCGACTGGTGCGGGCTCGACTGCCACAGCAACTGGACTGCCTCGTCGAGATCTCTGGCTGCCAGCACACCACGCAGCAGCGATGCCGAGTGTCCCGGATTCGCAACGTGCGCCAGCAGTGTGCCAGACCCGTCACCGGCGCCATCAGGCATTCTCTCTACCAGCGCCACCTGAGTATCCGGAAGCCGGGCAATGTGGCCCGCAAAATCCTCGACACATACCGCCTGGAGAAAATCCCCAAGGACTGTCTCAACAGCGTGCACCCACTCAGGTTCAGCCCGCAGCTGCTGCGCAAGCCGTGGCACACCCGTCAGGTTCTCCCGCGACAGCCAGGATGACAGCATCGTATCGTCCGTGCGCAGGGCTGCATCCTGAACCGCCTTGAGTGCACCCATCTGCCCCTGGCATGACGCAAGCTCGGATGTCATCCGCTCCAGATCGTGGCCGAGTTGAAGCTCCAGCTGGCGAAGCTGGTCGGCCTCAACCTCAAGAAGTCGAATGCGCTTCTCCAGGGCCTGGGCACGACCCTCGGCCTGCCGCTCGGCTTCACACTGCTCGGCCAGACGCCCGTCGAGGTCATCCAGTGCAAGGGCGGCATGCTCCTGTCGTTGTACGTTCTGCTGTCGCCGCAGCTGCTCCAACTGGGCAGCCAAGTGTTCACACCGGGTCTGCTCGACCTGCGCTGTCTGCTGGACTTCCTTCACCCCGAGGTTGTATTCCTGCCAGCTGTTCTGCCACTCGTCGAGCGCCCGCTCCGCCTCGGCGAGTGACGCAGCAGCCGCGGCTTCTGCTTCGCGCAGATGGGTCATTTCGGGCTCCAGCTGACCCAGTACCGTATTCAGATCGAGCAGTTGTGAACGGTCACGGTTTACCTCGTGCTCGATGACGGAGACCTGGTCACGCGACTGCGCCAGATCCGACTGCTGCCGGTCACGGATTTCCCGCACGTGAGCCATGCTCTGCTCGAGGCGTGATATCTCGCTCTGAACGCTGTAGTGGCGCGCCTGGGCAGAGCCATGAATCTCGGTTGCGGCCACATGCTGTTCACGCGAGTGCACGATACCGGCTTCAATGCGCCGCTGGTCCGCAATCGCTGCCTCCAGCGCTGTCTGTCGCTGCGCCAGCTCCGCCTGCGTCTCGTTCAGCGCCCGCTCCAGGTCAGTCAGGCGCAGCACGAGTAACTCCGCGACAAGACGTCGCTCGCGACCCTTGAGTTCCTTGTAGCGCTCTGCGGCCTTGGCCTGGCGCTGCAGGTAATCAATCTGCTTGGTGATTTCCTCGCGGAGATCGCTCAGCCGGGCGAGATTGTCACGCGTATGCTGAATGCGGGTCTCGGTTTCGCGGCGCCGCTCCTTGTACTTGGATATCCCCGCCGCTTCCTCGATGTATGCACGCATTTCATCCGGCTTAGCGTCGATCAGCCTCGACACCATGCCCTGTTCGATGATCGCGTAGCTTCTCGACCCCAGCCCGGTACCGAGGAAGAGGTCCGTGATGTCCTTCCGACGGCAACGCGCACCGTTCAGAAAGTAACTGGAGGTACCGTCCCGGGCCAAAGTTCTGCGCAGGGCAATTTCACTGTACTGCGCATACTGACCGCCGATCGAACCGTCAGAGTTGTCGAAGAAAAGCTCGATACTTGCCGCACCGACAGGCTTCCGTGACGCCGACCCATTGAAGATGACGTCGGCCATCGACTCGCCGCGCAGATGCTTTGCGGACATCTCGCCCATGACCCAGCGTACAGCGTCTATGACGTTCGACTTGCCGCAGCCGTTTGGGCCCACGATTCCGACAAGATTTGTCGGCAACTGGAACGAAGTGGGGTCCACGAAGGACTTGAAGCCAGCGAGTTTTATCCTGCTCAGGCGCATCGGTCACGGCCCCAGGCTAGACAATGGAAGTCGGCCGAAACGGGCGCAATCGCAGCCACGCTGTTCTGATGTTGCAATGGGCACCTCCGCCATGCGGAACCTGAGGCCCATGTCTCTGATGGACATGTGGCCAGCTTCCCCGAGCCGGGATTCGCGCACGGCCCGTAGTGTAATGTAAAATTTGCCGGCTTCACCAGTGCCGCTCAGGATACGGCATGACAATCTCGCAACAGACGACAGACGCACCATCGTCCGCGCTGCTGGAAACCTTCAGCAACCCGAACAGCGGCCGCGATTATACCATCCGCATCCGAATTCCCGAGTTCACCTGCCTGTGCCCAAAGACCGGACAGCCGGACTTTGCCACACTTCATCTGGACTATGTGCCGGACCGCCATTGTGTCGAACTGAAAGCACTCAAGACCTACGTCTGGTCGTACCGAAACCAGGGTGGGTTCCATGAAGCGGTAACCAACCGGATTCTGGACGACCTGGTGGAAGTCCTGGCACCACGGTTCCTGCGCCTCACCGCGGAATTCAACGTCCGTGGCGGCATCTATACCACGATCGTTGCGGAGCACCGGCATCCGGGCTGGAATGGGATAGCTGCCGGCAGCAGCCAGCCCGGCGCGGCCCGCTCCCCTGGGCCAGCAGATTCAGCCTGAGACTGGCCGCCAGGCCATGCCCTCTGGCCGTATTCCACCGCATGATGTCGTATGTATAATTCCGCGTTTCCTGAGAACCGGATGCATCGGGCATGGCCGCAAAGAAAAAGCGCTCTACCGGAACGAAAAGGGCAAAAACCACGACTCGCAAGGGCAACGCCGAGGGCAGGAAAGCCTCCGCACTTTCCGCCAAGCGACCGGCGAGCAAATCCCCTGGCAGCAGCAAAGCCAAGGCGCGGCCACCAGCCGCAAGAGCAGCGCAGCCTGCGGCAAAGAAGACGCCAGGCAAGTCAACGGCGAGCCGCAAGGCGGGCGCCGCCGCAGCCAAACCGACCGGCAGCCTCGGCCCCCAGAAGGCGCAGTCCAAGGCTCCCGCCGGCAAGCGGACTCCACCCCCCGCTCGCAGGGCCGACACCGGCCCGCTGACCAGCAGCGTCGGATTGATTCATGGCATTCCGCCTTACCAGCCCAAGGCTGGGGAGGCCTACATGAATGACCGGCAACGCGAGCATTTCCGCAATATCCTCGCTGCCTGGAAGCGTGAACTGATGGAAGGTGTCGACCGGACCGTCCATCACATGCAGGACGAAGCCAGCAATTTTCCCGATCCGAATGATCGCGCCACCCAGGAATCCGAGTTTGGTCTGGAGCTTCGCACGCGCGACCGGGAACGCAAACTGCTGAAGAAAATCGACTCGGCGCTGAGCCGCATCGAGGACGGTAGCTACGGGTACTGCGAGGAGACGGGCGAGGAGATTGGCCTGAAACGCCTCGAGGCCCGCCCTGTCGCGACTTTGTCAGTCGAGGCCCAGGAGCGACGCGAGGTTGCCGAGCGCCAGTATCGCGACCGCGAGGACGGCATCTGAGCGTTCGGCGGAGTCCGCTCGCCGGCCACCAGACGCCTTCACGAAGATCCTCGCCATCATCCCAAACTTTCTCGGAATGTCATGTAACCGATTCATTTTTATTAATTTAATGACTGGCACCTGAAAGGCTATAGCGCAGCGAACTAACTGCCCTCCGATCATGTCCAACCCATCAGGACGGCTGGAGCGAAAGCACCACACCGACCGCCCGATCACGGTGGGTATCAGCACAGAAGGGTAGTGAAATGAACGAAGCCAGACTCATCCGAAAGTATGTCAACCGCCGGCTTTACGATACCGCCGAAAGCCGCTATGTGAATCTCGAAGACCTGCGCCGAGTCATCAACGCAGGCAGCGACATCAAGGTCATCGACCAAGGTAGCGGCGCGGACATTACCACCGCTGTGCTCCTCCAGATCATTGGCGAGGTCGAGCGATCCGGTGCCTCGTTGCTGACCGCCGAGTTCCTCGCTGCACTAATCCGCCTGTCCGGCAGAGAGCGTGATCCTGGACTTGGAGCCCGGCTGCAAACCGCTTTGCGTGCGGCCCTGGCTGACAACCGCGGAACGCGGTTTCCCGCGGAAGCAGATGTCGGCCTGCTTTAGCATTCAGCCCGCAGCACCGAGCTGCTCAGGCCGCGTCTAGGTTGCGCATGCTGAGGCGAATGCGACCCTGGCGGTCGACCTCGAGTACTTTGACGCGAACCACGTCCCCTTCCTGCAGGCGGTCACTTACCCGCTCCACGCGCTCTTCGGAGATCTGCGATATGTGAACGAGACCGTCCCGACCCGGCAGGATCGTGACAAACGCACCGAAGTCCATGAGGCGTGCCACACGTCCCTCGTAGACCTGGCCGACCTCGACATCAGCCGTGATCAGCTCAACGCGGCGCTGCGCCTCCCGGCCGGATGCCGCATCGACAGATGCAATCTTGACGGTTCCATCGTTGTCAATGTCAATCGTCGTGCCGGTTTCCTCGGTGATGGCGCGAATGACAGAGCCACCCTTGCCGATCACATCGCGGATCTTCTCGGGATCAATCTTGATGGTGATGATGGTCGGCGCCCATTCGGACATCTTCTGGCGTGGCGTATCGAGTACCTGGCTCATCTGCCCAAGAATATGCAGGCGTGCTTCCCGTGCCTGCTTCAGGGCATCCCGCATGATGTCGCCGGTGATGCCATCAATCTTGATGTCCATCTGCAGCGCGGTGACACCTTTCGTGGTTCCAGCCACCTTGAAATCCATGTCACCCAGGTGATCTTCATCCCCGAGGATGTCGGTGAGCACCTGGTATCGGTCGCCCTCCTTCACCAGTCCCATCGCTACACCCGCAACCGGTGCGGAAGTTGGTACACCGGCGTCCATCAGCGACAGGCTCGCGCCGCATACGGATGCCATCGAACTGGAGCCATTGGACTCCGTGACTTCAGAGACGACACGGACCACGTACGGGAACTTGGCCATGTCCGGCAGCACTGCCGAAATAGCCCGCCTCGCCAGGCGCCCATGGCCGATCTCGCGCCGCTTTGGCGAGGACATAAAGGAAATCTCGCCCGTAGCATACGGCGGGAAGTTGTAGTGAAGCATGAACCGGTCGCGGTGCTCGCCGCTCAGCGCGTCAATAATCTGCGCATCACGGTCCGTGCCGAGAGTCGTAACGACAAGGGCCTGGGTCTCGCCGCGGGTAAACAGTGCCGAGCCATGAGTCCGGGGCAGGACGCCGGTCCTGATGGTGATCGGTCGTACGGTCGTGTAGTCACGACCATCGATGCGTGGTTCACCCTTGATCACACGCTCGCGCACGATACGGCTTTCGAGGGCTGAAAACTCTTCCCCAACCTGGTCAGCAGTCCAGATCGCCTTCTCACCCGATCCCAGCGACGCAATCGCCTGTGCCTTCAACTCGGAAACCCGGCTGGTGCGCTTCTGCTTCTCACGGATCTTGTACGCTTCATCCAGGTCCTTGCTGGACAGATCCTCGACTGCCTTGCGCAGCGACTGGTCAACCTGTGGTGGCTTCCAGTCCCATGCTGGCTTGCCACACTGCCTGACCAGCTCCTTGATGGCGTTGATGGCGACCTGCAGCTGACCATGCCCGAACATCACGCCATCCAGGACCACGTCTTCGGGAAGGCACTTGATTTCGGATTCAACCATGAGGACTGCAGATGCAGTGCCTGCGACCACCAGGTCCATCTGGGACCTTTCCATCAGGCTCCTGGCCGGGTTAAGGACATAGCGGCCATCGATGTATCCGACGCGGGCGCCCGCGATCGGACCACCAAATGGAACACCAGCAAGCGCGAGGGCTGCCGATGCACCGATCATCGCCGGGATATCCGGATCGACTTCCGGATTGATCGATACCACGGTGGCAATGACCTGGACCTCGTTGTAGAAGCCCTCCGGGAACAGCGGGCGAATCGGGCGATCAATCAGGCGGGAAGTCAGCGTTTCCTTTTCGCCAGGACGGCCTTCGCGCTTGAAGAAGCCGCCGGGGATACGGCCAGCCGCATAGGTCTTTTCCTGATAGTTGACGGTGAGCGGGAAAAAATCCCGATTCTCACCCGCGGTCTTTTCCGCAACGGCCGTTACCAGGACTACGGTGTCAGCCATGCTGACCAGAACCGCACCATCCGCCTGCCGGGCAATCTCGCCGGTTTCCAGGGTGACTTCATGTTCCCCATAGGGAAAGGACTTTTTTACCGACAGCACTATGTCCACCTGCCTTCAAATGATCTGAGAAATGCCGCTATCGCCCCTTGCGAACCCGGCATCGTCGAAATGAACAGTGACGAACAGCGACCGGGATCCGGTCGCTCAGCGGCGCAGGCCCAGCTTGTCAATCAGGGTCTTGTAGCGATCGCCGTCGGTGTCCTTCAGATAATCAAGCAGCTTGCGCCGCTGGTTCACCATCTTCAGAAGTCCACGCCGGGAGTGATGATCCTTCTTGTGCTTCGCGAAGTGGTCAGTCAGCTCGTTGATACGGGCCGACAGCAGGGCGACCTGCACCTCCGGTGACCCGGTATCTGCAGCGCCACGACGATTCTCGGAAATGACCTTGGATTTCTGCTCGGCCGACAGGGACATCAACAACTGCTCCTTGGAGAACTCTCTAGATCTGCATTTGACTGTTCAAAACCGGCGATATTGTACCCTTGGTCACGGCTCAGTTACAGCCTGTCGCCGCCTCCGGGGCACGAATCAGCCGGCGCGGGAGGACCCGCCCCTGGGCGTCGCGCTCGCCAACCCCAAGGAACCGCCGGTCCGGCCCGTATAACCGAACCAGGCCACCATGCCAGGTCGCTGGGCCGGCAACAGGCTCGAGCGCCTGGCCCTGGCGGATCCTCCCGGCCTCGCTTTCCTCAAGCTGAAGGTCTGGCAAGGCCGTCAAAGCCGCATCCAGGGGCAGCAGGAGGCTGTCCAGGGCACGCAAGGACTCCGCAGCAACCCGCCCGAGGCCTTCGAGGGTCACCATTGCCTGCCCCGAAAACGGCCACACCGCCAGCCTGCGTAGTTCCGCTACGTGAGCGACGGTGCCCAGCCGGCGCGCAATATCCTCAACCAGCGTGCGAATGTAAGTGCCCTTGCTGCACCTGACTCTGAGAACAGGCGCCCCTGGGTGGTAGTCTTCGATAGCCAGCTCATGGATGGTGATCTTGCGGACAACGCGGCTGGTTACCTGACCTGCCCTCGCCAGCCGATACAAGGGCTGTCCATTGACCTTGAGCGCGGAGTACATGGGCGGGACCTGCATGCTGGAGCCGCGAAACGCCAGCAGGGCAGCATCCAGATCACTCCTGGAAACCGCCTCAACTCCTCGAGCCACTGTCTGCCCCTCATCGTCCCCGGTTGAGGTGGCGAGGCCAAAGACCAGCCGAACCCGATACAGCTTCTCCGAATCGAGCAGGTAGCCCGCGACCTTCGTCGCTTCACCCAGGCAGATCGGAAGCATGCCGGTTGCCAGCGGGTCAAGACTACCCGTATGGCCGGCCTTGCGTGCGTTGAAGATTGCCTTGACCTGCTGCAGCGCTCGGTTTGACGACATGCCTTCCGGCTTGTCCAGCAGCAGAATTCCAACCACATCCCGTCGCGGCTGGCGGCACGCACGTACATCAACGGTCATGGTCGAGGCGTTGCTCATCGTCCACTGTTGTCGGCTCGGGCTTTGCCGCAGAATCCGCCTCCACTGCCTGCCGGATGAGCTGGTCCAGCGACTGGGCCCGCGCGATGGCATCGTCGTGCCGGAAGCGCAGTTCGGGCACTTTGCGAACCCGCAATTCCCGTGCAACCGCCGATCGAAAAAAGCCCTGCGCCGCATGCAGGCCTGCAGCAACCTCTCCCGCTGACGAATCTCGACCTAGAACTGCGTAGAAGACCCGGGCCACGGCAAGATCTCGCGACACCTCGACCTGCGTAATCGTTACGCCGGAGAGCCTTGGATCCCGGATCCGCGCTGCCAACGCCTCGGAGAGGATGCGCTGGATTGCCTCCCCGACACGGCGACTTCGCGGAAACTCCCTCGGCATTCGTCAGCCACCCGCGTTCCGGCCCGTCGCCCAGAGAGCCCAGCGGCTCAAAGGGACCTGGCCACCTGGACCCGCTCGAAACACTCGATCTGGTCGCCGACCTTGACGTCGCTGTAATTGCGCACGCCGATACCGCACTCCGTCCCGGCGCGGACTTCAGACACGTCATCCTTGAACCGGCGAAGTGAATCGAGTTCACCCTCGAATATCACGACGTGATCACGCAGGACACGCACCGGGTTGCTGCGTTTCACGAAGCCATCGACCACCAGACATCCAGCAACACTGCCGAACTTTGGCGACCGGAAAACGTCCCTGACTTCGGCCAGCCCCACGATCTGGTCGCGGATCTCCGGAGCCAGCATGCCGGTCATCGCCGACCTGACTTCATCAATTGCCTGATAGATGATGCTGTAGTAACGGACATCGACACCGGTCGCCTTGATGGCGTCACGTGCCGCCCCATCTGCCCGGACGTTGAAGCCGACTATCGTAGCACCCGATGCCGCAGCCAGGTTGACGTCAGACTCCGTAATTCCACCGACACCGCTGCCAATAACCTTGACCTGGATTTCACTTGTAGCCAACTTGGCCAATGCATCGCGCAGTGCTTCCGCACTGCCATGCACGTCAGCCTTGATCAGGAGCTGCACCGATTTCACACCGGACTGAAGCTGGCTGAAAACATCTTCAAGTTTTGCCGACTGTTGCTGCGCGAGTTTCGTATCCCTCGTCCGCGCCTTGCGCAGGTCAGAGAGTTCGCGTGCCTGCCGCTCATCAGGCAGCACCACCGCATCGTCTCCTGCCGCAGGAATGCCCGAGAGGCCAAGCACCACCACTGGTGTTGATGCCCCCGCCACCTTTACCGGGTTGGCGGCGGCGTCATACATCACGCGTACGCGGCCGTACTCCTGGCCCGCGAGAAGCACATCTCCCTGGCGTAACAGCCCACCAGTGACCAATACCGTCGCAACAGCACCGCGCCCCTTCTCCAGTCCAGACTCGATCACCACGCCAGTCGCAGGACCATCGCCTGGAGCCTTGAGATCCAGCAACTCCGCCTGCAGCAGCAGGGACTCAAGCAATTTGTCGATCCCAGCTCCAGTGCGTGCTGACACGTTTACGAACAGGGTCTCCCCGCCCCATTCCTCGGGCACTACCCCATGCTGGACCAACTCGTTGCGGACACGCTCCGGATCGGCGTCAGCCTTGTCGATCTTGTTGATGGCCACGACGATGGGAACACCAGCAGCCCGAGCATGCTGAATCGCCTCCTCGGTCTGTGGCTTCACACCGTCGTCTGCCGCCACCACGAGAACCACGATGTCCGTGACTTTTGCGCCACGCGCACGCATTGCCGTGAATGCTTCGTGGCCCGGCGTATCCAGAAATGCAATCTGGCCGTTCGGCGTCTCAATACGGTAGGCGCCAATGTGTTGGGTAATCCCGCCAGCCTCGCCGGCAGCAACCTTTGTGCTACGGATAAAATCAAGGAGCGACGTCTTGCCATGGTCGACATGCCCCATGATCGTCACCACCGGCGGCCTGGGTTGCAGATCACCGGCCACACCCACGCTCGCAAGAATCTCGGCCTCGAGGCCACCGCTTTGAGCAGCCTTTGGCGTATGACCCATCTCCTCCACCACCAGGGTTGCCGTGTCCTGATCGATCACCTGGTTGATGGTTGCCATGGTGCCGAGCTTCATCAGCACCTTGATGACCTCGCCACCCTTGACGGCCATTCTCTGCGCCAATTCCGAAACCTTGATGGATTCCGGAATCTCGACAGCACGGATCACCGGTGCAGTTGGGCGTTCGAACCCGTGACGTGAATCAACGGTAACCGCACCGCCGCGACGTGTCGGCCGTTTCTTCTTCCTGCGACCGCTGATGTCGCTGGCGACATGCAGTTCCTGACGGCCGTAGCGGGTGGACTTGTCATCCACCGGAGTGCGTTCGGGCTCTGCAGCCACCTTTGTCCAGCTGCGAATGTCCTCGGCCGCGCGCTCACGGTCACCGCTCTCGCGCTTCTTGGTCTCCTTCTGCCGGCGCGCTTCTTCCGCGGCCTTTGCCTCTTCCTCTGCCTTGAGGCGGGCCGCTTCCTGCTCGCGGAGCTCCCGTTCCCGACGCTCCTGCTCGACGCGCTCCTGCTCTGCGCGCTCCAGCCGTTCCTTCTCGAGTCGGGATTCCTCTTCCTCACGCCGCTTGCGATCGACCTCCTCCTGCTGCTGCCGGGCTTCCTTCTCGAGTTCGTCGCGCTTTACATAGGTGCGCTTGCGCCGGATCTCGACGTTGACGGTACGCGCACGACCCTGGTTGCTTGCCAGGCGGATTTCGCTCTGGGTACGTCTCTTTAGCGTAATTTTCTTGGGGGCACCGCCCGTCGAATTCTCTTCGGTATGGCCATGACTCCGCCGGAGATGGGTCAGCAACTCCATCTTGGCATCATCACTGATGACGGCGTCAGCGCCACTGACGCTGATTCCTGCCTCGTCAAGCTGCACCAGCAGCCGCTCGACTGGCACCTTCAGCACCTCGGCAAACTGGGCGACGGTCACATCCGACATGCGATTGCTCCGTTCAGGATAACCCGCGATCAGGCCGGGCTCTCTTCGTTTTCAAACCAGTGCGCGCGGGCGGTCATGATCAGCGAGGCTGCCCGCTCCGCATCCAGGCCTTCGACGTCCGCCAGATCATCGACCGCCTGCTCCGCGAGATCCTCCCGCGTAACCACACCGCGGCTTGCCAGCTGCCTGGCCAGATCCGCATCCATGCCTTCGAGCGCAAGCAGGTCATCGGCTGGCGGAGCGCCGCCGGCGGTTTGCTCCGTGGCGATAGCCAGCGTCAACAGCACATCGCGTGCACGGCTGCGAAGTTCATCGACAATCTGCTGGTCAAACTCCTCGATCGCGAGGAGTTCGGCTGCGGGCACATAGGCAATTTCCTCGATTGTCGAGAATCCTTCCTGAACCAGGATCAGGGCGACATCCTCGTCCACATCGAGCTGCTTCATGAACAGCTCTACCACTGTCCTGGCTTCCTGCTCGCTCTTCTCGTCTGCAGCTGCCTCGCTCATCACATTGAGCTCCCAGCCAGTCAGCTCGCTAGCAAGACGGATGTTCTGCCCGCCGCGGCCAATGGCCTGGGACAACCTGTCCTCCGCGACAGCGATATCCATGCTGTGGGACTCTTCATCGACCACAATCGAACTGACTTCCGCCGGCGACATCGCATTGATGACGAACTGCGCGGGATTGTCGTCCCAGGGGATGATGTCCACCCGCTCCCCCGCGAGTTCATTCGAAACAGCCGTCACGCGCGACCCTCGCATGCCTACACATGCCCCAACAGGGTCGATTCGCGAATCATTGCTCTTCACGGCGATTTTTGCCCGCAAGCCGGGATCACGGGCCGCGCCCATGATCTCTATCAGCCCCTGGCCCACTTCCGGGACTTCGATCTTGACCAGCTCCACGAGAAAAGCGGGTGCCGTGCGACTCAGGAACAACTGTGGTCCGCGCAATTCCGAACGAACTTCGCGCAGCAACGCCTTCATCCGGTCCTGCGTGCGGACCGGCTCCCGGGGAATCATGTTCTCTCTCGGGATAAACCCTTCGGCGTTGCTGCCGAGATCAAGAAAAACCCCATTCCTGTCGACCCGCTTGACGACACCGCTCAACAGCTGGCCAACGCGGCCGGCAAACTCCTCGACAACCTTCTTGCGCTCGGCTTCGCGAACCTTCTGCACGATGACCTGCTTGGCTGTCTGTGCGGCAATACGCCCGAAGTCCACTGACTCGATCGGCACCTCGACGTAGCCACCGGGCTCGGCTGCCGCGTCGATTTCGACCGCATCAATCATCCGCAATTCCTTGTCGGGGAACTCCAGTTCCTTGGAGTCATCGGCAAAAACCTTCCAGCGCTGGAAAGTCTCGTAGTCTCCGGTCCTGCGATCGATGCTTACACGCGCATCAATTCCGTCGCCATGTCGCTTGCGGGTTGCAGACGCCAGAGCTGCTTCCAGCGCCTCGAAGATGATCTCCTTGTCGACACCCTTCTCGTTGGAGACAACATCGACCACATTGAGGATTTCTTTGTTCATATGACCGTTTTCCGCGCCGTCAATTTTCGGCCGCCACCCTCGGTTCGGGAATCAGCCGCACCACGTCCACATCCGCCAGCGCAAAGCGCCTTGCCACACCATCACTCGACACTTCGATCACATCCCCGTCACGCACCATCAGCGTGCCGCGGATGTGGCGCCGCCCATCGATCAGCCGGCGGAACTTTACCTGCACCTGAGAACCGGCAAACCTGTCGAAATGCTCGGGCTTCACCAACCGGCGATCCAGCCCCGGCGACGACACCTCCAGACGGTATTGGCCGCCAATGGGATCAGCCACATCCAGCACGCTGCTCACCTGGCGGCTTACACGCTCGCAGTCATCGACCGTGACCCCGTTGCTGGAGTCGATGAACAGGCGGAGAAAGCCCCGGCCACGGCCAAGACTTACCTCGAGATCCGACAGTTCAAAGCCTACGCTCGCTACTGCCGGTTCGAGCAATGTCCACAGCGCCTGCCTGTTTGCCGCCATCAAACCTCAGTTCAATCAGTTACTTGCGCCCATAGAAACAAAAAAGGGCCCTAGGGCCCATTGTATGCAGCGCAGCAGAACCCCTTCCGGATTCGAGCAGGCGCCGCTCCAAAAAGAAATAGCCCCATTCGGGGGCTACTTCCGCAGGTCCTGATGCGGGAAACCACCGACGTGACACCTCGTGTCAGGTCAGCGAGCCCGTACCCTAGCGCCCGGCAAGCAAACTGCTCCGCCGAGCCCCACAAACTTGGGCCATTCTAGCCGCCCGGGCCCGGTATGGTAAACCCTGGCCTGAACACACGAGAAACGCAGCCCATGAGGGCAGGCGGGCGCAGCCAGGCAGGCCGCCGGGGGCATCCCGGGATCGAGCCGATTCAATACCATAAATCGCTGGCTGCCGGAAAAACGCATCCAGTCGCCGAAAACACCGAGGGCCGCGACTTGGGCGGCCCTCGGCTCGGAGAGGTGGTAGCGGGGGCAGGATTTGAACCTGCGACCTTCGGGTTATGAGCCCGACGAGCTGCCAGACTGCTCCACCCCGCACCGGATTGAGGTGCGGATACTACCCTTACATCAGTGGCGCCGCAATGCCCGGCCGTCAGCCGGTCAACCCAGTACGCGCGCGCACAGCTCCAGCAGCCCTGCCGGGAAAAGCCCGAGGCCAAGCAAAGCCAGCGCATTGACGCTCAGCATCAGGCGAAAATCCATTGGCGCACTCACGGCCGGTTGCCCGGCGCCCTCGTCGAAGTACATCAGGTGCACGATTCGCAGGTAGTAAAAGGCGCCAATCACCGAAAGTATGACGGCTGCCGTCGCCAGCATGGCCTGCCCGGATTCAAGCAAAGCCGAAAGTATCCACCACTTGGCGTAAAAGCCCGCAAACGGCGGAACACCGATCATGCTGAACATCACGATCAGCATCATCAGGGCAAACCATGGGCTGCGACGGTTGAGTCCCCTGAAATCATCCAGCTGGTCAGCATCGACGCCATCGCCTGCCAGGAACAATACGACGCCGAACGCACCAGCAGCCATCAGTACATAGATGATCGTGTAATAGAGAGCCGCCTGCACACCGCCGCCCTGGCCAGCAAGGAAACCGAGCAAAATGAAGCCCACATGCGCAATCGTCGAATACGCCAGCATGCGCTTGATGTTCTTCTGCATGATGGCCACGAGATTGCCAATCCCCAGCGAGAGGATCGCCAGCACCGACAGGACAAGCTGCCAGTCCATGTCGATTGGGGTCAGCGCATCCACGAGAATGCGCAGGGTCAGGGCAAATGCCGCCACTTCCGGCGCGGTTGCAACGAACAGCGAGACACATGTGGGAGCCCCCTGATAGACGTCGGGGACCCACATGTGGAACGGGACGGCGCCGAACTTGAAGGCGATGCCAACGAGCACGAAAGCAAGTCCCACGAGGGCACCGGCCTGCCCAGCCGCCCCAGGCTGCAGCGCGGCTGCGATGTCGCTGAACAGGATGCTGCCCGTGACACCATAGAAGAGCGAGACCCCGTAGAGCAGGCAACCGGACGCGATGGCGCCAAGCACGAAGTACTTCATGGCGGCCTCCGCCCCCACGGGCGAATCCCGCTCAAACGCCACCATGGCGTACAGCGCCAGAGAAAGGGTCTCGAGTCCGAGATACATCACCAGGAAACTCGCCGACGAAATCATGACGAGGATCCCGAGGAGCGCGAACAGGCTGAGCGCATAAAACTCAGCCGCCGCGAGCTTGCGCTCGCCGATATAGGCGCGTGAATAGACAAAAACGATCGCCATGACGGCGAAGACGAACAGCTTGAGAAAGCGGGTCAACGGGTCCTGAACGAATGCCCCGCCCGGCATCAGCGCCGTGGCTGACGGGTCGCCGGATCCGGTCACCCAGGCTGCCGCCACCAGGCAGGACATGGCCAGCAGATACAGCAGGTGGCGGCCATCCTTGACGAAAACGCCCGCCATCAGCACCACGCAGATGCCGGTACCAACCACGATCTCGGGCAGGCAGGCTCCGAGAAAGTCCATGACATTGCCGTTCATAATTTTGACTGGATGATGTGGCTGGCGAGGTTATCCACGGAGGCGGACAGCACGTCGATCAGTGGTGCCGGCCACAGGCCCAGCAGCATGACAGCCGCCGCCACCAGCCCGAGGACCAGGAACTCCCTTGCATCGATGTCGCGTAATGCGGCCACGCGCTCATTGGCCACTGGCCCGAAGACGACCCGCTTGACCATCCACAACGTGTAGGCCGCGCCGAGGACCAGCGTGGTCGCGGCAAGGAATGCATACCAGAAACTGGCCTGGAAACTCGCCAGGATCACCAGGAACTCGCCAACAAACCCGGATGTGCCTGGCAACCCTGAGTTTGCCATCGCAAACAGCACCATGAACGCGGCAAACCTGGGCATGGTGTTGGCCACTCCGCCGTAAGCTGCAATTTCGCGGGTGTGCATGCGGTCATACAGGACACCCACGCAAAGGAACAATGCGCCAGAGACGAAGCCATGGGAAACCATCTGCACCATTCCGCCGGTGATCCCCATCGCAACACCCGGAAGCTCACCGGTCCGGGACAGGATACCCCAGGCCAGGAAGATCCCGAGCGTCACAAACCCCATGTGGGCCACCGACGAATATGCGATGAGCTTCTTCAGATCCTGCTGCACGAGCGCCACCAGGCCGATGTAAACCACGGCGACCAGTGACAATGCGATCATCAACGGTGCCAGCAGGCCAGCGGCATCCGGGGTCACCGGAAGGCTGAAGCGGATGAATCCATAACCTCCAACCTTCAGCAGGATCGCCGCCAGGATGACCGAACCACCCGTCGGCGCCTCCACATGGGCATCAGGCAACCATGTATGGACCGGCCACATCGGCACCTTGACTGCAAAAGCAACGAGCAGGGCCAGGAAGATCCAGACCTGCTCCGCAAGCGACAGCGGCAGCGAGTGAAAATCGAGGATGCTGTAACTGTCGGCCTGGAGGTAGAGGTAGATCAGCGCCACCAGCATGAGCACCGAACCGAGGAACGTATACAGGAAAAACTTGACCGTGGCGTAGATGCGCCGTTCACCACCCCACACCCCGATGATCACGAACATCGGGATCAGCATCGCCTCCCAGAAAACATAGAAAAGGAATGCATCCAGGGCTGCAAAGACCCCGATCATCAACCCTTCGAGTATCAGGAAGGCCGCAAAGTACTGTGCGGGTCGCAGCTTGACGGTTTCCCAGCCTGCGATGATGACCAGCGGTGTCAGGAATGTAGTCAGCAGGATCAGTGGCATCGAGAAGCCATCGACGCCCAGGAAGTACTCGACATTGAATGTCGGCACCCACGGCCGGCGCTCGACAAACTGCATGTGCCAGGACGTCCGGTCAAAGCCTGTCCATAACGGCAGGCTGGCCACAAAAGTGGCCAGCGAGGCCAGCAATGCCAGCCAGCGATCCGCGCGGAAGCCACCAGCCTTCATGCCGCGGCTGCTGGCGAGAACCAGCAATCCGCCACCGATGGGCAATGCAATCAATAAACTGAGAAGTCCCACTCGATGTGATCCTGCAGGGCGTCAGCTGCCCCGGAAAATGATCCAGGCAAGGAGAGCCGCCAGGCTGACGATCATGGCGAAGGCATAGTGGTACAGGTAGCCGGTCTGCCCACGGCGCATATACCCGGCAAGCCAGCCCAGGGTCCGCGCACTGCCATTGACCATCGCCCCATCGATCAGCAGTGCATCCCCGATCTTCCAGAACAGGGACCCCAGGCCGCGCGCCCCACGAGCGATGACCTTGTCATTCAGATCGTCGAGGTAGTACTTGTTCACGAGCAGCGCATGGACGCTGGCAAGGCGGCGCCGTACGGTCTCCGGAAAGGCCGGGTTTCGCAGGTACGCATACCAGGCCAGGCCAACTCCAAACATGGACAGCAGCACCGGCCAGCCCAGCAAGCCGTGCAGCACGAACCGGCCGGAGCCGTGGAACTCCCGGCCCAGTTCCGCAAGCACGTTGTGGGTCTCGTTCACCACGATCGCACCATCGAAGTAACTGCCGAACAGCAGCGGTTCGATGGCCAGCCAGCCGATGGCCACGGAAGGAATCGCCAGCAGCACCAATGGCACCGTGATGACCCAGGGAGACTCGTGAAGATGATGGCGCGTCTCCTCGTCCATGCGCTCCTTGCCATGGAAAACCAGGAAAAACATGCGGAAGGAATAGACCGCCGTTACAAAGACACCGGCCAACAGGCAGATATAGGCGAATCCCGCACCGGGCAGTTCCGCCAGGCCAACCGCCTCGATCAGGGCATCCTTCGAGAAGAATCCCGCGAACCCCGGAAAGCCGATCAGCGCCAGGGAACCCATCAGGCTGGTCCAGTAGGTAACTGGCATGTAGCGGCGCAAGCCGCCCATCTTGCGGATGTCCTGCTCATGGTGCATGGCAACGATGACGGAGCCGGCGGCCAGGAACAGCAGGGCCTTGAAGAAGGCGTGGGTCATGAGGTGGAAGATGCCGGCAGCATATGCCGAAGCACCCAGGGCCGCTGTCATGTAGCCGAGTTGCGAGAGCGTCGAGTATGCGACCACGCGCTTGATGTCATTCTGCACGATACCGATGAACCCGGTAAGCAATGCCGTGGTCGCTCCCACCACCAGCACAACGCTCAGCGCGGTCTGTGAAAGCTCGAACAGCGGAGACATGCGCGCCAGCAGGAACACGCCGGCAGTGACCATGGTCGCAGCATGGATCAGCGCGGAAATGGGTGTCGGACCCTCCATGGAATCGGGCAACCAGACATGCAGTGGCATCTGCGCGGACTTGGCCATGGCCCCTACAAACAGGCCAAGGCAGGCGATCGTCGCAACCGACCAGGGGCTTCCCGGGAAAATCTCCATCTGCTGGCCCTGGAGGCTTGGAGCCTGCGCGAATACCTCCTGGTAGTCGAGGCTGCCGGTGTAGGCCAGGAGCGTTGCTATGCCGAGGAGCAGCCCGAAATCCCCCACCCTGTTCACCAGGAACGCCTTGAGGTTCGCAAAGATGGCCGTCGGCCGCTTGTACCAGAAGCCAATCAGCAGATAGGAAACCAGGCCTACAGCTTCCCAGCCGAAATAGAGCTGCATGAAGTTGTTGGACATCACCAGCATGAGCATCGCGAAGGTGAACAGCGAAATGTGGCTGAAGAACCGCTGGTACCCCGGATCATCATGCATGTAGCCGATGGTGTAGACGTGCACCATCAGCGACACGAAAGTCACCACCGTCATCATCAGCGCTGTCAGGCGATCCACGAGGAAGCCAACCTGCATGCGCACACCGTCCGTCACCAGCCAGGTGTAAATCTCCTGGTTGAACGGCACAGCCGCGGGGTCAAGCTGCTCGCGCAGGACCATGAGCGACATGACAAATGACGCACCGACGGCAGCAATGGTCACCGAATGGGCCCCGGCACGCCCGATGAGGCGCCCCGCCATTCCCGCCAGGAGCGCCGCCGCCAGCGGGCACAGAACTATGGCCAGATAGATACCGCTGCTCACATTCAACCTCGCAGCACGTCCAGGTCCTGGACATTGATGCTCCGCCTGGTCCTGAAAATCACCACCAGGATGGCCAGGCCGATGGCGGACTCCGCCGCCGCAACAGTCAGGATGAAGAAGACAAAAACCTGGCCGGTGGCATCGCCCATGAAACGCGACAAAGCGATGAAGTTGAAGTTGACCGCCAGCAGCAGCAGTTCAACGCACATCAGCAACAGGATGACATTCTTGCGATTGATGAAGATCCCCGCCACGCTGATCGCCAGCAGCAGTGCAGACAACGCCATGTAGTGCGTAAGCGTGATCATGCGTCGCGCTCCGCCCGGACCTTGACGATCCGGACCCGGTCTTCACGGCGCACCTTGACCTGGGCGGAAATGTCCTGGACCTTCAGGCCTGGGCGCTGGCGCTGGGTCAACATGATGGCCGCGACGATTGCCAGCAGCAGGACGAATGCCGCCACCTCGAACTCGAAGACGTGGCCGCCAAACAACGCCAGGCCGATTTCGCGGGTGTTGCTGTGGTCCGCCCCCTGGCTGGCCAGCGGCGTCGCCAGCGGCAGGCCGGATGCCTTGATCCAGACGAGGCTGAGTACCTCGGCAACGATGATCACCGCGACTGCAGCCCCGATTGGCGCATACCTGGTGAAACCCTCGCGTACGGCGGCCACGTTCACATCCAGCATCATGACGACGAACAGGAACAGCACCATCACCGCGCCCACGTAGACCAGCACCAGCACGATTGCCAGGAACTCGGCCTCCAGCAGCAGCCAGAGTACCGCACTGGTCACGAACGACAGGATCAGGTACATGGCGGCGTAAACCGGGTTCCGGGAAACAATGACACCGGTTGCTGCACCGACGAGCACCAGCGCCAGCCACCAGAAAATGAGCAGTGTGATCATTCAGTGACTTCCCGCGTGCTTACCGGTAACGGGCATCCGCCAGCTTGTCGGCTGCGATCATGGGCTCGTACTTGTCGCCAATCGCGAGGAGCTTGTCCTTGGTCATGATGTTCTGCCCAGGCTGCTCCATGTGGTACTCGTAGATCCGGGTCTCGACGATGGCATCCACCGGGCAGGCTTCCTCGCAGAAGCCGCAGTAAATGCACTTGAACAGGTCGATGTCATAGCGCGTCGTGCGCCGCGTGCCATCGACGGCAACATCAGACTCGATGGTGATGGCCGCGGCCGGGCACACCGCCTGGCAAAGCTTGCAGGCGATGCAGCGCTCTTCGCCGTTGGGGTAGCGACGCAACGCATGCAGCCCGCGAAAACGCGGCGACTGCGGCGTCTTCTCCTCCGGGTACTGGACTGTGACCTTCTTGACGAAAAGGTTGCGCAGCGTGACCCGCAGGCCCACCAGGAGGTCCCACAACGACAGGGTCTTGATCGCCGAAGCCAGGTTTTTCATCGTCAACTGCTCCAGGGACCGACCTGGGCCACCATCATGGCGCCCTCCACCATGATCCAGACCAGCGTCACGGGAATGAACACCTTCCACCCGAGACGCATGATCTGGTCATACCGGTAGCGCGGGAACGTGGCGCGCAGCCACAGGAAACAGAACAGGAAGAACGCGATCTTGAGGCACAGCCATGCGAGCGACGGCTCGCGCAGGAATGCCAGTGGCGTGCCCTCCAGGCCCGCGAACCAGGAACCGGCAAAGAAGGAATGCCACCCTCCGAAGAACATCACCGCGGTCAGTCCCGCGATAAGGATCATGTTGGCGTACTCGGCGAGGAAGAAGATGGCGAAAGCCACGCCCGAATACTCGACATGGAAGCCTGCGACGATTTCGGATTCGCCCTCGGCGACATCGAATGGCGCGCGATTGGTTTCCGCCACGCCGGAAATGAAGTACACGAGAAACAGCGGGAACAGCGGCAGCCAGAACCAGTTCATCATTCCGCCAGACTGCGCCTCGGTGATGACACCGAGATTCAGGCTGCCACCGGCCATCAACACACCGACCAGCGCAAACCCCATGGCGATCTCGTAGGCCACGATCTGGGCTGCGGAGCGCATCGCCCCCAGGAAGGCATATTTTGAATTGGATGCCCACCCGGCCAGGATGACGCCATATACCGCCAGGGATGTCAGCGCGAGGATGTACAACAGGGCGGCGTCGATCTGCGCGATGGCGAAACCAGGAAACAGCGGCATGACCGCCCAGGTTGCCAGGGCAGGCACGATGGAAAGCAGGGGCGCCACGAAGAACAGGAAGCGATTTGCCCGCGATGGCACGATCACTTCCTTCAGAAGGAGCTTGATCACGTCCGCGAATGGCTGGAACCAGCCCCTTGGCCCAACCCGATTCGGCCCAATGCGGTTTTGCATGTAGCCGATGACCTTGCGCTCGAAATAGGTGAGGAAGGCCACGCACAGGATCAGTACCACCACCAGCGGCACGATCTGCAGCGCAATGAAAATCACCTGGACCGCGATGTCGCGCAGCCCATCGGGCAGGAACCAGAGGATACTTCGCAACCAGTCAATCATGGGCTACGCGGTTCGCCGCCCCTCCACCGGTGCGAGTCCTGCCAGTCCGTCCTCGGTCTGTTGCAGTGCACTCGCACGCCGCAGCAGCGCATCCAGCTGGTACATCGGTACGTCCAGGTCGGTGCTGGACAGCCCGGCAGAAACCGGCGCAGCAGCTGGTGCCGGGCGCTGTCGCGCCAGCGAATCGGGCAGCCGGTCGCCAGCCAGTTCGCGAACTTCGGCCGCGATCGCATCGACAGCGACGTAATCGAAGCGTGGCACGGCCAGTCGTTCCCCCAGTACACGCAGGACCTTCCATCCTGGCCGCGTCTCGCCGGGCGGCTGTGCTGCTGCCGCGAAAGACTGCCACTGGCCAGAGATGTTCACCAAGGTCCCTTCCGTCTCGAAGTACGTACTGACAGGCAGCAGCACGTCGGCCAGCGACTGCAATGAATTGCCCTGGAAGGCCGAGAACGCAACCACGAAACGACCATCTCCAGCCGAGCGCTGCAGGGCGGATCCACCCGCACAGTCGTGGTCCGGCTCAACGCCGTAAAGGATCAGGCCCGCCGGCGCCGCACGGACGATGCTGGCGGCATTCGCACCTGCCTGCGCCCTGGGACGGCCGCCTGCCTCCCGGTGCGGCAGGACTCCGGCAAGCGACAGCCCTACCGAATTGGCGCCTTCCGGAACGTAGCCCAGTGTGGCGCCGGTCAGCCTGGCCAGCGCCGCGGCCAGCGCATCGATGTCCGCGAAGCGCGGGTGGCGCAGGGCGATATGCCCGAGGAAAACAGCAGCACGCTTGCCCTCGTGCAGCCGCGCCACCGCCCGGTGATGGCGTTCATCCGGTGCCGGAGCCATGTCCAGGAGCTGCGCCAGGCCCGCCGGCCGCTGCGAACCCTCCGCCGCAGCGCGCACCAGCACCGCAAGCTGCAGCCAGAAGTCCTCCACGCTCCCAGTCATCGCGTCCGCCACGGGAAACAGCATCGGATACCGTGCCGGATTGACGAAGCCGACCCCGGCTCCCCGCAATGCCGCCTTGCGCAACCGATGGGCCAGCAGCGGCACCTCCTTGCGGATATTGCTGCCGATGACCAGCACCTGGTCCAGTTCCTCGACCGCTGCCACCGGCATGCCCAGCCAGGGCACCTCGATCTCCTGGTCCTGGTCGCGGAAATCCCGGCGGCGCAGGCGATGGTCGATGCTGGCCGAGCCCATGTGGATCAGCAGACGCTGCAGCAGGTAGCCTTCTTCCAGCGTGGTGCTGGGCGACACCAGCGCCGCCAGCGCATTGCCGTTGACGCGCTGCAGGCCCGCGGCCGCCGCATCGAGCGCCTCTCCCCAGGACACGGTACGCCAGCCATCGCTGCCACGCAGCTGCGGCTGGGTGAGGCGGTCAGCCGCGTACAGGCCCTCGTAGCTGAACCGGTCGCGGTCGGCAGCCCAGGTCTCGTTGATGCCTTCGCAGGCCTCGGGAACCACCCGCTTGACCCTGCCGTTCATGACATGGGCAAGGATGCGCGAGCCCAGGCCATCATGGCCGGCAACCAGCGGGCGCTGTACCAGTTCCCAGGCCCGAGCCGAGAAACGGAATGGCTTGCTGTTCAGCGCGCCGACCGGGCAGAGGTCGATGATGTTGCCCGATAGCTCGTGGTTGACGCTGCGCTCGATGTAGGGAGAGATCTCGACGCGGTCGCCACGACCGATGGTCCCGAGTTCCTGGTACCCGGCGATCTCCTGGGTAAAACGCACGCAGCGGGTACAGTGAATGCAGCGGGTCATGTCGGTCGAGATCAGTGGACCGATATCCTTGTCGCGAACCACGCGCTTGCGCTCGGAGAAGCGCGATATGTCGCGTCCGAACCCAAGGGCGAGATCCTGCAGCTCGCACTCGCCACCCTGGTCGCAGATGGGACAGTCAAGCGGATGGTTGATCAGCAGGAACTCCATCGTCGCCCGCTGGGCATCAATGGCACGCCGCGACCTGGTGTGGACCTTCATCCCGGGCGCCACCGGTGTCGCGCAGGCAGGCATCGGCTTCGGCGCGTTCTCCACTTCCACAAGGCACATGCGGCAGTTCGCTGCCACGGACAGCTTCGTGTGATAGCAGAAGCGCGGCACGTAGGCATCGACTGCGTCGGTCACCTCGATCAGCATCTGGCCTGGCCTTGCCTCGACCTCGACACCGTTGACCTGGATCGTGCACTTGTCCTGGCTCATGACAACATCCTGCCCCGGCGCCTCAGGCGGCTTCGGGTTGCGCCTCGACGATGGACCGGCCACCGTTGGCGATCATGTATTCGAATTCGTGGCGGTAGTGCCTGAGGAAGCTCTGCACCGGCCAGGCCGAGGCATCGCCAAACGCGCAGATGGTGTGTCCCTCGATATGATTGGCCACATCCAGCAACAACCCCAGATCCTCCTGCGTGCCTCTGCCGTCGATGATCCGCGACAGCACCCGGTGCATCCAGCCCGTGCCTTCGCGGCAGGGCGTGCACTGCCCGCACGACTCCGCGTGATAGAAGCGGCTGACGCGGCGCAGGACCGACACCATGCAGGTGGACTCGTCCATGACGATGACGGCGCCTGTACCCAGGGCGGACCCGGCGGCCTTGACGGAGCTGTAGTCCATGCGGACATCCATCATCACCGCACCGGGCACCACCGGCACGGAAACACCGCCCGGAATCACCGCCTTGAGCGCACGACCGTCGCGGACGCCACCGGCAATGTCCAGCAATTCACTGAACGGTATGCCCAGCGGCAACTCGAAGTTTCCTGGCCGGTTCACATGACCGGACACGGAAAAGATCATGGTGCCACCCGAGTCCTTCGGACCCAGTGCCGAAAACCATTGCGGGCCCTCCCGCAGGATCTTGGGCACGGAGGCGAAGCTCTGGGTGTTGTTGATTGTGGTGGGCATGCCGAACAGGCCCTTGTTTGCCGGGAACGGCGGCTTGAAGCGCGGACGCCCCTGCTTTCCCTCCAGCGACTCGAGCAAGCCCGTTTCCTCGCCGCATATGTAGGCACCGGCACCGATGAAGGTATGCAGGTCGAAGTCGATGCCGGAGCCCCTGATGTTCCGGCCGAGAAGGCCAGCCGCATAGGCTTCCTTCAGGGCCGCCTCGAAGCGCGGGATCGGCTCGTCGAGGAACTCGCCGCGAATATAGTTGTAGCCGACGGTGGCGTTCATCGCGTAGCCGCCGATGGCCATCCCCTCGATCACGGCGTGAGGATTGAAGCGCAGTATGTCCCGGTCATGGCAGGTACCAGGCTCGCTTTCATCCGAATTGCAGACCACGTATTTCTGCATCGGCTTGTCCCGCGGCATGAAGCTCCACTTGACGCCCGTCGGGAAGCCGGCCCCACCCCGCCCGCGCAGCCCCGACGCTTTCACGGTATCGATCACCTGCTCGCGGGTGAACTTGCCGGCCAGTATCTGCTCCCAGGCGGCATAGCCGCCGATGCGGCGGTACGCTTCGAGACTCCAGGGAACATCGGCCCCGAGCGTCTCGAGGCAGACCAGGTTCTGTTGAGGATGCACGCGACTCACTCCAGTGCGTCCAGGATCTCGACGGCACGCGCCGGCGTGACGTTCTCGTAGAATCGGTGATCCACCATGATCATCGGTGCCCCGGTACAGGCGGCAAGGCACTCCTCTTCCTTCTTGAGGAAAATCCTGCCGTCAGGCGTGCTCTGGCCAACCGTAATCCCGAGGTGTTTCTCGACATGAGCCAGCAACTGCTCCCCACCACAGAGCATGCAGGAGATGTTCGTGCACACCGAGACACTGTGCCGGCCTACCGGTCGGGTCTCGAACATCGAGTAGAACGACGCCACCTCGAAGACCTGGATCGCGGGCAGCCCCAGGTAGGTGGCAACGGCTTCCATCAACTCCTGGGTCAGGAAGCCGCCGTTCTCATGTTGCACGGCATGCAGTGCGCCGATGACGGCGGAGCGCTGGCGGCCCTCCGGAAACTTGGCGACCCAGTGGTCGATTTCCGCGCGCACGTGGCTCGAGAGCAGCTCTGTCTTGTCGCTGGGCTGCATGGCTGTCCTAACGGTCAATCTCGCCGAAGACGATGTCCTGGGTACCGATGACGGCGACGACGTCTGGAAGCATGTGGCCCCGAACCATGTCATCGAGCGCGGCAAGGTGTGGAAAACCGGGAGCCCGGACCTTGACGCGGAACGGCTTGTTCGCGCCATCGGCGATGAGGTAGACGCCGAACTCGCCCTTCGGATGCTCAACGGCTGCATAGGTTTCGCCGGCAGGCACCGTGTAACCTTCCGTGAACAGCTTGAAGTGGTGGATCAGCGATTCCATGTCACCCTTCATGTCTTCGCGCGATGGCGGCACCAGCTTGTGGTCATCCACCGTAACCGGACCCGGGTTGGCGCGCAGCCATTGCACGCACTGCCGGATGATGCGGTTTGACTGCCGCAACTCTTCCATCCGCACCAGGTAGCGGTCATAGCAGTCACCATTGACACCAACCGGAATATCGAAATCCAGGTCGGCATACACCTCGTACGGCTGTTTCTTGCGCAGGTCCCAGGCAATGCCGGATCCGCGCAGCATCGGACCGGTAAATCCGAGCTGCATGGCACGCTCCGGGGCCACGACACCGATATTCACGGTGCGCTGCTTCCAGATGCGATTGTCCGTCAGCAGCGCTTCATAATCGTCGATACAGCCCGGGAACCGGTCGGTGAAGGCTTCGATGAAGTCCAGCAGCGTGCCTTCACGGGTCTCGTTCATTCGCTTGACTTCGGCACTGGAGCGCCAGCGGGAATCCCGGTAGCGCGGCATCGAGTCAGGAAGATCGCGATAGACGCCACCCGGCCTGTAGTAGGTCGCGTGCATGCGCGTCCCGGAGACCGCCTCGTAGCAGTCCATGAGGTCCTCACGCTCCCGGAAGCAGTAGAGGAACACCGTCATGGCGCCGATATCGAGCCCGTGGCAACCGAGCCACAGCAGGTGATTCAGGATGCGCGTGATTTCGTCGAACATCACGCGGATGTACTGCGCCCTGAGTGGCGGTACCACCCCCAGCAGCCTCTCTATCGCCAGCACGTAGCCGTGCTCGTTGCACATCATGGACACGTAATCGAGCCGGTCCATGTAGCCGATGCTCTGGTTGAAAGGCTTGGTCTCGGCGAGTTTCTCCGTACCCCGGTGCAGCAACCCGACATGCGGGTCGGCTTTCTGGATGACTTCGCCATCCATCTCCAGGACCAGGCGCAACACGCCGTGGGCAGCAGGATGCTGCGGCCCGAAATTGAGCGTGAACTGCTGGAACTCAGCCACGGGCCGGCCCTTCCTTGAGATCCGGCAGGTAGCGGTTGTCGTCACGGATGGTGCGTGGCACCAGCACCCGTGGCTCGATGCTAACCGGCTGGTAGATCACCCGTTCCTTGTCGGGATCATAGCGTACTTCGACATTGCCGCTGACCGGGAAATCCTTGCGAAATGGATGGCCGATGAAGCCGTAGTCCGTCAGCAGGCGGCGCAGGTCGGGATGGCCCTCGAAGAGGATGCCGAAGAGATCAAAAGCCTCCCGCTCGTACCAGTCTGCCGACTGCCAGACCTCCACCAGGGACGGCAGCACCGGAGGATTGTCACTGCCGGTGAAAACGCGCAGCCTCAGGCGCTGGTTCGCGCTGACGGACAGCAGGTGGTAAACCACGGCAAAGCGTCGCGGATCGAACGACGCGGCAGGATCCGGCACGATGACTTCACGAACGGCCGCGCGGCTGAAGCCGGTGCCGGTTGCCGTCGTCGTGTCCCATTCGGCCTGTCCGAATCCCAGGTAGTCGACGCCGCACAGGTCCACGAGTGTCTCGAACCTGAAAGCGCTTTCGTCGCGGAGGGCACGGGCAACCTCAGTCAAATCAGCCTTGCCGACCTCGTAGGTTAGCTCACCGGTGCGTGATGGGACCTGCTGCAGCCGCCCGCCGAAGCGTGCCGTGATTTGCTCTGCCAGTGCTGCGGATCGTGGGCTCATCGGCTGCCTAACGCGCGAAGTTGCTGGTGCGGCGGATCTTGTTCTGTAGCTGGAGAATGCCGTAAAGCAGCGCTTCCGCGGTCGGCGGGCAGCCTGGCACGTAGACGTCCACCGGCACGATCCGGTCACAGCCGCGGACCACGGAGTAGGAGTAGTGGTAGTACCCGCCGCCGTTGGCGCACGACCCCATCGAGATCACCCACTTCGGCTCCGGCATCTGGTCGTAGACCTTCCGCAGGGCAGGCGCCATCTTGTTGGTGAGCGTTCCCGCGACAATCATCACGTCGGACTGCCTCGGGCTTGGGCGAAAGATGACTCCGAAGCGGTCAAGGTCATAGCGCGCCGCACCGGCGTGCATCATTTCCACGGCGCAGCAGGCCAGGCCGAACGTCATGGGCCAGAGCGACCCGGTACGCGCCCAGTTGACCAGGTCGTCGAACTTGGTTACGACGAAGCCGCGTTGCTGCAGCATGTCGGGTGGGCTCTGCGTCAATCCCACTCGAGCGCCCCCTTCTTCCATTCATAGATGAAACCGACCACGAGGACGGCCAGGAAGACCCCCATTGTCACCAGGCCCGCCAGGCCAAGGGTGTCAAGCGCAACGGCCCAGGGAAACAGGAAGGCGATTTCCAGGTCGAAGACGATGAACAGGATCGCAACCAGGTAGTAGCGGACATCGAACTTCATGCGCGTGTCTTCGAAAGCCTCGAAGCCACATTCGTACGCGGACAGCTTCTCTGCAGTTTTCTGGCCACGGCCGAGGACAAGCCCTGCCCCGAGGAGTACCAGGCCGATGGCCGTGGCAATCCCGAGGAAGACGAGTACCGGGAGATAATTCTGCAACAAGCTGTTACCTCAAACCCGCATCTCCAGCGCGGCACCTGTGCAGGCTGTCACGCTGCGAGGTCGACCGGCTGCTTCAGCATTCCATGGTGCCGATGGTGAGACTCGAACTCACACGGCTTGCGCCACCGCCCCCTCAAGACGGCGTGTCTACCAATTCCACCACATCGGCTTTGCGTCTGTTTACGGCGCCGTGCTGCCAGCCGGCGCCTCCGTGCCAGGCCCTGGCGAACCGTCCACCGGCGGGCTGTCGCTGCCGGGTGCCGGAGTAATCACCGCGGCCCCAGAGGAGCCCTCGATCACGCTCTTGGCAACCGGCCGCTCGGCTCCGAGGTACGCGAGTCCAAGGCTGGTCGCGAAGAAAATAGTCGCGAGGACCGCTGTGGAGCGCGACAGGAAATTCGCCGATCCCTTGGCGCCGAATACGGTTGCCGACGCCCCGGCACCAAATGCAGCCCCGGCCTCTGCGCCCTTGCCGCGCTGTACCAGCACGAGGCCCACGATCATGACCCCGACGATCACATGCAAAACCAGCAAGAGGGTCTGAATAGTCGTCATTTCGTTGTTCCCGCAGCCGCGCTGCAGATCTTCAGAAAGTCGACCGCATCCAGGGACGCACCGCCGACCAGGCCACCATCGATGTCCGGCATGGCGAACAGCGCCTGGGCATTGGCTCCCTTGACGCTACCGCCGTACAGGATGCGAAGTTCGCCCGCTATTCTAGCAGACCGGACCAGCACGGTACGCCGTATCACGGCATGAACCTCCTGGGCCTGCTCCGGCGAAGCGGTGTGGCCAGTGCCGATGGCCCAGACCGGCTCGTAGGCAATGATGCCCCGCGCCAGTTCTTCATCCGATACCGCAGCGAGCACTGCATCCAGTTGCTGTCGGATCACTGCCTCGGTGGCACCAGCCTGCCGCTGCTGCAGGGTTTCGCCGACACAGAGCACGGGGGACAGGCCGGAAGCCACGGCAGTCCGGAATTTGCGGGCGACGAGATCATCCGACTCGCCAAACAGGGTACGGCGCTCGGAGTGCCCCACCAGGACGTGGCTGCAGCCCACGTCCCGCAGCATGGATGCTGATACCTCGCCCGTGAAGGCACCCTGAACCTCGGCCGAAGCGTCCTGGGCACCGAGGATCATCGGGCTTCCCTGGAGAGCGGCTGCCACCTCGGCGAGATAGACGAATGGCGGGCAGACCATCACATCCAGATCCCAGCTGGACTGCAGCCCGGCCCGGATCGCGCCGAGCAGGCTGGCATTGGAGGCCCGGCTTCCGTGGAGCTTCCAGTTTCCCGCGACGAGAGGCCGCCTCATGAGGGTCCCACCAAGACAAGCCGGGCGCCGCACGGACCTGGGGCGCCTTCGACGGGCGCGAAGGTTAGCCGCCCACCATCCTGAAATCAATGCCGGTAAACCACCTGCGGGGATTCAGGCTGCCTCGTCCGCCACGACCCGGGCAATCTGCTCGGCAAGCTGGCGAATCTCTCCCTCGTCCTCGCCTTCCACCATGACACGTACGACTGGTTCGGTCCCTGACGGCCGCAGCACCACTCTTCCACGCCTCCCCAACTGGCCCTTGACCCGATCGACCGCCGACCGCACCGGGATACTGCTGCCGAGGTCCAGCCGCCTGGCAGTCCTGACGTTGATGAGGACCTGGGGAAACCTGCGCATGCCGGCGGTCAGGTCCGCAAGGCTGCGCCCTGTTTCCCGCATGACCGCCAGCACCTGGAGCGCGGTGACCAGGCCGTCTCCGGTCGTTGTCTTGTCGAGACAGAGGATATGGCCGGAAGTCTCGCCGCCCAGCTTGCCGCCCGTTTCGCGCAGCAGTTCGAGCACGTACCGGTCGCCAACTTTCGCACGCTGAAACCCGGCGCCTATCTCGCCCAGCGCGATCTCCAGGCCGAGGTTGCTCATCAGCGTGCCCACCACCGGCCCGTCGAGCTGCCCGCGCTGGCGCCGGTCTGCGGCCAGGACGTAGAGGATCTGATCGCCGTCGACCAGGTTGCCGAGATGATCGACCATGACCACACGGTCCCCATCGCCGTCAAAGGCGATACCGATGTCGGCACCGACACCCTTTACCATGAGCGTGAGCAGCTCGGGCTGCGTGGAGCCGCAACCCTCGTTTATATTCCGGCCATTGGGTGAGCAGCCGATCGGCACGATCTCCGCGCCCAGTTCCGTCAGTGCCCGCGGTGCCACCTTGTAGCCAGCGCCGTGGGCACAATCCACCACGACTTTCAGACCATCCAAGCGCAGCTGGCCAGATACGGTGCCGACGCAGAACCTCTGATACTGCTCGATGGCGGTTTCCAGTCGCTTGGCACGGCCGAGTGCCCCAGAATCACGGGTAATGGCAGGCTCTCCAAGGTGTGCTTCGATTGCCTCCTCCACGCTGTCGGAAAGCTTGCCCCCATTGCGATCGAAGAACTTGATGCCATTGTCCGCATAGGGATTGTGGGACGCGCTGATCACCACGCCCAGGTCGGCGCTGGAGGCCTGGGTCATGTAGGCAATACCTGGCGTAGGCAATGGACCCAGCAGGGTGACGTCCATTCCGGCAGCGACAAACCCGGCTTCGAGCGCGGACTCGAACATGTACCCGGACACGCGCGTGTCCTTGCCGATCATGACGCGCCCGCCGCCGGGCGCCAGCACGCGGGCCGCGGCGCTGGCAAGACGCAGCGCAAACTCGGCGGTCATCGGGTGCTGCCCGACCTGCCCGCGAATGCCGTCGGTTCCAAAGAATTGCCTACTCATCCGCCATCGCTCCCATCACCGCCCCAATGACACGCAACGCCTCCACCGTCGGCCCGACATCATGGGCGCGCACTATCGATGCACCCTGGAGTGCCGCATAGACCGCCAGCGCCACGCTGCCGTGCAGGCGTTCACCGACCGGCTTTCCGGTCAATGCCCCGATCATCGACTTGCGCGATAGCCCCGCGAGCACCGGCAATCCCAGCGCTGCGAACTCCCGCAGGGACCGCAACAGCCGCAGATTATGCGACAGATCCTTGCCGAACCCGAATCCCGGGTCGATCAGCAACGACCCGCGCGATATTCCTGCAGCTTCACAGGCAGCCACACGGGCAGCAAGGAACTCCTTCACTTCAGCGACAACATCTCGGTAGGCAGGCGCCTCCTGCATCGAGGCCGGCTCGCCCTGCATGTGCATGAGGCATATCGGCACCCCAAGGCCGGCCGCCATCTCGACGGCCCCCTGACGGCGCAGGGCGCAGACGTCATTGATCATGCCGGCACCCGCATCCACAGCCGCGCGCATCACGTTCGGCTTGCTGGTGTCGACCGACAGCAGACAGGGAGTCCGCCGGGCGAGTTCCCTGATCACCGGGACCACCCTGTCGATCTCTGCCGATTCGGCAACCGGGCTGGCGCCCGGTCGCGTGGACTCCCCCCCGATGTCGATGATGTCGGCCCCGGCTGCCACCATCGCCTCGGCGTGGGCAACTGCCGCATCAAGGCGCGAGAAACGGCCGGCATCCGCAAACGAATCCGGCGTAACGTTCAGGATGCCCATGACCAGAGGCGGCTCGCCCGGCCGTGGCCAGATCCGGCGGCTCATGCGCTCCACCACGGCCGGATCCGGCGCGCCCGCTCCACGACACCCGGCATGCAAGGCAGCCCGGCCCTGGCGCCGACTAATGCTGCTTGGCGGGCTCTCCGATGCCGGGTTCACCCTTGGCAGTGCCGCTGCTGGGTGCCGGCGATGGCGGCACGGGACCGGGGCTGTCCCAGCCATCTGGCGGCCGCGGTTCACGGCCGGCCATGATGTCCTTCAGCTGCTGCTCGTCGATGGTCTCGAACTTCACCAGAGCGCTCGCCATGGAGTGCAGCTTCTCCATGTTCTCGCGCAGGATGGTCTCTGCACGCCGGTAGTTGTCATCGATGATCTTGCGAACCTCTTCGTCGATCGCGTGGATGGTGACGTCCGACACCTGCTTGTGCTGCGTAAAGGAGCGGCCGAGGAACACCTCGCCGTCCTCCTCGGTGTAGGTCAACGGCCCGAGGCGCTCGGACAGACCCCACTTCGTGACCATGTTGCGTGCGATATCCGTTGCACGCTCGATGTCATTTGCCGCACCGGTGGTCACCGCCTCGCGGCCAAACACGATCTCCTCAGCGATCCGGCCACCGAACAGGCTGGAAATCTGGCTGTTCAGGCGACGCTTGCTCAGGCTGTAGCGGTCTTCCTCCGGAAGGAACATGGTGACGCCAAGCGCGCGTCCGCGCGGGATGATCGAGACCTTGTACACCGGGTCATGGTCCGGTACCGACAGGCCGACGATGGCATGGCCGGCCTCGTGGTAGGCCGTCAGTTTCTTTTCCTCCTCGCTCATGACCATGGAGCGGCGCTCGGCGCCCATCATGATCTTGTCCTTGGCCTTCTCGAACTCGTCCATGGTGACCGTGCGGCGGTTCGAGCGGGCGGCAAACAGCGCCGCTTCGTTTACCAGATTGGCGAGGTCGGCACCGGAGAACCCCGGGGTACCACGCGCAATGACCGACGGCCGCACGTCGTCGGCCAGCGGCACCTTACGCATATGCACGCGAAGGATCTGCTCGCGGCCGCGCACGTCCGGCAGCGGCACGACGACCTGGCGGTCGAAGCGCCCGGGACGCAGCAGCGCCGGATCCAGGACGTCCGGCCGGTTGGTTGCCGCAATGACGATAACGCCTTCGTTGCCCTCGAATCCATCCATTTCAACCAGCAGCTGATTCAGCGTCTGCTCGCGCTCGTCATGGCCGCCGCCCAGGCCAGCGCCGCGATGGCGCCCGACCGCGTCGATCTCGTCGATGAAAATGATGCACGGCGCATGCTTTTTCGCCTGCTCGAACATGTCGCGGACGCGTGATGCACCGACGCCGACGAACATTTCGACGAAGTCCGAGCCGGAGATGGTGAAGAATGGCACTTTCGCTTCGCCTGCGATCGCCTTGGCGAGCAGGGTCTTGCCGGTGCCGGGCGAGCCGACCATGAGGACGCCGCGTGGAATCTTGCCGCCCAGGCGCTGGAACTTGGCCGGATCGCGCAGGAAATCGACGATCTCACCAACCTCTTCCTTCGCTTCCTCGACGCCAGCGACGTCATTGAAAGTCACGTTGACCTGATCTTCGCCTAACAGTCGGGCGCGACTCTTGCCGAAGGACATGGCGCCGCGACCACCGCCTCCGCCCTGCATCTGGCGCATGAAATAGACCCAGACACCGATGAGCAGCAGTACCGGAAACGAATTGATGAACAGGCTGACCAGGATGTTCTGTCCCTTCGGAGCGGTCGCGCTGATCTGCACGCGGCTCTTCTTCAGTTCACCGATCAGTGCCGTGTTGTCGGTTTCCGGACTGTAGGTAACGAAACCCTCACCGGTGACCCGTACCCCACGGATGGTGTCCCCTTCGAAGACCACCCGCTCGACCTGGCTGGCGTGGACCCAGTCCAGGAAGGTCGAGTACTCCACCGCGGCAGGCTGGCGCCCGCCGGTGCCGAAACTCTGGAAGACCGTCAGCAGCACGATGGCGATGACGATCCAGAGAATGATGTTCTTAGCCAGGTCGTTCACTGGAAAACCTTCAGTCGCATGAGCGACTTATGTGGGTCTGACAATGTTAGACGCTACTACAAACGATAGTTTCCCGCCACCAAGTACATCTCGCGGCTTTCCGCCCGCGATGATGCCGGTTTTCGTATGCGGACCGAGCCGAATCTCCGTCTTGCGGTCGCTACGAGGGCCTCGAATCCTTCCCCCTGGAACACCTTGGCCAGGACCGCTCCACCCGGCTCGAGGATCAGGCCCGCACCCTCAATGACCGCCTCCACCAGGCCCATCGCCCGCGGCTGGTCGACGCTCCGGTTTCCCGTGATATTGGGGGCCATGTCGGAAATTACCAGGTCCGCCCGGCCACCCCCGAGGGCCTCCCGAATCTGCGCCTGGACGTCCGCTGCCAGGAAATCGCCCTGGATGACCACAACGCCGTCCAGGGGTTCCATGGGCAACAGGTCGACGGCAACGACTCGTCCCGAACCGCCGACCCGCTCGGCCGCTACCTGCGACCAGCCCCCGGGCGCCGCCCCCAGGTCAAGGACCCGCGCGCCACGACGCAGCAGGCGCTCGCGGTCATCGATCTCCATCAGCTTGTACGCCGCCCTGGAACGCCATCCCTCGGACCGGGCCCGCCGGACATAGGGATCTCGCGCCTGGCGCTGCTTCCACCTGCCGCTGGATGATCTTCTGGCCACGGATGCGGGTTCCGCCTCGTTCGCGGTAGCTATAATGCGCTGCGATGAAACTCACTGAAACGCAGAAACGGCACCTGCGCGGTCTTGCGCACCACCTCAATCCATGCGTCCAGGTAGGCAGCGCCGGAATCTCGCCCGGCGTGCTCACGGAGCTCGATGGCGCACTGGCGCACCATGAACTCCTCAAGATCAAGGTACGGGCCGACAATCGCGAGCTGCGCAACTCGATCATCGACGAGCTGGCCAAGCGCTGCGGCGCCACCCTGGTGTCCCGCATCGGCAACGTTGCCGTTCTTTACCGTCCGGATGCCCAGGCGCCACGCCTGGTACTGCCCGGCACCGGCACGGCCCAGCCTAGAGATACTCGACCTTGAGGATTTCGTAGCTGCGCTCTCCTCCGGGGGCCGCAACCACCGCCACGTCGCCTTCATTGTGGCCAATCAGCGCCCTGGCGATTGGTGAAGTGATGGAAATTGACCCAGCGGCGATGTCGGCTTCGTCTTCACCGACGATCCGGTAGGAAACCTCCCGCCCATCCGACTCGTCGATCAGGCTGACGGTAGCACCGAACACCACGCGCCCCGTGTTCTTCAGCCTGGAAACCTCGATGATCTCGCAGTTTGCCAGCCGCGACTCGATCTCCTGGATACGGCCTTCGATGAAACCCTGCTGCTCCTTCGCCGCTTGATACTCCGCGTTCTCCTTGAGGTCACCATGACCGCGGGCCTCGGCGATGGCCTGGATGACACGCGGCCGGTCGACGGTCTTGAGGCGTCGCAGTTCTTCGCGCAGCAATTCGGCACCGCGGGCAGTGATGGGCATCTTCCTCACGACATCAATTCCTTGTGGAGATCCTGCAGGCGATTGACGTCGCCGTTGTCCAGGTGGTCGAGGGCCATGGTGGTGGCCACCGCTGCAGCGAGAGTGGTGTAGTAGGTCACCCGGTGACGGACTGCGGCTGACCTGATCGGATGGGATTCGCGAATGGCCTGCTTGCCTTCTGTCGTATTCACGATGAGCGACAATTCGTCGTTCTTGATCATGTCCACGACGTGCGGCCGGCCCTCGCGAACCTTGTTCACGCGACGGCAGGCCACCCCAGCTTCGGCGAGCGCCACCGCGGTGCCGTTGGTTGCGACAATGTCAAAACCACGCTCCAGAAGGATACGACCAAGCTTGACCACGCCCGTCTTGTCCCGGTCACGGACCGACAGCAACGCCACGCCACGCCGGGGCAGCAACACACCCGACGCCAGCTGGGCCTTGGCATAGGCCTCGGCGAAGGACCGGCCGGTTCCCATCACCTCGCCGGTCGACTTCATCTCCGGCCCGAGGATGGGATCGGCATCCGGGAACTTGGCGAACGGAAAGACCGATTCCTTCACCGCGTAGTAGGGTGGCACGCGCCCAGTCGTGACGCCCTGTTCCGCCAGGCTCTGCCCGACCATGACGCGAGCGGCGATCTTGGCGAGCGGCAAGCCGATGGCCTTGGAGACGAATGGCACCGTACGCGAAGCTCGCGGATTGACCTCCAGCACGTAGATGATGCCGTTCTGGATGGCAAACTGCGTATTCATCAGACCGATGACGCCAAGCGACTGCGCCATGGCGGCCACCTGGCGGGACAACTCGTCCTGCACCTCCCGTGACAGCGTGGCCGGAGGCAGCGAGCAGCCGGAATCACCGGAATGGATCCCCGCCTGCTCGATGTGCTCCATGATGCCGCCGACGAAGACATCATTTCCATCGCATATGCAGTCGACGTCCACTTCGACCGCGAGGTCGAGAAACCGATCCAGCAGTACCGGGCTGTCATGGGAAACAGCCACCGCCTTGCGCATGTAGGCGCGCAGGTCGTCCTCGCCATGGACGATCTCCATGGCTCGGCCTCCGAGCACGTATGAGGGACGGACCACCAGCGGAAACCCCACCTCCTGCGCCAGCCGGACCGCATCTTCCTCGTTGCTCGCCGTGCAGTTGGGCGGCTGCTTCAGGTTCAGACGCTTGAGCAACTGCTGGAACCGCTGCCGATCTTCGGCAACGTCGATCGAATCCGGCGAGGTGCCGATGATCACAGCCCCAGCCGCTTCCAGGCTCTTTGCCAGCTTCAGGGGCGTCTGCCCGCCATACTGGACGATGACGCCCGCCGGCTTCTCCAGGTCGATGATCTCCATGACGTCCTCGAACGTCAGGGACTCGAAATAGAGCCGGTCGGAAATATCGAAGTCGGTGGAAACCGTTTCCGGATTGCAGTTGACCATGATGGTCTCGAACCCGGACTCCTTGAGGGCCAGCGCCGCGTGCACACAGCAGTAGTCGAACTCTATACCCTGGCCGATGCGGTTCGGCCCGCCGCCCAGGATCATGATCTTGCGCCGATCGCTCGGCTCGGCCTCGCACTCTTCCTCGTACGTCGAGTACAGGTAGGCCGTCGAGGTCGCGAACTCGGCCGCGCAGGTATCCACGCGCTTGTACACCGGCCGGATGCCTGCCTTGTGACGGTTTTGCCGGACAGCGCTCTCCTTGATGCCGAGGAGCCTTGCCAGGCGGCCGTCTGAAAATCCCTTGCGTTTCAGCGTGCGCAGGCGGTCCGCCTTGAGCACGCTCAGCCCGTCGCGGCGTACCGCGGCTTCACATGCCACCAGGTCCTCGATCTGCGCGAGGAACCAGGGATCGATGCGGCTCAGTTCACCGACGTCCGCCAGCGTCAGACCATGGCGGAATGCGTCAGCCACGTAAAGCAGCCGGTCGGGCCCCGGCATGCGCAATTCATGGCGCAGGTGATCCATGTCCTCGGCGGATGGCTCCGGCGGCAGCCGCTCCACCAGGCCATCGATCCCGGTCTCCATGCCGCGCAGGGCCTTCTGCAGGGACTCCTGGAAGGTGCGCCCCATGGCCATGACCTCGCCCACCGACTTCATCTGGGTGGTCAGGCGGATGTCGGCGCCAGGGAACTTTTCGAAAGTGAATCGCGGGATCTTCGTGACCACATAGTCGATGGTGGGCTCGAAGGACGCCGGGGTTGCGCCGCCTGTGATCTCGTTGCGCAACTCGTCGAGGGTGTAGCCAATGGCCAGCTTGGCGGCGACACGGGCGATGGGGAAGCCGGTGGCCTTGGACGCCAGCGCCGAGGAGCGCGAAACACGCGGATTCATCTCGATCACCAGCACCCGACCGTCCGCCGGATTGACCGCGAACTGGACGTTGGATCCACCGGTGTCCACGCCAATCCGGCGCAGCACCGCGATCGATGCATCCCGCAGCCGCTGGTATTCCTTGTCGGTCAGTGTCTGCGCAGGCGCCACGGTGATGGAATCACCGGTATGAACCCCCATCGGGTCGAGGTTCTCGATGGAACAGATGATGATGCAGTTGTCGGCGCGATCGCGCACCACCTCCATCTCGAACTCTTTCCAGCCAAGGACCGACTCTTCCAGCAGGACTTCGCTGGTGGGCGAGGCCTCGAGGCCACGGCCGACGATCTCCTCGAACTCGTCACGGTTGTAGGCGATGCCACCGCCGCTGCCGCCCAGCGTGAACGAGGGGCGGATGACAATCGGGAAACCGATGTCCGGCTGGATCCTCAGCGCCTCATCCAGAGTATGCGCAACCGTCGCCCGCGGTACCTCCAGGCCGATCTCCTGCATGGCGTCACGGAACAGCTCGCGGTCCTCGGCCGTATCGATCGCCTGGCGCGACGCGCCGATCAGCTCGACATCGAACTTCGCCAGTACTCCTTCGCGCACCAGGTCCAGCGCGCAGTTCAGCGCGGTCTGGCCACCCATGGTCGGCAGCAGGGCATCGGGCTTCTCGCGCTCGATGATGCGCGCCACCGTCTTCCAGGTAACCGGCTCGATGTATACGGCATCGGCGAAATCCGGGTCCGTCATGATCGTGGCCGGATTGGAGTTCACGAGGATGACCCGGTAGCCCTCCTCCTTGAGCGCCTGGCAGGCCTGTGTCCCGGAATAGTCGAACTCGCAGGCCTGGCCGATGACGATGGGGCCCGCACCAATGATCAGGACACTCTGGATATCCGTGCGCTTCGGCATGTTCTGCTGGCTCAGTTGCGGGAAGCGGCAGGGCGACCACTGCGCCCCGAGGGTGCCTGCACGCCCTTGCGCATCGATTCGGCAAAACGCGCAAACAGCGGCTCCATGTCATGTGGCCCCGGGCTGGCTTCTGGGTGACCCTGAAAACCAAAGGCAGAACAATCGGTTCTTTCGATTCCCTGAAGCGAATTATCAAACAGGCTGCGATGTGTTGGCCGGAGGTATTCCGGGAGGCTGGCCTCATCCACGGCGAAGCCATGGTTCTGGCTGGTGATCATGACGCGGGCCGTGTCGATGTCGAGTACCGGATGGTTGGCGCCCCGGTGGCCGAACTTCATTTTCATCGTCCTGGCACCACTGGCGAGTGCCAGGAACTGGTGGCCGAGGCAGATGCCGAAAATCGGTATGCCGCTGGCCAGGAGTTTGCGGACGGCCTCTATCGCATAGGCGCAGGGCTCGGGGTCTCCCGGCCCGTTGGAGAGGAAGACGCCGTCAGGCTCCATGGCCAGCACGTCCTCGGCGGGAGTCTGGGCCGGTACGACAGTGACCCGGCAGCCCTGGTCGACCAGCAGGCGCAGGATGTTGCGCTTGATGCCAAAGTCGTAGGCCACCACCAGGAACGGGGTGGCCCGCTTGCCGGGAACTGCAGCCGTGGAGGTCGGCCAGTTGCGCCCCAGGTTCCACTGGTAGCTTTCCCGGGTCGTGACCACACGCGCCAGATCCATGCCCGCCAGTCCCGGGAAACGCCGCGCGTGCTCCACAGCGGTCCTGGCATCGACGTCACCGGTCATGATGCAGCCGGACATCGCGCCTTTGTCGCGCAGCAGGCGCGTCAGGCGCCGCGTGTCGATCTCGGCGATAGCCACCACGTTGCCCCGTCGCAGCATCTCGCCCAGGGGCAGTTCGGAGCGGTAATTGCTGGCCAGCGCCGGCAGATCCCGGATGACCAGCCCTGCAGCGAAGACCCGGTCGCTTTCCAGGTCGTCGGTGTTGGTACCCGTATTGCCGATGTGCGGGTAGGTCAGCGTGACGATCTGCCGGCAATAGGACGGGTCAGTCAGGATCTCCTGATATCCCGTCATCGCGGTATTGAAAACGACTTCACCGATGGTGCGTCCCGATGCACCGACGGAAATGCCCCGGAAAAGGCTTCCGTCCTCCAGCGCCAGTACGGCGGGCTCATTCACCCCTGCACCCTCGTGGATTTCTGACACACAGACACGATCGGCGGGAGGGATCCACGATGGATTCCTCCCGCCAGAGAGACCGATTCTCTGGAACCCGCGTCATTCTAAACGACCCCCCGGCGGGACACCATCGGCGCGCCAACCATCACGCCGCAGCAGGAAATCAGGTGCGGGGTGGCGCCAGGCCGAGCACATCCGCCATTCCATACAGCCCGGGCGCCTGGCCGGCGACCCAGCGGGCTGCGCGCAGGGCACCCCGCGCAAAGGTTGCCCGGTCCAGCGCGCGGTGCTCCAGGCGCAGGATTTCCTCATCGAGGGCAAACAGAACCTCGTGGTCACCGATGATCTGCCCCGCACGCACCGACGAGAAACCGATACTGCCGGGACGACGCGGTGCGCGCGTCGCGAAACGGTCGCCGGCGGCGATGTCATCGAGCCGTCTGCCGAGCGCACCGGCCACCGCTTCGCCGAGTTGCAGTGCGGTGCCGGACGGTGCATCCAGCTTGTTGCGGTGGTGCGCTTCCACGATTTCGATATCCGCCTCGGATCCCAGGAGGCGTGCCGCTTCCCGGGCGAGCGCGGTCAGGACCAGTACCCCGACACTCATGTTGCGCCCGTAAACGATGGGGATGCTCCGGCTCGCCTGCCTGAGCATGGCCTGCTGCTGGTCCGCAAGCCCGGTGGTGCCCATGACAAGGGCACAACCCTCGGCCACGCAGGCCTCGATATTGGCGCCTGCGGCAGCAGCGCTGGTGAAATCGATGACAACCTGCGCACCGGTGATCGCGGTGGCCACGGATGCCGTCACCGGGATGCCAGTCTCGCCGGTTCCCGCCACGCAACCCGCATCCTGGCCAAGGGCAGGATGTCCCGCCTCGGTCGCGGCTCCGCTCAGCTCGAGATCGGAACTGCCTGCGACCAGCCGGATGATCGTTGCGCCCATACGCCCGGTGGCGCCAAGCACCGCAATCCTCAAGTCACACCCCCTTGCCCAGCCCGGCAGCCATCTTCTCAGGAACCGAGCTTCTCGAAAAACTTCCGGACGCCTTCCTTCCAGGAACTGCTCCGCGGCCGGTGGCGATCCCCGCCTGCGACCAGCGAGTCATTGAACGCCTTGAGGTGCCTTTTCTGTTCCGCGCTCAGGTTCACCGGCACCTCGACATCGATCTGGCAGTAGAGGTCGCCCACCCCACCCCCGCGGACAGGCTTGACACCCTTGCCCTTGAGTCGCAGGACCTTGCCGGGCTGGGTCTCCGGCGGCACCTTGAGCGTGACCTCGCCGTCGAGCGTGGGTATTTCCAGGCTGCCGCCCAGCGCCGCGACATAGAAGCTGACCGGGACGACACAGGAGAGGTCGGCGCCGCGCCGCTCGAACAGCGGATGCGGCCGCATGCGGATCTCGACGTACAGATCCCCGGGCGGGCCGCCATTCTGGCCTGCCTCGCCCTCGCCGGTCAGGCGAATCCGGTCACCCTCGTCCACTCCAGCGGGCACCTTCACCGCCAGCGTCTTGCTCTGCTGTACCCGGCCCCGGCCCTGGCACGAGGGACAGGGTTTCTCCACGACCTGCCCGGCACCCTGGCAGGTCGGGCAGGTCTGCTGGATGGAGAAGAACCCCTGGCTGATGCGCACCTGCCCTGCGCCACTGCATCGGCGGCACTGGACGGTCTTCGTGCCCGGAGCGGCGCCCGTGCCCTTGCAGGGCTCGCAGGCCACCACGGTCGGGATGGTGATGTTGATGGTTGCCCCGAATACCGCCTGCTCCAGATCCAGCGCCAGCTCGTAGCGCAGGTCGGCGCCACGGAACACCCCCGATCGACCTGCCCGGCGGCCGCCTCCGAAGATGTCGCCGAACACATCGCCGAATATGTCGCCAAAAGCGTCGCCCGGGCCGAAGCCGCCCGGGCGCCCCGCCCCAGCCGCGGCGGCATCCACACCGGCATGCCCATACTGATCGTAGGCAGCGCGCTTGCTGGCATCGGTCAGGATCTCGTACGCCTCCTTGGCCTCCTTGAACCTGGCTTCGGCATCCTTGTCGTCGGCGTTGCGGTCGGGGTGATACTTCATGGCCAACCGGCGGTAGGCCTTCTTGATGTCTTCCGCCGACGCACCACGTGCGACGCCAAGCACTTCGTAGAAATCCCGCTTGCTCATCACCGCATCCGCATACGTTGAGCGGGCGCCCCCGGCTCCGGGGGCGCCCGCGCTGTCCTGGCCGGGTGAGGAGTCACCCGGCCATCATCCTTCCCGATCGCTGCGTCAGGCCTTGCCGGCCTTGCCCTTGTCGTCCTTGACCTCTTCGAACTCGGCATCCATGACACCGGCATCGCCACTGCCGGAGCCGCTGGCAGCCGATGCGCCACCGTCCGCGGCCTGGCTGTATGCCTTCTGCGCGATGCCGGCGGCCGCCGTGGCCAGTGCACCGGCCTTGGTTTCGATCACCGCACGATCGTCGCCCTTCAGCGCCTCGCGCAGATCCGCGATCGCGGACTCGACTGCAGCGCGCTCGCTGCCCGTCACCTTGTCGCCAAGATCCGCGAGCGCCTTCTCGCTCGAGTGGACCAGTGCATCGGCCTTGTTGCGCGCTTCCACCAGCTCGCGGAAGCGGCGATCCTCCTCCGCATGGACCTCGGCATCGCCGACCATGCGCTTGATCTCCTCCTCCGACAGGCCGCTCGAGGCCTTGATGACGATCTTCTGCTCACGCCCCGTCGCCTTGTCGCGCGCCGACACGTTGAGGATGCCGTTCGCATCGATGTCGAACGTCACCTCGACCTGGGGCATGCCACGCGGCGCGGGCGGGATGTCACTGAGGTCGAATCGACCCAGCGACTTGTTGTCGCCGGCGCGCTGGCGCTCGCCCTGCAGGACGTGGATGGTCACCGCGGTCTGGTTGTCGTCCGCGGTGGAGAACACCTGCGTCGCCTTGGTCGGAATCGTGGTGTTCTTGTCGATCAGCTTGGTCATGACACCACCAAGCGTCTCGATGCCCAGCGACAGTGGGGTCACGTCGAGGAGCAGGACATCCTTCACCTCGCCGGAAAGCACCCCGCCCTGGATCGCTGCGCCGACGGCGACGGCCTCGTCCGGATTGACGTCCTTGCGCGGCTCGCGGCCGAAGAAGGCCTTCACCGCCTCCTGCACCTTCGGCATCCGGGTCTGGCCACCGACCAGGATCACATCGTCGATTTCACCTACCTTGAGGCCGGCGTCGGCAAGCGCGACCTTGCAGGGCTCGATCGTGCGATTGACCAGGTCCTCGACCAGGGACTCCAGCTTGGCCCGTGTCATCTTGATGTTGAGATGCTTCGGGCCACTGGCATCGGCAGTGATGTACGGCAGGTTGACATCGGTCTGCTGCTGCGACGACAGCTCGACCTTGGCCTTCTCGGATGCTTCCTTGAGGCGCTGCATCGCCAGCGGATCCTTGCGGATGTCGATCCCGCTCTCCTTCTGGAACTCGCCGGCCAGGTAGCCGATGATGCGCGCATCGAAATCCTCGCCGCCGAGGAACGTGTCACCGTTGGTGGCAAGGACCTCGAACTGGTGCTCGCCGTCGATCTCGGCGATCTCGATGATCGAGATATCGAATGTGCCACCACCAAGGTCGTAGACGGCAATCTTGCGATCACCGCGCTGCTTGTCGAGGCCGTATGCGAGCGCGGCCGCGGTCGGCTCGTTGATGATTCTCTTGACTTCGAGGCCAGCAATGCGGCCGGCATCCTTGGTAGCCTGTCGCTGGGAGTCATTGAAGTAAGCCGGAACCGTGATGACCGCCTCGGTCACCGGCTCGCCCAGGTAGTCCTCGGCGGTCTTCTTCATTTTCATCAGGACCCGCGCCGAGATTTCCGGTGGCGCCATCTTCTTGCCGCCGGCATTGACCCAGGCGTCACCATTTTCAGCCCGCACGATGCTGTAGGGCACCATGGACATGTCGCGGCGCACGACGTCATCGTCGAAACGGCGACCGATAAGGCGCTTGACCGCGAACAGCGTATTGGCGGGATTCGTCACCGCCTGCCGCTTCGCCGCCTGCCCGACCAGTACCTCCTCGTCCTTGGTGAACGCGACGATGGACGGGGTCGTGCGGTCACCCTCGCTGTTCTCGATCACCTTGGGTGCCTTGCCCTCCATGATCGCCACGCACGAGTTGGTCGTGCCCAGGTCAATGCCAATCACTCTGCCCATGATGCTCTCCGGGAATGGTCGGTAATCCGTATGGCCTCAGTATCTGGGGGACTGCAGCCGCATTTTCAAGCCGCGCCCCCCTGCTCCCCGCCACTGGCGCCGGCGACGACCACGCGTGCCGGACGTAGCAGCCGTTCATTGAGCTGGTAACCCTTCTGGATCACCGCCACGACCGCGCCGGGCTCCAGTTCCGTCGCGGTATCGATGCGCATGGCTTCGTGGACCTGCGGATCGAACTTCTGCCCGGCAGCCACAACCGGGACGACACCGGATTTTTCCAGGGCCGCCATCAGCAGCCGCAACGTGGCCTGCTTGCCTTCGAGCAGCGCCGCCGCCGATGCCGTAGGTCCGGCCTCGATGCCCATCTCGAGGCTGTCCACCACCGCCAGCAGCTCCCCTGCCAGACGCTCCACACCGAGCCGGCGAGCCTGGTCGACATCGCGCGCGGCGCGCTTGCGCACGTTGTCCAGTTCGGCGGCGGTACGCAGGTACCTGTCCCAGTTCTCCTGGGCCTTGGCCTCCATCTGCGCCAGTGCGTCGCGCAATTGCTGCTCGACCGCCAGCTGATCCCCCGTGGCGGTCACCGGATTCTCGTCTGTCATGCCATTACTCCGTGCAGGCGCAGCCGCCCTGACCCGACCCTGCCGGTCAGCGACGGTCCAATCGGATTGCATGATGGGGGCTACTGGCTGGAATTCAAGGCCGCGCCGAGCAGCCGGGCGGTGATGTCCACGATGGGAATGACGCGCTCGTACGCCATGCGGGTCGGGCCGATGACACCCAGCACGCCGACGATCCGGTCGTTGGCCCGGTATGGGGCCGTCACCAGGCTGCAGTCATCGAGTATCCGGTAGCCGGACTCCTCGCCGATGAATATCTGCACCCCGTCCGCGGCGATGCTTCGGTCCAGCAGGTTGAGGATCTCCCGCTGGGCGCCAAAAGCCTCGAAAAGCTGCCGGAGCTTCTCCACATCCGAGAGTTCATCGAACTCCATCAGGCGCGTCTCCCCGCTCAGCACGAACTCGGACCGCTCGCTGCCCGTATCCAGCGCCCGCTCCGCAACCGCGATGGCATCGACCATGAGCTGGTTCATGGTCTCGCGCATCCCCTGCATCTCCTGCAGGATCCGTAACCGGACCTCCCGGAGGTCCTGGCCGCTGAACTGCTCATTCAGGTAGTTTGCCGCACGTCGCAGCTCGCCCTCGCTGTAGCTGCGATCCATGTGCAGGACACGGTTCTGCACCTCCTGGTCGTTGACCACCAGGATGGCCAGCACGCGGTTATTCGACAACGGCAGGAACTCGAACTGCCGCAGGGTGAGCTGCATCTGCCGCGGCAGCATTACCAGGCCCGCCATGTGGGTGAGGGCCGACAGGGCGGCCGATGCAGCCTCGGCAACGCTCTTGGCATCGCCGGAACTGTCGCTCGCCAGGTGGCTCTGGAGCCGGGTCATTTCGTCGGCGGCCAGCGGCTGCAGCTGGACCAGGGTATCGACAAAAAAACGGTATCCCTTCGCGGTGGGTACCCGGCCTGCCGAGGTGTGGGGCGCGGCCACGAAGCCGAATTCCTCCAGGTCGGCCATGACATTGCGAATGGTTGCGGGACTCAGGTTCAGCCCGCTGGCACGCGCCAGTGTCCGTGACCCGACCGGCTGGCCGTCACGTATGTACTGGGCCACCAGCGCGCGCAGGATCTGGCCGGAGCGGTCTGAGGGCGTGTTGGGAGGCGAATCGGTCATGGCACGGCAATCGTTCGACGGCATGGCTGCTGCGCACCGGCCGCCCGTTTCGAAACCTTGCAATGGCATTGGAGGGGTGTCAAGGACCAGGGGCCGGCCCAGACTTCCTGCCTGATACCCGCTTGCCCCACGGTTCCGGTGGCCTGTAATGTTGATGCCGCGCGGCTTCGTACTCGACCACCGGCTATCCGTCCCTTCCAGCGCCGCAATGCCCCGGGCTTTACCGTGCCAGCGAACACCTCCTTTCCGAACGTCGCCCTGATGGGCAATCCCGACGACCCGCGGGTCCTCGAGCCGTTGACGGTGCTGGCAACCCACCTGGCAGCCCGTGGGCGTCGCGTGCTGGTAGCGGACACCCTCGGCCATGGCACCGTTCCCGCTGCCGCCGACCGTATCCCCGAAACCGACCTGGCAAGGGCAGCCCAGCTCGTAGTCACCGTCGGCGGTGATGGCAGCATGCTGTATGCCGCACGCCGGCTCGCCGGGTCGGGCGTGCCCCTGCTGGGCATCAATCGCGGCCGCCTGGGCTTTCTCGCAGACATCGGCCCGGCGGAAATGCTCGCCAGGCTAGACGAGATCCTGCGCGGCGAGTACGACAGCGAGACGCGGCTGCTGCTGCGCGCCGAAGTCACCGAGGGCGGGCAGGTCGTTGGCGGTGGCCTCGCGCTCAATGACATCGCCGTCACCCGTCACGATCCTGGCCGCATGCTCGAGATCCGCACCTTCATCGATGGGCAGTACCTGAACACCCACGGAGGCGATGGCTTCATCGTCGCCACCGCGACCGGCTCCACGGCCTACTCGATGAGCTGCGGGGGACCGATCGTCGCGCCGTCGCTCGGCGCCATCCTCCTGGTACCCATCTGCCCCCACACGCTGAGCGAACGCCCGATCATCGTGCCCGCCACGGCAGTGACGGAGATCGCCCTCAGCGAAGCCCATTCACTGCGCGCGGATGTCAGCTGCGATGGCGAGGTAACCGCGGAGCTGGCCCCTGGCCGCCGGCTGCGGGTACAGGCTGCCGCCGAGCAGGTCGAACTCATCCATCCGCGCGGCTACGACTATTTCCGCATCCTCAGGGAAAAGCTCCACTGGGGCCGCGACCACCACTCGGCGGGCCGCCCCCCGCGCTGAGGCCCTGTGCTGACACGCCTGCACGTTCGCAACCTGGCGGTGCTGGACGACGTGACGCTGGAGTTGCGCGACGGCTTCAGCGCCCTGACCGGCGAGACCGGCACCGGAAAATCCATGCTCGTGGACGCCCTGGCGCTGGCGCTGGGCTCGCGGGCCGACAGCAGCGCGGTGCGCAGTGGCGCGGATCGCACCGAAGTCTCCGCGTCCTTCGACCTGGACCCGACCTCAGCGGCCGCAGCCTGGCTGCGCCAGCACGACCTGGACAGCGACGGAGACTGCGTGCTGCGCCGCGTGGTTGGCAGCGAAGGCCGCTCCCGTGCATATGTCAACGGCAGGCCGGTGCCCCTCGAGATGCTGCGGGACATTGGCGGGCAACTCGTCGAAATCTGCGGCCAGCATGCATACCAGTCGCTCGGCCAGCACCCCACCCAGCGCGAACTGCTGGACGCATATGGCGGCCATGCAAGCCTGCGCGACGCGGTACTGCGGACTCATGCCAGCTGGTCGTCCCTGCAGGCCGAGTGGCACCGGCTGCAGTCCACCCAGCGTGACCAGCGCGCGCGCGAGGACCTGTTGCGCCACCAGGTGCGGGAACTCTCTGGCCTGTGCCTGCAGCCCGGCGAAATCGAGGCCCTGGAGCAGGAGCACCGCATCCTCGCCAATGCCGGCCAGCTGGCAGCAGGCCTCGGCCAGGCTCTGGAGCGGCTCTACGACACCGACGAGGGCTCCGCGTACGGGATCGTCGGCACGGCATTACGCGAACTGCGCGGGCTCGCGGATATCGATCCGGCGCTCACCCCCACCGCTGCCACGCTCGAGGAAGCAGGCATCGGACTGCGGGAGGCCGCCGAGCAGTTGCGCCGCCGCCTCGATGCGATCGAGCACGATCCCGGACGCCTTGCAGCCGTGGAAACCCGGATCGCGGCGGCGCAGGAACTCGCACGCAAGCACCGCATCCCGACGGATCAGCTAAGCACCCTGCAGCAGGCACTCCAGGCGGAGCTTGACGGCATCGATGCCTGTGACGATCAGCTGCGCGCGCTCGGCAGCCAGCTGGCCGCATGCGAGCAGCAGCTGCGCGACGCCGCCGAAGCCCTCTCGCTGGCGCGCCAGCAGGCAGCCGCGACCTTCAGCGTTGCCGTATCGGAGCAGCTGGCGCAGCTCGGCATGCCGGGCAGCACCCTCGTGGTCAGACTCGAGCCGCTGCCGGATGGCCAGTGCGCAGCGTGGGGCAAGGAGCAGGTTGAATTCCTGGTCGCGACCAACCCGGGACAGCCCCCCGGTCCGGTGGCCCGGGTCGCATCCGGCGGCGAGCTCTCGCGGCTCAGCCTGGCGATCCAGGCCGTTTCCATCGCCGGCCACGGCGCGCCAACGCTGATCTTCGACGAAGTGGATGCCGGCATCGGCGGCGGCGCTGCCGAAATCGTCGGCAAATGCCTGCACGGGCTCAGCGACCGGCATCAGGTCATCTGCGTGACCCACCTGCCGCAGGTGGCGAGCCAGGCAGACCACCATTTCGCGGTTGCCAAGCAAGCCGCTGCCGGCCAGAGCCAGGTGCGGACCCGCGAGCTCGATGGCCGCGGGCGCGTCGAAGAGATCGCCCGCATGCTCGGTGGCATCACCATCACCGAGCGGACCAGGGCACATGCCCGCGAAATGCTGCGCTCCTCGGGGTCCCGCCGCACCGGCTGAAGCGCTGCCACCGGCATCGCTGTGCCGCCCAGGCCAATGGTTTATGATTCCGCGGTCTTGGTGTACCGGTGCCTTGCGCAAGATGCCGCTTTCCGCCTGTTCCCGCCGCCTGTTCCTTGCTGGCCTGCTGGGGCTCGCCTCCGGCTGCGTCTACCGCATCGACGTCCAGCAGGGAAACCTGCTGGATGACAAGGCCATCGACGCCGTGCAGCCCGGCATGACCCGCAGCCAGGTGCGTTTCCTGCTGGGAACCCCGGTGGTGGAGGATTCCTTCCACCACGACCGCTGGGACTACGTCTATTACCTGCGCCGCGGCCGCAGCAACCGCGAGGAAAAGCGCTGGGTCATCGTCACCTTCGCGGACGACAAGGTGGCCACCATCCGCAAGGACGTGCCATTCGATGCACCCGGCTAACAGGTAGCTGAACCTGAGCCATACACGTCGCGCGCACGTTCCACGAAGGCATCGACCAGCCGGTTGCAAAGAGCCTCGAACACCGGTCCGAGGAGCAGGTCGATTGCGCGACTGGAAAACGCAAACTGGACCGACAGCGATACTCGCGACCCTGCCGGTCCCAGCGGCACGAACACCCATACACCGTGCAGGCTGCTGAACGGGCCATCTTCCAGCTGCATGTCGATGCTGCGGGACGGTTCCAGGACATTGCGCGTCCGGAACTCGGTACGCAACGGCCCCTCTGCGAGGGCGATGCTGGCGATGACCTGGTGGCCGTCGCGCTCGTGGATCCGGGCGCTGGTGCAGCCCGGCAGGAATGCCGGGTAGGACTCCACGTCCGCCACCAGTTCGAACATCGAGCCAGCCGAAAACGGCACGATTGCGCTGCGCTCAACCTGCCGCATGGAAAAATTCCAGCGCCTGCGGTTTTCCCACGCCAGCTTCTCCCGCGGCAGGAAAAATGACAGGATTGTGAGCGATCCCTACAGGCTGAACAATACAGACCCATGAGCGGCAAGGCAGCGCCACGCAAGGAGGCCAACCGGACCATCGCCGAGAACCGCAAGGCCCGACACGACTACTTCATCGAGGATACGCTGGAGGCCGGCCTCATGCTCCAGGGATGGGAGGTCAAGAGCCTGCGCGATGGCCGAGCGAACATCAGGGAAGGCTATGCCGTGATACGCAATGGCGAGGCATGGCTGGTCGGCGCGAATTTTTCGCCACTGCCGGCGGCATCCACGCATGTGGCTCCGGACCCGGTGCGCAGCCGCAAGCTGCTCCTCAACCGGCGCGAGCTCGACAGGCTGGTTGGCGCCGTTGAACGGGAGGGCTACACGCTGGTACCGCTGTCGCTGTACTGGAAGAACGGCCGGGCAAAACTCGCCCTTGGCCTGGCCCGGGGCAAGAAGCAGCATGACAAGCGAGCGTCGGACCGGGAGCGCGACTGGGATCGCCAGCGCCAGAGGCTTCTCAGGCGATAATTGAATAATCAATAGGATACGGAATATATATGCAGTAGATTGGCCGCAAAGATCCCGCGGTCCGGCCACGGGCATGGGCGCCCCAGTCGCAGCCGGGACCGGCACCCGCTACACTTGTGCCGTCAATGGCAATTTCGGGAACCAAAGGGGGCGACCTGGTTTCGACGTGGGTCGCGAAACCCTGGGTGCATGCCGAGGCGCAGATCACCTCGTAAATCCAGCTGCAAACCAATAGTTGCGAACGACTCCAACTACGCTCTGGCTGCCTAAAAACCAGCCTTGAGCCCTCGGGCTGAGTCCGTGCTTGTGCGGGAGCAGATGCCGGGGTTATCAATCACAAGATCGCGTGCGGGCTCGTCCGGGGTCCAATCGTTAAAGCCTGCAATCCGGACTGGCTGTCGGTCTTCCCTGTCCGTCGGGTAGCCGCCAGCGAGATCAAAGGCGGTCTAAGCATGTAGAGCTCATGGCGTAGGGCTTGCGGACGCGGGTTCGATTCCCGCCGCCTCCACCATCCAACCAGGGCCAGGAGTGTTCTCCTGGCTCTTTTCATTTCACAACCGGAAGCATCCGGCGGCGCCAGCCCGCTGCGGCTTCCTTGCCGGTCCACCGGGTCAGTTCCGTGTCAGTACAGCAAGCCAGTCCTGTTGCCGTGCATAGGCTCGCAGTCCGCTTCCTGCGCACGGTGCTGCGCGGAGTCGGGCAGATCTATCTCCAGCGCAGTGCCTGGTGCGGACTGGCCTGCCTGGCAGCACTGGCCCTGCAATCGGTGAACATGGCCATGGCCTGCGCGCTGGGGGCAACCGCGGCGACACTGCTCGGGCATGCATTTGCCGATCGCAGAACGCTGGAGGATGGCATCCAGGGATTCAACGGCGCCCTGGCAGGCCTTGGCGTCATGGTAGTGCTGAAGCCGGGTGCTCTTGCCTGGTGTCTGGCGCTGCTCATGGCCCTGGTGGCCACCTGGCTCGCTCAGGCCTGGCGCGAACGCCTGTCACTGCCGCCCTATACCGCGCCGTTCGTGCTGGTGACCTGGTCATTGATGGCAGTGGCTGGTCCGCTTGGCCTGCCCGTGGCGAACGGGTCCGCAATCGCTGCCGTATCCTGGGGATATCCGGCAGACGCCGTCCTGCGCGGTATCGGGCAGGTGATTTTCCTGGACCTGCCATGGGCCGGTGCCCTCTGTGCAGCGGGGCTTGCCCTGTCCAGCCTGCGGGTTGCTGCCAGCGCGTTGCTCGCTGCAGCACTGGCGCTGGCCTGTGCATTCCTGTTGCGCCTGCCTCTGGACCTGGCGGGACTGGGCCTCTATGGCTTCAACGCAGTCCTGACAGTTGAAGCACTGCGGCCCCAGGCCGGCCGCCGCTGGTGGCTGCTGCTTGCTGCCATTCCGCTCAGCATCGCGCTGACTCGCGGCTTCCAGCTGGCGGGCCTGCCGTCCCTGACAGCACCGTTCATAGCAAGCACCTGGCTCCTGCAGCGCGCATGCAGCGCCGGCCGCCCGGAAACCATCAAGCAGCCTGCGTCGCTCCAGCAACGCGGGCCACAGTGAGCGCCTGTGGCCTGTCACCGACCACGACCACAGATAACTGTCGCAGCCATACGCAATCGTCCGGAGATGCACTTGCGGCCACCTGCGGCTAGCATTGGCGGTTGTCCCGTCGAGTAATCCGCCCGATGCAGCGCATCCCGTCCATGGATCCGGCCCGGCGCGCGCGCCTGCTGCGCTCGGCCACCTATGCCTCGGTGACCGTCGCCGTCTGCCTGGTGATTGCCAAGGCCTGGGCCTGGCAGGCGACAGGGTCCGTCGCCATGCTGTCGTCGCTCGCAGACTCGCTGCTCGACTGCCTGGCATCCGGCCTGACGTTCTGGGCGGTGCGCTACTCGATGTCACCGGCGGATGCGGAACACCGGTTTGGCCATGGCAAGTCCGAGGGCCTTGCAGCGCTGATCCAGGGCCTGATCATCAGCGGTTCGGGGCTGTTCGTCTGCGTCGAGGCTGTCAGCCGGCTGGTGACGCCGCGGCAAGTCGAGCAGACTGAAGCAGGTCTGCTGGTAATCGGCGGCGCGACCGCAGCCACGTTCCTGCTGGTCGCCTACCAGCGCTTCGTGGGCCGGCGCACCGGCTCTGTCGCCATCGGCGCCGACGCCATGCACTACTCCGCGGACCTGCTGGTGAACATCGGCGTTGGTGCAGCGCTGTATGTATCGGCCCGCACCGGCTGGCTCCTGCTCGACCCGCTGGTGGGGTTGGCAATTGGCGGTTATGTCCTGCTGAGCTCCGTGAAGATGATCGCCCAGGCGCTCGACATCCTGCTCGACCGGGAAATTCCGGATACCGACCGCTACCGCCTGCAGCAGATCGCCCTCGCCCACCCGGATGTGCTGGGCCTGCACGACATGCGCACGCGCCATGGCGGTGCGCACTACATCGTGCAGTTCCACCTGGACCTGCCGCACCACATTTCCCTCTGGCGCAGCCACGAAATCCTCGATGAGGTGGAAAGCAGCATCCAGCGCGAGTACCCCGGCTGCGAGATCATCATCCACCCGGATCCCCTCGGGATTGCCGAGGCCAGGGATCCCTTCGAAACCCGGGATGGCAACGCCACGTCCGGCAACGCGGTCACCTGAAGCGCGATGCTGTCAGCCGGCTGGCGGCGGCTCCGCATAGATCACCTCGAACCGCTGGAACAGCAGCGGCATCTCCTCGCTGAAGCTGGCGCCCTCGGCTTCCCGGATACGCCGCCAGTACCGCCCGTGGATGTCGCGCCAGGCCGCCACATCCCGCGCTGCCGGACTCTCGCAGGCTGTTTCGGCCGGTCCGACATCCACGAACCGGATCAGCCGGGCCTCCCTCAGTTGCACCACGCAACGCGGCCGTCCCTCGAAATCCGTGAAGACGAAGATGTCACCCGTCGCCGGCCGCGGCTGGATCTCGTCAGGATTGGAGAACAGCCCCGTCTTCTCGCCAGCAGTGATGAGGCCGAGCAGGCTTTCACTGAGTTTCTGCGCGTTGCCTATGCGCCTTACCCGGTACCTGCTGCCAGGGTCGTTGGCTGCGAGATGGGCACGACACCGGGCCCAGAAGTCGTCGATGCTGGTCATGGTTACAGCTCCTTCCTGCGCAGGGTAGCGATACGGGACAGCAGCGCGCAATCTCCCCTGAGTCCTCCTCCTTGCCGACATTCGCACCACGGCTTAGATTGCAGCAGGCCGAGCCAGGATGCGGCAGCAATGCAGCTGCCGATGCTGGCGCTACCCGGGGGGCACTGCGATTCCCTTCATACCCTGCCACAGCAGGTGCCGCTGCATGCTGCGGGCGCTTGTCGTATCGATACTTGCCATGGCGCTGGTGTCCTGCAGCGGGTCGGTGCAGGTCCAGCATGCCTTTCCGGCACCGCTGGTAGAGCAACTGCCACTGCGAGTCGCCGTCTGGTATCCGCCCGGCCTGTCGGACTACGTGTACCACGAGGAAGACGCATCGCAACAGGAATGGACGGTCCGTCTCGGCACGGCGAACCTGCGCATGTTCAATGCCGTCTTTGCGGCACTCTTCAGGGAGGTGATCCATGCTGGAGGCATGGATGAGGCCCGCGCCCTGCAGCCGCCGGTCGACGCCATCCTCTCTCCGGCAATCGACGCCTTTGAACTGTCGTCGCCGGCGCTCTCCGGGACCGACCAGTTTGCCGTGTGGATACGCTACAATCTCGATGTTCTGGCACCGGATGGCACGCTCATCCTCCGCTGGCCGATTGCCGCCTACGGGCAGGCCGGCACGGGTGGCATGAGCGACGCAAAGTCCATGGAACGGGCCACTGTCCTGGCGCTGCGGGATGCTGGCGCGGCAATCGCCGTTGGCTTCGCCCGGCAACCGAAGGTCCGGGAGGTCCTGCTGAGGGAGGCGACAAGCGATGGGCATTGAACCGGCGCTCCGCAGACGGCTGCCCCGTTGCCTGTGGGCTGCAGTCAGCGCCGTTCTGGTCACCAGCTGCATGACCTCGCGCGTCGAGGAATCGAAGAATGCGGCCACGGGCCTCGGACCCGGGGAATCCGTCGTGATCCTGGCTACCAGTTATCACCGGGGCAAGGCCACCGAGGAAGACTTCGTTTCCTGCGTCAATGACGCGGTGCAGTCCGGAGACGGCAAGGTGCGCGTAACGCCCCAGCAGGCATTCATCGATGCGCTGTTTCCATGGTTCGAGCCGCGAACGGCACCGCAATCCGCAGACGCGCTGCCGGAACTCCTGGCCCGGCCAGGCGTGGCAGAGCGGATCGAGGCGCAGGGTGTCCGCTATCTCGTCTGGCTCGACGGCACGACGGAGAAGACCAGCGGCGGCGGCAGCCTGAGCTGCGCCGTTGGCCCCGGCGGCGGTGGCTGCTTCGGCCTCACCTGGTGGGAAGACGATGCATCCTATGACGCGGCCGTCTGGGACCTGCACCGGCAGAGCAATGCGGGTTCGGTCAGTGCCGACGTCCACGGGACCTCGATGATCCCGGCGCTGATTATTCCGGTTCCCCTGATTGCCCGTACGCAGTCCGCAGCGTGCAGGGAAATGGCGCAGCAGCTGCGTCAATTCATCCACGGACCTGAGGTCGGCAGCTGAACGGGTGCCGGTGACCTGGCTGGCCCTGTGAGGTTTCGCACAGACAGCGGTCGGGCCCGCCGCCAGAATCAATGGCATGGAGGTCGAACGCCCGTCCGTTCGTGGCCGTCGCGGTCGCGCCCATGCCTGTTTGCGGTTCCTGGCCGGGCTGCTGCTAAAGCCCGTTTGGCTGCCACCCCGGATCTATGCTGCGCTGCCATGGCTGTACCTCGGCACGGGCAGCGCAGCGCTTCTGGGCGGGCTGTACCTGCCTGATACCAGCTGGTACCTGCCCTATCTGGCGCTGGCCGGGGTGGCACTGCTGCGCACCGCGACCGGCATTGCCGCCGCACGCCGACGGCGCGTCGGCACTGCCCTGTCTGCCGACTCCCCCTGATAGCGAACTGATGCGAGAATGCGCCGTGGTGCCCGTGTCCGGGCGACTTTGGTCATGACCGTCCGTGAAATCCTCCCGCCTCCTGGCCCTTCTGGTCCTGGCCCTGTCGGGCTCCGTATTCTTCCCCGTGGTCGCTTACTGGGCAGGTGGCCGCGTGGTGGGTCCTTATGCTGGCCCGCGCGGTCTCGCCACATTCATCGGCAACATCTACAGCGATGCCGCCAGCGCCTCCCCGTGGGCGCTGGTGATGGTCACCGGCCCGGTGCTGGTCGTCGCCATCTGGAAGCTGCGCCGCTGGGCCCTGCAACGCCTGCTCGCTGGTGCGGATCAGGACGATTCGGGACAGTAAACTAAATATCTTTCTTATCAGTCACTTCTGCAGTTCTTGCAGAAGTTATGTCATCCGGGCACAGCGACGGGGCCAACACGGCCTATAGTCCACGGAGCACAAGCCGTCATGCCCAAAGGCCGGGGCCCTGAAGAACGGCGGAAGGACAACCAGATGATCCCGTACGCGGGTTCAGGCGGGCCAGTAGACGTAAGCCACCAGCAGCAGGCCGATCCAGGTCAATGCCAACGGCAGGTAACGCCATGGACGGTTGCGCAAGGTCCCGGCGAAGCTGGTCGCCGCCAGTACCGCGAGTACCAGGAACATGGTGAAGGCACGGACGACCTCGGGCAGTTCGGCCGCAAACCGCGGATGCTCGTTCTGCAGCAACCAGAACACGAACAGGACCACGCCGAGCCCGAATGCCAGCGACACCAGGCTGCCTGCCACAAAACCAAGGATCGCGGTAAACGGGTGCATGCGCGCATGATCCGGCCGCCGCGAGCCGCCAACGCCGGCGGCGGCGACAAAGGCTTGCTATGATTTTCAGGATACGACTGTGGCCAGATTGAACCGGAAAATGCCCGACAGCGCAAACAACAGCCCCCGGCGGCAATGGTGTGCTTTCATCGCAAGCGGGCTGCTTGCTGCAACAACCGTCCTTCAGTGGCCCGCGCTCGCCGCACCGCCCGTCCAAGCCGGCCCGGCAGTGGACGCGCCAGGCGTGCTCCAGGCAACCGACCGGCAGCGCCAGGTCGCACGCATGACCACGCGCTTCGTGGAACGCTTCCACTACGGCCGCCAGACTATCGACGATCGCATGTCGGAGCAGATCCTGAACAACTACCTGCAGGCGCTCGATGGCAACCGCCAGTATTTCCTCGAGTCGGACATAGCCTATTTTTCCCGCTATCGCCACAGCCTGGACGATGTCCTCGAGACTGGCGATGTGGAGCCCGTGTTCGACATTTTTCGCCTTTACCGGCTGCGCGCGCAGCAACATCTCACTTTTGCGCTTTCCCAGCTGGACAAGCAGCCCGATTTCACCGCCGACGAGGACTTCCAGTTCGATCGTCAGAAGGCGCCTTGGATCGCCAGTGCGCAGGACATGCAGGACAACTGGCGCCGCCGCGTCAAGAACGATGCCGTCAGCCTGCTGATGGCCGACAAAACCTGGCCCGAGGCGGCCGGCATCCTGCACAAGCGCTACGAGCGAGTCCTGAAGCGCATCAACGACCTCGACAGCGACGAGGTGTTTGAAACCTTCATGAACGCCTTCGCGCGAACGCTGGACCCGCATTCCAGCTACCTGTCACCGCGCCAGTCGGAGGAATACCGCATCCAGATGAGCCTCTCCTACCAGGGCATCGGCGCGTCCCTGCAGCTTGACGACGACATCGTCAAGATCCTCAACATCATCCCGGGTGGCCCGGCTGCCATTGACGGCCGGCTCAAGGCCAGCGACCGCATAACCGGCGTCGGCCAGGGAGCCAGCGGCGAGATGGTCGACGTGGTCGGCTGGCAACTCGACGATGTCGTGCAGCTCATCCGTGGGCCACAGGGCACGACCGTGCGCCTGCAGATCTTGCCGGCAAATGCACCACCTGGAAGCCAGGAGCAGGTGCTCAGCCTGGTCCGCGACAAGGTCAAGCTGGAGGAGCAGGCCGCAAGGAGCGAAGTCCGCGAAATCAAGCGCGACGGGCGGACGATCAAGGTCGGAATCATCACGGTGCCGAGTTTTTACCAGGACTTCGACGCCCGTAGCCGCGGCGATGAGGACTATGTCAGCACCACCCGCGATGTTCGCCGCCTGCTGGAACAGCTGAACAAGCAGGGAATCGAGGGCCTGGTGATGGACCTGCGCGGCAATGGCGGCGGCCACCTGACTGAGGCCACCGGCCTGACCGGGCTGTTCATCGACACGGGCCCGGTCGTGCAGCTACGTGATACCAGCGGCCGGGTCGAGGTCCTGCCCGATCCCGTGCCCTCGGTCGCCTACGCCGGCCCGCTGGTCGTGCTGGTGGACCGCTTCAGTGCATCCGCCTCGGAGATCTTCACGGCGGCGATCCAGGACTACCACCGTGGCATCGTCATTGGCCAGCAGACATTCGGCAAGGGAACGGTGCAGAACCTTTATCCCCTCGACCAGTATGCGCGGCGGCAGACCGAGCCCGGCCTCGGGCAGTTGACGCTGACGATCGGCAAGTTCTACCGGGTGACCGGTGGCAGTACCCAGAACAAGGGAGTCGTCCCTGACATCGCGCTGCCCTCGGGCGTTGATCCTGACGAGGTCGGCGAGAACAGTCGCGAGGGTGCCTTGCCATGGGACCAGATCAATGCAACCCGCTTCCGGGCCGCCGGACCACTGGATTCCGCCATTGCTTACCTGACGCAGCATGAGGTGGAGCGCATGCAGTCCGACCCGGATGTGCACTACCTGCTGGCTGACATCGAGGCGGTTGCCGAACTGCGCTCGCAGAAAACCGTGACGCTGAACCTGAAAAAGCGCCTCGATGAGCGCGAGCGCCAGAAGAAGGAGCAGCTGGCAAGGGAGAACGCGCGACGTACGGCCGAGGGCCTCACCGCCGTCGAGTCACTGGACAAGATCAAGCCCGAGGAGCTGCCGGACGTCCTGCTGAAGCAGGCGACGCAGGTTCTCAGCGACTACGTGGCACTGGACCAGGCAGGCAAGGCACTGGCGCGGAACAATGTGGTGCATTGAACCACAACGACGTTGTCCGCCATTGCTCGCGGTCAGTTGAGCAGGATGCTGTAGACGTCCCAGTACTCTTCCGCAAGGACGTTGATGGGGATAACGCGGGAACCGGCAGGCTTCGCCGCGCCGCTTTCCTGGATGGTGACGGGCACTGTGGCGAAAGACCCGGCCACGGGAATAGTGTCGATGTCACGGCGGTACTGGGCCGTCTGCCTGAGGAACTCGGCGCGCCGGCGGATCAGTCCGGCCATACGCTCAGCGGTTTCCGCCTGGCTTACCACGGCCTCGATGCTCCGCCCCAGCTTCTGGCACTGTGCCACATCCCCGTAACTGACATCGGCAAGGCTGCGGATGGAAGCCTCGCGTGCCAGCGCAGCCACGTCATTCTCGCTGAACTGGATCAAAAGCTCCTGCGCCATGGCGATCAGGGCGAGATTGATGTTCCGCCGGCCCTCCACGCTCAGGCCAGCGAAAGGCAGGCTCGGCTCGGCCTCCCGCGACCGGCGCTCCTCCCGGATGCGCTCTCCCTGCCGCTGCAGCCCGTCGAGTGCGGCCTGGATCGCGGCCCTCTGGTCACGCAAGGCGCGGCGCCTGAAGTAGTGCCAGAATGCACGTAGTTCACCGAGCCGCGTTTCGACGGCATCGAGGTCTGCCTGCACCATACGGGCGCGACGCTCGACATCGGCGATCCGGTTGTCGATCAGCGCAAGGTCCGCATCGCGCACGGTCTCGCACTGCTGCTGGGCAAGGCGTTCCTCGCGGTCCTGCTGGCGCTCGGCCAGTTCCCGTGCCAGGCGCACCAGGCGCTTGCGACACTGCTGCCAGACGCCACGGAGCTGGTAATAGACGACGGCATTGACGGCCTGGACCGGGTCGGCGAGCAGGCCCTCCAGCTGCTCCAGGCGCTGCTGCGCGCGCAGGTTGATCGCTTCCTGCTGCCGCACCTGGTCGATCAGCTTGTCTTTCTCCCGCCGGAGCCTGGCCAGTTCCTTCTTGAGTTCGGCACGATTCCAGAACAGCTTCAGCAGCTGCTCCTCGTCAGGCTCCTGCCTGCGCTGCAACAACGGTGTGGTGGCCGTGCCCATGGGAGTCGGGATTAAGTCTAACGGCCGGCCGGCCGCGAGACCTTGAAGCAGTCGACAGTTCCCTGCCCGCCCGCGTTACGGCTTCAGGCCATAGGAGTGGCCATTTTCCAGCAGGAAATCCAGCCACTTGCCAAAAGCCATGTTGCAGGCCCAGCGCCTGTCGATTTCACCCGCATATTCAGTGGCCAGCGCGGCCAGACGTGGGTGGCGCTGGAATCCCGCCCAGGCGGTCACTGCGGCCACGCGGGCGTCGAGGTACAGGCGCACTGCCACGTCCGGCTCGGCCACCGGCCCGGCCGGTTCGTCGAAGAGATAGCTCAGGCGCAGCAGCCGCGTGTAGCGCGATCCCTCCTCGACCAGCAGATGCAGGTCCCCGTCCCGCGGTACCCGCGATACGGCTGGCCCAATCGGCCGCGCGGGATCGCCGAGCAGCGCGCTGAGCTTGAGGTAATTGCCCTCGTATAACGAGATCAGGCTGCCCAGGGATCCCGGACGCACCAGGCACTCGGGTACGATGTAGCTATCTGCGATCATGATTCGAATATAGCACAGCCGTTTTTGGCCCCATGCCGGAAGGGCAGCCGTCACAGTTGGAGGCAGCGTTCCCAGTCATGCGTATTGACAACCATGTGATGCCCGTTCGCGCCATCAGCTGCGCACCGTTCACGGACCAGCGTATGGGTACCGCCGGACTGCGCAAGAAAGTTCGCGTGTTCCAGCAGCCGCACTATCTTGAGACCTTTCTCCAGGCAGTGCTCGATACGCTGCAACTGCCTCCTGGTTCGACGCTGGTGCTGGGCGGTGATGGGCGCTACTTCAACCGCGAGGCGCTGCAGACACTGATACGCATGACCGCAGCGGCTGGTGTCCGCCACCTCGTCGTCGGCCAGGATGGCCTGCTGTCGACACCTGCGGCATCGAACCTCATCCGCATGCGCAAGGCGCACGGCGGATTCCTGCTCACCGCCAGTCACAACCCCGGCGGCCCCGACGGTGATTTCGGCATCAAGTTCAACATGGCCAATGGCGGGCAGGCACCGCAAGCCATAACCGACGCGGTGTTCCGCGCGTCGCAGGCGCTGCGCGGCTATCGCATTGCGGAGCTGCCGGTCATCGATCTTTCCCGCTGCGGCACCCAGCAGCATGGACCACTGCGCGTGGAAATCGTCGACCCGGTGGCAGACTACCAGCAGCTGATGGAACGCCTGTTCGACTTCGGCCGCATGGCGGACTGGGTGAAGGCAGGCAATCGCGTGGTGTTCGATGCTTTCCACGGCATCACGGGGCCGTACGCGCGCCGCATCCTCGCCGACACGCTTGGCTGCGCCATGGCGGATCTCCTGCACACGAATCCGCTACCGGATTTTGGCGGACTGCACCCTGACCCCAACCCGGTTGACGGCCGCCACCTGGTCGAGCTGTGCGCCGGCGCGGCCGCGCCAGCCCTGGCCGCCGCCTCCGACGGCGATGGCGACCGCAACATGATCCTCGGTCCTGCATGCCCGGTTTCCCCCGGAGACAGCCTCGCCATCATGCTGGCCGGTGCGGCCCTGATCCCGGGTTACCGCCAGGGTGTGCCCGGCGTGGCGCGTTCGATGCCGACCAGTCGCGCCGTCGACCGGGTTGCCGCAGACCTCGGCATCCCCTGCTTCGAGACACCAACCGGCTGGCGCTTCTTCTGCAACCTGCTCGAGGCAGACCGCATCGGCCTCTGCGGCGAGGAAAGCTTTGGCACTGGCTCGTCACATGCGCGGGAAAAGGATGGCCTGTGGGCGGTCCTGTTCTGGATCAACCTGCTGGCGGTGCGGAGTGAGCCCCTGCCCGAGGTCGTCGCCGCACACTGGCGTCGCTATGGCAGGCACTATTTCCAGCGCCACGACTACGAGATTGCCGATGCGGCCCATGGCACGGACCTGATGGAGGACCTGCGCAGCCGGCTCGGCAGCCTGCCCGGATCCGACCTTGGCATCGCCCGCGTGGACCTGGCCGATGACTTCCACTATCACGACCCGGTCGACGGCAGTGAGTCACCGCATCAGGGCATCCGCATCGTCCTGGATGGCGGAGCCCGCCTCGTCTACCGGCTGTCCGGCACCGGCACCAGCGGCGCGACGCTGCGGATCTATCTCGAGAAATTCGAGGACAATCCCGCAATGCTCGATTGCAGTCCGGACGAAGCGCTCAGGCCGCTCGGCAAACTCGCGGCGCACCTGGCAGCCATCGAGGCCCACGCTGGACTCACGCAGCCCACCCTGGTCGTCTGACTCCGGGACGAAGCAGTCCAGGTCGTGCTCAAGGGCGGGTGCGACGCTCGATGCCAGTACCGCTGAGGATGGTGCTGGCAATCTCCTCGATCGAGAACGAAGTCGTGTCGACAAATGGAATCTGGTAGCGCCTGAATAGCGCCTCGGCGCTGCGCAGCTCGAATCCCACCTGCTCGGCACTTGCATAGCGACCGAGCGGGCGACGCTCGCGCCGAATCTGCTGGAGGCGCTCGGGCGAGATGGTCAGGCCATACAGCTTTGCCCTGCAGGGCGCGAGGACCTTTGGCAGGATGCCTGATTCCAGTTCATCCTCCGCCAGCGGGTAGTTGGCAGCGAACACGCCATAGGCCAGCGCCAGGTACAGGCAGGTCGGCGTTTTCCCGGTACGGGAGACGCCGATGAGGATGACGTCAGCTGAGGCGTAGTCCGCGGTACTCGAGCCGTCATCGTTGCTGAGCGCGAAGTTAGTCGCCTCGATCCGCCGGTCGTAGGCCCCGGAATCCCGCATGCCATGCGCACGACCGATGGTATGCGACGACCTGGTCTGCAATTCGCGTTCCAGCGGTGAAAGAAATGCATCGAAGAAGTCGAGGAACAGCCCGGAAACCCGGCTGAATCGCTCACGCAGCTCGTCCTGCACCAGGGTACTGAAGACTATGGGACGTAGCCCCTCCGCCGTAGCCACCGCATTGATGCGCCTGACGACTTCGTCCGCCTTGTCAACAGAATCGATAAATGGCACAGTCACCTGATCGAAATCATGCGCCTCGAATTGTGTCAGCAAGCTGCGACCGAGCGTTTCCGCAGTGACGCCGGTCTGGTCCGAGACAAAAAAAACAGTCCGCTTGCCTGACATATTCCGCCGCGATACGTAACCCATTCGTCACGATTGTCCACTTACCCCCTCAGGCAACACAAGGGAGTCTGGCTTGGAACCTTACGTTATTCCCCTGGAACGGCTGGGGATCGGCGATATCGGTCTGGTCGGCGGCAAGAACGCGTCCCTGGGAGAGATGATCCGCAACCTGGCCAGCCTCGGCGTCCGTGTTCCGGGAGGCTTTGCCACCACCGCACAGGCTTACCGAGACTTCCTGGCACAGCAGGGCCTCGACCAGCGTATCCAGGCAACTCTCGCCCAGCTGGACGTCGATGACATCGACAGCCTGACGCGAACCGGATCGCTGATACGCCAATGGATCATCGACACCCCGCTGCCGCAGCGGCTGCTGGCCGAGATTGAATCCGCATGGCATGGCATGGGTGGCGGAGCCGCCGACGCACGCACGGTCGCCGTGCGCTCATCCGCCACTGCCGAAGACCTCCCCGATGCATCGTTCGCCGGCCAGCAGGAGACCTACCTGAACGTGCATGGCCTCGATGGCGTGATCACTGCGGTGCACAACGTCTACGCATCCCTGTACAACGACCGCGCCATTGCCTACCGCAGCCACCAGGGCTTTGCCCATGAGGCCGTGGCCCTGTCGGTCGGCGTCCAGCACATGGTGCGCAGCGACCTCGGCACCAGCGGGGTCCTGTTTACCCTGGATACCGAATCCGGATTTCCGGATGTCGTGTTCATCACCGCCGCCTATGGCCTCGGCGAAACCGTGGTCCAGGGCGCGGTCAACCCCGACGAGTTCTACGTCTACAAGCCCGCCCTGCGCGCCGGAAAGCGCGCCGTCATTCGCAGGAAACTGGGCTCCAAGGCCATCCGCATGGTGTATGCGGAGCCCGGAAGCGGCGAGCGCGTCAGCACCGTTCCGGTCGCTGCGGCCGATGCGCGACGGTTCTGCGTCAGTGATGCCGACCTCGAGACCCTCGGACGCTATGCGCTGCTCGTCGAACAGCACTACGGGCGGCCGATGGACGTCGAATGGGCAAAGGACGGCGTCACCGGCGAGATTTTCCTGGTCCAGGCACGGCCGGAAACCGTACAGAGCCGCAAGGGACAGACGATCCAGCGCTATCGCCTGCGCAAGCGCTCCTCCGTGCTTGCCAGCGGGCGCAGCATCGGGCATCGCATCGGCTCCGGCACCGCACGCGTCATTCGGGACGTGGCCGACATGCATCGTATCCGCCCGGGCGACGTGCTGGTGGCGGACATGACGGATCCGGACTGGGAGCCCGTGATGAAGCGGGCCGCCGCCATCGTCACCAATCGCGGCGGCCGTACCTGCCACGCCGCCATCATTGCACGTGAGCTGGGTATTCCGGCGGTGGTGGGCTGCGGTAACGCCACGGAAGTCATCGGCAACGGCGTCCCGGTGACGGCCTCCTGCGCCGAAGGTGACGAGGGCTTCGTCTATGCGGGCATCCTCGATTTCGAAGAGCAGCGAATCGAACTCGACCACCTGCCCCACCCGCCCGTGAAGATCATGATGAACGTCGGCAACCCGGATCGTGCCTTCGACTTCGCCGCAATTCCGAACCATGGCGTTGGCCTGGCGCGCCTGGAGTTCATCATCAACCGCATGATTGGCGTGCACCCGCGTGCGTTGCTTGAGTTCCCGCGCCTGCGCCCGGACCTCCAGGAAGCGATCCGCGACCATATGGCTGGCCACGAGGATCCAGTGGAATTTTTCGTCAGCCGCCTCACCGAGGGTATCGCCTGCATCGCGGCCGCTTTCGCCCCCAATCCGGTCATCGTCCGGCTCTCGGACTTCAAGAGCAACGAGTACGCGCACCTGCTTGGTGGCCGGCAGTACGAACCCGACGAGGAGAACCCGATGCTCGGGTTCCGCGGGGCATCGCGTTACCTCGCCGAGTCCTTCCGCCCCTGCTTCGAACTCGAATGCCGGGCGCTGAAGCGCGCGCGGGATGACATGGGACTGGGCAACATCGAGGTCATGGTCCCCTTCATCCGCACGGTCGACGAAGCGCGCGCGGTAACCGAACTGCTGGCCGCCAACGGCCTGGAGCGAGGCAAGGATGGCCTGCGGGTGATCATGATGTGCGAAGTTCCCACCAATGCACTGCTGGCTGAACAGTACCTTGAATATTTCGATGGCATGTCGATTGGTTCCAACGACATGACGCAGCTGACGCTGGGGCTGGACCGGGACTCCGGTCTGGTTGCCGGCCTCTTTGATGAACGCGATGCCGCGGTCAAGGCGCTGCTCAGCATGGCCATCAGGGCCTGCAGGGACAAAGGGAAGTACATCGGCATCTGCGGCCAGGGCCCATCGGACCACGCTGACTTCGCTCGCTGGCTGGTCGACCAGGGGATCGGCAGTGTCTCCCTCAATCCGGATACCGTCCTGGAAACCTGGCTGTACCTCGCCGCACCGGGCGAGAACACGAAGGAAACGGAGCTACCGGGCCGATGAGGTTGGCGATGGGGCCGGGGGCGGCCGCAACAGCGCTGCACGATAGTGCCGCAGTTCGGCGATCGAGTCGCGGATATCCGCCAGCGCGAGATGCGTCGACTCCTTGACGACGCCCGCCAGCACCTCGGGGGCCCACAGGCCGGCGAGAATCTTGAGGGTGCTGACATCGAGGTTTCGATAGTGGAAGAATGCCTCCAGCCGCGGCATCTGCCGCGCCAGGAAGCGCCGGTCCTGGCATATGCTGTTGCCGCACATCGGTGACGTGTTTGCAGGCAGATGCCGGGAGAGGAACTCCAGTGTCATGTCCTCCGCCTCCGCCAGGGAACAGCGGCTGGCACGGACCCGGTCCAGCAACCCCGAACTGCCGTGCTGGCGCGTGTTCCACTCGTCCATTGCCGCCAGGATCTCCGCCGGCTGGTGGATGGCGACTACCGGGCCCTCGGCGACGATCTCCAGCTCGGAGTCCGTCACGATCGTGGCAATTTCGATGATGCAGTCCCGCTGCGTATCGAGCCCGGTCATCTCGAGATCGATCCATACGAGCTTTCCAGCTGCCTGGCCCATGCGTCGCCTTTCCTGCCATCCTGCCCTCCCCGGGAGTCTAGCAAAGGACTGCGAACCACTTCCCGGCCATCGCAACCGCATGTTCCACGCGAGCAGATGAAGGATCGTCCCGGACTGGTGGTCGCGGCCCACGGGCGGCGCGGTGTCCTGGAAGCGGATGGACGGCGGCACCCGTTCATTCCCAAGGGGCGCGGCCTGCGGGTGGTCTGTGGTGATCGGGTGCGGTTCGAGGCCCGGGCCGGTTCAGAGGCGCTGCTGGTAACCGCCATCGAGCCCCGCAGCAATGCCCTGGCGCGCCTTCATGCACGAACCCGGCGCGAGGAGGTGATCGCTGCCAACATCAGCCAGCTCATCGCCGTATGCGCGCCACAGCCCGAGCCAGACCCGTTCCTGCTTGACCGCTATGCCTGTGCCGCCGAAGTTCTGGGCTGCCGGTTCGCGCTGGTCTGGAACAAGGGCGATCTCGAAAGACAGGTTGCCGGGAGTCCTGCCGAGCTCGCCGCGCTGGGCTACCCGCTGCTGGTGACCTCGACCCTGACCGGTGATGGCCTCGACGAACTGGCCGGCCAGCTCGCCGGCCAGACCACGGTACTGGCAGGACAGTCGGGTGTCGGGAAATCCTCGCTCGTCAACGCGCTGTTTGCCGGCACTGATGCTGCCGTGGGCGAGCTATCGGCCGCCACTGCAACCGGTACCCATACGACAACGGCAGTGGTCATGTACTCTCGCGAGCCGGGCATCCGCCTGCTCGATACGCCAGGGGTCCGCCAGTTCCTGCCTTCGGTACGCAGCGGCCAGCGCCTGGATCGCGGCTTTCGCGAAATGCACGGTCCGGCCGCGGATTGCCGCTTCAGCAACTGCCGGCACACCCATGAACCCGGCTGTGCGGTCAGGGCAGGCGTGGCTGCGGGCAGCATCTCCGCACGCCGCTATGCCAGCTATTGCCAGCTCCTGGCGACGCTGGACGACGGTGAGCCGCGACCTGCCAGGTGACAGGCCACGCTCAGGCGCGGTCCCGGCTGGCCTGCTCCACGGTGACGCGCCCGGCAATGGCGCGGGACAGGGTGCTGCTGTCCACGTATTCCAGCTCACCGCCGATAGGCACGCCATGCGCAATACGCGTGGCACGCTTGCCCTGCTCGCGCACCAGGGATGCCAGGTAAGCAGCAGTCGCCTCCCCTTCGACGGTTGCACTCGTGGCCAGGATGACTTCACGAACCGCTGGCGCCGCAACCGCACTGGCAAACTGTTCAGCCCCGATTTCAGCCGGCCCGATGCCGTCGAGCGGTGACAGCCTTCCATGCAGGACGAAATACAGGCCACGGAAACTCGCGGAGTCCTCGATGGCCATGACATCAGCGGGTGACTCGACCACGCAGAGCGTGGAGTTGTCGCGGGTCGGCCCGGAGCAGATGCCACACACCTCCGCCTCGGCGAACATGCGGCAGCGGGAACACTGCACCACGTCCCGCAGCGCCGCCTGCAAGGCCTCGGCCAGCGCCCTGGCCCCGTCCCGGTCATGCTCCAGGACGTGGAACGCCAGCCGCTGCGCGGTCTTGCCACCAACGCCCGGCAGGCGGCGAAACGCCTGCAGCAGCTGTTGGAGACGCGGGGAAAACTGCATTGCCTGTCCGTTCGTTCAGGACGGGAAGCGCAGGCCGCCAGGCAGCCCCAGGCCGGCGGTCATGCCGGAATAGCGCTCCTGTACCGTGCGCTCGACCTTGCGCAGCGCATCGTTGAATGCGGCGACCAGCACGTCCTCGAGCATTTCCCTGTCGCCTGACAGCAGGGCCGGATCGATGCGGATCGACTTGACCTGCTGCGCGCAGTTCATGGTGATGGCCACCATCCCGCCACCAGCCTCCCCCTGGACCTCCACGCCGGCAAGCTCTGCCTGCGCCTTCTGCATTTCCGCCTGGACCCGCTGCGCCTGCTTGAGCAGTTGACCGATGTCGCCCTTCATGCCGTCGTCCTTTCGATGAGTCGGTACGCGACCACACGCCGCCTAATGCTGGTCACCGGTGCCCTGGCCGGCCGGACGGATCGATGCGGGCACCAGCTCGGCGCCAAACATGTCGCTCAGCGCCCGCACGTTGGGGTCGGCCTCGATTGCCTGGCGCGCCCGTTCCAGCGCCGCATCCTGCGCAGCCCCGGACCGCACTGCGGCCGTGTCTGGCACGGTATCCAGGATTTCGTACTTGATGGTGACCGCGTTTCCAAGCCGTTCGTTGATGGCCGCCGACAGCCGCGACCGGAGCTGGTCCGTGAGCAGGTGGGCGTTGGCACGCTCGACGCTCAGCTGCAACCCGGAAGGCGTGCGCGCCATCAGCTGCGTGTGCATGGCCAGCTGGCGTGCCGCTCCGTCGACACGCAGTGACTGCACGAAAGTCGGCCAGTCGCCGGGTTCTCCTGGCACCGCCCCCACCGTTGCCGGAGCCTTTGCGGCTGTCGGCCCGGCCTGGCGCGAGACGCCGGCAGGCACCGCACGGCCGGTGCTGGCCGGCTCCGGCAGTGCTGCAGCACCGCGCTCCGGCTGGAATGCCAGCATGCGCAGCAAGGTCATCTCGAAGCCGATGCGTGGCTCCGGCGCCAGACCCAAGTCGCGCCGGCCGAGGATCGCGATCTGGTAGTACAGCTGGACCGACTCGGGATCCATGGTGCCAGCCAGCGCCTGGAGTGCCTGGCCATCTCCGGTGTCGTCGTCCTCCGGGAGGACTCCCGTCAACTGCAGCACCGCCAGTTGCTGCAGCATGGTCGCGATGTCATCCAGCAGCCCGGCATAGTCGGGCACCAATGCATCGACCTCGCGCAGCCTGGCCAGCAGCGTCGGCCCATCGCCTCCCGCGAGCACCTCGAGCAGCGACAGCACACGGGAGCGGTCCAGGCTGCCGAGCATCTCAGCGACATCGCCCTCCGCGAGCCGTTCGTTGCCGAAAGCCAGCGCCTGGTCCAGCAGGCTGAGTCCGTCACGCATGCTGCCGGATGCCGCGCGCGCCAGCCGCATGAGCGCGCCGCGCTCGACGGCGACTCCTTCAGCCTCGCAGATCCGTGCCATCCGGTCCGCGATCTGCGTGCCAGACAAGCGCTTGAGGTTGAACTGCAGACAGCGCGACAGCACGGTCACCGGCAGCTTCTGCGGATCCGTGGTCGCAAACAGGAACTTGACGTGTGGCGGAGGTTCCTCGAGGGTCTTCAGCAACGCATTGAACGCCGCCTTGCTGAGCATATGGACCTCGTCGACCAGGTACACCTTGTACCGGCCGGCACCGGGTGTGTACTGGACGTTGTCGAGCAACTCGCGGATATCGTCGATGCCGGTGCGTGAGGCCGCATCCACCTCGATCAGGTCGACAAACCGCCCTTCCTCGATGGCGATGCAGGATGGGCAACTGCCGCAGGGAGTCGCCGTGACGCCCTGCTCGCAGTTCAGGCACCTGGCCAGGATGCGCGCCACCGTGGTCTTGCCCACGCCGCGAGTCCCGGCAAACAGGAACGCGTGGTGCACCCGCCCCGAGGCAAGCGCGTTGCTCAGCGCACGCACGATATGCGGTTGTCCGACGACATCCTCGAAGGTTCGGGGACGCCATTTCCGCGCCAGCGCCAGGTAGGTCATTGCGGTTCGATTTTGCCGGGCCTCGGCTGCCGTGCCGGGAATTCAGTGAGTCCGCGCCAGCCCGGCCCCGGCGCCCGGCATCACCGCTGCCGCTGCTCCCTTCCGGGCCTGACGGGGTTTACGACTAGCCGCCGCGGGGAGACCGACGCGGACCCGCGCCAAGGTTATGCGCCCACCCCGGATTCGGCAAGGACTTGCAACCGCCGGGCCGGCATGCTTGCGGCCGAAAAACCGGCGATGAAATAATGGCATGCGTCCAGCCATCGGGAATGTTCCATGAAGAGGACCTGCCAGGTTTTGCTGCTGGCATTGCTCACGGCCTGCAGCACGGCAACCACCGTCACCGGCGAATGGCAGGGCGGCCGGACCAGCACCAGCTTCGACCACCTGCTCATCGTCGGCATCTCCGCCAACTCGCGCATGCGGCGCAGCTTCGAGATCGCGCTCGCCGACCTGGTCCGCGCCAGGGGAGTCCAGGCCACCGCCGCCATCCAGGCCGGCGACGGCGCCGCGACTCCCACGCCGGACGGCATCACGGCCATGGCTCGTGCGATCGGCGCCGACGGCGTCCTAGTCACGCGGCTGGCCGCGCACAAGGTTTCCGCCAGGGAGTCCGAGACCCGCTACGGCGTCAAGGCACAACAGCCGACGCGGCTCGGCAGTGGCCCGGGGCTCGTCGAACTCTTCAGTCTCGAGTACAACGAATACGAGGACCCCGGCGAACTCAGCGCCAAGTCCACCGCAATCATCGAGAGTTCCCTATATGACATGCGCCAGGACGATCGTCTCGCCTATGTCGTGACGACCACGGCCAAGTTTCGCGAAGACCGGGACGACGTCGTGGCCAATATCACGCGCGCCATAGCCGGCCAGCTGCAGCGCGTCGGCCTGATCCGCTAGTTCACGACAGCAGGCTGGAAACTCCCCGGGGAGCAACACCGAACCCTGCTGCGAGCACAGCTCAGGGACCATGCGCCGCAGCGGGTGCCGGCCCCTGGTCGAGCCAGGGCCGGATGGCCGCGGCAAACTCTTCGGCCGGCTTGCCACCCTGGATGCGGGCGCGGACGGCACCGGTACGATCCAGCACATAGCTGGTCGGCAGCAGCTCGTTCCAGGCCGGGTCCAGGACGCTGACCATGCCATCCATGTCGTCGGTCGCCCGGCGGTAGGTCGTGAGCGTCGGAAACCACTTGTCGAGGAAGGGCGCAACCACCCCTGCATAGTCGCCGGGCTCATCCAGTGACACCGCCACCAGCCTGAAGCCCCGATCGTGATACTGCCGCTCGAGATCGAGCAGCGCCGGGATTTCCTTGAGGCAGGCCCGGCACCATGTGGCCCAGAAATTGACTAGCACGACCTGGCCCTGCTGCTCCCTGAGCACCTGACGGAACTGGCCAGCGTCCAGCGCGGGTGCTGGCGGCGCAGCCATGCAGGGCGCCGCAGCGAGCGGCAGCACCAAGGCAAGGGCAATCAGTCCGGAACGAATCGTCATATGCTGGCCCGCCTGCGCCTGGCCGGCCTGGCAGGCCGCCAGCCACCATGCACGTATCTGGCGGAGAGGGTGGGATTCGAACCCACGTTACGGGGTTACCGTAAACACGCTTTCCAAGCGTGCGCCTTCAGCCACTCGGCCACCTCTCCTGGATCGAGACCATTCGCGCCGCGCAGGTTAACCGAGCAGCCGGACCCGGGCAAACTGGCTCACCTGCCGGCCTCTTTGAGCGGCTTGTCGAAATAGCTCGGTGGGCGCGACAGGCAGCCGGCCGACTGCGACAGCGGCTCCGCCGCTGGAGGCTCGGGCGGCACGCGCAAACGGCCACTGGAGTCCGGCTTGTCCAGCCCGGCTGGCACTTGGAGGTCAGGAACGTCCTGCGCCTGCTGGTACTCTTCGGTCGAAACGCAGGGATCTTCATCACTGCCCCACCAGGAGCAAGCGGCCAGCGGCAGCAGCGCACAGGCCAACAGAACACCCCGGGCAGGCAGCAGGCCAAGGATCCTCACAGCAGCCCCGCCTCGCGCATGGCCGATTCCAGTGCCGGCCTGCTCGCCGGCGAAAGCGGCGTCAACGGCAGACGGATACCCGATGGAATCCTGCCCATGCGCTCCAGCACCCACTTGACCGGAATGGGGTTCGATTCGAGGAACAGGTCGCGATGCAGCGGCGCGAGGCGGCTGTCCAGTTGCGCCGCCTCCTCCCCGCGCCCTGCCAGCGCAGCACGGCACATCTGCGCCATCTCGGCCGGTGCCACGTTGGCGGTGACGGAAACCACGCCCTGCCCGCCCAGGCCGATGAATTGCCGGGCGCTGGCGTCATCACCGCTGTACAGCGCGAATGCTGACCCGGCAACGGCTCTGATCTGCGCGACCCGGGCCAAATCTCCGCTCGCCTCCTTGATGCCGAAGATGCGCGGATGCTGCGCCAGCCGGCCGACGGTGGGCGGCAGCAGGTCCGCCACCGTCCGCCCGGGAACGTTGTAGAGCATGACGGGCTTGTCGACTGCATCGGCCACCGCACAGAAGTGGCGGTACATGCCTTCCTGCGTCGGCTTGTTGTAGTACGGCACCACGATCAGGTACGCATCGATGGGCAGCGAGCCAACCGCCCTGGAGAGGTCCACGGTCTGCGCGGTCGAATTCGAGCCGGTACCGGCAATAACCGGGATCTTCCCCGCGACCCGCTCCGCCGCAACCCGGATCACCTCCACGTGCTCCGCCTTGGTGAGCGTTGCCGACTCGCCAGTGGTGCCGGCAATGACCAGGCCGTCGGTGCCCGCAGCCAGGTGCCAGTCCACGAGTCGCTCGAGGCAGGCGTAATCCACCGCCCCATCCGGACCCATGGGCGTGACGAGGGCGACCAGGCTGCCTCTGAACATCGGAAACGGACCGGGAAAAGACGCGGGCCTGCGATGGTACTTTCGACCCCAGCCCCCCCGCAAGGGCTGCTTGCTGCAGGGGGTTTTCCCGGTACACTGCCGAGCTTTCCCCGGACCCCACGGTACCTCTCATGGACAAGCTGCTGGCCATCACGGCGATCGGCCCCGACCGCGCCGGCCTGATCCGCGACCTCAGCCAGGCGGTTGCCGGTTCCGGCGGCGGCATCCGCGAGAGCCGGATGATCGCCCTTGGCTCGGAGTTTGCCGTGCTGATGCTGATTGCCGGCAACTGGCACACCGTCAACAAGATCCGCGACCGGCTGACACAGCTGCAGCGCGAGAGCGCCCTGACGATCACGGTGCGCGACACCGAACCCCGGACAGCCGAGCCTGCGGCACCCTACAACGTGGACGTCGTGGCGCTGGACCAGGAAGGCATCGTGCTGCGCCTTTCCAGCTTCTTCGCCAACCGGAACCTGGAGATCGCCGAGTTGAACACCCGGCGATACAATGCACCGCATACCGGTGCCGCAATGTTTTCGGTACAGATGACGGTGAACCTTCCGGCCAGCGTCCATGTCGCAACGCTGCGGGAGGAATTCCTCGACTTCTGCGACGAACACAACCTCGACGCCATCATGGAACCGGCGCAACGCTGATACGACCGCCCTTGACGCAGAGGCGACCCGCAATGACCACCATCGCGCCGGGCAGACCGGTCCCGGACTTCACCCTGCCGGCAACCGGTGCCAAGGCCATCAGCCTGGCGGGCCTGCGCGGCAACCCGGTGGTGCTGTATTTCTATCCAAAGGATGACACACCGGGATGCACCACGGAGGGCTGCGGCTTCCGCGATCACCACGGGTCATTCCGCAAGCTTGGCGCAGTCGTGCTCGGCGTCTCGCGCGACTCCATGACCGCCCACGAGAAGTTCAAGGCCAAGTACGAATTCCCCTTCGACCTGCTGTCGGATGCCGACGAACAGCTCTGCAGGCTGTTCGACGTCATTCGCGAAAAGAACATGTATGGCCGGAAGGTAATGGGCGTGGAGCGCAGCACCTTCCTGGTCGACGGCAAGGGAATCCTCCGCCAGGAGTGGCGCAAGGTGAAGGTGGACGGCCATGTGGAGGCTGTTCTCGCGGCCGTCAAGGCGCTGTAGGCCTGCCAGGCGCGCACCGGTGAGATTCCGCCGTCTGGTCGCCCTGCTCTGCAGCCTCGCCACGGCCTTCGCGCCGGTGCTGGCGGCAAACGAGGACCTACCGGATATCGGCAGTCCCGCCGACACCATCCTGTCGCGTGACATGGAGCTGCAGATCGGGCGCTCCATCTACAAGAGCCTGCGCGACACCGGGAAGGTCATCACCGACCCCGAGATCCAGGAGTACATCCAGGACATAGGCCAGAAGATTGCGGCAAATGCCACGGACAACGGCCAGCGCTTCCGCTTTTTTGTGGTTGACGATCCGGCCATCAACGCCTTTGCCCTTCCAGGCGGCTTCATCGGCATACATTCCGGTCTGTTGATGGCAACCGCAACGGAAAGCGAACTCGCCGGGGTGATGGCCCACGAGATCTCCCATGTCACCCAGCGGCATATCTCGCGGGCCATCTACGCCAACCAGCGGGCCAGCATCCTGACGATGGCGGCACTGCTCGGCGCCATCCTGCTCGGTGCCGCCACCGGATCAGGTGAAGCCATCCAGGGAGCCGTGGCTGCCGCCCAGGGGGCCGCAGCCCAGCAGCAGATCAATTTCACGCGCAGCAACGAGTACGAGGCGGACCGGGTTGGCGTCGGCCTGATGGCAAGCGCCGGCTTCGATCCGGCAGGGATGGCAAACTTCTTCGAAACCCTGGCCCGCCAGAGTGGCCCATTGGCCAGCCAGGCACCCGAGTTCCTGCGCACCCACCCGGTCACCGTCAACCGCATCGCCGAGGCGCGTGAGCGTGCCGCACAGTTTCCGCACCAGGACATCGCGGACGCGACCGGATATCGCCTCGCACGGGCACGCCTGCGGGTACTGACCAGCAACACACCGGAAGCCGCGCTGAGCCGCTTCGAAAGCGACATGAACGATCCGCGGCACGTGGCTGACATCGGCACGCAATATGGCCTGGCCCTGGCACGCCTGCAGACGGGCGACCAGGCCCATGCGCTCGAGGATTTCGCCGGTCTTGTCGACGGCCACCCCGGCGTCATTGCCTTCCATACCGGCCTTGCCATGGCCGAGATGGCGTCCGGCGACGAGAAGGCGGCATTTGCCACCTACGAACGCGCCATGCGGCTGTTCCCGCGCAATGTTCCGCTGACCGTGCGCTATGCCGAGGCGCTGATGCAGCATGGGCGCGCCAGGGAGGCGCACAAGGTGCTGCTCGATCTGCTGAACATCGTGGCGCCAACGCCGGAGCAGGTGCGGCTGATCGCCCTGGCCGCGAGCGCCGCCGGTGACACCGGCGATGCGCATTACTACATGGCCGAGTATCACCTGATGGGCGGCGACCTGAGCCTGGCAGCGGACGAGCTACGGGTAGCGCTGGGCATCCCCGGGCTCGATTCCGTCCAGCGGGCACGCTTCAGTTCACGGCTCACCGAGATCCAGCAGGTACTGAACCGGCTGCAGTCAGAGAAACGTCGGGCACAGGCTGCCCGCAACCCGGAACTCGATTCATGACACCGAGGACCCCAGACCGCATGTCCCGCGCCTGCCTGGTGGCGGTGGCCATTGCCTGCATCGCTGGTTGCGCAGGAACCACTGCGACGCGCCAGGAACCGGTCAATCCCGACCCCTTCGAGCGCTTCAACCGCGTCATGTATGACATCAACGACCTTGGCGACCGCTATCTCGCCAGGCCCGTGGCACAGGCCTATGAGGCCGGCACTCCCACGGTATTCCGCATCGGCGCCAACAACTTCCTGGAAAACCTGCGTTACCCGATCACGATCGTCAACGATTTCCTGCAGGGCAAGTTCGCCCAGGGCGGACGCGACCTGGCCCGCTTTGCGATCAACAGCACCATCGGCCTGTTTGGGCTGTTCGACCCGGCATCCTCGGCAGGCCTCGAGATCCACGACGAGGACTTCGGCCAGACGTTTGCGGTCTGGGGCCTGCCGCAAGGGCCCTATCTCGTGATTCCCGTATTTGGGCCGTACACGGTGTCCAGCGCCATCGGCGACCTGGCCGGCACGCAGGCTTCGATCATCGTTCAGGGACCCGAGAACACTGCGGCACGCAATGCGCTCATGATCTGGTACCTCGTGCACCGCCGCTACAGCCTGCTGCCCGCCGACGAGCAACTGCGGCAGGCCTTCGACCCCTACATCTTCCTGAGGGACGCATACCTGCAGAACCGCCGCTACAAGATCTACGACGGCCACCCGCCGTTGGAAGACCTCTATCCCGAGGATGATGACGACGCTGCGGACTAGGCGCCGGAGCCCGTGTCCGTTGCGGCGAGGAAGCCTTCGGTCTCGCTGATCCTGGCCAGGGCCAGCAGCTTGTCCGGTGCCCTGAGGATGCTCAGCCGCTGGTTGTTCCGCCCGGCGAGAGCCACCCACTCCAGGACCAGCGCCAGGCCGGCGCTGTCTACACGCGTCACGCCCTCGAGATCGACGGATGGGGAACGGCCTGCCTGCCGAAGCAGCGGCTGGCTGGCTGCCCAGACCTGGGGAACAGTGGTGAAATCGAGCATGCCAGTGACACGGAATGCGCCGTCACCAGAGGCCTCGAACCGCGCAGACTCCATCAGCCGCCACCCGCGGCTGCGGCCGGCTTGTCCGGGTCCCGCTTGCCCGAATCGATGTCGGCGGTCTCTCGCTCCAGACGGCTGATGAGCGCATCCAGGCCCTTGGCTGCCACCTCCGCATTGAACTGGTTGCGGTAGTTCTGGACGTAGGACACGCCCTCGATGCGCACGTCATAGGCCTTCCAGCCGGCTGGCGTCTCGTGCATCGAATAACTGACCGGCACCATGCTTCCATCCGGCATGCGCATTTCGGTGTCCACCACCGTGCGTCCGTCCTGCGGCGGCACACGCGGCGGCAGGATCTTGAAGTTGTTCTGGTCAAACTTCAGGACTGCGGAGGAATAGCTGCGCAACAGGAAGTTGTAGAACGCATCGACGAAGCGCTTGCGCTGCTCGGCTGTCGCACTCCGCCACGACTTGCCCAGCACCAGCCGGCCGGCATAGTCGGTATCGAATTGCGGCAGCAACTCGTTGTCGATGAGCGCGTAGAGCTCCTTGCGATTGCCCTCGAGCTCCTGCCGGCGACTATCGAGCTGACGGGCCATCCTGGTCACGGCATCCGCCACTACTTCATGGGCCGTAGGCGCGGGTGCTGCCGTCGCGCTGCCGGCGGCGACCAGTAGGGTCAGCGCCAGGCTAGTCAGCAGGCTTTGAGCTGTCATTTTCCATCCCGAGCTTGAACAGAAGCTTGCCAATGATGTTCTCCAGGACAATGGCGGACTGGGTGAGCTGGATTTGACTGTTGTTCTTCAGATAGGTTTCCGAGCCGCCGGGGCCGATGCCCACGTACTTGCTCCCCAGCAACCCGGCCGTGAGGATGGCCGCATCCGAGTCATCCGGAATTTCGTCGAACTCCGGGGAGATGCGCATGCTGACTACGGCATTCAGGGCCTTCGGATCGAAGCTGATGCGCTCCACCCTGCCAATCGTGACACCAGCCATGGTCACCGGAGCGCGTTCCTTGAGGCCGGCTACATCCTCGAACCTGGCCGTCACCGTGTAGCCCTTGTCGTTTACATAACTCTCCAGGTTGGTGGTCTGGGTCGCGAGGAAAAACAATGATGCAAAGCCGAGCAGGATGAACATCCCTGCGCCGAGCTCCCTTGCTGGAGTGCTTTCCATGGCCCTGTCTCCGCTCAGAGAAGAAATGACGTGATCATGTAGTCGAGGATCAGCACCAGCACCGAGGTGATCACCACGGTGCGCGTGGTTGCCAGGCCCACGCCCTCGGCAGTACGGTCGGCCGTATAGCCCTCGAACACTGCGACGAGGCTCGCAGCCCCTCCAAAGGCCAGGCTCTTGATGATGCCTTCACGGATGTCGCCGGAATCGACGTACTCCTGCATCTGGGACCAGAATGCGCCGTTGTCCACGCCCATGAGCTGCACGCCGACGAAGTATGCGCCGAGAATGCCGACGCTATTGAAGATCGCCGTCAGGAACGGCACGGCAATCACGCCGCCCAGGAAACGTGGCGCGACGATGCGGCCCATCGGGTCGATGGCCATCACCTCCATGGCGGACAGCTGGTCGGTCGCCTTCATGAGGCCAATCTCGGCCGTCAACGCCGTCCCTGCACGGCCGGCAAAGAGCAGCGCCGTGACCACCGGCCCGAGCTCCTTGATGAGGGACAGCGCCGCGGCTGCACCCAGCAGGTCCTCCTGCCGCAGCCGGGAGAAAGCGTCGTATCCCTGCAGGCCCACCACCATGCCCACGAAGAACCCCGAGGTCATGATGATGACGAGCGACAGTACGCCGGCATTGTGTATCTGAACGGTCACCAGCCGCGGGCGCCGCAGCGCGTAGGGCATTGCCTGCAGCATTGCCAGCAGGAACAGCACCACCGATCCGAGCTTGCGGACAGCCTGCGCCAAGCGCCGGCCGATCTGAGCCAGACGACCCATTTCAGGGACTCCCACCGAGCAGCTCGTCGCGATACGAGCTGGCCGGGTAGTGGAACGGCACCGGCCCGTCCGCCGCGCCACTCATGAACTGCTGGATCAGGGCCGAATCCGAATGTCGCAGCTGCTCCGGCGTGCCTTCGCCGATCACCTTGCCGCCGGACACCACATAGCAGTAGTCGGCGATCCGGCTGATCTGCTCGACATCGTGGGACACCACGACACTGGTGACACCCAGGACATCGTTGTTGACCTTGATGAGCCGCAGGATCATGCCCAGGGATATCGGATCCAGGCCTGCGAAGGGCTCGTCGTAGAGCAGCAGGTCGGGATCGAGTGCCATGGCCCGCGCCAGGGCAACCCTCCGCGCCATGCCACCTGACAACTCGGACGGCATCAGCCTCGCGGCCCCGCGCAACCCGACCGCGTGCAGCTTGGTCAGGACCACGGTACGGATCAGCCGCTCGGGCAACCGTGTATGTTCCCGCAAAGGAAACGCCACGTTGTCGAAGACCGTGTCGTCGGTGAGCAACGCGGAATTCTGGAACAGCATGCCGATGTGGCGACGCAGGTCGTACAACCCGGCGCGATCGAGCGCCGGAACGTCGCGCCCATCCACCCGTACGCTGCCGCTTCCGGGCCGGAGCTGCCCCGTGATCATGCGCAGCAGGGTGGTCTTGCCGGTTCCGCTCGGCCCCATGATCGCGGTCACCGTACCGCTGGCAATCCGCAGATTCAGGCCATCAAAAATGCGACGACCTGCGATGGAGAACCGCAGGTCGTCGATTTCGATCATGTTTCTTGCGGAAATTTCGTTTGGCATGCCTGCTCAGGATGACTCGACTCGGGACGCGATCCTGCGCTGATCTGTGCAGGGCCGGTAGGATACCAGAATCAAGTTGATCGAGGGGCACGCACCGCATTGCGCTTGTCGGCCAGGGCAATCAGGACTAGTATAGTCCCATATGATTTCCGGGCCGCCTGCATGCTACGTATCAGCCGCCTGACCGACTACGGCACGATGATCCTCGTCCACCTCGCGGGACGCGATGGCAAGCTCTGTTCCGCCAGCGATGTCGCTGCCGGCGTACATGTCGCCCTGCCGACGGTACAGAAGATCCTCAAGCTGCTGACTCGCTCGGGCCTCGTCATATCGGCCCGTGGCGCAGACGGGGGCTACTGCCTTGGCCGGCCCGCCAGCGAGATCAGCGCAGCCGAAATCCTCGACGTCCTCGACGGCCCGGTGGCGATCACCGAATGCAGCCACGAGGACAGCCAGTGCGAGCTCGAGGCGCTCTGCCAGGTGGGCGGTGCATGGCAGAAGATCAACCGCGCCATCCGCTCGGCCCTGGACGACATCAGCCTGGCCGACCTGGCAAGGCCCGCCCGTGACCTGCCGGTCGCGGGCCTCACGCGGGGCATCACGCGGACCCTGGTCAGGTACGGCCGATGAACAAGCCCGGATCCATCGAGGAACTGGTTGGCCAGAAGTACCGCCATGGCTTTGTCACGGACATAGAGTCGGACACCGTCCCGCCCGGTCTCGACGAAGACGTCATCCGGCTGATTTCCGCCAAGAAGAACGAACCGGCTTTCCTGCTGGAGTGGCGCCTGAAGGCGTTCCGCTACTGGCTCACCCAGGCGGAGCCGTCCTGGGCCAAGCTGCATCATCCGCCAATCGACTATCAGGCCATTTCCTACTACTCGGCGCCGAAAGCCCGCAAGGATGGCCCGCGCAGCATCGAAGAGGTCGATCCCAAGCTGCTGGCAACCTACGAGAAGCTCGGTATCCCGCTCCATGAGCGGGCCCGGCTCGCGGGCGTGGCCGTGGATGCCGTGTTCGACAGCGTTTCCGTGACGACGACGTTCCAGGAGAAGCTGGCGGCGGCCGGCGTCATCTTCTGCTCGTTCTCCGAGGCCGTGCGCCGGCACCCGGCCATTGTCGAGGAATACCTGGGCAGCGTGGTTCCCTACCGCGACAACTACTTCGCCACGCTGAACTCGGCGGTGTTCTCCGACGGCTCCTTCGTCTACGTGCCGAAGGGAGTGCGCTGCCCCATGGAGTTGTCCACCTACTTCCGCATCAATGCGGCGAAGACCGGCCAGTTCGAGCGGACACTGATCATTGCCGAGGAAGGCTCCCACGTCAGTTACCTGGAAGGCTGCACCGCTCCGCAGCGTGATGAAAATCAGCTCCATGCAGCTGTCGTCGAGCTCGTGGCCATGCGTGGCGCCGAGATCAAGTACTCGACCGTGCAGAACTGGTACCCGGGCGACGAACAGGGCAACGGCGGCATCTACAACTTCGTTACCAAGCGCGGTGACTGCCGGGGCGCGGATTCGAAGATTTCCTGGACCCAGGTGGAAGCGGGCTCGGCCATCACCTGGAAATACCCGAGCTGCATCCTGCGGGGCGACAATTCCGTTGGCGAGTTCTACTCGGTAGCGGTGACGAACAACCTGCAGCAGGCCGATACCGGCACGAAGATGATCCACATTGGCCGGAACACGCGCAGCACCATCGTTTCCAAGGGAATTTCCGCCGGCCGTGCGCAGCAGTCCTACCGGGGACTGGTGAAGATCTTCCCGTCGGCGGATGGCGCCCGCAACTTCACCCAGTGTGATTCACTGCTGATCGGCAAACAGTGCGGGGCCCACACGTTCCCTTACATGGAAATCCGCAACCCGGGCGCCATCGTCGAACACGAAGCCACCACCTCGAAGATCTCCGACGATCAGCTGTTCTACTGCCGGCAGCGCGGGCTCTCGGCAGAAGACGCCGTCAACCTCATCGTCAACGGATTCTGCAAGCAGGTATTTCGCGAACTGCCCATGGAATTCGCCGTCGAGGCCCAGAACCTGTTGAGTGTCAGCCTGGAGGGAGCCGTGGGCTGACCACAGCCCGGCAATCAAAGCATCATGCTGCTGGAAGTCGACAACCTGCACGCCACCGCCGCCGGCACACCGATCCTCAAGGGCCTGTCCCTGCGGGTTGGCCCGGGCGAAGTCCATGCCATCATGGGCCCCAACGGCTCCGGCAAGAGCACGCTGGCCCATGTGCTGGCCGGCCGCGAAGGCTTCGAAGTCACCGCCGGTACCGTGGTTTTCCGTGGCAAGGACCTGCTGGCGATGAGCCCGGAGGAGCGGGCTTGCGAGGGCCTTTTCCTGGGCTTCCAGTACCCCGTGGAAATCCCGGGTGTCAACAACATCTACCTGCTGCGGGCGGCGTTGAATGCGCGGCGCCGGCATCGTGGCGAGACCGAGATCGATGCCCTGCAGTTCATGCGCCTCGCCAGGGAGAAGGCGCGGCTGATGCAGATGGGGGAGCAGTTCATGTCGCGGGGCGTGAACGAGGGCTTCTCCGGCGGCGAGAAGAAGCGCAACGAGATTTTCCAGATGACCATCCTGGAGCCTGCCCTCGCGGTGCTGGACGAGACGGACTCCGGCCTGGACATCGACGCGCTGAAGGTGGTGGCCAACGGCGTCAACAGCCTTCGTGACGGCCGGCGCAGCTTCGTCATGGTCACACACTACCAGCGCCTGCTGTCGCACATCGAGCCGGACTTCGTGCACGTGCTGGCCGGCGGACGCATCGTGCGCACCGGCGACCGCTCGCTCGCGCTCGATCTGGAGGCACGGGGCTATGACTGGCTCGTGGCCGCCAGCGGCTGAAGCACCATGAGCGCGAAACCAGACCTCGCAAGCGGCCTCGCCGCTGCTGCCGCCGCCGGGGCGCCCCTGCGTCCCGGCCCGGAGTGGCTGCAGCCCCTGCGCGCTGCCGCGCTCCGGCGCTTTCAGCAGGCCGGGATTCCCTCACCCCGCCTCGAGGACTGGCGCTACACGGATCTGCGCGAGTACGCCGAGCGGAGCCTGCGCCTGTCGTCCCCAGGGCAACCGGAAACACCCTCGCCGTCACCTGCGCCCGCCACCGGCGGCCAACCCGTTCCTGCTGCAATGGGCATGGTGGCGGTCTTTGACGCCGGGACGCTGCTGCCGGCAGTGTCGCGGCTCACGCCACCCGACGGCGTGACGCTCCACAGGCTGGATGGCGCCCAGGGTCGGTCGGCCTGGGAGGCCAGCCTGGAGGGCGACGGCAGGGAGAGTGACAATGCCCTCGCGTCCCTGAATGCGGCCATGCTCACGGACGGCCTGGCCATCGAAGTCGCAGCCGGAAAGACTGCCGCAGGGCCGCTTTTCATCATCCACGGATCCGGCCCGGAACGGATGGCGCACAATCGCCTCGTCCTGCGCCTACGGCCCGGCAGCAGCTGCACGCTCATCGAGCAGCAGACGGGCACTGGCGCCAGTGCCGCAAACTCGGTGACCGACATCATCTGTGAACGGGATTCCCGCCTGACCTATATCAGGCTGCAGGACGGGGCGGATGCGGCCTTCCACGTGGCCATGCAGCGCATCAGCCTGCAGGCCGGAGCTGAAGCCAGTCTCTTCGGCATCGACCTCGGCGGGCAGCTCACGCGGAACGACCTGCGGGTGTCCCTGGACGGTCCTGGCGCCAGCACGGACATCCATGGCCTGTTCTTCGCCGATGGCCGGCGGCACGTCGACAACCAGACACGCGTCGATCACCGGGCCGTGCGCACCCGCTGCAGCGAGCACTTCCGCGGCATCGCCGATGGCGCCGGTCGCGGCATCTTCAACGGCAAGATCCTGGTGCATCGCGGGGCCGACAAGGCGGACGCCGTGCTGCGCAACGAGAATCTCCTGCTTTCACGGCAGGCCGAAATCGATACCAAGCCGGAACTCGAGATCTACGCCGACGACGTCAAGTGCGCCCACGGCGCAACCACCGGCCGGCTGGATCCTGCCTCGATCTTCTACCTGCGCTCCCGGGGCATCGGCGCCGAGGATGCAAGGCGCATGCTCATTGCCGCCTTCGCCCGCGAAATCATCAGGCAGCTGCCCGTGGACAGCCTCGTGGACCACGTCGCCGGGCTGCTTGCCTCCCGGCTGCCGGATCTCGCGGATGTGGGGACAGCGCCATGAGTGCCCAGAGCCAGCCAGCCGGCATCACGGCCCGGGAACCGCTGGACGTCGAGCGCATCCGGCGGGATTTCCCGATCCTGCAGCAGGAGATCAACGGCTATCCCCTCGCCTACCTCGACAACGCAGCCTCCTACCAGCGGCCGAGCAGCGTCATCGATGCCATGCGGCACTACTACGAGCACGACCACGCCAACGTGCATCGCGGCGTCCATGCCCTGAGCCATCGGGCCACCGAAGCCCAGGAAGCCGGGCGTGAGGCAGCCCGGCGCTTCCTGAATGCCGCGGAGTGCGCGGAGATCGTCTTCACGCGCGGCGCCACAGAAGCCATCAACCTCGTGGCCTACACCCTGCGCGAGAGCCTCCAGCCCGGCGACGAGATCCTGATCTCCCACATGGAGCATCACTCGAACATCGTCCCGTGGCAGCTGGCCTGCCAGCGAACCGGCGCCCGCATCCGGGTGGTGCCGATCACCAGGAGCGGCGAACTGCGCCTCGACGAGTTCCACCGTCTGCTCAATCCGCGCACGCGGCTGGTCGCCATGGCCCACGTTTCCAATGCCCTCGGCACGGTGAACCCGGTCGCCGAAATCACCGCTGCGGCCCACGCCCGGGGCATTCCCGTCCTCCTGGACGGCGCCCAGGCGGTCGCCCACCAGCGTGTGGACGTCCAGGGTCTCGGTTGTGACTTCTACGCGTTCTCGGGCCACAAGATGTGCGGCCCGACCGGCATCGGCGTGCTGTACGGCAGACGTGAATGGCTCGAGCGGCTGCCGCCCTTCCAGGGCGGTGGCGACATGATCCTGTCGGTGTCCTTCGATCACACCGAGTACAACGAGTTGCCCTACAAGTTCGAGGCCGGTACGCCTGATGTCGCGGGTGCGGTCGGTCTCGGGGCTGCAATCGCCTACCTGGAACAGGTCGGCATGGATCGCATCGCGCAGCACGAAGCGGCACTCCTGGAGCAGGCGACCCGGGCCATTGCGGCGCTGCCGGGGGTACAGCTCATCGGTGAAGCGCAGGAAAAGGCTGGCGTGCTGTCGTTCAACATCGAAGGCATCCACCCGCATGACCTGGGCACCGTCCTCGATCACCAGGGTGTCGCCATCCGTGCCGGCCATCACTGCGCCATGCCGGTCATGGACTTCTTTGGCGTTGGCGGCACGGCCCGGGCCTCATTTGCGTTCTACAACACTCGCCGCGAGGTCGACCAGCTGGTGGCTGCGGTCGAGGTCGCCCGCAGGATGCTGGCCTGATGCCGAAGCCCGAAGAACCACTGGCGCGCCTTTACCAGGCCACGGTGCTGGAGCACAGCCGTCAGCCGCACAATTTCCGGCGGATGGACCGGCCCGACCGGCAGGCCACGGGCAGCAACCCGCTGTGCGGCGACCAGGTCACGCTTTTTCTGCGCGAGGCCGATGGCGTCGTCACCGACATCAGCTTCGACGCCTGCGGCTGTGCCATCTCCCTTGCATCGTCATCGATGCTGACCGACCTCGTGCGTGGCCTGCCGGCAGCCGAGGTCCAGCGGCTGGCACGCGAGGTGGCCGCTGCGTTCAGCAGCCCGGATGGGGAACTGCCTGGCGACCTGGCGGCCCTGGCCGGGGTGCGCAACTACCCGGCCCGCGTGCGCTGCGCAACCCTGCCCTGGCGGACGCTGGGTGCCGCACTGGAAGGCTCACCGTCCCCCGTGAGCACGGAGTAACGAAGCAACCATGTTTGGCAACGACAATGAACCCGTGGTGCTGAGACGGGACGTGGATACCCTGAGCGTCCCGGCAGGCATCCCCAACCGCCTGTCGAAGGACTCGCGGGTCTATATCACCCAGGCCATGGGCGGCAGCTTCACGGTGTACTTCGAGGGTAACCTCTACCGGGTGGCGGGCCGCGATGCCGACGCCCTCGGCAAGGAACCGGCCAGGCCCCCCGAACTCCGGCCGGGTGCTACCGATGGCGAGTTCGAGCAGCTGGTCCTCGACCAGATGCGCACGGTGTACGATCCCGAGATCCCGATCAACATCGTCGACCTTGGCCTCGTCTATGAATGCCGGATTGAAAAGTCCGCGGAAACCGACAGCCGATCGGTCCACATCAAGATGACGGTGACCGCGCCGGGTTGTGGCATGGGTGAAGTCCTCGTGGAGGAAGTCCGCGACAAGGTGCGCCAGTTGCCGACCGTGGGCAGTGTGGACGTCGAACTGGTTTTCGACCCGCCCTGGAGCATGAGCATGATGTCGGAGGAAGCGCGTCTCGAGGCCGGGCTGTTGTAGCCGCCTGATGTCTGCCGTCAAGCGCATCACCCTGCTGCGCCATGCCAAGGCACAGCAATCAGCTGGCGAAATGGCCGACCGCGACCGGCCGCTCAACGACCGCGGCAGGCAGGATGCGCCCCGCATGGGCCGCCGGCTGGTCGCCGCCGGCATCCGCCCGTCGCTGATCGTCACCAGTCCGGCAACCCGGGCGCTGCAGACCGCGCAGCTGGTGGCACGGGAGATCGGCTATCCGCTCGAGTTCCTGCAGCGCGAACCAGACCTCTACCTCGCATCGCCGCAGGAGATGCTGCAGGTCATTGCCCGCCAGGACAATAGCTTCGGCGATATCCTGCTATGCGGCCACAACCCGGGCATTACCGGGCTCGCCAACCAGCTCACCGGCGCCGCAATTGACAACGTGCCAACCTGCGGGATAGTCGTTGTCGAAGCAGAAATCACCAGCTGGTCCAGGCTGGGCGCCGGCGCCAGGCTGTGCCTGTTCGACTTCCCGAAGGCACATGATCCGCAGGGCTCGCGCAACGATTGAGGAGCGCCGTCGCGGGCGGAAAACAGCCGTCACCGCCGTCAGTTGGCTGCGCAGGAGCACAGCATGTAGATGCCGCGCGGGTCGTTGAATGCGCTGAGCGCCTGGAGCTGACGCTGCGCCTCCAGTTTCAGGCGATCGAGGCCAGCCACCTCACGGTGGCCGATCCGGAGCCCCATGCGCCTGCCGTTCTCGAGCAGTCGTACGGAGTACTGCTCCAGCAGCCGCGCCGGCCATGCCAGTTCCGGCTCGACGTACTGCACGGCAAAGGCCCCGCCCTCCAGTCCAGCCCGCCGGGCTGCCGCATCGATGGCCGCGGGCAGGTCGCCCAGGGAATCCACCAGGCCCAGGTCCCTGGCATCGCTGCCGATCCAGACGCGGCCACGGGCGATGGCATCGACCCGCTCGGGGTCCATCCTGCGGGCCTCGGCAACGCTGTTGATGAATATCCGGTAGGCATCCTGCACGGTCTGTTGCAGGACATCGCGGGCTTCCGTGCCCAATGGCCGGTCCAGGCGCAACTGGCCCGACAGGCGCGTGGTGCCGAAGCCATCCACGTGGATACCCAGAGCATCGAGTCCGCGATCGACCGTGGGCACCACTGCGCCCACGCCGATGGAGCCGGTGATGGTCGTTTCATCGGCCCATATCTCATCGGCCACCATCGAGATGTAGTATCCGCCGGAGGCCGCCAGGCCGCCCATCGATACCACCAGCGGCTTGCCGGTGGCCTTGAGCGCACGCAACTCATCCAGCACCACCTCGGAGGCGAACATGCTGCCCCCGGGGCTGTCCACCCGCAGGACAACGGCCTTGATGGAGTCGTCCTCGCTGGCCTGCCGGATGAGTCCAGCCAGCGTATCGCCACCCACCTCGCCGGGTGGCGCCTCGCCGTCCACGATCTGGCCCGAGGCGACGATGACGCCGACACTGTCTGCATTCCCGATTCTGGAGCGACTACGGCGCAGGGTGGTCAGGTACTGGCGGTAATCGATGCTGTTGTAGCCGTCAGTGCCCAGCTCGTCGCCTTCCCCGACCTGGCCGATCATGTACTCGCGGAAATCCTGGCGGCTCATCAGGTCGTCCACCAGGTGACGATCCTTTGCGGCACGCGAGGCGGAGCCGCCGGCCGCCTGGAGATAGGCCGCGAAATTGTTGGCGTAGTCATCCAGGGCGCCGGGCTCGAGCTTGCGTGCGGCGACGATGTCACGCTGGTACGCACTCCACATCGACTGCAGCCACTGGCGGCTCGCCCGCTTGTCGTCCTCGGACATGTCGTCGCGGATGAAGGGTTCCACAAACGACTTGTATTCACCCACCCGGAACACGTTGATGTCGATGCGCAGCTTGTCGAGGACGGACTTGAGGAAGGTGCGGTAGTAACCGAACCCGTCCACGTACACCATCCCCAGGTCATTGAGGTAGATCTCGTCGGCCTGCGCCGCGAGATAGTACTGGCCCTGTTCGTAGGAATCGCCCAGCGCCACGACCTTCTTGCCGGCGGCACGCACCTTGCCGATAGCCCTGGCGACCGCCCTCAATTCCGGCAACCCGCCTGCCTCGAGTCCTTCCAGTCGCAGGACCACCACCTTGATCCGGTCATCTGTGGTTGCGGCCTCGAGGCTGTCCACCAGATCCCGCAGCAGCACCTGGCGCACACCGTCACCCTGCAACTCGCCCAGGAGCCGATCCAGGGGATCACCGGCAAGCTGTTCCACGAGTTCTCCCTGCGGGTCCACCAGCAGTGCTGCCGAATCCGGAACCCGCACCGGCGGGCCGGATACGCCAGCCAGCAGCACGCCGAATATCACCAGCAGCAGGATCAGGTGCAGCACCCGCCGCAGGGCATTGAGCCCCTGCCAGATGCCACCCAGGAGACGCAGGACGATATTGCGCTTGGCCATCGGAAACCCCGGTAGTGCCTTCATTCAGTCTTGCGATAGCCGATGCGGTAGATCGCACCCGCCGTGTCGTCGCTCACCAGCAAGGCCCCATCGGCGGCGACCAGCAGGTCCACCGGCCGGCCGAGGACCTCGTCGCCATCGAGGAAACCCTCGACGAAAGGCTCGTAGCTGACGGCCTTGCCCTGCTTCAGGCGCACCAGGGTTACACGGTAGCCGGTACGCCCCGCTTCCTTGCTGCGGTTCCAGGAACCGTGCTCGGCAATGAAAATCTGGTGGTGATATGCGGCAGGAAACATGGTTCCTGTATAGAAGCGCAGGCCGAGGGCCGCGACGTGCGGGCCGAGTAGCTGTACCGGGGCCACCGCATCCTTGCATTGGCCCAGGCCACCAAACTCGGGGTCGCTGATGGTTCCCGCATGGCAGTACGGGAAACCAAAGTCCAGGCCGGGCCTGGTGGCATGATTCAGCTCGTCCGCCGGCTGATCGTCACCAAGCATGTCACGCCCGTTGTCGGTGAACCACAGGTCACCAGTCTCGGGATCCCAGGTGAAACCCACCGAGTTGCGGATGCCGCGCGCGAAATACTCTCGCCCGCTGCCGTCCGGGTTCATGCGCAGGATGGCGCTGAAGCCGGGCTCATTGCAGACATTGCAGGGAGAACCCAGCCCGACGTACAGCTTGCCATCCGGCCCGAACGCAATGTAGCGCCAGGCATGGAGCATGCCCCTGGTGGGCAGGCTGTCGCCCACGACCACCGGAGCGCGCGGCTGCTCCAGACGGGCCTCGATGCCATCGAAACGCAGGATCCGCTCTGGTTCGGCCACATATAGCGCGCCCTCATGGAAAGCGACGCCATTGGGCATTTTCAGGCCTTCGGCCACCACCAGCAGCTGGGGCGCGGCGCCCAGCGCACCACGGACCGCGAACACCTTGCCGCCGCGCTGGGTGCCGACGAACAGGGTGCCGCCCGGACCCATTGCCATGGACCGCGCCCCGGGCACCTTGACCAGCAGTTCGGCCACGAAACCCGGCGGTAGCCGGAGGTGCGCCGCAGGATCCTCCCGCGCCGAGCCGAAGCCCGGCAGGATCGCGAGCAGGCAGGCCATCAGCAGTCGAATCCACATGGAACCAGCCTTTCACCACCGGGTCAGCGGTGCAGCAACGCCAGCGAAACCTGTGGCAGGAATGTAATGACCAGCACCGTCATCAGCAACACCAGGAGGAACGGCAGCGTCGCACGGTACACCCCGAGTATCGGCTTGTCGAAGCGGTAACCGGCGACCACCAGGTTGCGGCCCATCGGTGGTGCCAGGTACCCGAGCTCCATGTTGGCCACGAACAGGATGCCCAGGTGCACGGGGTCGATGCCATAGCGTGACGCCACCGGGGCAATCAGCGGCACCACCAGCACCAGCGCGGCAAACATGTCGAGGACCGCCCCGATGAGCAGCAGGAACACGAAGAGCAGCGCCATGAAACCCAGGGGTCCGCCAACGTACTCCGTCACCAGGCCGACGAGCCTCTCTGGCACTTCGGCATCGATCATCACGTTGGTCGATGCCATGGATACCCCGAGAATGAGGAGCACCGCACCGACCAGGATCATCGACTGGCGCGCAATATGCGGCAGGCGGCTGACGGCAATGTCCCGGCGGATGACCACCTCGGTCATCACCACGTAGACCGCGGTGACTGCCGCGGCCTCGGAAACCGCGAAAAAGCCGCTGTAGATGCCGCCAAGGACGATCACCGGCAGCGGCATGTCCATCCAGCTCTCGCGCAGGGCGAGCCCCACTTCACGCCAGGAAAACTGGCTGAGCGGCACGCGGATGTGCCGGTTCACCCAGAGGCAGTAGGCGCCAAGGCAAACGATCATGAGGATTCCCGGCACCACACCGGCAATGAACATGTCATCGATCGATGTCTCGGTGATGACCCCGTAGAGGATCAGTGGCAATGACGGCGCGAACAGCAGGCCCAGGCAACCGGCCGAGGTGATGAGGCCCAGGCTGAAGTCTTCGCTGTAACCCGCCTGCACCAGTGCCGGGTACAGGGCCGCCCCGAGGGCGATGATGGTAACCCCCGAGCCGCCGGTGAACGCGGTAAACAGCGCGCAGGCCGCGATCGATACGATGGCAACACCACCGGGCATCCAGCCCATCAGGGCCGTGGTGACGCGCACCAGCCGCGCTGGCGCGCGACTTTCCGCCAGGACGTAGCCGGCAAAGGTGAACAGGGGAATCGCCAGCAGGATGGGCGTTTCCGCCAGGCCGAGTACTTCGATGGCAATGGCAGAGAGCGGAATGTCTGCGCTGCGAAAACCGGCGATGGCCCCGGCGGCAATGACTGCGAACAGCGGCGTGCCGAGGAGCGTCAGCAGCAGCAACAGGATCGTGATCATCGGTCGCTCGCCGCCCTCGGTGCGCCATGGAGCAAGGCGCTGAGGCTGCTGACCGCGTACCGGTAGGCCAGCAATGCAAAGGCGACCGGGAGGATGGCCTGCACGGTCCACGCGGGTAGCTGCCCAGCGAAGACGCGATCATCAACCTCCACGGAGCCGGCCACGAACCCGTAGGAAGCCCATGCAAGCAATGCGCAGACGAGCGCCACGAAGCCATTGGTCGCCATGCTGGCCCAGGCCTGCCACGACCTGGGCAGGTAACGGGACAGGACGTCGATGCTGACATGCCGCTGTTCACGGCTGGCCGCGACCGCCCCTACCATGGTCACCCACAGCACCATGACACGCAGAGCCTCGTCGGCCCAGCTCAACCCCGAGCCCAGCATGTTGCGCATGAGGATCTGGCCGGCCGCAAGGCCGATCATGGCAGCCACGAGCGCCGCGAGCGCCGTGGTCTCGACCAGCCTGCCAAGGCGTGCCGCGCGATCCAGCCAGGACGCCCGGGGCGGCTGCATCACTGCTTGCCGGCGACGCCTGCCCTGGCCGGCTGGGCCTGGCGGTATTCACGCAGGTACTCGTTGACCTGCGATCGCATGGCGATGTGGTACGCGCCTTCCCGTCCAAGCTGCTGGTTCGCGCCGGCGACCGCATCGCGCCAGGCGCGCAGATCCTCCGGCGTGGCGTCGACGATCGTGATGCCGCTGGCCACCAGGGCCCTGATTGCCGCGTCTTCGTCACGGGCCGTCTGCTGGTCGAGGCGCCGGTAGACGTCACCCATCACCTTGCGGAACACCGCCTGGTCGGCGGCGCCGAGCTTCGAGAACGGCGCGACATCCACGGCCATCAGGCCCATGGTGTACATCAGCGGCACACGAGTCATGAACTTCACCCGCGTGTGCCACTGCAGCGCGATGACGCCTACGGGCGGCGCGGCCACCACGTCCAGCAGCCCGGTCTGCAGGCCGGTCAGCACATCCGTCACCGGCAACACCACCGGCGACAGACGCAGTGCTTCCATGGCGGCGGTACTTACCCGATCGCCTTCCGGCACCCAGATCTTGCGGCCGCGCATGTCGGCCGTGGTGCTGACCGCCTCACGGGAGAAAATCCTCGCGAATCCGCCACCGGCCATGCCGAAAGAAACAAAACCGGCTTCCTCGAGACCCCTGATGACGGCCGGATCCATGCGCTGGCGGACATAGTCCACCTCCGCCAGCGACTCGAAGGTCAGCGGCAGGCCATAAACGACGATGTCCGGATACCGTTCGGCAAGGCCATTGGCGGTGAAGGCACCACCCTGCAACTGGCCGATGCGAATCTTGCGCAGCACCTGCTTCTCGTTGCCCATGACGCCGCCACCGTAGAGCTTGATGGTGACGCGCCCGCCGGTCTGGGCCTTGATGTCCGCGGCGGCAGCACGGATCGCCTGCATCCACTCCGAGCCCTCGGGAGCGACCGAGGCAATCTTGAACTCCGCGCTGCAGGCCATGGCGGACCAGAGCAGGCCCGCCAGCAGCGCAACTATGAAACCGTGAATGTTCCGCGACATCGACCCTCTCCTACGCCAACCCGGATCCGCCATCAGAAGTAGTCATCAGCTGAGGCCAGCAGGTCCCGGGCCTGCGCCTGTGCCAGGGTATTGAAGAGCGTCAGGCCTTCCTGTCGCGGGGACGCATCGATCACCTCCCGCAGGAGCCGGTCATGCAGCTCACGGTCATAGACCAGGCGTGCGTAGCTGCGCGCGAACTCCACCTTGACCGACAGGTCCCGCCCTCCACTCAGTTCGATCGCCTTCTCGAAATAGCCGCGGCCAACCTCGGGCCTGCCGCCCAGTGCTTCGGGCCGCAGGGTGTTGAGGATGCCGAGGTACATGTTTACTCCCGCGGGATTCGGGGCTCCGGGTAGCTCGAGCATCCGCTGCAGGGCGTGCTCGATTTTGGGCAGGCTGGCGATGGCCGCCCAGTCGCCACTGTGGGCGCGAATGAACGCCAGCGATCCGACGCAGTAGCCGTACAACGCATCGGCATCACCCGGGCGCAGCTGATCCACCGTGGCCGCATAGGCGTCGTACTGCATTTCATCCAGCTGGCAGGCCTGATGCTCGGCCGCGCAGATCGCCCGCGTACCGTACTCGCGCGCCCGCAGCGTCAGGGAAGCGGAACGCGCCTCATCCTGAACGAAGGCAATCCCGTATGCCGCATAGAGCTGGGCCGCTGCTCCCAGGTAGCGCGGGTTGTCGGGCTCGCTGCGAACCAGTGCGTCCAGCAGGATCAGGTAGGCCGGTGTGCCCTCGCGTACCAGCTCGGGATCGTCCTGGTTGAGGATGGCCTGCGAAAGGCCGTCCGCGAACCGCGTGGTCGCCGCTCCGGTCACCGCCGCGCAACCAGCCGGGCCCACGAATGGCAATGCGGCCACCAGCGCCGGCAACCACAGCCACACCGGCCTGCCGCGCTGACACAGCAGGCCCTGGCCGAAGCCAGGCAGGATCGAGGCCACCGGGCAGCCGCCGCGGTCAGACCCGTTCTTTGATGCGTGCCGACTTGCCGCTGCGCTCGCGCAGGAAGTAGAGCTTGCCGCGCCGGACGTCGCCGCGTCGCTTGACCTTGATCTCGGCGACCGCCGGGCTGTAGGTGGGGAAGACGCGCTCGACACCCTCGCCATGGGAGATCTTGCGCACCGTGAACGACGAGTTGGCGCCGCGGTTGCGCTTGGCGATCACCACACCCTCATAGGCCTGCAGCCGCTCGCGCCCGCCCTCTTTCACCCGCACCTGCACGACGACCGTGTCGCCGGGCGCGAACTCCGGAACCTGCCGCTGGGTGAGTTCGCCTTCAAGCTGTTGCATGATCTTGCTCATCGTCCTTCACCTTGGTCGTTCTGCGCAGCCGCTCTTGGCCCCGCCTTGTTGAAATTCCTCAGTCGTCGCCCGGAACCTGGCCGCGCTCGGCAAGAAACTCACCCAGCAGATCCAGTTCCTCGGCCGACAGCTGCCTGCCCTCCAGCAGATCGGGGCGACGCAGCTGCGTTCGTCCCAGTGCCTGCTTCAGGCGCCACCTGCGGATCGCCTCGTGGTTGCCTTCCACCAGCACTGCCGGCACCCGGCGGCCATCATCCAGCACTTCCGGTCGCGTGTAATGCGGAAAATCCAGCAGGTACCCGCCGAACGAATCAGCCTGGGCCGAACCCTCGTCACCGAGCGTTCCCGGCAGCAGCCTGACCACCGCATCGATCACCGCGAGTGCCGCGACCTCGCCGCCACTGAGCACGAAGTCGCCAAGCGAAATCTCGCAGTCCGCCTCCGCCTCCACCAGGCGTTCGTCAAAACCCTCGTAACGTCCACTGACCAGCACCAGTCCGGGCCAGGTGCACATCTCGCGTGCCATGGCCTGGTCGAAGCGCCTGCCCTGCGGCCCCAGGAACGCAACCCGGGAACCAGCCGGCAGGTCCGCACGCGCTGCCCGGATCGCGTCCCGCCAGGGCTCGACCTTCAGCACCATGCCCGGGCCGCCGCCGTAGGGACGGTCATCGACGCTGCGGTGCGGATCCCGGGCGAAATCCCGCGGATTGACCGTAGCGACTTCAGCAATCCCGGCGGACAACGCCCGGCCGCAGACACCGAAACCCATTCCCGCGCTCACCATGTCGGGAAACAACGTCACCACGCGGACCCGCATTTCCACCAGCCCGCCGTCTCAGAAATCAGCGTCCCAGTCGACTTCCATCGTGCCGGCCGCGATATCGACCGATCTGACTACCGTAGCCAGGTAGGGCACCAGCCGCCGACGTTCACCCTGGACCACGAGGACGTCGTTGGCGCCGGTCTCCATGATGTCCTCGACCCGTCCGAGCACGGTGCCTTCCCTGTCGCAGACCCGCAGCCCGATGAGGTCCGAGCAGAAGTACTCGCCGGTGGCGGTGCCACCGAAGCATCCGCGGGGCACGCGGATGTCCGACCCAATCAAGCCGCGCGCCTGGTCGCGGTCGTCGATGCCTGCCAGGCGGGCGATGATCCCGCGCCCGTGCGTGGCCCCATCGAGGACCGCGTACTCTGCGCGCCGGTCGTCACCAACCAGCCAGGGGCCGTACCTCAGGATGTTTTCCGGCGGGTCGGTGTACGAATAGACCCTGACCCAGCCCCTGACCCCGAAGATGCCCGAAATCCTTCCGACCAGAACCTGCGCTTCCGCGGTTTTCGCCGGCTGGTCCACCCGCGAACCCCGCGCGAACTTTGCGAGTCCCGCGCCGCGCTCAGGCGGCCGCGGCCCCCGTCGCAGGCTGTTGCGCCGCGCGGTATTCATCCAGCAGGGCGGAGACCCGGGCCGACAGCTGCGCTCCCTGGCCCTGCCAGTACTCGACCCGGGCCAGGTTGATCTGCAACGCCGTGTCCCGGCCCGCAGCTATCGGATTGAAGAAACCCAGGCGCTCCAGGTACCGGCCATCCCGCCGGTTACGGTGGTCAGTCGCGACGATGTGATAAAACGGCCGCTTGGTCGTCCCGCCGCGGCTGAGTCGAATAGTCACCATGCTCGATCGTTTCCTCTGGCTCTTGCAGCGCCGGTGATGCCTGCCTTCAGGGACCTGACGCTCGCGCAAACGTCGGATTTTACGGGAATCCTGCGCCGCCTGCACAGCTTCTGAAGAAGAATTCCCGGCTCAATGGCCAGTGAAACGCCCGGCCCCGCCCGGCATGTTGCGCATGGCCTTCTGCAGGCCGCCTTTCGAAAACCGCTTCATCACCTTCTGCATCTGCTCATGCTGCTTCAGCAGGCGGTTGACGTCCGGCACCCCGACCCCCGCCCCGCGCGCGATACGCTGACGTCGTGACCCATTGATACTCTTGGGAAAACGCCGTTCCGACGGGGTCATCGAATTGATGATCGCGATCTGGCGCCGGAGGGCGGCCGGGTCCATCTGGCCAGCCAGTTTGTCGGCGGACATGCCGCCCGGCAGTGGCAGCTTGGCCAGCAGGCTCTCCAGGCCGCCCATGCCCATCATCTGTTGCAACTGCTCGCGCAGGTCGGCCAGGTCGAACCCCTGGCCCTTGCCCACCTTGCGCGCGAGCCGCTCCGCCTGGGCCTTGTCCACCTTCTGGCCGATGTCCTCGACCAGGCCGAGGACGTCGCCCATGCCCAGGATGCGGGTTGCCATGCGCTCCGGAACGAAGGCCTCGAGCGCGGGCAGTTTCTCGCCCGTACCAACGAACTTGATCGGCTGCCCGGTAATCGCACGTGCCGAGAGCGCCGCGCCGCCGCGGGCATCACCGTCTGCCTTGGTGAGGATGATGCCCGTGACCGGCAGGGTGTCGGCGAACGTGCGGGCGGCATTGACGGCGTCCTGCCCGGCCATGCTGTCGAGGACGAACAGGGTTTCCGCGGGGCTGGTGAGCGCATGCAACTCCCGCAGCTCCGCCAGCAGTTCGTCATCCAGCCGCGTGCGACCAGCCGTATCGAGGATCAGCACGTCCGCCTGCTCGCGCCGTGCCAGGTCCATGGCACGCCGGGCGATGTCCGCAGGTTGCTCGCTGGGGCTTGCCGGGGCACAGCTCACGCCCGCCTGCGCGGCAAGCCGTTCGAGCTGCAGCATCGCCGCAGGGCGCCGGGTGTCCAGGCTGACCAGCATTGGCCGGCGCCCGATACGCTCCTTCAGGTAGACGGCGAGCTTGCCGGCGCTCGTGGTCTTGCCACCACCCTGGAGGCCGACCAGCAGGATCGGCACCGGTGGCTGGTGGCGCAGGTTGAGCGCAGCCGGTTCGGTACCGAGCTGGTTGGTGATTTCCTGCTGGAGGATCGCAATGAAGGCCTGGCCGGGCGTGAGGCTGCGGTTGATCTCGGTGCCAACCGCTCGCTCCTGGACGCGCGCGATCAGGTCGCGGATCACGGGAAGCGCGACGTCGGCCTCGATGAGCGCCCGCCGCACCTCGCGCACCGCGTCCTGGATGTTCTCGTCGGTCAGCCGCCCACGGCCACGAACGTGGTCGACGACCTGGCGCAGCCGGTCGGTCAGATTGGCGAACAAGCACAGCCTCCGTGGTGGGTCGATGGACTGGAACTACCGAAGCCGGGCGGCATTTTACCGGCAAATGCCGCCAGCGTCCCGCCGGCGGCCAGAGCGGGCAACCGTGCTTCCTTGACACCAGCGGCGGCCATTCGCAACGATGGCTGCAGTTTCCGGACCAGGAGAATTCCTCACCTTGGGCATAGAAATCCCGCCGGGCATTCTGTTCGGATCCATGCTCTTCCTGCTGCTCTGCTCTGCCTTTTTCTCCGGCACCGAGACCGCATTGATGTCGGTCAACCGCTACCGGTTGCGACATCTCGCCAGCACCGGGCATCGCGGCGCCCGCTTTGCCGAAAACCTGCTGAAGCGGCCGGATCGCCTGATCGGTGTCATCCTGTTCTGCAACAACCTGGTCAACAATGCACTGGCCGGCATCGTGACCGTGGCCACGCTGCAGCTTGGCGGCCCGGCTGCCGCCGCCATCGGCACGGTCGTCGTCACCGTCCTGATCCTGATTTTCGGCGAATTGACGCCGAAGACCTACGCGGCAGTCCGCCCGGAACGCGTGGCGTTTACCGGTGCCTATTTCTATCACTTCATGCTGCGATTCCTGCTGCCGATCAGCTGGTCGGTCGCGCTGATCACGTTCTTCTCGAACGGCATCCTGCGTCTGCTGGGCATGCGCCCCGAGGACAGTGCCGGCCACAACCTGACCATCGAGGAGTTGCGGACGATACTGGCGGAGTCAGGAGCACTCCTGCCACGCAAGCGGCACGAGATCATGATGCGCGTCCTGGAACTCGGTGAAATCACCGTCGAGGACATCATGATTCCCCAGAACGAGGTGGTCGGCATCGACCTCACGGACGACTGGGACAGGATCATCACCACCATCCGCAGCAGCGGTTACACGCGCCTGCCGGTCTACCGCGAGGCGATCGACAACGTGGTGGGCCTGCTGCACGTCAAGCGGCTGATCGCCCATCCCTACTCCGAGAAGCTGTCGCCGGAAGTCCTCGAAACCCTGCTGGATGAACCATATTTCGTGCCGGAAGCCACGCCGCTGAACAAGCAGCTGGTCCAGTTCCAGCGCAGCCGCCAGCGGACGGCATTTGTGGTCGACGAATATGGCGACATCCAGGGCATCGTCACGCTGGAGGATCTGCTGGAGGAAATCGTCGGTGACTTCACCAGCGAGCCCGCGGATGCCGGCCCGAGTGTGCCGCGCCACGATGCGGCTTCCGGCAGCTACATCGTCGACGCCAGTGCCAACGTCCGGGTTCTCAATCGCATGATGAACTGGAGCCTGCCTACCGACGGGCCCAAGACCCTCAACGGCCTGATCCTGGAGAAGCTCGGCAGCATTCCGCGCAAGGACACCAGGCTCATGCTCAACGGCTACGCCATCGAGATCCTACAGATCAGCGGCAACGTCGTGGACAGCGTGCGCATCCGTCAGCCGGCAGAAGCGCCGGCCGACCTGGCCCCGGAATCCTAGGCGCCAGGCACGGCAAGGGCGCGCAGCGCCTCGGCGAGGCGCACCACGCCGGCAACCTCGATGCCGGGCACGGACCGGCGCGGCAGGTTGGCACGTGGGACCACCGCGTGCGTGAAACCTAACTTTGCGGCCTCACGGATGCGCTCCTCGCCGAAGGCGACCGGCCGGATTTCACCGCCGAGGCCCACTTCGCCGAAGACCACCGTGGCGGCGGGTAGCACGATCCCACGATGGCTCGACACTACCGCGGCGAGCAGTGCCAGGTCCGCCGCCGTCTCGCTGATACGCACGCCGCCAACAACGTTCACGAACACGTCTTCGTCGTGGATGCCGAGCCCGCCATGGCGGTGCAGGGCCGCGAGCAGCAGCACCAGGCGGTTCTGGTCCATGCCCACCGCCAGGCGCCGGGATGGCCCTCCGGCACCGCGATCGGTCAGTGCCTGGACTTCGACCACCAGCGGCCGCGTGCCCTGGTGCAGGACCGTGACCGCCGCTCCCGCCACCCGTTCCCCCGGCGGCGACAGGAAGATGGCGGAAGGATTGCGCACTTCGCGCAGCCCCTCTTCGCTCATGGCGAAGATGCCCAGCTCATTCGCCGCGCCAAACCGGTTCTTGACCGACCTCAGCAGGCGGAAACGACTGCTGGTCTCATCCTCGAAGTACAGGACCGCATCCACCATGTGCTCGAGCATCCGCGGGCCGGCGATGATCCCCTCCTTGGTGACATGGCCGATCAGGACGATGGCCACCCCCGCGGTCTTCGCCAGCTGGATCAGTCGCGCCGTGCACTCGCGCAGCTGGCTCGGCGACCCGGGTGCCGCTGGCATGGAATCCGCCGCCATCGTCTGGATGGAATCGATGATCAGGCATGCGCTGCGCAGCTGACGGGCGGCATCCACCACATCGTCCACGCTGGTCGTGGTCAACACCATCACCGCGGCCGGATCGAGACCCAGCCGGCGCGCCCGCAGGGCCACCTGGTCAGCCGACTCCTCGCCGCTGACGTACAGGGTGGCCCAGTCCGGCTGGCTCATGCCTGCCACCTGCAGCAGCAGTGTCGACTTGCCGATACCGGGAGCGCCACCCACGAGGACGATGGAGCCCGGGACCAGCCCACCGCCAAGGACCCGGTCGAGTTCGCCGATGCCCGTCGGGTGCCGCTCCATTGCCAGCGGCTGCAGATCCGCCAGCCGGGTTGGACCACCCGCAGTGCGTTGCCGCGGGCTGCGCGCTTCTGCCGCGCGAGCCTCGGGCTCCAGGCTGTTCCAGGCCCCGCAGGCAGGGCACTGGCCCTGCCATTTCAGGCTGGTCGAGCCACACTGGCTGCAGCTGTAGGCGATCTGCGTTCTGGCCATGGAAAATGTGATCCTGCTCTCATCGGCAGCCGCCAGACCAGCGGCAAAAGCCACGAGCCGCGGGAGAATCCCAACCGGTTCTCAGTCAGCGGCTGGCGCGGCCGATACTATGTCGAAATGCGTGCGTGGGACAGCGTCACCAAGGGCGGTTCGCTGCGGCCGGGTCCGGCTGGCCTGAGCATCCTGCTGGCCGGCGTCTTGCTGTCGCTCGCCCCGGTTTCGACCCGGATCGAGCAGGGATTCTACGACCTCATCCAGGGGCTGCAAGGCAGCGCCGGCAGCCCGCAGATCGTCATCGTCGACACCGGCAAGCTGGACGAAGGCGTGGGCAGCCTCTGGGAAGCCGCGCGGTTTCCGGATGTCCTCCGGACTCTGGGCAAGGCAGGCGCTCGCCTGGTGATTGCCCTGGACCCGCCCCCGATGGCGAATACCCTGCCGGATGCCGCACAACTCGCAGCGCTCACCGAGATCGAGCGCCGCGGCGGCGCTGGCCCGGACGGCGGTGCCTTTGCCCAGCGGCTCACCGACATGCGCCGCCGCGCCGAGCTGCATACGGCAACCCTTGCCGCGATCGGCAGCCTGCGCAACACGATCATCAGCATGCCGACCTACGAGAGCACCCGTTCGGCGGCTGCATCCATGACCGGTGGTTGCGCCAGGCACCTCACGGCGGCCGTGACTGCCTCTCCGGATGCCATGGAGATCCCGATCCGACAGGTGCGCGCGGTCGCAGCCCCGCCAGATCCGATCTGCCAGGTGGCGCTCGGCGCGGGCCATACCGAATTCTGGCCGGACGCCGATGGCATCGTCCGGCGCCACGACCTGCTGGTGGGCGCAGCCGGCGGGCGCTTGCCCTCCCTGGCCCTGCGCGCGGCCCTGGCACTGACTTTCCCCAGCGGCACGCCACCGACACTGGATGCAGACGCCATCCGCTGGGACGGGCACAGCATCCCCACCTCGGGCGGTGCCGGCGCATTGCTGCGCTTCTATCCAGGCCAGAACCAGCACCCGGCGTTCGAGATCATGCCGGCCGGTCAGTTGCTGGAGTCCAATGCCGAGGCCCGGCGGATTGCCGGCCACATCGTCATCCTCGGCCATGGCAGCCTTGCCGCCACCGACACCGGCTACGCAACGCCGGTCGAGGAACGTGCCACACCGGCGTTGCTGGTGGCCACCGCGCTGTCGAACATCCTTCAGGAAGACTACATCGTGCGGCCGGCGTGGCTGCACTGGCTGGAAATCTCCCTCATGGTGCTCATCGGGCTAGCCATCCTGCGCTGGGGCCACGCCATCCCGACGGCGTTGACGATGATGATCGGCCTGTGCAGCGGCGCTGCGCTCCTGGCGATCGAAGCCTACCTGCTGCTCGGGCCTGGCCTCTGGACCCAGCTCGGCTCCGTTGCGCTGTTCGCCGTGGTGGCCAGCGGCACCGCGCGCCTCGCACATCCTGCGCCTGGCACGGGCCGCGCAGCAGTGCTGCCGGCTGCGGCTGCGGCCGGTTATCCGGCGCCAGCAGCCGAAAAGGCCAGCGTCGGCGACGAACTGGACATGGCGTTCTCGGTGCTGCGCCACCAGCCCCCGAGCGCTCACGTCAAGGAGCGCCTGTACGGGGTCGCACTGGAGCATGCCCGCCAGCGTGACCTTGCTAAGGCGGAGCGCGTACTGCGGCACCTGGCCGGGATCGACCCGGACTACCGGCACGCCGGCGAGAAACTGAAAAAGCTGGCCGGCATGCGCAGCGACCTGCAGGGAGTGCAGGACCAGCCGCCCGAGACGCCAGCGCTACGCCCGGTCCTGAAGCCCGTGGTGGACGAACCGGTCCTCAGTGGCCAGACCATCGGCCGCTACCAGATCGAGGAGGCCATCGGCCGCGGCGCCATGGCAACGGTCTACCTCGGCCGCGACCCGAAGATCAACCGCCGGGTTGCCATCAAGACCATCGCGCTGGCAGAGGAATTCACCGACTCCGACCTGGTCAATGCCAAGACGCAGTTCCTGCGCGAAGCCGAGTCTGCCGGGCGCCTCAACCACCCCAACATCATCAGCATCTACGATGCCGGTGAAGACGGGCAGGTTGCTTACCTGGCGATGGAGTATTTCCCGGGCAAGTCGCTCAGCCACTATGCCCAGCCTGGCAACCTCCTGCCGCCACGCCGCGTCCTGGAGCTCATGGCGCGCGCCGCCGAGGCATTGCACTATGCTCATGGCCAGCACGTCGTCCACCGGGACGTGAAGCCGGCCAACATCATGTACGACCGCGAAACGGACACCCTGAAGATCACGGATTTCGGCATCGCCCGGCTGACCGACAGCAGCCGCACCAAGACCGGTATCATCCTGGGCACGCCTTCCTACATGTCACCCGAGCAACTGGCGGGAACCAACGTGACCGGGCAGTCGGACCTGTTCTCCCTCGGCATCACGCTGTACCAGCTGCTGACGGGAAATCCGCCCTTCCGGGCCGATTCCATCCCGAGGCTGATGCAGAAGATTGCCCACGAGCGGCATCCTTCGGTCCGCGAGGCCCGGGACGACCTGCCGGCCTGCATCGACGGCGTGCTGGATCGCGCCCTCGCGAAGGACCCCTCCGACCGCTACCCCAGCGGCCGTGCCATGGCATTGGCGTTGCGTGACTGTTGTAGTAGGTTGGATTCAACGTCCCCAGCCCGGTCGTCATGAGCCTGCGAAACAAAATCCGCGCCGCGCAGCTCACGGATGTTGGCCGTGTGCGTGAGCACAACGAAGATGCCATCGGCACCAACCTCGATACCGGGTTGCTGGTGCTCGCCGATGGCATGGGCGGCTATAACGCGGGTGAGGTGGCCAGCGGCATTGCCGTGCGGACGGTGCTGGAGTTCGTAGGCGAGGCCTGCCAGCGCGAGGACCGCGGTGCCCTCGACCCGGAAAGCCGGATGATGCGCCAGTCCATCGTCCTGCGGGATGCCGTGGCCCGGGCGAACAAGATCATCCACCAGACCGCCAGGAGCCAGCCGCAGTGCGAAGGCATGGGCACCACCATCGTCGCGCTGCTGTTCTACGACAACCGCGTATCCATCGCCCATGTCGGGGATTCCCGAATTTATCGCCTGCGACGTGGCCGTTTCGAGCAGCTCACCATGGACCATTCCCTGCTCCAGGAACTGGTGGACCGCGGCTACTACTCGCAGGAGGAAGCCGCCCGCTCCACCAACCGGAACTACGTCACCCGGGCCCTCGGGGTCGAGCCCGGGGTCCAGGTCGAGGTCCAGGAAGACCATGCCCTGCCGGGGGATATCTACCTGATGTGTTCGGATGGCCTGCCGGATATGGTCGAAGATGAAGACATTCACTTAACGATCAGCACTTTTAATGCTAATCTTGAGATCGTTGGTCAGCAGCTGATACAGCTCAGCAATGATCATGGGGGCAAGGACAACGTCTCGGTGATCCTGGCGCAGGTGGTCGAGCCATTTCCGGCAAGGTCCGGCCTGCTCACCAGGGTCAAGAGCCTTTTTGGGTAGCCTTTCACTATGGCACGCCTCATTCTCAGCCTCGACGGCCAGGTACTGGCCGAGTACAACATGATGAAGGAGCGGTACACCGTGGGCCGGCTCCAGGACAACGATGTGCGCATCGACAATCCCACGGTCAGCGGGCACCACTCGCTGATCATCAACATCCTCAACGATTCGTTCCTCGAAGACCTGAACAGTACCAATGGCACCTATGTCAACGGCAAGCTGATCAAGAAGCACGCGCTGCAGAATGGCGACCTCATCACGGTGGGGCGCCACCAGCTGCGCTTCGTCGACAGCGCGACGGACAGCGAGGAACACGACGAGTTCGCCCAGACCATGGTGCTGTCCAAGTCCGACATGGCTGCCAGCGGCGTGCACCCCGCACCGGCCGCAGGCCGTGGCGCCGACCGGGCCGCCCCGGCGGCAGTTTCCGCGAAGATCCAGGTCCTCAACGGCAACTTTGCCGGCCGGGAAGTGGCGCTCAACAAGGCCCTGACCACCATGGGCCAGCCGGGCGTACAGGTCATAGCGATCACGCGCCGCGCGGATGGCTACAACCTCGTGCAGGTGGAGAACGCCCCGAACCGCGAACCGCCCAAGGTCAACGGTCAGCCGATCGGTTCGCAGGCACGCAAGCTCAATGACAACGACGTCATCGAGCTGGTTGGCATCAAGATGGGCTTCTTCCTCGACTGAAGCGGCCCCGGCCTCAACCGGCAACCTGCCGCAGCACGCGCGGACCCAGGCCGGCGAGGAGCTCATAGGGGATGGTACCCGCGCAGCGGGCAACCTCCTCCACCGGCAGGCCGCTTCCCCAAAGCGTCACCGGGTCGCCCACTCGCGCGGCGGCAATCTCCGTCAGGTCGATGCTGATCATGTCCATGGACACCCGGCCAATGACGGGTGCAGCGTGGCCGTTCACCAGCACGGGCGTGCCCCGCGACGAGTGCCAGGGGTAGCCGTCGGCATAGCCGGCCGCGGCCACGCCGACCACGCTGTCACGCGCGGCCTGCCAGTCCCCTCCGTAGCCGACATGACTGCCCCGTGGCAGCCGCCGGACCGCGAGCAAGCGGCTTTGGAAGGACATGGCTGGCAACAGACCCAGCGAGGCCGCCGTGCGATCCGGCAACGGCGAGGCGCCATAGAGCATCAGTCCCGGCCGGACCCAGTTGTGGCATCCCGTCGGCAGGATGCCGCCGGAACGGGTGGCCAGCCCGCCGAGGATCCCGGCCGAATTGGCCATGCTGACGTCGCCCGCCCAGCCCAGACCCCTGGCCTCGCGTGTGGCCGCTTCGAAGGCGGCCAGCTGTCCCGCGGTCTGCTCCGAAGCCGGGTCGTCCGCTGCAGCCAGGTGGGTCATCAGCCGGACCGCAGTCTTCGCCGGCCGGCTACGCAGCCTTGCCAGAACCTCGGGCAGGACTGCGGGTGCGATGCCCAGCCGCCCCATGCCCGTATCGATCTTCAGCCAGGCATCGCTGCCTGACGGCGCGGCTTCCAGGGCCCGGACCTGCTCCAGGTCATGAATCACGACTTCGAGTCCGTGATGGATGGCCTCCAGCAACTCCTCGTTGCCGATGAAGCCCCCCAGCACGACGATCCGCCTGCTGATCCCCGCCTCGCGCAGCTGCACCGCCTCCTGCAGGCGGGCAACCGCGAAAGCATCGGCACCATCCAGCGCCCGGGCAACGGCTACGAGCCCATGCCCGTAGGCATCCGCCTTGATGATGGCGAGCACCGGGCAGCCCGGGGCCAGTTCCCGGACCCTCCGCAGGTTGTGACGCAGCGCTGTGGCACTGATGACGGCCACCGCCGCCTGCGTCACGAAAACACCTCGATTTCCGGAGCGTAATTCTCGAAGCGCGTGTACCGGCCGAGAAATGTCAGCGGGAACTCGCCGGTGGGGCCGTTGCGCTGCTTGGCAATCGTGATGTCGGCGATTCCCTTGCGCGGCGTGTTCTGGTTGTAGACCTCTTCGCGATAGATGAAGACGATCAGGTCGGCATCCTGTTCGATGGCCCCGGACTCCCGCAGGTCCGACATCACCGGCTTCTTGTCCTGGCGCTGTTCGACGCTGCGGTTCAGCTGCGACAGCGCAATGACGGGCACCTTCAGCTCACGGGCCAGTGCCTTCAGCGAACGCGAAATCTCCGAAATCTCCGTCGCGCGGTTTTCGGCATTGCCGGCCACCCGCATCAGCTGCAGGTAATCGAGGACGATGAGCTCGAGGCCATGCTCCTTCTGCAGGCGCCGCGCCCGGGATCGCACCTCGGTCGGTGTCAGCGCGGGCGTGTCGTCGATGAAAATGCGCGCATCGGCCATCTGGCGTACCGCACCGTGGATGCGCGGCCACTCCTCGTCGCCAAAGCGGCCATTGCGCAGATGCGCCTGGTCCACGCGGCCCAGCGAGGAAATCATGCGGAAGGCCAGCTGGTCGACCGACATCTCCATGCTGAACACGGCCACCGGCAGGCGGGAACCGAAGGCCGCGTTCTCGGCGATGTTGAGCGCCAGCGTGGTCTTGCCCATGGAAGGCCGGCCGGCGACGATGATCAGGTCACCCTTCTGCAGGCCCGAGGTGAGTTCGTCAAACCGCGAGAAGCCCGTGGACACCCCGGTGATCGCGCCTCCCGCCTGATGCAGCTCGTCAAGGCGGTCGATGGTCTTGCCGAGGACATCGCGCAGGTGCACGAATCCTGACCCGCCCCGCTGGCCGCGCCGCGCAATTTCCAGGATACGCTGCTCGGCCTCGTCGACCAGTTCGCTGGCGGGTCGTCCCTCGGTATGGAAGGCACTGCCCACGATGCTGTTGCCGGTCTGCACCAGCTCGCGCAGCAGGGCACGGTCGCGGATGATGCGCCCGTAGTCGGCGACATTCGCCGCGCTCGGGGTATCGCGGACCAGTGTCGCCAGGTAGCCGAGGCCGCCCGCATCGGCAATCTCCGCACGACTCTCCAGGTACTCCGAGATCGTGATGGCGTCGAAGGGCTGGCGCCTTTCGGCAAGCGCGCGGATCGCACCGAAGATCAGGCGGTGGTCGGGCCGGTAGAAGTCAGCCTCGGATACCAGGTCGGCGACCTTGTCCCAGGCCGCGTTGTCCAGCATGAGGCCGCCTAGCAGCGCCTGCTCGGCCTGCACCGAACTCGGCGGCAGGTTGAGGCGGTCGATGCCGGCCATGGATGGCTCTGCAGCGGAAAAGGCGCTGGCCATGGCGGCACCCGTCGCTCCGTTACGCGGACGCGGCGTCCTCCGCCACGACGCTCAGGGTGATGGACACGGTGACATCGGCATGCAGGTGCAGGTCGACCTGGTGCTCGCCGATGGTGCGGATCGGACCCGCCGGCATGCGCACCTCGCTGCGCTCCAGCGCGCAACCTGCGGCCGTGCAGGCTTCGGCAATGTCGATGGTGCCGAGCGAACCGAAGAGCTTGCCCTCGCTGCCGGCCTTCGCCGGAATCCTGAGCTGCAGCAGCGCCAGCTGCTCGGCCCGCGCCTGTGCGGCGGCCAGTTCCGCGGCCTGCTTGCTCTCAAGTTCCGCACGCCGGGCCTCGAACCTGGCGATGTTGGCCTCGGTAGCGAGGGTTGCCTTGCCCTTGGGCAGCAGGAAATTGCGCCCAAACCCCGGCTTCACCTTGACGCGGTCGCCGATGTTGCCGAGATTCGCGACCTTTTCGAGCAGTATGACTTCCATGACCTTCTCTCTGTTTTCAGTGTGCCAGCCCGCGGGCGGCAATGAGCAGATTACACCACTTCGCGACCATTCCGCCGCAGGCCGTACAGATTGTCGGCCAGGCCGATGATGGCGAGTCCCAGCAGTTCCAGCACCGCTACCGCCGGCAACAATGCCATCGGCAGGTACAGCGCCAGCGACCACAGCCTTGGCCACTGGCGCTCGGTTCCATGCCAGTGCATGACCGACAGGCCCTGCAGCACGAACCCGCTGGCAAAGACCAGCAGCAGGTCGTCAGCAGTCCCGCGCTGGCCCGTGAGCAGCAACAGCGCCGCCCCGGCCGTCGCCAGGCTCAGCACCCGGCCCATTCGTAGTGCCCGGAATTCGCTGCCGAATTCCCGGCCGTCGATGGTGCCGCTCCAGGCCGAGCCGAGGAACAGCGCCACCACCGAACTCGTCACCGCACTGGCCGACATCATGCCGGTCATGACCTGGGCCGCACCCGGCACCAGGTCTGCCGGGCCAACGGCCAGACCGGCGCTGGCAGCCCGCTGCGTCAGGTCCGTCAGCACCCGCTCCCAAAACAGCTGTGGATCCTGGACCCACAGGGTGAAGCCGACAGCCGCCGCCACGCCGAGCAGCACCGCAGCCTGCACCGCCAGGGTCAGCGACAGCTGGCTGCGCAACGTGCTGAGGAAAATCGCCACCAGCCAGGTCAATGCCGCGCCGACGCCGAGTTCCAGCCAGCCTGCCCCCGCCACGGTGGCCAGGACCAGCAGCAGCAGCAAGGCGAGCCCGCAATCCGCCAGCGCGGGCCGCCAGCCCTTCACATTGGTGATCAGTACGGCAATTGCGGCGCTGATCACCAGTGCCAGCGGCATCAGGAACAGCAGCGCGAGGAGCGCCACCCGCGCTGCCCGACGCTCCATGAGCCATGCCGGCAAGCCTGTCATGGCCGCTCGCTGCCTGCACCACGCCGAGGCCGCTTCAGCGGCACCGGCCGTGGCAGATCAATGCTTGTCCGTGTACGGCAGCAGGGCCAGGAAGCGGGCGCGCTTCACCGCCAGTGCCAGCTGGCGCTGGTAGTTCGCCCTGGTGCCGGTGATGCGGCTCGGGACCACCTTGCCGGTCTCGGTGATGAACTGCCGCAGGGTTTCGAGATCCTTGTAGTCGATCTCCTTGACACCTTCGGCCGAGAACTTGCAGAACTTGCGGCGCCTGAAAAATCTGCTCACGTCACTGCTCCGGAAATCTCTGTCATGGGCCGGCGCTAGCCGGCGGCCTGCTCGGCCGCGGCCGGCGGGCCTTCCTCGCTGCCGCGGGCCTGCTCGCGGGAAGCGCCGCGGCCGGAACCTTCGCGGTTGTCCTCGTCGGCGGACCGGGCGAGGAACGACGGCTCGGTCACGGCCTCGTCGCGCCGGATGACCAGGTGGCGCAGCACGGCATCACTGAAGCGGAAAGCATCGGCGAGTTCATCGAGTGCCGGCTTGCTGCACTCGATGTTCATGAGCACGTAGTGTGCCTTGTGGACCTTGGCAATGGTGTGGGCCAGCTGCCGCCGGCCCCAGTCTTCGAGGCGGTGCACCGTGCCGCCGCTGCCGGTGATGATCCCCCGATAGCGCTCGACCATCGCGGGGACCTGCTCGCTCTGGTCCGGATGGACCAGGAACACGATCTCGTAGTGACGCATTGTGGCTCCCTGTGGATCAAAGCCACCCGCTGCGCGGTGTGGCAAGGAGGCGGATCCGGCGCCAGCCGGACCCTGCAGGACGCGGCATCCTACCGGACGGGTCCGGCCCGCGCAAGGCGCTGGCGCTGGCACTCGTACAGGCAGATGCCGGCTGCCACGGCGACATTCAGGCTCTCCACGACCCCGTGCATGGGCAGCCGGACGAGCAGGTCGCAGCGCTCCCGGGTCAGACGGCGCATGCCCCGGCCCTCGGCCCCCATGACCAGCGCCAGTGGCCCGGCCAGGTCGGCATCGAACAGGCTGACCGGGGCGGCCTCGTCGGTACCGACGATCCTGACGCCCGCCTCCGCCAGCTGCTCCAGGAAGCGCGCCAGGTTCGCCACCTCGGCCAGCGGCTGGGCCTCGGCGGCGCCCGCCGCCACCTTGCTCGCGACCGGTGTCACGCCCACGTTGCGGCTCCGGCCGGTGACCACCAGGTCCACGCCTGCGGCATCGGCCGTCCGCAGCAGCGAGCCGAAGTTGCGCGGATCCTCGATGCCGTCCAGGGCCAGGATCAGTGGCGGCGCCAGTGTCGCGACCAGCGCCAGCGCCTCGCGATCGGAAAGGCTCGCGGCACCGGTCACCCGCGCGGCTATGCCCTGGTGCTTGGTGGTCCCCGTCAGGCGCTCGAGCTGCTGGGCCGGGCAGAGATCCACCGGGACCCGGCTGCGCGTGATGTCGTCGGCGAGGCGGCCCAGCCGCTTCTGCCCGAGGTCCTCCTGCAGGTACAGGCGCGACGCACGGCCCGCGGCCAGTGCCTTGCGCACTGCCTGGATGCCATAGGTGAGCCGGTCGCCGCTGCTCATCGCTGCCTCTGCGCGCGCCGTCGCGGCAGCGCGGCCGGCCGCCGGGGACGCTGGGCCGGCGTCGCGCCATCATCCTCCAGAGCGAGGTCGATGCGCGCCTCGTCGACATCCACCCGCAGAATGCGCACCCGCAGGCGCTCGCCCAGGCCATAGCTGCGCCCGCTGCGCTCACCGGCGAGGCGCAGGCCTCCCTGCTCGAGGTGGTAGTAGTCGTTGCGCAGGCTGGTAACGTGCACCAGTCCGTCGACATTGAGCGCCGTCAGGGTCACGAACAGACCGAAATGCGTCAGGCCCGAGACGACGCCATCGGCCACCTCTCCGATGCGGTCCTTGACGTAGGCGCACTTGTAGCGCGCCTCCACGTGCCGGGCCGCTTCCTCCGCGCGCCGTTCGCGCTCGGAGGTGAGCCGCCCCAGCAACTCCATGGCCGGCACGTCGTAGCGGTAGGCGGCTGGCTTGCCGTGGTCGAGGATATGGCCGATACCACGGTGCACCAGCAGGTCGGGATAGCGGCGGATGGGCGAGGTGAAGTGGGTGTAGGTGGCCAGGCCCAGGCCGAAATGCCCGATATTGGCCGGCTGGTACACGGCCTGCGCCATGGTGCGCAACACCGCCGTCGCCAGCATCGGGTAGTCTGGCCGGTCGCGCAGCGTGGCGAGGATGCGATTGATTTCGCGCGGCCGCGCCCGCGCCTGGCTGGTGACCTTGGCCCCGAGCGCCTGCAGCATCAGCCGCAGGTTCTCGAACTTCTCCTCGTCCGGCCCGGCATGCACCCGATACAGGGTCGGCAGGTGGCGGCGCTGCAGGAACTTCGCCGCCTGCACATTGGCGGCGATCATGCACTCCTCGATCAGCCGATGGGCATCGTTGCGCTGGCGCAGGTTGATGCTGGCAATGCGGCCGTTGGCGCCGAGGGTGATCTGCGCCTCGGGCAGTTCCAGTTCCAGCGCACCGCGCCGCCGACGCGCCCGCTCCAGGCTCGCGAACACGCCGTAGAGGTTGTCCAGCTGGGTCTGCACGCCCTTCAGGCGCTGGCGTGCGCCCGCGTTGCCGTCGCGGGCCGCCTGCACGTCCTCGTAAACCAGCCGCTGGCGCGACCGCATGACGGCACGGAAGAAGCGCGAACCGGCGATCTCCCCGGCAGCCGACACCCGCATCTCACAGACCATGCACAGGCGGTCGACATCCGGGTTGAGGGAGCACAGGCCGTTGGACAGCTGCTCCGGCAGCATTGGCACGACCCGGTCCGGGAAGTAGGCGGAGGTGCTGCGATGGGCGGCCTCCCGGTCCAGCGGTTCGCCCGCGCGCACATAGTGGGAAACATCGGCAATGGCCACCAGCAGGCGCCAGCCACCCGCCAAGGGCTCGGCATACACCGCATCGTCGAAGTCACGCGCATCCGCGCCATCGATGGTCACCAGCGGCAACTCGCGCAGGTCCGTCCGCCCGGCCTTGTCGCCTGCCTTCACCTCGGCGCCCAGGGCGGCCGCATCCCGGCGGACATCCGGTGGGAATACCACGGGCAGCCCGAAAATCTCCAGGGCGGCATCAGTGGCCACCGCCGGATCCTCTTCGGGGCTGCCCAGTAGCCTGACTACCTTGCCCTGCGCCTCGCGATTGATCTCGGGGTAGCTGATGATCTCGATCTTGACGAAATGCCCGTCGCTGGCGCCCCCGCGATGCGCATCGGGAACCAGGTAGTGGCGCGCGGAGCGGCCGCCTTCGACGACATAACCGATCCCCCGCTCGCGCACGTAGCGGCCGACCACGCTCTGCTTGCCGCGCTCGAGGATTTCCATGACCGTGCCGGCACGGCGGCCACGCGGGCCGGAGCCGGTGAGGCGCACGGCCACCCGGTCCCCATCGAGCAGCTGGCGCATCTCGTCGGGCGGCAGGAAGACATCACCGCTGCCATCGCTGGTGATGAGGAATCCATAGCCATCGCGATGCGCCGACACGACCCCGGTCACCGCATCGAGCTTTTCGATCAGGCAGTACTCGCCACGGCGGTTGAGCAGCAGGCGGCCGGCTCTGACCAGGTCCTGCAGGCGCTTGCGCAGGCTGTCCTGGTGCCGGGGATCCTTTACCCGGAGATCTGCCGCCAGAGCGGCGAAGGCCTTTGGAACACCGCCGGCCTGCAACATCGAGATGATGTCGCCGGCATCCGGCATCGGGTGACGATAGCGCGGCCGGGAGCCAGCGGCCGCTGCCCTGCGCCCGGCCGGAGTGCGGCGCCTAGCCAATGTCGTGCAACGGAAACCGGCTCATTTCGTTGACAAGCATACAGGGTGCCATTAAATTCCCGCCACTCTCGCGCCCCGTGCCCAGGTGGCGGAATTGGTAGACGCGCTGGTTTCAGGTACCAGTGGAGCGATCCGTGGAGGTTCGAGTCCTCTCCTGGGCACCATCAGCTGGCGTCATCAGCCGGGATTTCAGGTAGCTGGCCGCTGCGCCCCGGCGCCAAGCCCGCCAGGCTGTGCCGCCATGTTCTCGGGCGCGGCACCCGCTGGCGCCGCGGCGCTCACGGCGGCGAACGCCGCAGCCTCCGCTGCGGTGAATGCCGGCGTCGATTCGACGATGCGCTGCCAGTCCTCATTGTTCAGCAGCGTCGAAGTGAGATGGCGCAGCGAGTGGCTGCGCGCCCCGAGCACATTGACCAGCACATCGAGGAAGCGCGCGGCCGCAGCCTCGAAATCCGCACGGCCCGCGCGCCCTGCCCGCCGGTACTGGCCCGCAGCCGCCTCAAATTCCTTCAGGGTCTTCGCGCCGAGGTCCAGGCGCTCGCGCAGCGCCTGCATGGCCTGGTGGTCCGCCTGCTGCGTGGCCGGCACCCGCGGCGCGAGCAGGTCGACGAGGCGCCGGTCCTGGTCTATGAGCCGCTGCTGGCCCGGGACGAGATAGTCGATACAGGCATGATAAAAGGCCTCGGCGTCGCCGCCCGCGCTGCGGAAATGCGCCAGGCCGGCGCTGAAGGACTCGCGCACCTGCATCTTGCGGCGCCGCTCCCAGCGCAAGAGTTCTACTGCTGTGGCCACGCTTGCTCTCCTCCCGGAATCCGGTACTGGTGGTCGCGAACAATTGTTATATTAGTATGATCTTAGGACCACATTGCTGGAAGTCCCCATGCTGATCAACAACTGGTACGTTGCCGCCACCTCCGCCGAACTGCCGGGAGATCGCCCGCTGGGAGTGCGCATGCTCGGGCTGGACTTCGTGCTGTTCCGGTCCGGCGGCGGCGTCAGCTGCCTGCCTGGCAACTGCTGCCACCGTGGCGGCGCACTCGGCGACGGCAGGGTCGCGGACGGCTGCCTGGCCTGCCCGTACCACGGCTGGCAGTTCGATGCCAATGGGCAATGCGTCCTCATCCCGGCGATGGGCCCGGAAGTCAGGCCGCCGCGGCGCGCGCGGCTCGACAGCTATCCCACCACCGAGAAGTACGGCTGGATCTGGGTGTTCCTCGGCGACCTGCCACCGGAAGAGCGGCCACCGATTCCGGACCTGCTTCCCGAATTTGACGACCCGGAACACTGGCGCCTCGTGCCCTATCGCTTCGAGGCGGCCGCCAACTGGGTGCGCATGGAGGAGAACTCGCTCGACACCATCCACACCAGCTTCGTGCACCGGCGTTTCGGCGGGCGCGTCGACCCGAAGTCGGCCGCCGCCGACATAGAGCTGCTGCCGCACGGCGCGCGCGTGCGCCGCGAGAAGCATGCGCCGGACGCGAGCGCCAAGTCCGGCGAACTGGCCAAGCTGCTGCCGGCGAACCGCACGCGGACCCGGGTATCGCTGGAGTTCAGCATCGTCGGCGTCTGCCATCGCATCCAGCCGACCTTCAGCGAAGGCATGAGCCAGATCAACTTCACCGCCCGCACGCCGATCGACGAGTTCCATACCCGTGCCTTCGGCTGGCAGGCGCGCAACTACCTGCTCGGCGAGGAGCACGATGCCGAGCGCATCAAGGGCCTGGAAGAAGCCATCGCCGAGGACCTGCGTATCGTCGAGAAGGTGCGCCCGCAACTCACGCCGCCTTCGCTGCCGGAAGAATTCCTGACGAAGGCCGACAGCATGGAGGTGGCATTCCGGCGGCTGGTGCGCCACTGGGCCAATCGCGGCTGGGAGATCGACAGCGAGCGTTACGCGGTGGAGAGCCGCAACCACGCCCTGGTAATCCCGTCACCGCTACGGCGCATCGATCCGCACAACTGGGTCCATCGCACCGTTCCGCTCCGGCCTGCCGGCAGCAATGATCTGGAACCGGCCTGAAAGCCGGCTGGTAGCGGCTTCTCAGGCCGGATCGGCAAGGCGTCGCAGATCCCTGGCGTAGCCGTGCAGCTTGCGCTGCAGCTGTGCGCGCTGCGCCGGCGACAGGGTTGTCGATAGCGCGGCCAGCATCTCGAACACCACGCGCCGATTGGCCTCGGCCGCGCTCTGGTAGGCGCCGCCATCGGCCTGCCCGGGATCGAGCAGCAGCTCACGCAGCGCCTGCCCGAAGGCTGGCCCGCGATCGGCGGACTCCAGCAGCTCCAGCAAGCGCCGCTGCCAGCCCTGGCGTCGCTCCAACCAGGCGCCGGACAGGTCCTGCATCGTCGCCATCCGATCCACCACGAGCTCGCGCTGCACCGGAGTCAGCCGTCCCGCGAACCGCTGGACCGTGCGGACCGCGGACTTGGCACGCCGCCTGCGGCGGACTTCTGCGCTCTGCCCGGCGCGTTCCTGCCGGAGGTCCGCATTGTCCTCCTCGAGGTTCGCGGCGAGCTCGGCACGCTGCGCGGCATCCAGCGAACCGAGGAACCGCGCCACATCAGGCGCGACCTGGCCGAGGAAATCGGCCAGGAGGTGCTCGGCTTCCTCGTAGTAACCCCGCAGGTCGTCTGCCGTCACCGGCCCGGCTGCTGCGGCAGCCAGGCGCTCGAGCAGGTCTTCGTAGCGCTCCAGCTGGGTCTCGCGATGCCAGGCCAGCGTCCGCTGCACCGAATCCCGGAGCAGCTGCTGCTGGGCCCCGTCGAGGCTGACAAGCCCTTCCACATACCAGGCAACCGCCCAGCCCACGCGGTTGTAGATGAATCCCGTACTGCAGGCGGCCAGCGCCAGCAGCAGCACCAGGCCCGGCAGCAGCCGGCTCGCGCGCCGCGCCGGCGTGGCCGGCTGGATGGCAGGCGCAGCGCTAGCAAGCATGGGCGCTAGTCGAAGGGATGGCGGACGATGATGTTCTGCGCGCGATCGGCGCCGGTAGAGATCATGTCGACCGGTACGCCGAGCACTTCCTCGATGCGCTCCAGATAGCGACGCGCATTTGCGGGCAGGGCCTCCAGCGTGGTGATCCCCACCGTGGAGGCATGCCAGCCGGGCAGCTCCTCGTACACCGGTTCGCAGTCCGCATACTGGTCGACAAACACTGGCGTGGAATCGACGAGCTGGCCCCGCAGCCGGTAACCCACGCAGATCTTCAGGCTGTCCAGCCCATCCAGCACATCGAGCTTGGTGACGCAGAGGCCCGTCACACCGTTGTGCAGCACGGCACGTCGTGCCGCGACGGCGTCGAACCAGCCACAGCGCCGCGGCCGCCCGGTGGTCGAGCCGAACTCGACGCCAACCTCCGCAAGGTGCCTGCCGGTGTCGTCGAACAGCTCCGTGGGAAACGGGCCGGCACCGACGCGGGTCGAGTAGGCCTTGACGATCCCGAGCACGTAATCGAATGCACCGATTCCCAGGCCACTGCCGGTCGCGGCAAATCCCGCCGTGGTGTTCGACGAGGTAACGTACGGGTAGGTACCGTGATCCACGTCGAGCATGGCACCCTGCGCACCCTCGAACAGCAGGTTCGCGCCGGCACGCCGCTGCTCATCAAGGAAAAGCGCTGTATCTGCGGCCAGCGGCTTGACGCGCTCGCCGAGCCGCTGCAGTTCCTCGAGCATGGCTCCGGCATCCACCGGCGCCACCTTGTGGTAGTGCTCGAGCACGAAGTTGTGGAGGGCTGCCGCTGCGGCAAGCCGCTCAGCCAGGCGGGCCGGATCGAAGAGATCGGAGATGCGCAGCGAACGCCGCGCAGCCTTGTCCTCGTAGGCCGGCCCGATGCCGCGTCCCGTGGTGCCGATGGCCCTGGCGCCGCCGGCGCTCTCGCGGGCACGGTCGAGTTCGATGTGCGTCGGCAGTATCAGCGGGCAGGCGGCGCTGATGCGCAGGCGCCCGGTGACCTGCACGCCGCGGGATTCCAGCCGGTCGATTTCCTGCAACAGCGATGGCAGGTGCAGCACGACACCATTGCCGATCACGCAGGCGACATCGGGCCGCAGGATGCCCGAGGGAATCAGGTGCAGGACCGTCTTCTCGCCACCGATGATGAGCGTATGGCCGGCATTGTGGCCGCCCTGGAAGCGCACCACCGCGCCAACGCGCTCGGTCAACAGGTCGACGATCTTGCCCTTGCCCTCGTCACCCCACTGAATGCCGACGACGATTACGCTGCGCCCTGCCCTGCTGGCCGTCATAAGTCCCTGATCCGCTGCCCGCAACATCCCTGAATGCCCTCAGCCAACCCCCCGGACCAGCACCAGCAGCGTCAGCCCGGAAACCACGACCGTCAGCCCGAAGACCCGCAGCTGCGCATCGCTCAGCCGCGCCAGCAGCTCCAGGCTGCGCCGCCAGGCCGAGGGACTCGCGAAAGGCAGCAGGCCCTCGATGACCAGGTAGAGGGCCAGCGCCGCAAAAAGATCCGCCCAGTGCATGGCTTCCCACCGGCCCCGCCTGGCAGACCCAGGCGGGTTTCGCGTCAGCGCCCGCCTTCCGATTGTTTCAGGAACCGGAAGAACTCACCCTTGGTATCGAGCAGCATGAGGTCGTTCGGCTGGCCCAGCGAACGCCTGTATGCCGACAGGCTGCGGTAGAACGCGAAGAATTCCGGGTTCTTGCGATAGGCATTGGCGTAGATCCTCGCCGACTCGGCATCGCCCTCGCCGCGCAGCACCTCGGCATCGCGGTAGGCCGTGGCGATGATGACGGTGCGCTGGCGATCCGCATCGGCGCGGATCTGCTCGGCGGCCTCGGCACCCTGCGCGCGCAGTTCAGCCGCGGTTCGCGCCCGCTCCTGGCGCATGCGGTTGAACACGGACTCGCTGACCTCGTCGGAGAACTCGATGCGCTTCACGCGCACATCGACGATCTCGATGCCCAGTGACGTGGCATCCTCGCGAGCTGCGGAAAGCATGGCGTCCAGCAGCTCGCGCCGCTCGGCAGCCACTACCTGCGGCACGGTGCGAATGGCGAATTCCGCGCGGATGCCGTCCTTGAGGATTTCCAGCAGGCGCTGCGAGGCCAGCGACTCGTTGCCGCCGCTCGCGCGGTAGTACTCGCCGACATCGGTGATGCGCCACTTGACGAAGAAGTCCACCAGCAGGTTCTTCTTCTCCTTGGTCAGGAACTGTTCCTGCGGATTGTTGATCGTCAGGATCGGACGCGGATACTTCTCGACGTTGTTGACGAACGGAATCAGGAAATGCAGGCCGGGCTTGAAACCGGTCTCGACGATTTCCCCGAAGCGGAATTTCACCGCCAGGTCACGCTCGTCGACGGCAAACACCGACATCATGCCAAGGATGACCGCTGCCACCGCGGTCACCAGCAGGCCGGGCGCGATTTTCTTCATCAGCGTGCCCCCCGGGTGCGCAGGTCGTCGCGGGACCGGCCAATCGATCCGATATCAGCCTCGCTGCCGGACTCGCCGGAGGTCACCGGCATCGTGGCCCGACTGCCTGCCGAGCCCGACGAAACCGCTGGCAGCATCCCGCGGTTCTCCATGATCTTGTCCAGCGGCAGGTACAGCATGTTGCCGCTGCCGGAGGTGTCGACCAGCACCTTGTTGGTCCTCGAGAGGATGTCGGCAACGGCATCGATGTAGAGCCGCTCCCGGGTGACGCCCGGGGCCAGCTCGTATTCCTTCAGAAGCGCCTCGAAGCGAGCTGCCTCGCCCTGAGCGTCGGCAATGACGCGTTCCTTGTAGGCCTCGGCGTCGGCCTGGCGGCGAGCGGCCTCACCGCGCGCCTTCGGCAGCACGTCATTGGCGTAGGCCTGGGCTTCGAAGGACAGGCGTTCACGGTCTTCGCGCGCCTTGATGGCGTCCTGGACCGCGGCATCAACCTGGTCCGGGAAATTCACGTCCTGCAGATTGACCTTGGTGATGCGCACGCCGGTGCCGTACTCATCCAGTGTTTCCTGGATCAGCTGCTGCGTGCGCTGTGCGATTTCCGTACGGCCCTCGCCGAGGGCGAAGTCCATGGTGCTCTTGCCAATGACCTCGCGAATGGCGCTCTCGCTGACGTCGGATATCGTGCCCTCGGGGTCGCGCACATTGAAGAGGTACTTCTCCGGGTCGGCCTTCTGGTACTGCACGACAAGGTCCACGTCGACGATGTTCTCGTCCGCGGTGAGCATGCGCGTCTGCTTGTTGAACGGGCTGATCTCGTTGACGTTCACCAGTTCCACGTGCTCGACCGGCCACGGCAGATGCCAGCGCAGGCCAGGCATGGTGGTGGCGACATACTTGCCGAAGCGCAGGACCACGCCCTGCTCCGCATCGTCGACTCGATACAGGCCGGTCAGCAGCCAGCCCACCAGGACCATGCCACCGAGCACGGCCAGGCCCGAGCGACTCGCCGGACCGGATGGGCCGGCGGAACCGGCAGCAGGCCGCGGCCCGCCGCCACCGCCGTTGCGAAACAGCCGGCCCAGCTTCTGCTGCAGGTCACGGATGATGCGGTCGAGATCGGGCGGCCCCTGCTGCCGATCCCCGCCGCCGCGACCCCAGGGATTACGACCGTTTCCGGATTCGTTCCATGCCATGGCTTGCCAGTTCCCCAGGATTTGTATCCAAAAGCCCTTCACTGAATCATCGCCGGCGTCACCGCAGCGGTGGCCGGGGTGAGACGCAGCCCGTCGGAACGCTGCAACTCGAGAAAACCCGCCTGGTCCAGTTCGATGTCCATTTCCCAGCTACCATCGTTCAGTACCCGCTCGCTGCGCACGCCGGAGCACTCGTACAGGCGCGCGCGCAACCGCGCCTGGGCGGCGCTCAACCTGACCGTTCCCCGCACCACGTCGCGGTGCAGGTACTCGGCGATCGCATTCAGGAGGAAATCAACGCCCGATCCGGTGGCCGCGGACAGCCATACACGCGCCGGCATGCCTGTCTCGGACCTGTCCACACGCGGTTCGACACCAAGTATATCAGCCTTATTGTAGACCTGGATCGTCGGTAGATGCCCGGCGCCGATGGCTGCCAGCACCTGCTGCACCTGGCCGACGCGTTCGACGTGCGCCGGATCGGCCGCGTCCACCACATGCAGCAGCAGCCGGGATTCCCGCGTCTCCTCCAGCGTGGACTCGAAAGCGGCCACCAGCTCATGCGGCAGATCGCGGACGAAGCCCACGGTATCGGCGAGGACCATGTGACCGCCGTCCGGCAGCCGTACGGCCCGCAGCGTCGGGTCCAGCGTTGCGAACAGCTGGTCGGCAACGAAGGTTCCGGCATCGGTCAGCCGGTTGAACAGGGTGGACTTGCCGGCGTTGGTGTAGCCCACCAGCGACACGACGGGCACCTCATGCCGGCGCCGCTGGTGGCGCGACAGGTCACGATGCCGGGCCACCCGCAGCAGGCGCTCCTGCAGCTGGCGGATGCGCCTGGCCACCAGTCGGCGGTCGGTCTCGAGCTGGGTCTCTCCCGGCCCCCTGAGGCCGATGCCGCCCTTCTGCCGCTCCAGGTGCGACCAGCCACGTACCAGCCGTGTCGACAGGTGCTGCAGCTGGGCGAGTTCGACCTGCAGCTTGCCCTCGAAGCTGCGGGCACGCTGCGCAAATATGTCGAGGATGAGTCCCGCGCGGTCCACGACCCGCCGGCCCAGCTCCTTCTCGAGGTTGCGTTCCTGGGCGGGCGACAGCGGATGGTCGACCAGCACGACGTCGGCTGCGGCCGACGTGACCAGCGACTTCAGTTCATCGAGCTTGCCAGTGCCGATGAGGTAGCGCGGATTGATGACGCGCAATGGCGCCGGCAAGGCAGCGGCGACCTGCGCTCCCGCCGCCAGTGCCAGTGCTTCGAACTCCTGCACTTCCTCGGCGGCAGGCGCGTGCCCGGAACCGACATGCACCAGCACGGCACGCTCGCCGCGCCCGGGACGCTCGAACAATCAGCCACCCCCCGTGCGGGAAACGGCAGGTATCGCCAGGGCAATGCCGGTGGCGGGCGCGTCAGTCAGCGGCTTCTTCCTCATCGCCACCCATGCGCACGTTGCGCGACGGCACCACGGTCGAGATGGCATGTTTGTAGACCATCTGGCTGACGCTGTTCTTGAGCAGCACGACGAACTGGTCGAATGATTCGATCGTTCCCTGCAGCTTGATGCCGTTGACCAGGTAGATCGACACCGGAATCTTTTCCTTGCGCAAGGCGTTCAGGAACGGGTCCTGCAGAATCTGCCCCTTGGACATCCTGGCCTCCCGGTGTTGTTCTGGCTTGTCGGCTTTTTCCGCGGGCGCGTTCTTCGACGGAAGAGATAGTCTGCTCATGTCCCGTTTTCCCGGCGTTCTGTAAGCCGCTCCATCATATTGCATCGCCCGCCCGAGCGCGACACCCCCAGGCCTCCAGCGCCGCCATGGCATGCATGGCGCAGTCCGGTTCTTCCGGGTCCAGCATCCGGTCGATCGCCTCCGAGCGCAGCCAGGTCAGTTGCCGCTTGGCCAGGCGGTGCGTGGCGACCGTCGCCTGGCGTACCGCCTCTTCGAGGGTCAGCTGGCCCGCCAGGCAGGCCCACAGCTGGCGGTATCCCACGGCGCGCATGGCGGGACGCTCCGCTGACATAAGCGGCTGGGTCATCAGGCAGCGCACCTCCTCGACGAATCCCGCATCCAGCATGGCCTGCAGGCGCTGGTCCAGCCGGCGCCGCAGCCCGACACGGTCAGCGGGTACCAGACCCAGGCGGCGAAATTCCAGGCGCGACTCGCCGGGTCGCGACTGCAGGATTGAAAGCGGCTCGCCCGTCAGCATGAAAACCTCGAGCGCGCGCTGGATGCGTTGCCGGTCGCCCGGCTTGATGCGTGCCGCGGCCGCGGGATCCACCGCAGCCAGCCGCGCATGCAGTGCGGGCCAGCCACTGCGGGCCGCCTGCGCGTCAAGTGCCGCACGGATCCCGCCATCGGCGCCAGGCAGCGGCGCCAGGCCACGCTCGAGGGCGCGGAAGTACAGCATGGTGCCGCCGACCAGCAGCGGCAGCCGGCCACGGGCCTGCACCTCGCTGATGACGCGCAGCGCGTCAGCGCGAAAATCCCCCGCGGAGTAGCTCTCCCAGGGATCGCGGATGTCGATCAGGTGATGCGGCACGGACGCCAGCAGCGCCGCATCCGGCTTGGCCGTGCCGATGTCCATGCCGCGATAGACCATGGCGGAGTCGACGCTGATGATTTCCAGGTCGAACAGGGTCGCCAGCTGCAGGGCCAGCGCGGTCTTGCCGGTGCCGGTCGGTCCGATGATGCCGACGACCGTGCCAGCGGCCACCGCGCGGCCGCCTTCGTCAGCGACCACGCCGGAACAGGCGGTCGAGATCCTGCATCGACAGCTCGGTCCACGTGGGGCGGCCATGGTTGCACTGGTCGGCCCGGTCGGTGGCCTCCATGGAGCGCAGCAGGGCATTCATCTCCGCCAGCGACAGCTGGCGATGGGCCCGCACGGATGCATGGCAGGCCGTGGTCGACAGCACGGCATCCAGCTGCTGCTCCAGCCGCGCGCTCTGGCCGTCGAGGCACAGGTCGGCAAGCAGATCGCGCACCAGCCGCTCGATGTCGACACCGGCCAGCAGCGCCGGAACCGCCCTGACGATCACTGCCGCCGGCCCGACACGCTCGATCTGGAAACCATACTGCGCCAGGGCAGCCCCCTGTTCCTCGATCCAGCTGGCCTCGGCCATGCTCACGGCCAGGGTCTGCGGCACCAGCAAGGGCTGGCTGGCGATGCCAGCCGTGGCGCACTGCGCCTTCAGCGTCTCGTAGGTGACGCGTTCGTGCGCCGCGTGCATGTCGATGATGGCCAGGCCGCGGCTGGTCTCCGCCAGGATGTATACCCCGCCGAGTTGCGCCAGCGCATGGCCGAGCGGCGCGGTCCCGGCGCCGGTTACGCCCGCTGGCGGCGGTGGCATGGCGAGCGCGGCGTAAGCCGCCTGCGCTTCATGCGTCGCATGGCCAGCGCCATTGAACAACGCGGCAGTGGTTGCTGGAACCGGCGCTGGCGTTGCCGGTACCGGCGCTGGCCGGACCACGGCAGGACCGCGGCCCGGGCTGGTGCCCGACAGGGCGGTCTCGACGGTCCGGCGGATGAAATCGTGGATCGCACCGGGCTCGCGGAAGCGCACCTCCAGCTTGGCCGGGTGCGCGTTGACATCCACCAGCGCCGGATCCATCTCCAGGTACAGAGCGAATCCCGGGAAGCGCCCGTGGTACAGCACATCCCGGTAAGCCTGGCGGACCGCGCTGGCCACCAGCTTGTCGCGCACGGCGCGGCCATTGATGTAGAAGTGCTGGCGGTCAGGCTGGCTGCGTGAAAAGGTCGGTCGCGAAATCCAGCCCGCGAGGCGCAGGCCGCCGGCCTCGCGCTCGAGATGCATCAGGCTGGCGACGAAGTCCTCGCCGGCCAACTGGGCGAGGCGGCGTTCCTGCGCGGCACGGTCCGTCGCCGCCGGCAGGTCGAATACCTGGCGGCGATTGTGGGTGAAGCGGAATGACGTGGTGAAGCGCCCCAGCGCCATGCGCTCGACGACAGCCTGCAGGTGCTGGAACTCGGTGCGCTCCGAGCGCAGGAACCGGCGCCGCGCCGGTGTGTTGAAGAACAGGTCCCGGATCTCGGCCAGCGTGCCCGGAGGATGCGCCGCCGGAACCGGTCCCTCGACGGACCCGCCGTCACTGGTTACCGCGTACGCCGTCGTGGCGTCCGCTGGCCGGGAAACCAGCTGCAGCCGGGAAACCGAGGCAATGCTCGGCAGCGCCTCGCCGCGAAAGCCGAGCGTAGCGATGCAGGAGAGCTCGTCCAGGCTGCCGATCTTGCTGGTGGCATGGCGGGCCAGTGCCAGCGCCAGTTCATCGCGCTCGATGCCAACGCCGTCATCGCGCACCCGCAGCAGGCGGATGCCGCCCTCCTCGGCATCGATGGCGATCTGCCGCGCCCCGGCGTCCAGGCTGTTTTCCAGCAATTCCTTGGCCACCGATGCCGGCCGCTCCACGACTTCGCCGGCGGCAATCTGGTTGACGAGATGCGGGGGCAGTTCACGAATCGGCATGCGCCGATTGTTTCAAACGCCACCCCGGTTTGTCATCGCGGTCCGCGGTGCCGGATGCGGCTCAGGTCTCCTGTGCCGCGGGGATGCGCAGCACCTGCCCGGGTATCACCTGGTCGGAATGCAGCTGGTTGACATCGCGGATGCGGCGCACGCTGACGTTGTAGCGCGTGGCGAGCCCGGACAGCGTTTCGCCGGGACGGATCACGTGCTGCACGGACTCGGCAAGCCGTTGCCGGCTCAGTTCCGCCACCAGCGTGCCGCGCGGCGGATTGCGGTAGAAGTAGTCACGCACACCGGCAAAAATGGCTGCGGCCAGCCGCGCACGGTATTCGTTGTTGTCGAGCCGCCGTTCTTCCTCCGGATTGGAGATGTAGGCGGTCTCGATGAGCACCGAGGGTACGTCGGGCGACTTCAGGACCATGAACGGCGCCTGCATGACCTGCGGCTTGCGTACCGTCCCGACCCTGGCCATCTGCCGCAGGATCTCGTCGGCCACCTCGATGCTGGAACTCAGCGATGCGTTCTGCGACAGGTCCATCAGCACCGAAGCCAGCGTCGGGTCCTTGGTACGCAGTGATACGCCGCCGATGAGGTCCGCGGCGTTCTCGCGCGCGGCCAGGCGGCGTGCCGCCTCGTCGGTGGCGCCCTTTTCGTTCAGCACGTAGACGGAGCTGCCCTGCACGTTACGGTCGCGGACCGCGTCGGCGTGCACCGAGATGAACAGGTCGGCCGCTGCCTTGCGCGCCCGCTCCATGCGGCCACGCAGGGGAATGAATTCATCCTGGTCGCGGGTGAGCACCGCGCGCATGCCGGGCTCGGCGTTGACGACCTCCGCCAGCCGTAGGGCGAGCCGCAGGGTGATGTCCTTCTCGAGAACGCCGCGCGGCCCGTGCGCACCCGAATCCTTGCCACCGTGGCCGGCGTCGATGGCGACGATGATGTCGCGCCCCGTCCGTGCCGGCTGCGTCGATGCTGCTGGCGGTGCTGGCGGAAGCGACGATTCCACCGGTGCCGGCGGCGCCGCTGCCTGGGCCGTGGCTGCCGCCGGGGCTGGTGCAGCAGCGGTGCCGGGCGCAGTCTCCGGGACGTCTGCAACAGCTGCGGCCTTCTCTGCCGCGGCGGGAGCCCGGGTTGCGGCCGGGGAATCCAGTTCGACCAGCAGGCTGGCGCCGGCCGTGCCGCTGGCACCACGCAGTACCGCCGCCGGGCTGGCAGCCGCCGCCATGTCCAGCACGACACGCAGCGACCCGTCCGGGCGGTTCGCCGCGCGCAACTGACGCACGCTGCCGGTACCGGCCGGGAGCGGCAGGGCCTGTCGAGTGAGGCGTGCGGAGACGAGATCGACGACGACCCGGTAGGGATCCTGAAGGGTGAACAGCCGGTATTCACTGCTGGCGGTCATGTCCAGCACGAGCGTGGTCCTGGTACCGGCGCTCGAGAGCGCCATGCGCTCGACCGACGCCTGACCGGCCATCGCCGTCGAGGCCGCCAGAGCCGCGGTGAAAACCACACCCAACCAGCACCAGGCTCTACGCACGCCACACTCCCCAGAACCGTGGCCCGATTATAGCGGGAGCAGTCGTTTTTGGAAGGTAATTCCTTCAGCTAATGAAGCAGATACCAGCGATTCCTGATCACCTGGCTCATTGACCTGCCGTAACTGGCGGCTCGCCAAGGCCCCGGGCCAGTTGCTGCCGGAGGAACCGATCCATCGCCTGACCCGCGGCAGTCAGCGCCTGCCAGGCCACCGCCCGGCCCTGCCCGGCGAGTTCAAGGCGCAGGACGAGATCCGCCGCCGGCAGCTGGCCCGCGCCATGGTCGGGCCACTCGATCAGGCCGATCACGGTACCCGCGAGCGCCTCGGCGAGCCCGATCTCCTCCAGCTCGCGCGGATCGCGCAGGCGGTACAGGTCAACGTGCTGGATGACCTGGCCGTCCACCAGGTAGGGCTCGACCAGCGTGTAGGTGGGGCTGGGTACCCTGCCAGCGTGGCCGAGGCCTGCCAGCAGGCCTCGCACCAGCGTGGTCTTGCCCGCGCCGAGTTCACCTTCGAGGTACACGACGAGCCTGCCGGGTTTCGTGGCCCGCAGTCCGGCTGCGCACAGCCGGCCGAACCGCTCGGTCGCCCCGGCATCGGCGAGGATCAACGCTTGGGATTGAGCCATGCGCGCAGGGATGCGAAAAGATCGCCGGCGACCAGCCCGCGCTCACCGGTCCGCGCCGCATCATCGGCCGCGCTGGCATGCACGAAGGCTGCGCAGGCCGCGGCGTCCAGCAGCTGGTCCGGGCGCTGCTGGGCAACGATGCCGGCGATGATGCCAGTCAGCACGTCCCCCATGCCGGCGGATGCCATGCCTGGATTGCCGGCATCGATGAGATACGGCAGGTCCCCGGACCGGCCGACGAGCGTACCCCGCCCCTTCAGCACCACCACGCCGCCATGGCGCTGGCAGATGTCAGCCATTGCCTGCAGGCGGTCGGACTGGACCTGCGCCGTGCCGATGCCCAGCAGATGCGCCGCCTCCCCGGGATGCGGCGTCAGCACCCAGTTCCCGCGCCGTCGCGACTGGCCGGCCAGCAGGTTCAGCGCATCGGCATCGACGACCAGCGGTTGCGGCTGGTCGAAGAGCGCCGTGAGCAGGTTCCGCGCCCAGGCGTCCTGCCCGAGACCGGGGCCGACTGCAATCACGGTGGCGCGCCCGAGCAGGTCCCCGAGATCCGCCGGACCCTGCACGCCGCGGCACATCAGCTCCGGGCGCCCCGCAATGACCGGCGCGACGTTCTCGGGCCGCGTCGCCACGCTCACCAGTCCGGCACCGGCCCGCAGCGCGGCCTCGCCGGCCAGGCGCACCGCACCTGCCATGCCGTGGTTGCCACCGACCACCAGCACGTGGCCGAAGTGTCCCTTGTGGGCGCTGCGCGCGCGGCGCGGCAGCAGCCGCGCCAAGTCGTTGCCATCGAAGAGGCGCAGGCCCGGTGCCACCTGCGCCACACGGTCCGGCGGCACACCGAGATCCCCGAAAACGATGTTGCCTGCATGGTCAGGGCCGGCGCCGAGATAGAGCCCCTGCTTGCGGCCGATGAAGGTCACGGTGACATCGGCCCGCATCGCGGCGCCAAGCACGCGCCCGCTGGCGCCATCCAGGCCGCTCGGCAGGTCGACGGCCACCACGGGCACGCCGGCGGCATTGACCGCCTCCACGGCCTGCCGGCAGGCACCGTCCAGGTCACGGGCCAGGCCGGTGCCGAACACGGCATCGATGACCAGGTCCGTTCCCGCCAGCAGGTCATCACGGAACTGCACGACATCACCGCCGGCGATCCGATACTGCTCCCAGGCGCGTGCGGCAGCACCGCGTAACCGCTGCGGATCGGAGAGTGCCGCCACCGTGACCGCGAGACCGGCTGCGCGGGCCAGCGTGGCGACGACATAGCCATCGCCGCCGTTGTTGCCCGCGCCACATAACAGCAGCCAGTGCCTGGAGTCGGGATAGAGCTGCCGCGCCGTATCCCAGACCAGCCGGCCCGCGCGACCCATGAGCTCGAAGTCCGGGATGCCGATGTCTTCGATGGCGATGCGATCGATCTCGCGCACCGCGGCAGGCGTGTAGAGAAAGCTCGCAGGCGCCGACATGCGCACGATTATAATTGAGCGCCCGCGACCGGAACGCCCCATGACGCTGTCAACGGCAGAGCTTGCCGACCTTGCCCAGCAGATTCGCGCCTGGGCCGCAGAGCTTGGTTTCCAGCAACTCGGCATCGCCGCCCCGGATCTCGCCAGGGCCAGCACCAGGCTCCACGAATGGCTGGACCAGGGCTATCACGCCGACATGGAGTGGATGCGCAGGCATGCCGGGCTGCGCAGCAACCCGGCCGCCACCATGCCCGGCACCATCCGCGTGATTTCGGTGCGCATGGACTACTCGCGCGCGGATGCCTGGCCGGGGGTGCGCCTGGCAGCGGAGCCCGATCGCGGCTGGATTGCACGCTATGCCTTGGGCCGCGACTACCACCGCATCATGCGGCCGCGGCTGCAGCGGCTGGCCACGCGCATCAGCGAGGCCATCGGTCCGTTTGGCTACCGCGCCTTCGTCGACAGCGGGCCCGTCATGGAGAAGCCGCTGGCCCAGCAGGCCGGCCTCGGCTGGATCGGCAAGCACGGCAACCTGGTCAACACCGGCGCCGGCTCGTGGTTCCTGCTGGGCGAACTCCTCACCGACCTCGCGCTGCCCGTCGATGTGCCCGCCGAAAACCACTGCGGCAGCTGCACGGCCTGCCTTGGCGCCTGCCCCACCGGCGCCATCGTCGCCCCGTACGTGGTCGATGCCCGGCGCTGCATCTCCTACCTGACCATCGAGAACCGGGGACCGATTCCCGAAGCACTGCGCCCGGCGCTGGGCAACCGCGTCTTTGGCTGCGACGACTGCCAGCTTGCCTGTCCCTGGAACAAGTTCGCGCGATTCTCCGCCGAAGCGGACTTCGCGCCACGCCACGGCCTCGATCGCCCGTCACTGGTGGAAATGTTCCTCTGGAGCGAAGCCACCTGGCTCGAGCGCACCGCCGGCAGCCCCATCCGGCGCGCTGGATTCACGGGTTGGCTGCGCAACCTGGCCGTGGCACTGGGCAATGCGCCGACGACGCCGCAGGTGCTGGCAGCGCTGGAAACGCAGCGCGATCATCCGGCAGAACTGGTGCGGGAACACGTGCGCTGGGCGCTGCAGCAACACGGGCGGAACTGATGCCGCCGGCGGTCAGCGCAGCCGGACGCCGATGTTGTCGATGAGCCTCGCCCGGCCGAGCCAGGCGGCTGCCAGGACCCGCAGGTTGCGGCTCGCGGCGGTTGGCGGCGCAAGGTCCCGCGCATCGCGGATCGCCACGTAGTCCGGCCGGAAGCCGGCGGCCTCGAGGCGCTGCCGCGCACGGCGTTCGATCCGCCCCCAGGCGCGGTTTCCAGCCAGCAGCTGCGACCGGCATTCGCGCAGGATCGCGTACAGCGCCGGCGCGATCCGGCGTTGCCCGGCATCCAGGTACTGGTTGCGCGAACTCATCGCCAGCCCGTCCGCCTCGCGCACCGTCGGCGCGCCAACGATCTCGAGGTCCAGGTGCAGGTCCCGGGCCATCCGTCGCAGCAGCAGCAGCTGCTGGTAGTCCTTTTCACCGAACACCGCGACATCGGGTGTGACGATGTTGAACAGCCGCAGCACCACCGAGGCCACGCCGTCGAAATGCCCGGGGCGGTGCGCCCCGCAGAGGTCGGTCGACAGGCCGGGCACGGAAACGGTAACGCTGTCCCGGTCACCGCGTGGGTACATGATGCGCACCGCCGGCAGGAAAACCGCATCGACACCGGCTGCGCGCAGCCGTGCCGCGTCGGCCCGCAGGGTGCGCGGGTAGCTGGCGTAGTCCTCGCCCGGCCCGAACTGCGTCGGGTTCACGAATATGCTGGCGATCACCCGGTCCGTGCGCTGCCTGGCGATGCCTGCCAGGCTGACATGGCCCGCATGGAGGTTGCCGAGCGTGGGCACGAGCGCGACGCTGGCGCCCGACTCCTGCCAGGCATGCACGAGGCGCCGGACCGCAGCGGTGGTGCGCAGGAGCTGCAAGTGCCGGCGCCGGTCAGGAGAAGCAGTGCTCGGGCGCGGGATAGCTGCCTTCCTTCACGGCCTGCACGTAGGCCTCGCAGGCAGAGGCGAGTGAGTCGGCCCCCTGCATGAAGTTGCGCACGAAGCGCGGCAACCGCCCCTGGGTGATGCCCAGCATGTCGTAGAGCACGAGTATCTGCCCGTCGACCCCGGGCCCGGCGCCGATGCCGATCACCGGCACGCCCACCGCATCGCGCACCGCCTGCCCCAGCTCGCTCGGCACGCACTCGAGCAGGATGACGTCCGCGCCGGCCCGCTCCAGCGCGCTGGCTTCCTCGATCATGCGCAGCGCCTGCGTCTGCTCGCGGCCCTGCACCCGGAAGCCACCCAGCTTGTGCACCGACTGCGGCTTCAGGCCGATGTGGGCGCAGACGGGGATGTCGTGCTGCGCGAGATGCTCGACGATGCGCAGCTGGCCGAGACCGCCCTCCAGCTTCACCATCATCGCCCCGCCCTCCTGCATCATGCGCACCGCGTTCTCCAGCGCCTGCACCGGCGTGGTGTAGCTCATGAAGGGCATATCCGCCATGAGGAACGCGCGGCGCAGCCCGCGTGCCACCACCCGGCAGTGGTAGATGATGTCGGCAACCGTCACCGGAACGGTGGTGTCGTGGCCCTGGATCACCATGCCCAGTGAATCACCCACCAGCACCACATCGGTACCGGCCGCATCGACGATGGCGGCGAAGCTGGCGTCATAGGCCGTCAGGCAGGCGATCGGCTCGCCATCGGCCTTCATGCCACGCAGGGTGGACACGGTGACCGGTGGCAGGGGCATGCCACGCTGCTGGAGCTGCTTGTAGGCCAAGGTACCTCTCCGCCAGCCGGACTGCGCCACTCAGGCGAGCGCGGTGGCCACCGGGTTGAAAAAATGCCTGCCGCTGCGGACCCTGCCGATGGCCTCGCTCAGGATCCCGAAGTGCTCGTCATTATGGACCGGATCGAGGGTCGCGGCATTGACGATGAGGAGCGGGGCGGCATCGTAGGCATGAAAGAAGCGCGCATAGCCCTCGGCCAGCCTCTCGAGGTAGCGCCGGTTGATCTGCTGCTCGTGCTCCAGGCCACGGCGGGCGATGCGGAACAGCAGCGTGTCCACCGGTGCCTGCAGGTACACCACCAGATCAGGCACCGGCGGCTGGATCTCCAGGGACTCCCAGACCTTTTCATACAGCGAGAGTTCGTCCCGGTCGAGGTTGATCTCGGCGAACAGGCGGTCCTTCTCGATCATGAAGTCGGCGATGCGCGTCGGATGGAACAGCTCATGCTGACGCAGCTGCTCGATCTGCCGGGCACGCTGGAACAGGAAGAACAGCTGGGCCGGCAGCGCGGCGCCGCGCGGATCCCGGTAGAAGCGCTCGAGGAAGGGATTCGCCTCGGCCTCCTCCAGCATCAGCTCGCTGTCGAAGCTGTCGGCCAGCCGGCGCGCCAGGCTGGTCTTGCCCACACCGATGGGGCCCTCGATGACGATGTGCCGTCGTTCCGCCATGCGCTCGTGCTGCTTTGTTCTTGTTCTACAACGCGCCCAGGCGCGATGGCCTGCAGTCAGGCGAGTCGTTCCATGCCTGCCTGGTCGACGTGGCCGAGCAGGTCACTGACCTGGCCGAGCCCCGGTACATCCAGCCCCGGTGCGATTTCCGCCAGCGGCAACAATACAAAATTTCGCTGGGCAATGCCCGGATGCGGCAGCACCAGCCCGGTTTGCGTGAGGCGCAGGCCGCCGAAGACCAGCAGGTCGAGATCGAGCACGCGCGGTCCCCAGCGCAGGCCGGGCGACGGCTCCCGGCCATGCTCGCGCTCGATGCGCTGGAGGGCTGCCAGCAGTTCAACGGGTGGCAGCTGCGTCAGCAGGGCTGCCACGGCATTGACGAAATCCGGCTGCCGGACCGGCCCGAATGGCGGGTTGCGGAAGTAGCTGGAAACCGCCACCAGCCGCGTCGCCTCCAGGCGGGCGAGGGCCGCCGTGGCGCGGTCGAGCTGCCGCGGGGGATCGTCGATGTTGCTGCCCATGCCGACGTAGGCCGGCATCCACACTGGCGCGACCATCGACCAGCCGACAGCCCCGGCCTGGCGACTCAGGCCGGCTGCCGGTCGCCCTCGATGGCATCGGCACCGTGCGCGCGGCGGCTGCCGCGCCCGCGGCGGCGACGCCCGGCCGGACCGGCACGCCCGAGGCCGAGTTCGCGGCGCTGCTCTTCCGGCGACAGCCCCTGCAGCGTGGTCCACCACTGCGCCAGGCCCGCATCGGCGTTGCCGGCGGCAGCGCGCAGCAGCAGCAGGTCATAAGCCGCGCGAAAGCGCTTGCTCTCGAGGAAGGCCAGGGCACGGGCACCGCGGGTCTTGTCGAAGCGGATCTGCAGCTGGAGCATTTCGCGCATCGGGATGGAGAACCGCCGCGGTACCGCGATGCGCTCGGTCTGCTCGCGGGTCAGGTCGGCGGCAGCCACGGCGAGTGCCTGGAAATCCGACATGCCCTGCGCGGCCTCGGCCGCGGCGCGGTCGGCAACCGGGCCCCAGAGAAACACACCGAGCAGGAACATCGGTGTCACCGGCCGGTCCTCGGCCACGCGCGCGTCGGTATTGGCCAGTGCGGCCTCGAGGAAACGCCCGCGGGCATCCGTCCCCGGCCCAAGCCATGCGGCAGTTGTCGGAAACAGGTGTTCGAACAGGCCGTACTGCCGCAGCTGGCGATAGCTCTGCAGCGCATGGCCGCTCTGGAACAGCTTCATGAACTCGTCGAACAGCCGCGCCGGAGGCACACCGTCGATCAGGCTGGCCAGCTGCGGAATGATGCGCGCCGATGCGGGATCCAGCTCGAAGCCGAGCTTGGCCGCAAAACGCGCCGCACGCAGCATGCGCACCGGATCCTCACGGAAGCGCGCCTCCGGGTCGCCGATGATGCGCAGGCGCCGCGCCTGGATGTCGGCAACGCCGCCGGTGAAGTCCCAGATGGAGAAATCCGCGATGTTGTAATACAGGGCGTTGGCGGTGAAGTCGCGGCGCCAGACGTCCTCCTCGATGCTGCCGTAGACGTTGTCGCGGATCAGACGGCCGGTCTCGGCGGAAACCTCGCGATGCTCGCTGGCCGCCTCCTCGGTGCCGAGGCCGCGAAAGGTCGCCACCTCGATGATCTCGCCGCCGAAACGCACATGCGCGAGGCGGAAGCGGCGGCCGATGAGACGGCTGTTGCCGAACAGCGCACGCACGTCCTCCGGATGCGCATCGGTGGCGACATCGAAGTCCTTCGGGTGCCGGCCGAGCAGCAGGTCACGCACGCTGCCGCCGACGAGGAAGGCCTGGTAGCCCGCATCCTTCAGGCGATACAGCACCTTGAGTGCGTGTCGGGAAATGTCGGCCCGGGAGATGTTGTGCTCGGACCGCGGGATGATCTGGGGCGCGGGAGGATCAGCTTGTATGGAATCGGTCAACAGAAAGCCCGGCTTGTGGGATTGCCATGCGTACCTATAATAGCAGCCCGCCCGCAGCCCGGGCACCCGAAGCAGCTGCCTGCTCCCTTCGTCTAGCGGTTAGGACGCGGCCCTCTCAAGGCTGAAACGCGGGTTCGATTCCCGCAGGGAGCGCCAATGCAGCCGCAAGTCCGTCCACCGGCCAACGGGCAGCCCGCCGCTGCCGACAGGACCCGAGATCGCCGCTTCACCGACAGCAGCCGCAGCCCTGCTCCGCCGGCTGGCTGCCGGCCTCTACGACTGGCTGGTCCTGGCCGGCGTCCTCATGCTCGGCTCCTTCATCCTCGTCATCGCCCGCGGCGGTGAGGCGCTTCCACCCGGGCATCCCGGCTATCGGCTGTTCCTCCTGGCCCAGGCGAGCGCCTACTTCATCGGCTTCTGGTGGCGTGGCGGACAGACGCCCGGCATGCGCACCTGGCGCATCCGCGTGGAAGGCGCCGACGGCAGCAGCGTCACACTGGCCAGGGCCACGCTGCGCTTCGTCACCGCGATGCTATCGGTGGCCACCCTGGGTGCCGGCTTCTGGTGGATGCTCGTGGACGCGCAGGCGCGCAGCTGGCATGACCGGCTCAGCGGCACGCGGATTGCGCCGGTCGCCACGGGCCGCGGCTAGCGGGCGCGGAGCAAGGCGACGGCGGTGATGGTTGCCAGCAACAGCGTGGGCAGCCAGCCGACCAGCAGCGGATCGAACCGGTAGAGCTCGCCGCCATCGGCCAGCCCGCGGCTCGCGAGGAAGTAGCCGAGGCCCGTGACCACGCCAATGACCATGCGGGCCCCGGTACCGGCACGGCGCAGCGCACCGAAGCAGAATGCCAGTGCCAGCACGCACATCGGTACCACGGCCACTGACGAGGCAATGCGGCTCCACAGTTCGACCTCGAAGTGCCGCGAGTCGAGTTCGTTGCTGCGCAGGTAGCGGATGTACCGCCACAGGGCGAAGCCGTCCAGCGCCTCGGCACGCACCACCGTCAGGCTCAGCAGGTCCGGGTTCAGGCCGGTCACCTCGGCGAAGCGACGCTCGCGCCGCACCGCCACGGCGCCGTCCTCGAAGCGCGACTCGGCGAAGTTGTTGAGCGTCCACTCCTGGCCGGCGCCGAAGGTGGCCGAATCGGCGCGGGCAACGCTCGCCAGGCGGCCGGGCGGCGCGAGCCGGAACAGGTACACGCCGCCGAAGCGGGTCGGGTCGCCGAGCTGGCTGAGGTTCATGATCACGTCGCCGTCGCGCACCCAGGCCGACTCGGCACTGGCGAGGCCGGAAGGCCCCTGCATGGCGAAGGTGCGGTACTGGCGCGCGTAGCGTTCCAGCGGCGGCGCGACGTAGAGGCCGATGACCAGCGTCAGCAGCGCGAGCCCGGCGCCGGTTGCCAGCACCGCGCGCGCCAGCGCGACCGGCGATGCCCCGGCCGCCCGCAGCGCGATGATCTCACTGCCACCCGCCAGCGACCCGAGTCCGAGCAGGCTGCCCAGCAGCACCGCCATTGGCAGGACGGTGAAGGCGAGGTCCGGCAGCTGCATCAGTGCGAATGCCAGCGCCTGGAGGATGCCGAACCCACCGGTGCCGACATCGTCGAGCTGGCCGATGAACTCGACGAAGCCACCGAGCACCAGCAGCACGCCGAGCACCAGGGCCGTGGTGCCGAGGATCGCAGCGGCGAGGTAACGGCGGATGATGATCATGCCGGCCGCGGCCTGCGCCGCCACCACGGGCGCGGCCAGGCGCCGTAGCGCATGGCCAGCAGCAGCAGCGCGGCGGCGATGAACCCGGCATGCACCCACCACAGCCCGAGCGCCGGCGGCACCTTGCCGCGCTCGACCCACACCCGCGCGACCCCGAGCAGGTTGGAATAGCTGAAGTAGACCAGCAGCCCGACGATCAGCCCCGCATAGCGTCCCTGCCGCGGCGAGGAGCGCCCCAGCGGCACGGCCAGCAGCGCCAGCACCAGCACCATGACCGGCACCGAGACACGCCACTGCAGTTCCGCCACGTCGGCCAGGCTGCCGGACTCCAGCAATGCGGCGACGCTGCGGCCCTTGGCGCCGTAGTTCACCGCAACCTGGCCCGGCAGGGAATACGGGATGCCGTGTTCGACGAAATCCACCACCTTGAACCGCGCGGCACCCGGCTCGCCCTCGTAGCGCCGCCCGTTGCTGAAGGTGAGCATCCGGACATTGGGGTCCGGCGTGTTCTGCTGGTGGGCCTCGGCGGCCACGATCACCTCGATCACGCCGTCACGGCGCCGCTGGACGAACACGTTGTGCAGGTGCCCGTCGGCACTCACCCGCTCGGCGTAGACCACCGCGTCGGCCTGGCCGAACTTCACGAACCGCCCGGCCTCCATGATGCTCAGGTCGGCCCTGGCACGCGCCTCCTGGCCAATGCGCCGCACTTCACGGATCGCCGACGGGGAGACGTCGAGCGCCAGCCAGCCCACCACCGCCGCCAGCACCAGGGCGAGCGCCATCACCGGCCGGTAGAGCTGCGCGGGACCCACGCCGCAGGCCATCAGCGCGTACATCTCGCTGTCGCGGTACAGGCGGCCGAGCGCCAGCAGGATGGCGAGGAACAGGCCGACCGGGATCAGGATGGTCAGGTACTGCAGGGAGGTCAGTCCCATCACCAGCAGCAGCGCCTCCCTCGGAACCTTGTTCGAGGCAGCGTCGCCGAGCACCTTCGCGAACTGGTTGGTGACGAGGATGAGCAGCAGCACGCCGGTCACCGCCAGCCAGGTCTGCGTGGCCTCGCGCAGGATGTAGCGGCTAGCGATGGCGGCCATGGCTCGGCGGCATCTGGCACCCGCGTACGGCTTGCCCAGGTTTCGGCTTCATCCGTTAGACTACCGCAGCAGGTACGGGAGGGAGCGCGCCCGTAGCGGCGCCGGGCAATCATCCGGCCCACCCCGCGCAGCCGTCAAGAAGCAGCGGATGCCTGGTGGCGCGCGGCACCGGGTTCCGTCATGGAGAATCGCATGAAGTTCCTGGTCAAGGCCGGTCCGGTGGCGCGACAGCGCTCAGGCTGCCTCATCCTGCCGGTCTTCGCGGGCGGAGCGCTGCCCACGGCGACCGCTGACGCCGACCGCGCCGCCGGCGGGTTCATCCGCCGGCTCCTGCGCCAGGGCGACTTCCGTGCCGAGGCGGGCGACACCCTGCTGCTGCCGAAGCTGCCCGGGCTCGCCACGCCGCGGGTGCTGCTCGCCGGTCTGGGCGCGCGCGAGCGCTGTGACCGCAAGGCGTTGCGCAAGGCGGTGCGCGCCGCCTTCATGGCGCTGGGCAAGGCGCCGGTGACCGCGGCCATCTCGTACCTGGGCACCGTCGACGTGCGTGGCACCGATGCCTACCGCCGCGCGCGCATCGCCGCAGAGTCCTGGCACGACAGCGCCTACCGCTTCCTCCCGCACAAGACGCGCGAGACCGCCAACCAGCCGCCGAAGCTGCGCAGCCTGGCGCTGGCCGCCGCGGGCGACACGGCTGCCGTCCGGCGCGGCCTCGCCCATGGCGATGCCATCGGCCGCGCCATCAGCCTCGCCCGCGACCTGGGCAACGAACCGCCCAATGTCTGCACGCCCAGCTGGCTGGCGCAACGTGCCCGCGAGCTTGCCGGCCGGCACCGCAGGCTGCGGGTGCAGGTGCTCGACGAAGCGCGGATGCGCCGCCTCGGCATGGGCTCGCTGCTGTCGGTCACCGCCGGCAGCGCGCAGCCGGCGCGCTTCGTGGTCATGCAGTATCAGGGTGCCCGCGCGAGCGATGCGCCGGTGGTCTTCGTCGGCAAGGGCATCACCTTCGATACCGGCGGCATCTCGCTGAAGCCCGGCCCGCAGATGGACGAGATGAAGTACGACATGAGCGGCGCGGGCACCGTGATCGCCGTCATGCAGGCGGTGGCCGAACTGGGGCTGGCGGTCAACGTCGTGGGACTGGTGCCCAGCTGCGAGAACATGCCCGGCGGACGGGCAACGCGGCCCGGGGACATCGTGCGCTCCATGTCCGGCCAGACCATCGAAATCCTCAACACCGACGCCGAGGGTCGGCTGATCCTCTGCGACGCCCTCACCTACGGCGCCCGCTTCAAGCCGGCGGCGATGATCGATATCGCCACGCTGACCGGCGCCTGCGTCGTGGCACTGGGCAAGCACCGCAGCGGCCTCATGGGCAACTCCGACCCGCTGGCGACAGCATTGCTCGCCGCCGGCGACGCCGCCGACGACCCGGCCTGGCGCCTGCCGCTGGATGCCGAGTACATGGAGCTGCTGAAGAGCCCGTTTGCCGACGTGGCCAACATCGGCGGCCGCGATGCCGGCACCATCACGGCTGCGGCGTTCCTCTCGCGCTTCGCCGGCGACATCCCCTGGGCGCACCTCGACGTGGCGGGCACGGCCTGGGTCACCGCACCGCAGAAGGGCAGCACCGGCCGGCCGGTCGGCCTGCTGGTGGAATATCTGCTGAACCGCACGGCGGTATCATGACGGCCGCGGGCCCGGCTCCGGGCCCGGTGGAACATATGAGCCTGGCGGAACCCGGTCGCGTGGATTTCTACGTGCTGGCGGCGGCGGATGCTGCCGCCCGGCTGCGCTACGCCTGCCGGCTGGCCGAAAAGGCCTGGCGCCTGCGCCACCGCGTGCACCTGCACGCCGCGTCGGCCGGCCAGGCCGCGCAGCTCGACGATCTGCTCTGGACCTTCCGCCAGGGAAGCTTCGTACCCCACGAGGTCCTCGCTGCCGGCGCTGCCGGCGCCACCAGCAGCTCACCGGTCACCATCGGGCATGGCCCGGCCAGCCCGCCCGCTGCCGACCTGCTGGTGAACCTGGCCGACGAACTGCCGGAATTCGTCGCGGCGTTCCCGCGCGTGGCCGAGATCATCGACGAAACCGGCACCGGGCGGCAGCTCGGCCGCGAGCGCTTCCGCCGCTACCGGCAGGCCGGCCGCGCCATCGAGACCCATGAGATCGGAGCCGAGCCATGACCGAAAAGAAGATCCCGGTGCTCACCGACATCGTGGGCATGCCCGGCGAACCGCCACCGGCCACGCCGCCGCTGGTGGTGACGGCCGACGAGCTGGCCGGGCTGCAGGCGCGCATCGCCACCGAGGGCTATGCACTGATGGAGCGGCTGCTGCACGAATCGCTCCGGGAAATGGAAGCCAACCTGTTCGCCGACGTCATTGGCCGCCTGCGCACCGAGCTGCCCGACCTGATCGACGACCTGCTGCAGGAACACTTTGGCCCCGGCACGGGGCGCCGCTAGGGAAGCGCATCGCGTGAGCATGGAGAAGACCTACCACCCCGCCAGCATCGAGCAGCGCCTGTACGCGGAATGGGAACGGCGCGGCCTGTTCGCACCGGCCGGCACCGGCGCGCCCTACTGCATCATGATCCCGCCGCCGAACGTCACCGGCACGCTGCACATGGGCCACGCCTTCCAGCACACGCTCATGGATGCGCTCACCCGCTACCACCGCATGCGCGGCCATCGCGCCCTGTGGCAGCCGGGCACCGATCATGCCGGCATCGCCACCCAGATGGTGGTCGAGCGCCAGCTCGACGCCGCCGGCCAGCATCGCAGCGACCTCGGCCGCGAGGCATTCATCGCCCGCGTCTGGGACTGGAAGGAGCAGTCGGGCGGCACCATCAGCCGGCAGATGCGCCGCCTCGGCGATTCGGTGGACTGGTCCCGCGAGCGCTTCACCATGGACGCGGGCCTGTCGGCCGCGGTGACCGAGGTTTTCGTCGCCCTCCACGAGGAAGGCCTGATCTACCGCGGCAAGCGCCTGGTCAACTGGGACCCCGTGCTGCACACGGCGCTGTCCGACCTCGAGGTGGTCGCCGAGCCCGAGCAGGGCCAGCTCTGGCACTTCCGCTACCCGCTCGCCGACGGCAGCGGCCACCTGGTCGTGGCGACGACGCGCCCGGAAACGCTGCTGGGCGACACGGCGGTGGCCGTGAATCCCGAGGACGAACGCTACCGCCAGCTGGTGGGTCGCCAGGTCCGCCTGCCGCTTACCGGCCGGCTGGTGCCGGTGATCGCCGACGCCTATGTCGACCCGGCCTTCGGCTCCGGCTGCGTCAAGATCACTCCCGGCCACGACTTCAACGACTACGAGATCGGCCGCCGCCACGACCTGCCGCTGATCAACGTCCTGGACCGCGACGCGCGCATCACCGCCGGTGACTGCGCCGGCCAGGCCCTGCCGGCGGGCGAGATCCCCGCCGCGCTGGTCGGCCTCGACCGCTTCGAGGCCCGCCGCCAGGTGGTGGCGCTGATGCAGGATGCCGGCCTGCTGGAGAAGGTGGACGCGCACTCGCTGCCGGTGCCGCGTGGCGACCGCAGCAACGCCGTGCTGGAACCCTGGCTCACCGACCAGTGGTACGTGAAGATCGCGCCGCTGGCGGCACCGGCCATCGCCGCCGTCGAGGACGGCCGCATCCGCTTCATCCCCGACAACTGGGCGAAGACCTACTTCCAGTGGATGCACAACATCCAGGACTGGTGCATCAGCCGCCAGCTCTGGTGGGGCCACCGCATCCCGGCCTGGTACGACGCGGCCGGCCGGGTCTATGTCGGGCGCAGCGAGGCCGAGGTGCGCAGCCGCCACGGCATCGGCAGCAGTGTCAGCCTGCGCCAGGACGAGGACGTGCTCGACACCTGGTTCTCCTCGGCGCTCTGGCCGTTCTCCACGCTCGGCTGGCCGGAGAAGACGCCGGAGCTGGCGGCCTTCTACCCCACCAGCGTGCTGGTCACCGGCTTCGACATCATCTTCTTCTGGGTCGCCCGCATGATCATGATGGGCCTGAAGTTCACCGGCGAGGTGCCCTTCCGCGAGGTCTACATCACCGGGCTGATCCGCGACGAGCACGGCGAGAAGATGTCGAAGTCCAAGGGCAACATCCTCGACCCGCTGGACCTCATCGACGGCGTGGACCTCGAGACCCTGGTCGCCAAGCGCACCAGCGGGCTGATGCAGCCACAACTCAGGCCGCAGATCGAGAAGGCCACCCGCAGGCAGTTCCCCGCCGGCATCCCCGAGTTCGGCACCGACGCCCTGCGTTTCACCTTCGCGGCGCTGGCCAGCACCGGCCGCGACATCCGCTTCGACCTCAACCGCATCGAGGGCTACCGCAACTTCTGCAACAAGCTCTGGAACGCCACGCGCTACGTGCTGATGAGCGTCGAGGGGCAGGCGCTGGCCGCGCCCGGCAGCGCACCGCCGACCCTGCCCGACCGCTGGATCCGCTCGCGCCTCGGCCAGGCGCTCGCCAGCGTCCACGAGCAGCTGGCGCTGTATCGCTTCGACCTGGCGGCGCGGGCGCTCTACGAGTTCACCTGGAACGAATACTGCGACTGGTACCTGGAGCTCACCAAGCCGGTCCTGCAGGGCGACGGGGCCGACGCGGCGACGCGCGCCGCCACGCGCCGCACGCTGATCGAGGTCCTCGAGGCGCTGCTGCGCGCCCTGCACCCGCTGATGCCCTTCATTACCGAGGAACTCTGGCGCAAGGTGGCCGCGGCGGCCGGCGTCGGGGGCGACTCGGTCATGCTGCAGCCCTATCCGGAGGCCGCCGGTTTCCCGGCCGACGCGGCGGCCGAGGCCGAGCTCGCCTGGGTGCAGGGCTTCGTGCTCGGCATCCGCCAGATCCGCGGCGAGATGAACATCCCGCCATCGAAGCCACTGCCGGTGCTGCTGCAGGATGCGGCTGCAGCGGACCGCCAGCGCGTGGCGGACCACTGGCACCTCCTGCGCCAGCTGGCGCGGCTGGATTCCCTGCGCCTGCTCGATGCCGGCGAGGAGCCGCCGGTGTCGGCCACGGCGCTGCTCGGCGGCACCCGGATCCTGGTGCCGATGGCCGGGCTGATCGACCTGGCGGCCGAGCGCGAGCGGCTGGCAAAGGCGCTGGCCCGGGCCGAGGCCGACCGTGGCCGGGTCGAGGCCAAGCTGGCCAACCGCCAGTTTGCCGAGCATGCACCGCCCGCCGTGGTGGCCCGGGAGCGCGAGCGGCTGCAGGCCGTGGAGCAGGAAATCCGCCAGCTGGGCGAGCAGCTGGCCCGGCTGGGCTGAGCCGGCGGGCTGCCGCGCGCCGGCAGCCGCCCCGTCAGTCGCAATCAGACTTTCCGGCCGGGCGCCGGCGCCGTAGACTGGCGCGCCGCGAATTCGATTCGCACCCCCGGACGACCGCCAGCGAAGGCTGCATATGACGGCACGAGAGACCGACTCCGCCCCCCTGCGGGCCCGACCCCCCGGGCGCCAGGGCCTGTACGACCCGGCATTCGAGCATGACGCCTGCGGCGTCGGCTTCGTCGTCGACATCAAGGGGCGCAAGTCGCACCGCATCCTGGCCCAGGCCATCGAGGTGCTGCGCAACCTCGACCACCGCGGCGCCAGCGGCTCGGAGGTCAACACCGGTGATGGTGCCGGCGTGCTGCTGCAGATGCCGCACCGCTTCCTGGTGGGTGCCTGCGAGCAGGCCCACATCGCGCTGCCCGAGCCCGGCCACTACGGCTGCGCCACGATCTTCATGCCGAAGAGCCTGGCGAAGCGACGCAAGCTGGAGCAGCGCTTCCAGCAGATCGTGCAGTCCGAGGGCCAGGAATTCCTCGGCTGGCGCACGGTGCCCACCTGCAACCGCTCGCTGGGCGAGACCGCGCTCGCCTCGGAGCCGGTGGTGCGCCAGGCCTTCATCGGCCGCGATCCGCAGCTCGCGGACGAAATGGCCTTCGAGCGCAAGCTCTACGTCATCCGCAAGCGTGCCTACAGCGAGATTCGCACCTCGACCCTCGACGGCGCCGAGCAGTGGTACCTCTGCAGCCTGTCGTTCAAGACGCTGGTCTACAAGGGCATGCTGCTCACCGAGCAGCTGACCGAGTACTACCCGGACCTCACTCACCCGGACATGGAGACGGCGCTGGCACTGGTGCATTCGCGCTTCTCGACCAACACCTTCCCGAGCTGGGACCGTGCCCACCCCTACCGCTACCTCGCCCACAACGGCGAGATCAACACGCTGCGCGGCAATGTCAACTGGATGACGGCCCGCGAAGCCCGCTTCGAGTCGGCGATCTTCGGCGAGGACATGCAGAACATCCCGCCCATCGTCAATCCGAACGGCAGCGACTCGGCGATGTTCGACAACGTGCTGGAACTGCTGGTGCTCTCGGGCCGGTCGTTGCCGCACGCCATCATGATGATGATCCCGGAGCCCTGGTCGAACCACGGCGAGATGGATGACCAGACACGCGCCTTCTACCAGTACCACTCCAGCCTGATGGAGCCCTGGGACGGCCCCGCATCCATCGCCTTCACCGACGGCCGCCAGATCGGCGCCATCCTCGACCGCAACGGCCTGCGGCCCTCGCGCTACTACGTCACCCACGACGGCCTGGTGATCATGGCCTCCGAGGCCGGGGTGCTGGACATCCCGCCGGAGAATATCCTCAGCAAGGGACGCCTGCAGCCGGGCCGCATGTTCCTGGTGGACACCGTGCAGGGCCGCATCATCGATGACGCGGAGATCAAGCGCGGCATCACCCGCGAGCGCCCCTACCGACAGTGGCTCGACGAGCACCTGGTGCACCTCGACCGGCTGCCGCCGGCGCCGGAGGTCCCGGCGCCGGACCACGAGACGCTGCTGCAGCGCCAGGTCGCCTTCGGCTACAGCTTCGAGGACGAGCGCACGCTGATCACGCCGATGGCGCGCGACGGCGTGGAGGCCGTGGGCTCGATGGGCAACGACACGCCGCTGGCGGCCCTCTCCGACCGGCCCCGGCTGCTCTACGACTACTTCAAGCAACTGTTCGCCCAGGTCACCAATCCGCCGATCGACTGCATCCGCGAGGAACTCATCACCGCCTCCGAGGTCTGGCTCGGCTCCGAGGGCAACCTGCTGGAGCCCCAGCCCGCGGACTGCCGGCGCCTGGAACTGCCGGGCCCGGTCCTCACCAACGAGCAGTTCGCCAGGGTTCGGCGCCTCGATCTGCCCGGTATCCGGGCCGGCGTGCTGCCGAGCCTGTTCCGCGTGGCCCGCGGCGAGAAGAGCATGGTTGCGGCCATGAAGGAGATCTGCAAGAAGGCACGACGCATGATCGAGGACGAGGGCATCAACGTCCTCATCCTCAGCGACCGCGGCGTCAACCGCGACTACGCGCCCATTCCGGCGCTGCTGGCGGTCTCCGGCCTGCACCATTTCCTGATCCGCGAGGGGCTGCGCACCCGCGCCAGCCTGGTGCTGGAAACCGGCGAAGCGCGCGAGGTGCACCACTTCAGCCTGCTGATCGGCTACGGCTGCAGCGCGGTCAACCCCTACCTGGCCTTCGAGACCATCGACGGCATGATCCAGGAAGGCGTGCTGACCGGCATCGACTACAAGACCGCCTGCAAGAACTTCGTCAAGGCGGCCACCAAGGGCGTGGTCAAGGTGATGTCGAAGATGGGCATCTCGGCCATCCAGAGCTACCACGGCGCCCAGGTGTTCGAGGCGGTGGGCCTGCGCCAGGACGTCATCGACGAATATTTCACCTGGACCGCCTCGCGCATCGGCGGCATCGACATCAACGTCATCGCCCGCGAGACGCTGCTGCGCCACCATGCCGCCTTCCCCGACCGCCCGGTCGTGGGCCACAGCCTGCCATCCGGAGGCATGTACCGCTGGCGCGTGGATGGCGAGCACCACCTGTTCAATCCCGAATCCATCCACCGCCTGCAGAAGGCGGTGCGCACCGGCAGCTATGCCACCTACAAGTCCTATGCGGAACTGATCGACGACCAGTCGCAGAAGAAGAGCACCCTGCGCGGGCTGCTCGCCTTCACGCCCGGCAAGCCGGTGCCGCTCGACGAGGTCGAGCCGGTCGAGAGCATCATGAAGCGCTTCAAGACCGGCGCGATGTCCTACGGCTCCATCAGCAAGGAGGCCCACGAGACGCTGGCCATCGCCATGAACCGCATCGGTGGCAAGTCCAACACCGGCGAGGGTGGCGAGGACCCCGAGCGCTACCAGCCCCTGCCCAACGGCGACTCGAGGAACTCGGCCATCAAGCAGGTGGCTTCCGGCCGCTTCGGCGTCACCAGCGAGTACCTGGTCAGCGCGCGCGAGATCCAGATCAAGATGGCCCAGGGCGCCAAGCCCGGCGAGGGTGGCCAGCTGCCGGGCACCAAGGTGTACCCGTGGATCGCCAAGACCCGGCACACCACGGCCGGTGTCGGCCTGATCTCGCCACCGCCGCACCACGACATCTACTCGATCGAGGATCTGGCGGAGCTGATCCACGACCTGAAGAACGCCAACCGCGAGGCGCGCATCAGCGTGAAGCTGGTGGCCGAGGTCGGCGTCGGCACCATTGCCGCCGGCGTCGCCAAGGCCCATGCGGACGTGGTGCTGGTCAGCGGCCATGACGGCGGCACCGGCGCCTCGCCACAGACCTCCATCGCCCACGCCGGGCTGCCCTGGGAGCTCGGCCTCGCCGAGACCCACCAGACGCTGGTGCTCAACAAGCTGCGCAGCCGCATCACGGTCGAAGCCGACGGCCAGCTCAAGACTGGCCGCGACGTGGTGGTGGCCGCCCTGCTCGGCGCCGAGGAATTCGGCTTCGCGACCGCGCCGCTGGTGGCGGTGGGCTGTGTGATGATGCGCGTCTGCCACCTCAACACCTGCCCGGTGGGCGTGGCCACGCAGGACCCGCGGCTGCGCGAGCGCTTCACCGGCAAGCCCGAGCACGTCGTCAACTTCATGCGCTTCATCGCCGAGGACGTGCGCGAGCGCATGGCGCAGCTCGGCTTCCGCTCGATCGAGGAGATGGTCGGGCGCGTCGACCGCCTGGAGCCGCAGCAGGCCATCAACCACTGGAAGGCCCGGGGCTTCGACTTCAGCAACATCCTCTACGACCCCGACGTCGGGCCCGGTGTCGGGCGCTTCCACCAGATCGAGCAGGACCACGGGCTGGACAAGTCGCTGGACGTCACGCAGCTGCTCGACATCTGCCGCCCGGCCATCGAGCGCGGGGCACAGGTGAGCGCGGAGCTGCCGATCCGCAACGTCAACCGTGTCGTCGGCACCATCACCGGCAGCGAGATCACCCGCAAGTGGGGCGCCAGGGGCCTGCCGCACGACACGATCCGCATCCACTTCCGCGGTTCCGCCGGCCAGAGCTTCGGTGCCTTCATGCCCAAGGGCATGACCTTCACCATCGAGGGCGATGCCAACGACTACTGCGGCAAGGGGCTCTCCGGCGGACGCATCATCGTCTATCCACCGGCGAAGGCCGGCTTCCGCGCCGAGGAGAACATCATCATCGGCAACGTCGCCCTCTACGGCGCCACCAGCGGCGAGGCCTTCATCAGCGGCATGGCCGGCGAGCGCTTCGCCGTGCGCAACAGCGGCGTGGATGCGGTGGTGGAAGCCGTGGGCGACCATGGCTGCGAGTACATGACCGGCGGCCGGGTCGTGGTCCTCGGCCCCACGGGGCGCAACTTCGGCGCCGGCATGTCCGGCGGCATCGCCTACCTGCTGGATGAGGCCGGCACGGCCTCCGCCCGCATCAATCGCCAGATGGTGGAAACTTCCGGACTCGAGGAGGCCGAGGAGATAGCGGCACTCAAGGTGCTGATCGAGCGCCACCACAGCCTGACCGGCAGCAGGCGCGCACGCGAGGTACTCGACGCCTGGGAGGCCAGGGTGCCGCAGTTCCTGCGCGTCGTGCCGCGCGACTACCAGCGCATGCTCTCCTGCATCCGTCGCGCGCACGAGCAGGGGCTCACCGGGGACGAGGCCATCATGGTGGCCTTCGAGGAAAACGCACACGACCTGGCGCGGGTTGGCGGTAACTGATCATGGGCAAGATTACGGGCTTCCTTGAATACCTGCGCGAACTGCCGGTGGATCGCCCGCCGCGCGAGCGCAGCCGCGACTGGGCCGAGTTCCACCTCCCCATGGAGGAGAAGCGCCTGCGCCAGCAGGGTGCGCGCTGCATGGACTGTGGCGTGCCGTTCTGCCAGACCGGCCGCGTCATCAATGGTGGTGCCGCCGGCTGCCCGGTGAACAACCTGATTCCGGAGTGGAACGACCTGGTGTACCGCGGCCTGTGGGAAGAAGCGCTGGAGCGCCTGCACCGCACCAACAACTTCCCCGAGTTCACCGGCCGTGTCTGCCCCGCCCCCTGCGAGGGCTCCTGCGTGCTCGGCATCAATGCCCCGCCGGTGACCATCAAGAACCTCGAGCAGGCCATCAGCGACCGCGGCTGGGACGAGGGCTGGATCCTGCCCGAGCCGCCGAAAGTGCGCACCGGCAAGAAGGTCGTGGTCATCGGCTCCGGCCCGGCGGGCCTCGCGGCCGCGGCCCAGCTCAACCGGGCCGGGCACCTGGTGACGGTGCTGGAGCGCGACGACCGGCCCGGCGGCCTGCTCATGTACGGCATCCCGAACATGAAGCTCGACAAGCGCGAGGTCGTGGAACGGCGCCTGCGGCTCATGGAAGAGGAAGGCATCCGCTTCATCTGTAACGCCAACGTTGGCGAGAACGTGGAGGCCATGCTGCTGCTCAAGGATTTCGACGCCACCGTCATCTGCACCGGCGCCACCCAGCCCCGCGACCTCCCGGTCGAGGGGCGCGGCCTCGGCGGCGTGCATTTCGCCATGGACTACCTCAGGGGCAGCACCCAGGCGCTGCTGGCGGGAGCACCGGACGCGGCGCCGATCCACGCCCGCGGCCTCGACGTGGTCGTCATCGGTGGTGGCGACACCGGCACCGACTGCGTGGCCACCGCCATGCGCCAGGGCTGCCGCTCGCTCCGCCAGCTGGAGATCATGCCGCAGCCTCCCGCCGAGCGGGCCGCGGACAATCCCTGGCCGGAGTGGCCGCAGATCTACCGCGTGGACTACGGCCAGGCGGAGGCCGCGGCCCAGTTCGGGGCCGACCCGCGCCGCTACCTGACGACCATCAAGCGACTGGTCGGCGATGCCAGCGGAGCGGTCCGGGAAGTGGTCACCGTGGACATCGGCTGGGAGCGCAATGAACAGGGGCAGCGGGTGCCCCGGGAAAGGCCCGGCAGCGAGCAGGCCATCCCGGCCCAGCTGGTGCTGCTGGCCATGGGCTTCCTCGGCCCGGAACAGCCGCTGCTCCAGGAGATGGGTGTCGCGGTCGATGCACGCGGCAACGTGCGGGCCGAGCCCGGCCCCTACCTGACCAGCGTCCCGGGCGTGTTCACCGCCGGCGACTGCCGGCGCGGGCAGAGCCTCATCGTCTGGGCCATCCACGAGGGCCGCGCCGCCGCCCGCGAGGTAGACCGCTACCTGATGGGCAGCACCGACCTGCCCTGAATCAGGACCGGTGTCGGTACCCGGGCTGGTACCCGGGCCGATGACTGGACGGCTGCCGGCGTGGCCATGGCCAATCTGTGGCGCAGTTCAACCCGGTCCGGCGCTGTGCTCGGGCAAGATGCCCGGATATGATCGGGAGCGCGTCTGTGCCTCATGTGCGCAGACCGGAGCAGCATGGCGGAACGGCTTTCGGCGCTGACCATTGATTCGCGGCACGGCCAGGCGCGCGCTCTGGCCGAGCAGGCCATCCGCGAAGTCGGCCAGGTCATCCTCGGCAAGCAGAACGAGATCCGCCTCGCCGTCACCTGCCTGCTGGCGCAGGGACACCTGCTCATCGAGGACGTCCCCGGCGTCGGCAAGACGCTGCTCGCGCGCAGCCTCGCCGCGGTGCTCGGCCTGAGCTTCCGCCGCATCCAGTTCACCAGCGACCTGCTGCCGGCGGACATCACCGGCGCTTCGGTCTTCGATCGCAGCAGCGGCCGGTTCCTGTTCCAGCCGGGCCCGCTGTTCGCGCAGGTAATCCTTGCCGACGAAGTCAACCGCGCCACGCCCAAGGCGCAGAGCGCGCTGCTGGAAGCCATGGAAGAGCAGCAGGTCAGCATCGACGGCGTCAGCCATGCGCTGCCCGCACCGTTCTTCGTCATCGCCACGCAGAATCCGGCGCAGCAGATCGGCACCTTCCCCCTGCCGGAAAGCCAGCTGGACCGCTTCCTGCTGCGCATCGGCCTCGGCTATCCGGCCGAACCGCTGGAGCGCAAGCTGCTGCGGGGCGAAGACCGGCGCCAGCTGCTCGCCGGGCTGCGCCCGGTGATGGGCCTGGAGGAACTCGCCGCGCTGCGCGAAGCCACCCGTGCGGTACAGGTCACCGACGCAGTGCTCGACTACGTGCAGGCGCTGGTCCGTTACACCCGCGAGGCACCGCAGTTCGAACTCGGCCTCTCGCCCCGTGCCGCCGTGGATCTGGTGGCGGCGGCACGCTGCTGGGCGATGATCGCCGGCCACGGCGGTGTCTACCCCGAGGATGTGCAGGCGGTTTTTCCGGCGGTGGCCGGCCATCGATTGCGCCGGCGGGGCGAAGCGGACTTCAGCAGCGGCAATCCCGCGGAAGCCGTGCTCGGCGAAGTGGCCATCCCCTGATCAACCCGGACTGATCCGCAGCCGCGGCCCGAGATGCACATGCGTTCGCCCTGGCGCTCCCTCCATGACCGCTGGCGCGACTGTTGGCGCAAGCGCGTGCAGGACTGGGTGCTGCGTCGCCAGGGCAGCGATCCGCCGCAACTGACGCTGGCCTCGGGGCGCATCTATATCCTGCCGACCGTGCCGGGACTGCTGTACGCCGCGATGCTGGCGACGATGCTGGCAGGCGCCATGAACTACAACAACAACCTCGGCTTCGCGCTGACCTTCCTGCTGGCCGGTGCGGGTGTGGCCAGCATCTACCACACGCACCGCATCCTCGTCGGCCTGCGCATCCACTACCGGGGCGCCGAGCCGGTGTTTGCCGGCGACCCGCTGCAGGTGCGCTTCTCGCTGGTCAACGATTCCGCCGAGGCCCGCGAGGAGATTTACCTCGACTGGACCGGGAGCGCTGCCGTCCCGGGCGGACTGCCGGCACGGCAGTCACGCAGCCTCTGCCTGCCGCTCGCCACCAGCCGCCGTGGCAGCCTGCCACTGCCGCGGCTGCGCCTCAGCACCCGTGCGCCACTGGGCCTGATGCGCGCCTGGGCCTGGGTGCATCTGGATGCGCGGCCGCTGGTGTACCCGCGCCCCGGCAGCCGGGTGCCCGCCGGGCAGGCGACCGACGCCAGCCTGCGCGACCGCGGCGATGAAGAATTCGCGGGGCTGCGTGCCTACCAGCCCGGGGACTCACCCCGGCGCGTGGCCTGGCGCCACTACGCCCGCAGCGACGAGCTGCTGGTGCAGGACTATCGCGGCGGCAGCACTGAGGACTGCCGGTGGCTGGACTGGGAGCGCGTGGCGGGCGATGCCGACACGCGCGCCTCGCGGCTGGCGCGGCTGGTGATCGATGCCTGCGAAGCCGATGCGGCCTGGGGCCTGCGCCTGCCCGGCACCCGCCTCGGCCCGGCACGTGGCCGCGACCACCTGCACCGCTGCCTGGCCGCACTGGCGACAGTGGAATCCCCAGGGGATCCGCAACGATGACCGCGCTCCCCCCCTGCCCACCACCAGATGCGGCCCGGGAGCGGCGCCAGATGGCCTGGGCCGCCGCCGCGCTGATCTTCGGCGGCGCACCACACCTGTTCGCGGTCGTGTCCTGGGTGCCGCTGCTGGTGCTGGGTGTCGCCGGCTGGCGCATCGCTGCCGCTGCGTGGGGCTGGCGCCTGCCATCGCTGTGGCTGCGGGTGCCGATCACCGTCATCGCCTTCCTGGCCGTGGTCATGACCTACCACAGCATCTCCGGCGTCGAGGCCGGTTCTGCGCTGCTGCTGGTGATGGGCGGCATGAAACTGCTGGAGACGCGCACCGAGCGCGACCGCATCCTCGTGGTCTTCATCAGCCTGTTCCTGCTGTTTGCCGTGTTCCTGCGCGAGCAGGCCATCTGGTCCGTGGCCTGGCTGGCCGGAGGCTGCCTCGGCATCGCGGCCGCACTCGTCCAGACGGTGCGCCAGGGACCCCTGTTGCCGCTGCCAGGGGCCGCGCTGGTCGCCGGCCGCCTGCTGCTGCAGGGCCTGCCGCTGGCTGCCGTGCTGTTCGTGCTGTTCCCGCGCATCCCCGGGCCGTTCTGGGCCATGCCCGATCCGCAGGCCACCGGGCGCACCGGCCTCGCCGAGGAGATCCAGCCCGGCGACATCAGTGCCCTGGGACTCTCCGATGAGGTGGCGTTCCGCGTGCGCTTCGAAGGCGCGGTGCCCGCCACCGGCGCGCTGTACTGGCGTGGCCCGGTGCTCGAGCGTTTCGACGGCCGCGGCTGGTCCGCGCTGCCGGGCCCGCGCCGGGTCCAGGGCGTCGCGCCGCCGGCCGCCGTGGGTGGCCCCGAGTACGGCTACCAGCTGGTGCTGGAGCCGCAGGGCAAGCGCTGGCTGCTGGCGCTGGAAACACCATTGCAATGGTCGGCGCCGCGCGCGGTCCTGAGCCCGGCCATGCAGCTACTCAGCGCCGAGCCCTTCGGGGAACGGCTCTCCTACCACGGCCGTTCAGTCACCAGCGGCAGCGTCGCCACGCCGGCCACGCCGCAGCTGCTCGCCGCCAACCTGCGGCTGCCACCCGGGCGCAATCCGCGCACGCTGGCGCTGGCCCAGCAGTTGCGCAGCGTCGCCAGCGACGACCGCGACTACCTGCGACGCGCACTCGACCGGTTCCGCGACGGCGAGTACTACTACTCGCTGACGCCGCCCCGGCTCGGGCTGCAGGCGGTGGATGACTTCCTGTTCGAGTCCCGCAGCGGCTTCTGCGAGCACTACGCCTCGGCGCTCGCGGTGCTGGCGCGCGCCGCCGGCATCCCGGCGCGCGTGGTGGCCGGCTACCAGGGTGGCGAGCGCAACCCCTTCGGCGACTACTGGATCGTGCGCCAGGCCAATGCCCATGCCTGGGTCGAAGCCTGGATCGACGGCGCCTGGCAGCGCATCGACCCCACCGCCGCAGTGGCGCCGGAGCGCATCGAGAACGGCATCCAGGACACCATGGTGCGCTCTGGCGTGGCATCCGGCCGGCTGTGGCGCTCCAACCGGCTGGTCAACCGCATGGTGCTCTCCTGGGATGCGGCAAACGCAGCCTGGGACCGCTGGGTCCTCGCCTTCGGGCCGGAGACCCAGGACGACCTGCTGCTCGCGCTGGGCTTCGAAGTGCCGAGGACGATGCAGCTGGCGGTGCTGGCCGGGCTCGGCTCCAGCGCCTGCCTGCTGCTCCTCGGTTTCGCCCTGCGCCGGCGCGGGCGCCGGCCGCGCGACCGCATGGCCCGGCTCTACGAACGCTTCTGCCGCCGGCTCGCGGCCTGCCTGCGGCCACCGGCCCCAGGCGAGACCGCGCAGCACTATGCGGCCGCCGTCGCCGCCGCGCGCCCCGACCTCGCGGCCGAAGTCCAGGCCATGACCGAGCTCTACCTGCGGCTGCGCTACGGCGGTGGCATCGACCCCGAGGGCGAACGCGAGTTCAGCCGGCGGCTGCGCGGGTTTCGGCCGGGACGCGCATGAGCAGCACGATGCCGGCGATGAACAGCAGCAGCAGCGAAACGATGCCCAGCCGCTGGCTGCCGGTCACCAGGCTGACCACACCCGTCAGCATCGGCCCGATGATGGCGGCGAACTTGCCGAGCATGTTGTAGAAGCCGAAGTATTCCGCCGACTGGTCGGCCGGCACCAGGCGCGCGAAGAACGAACGGCTGAGGCTCTGCACGCCACCCTGCACCATGCCGATGGCAACCGCCAGCGCATAGAACTGCGGCTCGGTGCTGAGGAAGCCGGCGGCCGCCGTCGCCGCGAGGTACACCGCCAGTCCGAGGTAGATGCCGGCGCGCGTGCCAATCACCGCCGCGATCCCGCCAAAGGCCAGCGCTGCCGGGAAGGCGACGAAGTTCGTCAGCAGGATCGCCTGGATCAGCGCCTGCCGCGACAGGCCGATCGCCAGGCCATAGTCCACGGCCATCTTGATGATGGTGTACACGGCGTCGATGTAGAGCCAGTAGGCCAGCAGGAACCGCCGCAGGGCCGGCTGCTGCAGCAGCCTGGCGGCGGTGGCAGCCAGCTGGCGGAAGCCGGCCACCAGCGCCCCCGGGCCGCCCTCCCGCGCCGGGTCGTCGCGCACCCAGGCCGCCAGCGGCAGCGAGAACAGCAGCCACCACAGCGCCACCATCAGGAAGGCCAGGCGGATGGCATCGTCGGCGGAAGCCAGGCCGAAGGCCGCGGGGCGCGCCACCATGGCGACGTTGAGCGTGAACAGCAGCGCACTGCCGAGGTAGCCAAGCCCGTAGCCGTAGGCGGAGACGCGGTCGTACTCCCCGGGAAGGGCGACATCCACCAGCAGCGAGTCGTAGAGCGAATTGCTGGCAGCGAAGGCGGCGGATGCGCCCACGTAGAGCAGCGCCGCTGCCAGCCACATGCCGGCGGCAAGGAAATACAGCGCGCCGGTCATCGCGCAGCCGAGCGCAGTGATCCACAGCAGCCAGGCCTTGCGCCGGCCGCTGCGATCGGCGAGTGCACCGATGAGTGGCGTGGCCAGGGCAACCAGCAGGCTCGAGATGCCGTTGGCCATGCCCAGCCGGAAGGTGCCGACGCTGGATGGCGCGCCGTCGTTCCAGAACCCGGCCATCAGCACCGGCACGAAGCTGGTCATGACACTGAGGGCGAAAGCCGAATTGGCCCAGTCGTACAGGGCCCAGCCGAGCACCGGCGGCCGGCGCCAGAGCGGTGCCGGGTGCGTCACTGGCGCCGCGGCCGGCGTTCGAGCCTGCGCTCCAGCAGCACTGCATCCTCGCTGCCGGAACTGGCGCGGTAATAGCGCCGACGCACGCCGATGCGTTCGAACCCGTTCTGGATGTACAGGGCGATCGCCGCATCGTTCGACGGCCGCACCTCCAGGTGCATGCGGTCGGCGCCGGCGCGCGTTGCCCGCTCCAGCACCGCCTCCAGCAGCCGGCGCCCATGGCCCTCGCGGCGGCTGGCCACGGCGACACAGAGGTTCAGCAGGTGCGCCTCGCCGGCAGCCACCGACATGATGGCGTAGGCCCGGATCTCCCCGCGATGCTCGATCACCAGGCTGGTGTAGCCGGCGAGCAGGCAGTCGCGGAAGATGCCCGGGCTCCAGGGAAACTCATAGGCCTCGCGCTCGATGGCGGCGACGCGCGGCAGGTCCGCCTGGCGCATTTCGCGGATCACCGGCGCCAGGGCGCTGGGGTTGGCGATCATGGCACCACAGGCGCTGCCACCGAGAGCGCCAGGCGCAGGTCGTCCCAGGCCTTGCGCTTCTCAAGCGGCGAGCGCAGCAGGTAGGCCGGGTGGAAGGTGACCACCAGCGGAATGCCTGCCGCTCCCCAGGCATGGACGCGGCCGCGCAGCCGGCCCACCGGCAAGTCCTGGCCCAGCAGGTTCTGCGCGGCGATGCGGCCCACCGCCAGGATCAGCCGCGGAGCCAGCAGCCGGATCTGGGCGGCCAGGTAGTCGGCGCAGGCCGCCACCTCCTCCGGTCGCGGATCGCGGTTATCGGGTGGGCGGCACTTGAGGATGTTGGCGATGAAGACCTGCTCGCGGCCGACGCCCACGGCGCGCAGCATCTCGTTGAGCAGCTGGCCGGCAGGGCCGACGAAGGGCTCGCCCTGGCGATCCTCCTCCGCGCCGGGCGCCTCGCCGACGATCATCCAGGCGGCCGCCTGGCTGCCCACCCCGAAGACGGTCTGCGTGCGGCTCCGGTGCAGCTCGCAGCGACGACAGTCGCGCACCGCCGCGCGCAGCGCGCCCCACTCCGGTGGTGGCGCAGTGACCGGCGCCGGTTCCGCCGCCGGCTGGGCTGCTGCCCCATCCGCTGCGCGCGCGCGCTGCCGCCAGATCTCGATGCCGAGCGCGCGCAGGACTTCCTGCTGGCGGGCCGTGCTGGCCGGACGCAGGCTCATCGGCTCAACCTTCCCTCGTCTGCTCCGGCTGCGGCAACCGCGCGAGACGGCGGCGGCGCAGGCGCCACAGCCCGAGCAGCGGGCCGGACAGGGCGTAGATGACACCGATGCTGAACAGCACTGCGGGCGGGTCCATGGCGATGAGCACGAACACCAGCGGCACGATGAACACGTAGGTGAAGGAGATGCGCCCGCGCGGATGGATCTCCTTGAAGCTGTAATAGGGAAACGGAGAAATCATGAGCGCGCCCGCCACGGATGAAACCACGAAAGCCAGCGCCAGGGTGTAACCACCGGTCCAGCCGAGTACGGTGCCCAGCCACACCATGCTCATCATCAGACCGGCCGCCGATGGACTCGGCAGGCCCTCGAAAAATCGCCGGTCCGCGCTGGCAACCCGCACGTTGAAGCGCGCCAGGCGCAGCGCGCCTGCCACTGCGTAGATGAATGCCGCCAGCCAGCCGAGCTTCGCCCAGATCCAGCCGTAGTCGGCGAGGCGCACCAGTCCCCACTGGTAGACGATGACGGCGGGGGCCAGCCCGAAGGACACCATGTCTGAAAGGCTGTCGTACTGCTGGCCGAACTCCGATTCGGTATGCGTGAGGCGTGCCAGCCGGCCATCCAGGCCGTCCAGCACCCCGGCAACGATGACGGCGATGGCCGCCGGCGCATAGCGGCCGTCGATGCTGGCGATGATTCCGTAGAAGCCGGCGAACAGGCTGCCGGTGGTCAGCAGGTTCGGCAGCACGTAAATCCCGCGGCGACGTGGCCGTGGTGCCGCGCCATCGGGATCGTCCAGGATCGGGTTGCCCATGCGGCGGATTCTGCCATGGTTCCTCGCGGGCCGGGATGGCCGCGCGAAGCGACTTGACGGCCTGATGCCGCTAGAATGGCGCGGATTTTTCCAGCCCCACCGAACCCCCCATGCGCCTCAGCCAGATTCCGTGGACCACCCTCAAGGAAACGCCCGCCGAAGCGGAGGTCGTCAGCCACCAGCTGCTGCTGCGTGCCGGGCTGATCCGGCGCCTGACCTCCGGCATCTTCACCTGGATGCCGCTCGGGCTGCGGGTGCTGCGCCGCGTGGAGCAGATCGTGCGCGAGGAAATGAATCGCGCCGGCGCCATCGAGGTGCTGATGCCGGCGGTGCAGCCAGCGGAACTGTGGCAGGAAACCGGCCGCTGGGACCGCTACGGCGACCTGCTGCTCAGGATCCGCGACCGCCAGAAGCGCGACTACTGCTTCGGCCCGACCCACGAGGAGATCATCACCGACCTGGCGCGCCGCGAACTGCGCAGCTACCGCCAGCTGCCGGTGAACTATTACCAGATCCAGACCAAGTTCCGTGACGAGATCCGGCCACGCTTCGGCCTGATGCGCGCCCGCGAGTTCGTCATGAAGGACGCCTATTCCTTCCACATGGACCAGGCCTCGCTGGAGCAGACCTACCAGGCCATGGCGACCGCCTACGCGCGCATCTTCACGCGCCTGGGGCTGCGCTTCCGCACCGTCGAGGCGGACTCCGGGGAGATCGGCGGTTCGCGTTCCCAGGAATTCCACGTGCTGGCCGACTCGGGCGAGGATGCTATCGCCTACTGCGATGGCGACCGCTATGCCGCCAACGTCGAGGCGGCGCCGGCACTGCCGCCCGCGAAGCCGCGGCCGGCACCGGCGGCCGCTCTCGCCAGCGTGGCGACGCCCGGCATGCGCAGCATCGAGGAGGTCAGCGCCTTCCTCGGCGTGCCGGCCGCCAGCTGCCTGAAGATGCTGCTGGTGGATGGCAGCGACGGCGGCATCGTCGCCCTCGCCCTGCGCGGCGACCACACGCTCAACGCCATCAAGGCCGAGCGCCTGCCGCAGGTGGCCAGTCCCCTGACGCTGGCCACGGCCGAGCGGGTACTGGCCGCCACCGGCGCGCCCGGTGGCTTCATCGGCCCCGTGGGACTCGCCATTCCCATCATCGCCGATCACTCGGCTGCTGCGCTGGCCGATTTCGTCGCCGGCGCCAATCGCGAGGACCACCACCAGAGCGGCGTCAACTGGGGTCGTGATGCGGCCGAGCCTGCCGTGGCCGACCTGCGCAACGTCGTCGCCGGCGACCCGAGCCCGGGCGGCGGCGGCGCGCTCGCCATCGCGCGTGGCATCGAGGTCGGCCACATCTTCCAGCTCGGCGACAAGTACAGCCGCGCGATGAACGCCGTGGTGCTGGACCAGGACGGCAAGGAACGCGTCATGACCATGGGCTGCTACGGCATCGGCGTCTCGCGTATCGTCGCCGCCGCCATCGAGCAGAACCACGACGCGGACGGCATCATCTGGCCGGCCCCCATGAGCCCCTTCGATGTCTCCCTGCTGGTGCTCAATCCGAAAAATTCCGAAGCCGTCACAGCCGCGGCGCAGGCCCTGTACCTAGAGTTGCAGCAGGCCGGGCTGGAAGTCCTGCTCGACGACCGCGACGCCAGGCCCGGGGTGAAATTTGCCGAAGCCGATCTCCTCGGTGTCCCCCACCGCCTGGTGCTCGGCGAACGCGGCTTGAAGGAAGGCATGGTCGAGTACCGCCAGCGTCGTGGCGGCCTCGAGGAAAAGGTGGCCCTGCATGACACCTGCGGTTTCCTGCAGCAACGGCTGGCGGCCGACAGGCACGGCTGAGCCCCGCGCCTGGCGTCGCTGGCTGGCGCTGGTGCTGCTGCTGGCCGCGGGCACGGCCGGCGCCGGCCAGGTGCCGACACCAGAACTGCGCGCCCGGGTGCGTGCCGTCCTCGAACAGGCCGACAGCTTCGAGGACCGCTTCGATGCCCAGGTCTGGCTCACCGACATGGCCAGCCGCCTGGGCAACCAGGTCCCGGACCCGGCCACGCGCATCGAGATCCTCAAGGCTGCGCACCGCGAGGCAAGCCGCGCCAGGCTGCCCCCGGAAATGGTGCTGGCCGTGATCGATGTCGAAAGCGCCTTCAATCCCTACGCCGTGTCCTCGGCCGGGGCCCAGGGCCTGATGCAGGTCATGCCCTTCTGGCGCAAGGAACTCGGGCACCGGCGCCTGGTGGACATCGGCGACAACCTGCTCATGGGCTGCACCATCCTCAGGTACTACTACGACATGGAAAAGGGCGACTGGAACCGCGCACTCGCGCGCTACAACGGCAGCCTCGGCCGGCCCGACTACCCGCAGAAGGTCCTCGATCGCCTCAGCCGGCGCTGGTTCCAGCAATAGCGCCGCCCGGGCCGCGATACCACAGGCATGCGGGTTGCGCACACCGCATGCAGGGTGTTAGCGTGCCACCTGGGGTTCGCGGTGCAGCAGAATTCGCGGCGACACCAGTACTGCAGGCCACGTGCCTGTACACGTGATCGGCAAAAAAATGCCGCGAGGGGGAGAAACCTATGAACGAGCGCTTCAGGCTGGCGGGGCTTCTGGCCTCCCTGTTGCTGGCAACTCCTGGCCTGGCCCAGCAGAGCTTGCCATTTCCAGCGCAACCATCCGGCAGTACCGCGGGGCCGACCATCGCCCAGTCGAAGTATTCGCCGGCACCGCCGGCGAACCACCTGCCGGCCAATGCACCGAATGTCCTGATCATCATGCTGGACGATGTCGGGCCGGCGCTGCCCAGCACCTACGGTGGCCCGATCCGCACACCGACGCTGGACCGCATCGCCAGGAGTGGCATTTCCTACAACTCCTTCAATAATGCGGCGATGTGCTCGCCGACCCGCGCCTCGCTGCTCACCGGCCGCAATCATCATCGCAGCGGCTTCGGGCAGATCGCCGAACTCGCCAACGACTGGGACGGCTACACCGGCCATTGGCCAGCAACGACGGCCTCCGTCGCCAAGGTGCTGGGGTACTACGGCTACAACACGGCGGCTTTCGGCAAGTGGCACAACACGCCCGCCGAACAGACCACGAGCCAGGGGCCGTATGACCGCTGGCCAACGGGGCGCCTGGTCGGTTTCGACTACTTCTATGGCTTCCTTGCCGGCGAATCTTCCCAGTGGGAACCTGCGATCGTGGAGAACACGGTGCGCCTGCCCGCGCCACACCGTGAGGGCTACCACTTCACCGAGGACATGACCGACAAGGCCGTGACCTGGCTGCGCCGCCAGCACGCCATCGCCCCGGACCAGCCGTTCTTCATGTATTGGGCGCCAGGTGCCTCGCATGGCCCGCATCACATCTTCAGGGAATGGGCCGACCGGTACAAAGGCCGCTTCGACCAGGGCTGGGATGAATTGCGCAAGGAAATCTTTGCGCGCCAGAAGAAGCTCGGCTGGATCCCCGCCGACACCAGGCTCACGGCCCGTCCGGCCACGCTGGCAGCCTGGGACAGCGTCCCGCCGGATGAGAAGGCCTTCCAGACCCGGCTGATGGAAGTCTTCGCCGGCTATACCGAGCATGCCGACACGCAGGCCGGCCGGCTCATCGACGAACTCGAGCGGCTGGGCCTGCGCGACAACACGCTGATCTTCTACGTCTGGGGCGACAACGGTTCCAGCGCGGAGGGGCAGCTCGGCACCATCAGCGAGCTGCTGGCGCAAAACGGCATCCGTTCCGAGATCAAGGATCACCTGCGGGCGCTCGAGGACCTCGGCGGCCTGGACGCCCTCGGCAGCAACAAGACCGACAACATGTACCACGCGGGCTGGGCATGGGCGGGATCCACGCCATTCCAGGGCACCAAGCTGAACGCCAGCCATTTTGGCGGAACCCGCACGCCGCTTGCCGTGAGCTGGCCAAAGTCGATCAAGGCCGACAAGACGGTGCGGGCGCAGTTCCATCACGTCAACGACGTGGTGCCCACCATCTACGACGTGCTCGGCATCCAGGCGCCGCAGGAGGTCGACGGCGTGACCCAGCAGCCGCTGGACGGCATCAGCATGACCTATACCTTCAGCGATGCCAGGGCACCGGGACGCAAGGGCCCGCAGTACTTCGAGATCATGGGTGACCGCGGCATCTACGCCGATGGCTGGTTCGCTGCCGCATGGGGCCCACGCATCCCCTGGGTGCCCGGCCTGCCGCCGAGCATCGCCACCTGGAGCCCGGACAAGGATTCCTGGCTGCTCTATGACCTGAAGAAGGACTTCTCCCAGGCCACGGACGTCGCCGCAAGCCATCCGGACAAGGTCGCGGAAATGAAGCAACTGTTCGATCGGGAAGCACATGCCAATCATGTCTACCCGGTCGGCGGCGGACTCTGGTCGATCGTCTGGAGCCCGCAGTCAGCGCCGCAGAACCCTGCCACCGAGTTCCACTACACGCAGGACGTGGTGGGCGTTCCGGAATTCGCCGGGCCCAAGCTGGGGGCACGCAGCAATCTCGTGCAGATCGAGGCTGATCTCCAGCCCGGGTCCGCGGGGGTGCTCTACGCGCTCGGTGCCTTCTCGGGCGGCCTGGCGTTGTGGGTCGAGGACGGAAAGCTCGCCTACGAGTACAACCTGTTCGAGATCGAGCGCACGCGCATCGAAGCCAGGGATGCCCTGCCCACGGGAAAGGCCACCATCGAGGTCGAGACGCATATCGCGACGCCCAGGGGCGCGGCGGCGGTCACCATTCGTGTCAACGGCAAGGAAGTGGCGACGGGCACCGTGCCGCGCACCGCTGCGCTGGCATTCACGGCGAACGATGCCTTCGATGTCGGCACCGACAGCTACTCGCCGGTATCCGCTGCCTACTTCGACCGTGCCCCGTTTGCGTTCAACGGTCGCATCGGCCGGCTGGATATCAGGTACCTGCACTGAGGGCCGGGCATCGTCCTGCTAGCCGGTACGGAACCCGTCACCGGCTATCGGTCCGGTCACCGGTTCGCTGTCCACGCGCGTCACCTGCGCCGCCGGCGGGCCGCGCTGCAGCCAGCGGCCCAGTTCCGCGACGGCCGGCGCAGGACCCACGGCCAGTACTTCCACGCGCCCGTCGGCCAGGTTGATGGCATGGCCGCGCAGGCCGAGGCGCGCGGCCTCCCTGGCGGTGCTGGCGCGAAAGAACACACCCTGCACCTTTCCTGCGACGATGAATCGCAGCGCTGTGTCATCCGCTGTCATGGACCCGCCTGTCGTGGTAACGCCGTGAGCCGCAGGAAAAGTCCGCGGCATGGCCGCTAGAATAGCCGGCCATGAACCTCGAAGTACTGGTCCTGTACTACTCGCGCCATGGCTCGGTCGCCGCGCTGGCCAGCCAGGTCGCCCGGGGCGTCAACGCAGTCCCCGGGGTGGCTGCGCGCCTGCGTACCGTCCCGCCGGTGACGGCGCAGGCGGGTGAACGCCTGCCAGCGATCCCGGCCAGTGGCCCGCCCTACGCCACGCTCAACGATCTCGGCGACTGCGCCGGCCTGCTGCTCGGCAGCCCGACCCGGTTTGGCGGTATGGCCGCAGCGCTCAAACACTTTCTCGACGGCAGCGGCACCGAATGGCTCAACGGCAGCCTGAGTGGCAAACCCGCTGGTGTCTTCACCTCGGGCAGCTCGATGCATGGCGGCCAGGAATCCACGCTGCTGTCCATGGCGCTGCCCCTCCTGCACCACGGCATGCTGCTGGTCGGCGTGCCCTACACCGAAGGCGCGGTGTCGGCCACGCGGGCTGGCGGCGGCCCTTACGGCGCCTCGCACCTGGCGCCGGAAGCGGCGCAGACCACGTTGAGCGAGGAAGAAGCGCGCATCGCCCTGCATCTCGGTCGCCGTGTCGCCGAGGTGGCGCTGCGCCTCACGCCTGCCCGCCCGCGGTGAGCGCCGCGCTCTCACGCCGGGCGGCGCTGGCCGGGCTGCTGCTGCTCGGGCTGATGATTGGTCTGCCGCCGCAGCCAGGTACCCTCCTCGCCATCCTGCCACTGGTTGCGCTGCTGCTGGCGGCCCGCTGGCCGACGCGGACCTGGGCCGTGGTCACCGCCAGCACCATGCTGGTCTACTTCAGCTACGGCGTGATGGAGATCCTCACCGATCCGCCCGGACGCAGGCGCGCCCTGCTCTTTTCACTGCTGACGGTCGGCATCTTCCTCGCCGCACTGGACTCGATCCGTCGCCGCTGACGGCTCACTCGCCTGCCTCAAGGACCGAGCGCACGAACGGAATGGTCAGTCGCCGCTGCGCCGCCAGTGCCGCGCGGTCCAGCCTGTCGAGCAGGCGGAACAGGCTGCCGGTGTCGCGCCCGACCCGCGCCAGCAGGTAGTCGGCGGTGTCGTCGGGAAGGCTGAAGCCCCGCCACTGCGCACGCCGCTGCAACGCCTGCCGGCAGTCCGCCTCGGCGAGCGGCTCGAGGCGAAACACCGCCCCGGCCGAGAACCGTGAGCGCAGGTCGGGCAGCTCGATGCCACTCGCCGCGGGCGGCGCGCCACCCGCCACCAGCAACCGGCCACCTCCAGCCATCAGTTGTTCGTACAGACGCAGCAGCGCCCGTTCCCAGGTGGGGTTCCCGGCCACCGCGGCGATGTCATCCAGCGCGACCAGGTGCAGCCCGCCCATACCATCGAGCAGCGTCGCGGGCATGCGCACCAGGTCGGCCAGCGGCAGCCAGGCCGTCGATGCGCCAGCCGCATGGGCCAGGGCCACAGTGGCCTGCAGCAGGTGGCTCTTGCCGGCAGCGTGCAGTCCCCAGATCCAGGCGGCGGGCGGGCGCTCGCCGGTAGCCATGCCGCGCAGGGTCGCGACGGCCAGTGCATTGGAGCCTGCATGAAAGCTGTCGAACACCGCGTGATCCGCCAGCCGGATGTCCAGCGCCAGTTGCCGCATGTCCTGCATGTCGCGGCTCAGGCAGCGCGCAGCGCCAGTGCCTTGCGGCTCCAGCGGATCACGTAGTGCAGGCCGCTGACCACGCTGGTGACGAGTACCGCGGCACCCGCCACGGTCACCAGCGGTTCCAGCGCCCAGCCCATGGCGCGCTGGAGCAGCACGGCGAGGATGAGCAGCAGCTGGGCAAGAGTGTTGAGCTTGCTGGCGCCGGAGGGCTCCGGCTGGACCGGGCCGACCAGGCTGTTGTAGAGCACGCCGCCGCTGACGATGACCAGGTCACGGCTCACAACCACGATAGCCAGCCAGGCCGGAATCAGTGCCTGCAGGGCGAGCGTGACGAACAGCGACACCAGCAGCAGCTTGTCCGCCAGTGGATCGAGCAGCCCGCCGAGGCGGCTCTGCCAATGGAAATGTTTGGCGAGGAAGCCGTCGAGCCCGTCGGAGATGCCGGCAATGGCCACCAGCACCAGGGCGATGCCGATGCGATCCTCGAGCAGCGACACCACGATGGGCAGCACGAGCAGCATCCGCAGGATGCAGATCAGGTTCGGGATGTCCGATGACCTGGGCATGCGCATGGCCGTGGCCTAGGGCTGGCCCGCCAGCCGGTAGTGGAACAACCCGTCGCCGGCGCCAGCCGCGGGGTCGGGCTCGAGGACGCGCCGGGTGGCGAGCTGCCGGGCAAGCTCCGCGGTATCGGACCGCAGCTGCAGGTCGAAGCTCAGGTATTCGCCGCGGATGTCGGCCACGGCGACCGACTGCACGACGCCCAGGCCGGCCAGGTAGGTGAGCAGGCCCCCGTACTGGTCGAAGGTCTGGACCCCGCTCACCGCCAGCCTGACGCTGCCCTGCCCGGCCGGTGCCACCGCAACATCTGCCGCCAGGCGCTCGGCCAGCCCACCCGGGCCATCGGTGATGCCTCCACGCCAGTCCGCACGCTGGGCGCCCGCCAGCAGCGTCCAGCGCACGTCGGCCGGGCCCTGGGCGAACAGCCTGGCGCGGCCCACGAGGATGACGTCGGCCTGGTAACGTACCGAAGCACGGCGAATCACATCGGTGAACTCGCCCCACACATCCCCGACGCCCGGCGCCTCGAGCTCCTGCGAGTCACGCAGCGGCAGCAGCAGCGGCACGCCGCGGCCGGCTGCGGCCTCGAGCAACTGCTCGCGCAGCGCAACGGCCACGCCGGTCCCGCCACTTCCCGGGACGATGTCGCGATCCCCGGCGCCGTTGTCGTAGGCCAGCCAGACCAGCGTGCCCGGCCGATCCTCGGCCCAGGCCGGCAGGTTTGCGGCAGCAAGGCCGCGACGTATCGCCGCCGGATCGAACTGCACCCAGAGGTTGCCGGCCGGGTCACGTCGGTATTGCTGGACCAGGGCGCCCGGATCACCGAAGGTCGCAATCACCGCGGGTTCGGCTGCCGCCTGCCGGCCGGAGGCCTTCACCAGCACCTGGCGCAGCGCCACGGCGAAGGCCGCCGCATTTCCCGTCGTCGAAGCCGTGCTGGCGGGTACCGATGCCGCAAAAAGATCAGTAACCCGCGCGGCCATGGCCATCGCCGGCAGGCCAGCGAGCGCCAGGAGCAACAACAGCAGTACGATCCTTGCCTGGCTCCCGGAAATGTGGATCATGCGCCCGCTCCCATGCCTGCTCTATTATAGACACGGTCGGCAGCAACACCCCCCAACTCCAGCCGGCGCCCGCGCTGTCACAGGACCCCCATGAGCCCCGATCCATCCCTGACCTACAAGGACGCCGGCGTCGACATCGATGCCGGTGACGCGCTGGTCGAGCGCATCAAGCCGCTGGCGCGCCGCACCGCACGCCCCGGCCTGCTCGGCGGCATCGGTGGCTTCGGCGGCCTCTTCGAGATCGACACCGGCCGCTTCCCCCGTCCGGTGCTGGTGGCCGGCACCGACGGCGTGGGCACCAAGCTGCGCCTGGCCCTCGACCTCGGCAAGCTCGACACCATCGGCATCGACCTGGTGGCCATGTGCGTGAACGATGTCGTGGTGCAGGGCGCCGAGCCGCTGTTCTTCCTCGATTACTACGCCACCGGCCAGCTCTCCCTCGACCAGGCGGAGGCCGTGATCCGCGGCATCGCCGCCGGCTGCGAACAGAGCGGCTGCGCCCTGCTCGGCGGCGAAACCGCGGAAATGCCGGGCATGTACGCCCCGGGGGACATCGACCTCGCCGGCTTCGCGGTGGGCATCGTCAACCGCGACCGCATCATCGACGGCAGCCGCATTGCGCCGGGCGATGTGGTCCTGGGACTCGCCTCCTCGGGGCCGCATTCCAACGGCTACTCGCTGGTCCGCCGCATCCTCGCCCTGGATCCGGCCGCAGCGGGGCGCCCCTGGGAAGGCAGCACCAGCCTCGCGCAGCACTTGCTGACCCCCACCCGCCTCTATGTACGCAGCCTGCTCAAGCTCATCGCTGCCTGCGAGGTCAGGGGCCTCGCGCACATCACTGGCGGCGGGCTGCCGGGCAATCTCGCACGCGTCCTGCCCGCCAGCGTCGATGCGCGCATCCGCAGCTCGTCCTGGCGCCGGCCGGCGGTATTCGACTGGCTGCAGAAGACCGGCCGGATCGCCGATGCCGAGATGCTGCGTACCTTCAACTGCGGCATCGGCATGACCGTGGTGCTCGCCAGTGCGGATGTCGAGCTGGCGCTGGCGCTGCTCGGCGATGCCGGCGAAACGGCGCAGGTCATCGGCAGCATCGAACCGGGCACGGGCCAGGTGCGCATCGATCCATGAGCGCAACCCGGCGCCCGCCGCTGCGCGTCGCGGTGCTCGTCTCAGGCAGCGGCTCGAACCTGCAGGCCATCATCGACGCCAGCCGCAGCGGCACGCTCGACGCGCGCGTCGTCGGCGTGATCAGCGACCGCCCCGGGGTCCTGGCGCTGGATCGCGCACGCCAGGCCGGGATTCCCGGCATCACCGTGGATTACAGGGCCTGCGGGGACCGCGAGGCCTTTGGCGCCAGGCTGCAGGGCGAATTGCAGCGCCTGGATCCGCAGCTGGTGGTGCTGGCCGGCTTCATGCGCATCCTGCCCGCCGCGGTCGTCGACAGCCACCGCGACCGGATGCTCAACGTGCACCCCTCGCTGCTGCCGCTGTACCCGGGCCTGGATACCTACCGGCGCGCGCTCGAGGCCGGGGATGCCTGGCACGGCACGACCGTGCATTTCGTGATCCCGGAGCTCGATGCCGGGCCGGCTATCCTCCAGTACCGGGTGCGCATCCGCCCGGGCGAAACCGAGGACTCGCTGCGCCAGCGCGTACAGCGCGGCGAGCACCGGATCTACCCGCAGGCCATCCAGTGGCTGGCCGAAGGCCGGGTCGTCTGCCGTGACGGCGTCGTCTGGCGCGACGGGCAGCGGGCCAGTGGCCCGGAGATCATCGACGAGACAGGCTGAACCGGCGGCCTCAGGTGCGCGGCAGGGTGACGCCGCGCTGGCCCTGGTATTTGCCACCGCGATCCCGGTACGAGGTTTCGCAGACCTCATCCGACTCGAAGAAGATCATCTGCGCCACGCCCTCGTTGGCGTAGATGCGCGCTGGCAGCGGCGTGGTGTTGGAAAACTCCAGCGTCACGTGGCCTTCCCATTCCGGCTCCAGCGGCGTCACGTTGACGATGATGCCGCAGCGGGCATAGGTCGACTTGCCGAGGCACACGGTGAGGACATTGCGCGGGATGCGAAAGTATTCCACCGTGGCCGCAAGCGCAAAGGAGTTCGGCGGAATGATGCAGACATCGCCCTCCATGTCGACGAAGCTCGAGGGATCGAAAGCCTTGGGATCGACGATGGTGGAGTTGATGTTGGTGAAGATCTTGAAGTGCCGGCCACAGCGCACGTCGTAGCCATAGCTCGACGTGCCGTAGGAAATCACGCGCCGGCCGTCCTGCTCGCGCACCTGGCCGGCCGCGAACGGCTCGATCATGCCGCGCTCCTCCGCCATACGGCGGATCCAGCGGTCTGACTTGATGCTCACTGCTCGTCCCTGGTGGCGTTCTTGAAGAACTTATAGCTGCGCGGCAGTGGCCGGCGTGCGAGCCCGGCGGCCATCCGCAGGGCAATCTCGCGGTAGCGCCGGGCGACAGGCCCCTGCGGCTCCGCCACCAGCGGTGGCCGGCCGGCGTCCGTCTGCGCACGGATCGCGCTGTTGAGCGGCACCTTGCCGAGCAGCGGCACGCCACAGGCAGCCGCCAGCTGCTCGCCTCCCCCGGTGCCGAACAGCGCGTCCTCGTGGCCGCAGCCGGGACAGATGAAGCTGCTCATGTTCTCGATGATGCCGAGCACCGGCGCGCCGACCTTCTCGAACATCCGCAGCCCGCGCATTGCGACCTCGGTGGCCAGCTGCTGCGGCGTGGTGACGATGACGACCCCGGCCAGCGGCACCTTCTGGCTCAAGGTCAGCTGTGCATCGCCGGTACCCGGTGGCAGGTCCACCAGCAGGTAGTCGAGGTCATGCCATGCGGTCTGGAAGGCCAGTTGCGATATCGCCTGCGTCACCATGGGTCCACGCCAGATCACGGGTGCGGCCTGGTCGACGAGGAACCCGATGGAGATCGCCTCCAGGCCATGGGCCACGAGGGGCTCGAAGGTCTTGCCATCGCGGCTCTCGGGCTTCTGCCCGGAGAGCCCCAGCATCAGCGGCTGGCTCGGCCCGTGCACGTCGGCATCGAGGATGCCGACGCGGGCACCCTCTGCCACCAGCGCCAGCGCCAGGTTCACGGCGGTGGTGGACTTGCCGACGCCGCCCTTGCCGGAGGCCACGGCGATGACGTTGCGCACGTTCGGCAGCGGGCTCAGCGTCCCCTGCGGCGCGTGGGCGACGATGGCCGCCTCGATGCTGACGGCCACCCGCGAGGCCTGGCAAGCACCGCGGACCGCCGCCTCGATGGCGCTGCCCAGGGCCTCACGCAACCCTGCCACCGGAAACCCGAGGATGACCCGGACCGCAGCGGCTCCGGCGCCTTCGGCCGCAACCTCGATCCTGGCGCCCAGGCCCTCGAGGTCGGCGTCCAGTCCGGCGACGGGAATGGCGGCAATGGCACGCTCGATGGCGTGTACGGGCAGGTCCGGCATGATTCGTGACGTTGTTAACAGTATGAGGGAGGCTCGACCGGCGACATTGTAGCGCAATGGCGCGGGTGCGCCCCGGCCACAGCCGGGACGCTGCCGGGGGCGGGAACGCAGCGGGCCTGTGGCATAATGCGGCAGGCGCGGCTTGACCCGGCGTATCCTCGTGACATAACCCGTGGCGGTGCGCGGCCGCGTGGTCGTGGTGTGCGTGGCAAGGGGGCGTTTCCCGGGGACATGAAGTTCATCAGCACATTGAAGGCGGAGCGCTCGATTGCGCAGCTGCTCGCCGAGCGCGACATGCAGGCGCCGGTGGCACGCAAGGCCATGGAAAGCCTGCGCAAGATCGGCGCCACCGCCATCCCGAAGCTCATCGAGGCCTTCGCCACTGCGGAGAAGGACCAGGTCCCGGCGCTGGTCCAGACCCTGGCATCACAGATCAACGACCGCACGCTCAAGGAAGTCGTCGCCGGCCTCACCCAGGGCAACGCCCGCTGCGTCTCCGGCACTGCCGCGGCGCTGGCTGCCGCCAGCGACTATGACCCCAACGGGCTGCTCGTCTACCTCGGTCGCGACGATATTTCCGTCTCGGCGCTGATCGACGTGCTGCGCACCATCCGCACGCGCCTCAATGCTCGCGAGCTGCTGCGCCGCGCCTACGACCTCGAGCCGCGCGAGAAGGCCGCCGTTTTCCGGATCATCGCTGAGATCGCCACTGCCGACCTGGTACCCGACCTGCTCAATCGCCTCGAGGGCAAGGACCCCTTGGTGCGCGTGCACATCATCGAGGTCCTCGCCCGCTTCAACACGCCGGAGGTGGCCAAGGCCCTCGAGGGGCAGCTGAAGGACAAGAACAAGGCGGTGCGCAAGGCTGCGCTGCAGGCGATCGAGAACATGCCTGGCGAACGCAACCTCGAGCTGCTCTGCGTGATGCTGCGGGATCCCGACATGGAGGCCCGCAGCAAGGCCATCGACCTCGTGGTCAAGGCACGTCACCCGGACACCATGAAGCACCTGATCGAGGTGCTGCGTGATGAATCCGAGGATGCGCGCCGCGCCGCTGTCGAGGTGCTCAACGGCATCGCCGACGTGGCCACCCTCAAGCACCTGCTGGCCGCCCTCGAGGACCAGGACTGGTGGGTCCGGTCACGTGCCTCGGATGCGCTCGCCAAGATCGGCGGGCCGAAGGTCATGGATGCGGTCCTGCAGCTGGTACGCGACCAGGACGAGAACATCCGCCGCGCCGCCATCGAGATCCTCAACCAGACCAGGGACCAGCGCGCCGTCGAGCACCTGATGGCGGCGACCCAGGACAAGGACTGGTGGGTACGCGAGCGCGCCGCCGACGCCCTGGCGGAAATCGGCAGCGCCAAGGCCCTCCCCGCGCTGGTGAAAATGCTGGGCGGCGACGTGCGCTCGGCCCCCGCGGCGGTACGCGCGCTGGGCCGGCTCGGCGACTCGAAGATCATGCCGACGCTGATGCCGCTGCTCGACCACGCCGACAAGGCGATCCGGCTCGAGGCCGTTGCCGCCGTCGCGCGCCTGGCCGACCACCAGAACGCCAGCACCGTGAAGTCCAGGCTGCAGCCCTTCATGGCCGGCGCCGACGAGACCATCGCCAAGGCGGCCGCCGAGGCCGTCGTGCGGCTGGAAAACCGCTTCTCGGCCACCGCGGTGGAGGCTGCCGAGAGGCAGGAGCGCAACGCCTCGCCCAACCGCACGCTGCTGGTGGAGCCGGCCGAGGTGGAACGCATCGTCCGCGAGGCCGAAAGCAACCAGAAGCTCGACATCAGCCTGCTCAACCAGGGCGACATGATCGAGAGCCGCTACCGCTACATCCAGAAGATCGGCAAGGGCGCCTTCGGCACCGTGGTCCTGGTGGAGGACACCGTGGTGGACGAGCGCCTCATCCTCAAGTTCCTGAACCCGAACGTCAGCCAGGACGAGGAAATGATGAAGCGCTTCGTCCACGAGCTGCGCTACTCACGCAAGATCACGCACAACAACGTGATCCGCATCTACGATTTCCTCAACCTCGGGGGGAACTACGCCATCTCCATGGAGTACTTCCCGTCCCACACCCTCGGCGCCGAGATCAGCGGCAAGAAGGCCCTGCCCTTCGAGAAGAGCCGGGGCTGGGCCATCGACATCGCCACCGGGATGTCGGTCGCGCACCAGGTCGGCATCGTGCACCGCGACCTGAAGCCCGCCAATATCCTCATCAACGACGAGGGCCTGCTGAAGATCGTCGACTTCGGCGTCGCCGCCGTGGCTTCCCACGCCGACACCCAGCTCACCAAGACGGGGTACGTCATCGGCTCGCCGAAGTACATGGCGCCGGAGCAGATCCTCGGCAAGAAGGTCGACCACCGCGCCGACATCTACAGCCTCGGCGTGATCATGTACGAGATGCTCGCCGGCGTGCCGCCCTACTCCAAGGGCGACCACATGTCCGTGATGTACCAGCACGTGCAGGGCCGCTGCAAACCCTGCGAGGAGATCAATCCGGAGATTCCCGCAACCCTGGCCGCCGTGGTGCGCAAGGCGATGGACGTGGACAAGATGAAGCGCTACGAGTCCATGGACGAACTGCGCCAGGCCGTGCAGGCCAGCTGAGCAGGAGCCCGCCGTGCCCCGCATCGACGCCTTCCTGAAGCTCGGCCTGGCCCAGGGCTGCTCCGACGTTCACCTCGCCGTCGGCGTGCCGCCCATGCTCCGGCTGCACGGTGACCTCATGCCCATCAAGTTCCGCGACCTCGGCGCCGCGGAACTCGAGAGCTACGTCGGCGAGATCCTCACTCCCGGCCAGAAGGAACGTTTCGGCTCCGGGCGCGACGTGGACTTTTCCTATGTCTCCGAGGATGGCGGGCGCTTCCGCGTCAACGTCTTCCGCAAGGAGACCGGCGTCGGCGCCACCTTCCGCTTCATCCCCGGTGATATCCCCAGGCTCGAGAAGCTGCAGCTGCCGAAGATCATCCAGAGGCTCTGCGACTACCACCAGGGCATGATCCTGGTCACCGGCTCGACCGGTACCGGCAAGTCGACGACGCTGGCGGCCATGATCGACCACCTCAACAGCACGCAGAACCTGAACATCATCAGCCTCGAGGATCCCATCGAGTTCGTTCACCGCAGCAAGCGCTCGCAGGTGGTGCAGCGCGAACTGGGCTCGCACCTGCCGAGCTTTGCCGAGGGCATCCGTGCCGCCCTGCGCCAGGACCCCGACGTCATCCTGGTGGGCGAGATGCGCGATGCCGAGACCATTTCCATGGCAATGACCGCGGCCGAGACCGGCCACCTGGTGCTCGGCACGCTGCACACCACCGGCGCGGTGAAGACCATCGACCGCGTCATCGATGCGCTCCCCGGCGAGATGCGCGAGCAGACCAAGAGCTTCCTGTCGCAGAGCCTGCTGGCCGTCATCAGCCAGGTGCTGGTCAAGACCCCGGACAACCGCGCGCGGCGCGCCATCGCCGAGATCATGATCATGAACCGCGCGATCGCCAAGCTCATCATGACCGACCAGACGCACCAGATACCCTCGCAGCTGCAGATGGGCCGCGACCAGGGCATGCAGCTCATGGACCAGGCGCTGCTCGATGCCATCCAGCGCAAGGAACTCGACCCCGACGACGCCTTCCGCTACGCGACCGACAAGGGCCTGTTCACGCGCTTCGTCACCGACACCAGCATGTTGCCGAAAGTCGATGTCCCAGCCTGACGCCAGCACAGCGCCCCGCCCCGCCGGGAACGCCATCGACGAGTTCCTCCGGGCCGTCGTGGGCAAGCGCGGCTCCGACCTGCATTTCGTGGCCGGCGAGCCGGCCCGCGTGCGCCTGTACGGCGACCTGCAGCCGCTCGCCAGCGAGGTACTGACCGCAGCACGCACCGAGGAGGTCCTGCTGCAGATCATGTCGGCGGCGGCCCGCGCGGACTTCGAGAAGCGCGACTCCACCGACTTCGCCTACGCGGTGGAAGGCGTGGCGCGATTCCGCGTCAACGTCTTCCGCCACCTGGGCGGCATGGGCGCCGTGTTCCGCAGCATTCCCTCGCAGGCCAAGACCCTCAAGGACCTGGACCTGCCGGCCGTCCTCAGCTCGCTCGCCCGCCAGCCGCAGGGCATGATCCTGGTGACAGGCAAGACCGGCTCGGGGAAGTCGACGACGCTCGCGGCCATCATCGACGAGATCAACAACCGCGAGACCGGGCACATCCTCACCATCGAGGACCCCATCGAGTTCGTCCACCAGCGCAAGAAGTGCCTGATCAGCCAGCGCGAGGTGGGCCAGCACACGCCGAGCTTCGCCGACGCGCTGAACTCGGCGCTGCGCGAGGATCCGGACGTGATCCTGGTCGGCGAAATGCGCGACCTCGAGACCATCAGCATCGCGGTGACCGCCGCGGAGATGGGCATCCTGATCATGGGCACCCTGCACACCAACGGCGCGGCCCAGACCGTGGACCGCATCGTTAACTCGTTCCCGACCGACAAGCAGTCCCACGTGCGCACCATGCTCTCCACCTCGCTGCGTGGCGTGATCTCCCAGCAGCTGGTGCCACGCAAGGGCGAGCCCGGCCTGGTGGCGGCCCTCGAGATCATGGTGAACACGCCGGCGGTGGCCAACCTCATCCGCCAGGGCAAGCTCGACCAGCTGGAGAACGCCATGCAGGGCGGCCGGGCCGCCGGCATGAAGACCATGGACAGTTCGCTGCGCGAACTCTTCGACCGCGGCCAGGTCACCGGCCGCGCCGCCTACGAAGCCGCACTCGACAAGAAGAAGTTCGAGGACGTGAAGGACTTCACCAGCTGAGCCGGCGTGGGCCACCCCCGCGCCTACACGCTGTCCGGCATCGCTGCTAGCATAGGCGCCCCTGTCCGCGAGCAGTTGCAGCCGACCCCCGCCGATGCCGACCGCCCCCAGAAAGATCCTGGTCACCAGCGCCCTGCCCTACGCCAACAACTCGATCCACATGGGGCACCTGGTGGAGTACATCCAGACCGACATCTGGGTGCGATTCCAGAAACTCCGCGGCAACCACTGTCTGTACGTCTGCGCCAGCGATGCCCATGGCACACCGATCATGCTCAAGGCACAGGAACTCGGGGTGACGCCCGAGGACCTGGTGGCGCGCTTCCGCAGCGAGCACCTGCGGGACTTCTCGCGCTTCCACATCGAGTTCGACAACTACCACAGCACGCACTCCGAGGAGAACCGCGTGCTGGTCGAGGGCATCTACGCGCGCCTGCGCGAGCGCGGCCTGCTAGCCTGGCGCAGCATCCGCCAGGCCTACGATGCCGAAGCGAAGATGTTCCTGCCGGACCGCTTCATCCGGGGCACCTGCCCGGTATGCGGCACGCCGGACCAGTACGGCGACAGCTGCGAGTCCTGTGGCGCCACCTACGCGCCCACCGACCTCATCGACCCACGCTCGGCGGTGACCGGCACGACACCGGTGCAACGCGACTCCGAGCACCTGTTCTTCAGCCTCGGCCGCTTCGAGTCCTCGCTGCGCAGCTGGACGGCCGCCGGGCACCTCGATCCCAGCGTGGCGCGCAAGCTCGAGGAGTGGTTCGCCGCCGGACTCAAGGACTGGGACATCTCGCGCGATGCGCCCTATTTCGGCTTCCGCATCCCCGGCACCACCGACAAGTATTTCTACGTCTGGCTCGACGCCCCGGTAGGCTACATGGCGAGCTTCCTGGACCTGTGTGAAAGGCGCAGGAATTCTCCAGAACCCATTGATTTCGATGAATTCTGGTCGGAAGGAAGCCCTGCGGAGCTGTACCACTTCATCGGCAAGGACATCGCCTACTTCCACACCCTGTTCTGGCCGGCCGTCCTCGAGGGCAGCGGCTATCGCAAGCCGAGCGGTGTCTTCGTGCACGGTTTCCTCACGGTCAATGGCCAGAAGATGTCGAAGTCGCGGGGCACCTTCATCCCGGCCGCCACCTATCTCGACCACCTGCAGCCCGAGTACCTGCGCTACTACTACGCCTGCAAGCTCGGGCCGGGCACCGACGACATCGACCTCAACCTCGATGATTTCGTGGCCCGGGTGAATGCGGACCTGGTGGGCAAGTTCGCCAACATCGCCAGCCGCTGCGCCGGCTTCATCAGCCGCCTGTCAGGCGGCCGGCTGGGGCCGGCGCTGGGCAATCCGGCCCTGTTCCAGGAGTTCGCCGCCGCCGCCCCGCTCATCGCCCGCCACTACGAGGCACGCGAATTCAGCCGCGCGCTGCGCGAGGTCATGGCGCTCGCGGACCGGGCCAACCAGTACATCGACGAGCGCAAGCCCTGGGCGCTGGCGAAGGACCCGGCACGGGCCGCCGAGGTGCAGGCCGTATGCACCGATGGCATCAACCTGTTCCGCCTGCTGATGCTCTACCTCAAGCCGGTGCTGCCAGCCATCGCCCAGCGCGCCGAGGCTTTCCTCGGCGCGGGTCCGCTGCGCTGGGAGCAGCATGACCGGCCGCTGCTCGACCACGGTATCGGCGACTATGAACCGCTGGTGACGCGCGTCGACCCCGCCGCCGTGGCGAACCTGATCGCCGCAACCCGGGCGGCAGCAGCACCACCCGCGCCCGCAGCGGCCAGCACGCCGGAGGAGAAGCCCGTGACCATCGACATCGACACCTTTCTCAAGGCGGACCTGCGCGTCGCCACCGTCCTGTCGGCGGAGGCGGTCGAGGGTGCCGACAGCCTGCTGCGCGTCACCGTGGACATCGGCAGCGAACAACGGGTGGTGCTCGCCGGCATCCGCCGTGCCTACGACCCGGCAACGCTGGTCGGCCGCCAGGTGATCCTGGTGGCGAACCTCAAGCCCCGCAAGATGCGCTTCGGGACCTCGGAGGGCATGTTGCTGGCCGCCGGCGACGATGCGGGCATCTTCCTGGTCACGCCGGACAGTGGGGCAAAGGCCGGCATGCGCGTGCGCTGAGGCCGGGATGCACGACCTGCCCACGATCCTGATCGGCGTGGCCATGGTCAATGTGCTGGTGCTGCCCGCCTTCCCAGGCCTGCATGCGCAGGCTGCCAGCTGTGCCCCGGGACAGCCGTTGCCCCGTCTGGCGCTGCTGCTGCCGCTGGTGGTCGCGCCATCGACGGCGCTCGCCTGGCTACTCGACCAGCAGTTGCTGACGCCCCTGCAACTCCGCGAACTGCAGCCGCTCGCCATCATCGCCTGTTCAGCGCTCGCCGCACAGCTCAGCGGACGCCTCCACGACGCCTGGACCCACGCAGACGTCGTACTGCCACGCTCGCGCCTGACGTTCAATGCAGCTGCGGCCGGCCTGGCGCTCGGCGCCACGCTGGCGCCCGCCAGCCTGTCGGCGGCGATCGTGGCTGGGGGTGCCACCGGCGCGGCGCTGGGAGCGCTCGATCTCTGCTGCGCCGGCCTGCGTGAACGCCTCGAGAGCAGCGCGCTGCCCCTGGCCTGGCGCGGTGCCGGCATCATGCTGGTCACGGCCGGCATCCTGTCCCTCGGCCTCGGCGGCTTCGCCGGCCTCTGGCGCAGCTGAGGCCACCGGCCATGGCAGAGCCCTCCACCGCCGCGCCGCCCGCCGCATGGACCTACGATCCCCGGCCACGGCGCCCGGACTGGGGCCTGTACGCGCCGACACTCAAGCTGGCGTCGATGGGGCAGCCGATTCGCCAGGCGCCACTGCCCGCCGAAGCGGTGATCGCACTCGGGCATGCCCGCGGCAGCGCCAGGCCGCTGGTCGGCCCCGGTGACCTTGTGCGGACCGGGCAGCCGGTGGCCAGCGATACGGCCGCCGCCGTGCATGCCTCGATTACCGGCACGGTGGTCGCGGTCGAACCCCGGCCGGTGCCAGGCCAGGCGGCGATGCACTGCGTGGTGGTACGCCGCAGTGACCCCGAGCACTTCTGGCCGGGGCTGGCAGCGACGGATCCCGCCGGGCTGGCACCGGGGGAAATCGCCGCGCACATCGCCGCCGGCGGCATCGTCGGCCTGGGCGGCGCGCTGTTCCCCACCGCCGTGAAACTGCAGCCCGGCCGCGCCATCCGCGCGCTGGTCGTCAATGGAGCGGAGTGCGAACCCTGGATCAGCTGCGACGAGATGCTGCTGCGGGAACGTGCGGCCAGCGTCATCCGCGGTACGCGCATCATGATGCGCGCGCTCGGCACGCAGCGGGCGGTGATCGCCGTGGAAGCCGACATGCCGGAGGCGCGCGTGGCCCTGGCCGACCGCCTGCAGGCGGAGGCCGACGACCGCATCGGCATCGCCGTCGTCACCGCGAAGTACCCGGCGGGCGGCGAGCGCCAGCTGATCGAGCTGCTCACCGGCGAGCAGGTGCCCTCGGGCGGCCTGCCGCGTGACATCGGCTACGTCTGCCAGAACGCGGGTACGGCCGCGGCGGTCGCCGACCTGTTCGACACCGGCCGGCCGCTGATCTCGCGCATCGTTACCGTGACCGGCGGGGCCATCGGCGCGCCAGGTAACTTCGAAGTGCGCATCGGCACGCCGCTGGCGGAACTGGTCGCGGCGGCCGGTGGCTACCGCGTCCCTGCGCAGCGCCTGCTCATGGGTGGGCCGATGATGGGCATCGCGCTGGCCGACACCAGCCTGCCGGTCACGCGCGCGACCAACTGCCTGGTGGCGGCTGCGGCCGGCGAGCTGGCGCCACCGCAACCGGAAATGCCCTGCATCCGCTGCGGCGAGTGCGTGCAGGTATGCCCGGCAAGGCTGCTGCCCAACGAGCTGCTTGGTGCACTGGCGCGGGGCGATGCCGCGGCGCTGGCTGAGCTCGGCCTCGCCGACTGCATCGAGTGCGGCAGCTGCGACTACGTCTGTCCCAGCGCCATCGCACTGACCCCGCGCTTCGCCGCAGCCAGGACCACAGCCACCAGCGGGACCGGTCGATGACGCAACCCGCGGCGCCGGCACCGCACTGGCATGGCGCGGGCAGCGTCCCGGCGATGATGCGCCAGGTCCTCTACGCGCTGTTGCCCGCTACCGCGGCCCATGTGTTCTTCTACGGGCCAGGCCTGCTGGTCAACGCACTGGTGGCCACGCTCGCTGCGCTGGCGACCGAAGCGCTCGCCCTGCGCTGGCGCGGACAGCCCCAACGGCTGTTCCTGAGCGACGGCAGCGCCGTGGTGACCGCCGTGCTGCTGGCATTCTGCCTGCCGCCCCTCACGCCCTGGTGGGTGACGGCCACAGGCACCGTGTTTGCGGTCGGCGTCGCCAAGCACCTCTACGGCGGACTCGGCCTCAACGTCTTCAATCCGGCGATGGCCGGCTTCGCGCTGCTGCTGTTGTACTTCCCGGCCGAGATGACGGCCTGGCCGCCACCGCGGATCGGCGACCTCGACTACCGGACGCTGTCGATCGGGCAGACGCTCTTCTATGTTTTCAGCGGCAGGCTCCCGGACGGCCTGGTGCTGGATGCCGTCACCCGCGCCACGCCACTCGAGCTGGCGAAGGCCGGGCTCGCCCAGATGCACACCATGAGCGAGATCCGCGGCAATCCGATGTTCGGCGATTTCGGCGGTGCCGGCTGGGAGTGGGTCGGCAACTTCGTGACCCTCGGCGGTGGCTGGCTGCTGTACCGGGGCATCATCCGCTGGCAGATTCCGGCGGCCACGCTGGCGGGCATCCTGCTGCCGGCACTGCTGTTCTGGCTCGCTGATCCGGAGACGCATCCCTCGCCGCTGTTCCACCTCTGGACCGGTGGCACGCTCCTCGCCGCGTTCTTCATCGCCACCGACCCGGTGTCCTCGCCGGTGACCAGCCGCGGCCAGGTCATCTACGGCCTGGGCTGCGGGCTGTTGACCTTTGTCATCCGCGCCTGGGGCAGCTTCCCGGACGGTGTCGCCTTCGCCGTGCTGCTCATGAATGCCGCGGTGCCGGTGATCGACCGCCACACGCGCCCACGCATCTACGGCCGCTGACCAGGCCATGAACGACGCAGCGGCAACGCAGTGGCGAAGCACCCTGGCCTGGCTGGCCGTGGTAGCGGCCGGGGTCGCTGCGGCCGTGGCGCTGGCCGTGGTCGCGACCCGGGCGCGCATCGAGCGCAACCCGGCGGCGCGCGAGCTCGGCGTGCTGGCCACGCTGCTTCCCGCCGGCAGCTACGACAACCAGCCGGCCGGGGATCGCATCGACGTGACCGATGCGGCCCTGCTCGGCAGCGCCGAGCCACTGCCGGTCTACCGCGCCCGCATGGCAGGCCGACCGGTTGCCGCCATCCTGACCGTGGTGGCCCGCCAGGGCTACGTCGGCCCCATCCGGCTGCTGGTCTCGATTGGCATCGATGGCCAGGTGCTCGGCGTCAGGGCCGTGGCGCACCAGGAGACACCCGGGCTCGGCGACCGCATCGATGCCGCGAAGTCGAGCTGGATCGACGGCTTCACCGGGCGTTCGCTTGGCGACCCGGCTGCAGCGCGCTGGGCCCTGCGCCGCGACGGCGGCGACTTCGATGCCATCACCGGCGCCACGGTGACCAGCCGCGCGGTGGTGGATGCCGTGCGCCATGCAGCGGAGTATTTCGCCGCGCATCAGGCAGCACTCTTCGGGCAACCACCGGAGTGAGGCGCGGCATGCAGCGCAGGCAGGCTAGTATGCCGCGGCCCGGAGCAGCAGTCGCAACCACAGGATGCAACCGCGCATGACCACCGCGACGCCGCCACATGCCACCCGCGACGCTCTCCCCTGGTTCGGCATCTGCCCGTTGCTGGCCGGTGCCGATACGCTGGCCCACGGGCTGCTGCTCGGCGCCGTCAGCTGCATCGTGCTGCTCGGCATCCATCGGGTACCAGTACGCGGTGCCGCCAGCGGCGGCGCCGGCATCACCGGCCTGCTGCTCATCGGCGGCGGCATCGCCGTCATCCTGCACCTGGCCTGCGAAGCGCTGGCCCTGGAACTCGCGCTGGCCAGCGGCGGCCTGTTCGCGCTCGCGGCCCTGCATGGCCAGGTGGCCGGCGCCGCCGCGGGCGAAGCGCAGGGCGGCCAGGCAGGACCGGCCTGGCGCAACGCACTCGCCGGCGCCGCGGCGCTGGCGCTGGTCGGTGCCCTGCGCGAATGGCTCGGCCCGGCCGGGCTGCTGCCGGCCACGGCGTTTTTCCTGCTTGCTGCATGTGCTGCGGCCTGCCAATACAGACTCGCCCGCTAACAGCAGGCCAGTACCGAGTGTGATGCTGCTCGCAACCAGCGACCACAAACCGGACCCAAAGCAGCACAGTCCTCAAGAAGGCGTCACCACGGTCGATAGCTCCAAGGCAAAGCGTGGCTGTTTGCCGCGTACCCGCTGACGGCGGGTACGCGCTTTCCACTTTGGAGCCGGGTGGTGCCAGGGTTTACCGACAGGAGTTGTGAGGACAGGGCGCGAGCCAGATGGGCTCCGTGTCGCATGTTCACGGGCATCACCGGCCGCGTCCTTGCCGCAATTTGTTTGGTTTTTCTGCTGCTCATGGGTGGAAGCACCGTCCTTGTCGGCAACATGGTGCTGCGCGGATTCGCCGAGACTGAGCACGGTATCGTTGAGCAGGACTTTCTTCTGGCAGGTCAGACGTTGTACCAACTGCGGCCCTGGATGCAGGCCGTGGCGCACGAGCGGGCCACCTCCGACGATGCCTGGCAAGTCATTCGATCGTCAGGCACGGTCCGATCTGCCCATCAACCAGACCTTGGCCCAGTTCCAATACCGGGCGTCGATCTCAAGGCCTATCTTGACAGCACGGATCAAGTTGTACGCAGCGCCTCTGGCGCGCCCGCCACCGATACTGCCCTACCAGCCAATGCAATCGGCCGCCAGCTGCAAACCGACGATGGGCGGCTACTGAAAGCATTGCGTGCCAGCGACGATGTTGGCGGCCTGATGCAGACAGATGCCGGACTCATGAACTTAGTCAGCGCAAAGGCCCCGGACCCCAGGTACACCTCCCGGACCGCTGGCCTTCTGATTCTCGGCAAACGCCTCGACGCCCGGCGGCGTCATTCTTCCAATGTATCTGAACCAGTCCTGACGGGCTCCCTTGACCACACGACAGACAGCATCCTGATTCTGGACAATCAGGGTGTGATCGTGGCCGTGAACGGCACCTACGCCCGGCCATGCGGACTTCCCCGCTCTCAGATCATAGGTAGCGCTGCGCCCCGCACCGCGGTAACCGCCCGAGGTGATCCGCTTTTCGAAGCAATGATACGTACCGTCAAACTTGAACAACGAACCTGGCGTGGCATCCTGGAGAAAATCGCTATGGACGACCGGGTCCTTATCGAGGACACGACAGTGTCGTCGGTGCTATCCGCCAACGGCACTCCCAACGGCTACGTGGTCATCAAGCATGACGTCACTGCACAGAAGCAGCTGGAAGATCAGCTGGCACGGGCGCAGAAGCTCGAAGCGATCGGCCAGCTGGCCGCAGGTATCGCCCACGAAATCAATACCCCCACGCAGTACGTTAGCGACAATATCCATTTCGTCCGCGAGAGCTTCAGCGATCTCGACAGTCTGCTCGGCAGCGTGCAGCAGCTCGCGGACAGCCCCGGCCCGGCCGCCGCACAGGTCCGCCAGGCACTGGCTGGCGTTGATTTCGATTTCCTGCGCAAGGAGATTCCCAAGGCGCTCGAGCAGTCAGCCGATGGCTGCCAGCGTATCGCCACCATCGTCCGGGCCATGAAGGAGTTCTCTCACCCGGCTCGCGACAAGACACCCGTGGACCTCAATCACGCCATACAGAGCACCATTACCGTTGCTACAAATGAGTGGAAATACGTTGCAGAGATCGCCGCGGATCTCGATCCGGATCTACCGTATGTCAGCTGCGTTCCTGGCGAGATAAACCAGGTAATTCTGAATATGCTCGTCAATGCCGCACACGCCATTTCCGATGTCGTCGGCGACGGGGGCAAAGGCAAGGGCGTGATACGCGTCAGCACAAGGCGTGCCGGTGATTTCGCCGAAATCCGCATCCGCGATACCGGTACCGGTATCTCTCCGGAAGTGCGCCGGAAGATCTTCGACCCCTTTTTTACTACCAAGCCCGTCGGCCGCGGCACCGGCCAGGGCCTGGCCATCGCCCATGACGTGATCGTCAATAGGCACGGCGGCTCCATCGCCCTCGATTCCACACCAGGACAGGGATCCACCTTCATCCTCAGAATCCCGTTCACGGACAGCTTGGCAGGATACAACAGCGCGCCCATTGGCGCTGCTACCGGAGTCTGACTCCATGATCACCGCCCATCCGGAATCCGTACATCATTCGCACAAACCAGTTGCTCGTAGCCCGATTTCCTGGCTGCGTGATCTAACTCTGCGAACCAAAGTTGTCCTGCTTGTATCGCTGATGCTAATACCCATCGCGTTCTCCAGCACCATAGCCGTTCGTGACGGCTTCCGTTCTGTTTCCCAGACGAAGGCCGAGCACGCTGGTCTCGTTCTCCTGACCGCCCTGAATCAAGCGCTGTCCGAATTCTCCCAATATCGGGACCTGACCATCCTCGCTGCATCCGGCAATTCCGCCGCCATTGCGGCTCTGCCGAATCAATGGCAACGCATCGTCAATGCCACCCGACCACTTGACGAGCTCGCAATCAGGCTCCACGCCGATCGCGAGGTGCTTGCCAGTCTTGATGCCCTACACGACCGGATGCGTGATCTGGCGATTGCCCCACGAGCTGACACCACAGAACAAGCGTTGATCCAACACTTCTTGCTGATGAATGCCGGCTTTGCCTTTCGTGACGCGATTCTACACTCCGTGCCGCTGGCACGAGATCCCGACCCGACTGCTGCGGAACTGACAATGGCCGCGACTGTATTTACACCCTATGTCATTGACGGTATCGGCATCGCCTGCGCGATCCTGAGCAGCCGCATCGGATCTCCCGTACTCTCGAATTCTGACCGTGCTGCACTTCGCCGCTATACCGCTCGCGCCGTTCACAGTCACTCACAGGTGCTGCTAAACCTGCGGTACGCCACTACTCGAGATCCTGATCTGGCGCACCGACTCCAGGCGCTGATTCAGACTAGTGTCGCCACGACTAGTGCCTTCCTGTCGCACGTAAATGTCGCTGACGATCAACCCATGGCCACCCCCAAGGTACTGCGGGATGCCGGCCACGCCGCCAGCGCGGCCAACAGTCAGTTACAGGAAGCCATTCTCGGTGAATTCGACGCAATCATCGAGGCTCGTCTCGCTCATGCCAATGCTCAACTGTTATTCGTATCCGTTGTTCCATCACTTATTCTTGCCGCCGCACTTTTCTTCGCATGGCTGCTCACCAGCGGAATCCGTCAAAACTACCAGCGCGTCACCGATGCTCTGCAGGCCATGATACTCGGTGACTTTGACCGTGACGTACGCTGGCACTCCAACGAGGAATTCGGCGCCATTAGCCGTGCCCTGGAGAATGTCAGACAAACGTTTCTCATCACCCTGCAGACGATTGAACGACAACGCGCACAGCTGCAATCCGAAATCAAGGAACGACGCGAGGCCGAGCAGGCGGTCCTGCGGGTGGAGGCGAGTAGCCGCGATATTCTTCACACAATGCTCGATGGACTGATCGTCTGTGATGCCCTGGGAACGATCGTCGATTCCAATCCTGCCGCCGAGCAGATTTTCTGTTATGGCCGTGGCGAACTGGTCGGACGGCCTGTCCTGAACCTGGTCCGCAGCGAGCGGCGCGCGATTCTAGAGCCGTATATCAGCGGAGAGGAAGCTCCAGAGCACGACATCTGCAAAAGGATCATTCAAACAAAGGCGCAACGTCGCAGTGGTGAGATCTTCCCGATCGAACTCGTACTCAATCGGGTAACAACCGATATCGGCATGTTGTATTTCGCGATTGTGCGTGACCTTAGTGGGCAGCTTCAGATGGAACAGGAACTCCGTCGCATGGCCGCTGCGGTAGAGGCCGCCGCCGACGCCATCGCTATCTATTCGATTGACGGAAGGATCGCGTACGTCAATGCCGCCTGCGAGCGCATGACCGGCAAGCCGCGAACACGGATCATCGGTAATCTTCCGATGGTCCTTGGATTGGGCATGGATAATACGCAATTTGTTGAGGATCTGCGGCTCAAGATCGTTGCGGGAGAAGTCTGGACCGGGCTTATTCGACGGCGTTGCGCTAATGGTACAGTCGGCAAAGTCGATTGCAGTATAGCTCCATTGCGTGATCAGGATGGGGCGATATCACACGCCGTATGTGTAATGCGTGACGTCACTGCACAGAAGCAGCTGGAAGATCAGCTGGCACGGGCGCAGAAGCTCGAAGCGATCGGCCAGCTGGCCGCAGGTATCGCCCACGAAATCAATACCCCCACGCAGTACGTTAGCGACAATATCCATTTCGTCCGCGAGAGCTTCAGCGATCTCGACAGTCTGCTCGGCAGCGTGCAGCAGCTCGCGGACAGCCCCGGCCCGGCCGCCGCACAGGTCCGCCAGGCACTGGCTGGCGTTGATTTCGATTTCCTGCGCAAGGAGATTCCCAAGGCGCTCGAGCAGTCAGCCGATGGCTGCCAGCGTATCGCCACCATCGTCCGGGCCATGAAGGAGTTCTCTCACCCGGCTCGCGACAAGACACCCGTGGACCTCAATCACGCCATACAGAGCACCATTACCGTTGCTACAAATGAGTGGAAATACGTTGCAGAGATCGCCGCGGATCTCGATCCGGATCTACCGTATGTCAGCTGCGTTCCTGGCGAGATAAACCAGGTAATTCTGAATATGCTCGTCAATGCCGCACACGCCATTTCCGATGTCGTCGGCGACGGGGGCAAAGGCAAGGGCGTGATACGCGTCAGCACAAGGCGTGCCGGTGATTTCGCCGAAATCCGCATCCGCGATACCGGTACCGGTATCTCTCCGGAAGTGCGCCGGAAGATCTTCGACCCCTTTTTTACTACCAAGCCCGTCGGCCGCGGCACCGGCCAGGGCCTGGCCATCGCCCATGACGTGATCGTCAATAGGCACGGCGGCTCCATCGCCCTCGATTCCACACCAGGACAGGGATCCACCTTCATCCGACCTGCTCCCCGGTTTAGTACGGATTCCGGTTGGAGTCCGCGGTTAAAGATACTGCCTGCTCGAGCCGCTGGCGATACGCCGCGGCGAACTCCGCCGGGGTGATGTCGCCGAGCGAGCTGTGGG
>Ga0226835_1000084_pt1 | contig 194467 bp, 164 predicted proteins | sample LAC_MetaG_1_FD_163627 | JGI IMG/M metagenome (GOLD analysis project Ga0226835, IMG submission 163627) | Anaerobic ammonium oxidizing microbial communities from anammox membrane bioreactor (MBR) in UC Berkley, California, United States -... | ecosystem: Engineered > Bioreactor > Anaerobic >... | reverse complement strand
CCCTTTTGGTCTGCTGCTCCGCCTGATTGGTCACCGCGTAATCTACGATGTCCACGAGGACAACCTGCTCGCCATTCCACAGAAGGGTTCTCTGCCCCGGTGGATGCGGGTCATCGTTGCAAGAGCCGTCGCCGCCATGGAGGCAGTCGCAAGCCGCTTCCTCACCATTGTTATTGCGGAACGCGCCTATCGCGGGAGATTTCCCAGCGGTGTCGCCGTTCTCAATTATCCGTCCGCGCTATCTGGTCCAGGCCTGACAGAGGATGTGCAGGCCGTAGCAGCAAAGTCGGATCGACGGAAACTCCTTTATACGGGATGCCTGTCGGAAGATCGCGGTGCCCTGAACCATGTAAGGCTGCTTCGCCTGTTGCCGGACTACGAGCTGCATCTGGTAGGCAGATGTGATGCGGGTTTGCGCGACAAGATCCTGGCAGAAGCCGGTGAGTCGCGATCTCGCTTGCATTTGCGGGTTTCAGAGGAAGGCGTGCCATTTTCCGAAATTACAAAAGCGTACCTGGAGGGAGGGTGGCGCTGGGGCTTGGCCCTCTTTCCGGATACGCCGCATTATCGCGACAAGGAACTGACGAAGTTCTTCGAGTACATGTCGTTCAGGATTCCCATAATCTGCAGTGATTTTCCAGCCTGGCGACGGCTGATCGACGGCCGCTTTGGAATCGTGGTTGATGCTGACCGTCTTGAGATGGTGGCGGAGACGATACGCACTCAGGATGCCCGATTTCAGGAGTATCGTGAGCAGCCGATCGGCATCCCGGAAGAGTTCACCTGGGAGTCACAGCTTGACAGCCTGGAAAGGCTGTACTCCGATAACGAGTAACCGCGGAGCCGCAGGCGGTTCGAGGCAAGTCATGCTGCTGGTGCCGGGTGGCGGCCGGTGCGCAGTAACAAAAGGAGGCCGGAATAGGTCTGATGCTTCATGCCTATGGGGTTACCAGCATGTCGTATCATTCCGAAGCCTCAAGAAGATCCGTGAGGGCGTAGAACTCCTTTTGGTGCGTGGTCCGGTTGCGATTGGCCAAGGTGAGCGCTTTTGGCAGGAAATGCTCTGGCGTTTTCGATCGTTGCTGAATGGAGGTTCCCTGGTGCACTCGCAAGGTGACTTGGTCACCAAGATCGTTTTTTTACGGGGTACAGAAGGAATTGGAGAATTGAGGATGCGGGGCGGGATCGGCAGATTAAGGGCGTTGCATTGGGGCCAGTTGTCACAAATTGATTTGGACGTTGCGCAATGAGCATCTCTTTCGACGCCCTGAGCCAGAGCCTGGACCGGCTTGCCGCAATCCCGGACGAGGAGTGGCTCAAATCGCTGGATGACAGGAAGCGAAAGGAGCTCGAGTTTCACGATCGGGACCGTGATCGCCAACTTATCCAGACGCTGGATGGCGACACTTACGAAAAGTTTTATGGAAACAAGAAGTACTACCGTGCAACCGAGCTGTCCAAGGCATACGTCGACTCGTGGATAGCGCGTCATGCGCCAGGAAAGGTCTTCCTTGATTACGCGTGTGGCAACGGAGCCAACGCGATCAAGGCGGCGAAGGCAGGTGCGCGCCTCGCAATCGGCATTGATATCAGCTCGATATCCGTCCGCAATGCGCGCCAGGATGCCGAGGCGGCAGGGGTCGGCGATCGGTGCCGCTTTGTTCAGGCTGATGCCGAGAATACGCAACTCCCCGATGCCAGCATGGACGTCATTATCTGCAGCGGGATGCTGCACCACCTGGACCTCAGCTTCGCATTCCCCGAGTTGGCGAGGATCCTTGCAGCGGATGGCCGCCTCCTGGCGGTCGAGGCACTTGATTACAATCCGCTGATAAAGCTCTACCGGAACCTGACACCCGACATGAGAACGGAGTGGGAAAAAGCCCATATTCTCAGCCTCAAGGATGTCCGCTTTGCGCAGGAATTCTTCAGGTTGGGTGAAGTACGGTACTGGCACATCTTGAGCATTGCGGGTGGCAAGGTTCCGGCGCTGCTGCCGATGCTGAACGCAATCGATCGAGTAGTTACACGGATCCCGGGGATTCAGCTTCTGGCCTGGATCTTCACCTTCGAGCTCAGAAGCAAGGCGTAATCTCGCTGGGGTGAATCAGGAACTGGTTAGTGCCTCGCCTTCGAGGGTGTCGGCATATTGCTCATACACGACATCCGCCGAGTAACGTGCAGCAAACAGGGCCCGAGCATTTCGGGAACAGGTTGCTCTCCATCCCGCATCACCCGACCGCTCGCCAATCAGCTGCGCGAGATGCTGCGGATCACCGGCCCGGTAGATATCGCCGATCCCGTTGTCGGTCACCAGCCGTTCGGCCTCGCCGCCGAGACTGAGCAGCACGGGCAGGCCCATGCTCATGTACTCGAAGAGTTTGTTGGGCAGGCTCATGGTGGCGTTGGGCCTGTATGCCGCCAGCCCCAGCGTGGCGACAGTCGACAACCAGGCGAGTTCCTCGCTGCCAACCCAGCCGGTGAAGATGACGTTGTCCAGGCCGGCGCCCTGGCGGCGCCAGGCGGCTTCACGTTCGCCGCTGCCGCTGAACACGAACTGGACGTCGCTGCGGTCGGCGAGCAGGCGGGCGGCTTCGATGACGGTACCGAGGTCGATGTTGCCGACGAAAGTGCCGGAGAACCAGCAGATCCGCTTCCGGGGATCGACGCCAAGCTCGCGCAACCGATGCTCCACGGCAGGCGACGGCACGACCTGTCCGAGGTTCCCGGTATAGCCAAGCGGAATCACGTGGTCGCAGGCAGTGGCTGCACGGCCAGCGACCTGCAGTGCCCAGTCCAGGTACTGCCGGGAGATGGCGATGATGCCGGTGGCACCGCGCATGGCGCGGCGCGCGGCGCCATAGAGCGGCGCGAGTGCCAGGCGTGCCGCGGGCCTCGCCAGGCCGGGAACCCGGGTGAGTATTTCATCGGGCCAGAGGTCGCGGATATCGAGCAGTACCGGGATGTTCCTCGTTGACCCGTAAGCGACAGCGGCTTCGCTGAGTTCGATGGTCGGGTAGGAACACAGGATCAGGTCTGGGCGCTCGCGTGCCGGGGCAATGCGCGAGAACTCACGGGCGATCTGCCGGTGATTCCGGTAGCGCGCCAGAGAGACATTGCGGCGGTACAGGCAACCATGGAGAAACTGGAGTTCGAGGTTCTCCTGAACGACCTGCGAACTGCTCTGGTTCAGCCAATGCTTCTTGGAGAAATGATCAACCGTGGATACCCACCATGTGACCTTGTGTCCCCGTCCGGCAAGGAGGTCGGCCAGGGCGCCGCTGCGCCAGGGCCGCGACGTGCCGGAGAAGCCAGGCAGCGGCTCACCGACCGTGACAATCCAGAAGTTCACTGTTCCGCCGTCATCGGTGGCTGGCTTTGCTGGGGAAAAATCCGCAGGAGTTTGCACGGCGGATTATAGATAATGCGGCGTCACGTCGAAGGGGATCGCGTGGTGCCCGGCCGGGCCGCCATGATCCCGTCCGGCCCGGGGAGGAGGCGGTGATGCAGGGGCGACAGGGAGTTTGCAGGGGCGGCTGGCAGCTGTTGCCGCTGTTGCTGGTGCTGGTTCTTGCGGAGCTGGCGCATGCCGGGCCCTGGCTCGACCCGGGCGATACCGGCCTGCGCCACGACCTGCAGCTGCTTGCCGATACCGGCGTCATCGGCACGCCCGTGACGGTCTGGCCGCTGTCCTGGGGTGACATCGCCGTACAGATCAACGGCAGTAGCGAGGTGCCGGATGCCGCGGCCGGGGCGCTGGCCCGCGTTCGCTCCCGGCTGCGCGAGGAGGGGTTTGCGAGCGGGCTGCAGCTGGGCGTGGAGGCGAGCCTCGGGAGCAACGCGCGCCTGATCCGGGATTTCGAGGACCTGCCGCGCCAGGAGGGCGAGATCGCGGCGCAGGCAGAGTGGACCGGCGATCGCACGGCGCTGCGCCTGGTGGCGCAGTATGTCGCGGACCCGGATGACGACCGCGAATGGCGTGCCGATGGCAGCTATGCCGGCCTGGTGCTCGGCAACTGGATGCTGGCCGCGGCCATGACGGACCGCTGGTGGGGGCCGGGCTGGCAGGGCAGCATGATCCTCTCCAGCAACGCGCGCCCCATTCCCGCCTTCACCATCGACCGCAATTCCACCACGCCATTCGAGTCGAAATGGCTGCGCTGGATCGGTCACTGGGACTTTACAGCGCTCTGGGGCTTCCTCGAGGACAGCCGTGACGTGCCCGATGCCCGCTACTTCGGCATGCGGTTCACCGCCCGGCCGGCCACCTGGCTGGAGCTGGGGCTGTCGCGTACTGCCATGTGGGGCGGTCGCGGCCGCCCGGACGGCTTCGATACCTTCCTGGATCTCCTGCTCGGCAAGGACAACGCCGGTGACAACGTTGCCGCAGCGGACGAGCCGGGCAACCAGCTCGGCGGCTATGATCTGCGGCTCACCGGCGCGGGGCTGGGAATCCCGGTCGCCCTGTACACGCAGCGCATCGGCGAGGACGAGCAGGACCTGCGCCCCTCGCTGTTCCTGACGCAGGCGGGCATCGAGACCTGGGGGCGCCTGGGCACGGTCGGTGACTACCGGCTGTACCTCGAGGTCTCCGACACGCTCTGTGGCGGCAACATCACCGGCGACGGCACGCCCGATTGTGCCTACGAACATTACATTTACCGCACCGGTATGCGTTACCGCGGCCGCGCCATTGGCCACAGCTTCGACAACGATGCCGAAGTCTGGACGCTTGGTGCGCTGCTCAACACCGATGCCGGCAATGCCTGGATCGCCAGTGTCGCCGCCGGTGATCTGAACCGAGAGGGTCTCGAAAGCAGCACCAACACGGTTGCCTCGGTGAAGACCCGCTACCGCAGCGCGAGCCTCGTGCATCGCCATCGGCTGGCGATCGGCGAGCTGCAGGCGGCGGTGGGTTTCGAGGGCTTCGACAACCGCGTGACCGGCGAAACCGATGATGAGTGGCGTATCAGCCTGACCTGGCGCCAGCGCCTCTAGGCAGCCCCGGACCGTGTCCGGGCCGGATGCGGTGCGCTTGGGCGTCGCTGCCAGGCCAGGTCTTCGATCTGCGTGCAGCTGGGCTGGTAGCCGTTCACCACATTGAGCAGCAGGCGCTGGATGCTCTCGCAGTCGCCGTTGCCCGTGGCAATGACCAGCAGCTCCAGCGCTTCCTGCACCTGGGGCCAGGGCAGGTTCTGCTCGCGGGCGCGCAGGATCTTCGGGTGCGCGGTGGCACCGGCGATGTCGCCGATCAGCAGCTCCTCGTAGAGCTTCTCGCCGGGGCGCAGCCCGGTGAATTCGATGGCGATATCGCCCTGCGGGTTGCCCGCACTGCGGACCGTGAGGCCCATGAGCTGGATCATCCGCTGCGCCAGGTCCGCGATCCGCACCGGCTCGCCCATGTCGAGCACGAACACATCCCCGCCCTCGCCCATTGAGCCGGCCTGCAGCACGAGCTGCGCGGCCTCCGGGATGGTCATGAAGTAGCGGATCACTTCCTGGTGGGTGACCGTCACCGGCCCGCCGCGCTGAATCTGCTCGCGGAACAGCGGCACCACGGAGCCCGAGGACTCCAGCACGTTGCCGAAGCGGACCATGCAGAACCGGGTGGCTCCGCCGCGCATGGCCAGGCCCTGCAGCACCAGTTCGGCGAGCCGCTTGCTTGCACCCATGACGTTGGCCGGCCGCACGGCCTTGTCGGTGGAGATGAGTACGAAGGTTTCCACGCCGGCCTCGATGGCGGCCTCGGCGGTGTACCAGGTGCCGATGGCGTTGTTGCGCACGCCCTCGGCCATGTTGTACTCGACGATCGGCACATGCTTGTAGGCGGCAGCATGGTAGATGGTCTGGATGCCGAAGCCCTGCACCGCCTGGCGGACCAGGTTGCGCTGGAGCACGGAGCCGAGCAGCGGGACGAGTTCCACGTCGAGCCCGCGTTCGCGGAGCCGCTCGCGCAGCTCGCGCTCGATGCTGTAGAGCGCCAGCTCCGAGAGCTCGAGCAGCACCAGGCGCGTCGCGCCAAGTTCGATGATCTGCCGGCACAGCTCCGAGCCGATGGAGCCGCCGGCACCGGTGACCATGACGTTCCTGCCGCGTATGCAGGCGTCGAGCAGCTCATGGTCCGGGGCGACGGGGTCACGCCCCAGGATGTCGGCCACGCTCACGTCGCGCAGCTCGTCGAGCCGCGCCTTGCCGGTGATGAGGTCCCCGATGTCCGGCACGGTCTGGACCTGGACCGGGAGCGACTTGAGGCTCTCGAGGATCTGCCGGCGCCGGTGGCGGCTGGCCGATGGCATCGCGAGCAGCACCCGGCGGATCTGCTGGTCCGCCAGCAGGTCCACCAGCTCGGCCGGGCCGCTCACCCTGATGCCGGCCACCATGCGCCCCTGCAGCTTGGGGTCGTCATCCACGAACAGCACCGGGCGCAGTTCGTGGCTGTTCGCGGCGGCGGCCACCAGGCGCCGGCCGGCTTCGCCGGCGCCGTAGATGGCCACGGGCTCGCCCTTGCCATTGGAGCCCATGACGATTGCGCGCATCAGCACCCGCGCGCCGCCGAGCAGGAACGATGCAAAGGTCCAGAACACCAGGCCGATCGCGATGGCCGCCCGCGGGCCGCCGACGTCGAGCAGGAAGGCCGACAGGGCGATGGCCAGCGCAACGAGAGTCGTGCCGCGCAGCACCTGCGCGTGCATCTCCGAGCCGATGAAGCGGATGATGGCGTGATACAGGCGCTGTGCGCTCAGGACCGGAATGGTCAGTGCGGCACAGAGGCCGAAGAGGGCCAGTAGCCCATGGCTCGCCGGCCACAGGCGGTAACCGAGCACCAGCAGGGTCGCCGCGAGCGCCAGTACGGTCAGGACGACGTCACCACTGGCCACGATCGTGCGTTTGATACCGACCGGCGCCCGGACGAGCCGGGAGCGCAGCTTCCTGATCAAGATGGCACCCCTCCGTAGGCCAGTGTCAGTCGTCCCCTGTCATCCGGAGCGACTATACCGCAACGGCATCGCGCGACTGCACGACGCTGCTGGCGCCGGGTGGCGGATGCGGCACCAGCGCCTGGCGGCGCCGGGCGATCTCAACCAGCTCGGCCGGGGCCCCACGGGTCTCGAGGTCGCGTGACACGGCGGCCAGGGCCCGTTCGCGGGAAACGATGGCCAGCACCGTGAGTCCGATCAGCTTGAGATCGAGCGCGATGCTGGAATGCTGAATGCAGAACAGCCCGAGGCGGCTCTTCCAGGGGCGGATCAGCTGGTTGTAGCCGAGGTCGGGATCCGGGTGTCCGGCAAGGATCTCGCCCTCGTCGGCAAAGACGATGGAGGCGTAGTCGGTGATTCCCGGCTTCACGGCCAGCAGACCCTGCTCGGCGGCGGTGTAGAGCCGAGTCTCGCGTTCCACGTTCGGCCGCGGCCCGACCAGGCTCATGTCGCCGATGAGTACGTTCCACAGCTGCGTGACCTCGTCGAGCTTGTAGCGGCGGATGAAATGCCCGACCGGCGTGATCCGGCTGTCGGCGGCGGAGGTGGAATCGACACCGGTCCTGTCGGCGTTGATGCGCATGGAGCGCAGCTTGACCATGTGGAACAGGCGGCCATCGCGGCCAACCCGCGGCGCGATGTAGAACGGCGAATGCCGGTCCTGCCGCCAGACCAGGAACATGACCGGTAGCAGTACCGGCGAGGCCAGCAGCAGGCCGGCCAGCGCCACGCTGAAATCGAGTAGGCGTTTCATGGGCTGGTCCTGCGTTCGGGAAGGATGGCACGCGCGGCGTCGGCGACGCGCCGCGCGTCGGGATAGTAGGCGGCCTCCAGCGGCTTGCTGGTCGGGGCCGGCGCATCGGGCAGGGTGATGCGCCGTGGCGCTGCCTTCAGCGCCCTGGGGTCCAGCGCCTCGGTGACGCTGGCGATGACCTCCGCCGCCCAGCCGGCATTGCGCCAGCCCCCGTCGACCACGCACAGGCGGCCGGTGCGCGCCACCGAGGCGATGATTTCCCGGGGATCGAAGGGATTGAGGACGCGGACGTCGATCACCTCGGCATCGATGTCCGCGGCGGCAAGGAATGTGGCTGCCTGCTCGCAGAGCCAGGCCGCATAGCCGGCACCGACCAGCGTCAGGTCCCTGCCGGCGCGCACGACGCGCGGCCCCTCGGCGGCGAGCGGGCGCTCGACCACGGCCGGCAGCACGGCCCTGCGCTCGTAGAGCCAGCGGTCATCGATGTACATCACCGGGTCGTCGCAGAGCACGCTGGCGACCAGCAGGTCGCGGGCATCGGCAACGCTCGCCGGCATGACCACGCGCAGGCCGGGGACGTGGGCAAACCAGCTGTGGAGCGCCTGCGAGTGCTGCGCTCCCTGCTCGCCGCCGCGGTTGATGATGGCGCGGATGGTGACCGGCGCGGTGGCCTGGCCGCCCAGCATGTGGTGCCACTTCGCCGCCTGGTTGATGATCTGGTCCGCCGCCAGGACCATGAAGTCCATCCGCGGGTGGATGACGATCGGCCGGTAGCCGCAGAGCGCGGCGCCCACCGCCGCGCCGGTGCAGGCCAGCTCGGACACCGGCGTGTCGATGACGCGGTCCTTGCCGAAGAGCTTGTCGAGGTCGGTCATCGAATTGCCGACGTACCAGGGGCTCCAGAGCCCCTGGCCGATCGCGAACACATCGCGATGCCGGGAAAGCAGGTGCACGAAGCCCTCGCGGATGGCGTCGCCGTAGCCGATTTCCTGCCCGGCCGGCTGCGTCGGCGTGCTCATCGCGGGCCCGCGTAGACGAGGTCGAGCAGGGCGGAGGGCTCCGGGTACCCGGCGCGGCGCGCGAGGACGACGGCCTCGGCGACCTCGGCGGCCACCTCCTGGTCCAGCGCCGCGAGCCCGGCGGTGGTGGCGATGCCGGCGGCGACCAGCCCGTCCTGCAGGCGCCGGATCGGGCAGCGGCGCTTCCAGGCCTGGACATCCTCCATGCGCCGGTGCACGCCGACGTCGATGTCCTCGTTGGGCCCGACGTGGCCGCGGAAGCGGTAGGTCACGGCCTCGAGCAGGGCCGGGCCGGCACCGCGTCGGGCAGCGCCCACCAGTTCGTCGGCCGCCGCTTCCACCGCCAGCAGGTCGTTGCCGTCGACCGTCAGGCTGCCCATGCGGTGCGCCTCGGCATAGCGGCCGATGCGGTCACTCGGCTGGCGGTACTCGATGTCGAGGTGACTGGAGAACAGATTGTTCTCGCAGACGAACAGCACCGGCAGGCCGTATACCACCGCGAGGTTCATCGATTCGTGGAACACGCCCTCCTCGGTGGCGCCGTCGCCGAAGAAGGCCACCGCGATGCTGTCGCCGCCATCGAGCTTCGCGGCCAGCCCGGCGCCCACGGCAATGGGAATCGTGGCGCCGACGATGGGTACCGAGCCGTGGAAGCCGAAGTCGCGGCCGAACAGGTGCATGGAACCGCCCATGCCGCGCGACGTACCGACGGCCTTGCCGAGCACTTCGGCGATCAGACTCGACGGCGAGCCGCCCAGTGCCAGGAAATGCGAGTGCGAACGGTGGTTGCCGAACACGCGGTCGGTGGGCCGCAGGCGGGTGGCGACGCCGACGGCGACCGCCTCCTGGCCGATGCCGAGGTGGCAGGGGGTACGCGCCAGGCCGTCGACGACCAGGCGGCCGATCTGGTCCTCGGTGTGGCGGATGACCAGCATGCTGCGCAGCTGGCCGAGCAGGCGCGCGCCATCACTGGCGGCGACCGCCAGCGGTGCGGTGTACTGCGCCGGATCGGCCAGCCCGCCGAGCTCGGATTGCCAGGCCCGGTTGCCCATGCCTCAGGAACGGCCGTAGAAGCCGCGGATGCAGCCGACCACGTATTCGACGTCCGCGTCGCCGAGCGAGGTGTTCATGGGCAGCAGCAGCGCCCGGCGGTACAGCAGCTCGGTGCGCGGCAGGCGGTAGCCGCCGAGCCCGAGCCCCGGGTACTGGTGCACGGCCTTGCCGCCGAACTGGATGATGGTGCGCACCCCGCACTTTTCGAGGTGCTGCTTCAGCTCATCGCGGCGCTCGGCCTCGATCTCGTAGTTCTGGTAGACGTCGTGGTGGTCCGGGTCGGCGTCCGGGGCGGGCGGCAGCAGCAGTTCCGCGAGGTCGCGCAGGCCTTCGTCATACATGGCGGCGAGCCGGCGGCGGCGCTCGAGGTCCGCGGCGAAGGTCCTGAACTTCACGTTGAGGATGGCGGCCTGCAGGTTGTCGAGGCGGGAGTTCGTGCCCCAGCCGACCACCTCGCCCTGGCTGTCGCGGCCGTGGTCGCGCAGCAGGGCCAGGCGTTCGCCCATGGCATCGTCGTTGGTCACCACGCCGCCGCCATCGCCGAAGCAGCCCAGCAGCTTGGCGGGATAGAAGCTGTAGGTGCCGGCCGCGCCGAAGGTGCCGGCAAAGCGGCCGCGGAACCGTGATCCCAGCGCCTGGGCGGCGTCCTCGATGACCTTCAGTCCATGCTCACCGGCGATCGCCATGATCTCGTCCATGGCGGCGGTCCGGCCGTTGAGCTGCACCGGCATGATGGCGCGGGTGCGCGCGGTAATGGCGGCGCGCACGCCCGCCGGGTCGATCATGTGGTCATCGCGGCATTCGACCAGGACCGGCGTCGCGCCGGCGAGGTGGATCGATGCGGCGCTGGCGACATAGGTATGCGAGGGCACGATGACTTCGTCGCCACGGCCGATGCCGGCGGCCTGCAGGGCGATGATCAGGGCGTTGGTGCCGTCGGCCACGCCGAAGGCGTACTTGACGCCGAGGAACTCGCGCAGCCGCTTCTCGAAGTCGGCGAGGTCCTGCTGGAGGATATAGGCTCCGCGGCGCATGACATCGACGACCGCGGCCGTCAGCTCCTGCTCCTGGGCCTCGAACAGCGCGCGGTAGTTGAAGAAAGGAACCTGTCTCTGAACCATGGGGTGCTGGCTTCCTGCTCTGTGGGTCTCGTTGGTAGCGCGGCCCGGCGGTCAGCCGGGTATGGTCGCCTCGCAGTAGATGACCTTGTGGCGCCGGTCCGCCTGCCCTGGTGGCAGTTCCGCGAGGCTGCCGGCGATATCCTCCGGCTGCTGACCTGAGGCGAGTTCCGCCGGCATCGGCACCGGCTGGCCGAAGACCAGGCGTTTCAGCAGGCGCTTGCCGCGCATCGTCTTCGGCATCAGGCCGGAGGCGACCACCAGTCGTTTGACGGGGCGCAGGATCTTCTGGCGCAGCGAGACGCTGCCGACGTCGAGATGGCCCAGGCAGCGGACGGCGAAGCCCTCGCTGCCGAGTTCCCGGTGCAGTTCCGCCACGCCCAGGTAGCGATGGCTGTGCGGGCTCGGGTTGAAGTCAGCCAGGTCCTTGTTGGCGGTGGCGATCAGCAGCCGGCCGCCCGGCCGCAGCACCCGCCGGCACTCGCGGAAAAACGCCGCCGGGTCGGGCAGGTAGTAGAGCGCCTCGAAGATGAGGATGACGTCGCGCGAGCGGTCCGGGTACGGCATGTGCTGGGCGTCGAAGCGCTGCACCCGCACCCGGTCGCCGTAGTGGCGGCGTACGCGCTCCACCATCTGGCTGCTGAAGTCCCCGGCGTCGAGCTGGCGCGCCGCGCGGCCGAGGACGCCGAGCCCCGGCCCGGTGCCGCAGGCCAGCTCCACGACATCCTTCCCCTGGCAGTAGCCGACGGCCCAGAAATAGCGGTGGCAGAGCCGCTCCAGCTGCTCGGTGGAGATGGGTTCGCCGGCCATCTCGGTGACATCGGTGAAATCGCTGGACGAGCTGTCAGCAGGTGATACCACTGCCGGGTGGGACATGTCTCGAAGCTGGAAAATCGGAATCGACCCCGCAATATTACAGTGCAGGATGCAAAAGCACACTCGCTGGCCGCCGCGACGGCGCGTCAGCCGTCCTGGTTGCGCATGGCGCGAAACTCCGCAGCCAGCCGCCGCAGCTTCGCCAGGTAGGCTCGCGGGTCGTGGTCGCCGCAGCGCTGGCCGCGCACCAGGCGGAAGCCGCGGCGTGCGTAGGCATCGGCCACGCCCGGCCCGCAGAGATGGGCCAGCGTGGCAATGTCCTGCAGCTGTGCCGGCGAAGCGCGGCGGATGCGGTGGCGCGCGAGGATGGCGTTGACCTGGCGGTCGAGCCAGGCCGAGGTCATCTCCGTCGCATGGCTCGGCACCACCCGGAAGTACAGCCAGTTGAACCAGCAGCTGCGCGGGTCGTTCCAGGGGCCGTCCTCGACCACGCGGTGCCGGTGGATGCAGTAGCGGCGCGCCTGGGCGAAGTTGCCGTCGGTGATCTGGTACAGGCCGACGGCGCTGGAGGCGGGGCGGTAGACATCGAAGGGCGCATCCTGGCGCAGTGACAGCCGCCAGTAGGTGCGCACCACGGGGTTGCCCGAGGCCTCCGCCTGGGCCAGTGCCGCGAGGAACTCCGGCGGGATGGTTGCCGTTGAGTGCTGGATGAATATCCGGCCGTATGCCTTCCAGGTCTCCGCCGGCGTCTTGTGCAGGACACCGCTTACCGGGAAGAACAGCTCCGTGGGCTTGCGGATCACCTGGTAGGCGAGGTTGGCGAGCAGCGCCGCGGCCACCAGCGCCACGACCGCCACGGTGAACTGCAGTCCCGCCGGGAGCCGTCGCAGCTGCCGCCACCAGCGCCGCGGCGTCAGGGGCAGGGAGCGGCTGCGGGCGGGCCGCCTAGTAGTGCGGCGGGACTTCCGCGCGCGGGTCCGGCGGGCCACCGGTGCCGTCCATGGCGGCATCGAGCGCCGCCAGCTGCCGGGCGAGATCCTCGATGCGCGCGCGGGCCTGCTCCAGTTCCTGCTGCTGGCGGGCCAGCACGTCACTCAGCTCCTGGATGCTGCGCTCGAGGAACGCGCACTTGAACTCGAGGGTCTCGATGCGTGATGGATCGCTCATGCCCGGCAGCCGCCCGCGTCAGCCCCGCGCCCTGACGCGGGTGCCATCGGCGACGCGCTCGCCGGGCTGGAGGACCACTTCGTCGCCGGCGGCGAGGCCGCTGGTGACTTCCGCCTCCAGGCCGTTGGCGAGGCCGATGCCGACGTGGCGCAGCCGCGCCCGGCCGGCGTCGTTGACGAACACCGCCCAGCTGTCGCCGTCGCGGAACAGCGCCGCCTGGGGCAGCTTCATGGCCTTCGCCGCCGCGGCGAGGACGATGCGCGGCTCCACCCGGTAGCCGTGGCCGAGCCGGCGCCAGCGCTCGGGCGGATCGGTGAAGTCGATGATGACGTTGACCCGCTGCTCCTCGATGCCGAGCGCGGAGACCTTGGTGAAGCCGTAGGGCTCGACGCGCCGCACCCTGCCGGCCAGCGCGCCGTCGCCGCCCCAGGCCTCGATACGCACCGCCTGCCCTGGCCGGACCTTCACGGCCTCGGTGGAGAGCAGGTCGGTGACGATCTCCAGGTCGCTGGTGTCGCCGACCTCGAGCAGCGCCGCGCCCGAGCTGACTACGCCCTCGCTCTCCTTCAAAACCCGCAGCACGCTGCCGCTCACCGGCGAGAACACGTCGACGCAGTCGCAGTCGGCGCCGCGCCGCCGCTGGACCAGGCCGGGCGCCAGCAGCCTGGCCTGGGCCTGCGCCAGCTCGGACTCGCGGGTTCGCTGGCCGGCACGCGCTTCCTCGACTGCAGCCGCGGCGCTGCGCGCGCGGCGTTCGGCGGCATCCAGGTCGTTGGCCGAAATGCTGTGGCTGGCCGCCAGGCCGCGATAGCGCTGCAGTTCCGCGTTGGCGAAGTCGAGGTCGGCCAGGGTTCGGGCCACGGTGGCCACCGCCTGCTTCTGCGCGGCCTGCGCGGCCTGCACGCCGGCGCGAGCCTCGGCTTCGCTGCGCCGGTCGAGGAAGGCCGGGTCGCCCGGCTCGATGCGCGCCATCACCGTCTGCCGGGCCACCACCGCATCGCCCGCCTTGAGCGCGATGCGCTGCATCAGCCCGGGCAGGGGCGCGGAGACCACGTAGGCTTCCTTCACCCGGGTCTCGCCCTCGTCGCTGACCGTTTCCTCGATGGGCCCGAGCGTGACCCGGGCGAAATCCACTGCCACCGCCCGCGGCCAGGACAGCCAGAGGATGCCGAGCGCGGTGACGGCGGCGATCGGCAGCCACAGCATGAGGCGACGCTGGTCCGGCGTGGGCATCGGCTACTCCCGCGTCTTCAGCACGGCGATGAGGTCGAGCCGGTCCACGCGCCGGCGCACCAGCAGCGCCGAGGCCAGCGTGGCGCCGAGCCCGATCAGCATGGCGATGGCGTAGGTCGAGGCCTGGATGGCCAGCGGGATGCGGAACAGCTCGGTGGTGAAGGAGGAAACCATGATGCTCGCGATGACGTAACCCATGAGGCAGCCCAGCGGCAGGGCGACGAAGGTCAGCAGCCCCACCTCGCCCAGCAGGATGTAGGAGATCTCCGCCCGGGTGAAGCCGAGCACCCGCAGCGTCGCCAGCTCCCGCCCCCGCTCCGAGAGGGCGATGCGCGCGGAATTGTAGGTCACGCCGAAGGCCAGCGTGCAGGCGAAGACCACGAAAAAGGAGACGTAGATCAGCAGGGTTCGCGCCAGGGTGTCGTGGAAGGTGCGCACCGCCGCGTCCTTCAGGGTGATGAAGCTGATCCGCGGCGTTTCCTTGAGCTTGCGGAACAGCTCCAGCCGGCGGCTGGCATCGAGGCGCAGCTGCACGGCGGTGACGCTGTCCTGCTCGCGCATCAGGCGGTTGAGCGCGTCGATGTCGATGTAGGCCGGGCTGCCGATGTAGGTCTCGAAGGTGGCGACCACCGGGATCCGCAGCAGCGGCCGGCGGCCCTCCAGCACCTGCGCGCTGACCACGTCACCGACCTTCACCGCCAGCATCTCCGCCAGCATGGTGGAGATGACCAGCCCGCCCGGCGGCATGTCGAGCGCGTGGCCCGCGGCGTCGAAGACGTGCTGCAGTTCCTGGTGCGCGGGCACGCCCTGCAGGGCCTGGCGCTCCTCGCGCGGGCCGAAGCGCAGCCGCGCCGGCACCACCCGCAGCGGCTCGGCGGTGATTACGCCGTCGAGCCGGGCGAGCTCGCGCAGCACCTGGCGCGAGCGCGGCTCGGAGAAGCCCACCGTGACGTCCTGGCCCTGGGCCTGAAGGAAATACACATCGGCGATGCGGTCGATGGCGTCCATCCACATCATCGAGCTGACCAGCACCGCCACCGCCATGCCGATGCCGACGCTGGTGGTGAAGGAGCGCGCCGGCCAGCGGCCGATCTGCCGCAGCAGGATGCGGCTCGGCTGGTCCATGGCGCGGAACAGCCGCCAGCGCGCCAGTCCCGTGCGCCGGAACAGCGGCGGCGCCGGCGGCCGCATCGCCTCGGCCGGCGGCAGCATCGCGGCCTGGCGCACGGTGCCGAGCGCGCCGAGCAGGCCCGCCGCGAGGCTGGCGACGCTTGCCAGCACGAAGGGCCCGGCGCCCGGGGAATAGAGCAGGAAGGGGAAGCGATAGAACTCCGCGTACAGCCGGGTGTTGGTCAGCCCCAGCCACCAGCCCAGCGCGCAGCCGATCACGATGCCGACGACGCCGATGCCGAGCACCAGTTTCACGTAGTGCCAGGCGATCGCGCTGTTGGCGTAGCCGAAGGCCTTGAGCAACCCGATCTCGCTGCGCTCCACGGCGATCAGCCGTGACAGCACCATGTTGGTGAGGAACGCGGCCACCGCGAGGAACACCGTGGGCAGGATGCTCGCCAGCGACTTCAGCTGCTCGATCTCGTTCATCAGGAACCAGTTCGAGATCTGGTCCTTGCGGGCGATGGCGCCGACGCCGCCGTAGCGGGCGAGCAGCTGGTCCATGCGGGCGATGACGCCATCCGGGCTGGCGCCGTGCAGCAGCGTGAGCGAGACATCGTTGAAGGCGCCATCGAGGTCGTAGGCCGCCTGCATGGCCTTCTCGCCGAGCCAGATCACGCCGAAGCGGCGGTCGTCGGGCATCAGCGCGCCCGGGCCGATGGTGTAGACATACTCGGGCGAGAGCCCCAGGCCCACCACCGTCAGTTCCTGCCAGTGGCCGTTCATGATGGCGCGCAGGGTCGAGCCGGGCACCAGGCCGTGGGCCTCGGCGAAGGGCGCGGCCAGCACGCATTCGTTGCCGGCCACCGGCATGCGCCCGCGGGTCAGGGCGACGCGGTTGAGGGCGGTGGCAGCATCCGGCGGCAGCGATACCAGCTGGCCGATGACCGGCTCGTCGAAGCCGCGCAGGTCGAGCACCGCGCTGCGGACGACGCGGGTGCTGACCGACTCCACGCCCGGGATCAGGCGGATGCGCTCGGCCAGGTGCTCGGGAGCGCGCTCGACGCGGGCGAAGACCTGCGCGAAGCGGTAGCGGTCGTAGTAGGCCTCCGCCGTGTTGCCCAGCGCCTCGATGGAGGTCAGCGACATGCACATCAGGCCGACGCCCGAGGCCATGACCAGCGCGATGGCCAGCACCTGCGCGCGCAGCCGCCAGAGGTCGCGCAGCAGCTTGCGGTCCAGCGGCCGCAGGCGGCCGCCTACCACGACAGCTCCCGCGCCGCGAGCCGCCGTTCCGGGCGCTGCTCCTGCTGGATGTGGCCGTCGCCCATCACCAGCACCCGGTCGGCCATGCCGGCGATCACCGCGTTGTGGGTGATCAGCACGGTGGTGGTGCCGAGTTCGGCGTGGATGCGCTCGATGGCTTCCAGCACCAGCACGCCGGTGGCGCTGTCGAGCGCGCCGGTGGGCTCGTCGCAGAGCAGGATGTCCGGCCGCTTGGCGATGGCGCGGGCGATCGCCACGCGCTGCTGCTCGCCGCCGGAGAGCTGGGCCGGGAAGTGGTCGAGGCGCGCGCCGAGGCCCACCAGTTCCAGCGCCGCCCGCGGCTGCATGGGGTGGGCCGCGATCTCGGTCACCAGGGCGACGTTCTCCAGCGCCGTCAGGCTCGGGATCAGGTTGTAGAACTGGAACACGAAGCCGACGTGGTTGCGCCGGTAGCGGGTCAGTTCGCGGTCGTCCATGGCGGTGAGCGCCTGGTCGCGGAACAGCGCGCTGCCGCTGGATGCCGTGTCGAGGCCGCCGAGGATGTTGAGCAGTGTCGACTTGCCGCTGCCCGAGGGGCCGAGCAGCACCACCAGCTCGCCGCTGGCCAGTTCCAGATCCACGCCGCGCAGTGCGTGCACCTCGACCTCGCCGCTGTGGTAGACCTTGGTGAGGCCGCTGGCGCGGATGGCAACGCTCATGGTGACACTGCGGGCCGGGAGGCTATGGCGGCAGGGTGCCGAGTATAGCCTTGCCCAGCTCGGCGTAGGCGCCATCGAAGTGGTGCCCGCCCGGCAGGCGTAGCGTGTGGATGCCGGGCCCGTGCAGCGCCGGGCAGAGCGTGTCGCCCTCGTCGGCGCCGTAGAGGCAGAGCAGGGGCAGGCCCTGCAGGCGCTGCGCTTCCGGGGCGAGTGGCAGGCCCTTGCCGCTGTCGCCCACCCAGTCGCTGAAGTGGAACTCGAACTCCGCGGCCTGGCCTGGTGCCAGCAGCGCGAGCAGCGCCACGCGCGCGCGTGTCGGCGCCGGCAGGCGGTTGAGCATCGGCAGCAGGGTGTTGGCGCCGAAGGAGTAACCGACGAGGATCACCCGGTCCCGGTGCCAGGTGGCGAGATAGTGATGGATGACACGGTCGAGGTCGTTCGCCGCGGACTCCGGCGTGCGCGCCTTCCAGAAGTAGCGCAGCGAATCCCAGCCGACCACCGGGATACCAGCCGCCGCCAGCACGTCGGCCAGCTCGCGGTCGAGCCCGGCCCAGCCACCGTCCCCGGAGAGCATGATCGCCAGCTCCGGCTGCGGCGCGCCGCGGGCGGCGACTTCCACCAGCGGCAGGCCGGCGACGCTGGCACCAGCAGGGGCGGCGCCGGTTGCCGCCGGCGCGGCCACGGGCGCCGGTGCCGGTGGCGGGCGGCTGAGCTCGTCATAGGCGGCGAGGAACTGCGCGAGGTAGTTCTTCTCCACGCTGAAGCCGTGGCCCACCTTCGGCAGCGCGACGAAGCGCGCGCCGGGGACCTGCGCGACGAACTCCCGCGTCACGCGGTAGTCGCTGACCTGGTCCTGCTCGCCGTGCAAGGCGATCCAGGGTTCCTTCAGTTGCGGTGCCGGCCGGAAGCGGTAGCCGCGCGGCTTCACGGGGTCGGAGTCGAGCCCCACGCCGTCGCCCCGGCACATGGGCCTGGCCCAGGGCAGCTCGACGCCGAAGCCGAGACTCAGCGCGCCGCGGAACGTGCCCTGCGGAGACTGCACCAGCGAGGTGTAGGCCAGTGTCGCCCCGGAGGAATAACCGACCAGCAGCGGCCTGGTGTAGGCCGGGAAGCGGTAGCGTTCCTCGATGGCATGCGCCAGTTCCTCGAGGTCGCCGGCCGTGTAGATGCACTGGTCGCTGGTGTCGCGCAGCGCCCCGCCCCAGCGGGGCACGTCGATGCCAGCCACCAGCGCGCCGCGTTCGGCCAGGTGGCCGGCCATCTCCAGCACGCCTTCACCCCAGCCGCCATCGCCGGACAGGAACAGCACCAGCTCGCGCGGCTGTCCCGGAGGCGCGTACAGCTGGATGCTGCCGAAGCGGCCGTACTCCAGCGCGGCCGTTGCCGCCAGGGCGCTGGTCGCGGTGAGCGCCAGCGCGACCAGCGTCGGCAGTATCGTGGCGGGTCTACGCATGCCTGTGGGTCTCCGTGGTCGTGCCCGGCGCCGGCTTGCCGACGGCGCCGCCGATGCCGCCCGAGATCAGCGTGGTGACGTCGAGCAGCACGCGGGGCAGTGCGATGCCACCCGGCGCGGCCAGGTAGCGCGGGCGCCATTGCGGCAGGAACTTCTCCTTGTACTGCCGCAGCCCCTCGAAGTTGTAGAAGTTCTCGCCGTAGCGGTAGACCAGCCGCCCGAGCCGGTGCCAGGGCGGTGCGAGGCGATGCTCCTCCAGCCCCGCCAGCGGCGCCATGCCGAGGCTGAACCACTGGAAGCCCTGCGCCCTGCACCAGAGCATGATCTCCACGAACAGGTAGTCCATGATGCCGCGTGGCGCGGCCTGCGAATGGCGCATGAGGTCCACCGACACTTCGAGGCCGTGCGCGCCCGGCCAGAGGTTGGCGAAGGCGACCAGCTCGCCACCGCTTTCCACCAGCGCGCAGGGGAAGCGGCACAGGTAGTCGGCGTCGAAGTAGCCGAGCGAGAAGCCCTTCTCCGCGGCGGACTTGGCCGCCAGCCAGTCGTCCGAGACCCGGCGCAGCGCCGGCAGCAGCGCCGGCACTTCCGCGGCGGCCGCGATCCGGAAGCGCGCGCCCTCGCGTTCCGCCTTGCGCCGCGCCTGGCGCAGGTGGGCGCGGGCGCTGCCCTCGATGGTGAACTCCTCGAGGCGCACGCGCGCCTCCTCGCCGAGCTTGCTGAGCGAGAGACCGGCGTCGATGTAGGCGGGCAGGTTGTCGCCCGCCACCTGGTAGAACACGCAGCGACCACCGCCGCGGTCGCAGAGCTCGCGGAACTGCCACACCAGCTCGCCGCGCTCCGCGCCGGCGGCCACCGGATCGCCCATGGCGATCCAGCTGTGGCCCGAGATGCCGTACATGATGAAGCCCTGGCCCGAGGCGCTGAACAGCAGGCTTTTGTCGCCCAGCAGGGCGAGGTTGCCGGTCGGGGATTCCACGGCCTGGAGCACTGCCGCCGCCCGCCCGATATCCGCTGCGCTGGCCGGCTGCGCGCTGCGGCGCGCGGGTTGCAGCAGCCGCCAGCTCGCGGCCACGCCCAGGCCGAGCACCGCGACCAGGCTGCCGCGGAGCATGCGCGGTGCGTTGGCGTCGAAGGCGAACTGCCACCACAGCTCGTTCTGGTAGGGCACCTCGCGCTGCGCGACCAGCCCGACCCATATCGAGGCGCCAATCGCCATGGCGACCGCGGCGAGCCAGCGCGGCTCCAGCGGCTCGACCAGCAGCGAAGCGCGCCGGTAGAACTGCCGGCGCGTGGCGTAGAGCGCCAGCAGGACCAGCAGCAGCATGGCGCTCTCCTCGTAGTCCAGGCCCTTGAGCAGCGAGGCGACGATGCCCGCGCCGAGCAGCCAGAGCATCAGGTGCCAGGCGGCATCCAGGCGGTAGTACAGGCCGCGCGCCAGCAGCAGCAATGCGACGCCGATGGCGCTGCCGGCGAGTTGCGAGATCTCCAGCACCGGCAGCGGCAGGAAGTCCTGCAGCAGCCGGATGCGCTCGGTCAGCGCCGGGGTGGCACCGGAGAACAGCAGCACCACGCCGGCGACGAAGGCCAGCGTCGCCATCGCCGGCGGCACCACGAAGTCCAGCGAGCGGCGCGTCCACTCCCAGGCGACGCGCATGCGCCGGCGCTGCCGCCAGGCCTCGAAGCCACAGAGCAGCGCGACGGCGAGCAGGAACGGCAGCACGAAGTAGATGACGCGGTAGGCGAGCAGGGCACCGAGCAGCGGGCCCGGGGCCGCCGCCGGCATCAGCAGCAGCAGCATCGACTCGAAAACGCCGAGGCCGCCGGGGACGGTGCTCACCGCGCCGGCCACCAGCGCCACCATGTAGAGGCCGGCGAAGCTGGCAAAGGAGGTCGCTGCCGCCGCGGGCAGGAGCGCGTAGAGCACGCCGCAGGCGAGCAGCAGGTCGGCCGCGGAGATGGCGATCTGCAGCAGCGTCGTCGGCCAGGATGGCAGCGGCAGCGACCAGCCGCCCAGCCGGAGCGGTTCGCGCCGCCAGGCCGTCAGCGCGACCCAGCCGGCGACCAGTGCCAGCACCAGTACGCCGAGCGCCTGCGCCAGCAGCGGCGCGGCATGCAGCAGCGAGGCGGCGTTGCCGGCGTCGATGATCAGCGAGAATCCGGTCAGCAGGCCGGCGCCGAGGTGGAAGCTGAGGGCGCAGAACACCACGATCCGGGTGATTTCCGCGGCGCCCAGCCCGGCCAGCGAGTACAGGCGGTAGCGTATGGCACCGGCGGAGAGGGTCACCATGCCGATGCTGTGGCCGAAGGCCCAGGCGATGAACGAGGTGGCGGCGGCGCGGCCGTAGGGCAGCCGGCAGCCGACCTCGCGCAGGGCCAGCAGGTCGTAGAGCGTCAGTACCGCGTAGCTGCCCGCGGCCAGCAGCAGGGCCAGCGCAATGGCGCCCCGGCCGATGCCGGCGCTGGCGGCGAGGATGTCCTGCAGCCGCAGTTCGCCGCTGAGCTGGTGGAGCGCGACGAGGGCGATGCCGAAGGCAAGCGCCATCGTCATGGCCGGCAGCATCCTGACCCAGCGTCGCGGCATGTCGGGCGCCATTATCGACCAATATCCGCGCCGGTGCCGTCGCCGTGGAGCAGGTAAAAAAAGGCCGGAAGCGTCACTTCCGGCCGAGGTCGGGACTGATGATGACTAAGGGTGGTTACCCGTTTCGCGACGATGGCTCCAGCGCGAGGAACAGCGTGTTGTCCCCGCGCCGGACCAGGATGGGGATGGGCTTGTCGGCCGGTGTCTTCGCCACCAGCTCCCTGAGCTGGCGGCTGTTCCTGATCTCGGTACCGCCGAGGCGCAGCAGCACGTCGCCGCGGCGGATGCCCGCGTCCGCGGCCGGGCCGTCGCCCACCGCGGTGACCACCACGCCGCCGGAATCGAGGCCGATCCGGGCGCGCTGCTCCGGGCTCAGGTCGGCGACCGCCACCCCGAGGCTGGCGTGGGACCTGTCGGCCGCGGTCGGCTGGTCGCTGTCGCCGCCGGCATCGGCCAGCTGCTCCACGCGGGCAGTCAGCAGCTTCTCCTTGCCGTTGCGGATGATCTTGAGCCTGGCGCTGCTGCCGATGGCGGTTTCGCCCACCAGCGGCGGCAGGTCGGAGGCCTCGCCGATGGCATGCCCGTCGTACTCGACGATGACGTCACCGGTCTGCAGGCCGGCGCGCGCCGCCGGGCTGTCCGGCTGCACCTGGGCCACCAGCGCGCCGCGCGGCTGGTCGAGGCCGAAGCTCGCCGCCAGTTCGCGGCTCATGCCCTGGATGCTGACGCCGAGCCAGCCGCGGGACACATGGCCGTTGGCGACCAGCTCGCGCTGCACGCGCAGCGCCACGTCGATCGGGATGGCGAAGGACAGGCCCTCGTAGCCGCCGGTGCGGCTGAAGATCTGCGAATTGATGCCCACCACCTGGCCCTGCAGGTTGAACAGCGGGCCACCGGAATTGCCCGGATTGACGGCGACGTCGGTCTGGATGAAGGGCACGTAGTTGTCGTCGGGCAGCGCGCGCCCCTTGGCGCTGACGATGCCGGCGGTGACGGTGTTCTCGAAGCCGAAGGGCGAGCCGATGGCGAGCACCCACTGGCCGACCTTGAGGTCACTGGCGTTGCCCATCACCACGGTGGGCAGGTTGCTGGCGTCGATCTTCAGCACCGCGACGTCGGTCTGCCTGTCCTTGCCGAGCACCTTCGCGGTGAACTCGCGCTTGTCGGTCAGCTTCACCGTCACCCGGTCGGCGTCATCGACCACATGGGCGTTGGTGAGGATCAGGCCGGAGGCGTCGATGATGAAGCCCGAGCCCTGGCCGACCACCGGCTGGCGGCGCGGCATCGGCATGCCGCGGAAGAAGAACGGCCCGAACTGCTGCAGCTCGTCGTCCGGGCCGCCCATGCCCGGCATGTCGCGCATGGCGGTCTTCACTTCCTGCTTGACGGTGATGTTGACCACCGCCGGGCCGTAGCGCTCGACGAGCGGGCTGAAGTCGGGCAGCCCCGCGGAGGAGATGGAGACCGGCGCCGCCGCCCCGGAGGAAGTCGCGGGCGGCTCGGGGGGGGTCGCGGCGTTGGCGGGGGAGTGCCATGCCGTGGGGAGGAAAGCAGCCGCACCAGCAACGATGGCAACGGCGGCGCCGGTAGTAACGAGAATCCTGGTCTTGCGGGCGATGGTCATTGCTGAACCTGCACGACAACGAACAACCGATGGCGGTACAAGTTAGCGGCTGACCCTTAAGACAGCCTTACACTTTCATGCTGCAGTGGAGCGCAACGAACCGCAGTGGAAAATGCCGGTGCAAAATGAAACAGGCCGGGGGGAGCCGGCCTGTTTCTCTACCCGTCTGTCTCTCGCTTCTCTCTGGAGGAGCCCGGTGCCCGTTCGGGGTCGCGCTGGATGCCTGACGCGCTATCCCTTGCAGTTACCGTTCCGAATCCATGATGTGCATGTTGCAGCGGTTGTCTTAAGAGACACTTAAGCGGCCGGCGGGGGGCGGAAAACGCACCGTGACCCGCAGCCCCGGCGCGCCGGGGTTGTCGCCCAACTCTATGTCTGCATGGTGGTTTTTGACGATGCTCTGGACGATGGCCAGGCCCAGCCCGGTGCCCGCCCCGCTGCCGCCGGCGAGGCGGAAGAAGCGGTCGAAGACCCGCTCGCGGTCCGCGGGCGGGATGCCCGGCCCGGAATCCGCGACCCGCAGGAACGGCGCGCCGGCGTCGTGGCCGACGCTGACGTCGATGCGGCCGCCCTCGGGCGTGTAGCGCAGCGCGTTGTCCACCAGGTTGCGCAGGAGCATGCGCAGCGCGTGCGGGTCGCCGCGCACGGTGGCGGGTTCGCTGGCGGCGATGCCGAGGTCCTGGCGGCGCGCGTCGGCGAGCGGCGCCAGCTGGCCGACGACATCACGCGCCAGCTCGTCCAGCGCCACGCTGCTGGTGGCGACAGTGGCTGCCTCGTGCCGCGCCAGGTTGAGCATCTGCTCCACCAGCCTGGCGGCACGGTCGATGCCCCCGCGCAGCTGCGCGAAGGCATTGCGTTTCTCGGCCTCGTCGCCGGCCTGCTCGGCGAGCTGCAGCTGCAGGCGCAGCGCCGTGAGCGGCGTGCGCAGCTCGTGGGCCGCGTCGGCGACGAAGGCCTGCTGCGCATCGAGCGCTGCGCGCAGACGCGCCAGCAGGTCGTTGAGCGCCACCACCAGCGGGCGGATCTCGTCGGGCAGCCCGGACTCGCCCAGCGGTTCCAGCGCCTCGGGCTGGCGCATGCGCACCGAGTCGGCGAGCCGGTCGAGCGGGCGCAGCTGCGCGCCGACGATGAGCCAGATGGCCGCGGCCAGCACCGGCAGCATCAGGCTCAGCGGCGCCAGCGTCTTCAGCGCCAGCGCGACCGCGCGCTGCTGGCGCACCGCCAGCGGCTGTGCCACCTGGATCACGTAGCCGCGGCTCGGCAGCGAATACACCCGCCACGTCACCTTGTTGACCTGCACGTCGGAGAGGCCCGGCCGCTGCAGGCCGGGCAGCTCGCGGTACAGCTCGGAGAAGTAGACGCGCACGCCGGTGATGTTCCAGACCTGCACCACGACGCTGTTGCGGGTCTCGGTGGCCGGCAGCTGCGGCGGCAGCGCGAACTCGAAGGACTGGTCGCGCAGCGACAGCGCGGTCTGCTGCAGCTGCTCGTCGAATACCTGGTCGAGTCCGTTGCGGGCGTTCTCGTACAGCGTGAAGGCGCTGGAGAGTCCCGCCGCGACCACCGCCGACAGCAGCCACAGCAGCAGCCGCGCACGGATGGTGGTCATGCAGCGGCGCGCACCCGATAGCCGACGCCGCGCACGTTCTGGATGTACTCCGCACCGAGCTTCTTGCGCAGGTTGTGGATGTGGACCTCCACCGCGTTGCTTTCCACTTCCTCGCCCCAGCCGTACAGGCGTTCCTCGAGCTGGGTGCGCGACAGAACCTGGCCGGGGCGCTCGAGCAGAGCCTCCAGCAGCGCGAACTCGCGATGCGAGAGGTTGACTGGCTCGCCATTGCGGGTGACCGCGTGGCTCGCCGGGTCGAGCGTGATGCCGAGATGCTCGACCAGGTTCTCGGCGCGGCCGGAGTGGCGCCGCTGCACGGCGCGCACCCGCGCGGCGAGTTCGTCGAAATCGAAGGGTTTGACGATGTAGTCGTCCGCGCCGGCATCCAGGCCGTGGATGCGGTCGTTGACCGAGTCGCGGGCGGTGAGGATCAGCACCGGCACCTTGCTCCCCGTGCCGCGCAGCCACTTGAGGACCTGCAGCCCGTCCAGCTTCGGCAGGCCGAGGTCGAGCAGCACGAGGTCGAAGCTCTCCGCGCCCAGCGCTGCCTTTGCCGCGGCGCCGTCCTGCACCCAGTCCACCGCCAGGCCCTGCTTGCGCAGCCCGAGGCGCACCGCCTCGCCGATCATGCCGTCGTCTTCGACCAGCAGCAGTCTCATGGATCCATGCCCAGGGAATTAAGGGGACAGTTTACTCAACTCCTCCTGCGGAGGCGCAGTTCGGCGACTGCCCCGAAGGAGTTGAGTAAACTGTCCCCTTAATTCATGCAAGCGGCACGCAACATCTTCGCCTATCCGCGGCCGAACCCGGCGCCGCCGGCGGCGCCGTTCCTGCCGATGTCGCGGGAGGAGATGGATGCGCTCGGCTGGGATGCCTGCGACATCGTGCTGGTGACCGGCGACGCCTACGTGGACCACCCGAGCTTCGGCATGGCGATCATCGGCCGCTTCCTCGAGGCCCACGGGTTCCGCGTCGGCATGATCTCCCAGCCGGACTGGCAGAGCGCCGCGGACTTCCGCCGGCTCGGCCGCCCGCGCCTGTTCTTCGGCATCACCGCGGGCAACATGGATTCGATGGTGAACCGCTACACGGCGGACCGGCGCATCCGCAGCGACGACGCCTACACGGCGGGCGGCGTCGGCGGCAGGCGGCCGGACCGCTCGGTGATCGTCTACGCGCAGCGCGCGCGCGAGGCGTTCGCGGAGGTGCCGATCGTGATCGGCGGCATCGAGGCCTCGCTGCGCCGCATCGCGCATTTCGACTACTGGTCGGAGAAGGTGCGCCGCTCGATCCTCATGGATGCGAAGGCGGACCTGCTGGTGTTCGGCAACGCGGAGCGCCAGCTGGCGGAGATCGCGCACCGCCTGGATGCGGGCGAGCCCGTCACGGCACTCACCGACATCCGCGGCACCGCCTTCGCGCGCCGCGATTTCCCCGCGGGCTGGGTGGAGATCGACTCCACCAGCATCGACGAGCCGGGTGCGCTCAACGCCCCGGTCGATCCCTACGCCATGACGGGGGCCGGGACTGCCCGCATCACTTCCGCGGCTGCGTCCAGCGCTGCCGCGGCGGCAGGGCCAGCGGGGAAGACCGGTTCCTCCTGCCTGAAGTCGTCACCGGTCTCCCCCGCTGGCCCCGACAGCGACGCGCGCAAGAACACCGATACTGCCGGCGGGGACCTGGGGAGCCCCGCCGACGACTTCAGGCAGGAGAAGGCGGGGCTCCCCAGGTCCTCACCGCTGTCCGCCGCCATCGTCAGGGTGCAAGGCGGAGGGGCCGGTGACGACTTCAGGCAGGAGGAACCGGCCCCTCCGCCTTGTGCCTCAGCAGCCGCAGTCGGTGCCGACTTCAGGCAGGAGGAGGTGGGGCTCCCCATGTCCCCTCCGCCTTGCGCCCCGCCACCAGCCGCCCCCGGCGACCACCGCATCGTCCACTCCCAGCGCGAAGTAAAGGCCGACGAGCGCAGCCGCAGCGTCATCCGCATGCCCGGCTACCGCCAGGTCCTCGAAGACCCCGTCCTCTACGCCCACGCCTCGCGCATCCTCCACCTCGAATCCAATCCCGGCAACGCCCGCGCCCTCGTCCAGCGCCACGGCGACGTCGACCTCTGGCTCAACCCGCCGCCCATCCCGCTCACCACTCAGGAGATGGATGCGATCTATGAGCTGCCCTACCAGCGCCGCCCGCATCCCGCCTACGGCGACGCGAAGATTCCCGCCTACGAGATGATCCGCTTCTCCATCGCCATCCAGCGCGGCTGCTTCGGCGGCTGCACCTTCTGCTCCATCACCGAGCACGAGGGGCGGATCATCCAGAGCCGCTCGGAGAAGTCCGTGTTGCGCGAGATCGAGAAGGTGCGCGACAGCGTCCCCGGCTTCACCGGCATCATCTCCGACCTCGGCGGGCCCACCGCCAACATGTACCGCCTGGCCTGCCGCAGCCGCTCCATCGAGGCCGCCTGCCGCAAGCCCTCCTGCGTGTATCCGACGATCTGCCCCAACATGAGCACCGACCACTCGGCGCTGATCCGCCTCTACCGCAAGGCGCGCGAGCTGCCCGGCATCCGCAAGGTGCTGATCGCCTCTGGCGTGCGCTACGACCTGGCCACGCAGTCCCCCGAGTACGTGAAGGAACTCGTGCAGCACCATGTCGGCGGCTATCTGAAGATCGCCCCGGAGGCGGTCGCCGAGGGCCCGCTGTCGAAGATGATGAAGCCCGGCATCGGCGCCTACTACCGCTTCCGCGAGCTGTTCGAGAAGTACTCGAAGGAGGCGGGCAAGGAGCAGTACCTCATTCCTTATTTCATTGCCGCGCACCCGGGCACCAGCGAGGAGGACATGCTGGAGCTGGCGCTGTGGCTGAAGCAGAACAACTACCGCGCCGACCAGGTGCAGGCCTTCCTGCCCTCGCCGATGGCCACCGCCACGGCCATGTACTACTCGGAGCGCAATCCGCTGCGCCGGGTCACGCGCAACGGCGAGCGGGTGCGCATCCCGAAGGGCCTGAAGCTGCGCCGCCTGCACAAGGCCTTCCTGCGCTACCACGACCCGGAGAACTGGCCGATGCTGCGCGAGGCCCTGCAGCGCATGGGCCGCGCGGACCTCATCGGCAGCGGCGCCCACCAGCTGGTGCCGGCGCAGCAGCCGGCCGGCACCGGCCAGCGGCCCGAGGGCCGGCGCCAGGCGAACCGCGGGCGGCCGTTCCGCACCCAGCACACCGGCCTGCCGGACCGGCGGCCCGGCAGGGCCGCGCGCCCGCGCAAGCCCTGATTCGTCGCCGCGGACGGCGGCCAGGACCGGGCCCGCGCAGGCAGGGCCTGCGGCATTTGGCCGCAGGTGTCATTGCTGGGTCGGGCGGGGTAGTTGTGGCATCCTTCGCCACGCCGCCAGAAACATAAAGCAGACCCATCCGGCCCATGCGTCGCGCCATTGCCCTGTTGCTCATGATCCTCGTGCCCCTGCAGTACGGCTGGGCCGCGGCGAGCCTGCACCTGCACCCGGGCGAGGTGGCTGCGGGCGAACTGCTGCACATCGGTGGCGAACAGGCGGCGCCGGGCGCGGCCGAGTCCGGCCCCGATGCCGACGGCGGCCCGGCCGACGGCGACCATGGCCACCACTGCAACCATGTGCCGACCCTGATCATCCCGGACTGCAGCCTGCCGGCCGGCATCACCCTGTCGGACCAGCCCGTTCCCGCGCTGGCCGGGGACCACGCCTCGCATATCCCCCCCGTCCGCGACCGCCCGCCACGCAGCGTGGGCTGAACCCGATCCGGCCCCGACGCGGGGCTACTTCGCGGCGGGCGCGCCAGGCATGTGCCGGCGTCGCCGCCCATCCAGGAGCTTGTGATGCACCGTCTGCTTGCCGTTCTCGTGCCCGTTTTTCTTGCCCTGTCCGCCCAGGCGGAGGACCAGCCCATCGCCTTCAGCGCCGAACAGCGCGCGGCGCTGGGCATCACCACTGCGCCGCTGTCGGCCGATGCCGGCGCGGCCGCCGCGGGCCTGCCGGCCACGGTGACCGTGCCCCCGGATCGCGAGCGCGTGGTGGCGGCACCGGTGGCCGGGATGATCTCGCGGCTGATGGTCGCGCTCGGCGACAGCGTCAAGGCCGGCCAGCCGGTCGCCACGCTGCGCAGCCAGGAACTGGCGGCGGCCCAGCGTGATACCGCCGAGGCCGCGGTGCAGGCCCGGCTGGCGGAGGAATCGGCGCAGCGCGACGAGGCGCTGTTCGAGGAGGGCATCGTCGCCGAATCGCGGGTGCAGGCTACCCGCGCGGCGCTGACCCAGGCGCGGGCGCATCTCGCGGAGCGGCGTGCTTCGCTGCGGCTGCTCGGTTACTCGGCCGCCGAGATCGCCGCGGCCGAGCAGGGCGAGAAGCTCAGCGACAGCGTCAACCTGGTAGCGCCCATCGCCGGCACCGTGCTGGAAGTCCAGGCCGCGACCGGCGGGCGCGTCGAGGCGGCGACCCCGCTGCTGCGCATCGCCAGCCTCGGCACGCTGTGGCTGGAGATCCACGCGCCGGTGGACACCGCCGCGCTGCTGACGCCCGGCCAGAAGGTCGTGGTGCCGGGCACCCGCGCCGAGGGCAAGGTGCTGGTCGTGGGCAGCAGCGTCAGCGCGGCGCAGGCGGTGCTCATCCGCGCCCAGGTCGGCAACCCCGACGGCGAGCTGCGCCTCAACCAGCAGGTGACGGTGCGCATCGAGGGCAAGGCCGGCGGGCAGAAGTGGCGCGTGCCGGGGCGCGCCATCGTGCGCCAGGACGGCAAGGACTGGGTGTTCGTCGAGGCGGCGGGCGGATTCCTGCCGATGGCGGTGCAGGTGCTGTCGCGCTCCGGCCAGGCGGCCGCGGTCGAGGCGCCGTTCACCGGCAGGGAGCAGGTGGTGGTCGAGGGCGTCGCCGCGGTGAAGGCGGCCTGGCAGGGCATGGGAGGCGAGTAGATGATCGATCGGCTGATCGAGTTCTCGCTCACCCAGCGGCTGCTGGTGCTGGGCCTGACGCTGCTGCTCATCGGCGCCGGCGTGCAGGCCTGGCGCGCGCTGCCGATCGACGCCTTCCCCGAGGTGTCCACTACCCAGGTGAAGATCATCCTCAAGGCGCCGGGCATGACGCCGGAGGAGATCGAGGCGCGCATCGCCGCGCCCATCGAGACCGAGATGCTCGGCATCCCGCGCCAGCGCATCCTGCGCTCGGTGTCGAAGTACGGGCTCACCGACATCACCGTGGACTTCGAGGACAGCGCCGACATCTACTGGGCCCGCAGCCAGGTGGCCGAGCGCCTCAACAACGTGCTGGCGGACTTGCCCGATGGCGTCACCGGCGGCCTGGCGCCGATCACCACGCCGCTGTCGGAAATGTTCATGTTCACCGTCGACGGCGAAACCCTCGGTCTCGCCGAACGGCGCGCGCTGCTCGACTGGGTGATCCGCCCGCAGCTGCGCACGCTGCCCGGTGTGGCCGACGTCAACGCGCTCGGCGGCCTGGTGAAGACCTTCGAGGTGGCGCCGGACAACGTGGCGATGAGCGCGCGCGGCGTCACGCTCAGCGAGCTGGCCGATGCCATCCAGGCCAGCAACCGCAACGACGGTGCCGGCCGGCTCACCGACGGCGAGGAAGTCTGGCTGCTGCGGGTCGAGGGCGCCGTGCAGAGCCTCGAGCAGCTCGCCAGCATCGTCGTCAAGGACGTGAACGGCGTGCCGGTGCGCGTCGCCGACGTGGCCGAGGTGCGCCTCGGCGCGCTCACCCGCTACGGCGGCGTGACCCAGGACGGCAGGGGCGAGGCCGTCGAGGGCCTGGTGCTGGCGCTCAAGGGCGCCAACGCCCAGCAGGTCGCGGCGCTGATCAAGGCACGGCTCGCCGAGATCGCGCCGACGCTGCCCGAAGGCGTCAGCATCAACACCTTCTACGACCGCTCGGTGCTGGTGGAGCGCGCCGTGGGCACGGTGTCCGTCGCGCTGCTCGAGGCCACGGTGCTGGTGCTGGCGCTTCTGTTCCTGTTCCTCGGCAACGTGCGCGCCGCGCTCACCGTGGCGCTGACGCTGCCGCTGGCCGCGCTCGCCACCTTCCTGCTGATGCGCCAGATGGGCCTCTCGGCCAACCTCATGAGCCTCGGCGGCCTGGCCATCGCCATCGGCATGCTGGTCGACGGCGCGGTGGTGGTGGTGGAGAACGTGGTCACGCACCTCGCCCACGACCACAGCCGCCAGAACAAGCTGCACCAGATCTTCCGCGCGGTGCGCGAGGTGGGCACGCCGGTGGTGTCCGGCGTGCTGATCATCATGATCGTGTTCATGCCGCTGCTGACCCTGGAGGGGCTGGAGGGCAAGCTGTTCGTGCCGGTGGCGCTGACCATCGTCTTCGCCCTGGGCGCGGCGCTGGTCCTGTCGCTCACCGTGGTGCCGGTGCTGTCGTCCTGGCTGCTGAAGGCGGGTGCGCACGAGGATCCCTGGCTGCTGCGCCAGGCGGTGCGCCTGTACACGCCGCTGCTGGACTTCGCGCTGGCACGCACCCGCCCGGTGATGATAGCGGCCGTGGCGCTGCTGGCCGTGGCCGCGCTGCTGTTCCCCTTCATCGGCAAGTCGTTCATGCCGACGCTCGACGAGGGCGACCTGCTGATCCAGCTGGAGAAGCTGCCCTCCATCAGCCTCGAGGAGAGCATGGAACTCGACCTCAAGGTGCAGCGCGCGCTGCTGCAGCAGATCCCGGAGATCCAGGGGATGGTGGCGCGGGTCGGCTCCGACGAGATCGGCCTCGACCCCATGGGCCTCAACGAGACCGACGGCTTCCTGGTGCTCAAGCCGCAGGACGAGTGGCGTGGCCCGGACAAGGAATGGCTGATGGAGGAGATGCGCAAGGTGATGGCGGGCTTCCCCGGCATCAGCTACGGCTTCACCCAGCCGATCGACATGCGCGTCTCGGAGATGCTGACCGGCAGCCGCGGCGACCTGGCGGTGAAGGTGTTCGGCAGCGACATCGAGACGCTCAACCGCCTCGCCGACGAGGTGGAGGCGATCGTCGCCGCGGTGCCCGGCGCACAGGACGTCCTCAGCAAGAAGAACGAGGGCGTGCAGTACCTGCAGGCCTCGGTGGATCGCCTGGCCGCCGGCCGCCATGGCCTCACGGTGGATGACGTCTCGGCCTTCCTCAAGGCACAGCTGGAAGGACTGCGGATCGGCACCGTCCAGGAGGGCACGCGGCGCACGCCGCTGGTGCTGCGGGCGGGCGAGGAGGTGCGCATGTCACCGGCGCTGTTCGAGCTGCTGCGCATCCCGACGCCGGGCGGCAGCGCCATCCCGCTGCGGGAGGTGGTGCAGCTGGAGCGCACCGATGGCCCGGTGGCCATCAACCGCGAGAACGCCGCGCGCTACGTGACGGTGCAGAGCAACGTCGCCGACCGCGACCTGGTCGGCTTCGTCGACGAGGTACGCGCGCGTATCGGCGCCGAGATCGAGCTGCCGGAGGGCTACTCCGTGGTCTACGCCGGCGAGTTCGAGAACCAGCAGCGGGCCGCGGCCCGCCTGGCCATCGTCGTGCCGGTGTCCATCGCGCTGATCTTCGCGCTGCTGTTCACCACCTTCCATTCGCTCAGGCAGGCCGCCCTGGTGCTGGCCAACGTGCCGTTCGCGCTGGTGGGCGGCGTGGCGGCCCTGTTCATCAGCGGCGAGTACCTGTCGGTGCCGGCCTCGGTCGGCTTCATCGCGCTGCTCGGCATCGCGGTGCTCAACGGCGTGGTGATGGTGAGCTACTTCAACCAGCTGGCCGGCCAGGGCATGGCCGCGGACAGCGTGGTGCGCGAAGGCGCCCTGCGCCGGCTGCGCCCGGTGCTGATGACGGCCAGCATCACCGCCTTCGGCCTGGTGCCACTGCTGCTCGCCAGCGGCCCGGGATCGGAAATCCAGAAGCCGCTGGCCATCGTCGTGGTGGGCGGGCTGGTCTCATCCACGGCGCTCACCCTGGTGCTGCTGCCGGTCCTCTATCGCCACTTCATCCTGCGAGGTGCCCTGAAATGAGCCTGGTGCAACTGACGCTGGTCGCGCCGAGCCACCTGGAGGAGATGCTGGTGGAGGCCCTGCTGGCGCACCCGGAATGGGCCAGTGGCTTCACCCTGGCGCGCGCCGAGGGCCATGGGGCCCGGGCCGATGCACTGAGCGTGCAGGAGCAGGTGCGCGGGCGCGCCGAGCGCTGCGAGGTGCAGGTGGTGCTGGAGGCGGAGCTGGCGCGAGCGCTGGTCGACAGCCTGAAGCAGGCGCTGCCATCGCGCGACATCATGTACTGGATCGCGCCCGTGACTGAAATGGGGAGGCTGGCATGAGCCGGCACATTGCCTGGATTGCGCTGCTGGTCGCCGGCCCCCTGCCGGCGGCTGAATTCACGCCGCCGGCGGACCTGCCGCCCATCGAGGTGGTGTCTGCCGTGCTCGACGATCACCCGGTGGTGCGCGAGGCCGAGGCCCGGCTGCGGGTGGCGGCGGCCGAGCGCGATGCACTCGATGCTGGTCCGCACGAACTCGAGCTGCGCGTCACCGGCCAGCGGCGCGACATCGCCGGTGTCGCCGACCGTTCCGACGAATGGTCCGCCGGCATCGAGCGCGGCTTCCGGCTGTTCGGCAAGGCGGGGCTCGACGCCGACATCGGCGCCAAGGGCATGGACGAGGCGCGCGAGAAGGTGGGCGATGCCCGCCACGAGACCGGCCGCCAGCTGCTCGGCCTCTGGTACGGCGCGCTGCGCGCGCTGACGGAAACGCGCCTGCGCGCCGCGCAGGCGGACCTGCTCGACGAGGTGCGCGGCACCGTTGCGACGCGCAACCGGCGCGGCGACGCGGCGCGCCTGGAGCTGCTCGAGGCCGATGCCGCGCTGGCCCAGGCGCGCTCGCAGCAGCAGCAGGCGCTCGGCCGGCAACAGGCGGCGCTCGCCGCGCTGCGCGCCAGTTTCCCGAGCCTGCCGCCGGCGACCCCGCGGGCCGCCGAGCCGCTGCTGCCGGCGGGAACCGCGGCCGACTGGACCGCGGCGACGCTGGAGCATAACCACGAGCTGCTGGCGGTGCAGAGTGCCCTGGAGGGCAGCCGCCTGGCGGCGCGGCGTGCCAGCCGCGACCGGTTGCCGGACCCGACGCTCGGCCTCTTCTACGCCAACGAGCAGTTCCGCGACGAGAAGATCGTCGGCATGAGCGTTGCCGTACCCATCGGCTTCGGCGCGCGCAGCGCCGAGGCGGAGCGCCAGCGCGGGCAGGCCGATGCGCTGGCGGAGCTGGAGACCGCGTTGCGCCGGCGGCTGGAGGCCGAGGCGGTGGTCAACTGGGAGCGGGCCTCGACCGGGGTCGAGACCTGGCGCCAGCTGCGCGATGCCGCCGCGGCCATGACCCGGCATGCCGACCTGGCACGCCGTGCCTACGAGCTCGGCGAATTGCCGCTGGCCGAATCGCTGCTGGCCCGGCGCAATGCCGCGGAGGCCGAGGTCGCCGCCGAGCAGGCGCGCCTCGACGCCAACGAGGCGATCGCGCGCCTGCTGCTGGACTCGCACCGCATCTGGTCCACGCACGCCGACGACGAGCCGCATGGCGGCTGAGCCGCTGCGGCGCACATGGCGTGCGCCGCTGCTGGTGCTGTGGCTGGTCGCCGCTGCCGCCCCGGCCGGGTCGAGAAATGGTGCCGGATTTATTTTGCCGGACATCGAGAAAATAAATCCGGCACCATTTCTCGACCCAGCCGGGGCGGTGGAGGAGATCGTGGTGACGGGCACGCGCCTGGCGGGGCCGCCGGGCAGCCTGCCCGGCGCCGGCACGGTGCTCGATCGCGAACTGATCGAGGCGCGCGGCGACAGCGGCGTGGCCGACCTGCTGCGCGCGGTGCCCGGCCTGCATGTGGTGCAGCCGGGCGCCGGTGGCGTCAGCCAGCTCTTCATGCGCGGCAGCGAGCCGAACTTCACCGTATTCCTCGTCGACGGCATCAAGGTCAACGATCCCAGCAACAGCCGCGGCGGTTCCTTCGACTTCGCATCGCTGAACCTGGCCGACCTCGATCGCGTCGAGATCGTGCGCGGACCGGAGTCCTCCATCTACGGCTCCGACGGCCTCGCCGGCGTCATCAACTTCATCAGCCCGGCGGGCGGCGGCCCGCTGGCGGCCAGCGTGGAAGGCGAGGCCGGCGGCGACCGCTTCCGGCGCGCGAGCCTGCAGCTCAGCGGCCCGGCCGGTGACGGCGGGTTCTCGCTGCAGGCCACCAGCCGCGACGATGGCGAGGCGGTCGCCGGCAGTACCTACGAGGCCGACAGCATCGGCGGCCGGCTGCGTCTGCTGCCGGCCAGTGGCGTCACGGCAAACCTCTACGCACGCTATGTCGATACCGAGAGTACCTCCTTCCCCGAGCAGAGCGGCGGGCCACGCCTGGCCGTGCTGCGCAGCCTCGACCAGGCGAGCGCGGAGGATTACGCGCTCGGCGGTGATTTCGACTGGCAGCTCGACCAGTCCTGGTCGATTCAGGGGCGGGCCAGCCACTACGGGCGCGATTCCCGTTACGACTCCCTGGGCATCTATCCAGGTGACCAGGTGCCGCCCAATGGCGCGCACAACGAGCTGCGCCGCGAGCAGGCGGCGTTGCAGGCGACGCTGGCGGCCAGCGCTGGCAGGGCGACGCTGGCCGCCACGGCCGGCGCGGATTTCCAGGGCGAATCCGGCGACTCCGACGGCTACGTCGATTTTGGCCCGGTGCGCATTCCGAACAGCTTTGCCCTGGATCGCGACACCATCGGCCTGTTCGTCGAGGGGCGGCTGCAGGCCGGCGACCGCTGGCTGCTGCAGGCCAGCCTGCGGCGTGACGATCCGGACGGCTTCAGCGGCGAAACCACGGGCCGCCTCGGCGCCGGCTATTCGCCGAATGCCGGGCGCACCCGCCTGCGCGTCGACTGGGGCAGCGGGTTCAAACTGCCGAGCTTCTTCGCGCTCGGCAGCCCGCTGGTGGGCGAGCCGGAGCTGCGCCCGGAGAAAAGCCGCGGCGCGGAGCTCGGCATCACCCAGCAGCTCGGCAGGGCGGGCGAGGCCACCCTGACGCTGTTCGATTACGAGTTCGAGGACCTGATCGACCTCGACCCCGCGACCTTCCGCAACGTCAATCGCGATCGCGTCACCAGCCGGGGCGCGGAGCTCGGCGCGACCCTGGCGCTGGCACCGGCGCTGACGCTCGGCGCCCATGCCACCTGGACCGACATCGAGGTCGAAGGCAGCGACCGTGAACTGCTGCAGCGGCCGGAGTGGCGCGGCGGCCTGTCGGCGCGCTGGCTGCCCGCGGCGGACTGGTCCGTCGACCTCGACTGGCTCTACGTCGGCGACAGCCTGGACAACTCGATCCCCACCGGCGAGCTCAGGCTCAGCGCCTGGCAGCGCGTCGACCTCAACCTCGCCTGGGCGGTGACGCCGCGCCTGCGCCTCGCACTGGCCGTGGACAACCTGCTCGACGCCAGCTACGAGGAAGCGATCGGTTTCCCGGCGGCAGGCATCCGGCCGCGCCTCGTGGCGCGCTACCGCTTCGGCGACTGAGGCGGCGGGCATTGCCCGCGGCCGCGCCCGCCGCTATCGTCGCCCCCCAGGGGCAGGAGATCCAGTCACATGCAATCCCGGCGGCAGAACAGGATCCGGCGGCGCGCGACGGCCATTGCCAGCGTCGCCATGGCCGGCATCGCAACGGTCCTCGGCGGCTGCGGCAAGTCCGCGGCGCCCACCGGTCCGGCGACGACGGCAGCCGCCACGGGCCAGGAGCTGGTGCAGCGCCACTGTGTCCGCTGCCACCTCGAGCCGAGCCCCGCCGATCTCCCGAAGGAGTACTGGCCCTACGCGCTGCACTACATGGGCAACTACGTCGGCATGAAGGGCGACGAGTTCCCCGACATGCGCGTGGAGCCGGCGCCGCCGGAGATGGAGCCGGTGAAGGACTACACCAAGCGCTATTTCCTCTTCGGCAGCGACGGCTACTACCGCGACCTGTATCCCTTCCGCGAGCACATCCCCGACAAGCCGGAGATGAGCGCGGAGGAATTCCGGCGCATGCGCGAGTACTACGTCGCCAATGCGCGCCCCTCGGCGGAGATGGAGCAGCAGGGGCCGAAGCCGCCGGTCACCACGCGCTTCCGGGCGGTGTTCCCGCAGCTGGAGCTCGAGCCGGACGCACTGGTGATGTCGACGCTGGTGGACCCGCGGCGCCAGCGCCTGTACGTCGGCCGCTCGGTGATCGACGACTGGGTCGGCGGCGGCGAGCGCCGCGCCGGCTTCGACAAGTGGGACGACGTGGTCGCGCTCGACCTGCGCAGCGGCAAGCGCGTCGCCCGGATCCAGGTCACCAGCGATCCCATCGACATGGCGCTGGCCGACAACGGCATCCGCCTCGTCACCCACGGGCGCTTCCCCATGACCAGGGTCGGCATCGCCGCCATCACCGACGTCGATTTCGATGCCAGCCCGCCGCGCTCGCGCATGCTGGTGACCGGCAAGCAGCGCCTGGTGCAGCACCACACCACGGACATGAACGGCGACGGGCGGCCGGACATCGTCGCCGACGCCTACGGCGACGGCTACGCGCAGGGTGCGCAGAGCCTGCTGGCGATCTGGTACCAGAAGCCCGACTACGAGCAGCAGTGGCGCAAGGCGCCGGCGGAGATTCCGCCGGGCGTGATGCCGGGCCTGCGCGAGAAGGTCATCGCCGAGGATGCCGGCCTGATCAGCAACAGCATCGCCGACTTCAACGGCGATGGCCGCCCCGATGTCGCCGCGCTGATCGCCCAGGGCCGCCAGGAACTGGTCATCTTCACCAACAACGGTGACGAGACCTTCACCCGCCACCTCATCGACCAGCACACGCCCTCCTGGGGCGGCAACAGCGTGCAGGCCGCCGACTTCGACGGCGACGGCGACATGGACCTGGTGGTGCTCAACGGCGACAACGTCAACGGCAACCACTTCGGCAAGGTCATCCCGGCGCCGCGGCCGCAGCACGGCATCCGCGTGTTCCGCAACGATGGCGGCATGAAGTTCACCATGGCCTGGTACTACCGCATGCATGGCGCCATCCGCTCGGTGGTGCACGACTTCGACGGCGATGGCGACCCGGACATCGCCGCCATCGCCCTGTTCCCGCAGTGGAACTACGACGAGCCGGAGACCTTCGTCTACCTGGAGAACCAGGGCGGCATGCAGTTCGCGCCGCAGTCGATTCCGCGCGAGTTCTTCAGCGTCTGGTGCTCGATCGAGGCGGCGGACGTCAACGGCGACGGGCGCACCGACATCGTGCTCGGCCTCGGCAACTTCCCCGAGCTGGTGCCGCCGGACTGGCTGACGGCGCACCCGGCCATGCAGGGCCGGGGTGGCCACGCGCCGAGCGTCATCTTCCTGCTCAACCAGGGCTGAACCCTGGAGCCCGTGTTCCACGTCCGCGGCAAGGTGGCGCTGGTCAGCGGCGCGGCGCAGGGCATCGGCGCGGCCTGCGCCCGCCTGCTCGCCGCGCAGGGCGCGCGGCTGCTGGTGGCCGACATCGACCTCGCCGGCGCCCGCGCTGTGGCCGATGGCATCGCTCGCGAGGGCGGCATCGCCGAGGCCGCGGCGCTGGACGTGACCCGCGAGGCGGACTGGCGCGCGGCGGTCGCCGCTGCCATCGACCACCATGGCGGGCTCGACGTGCTGGTCAACAACGCCGGCATCGCCCTGGTGCAGGCGCTGGTCGACACCAGCCTCGAGCAGTGGCGCCAGGTGCATGCGGTGAACCTCGACGGGGTTTTCCTCGGCACCCGCGAGGCGGTCAGGGCGATGCGGCCCGGCGGGCGCGCCGGCCGTGGCGGCTCCATCGTCAACATTTCCTCCGTCGGCGGGCTCATCGGCTCGGAGCGCCTCACGGCCTACTGTTCCACCAAGGGCGGCGTGCGCCTGTTCAGCAAGAGCGTCGCCATCGAGTGCGGCCGCGCCGGCTACGGCATCCGCGTCAATTCCGTGCACCCCGGCAACACCGACACGCCGATGTTCCGCCGCGAGCTGCAGGACATGCTCGACAAGGGCATGGCGGCAAACCTGGAGGAGGCGCGGAAGTTCTTCATGGACATGCAGGTGCTGCCGATGATCGGCGAGCCCGGGGATGTCGCCGCCATGGTGCTGTTCCTCGCCTCGGACGCCGCGCGCTTCATCACCGGTGCCGAGTTCGTCGTCGACGGCGGGCTGACCGCACAGTGACCCGGCCGGCCGGCATGGCACAGACGCTGCTGGTCTGCGTGGTCTATGCGCTGGGCCCGGCGGCGATGATCCTCATGCCGATGATCGTCGGCGGCCTGGTGGACGGTTACGGCTACAGCGAGCAGCAGGCCGGCAACATCGCCGCGATGGAAGGGCTCGGGCTGGTCGCGGCCTCGGTCATCGCCGCGCTGTGGATCCGCGCCTGCTCCTGGACCCGAGCGCTGCTCGCCGCCTTCCTCGGCTACGCGCTGCTCAATGCCATCAGTGCCGGCGTCGCGGCCTATCCGGTGCTGCTGGCGCTGCGCTTCCTCAGCGGCTTCGCCGGCGGCTGCGTGTTCGCGGTGACGGTGGCGGCGCTCGGCGACGACCGCGAGCCGGACCGCGCCTTCGGCCTCGCCCAGGCCGTGCAGGGCCTGCTCATGCTCGCGGGGTTCTTCGCCGCGCCCTGGCTGCTGCAGCGCTGGGGCGTGGGCGCGCTGTACTACATGCTGGCCGGTGCGGCGCTGGCGATGCTGGCGACGCTGCGCCGCTTTCCCGCCCGGGGCCGGGACCTGGCGGCGACCACTGCGGCCGGCGAGGGCGGCAGCGGCAACGGCCTGCTGATCTGGCTCGCGCTGCTGGCTAGCGTGCTGTTCTTCATCAACGTGTTCGGCTTCTGGGCCTTCGTCGAGCGCATCGGCCAGGCGGCCGGGCTGCCGGCGGCGACCATCGGCCTGGCGCTCGGCATCTCGCAGGTCACGGCGATCGCCGGGGCGCTGGGCGCGGCCTGGGCCAGCGACCGCTACGGCCGCTACTGGCCGCTGCTGCTGGTCGTCGTCGGCCAGTGCGCGGCGCTGTTCGCGGTCCTGGGCGAGTTCGGCCCGCTGCCGTACTTCCTGGCGACCGGGGCCTACCAGGCGCTGTTCATCGTCGCGGTGTCATACCAGATGGGCGCGGTGGCGAAGCTCGATGTGCGGGGGCGCTACCTGGTGATGATGACCGGCGCCCAGGGGCTGGGTGCGGCCGTCGGGCCGGCACTGGCCGCGGAGCTGATCGGGGCGGGCAGCGACTACGGCGGCGTGATCCGCATGGCGGCCGCGGCCTGCGTCCTCAGTACGCTCGCCTTCCTGTTTATTGTGTATCGCGGCGGGGCGCCTGTAGTATCCCCATCCGATGCCTGAGCCTGCGCCAAAGCCCGTCGCCCCCTACCTGGCCGTCGGCCTGTCCACGGTCATCTACGGCATCTGCGAGCGTTCCCAGATCCGCCACAACCTCGACACCATCGAGGAGGCGATCCACGCCGCGGTCTCCATGGTCAACATCAACATGCCGGTGAAGGTCATCGCGCTGGCCGAGGGCGCGCTCACCGGCTTCACCGACGAGATCTTCGACCTCTCGCACACCATGGCGGCCCGCGAGCTGTTCATCGAGGTGCCGGGCGAGGAGACCGCGCGGCTCGGCCGGCTGGCAAGGCTCTACGGCACCTACATCATCGGGCAGTGCAAGGCGCGCTGGCCCGAGGTGATGGCCGACCGCTACTTCAACACCCTGTTCGTCATCGCCCCCAGCGGCGAGGTGGTGCACAAGGCGGCCAAGAACCATCTCTGGTGCCGCGAGCATTCCTGCACGCCGCACGATGTCTACGACCGCTGGGTGGAGCTGTTCGGCGACGGCATCGAGGCCTTCTACCCGGTGCTGAAGACCGATGACATCGGCAACATCGGCACCATCTGCTGCAGCGACGGTGAATATCCCGAGGCGGTGCGCGCGCTGGCCTTCAACGGCGCGGAAGTCGTCTACCGGCCGAGCGAGGCCACGCCCATGACCACCGCGGGCTATCCGGGTGGCGGCACCTGGATGATCCAGAACCAGGGTCATGCGGAGTTCAACTCGGTCTACATGCTCTGCCCGAACGCCGGGCCGGTGTACCTGGGCGCGGCATCGAAGCACCCGGTGGACATCGCCGGCGGCAGTGCGCATATCGTCGACTATCGCGGCCAGGTGGTGTCCTACAGCGCGGGCACCAGCAACACCATCGTCGCGGCGACCGTCGACATCGAGGCCCTGCGGAACTTCCGCGCCATGAGCCTCAACAACAACTGGCTGAAGGACCTGCGCGTGGAGCTGTTCCGGCGCATGTACGAGCAGCCGATCCACCCGAAGAACCTCTGGCTGCGCGACGACCCGAAGCCGCATGCCGTGGTGGACGAGATCTATCGTGCCAACATCCGCCGGCTGGTGGAGCGGGGCACATGGACGCGGCCGGCCTACGCGCACCCGGGGTGTCGTTACCAGCCGGCGGGGGACGATACCGAGACCTGGGAGGAAGTGAAGCAGCGGCTCTGGGGGCCGTGGCTCGCCGGCCAGGACGACTGACACTTCATATATAGGCAGGGGGAAGGCAGATGGGGACGATCAGGACGGCGGCTGCGCTGGCGGCCGCGATCGCGGCGGCGCTGGGTTCCATGGCGGGCAGCGCGGTGGCGGCCGAGGGTGGTGGCATCGAGGAGATCATCGTCACCGCGCAGCGGCGTGAGCAGAACCTGCAGGATGTCGGCATCTCGGTCAGCGCCTTCGGCGCCGAGGAGGTGCGCAACCTCGGCTTCACCAGCACGGTGGATATCGCGCAGATGACGCCGAACCTCAGCTACACCACGCCGCAGGCGGCATCGAGCCAGATCAACTTCTTCCTGCGCGGCGTCGGCCTCAACGACTTCGCCGACGCGCAGGAAAACCCGGTGGCAGTCTACGTCGACGACGTCTACAAGCCGGCCATGGGTGGCCTGTCGCTGCAGCTCTTCGACATCGAGCGCATCGAGGTGCTGCGCGGGCCGCAGGGCGCGCTGTTCGGCCGCAACTCCACCGGCGGCGTGATCCACTACGTCACCAAACGGCCCACGGAGGCCTTCGACGCCTACGCCGACCTGTCCTACGGCTCCTACAACGAGTTCAAGGGCGAGGGTGCCGTGGGCGGGGCGCTCGGCGCGGGCATCTCGGCACGCCTGTCGGGGGCCTTCGACAACTACGACGGCTATACGAAGAACCGCACCCCCAACGTGCAGGACTACAACAGCTCCGACGCATCCGCCGCGCGGCTGCAGTTCCTGTTCCGGCCGAGCGATGACCTGAGCGTCCTGCTCAGCGGCAACTACTCACGCAACTCCGCAGCCGTGGGCGCCTGGCAGCATCAGGCCACCAGGCCCAGCGACGACGGCAACAGCAGCCTGCCGCTGCCCGCAGGTGAAGACTACTGGGGCGAATGCCCGGGCTGCGACGATTTCGGCTACGTCGACACGGACGGTGATCCCTGGCATGGCGACTACGACCGGCCGGGCCGCGTGCGGGTGCAGAACAAGGGTCTGCAGGCCAACGTCGACTGGCGCATCGGCGACCTGGATTTCACCTCCATCACCGCCTACACCACCGTGGACCGCCTGCAGCAGGAAGACTCGGACATGAATCCGTTCCTGATGCCGCCCTACAACGGCGGACCGATCCCGCCGGCAGAAGTCCGCTCGTTCATCGCGCCGTCCTTCGGCGCCGACACTGACACCTTCTCGCAGGAGTTCCGCCTCGCGGGCTCGGCCGAGCGGCTGCGCTGGCTGGCCGGCGTGTACTACTTCGACAACGACGTCGGCGGCCACTACACCCTGAACACGGACGCCATCGACTTCGTGGACATGGATGCGAACTACACGCAGGAAACCGAGTCCTGGGACCTGTTCGGCCAGGTCGAGTACGACCTCGCGCCGGACTGGACCCTGATCGCCGGCCTGCGCTGGACCAGCGAGGACAAGGAACTCGACTACAGCAACATCGACAGCACCGGCATCGTCGCCTTCTGCTCGACGACGCCGGCCCCGCCCTGCAACAACCCGGCACCCACGCCCATCAGCCCGTCGCGGCCGACGGCGGACTACCTCATGCTGTTCAACGGCGCATCGGTGGGCGGGCTGGCGAAGCATGACGACAGCTACGTCACCGGCCGCCTGCAGCTGAACTGGAAGGCCACGGACGATGTGCTGCTCTACGGCTCCTGGTCGCGCGGCAAGAAGTCCGCGGGCTTCAACAACGGCTTCCTCGACCAGACCCAGGTCTTCGGTAACAACCCTGTCGACAGCGTGCCCTTCGGCACCGAGACCCTGGACGCCTACGAGCTCGGTGTGAAGTCCACGGTGCTGTCGGCCACCACGCGCCTGAACGCCTCGGTGTTCTACTACGACTACAAGGACTTCCAGACCTTCCAGTGGCTGATTCTCAACCAGGTCATCTTCAACACCGATGCCGAGGTCTACGGCGCGGAACTGGAGATCGACAGCCGGCCGATCGAGGGCCTGACGCTGCAGGCCGGCCTCGGCCTGCTGCACGCGACCGCGGACGACATCCCGACCATCACCGGCGACGCGGTGCGCGAGCGCGAGATGGTGGGCGCGCCCGACCTCAGCCTCGACGCCCTGGTGCGCTACGAGTGGCCGGCGCTGGGCGGGACGCTGGCGCTGCAGGCGTCGGGCAGCTACCACGAGGACATCTGGTACGACATCCAGAACCACCCGGTCTCGCACGAGAACGGCTACACGCTGGTGAACTTCCGCGGTTCCTACACCAGCGGTGACCGGGCCTGGGAACTCTATGCCTACGTGAACAACGCCTTCGAGGAAGAGTACAAGGCCTATACCTTCGACTTCACCGGGCTGTTCGGCTTCAACCAGATCGCCTACGGCGCGCCGCGCTGGGCCGGCATCGGCGCGCGGATGAACTTCGGCGCCGCGCGCTGAGGGGGCGGCGGCTGCGAAGGTCGGCGTTCAGCCGACCTTCGGCAGCTGGCGCAGCGATTCGGCGATCGCCTCGTCCGGGTATTCGTAGTTCTGCAGGCTGCCGGAGAAGTAACGGTCGTAGGAGCTCATGTCGAAGTGGCCGTGGCCCGAGAGGTTCACGAGCAGCACCTTGGGTTCACCGGTCTGTGCGCATTCCTTCGCCGCGCGGATGGTTGCGGCGATGGCGTGGGTGGACTCGGGTGCTGGCACGATGCCCTCGGTGCGGGCGAACTGCACGCCGGCCTCGAAGGTTTCGAGCTGCGGGATGGCTACTGCCTCGACCAGCCCGGCATCCACCAGCTGGCTCACCAGTGGCGCAGCCCCGTGGTAGCGCAGCCCGCCGGCATGGATGCCCGGTGGCACGAAGTCGTGGCCCAGCGTGTGCATCTTCAGCAGCGGCGTGAGGCCGGTGGCGTCGCCGTAGTCGTAGGCATACACGCCCTTGGTCAGCGTCGGGCAGGAGGTGGGTTCCACCGCCACCAGGCGCACCGCCTTGCCCGCGGCCTTGTCGGCGAAGAAGGGGAAGGCGATGCCGGCGAAGTTCGAGCCGCCACCGCAGCAGCCGAAGACCATGTCCGGGTAATCGCCGGTCATTGCCATCTGCTTGCGCGCCTCCTGGCCGATGATGGTCTGGTGGTGCATGACATGGTTGAGCACCGAGCCGAGCGCGTAGTTGGTGTCGGCGCGCCCGGCGGCTTCCTCCACCGCCTCGGAGATGGCGATGCCGAGCGATCCCGGCGTGTCGGGATGCTTCTCCAGCGTCTGGCGGCCCGCGTTGGTGAGCTGCGTCGGGCTGGCGAACACCTCCGCTCCCCAGGTCTGCATCATCGAGCGCCGGTAGGGCTTCTGCTCGTAGCTCACCCGGACCATGTACACCCGCACCTCGAGGCCCAGCAGCTGGCCGGCCAGCGCCAGCGAGCAGCCCCACTGGCCGGCGCCGGTCTCGGTGGTCAGCCGGCGGATGCCGGCGGCCTTGTTGTACCAGGCCTGCGGGATCGAGGTGTTCGGTTTGTGGGAGCCAGCCGGGCTGACCGACTCGTTCTTGTAATAGATGCGTGCCGGCGTGCCGAGTGCCTGCTCCAGCCGGTGCGCGCGCTGCAGCGGCGTCGGGCGCCACAGCCGGTAGATCTCCCGGATCTCCTCCGGGATCGGGATCCAGCGCTCGGCCGACACCTCCTGCTCGATCAGCGCCGGCGGGAAGATCGCCGCCAGCGCCTCCAGCCCCACCGGCTTGCCATCCGGCCCCAGGGGCGGCGGCGGCGGGCTCGGCAGGTCGGCGACCACGTTGTACCAGTGGGTCGGCAGCTCGGATTCGGGCAGGAGGAACTTCGTGGTCATGAGCGGACTCGGTATGAACTTTGGGGACAGTTTACTCAACTCATCTGGAATTCCGGGGACAGTTTACTCAACTCATCCGGCAAACCAGTGCAGCGACCGCTCAGGACGGAGTTGAGTAAACTGTCCCCAAGATGAAGATGATCAGGTGGGTGCTGGACTGGCTCGGGTTTGGTGCCCGGGGGCACGATCATGGCCATGGCCACAGCCATGGCGTGGTGGACCCGGGCATCGCCAGCACGGAGCGCGGCATGTGGGCGGTGCGCTGGTCCTTTGCCGGGCTGTTGCTCACCGCCCTGGCGCAGGTGGTCGTGGTGGCAATGTCAGGCAGCGTTGCGCTGCTCGCCGACACCATCCACAACATCGGCGATGCGGCCACGGCGATCCCGCTCTACATCGCCTTCTGGTTCGCGCGACGCCGGCCCAGCGCCCGCTACACCTACGGCTACGGCAGGGTCGAGGATCTGGCGGGGCTGGCGGTGGTGGCGCTGATCCTCTTCAGCGCGCTGGTCGCCGGCTACCAGGCCATCGACCGGCTGCTGCACCCACAGCCGGTGGCCTGGCTCGGCGCGGTGGCGGCGGCCGGCATCGTCGGTTTCCTCGGTAACGAGGCGGTGGCGGTGTTCCGCATCCGCATCGGCCGCGAGATCCACAGCGCCGCGCTGGTCGCCGACGGCTACCATGCCCGCGTCGATGGCCTCACCAGCCTGGCCGTGGTGCTCGGCGCGGCCGGTGTCTGGCTCGGCTTCCCGCTGGCCGACCCGATCGTCGGCCTGGTGATCACGGCGCTCATCTTCGGCATCCTCTGGCAGTCGGCGCGCTCGGTGTTCGCGCGCATGCTCGACGGGGTCGAGCCTGAACTGCTGGAGGAGATCGGGCATGTCGCCGGCCACGTGCCCGGCGTACAGGGCCTCGCCAACCTGCGCGCGCGCTGGGTCGGCCATCGGCTGCATGCAGAGGCGGACCTCATCGTCGACCCGGACCTGCCGGTTCGCGATGCCGCGGAACTCGCGGCCCGGGTGCGCGCGGTGGCGCTGGCGCAGCTGCCCGCGCTCGACTCGTTGCGGCTCGCCTTTGCCGCCAGCGACGCGACGTTGCCGCGGGCTGCCGCGGGCCATCATCATGGCCGCCATGGGCACGGCCATTCCCACACGCACCGGCACTGACGCCACAACGGCCTGGCATGCACTCGGCAGCGACGCCGCGCTGCTGCAGCTAGGTTCCAGCCCGGCCGGCCTCGCGGCCGGCGAAGCCGACCGGCGCCTGGCCAGCGGCGGGCCCAACCGCCTGCCGCGGGCCCGCCCGCCCGGCATGGCGACGATCTTCCTGCGCCAGTTCCGCAGCCCGCTCATCTATCTGCTGCTGGGGGCGGCGGCCCTCGCGACCGCCACCGGCGCCATCAAGGACGCGCTGTTCATCCTTGCCGCCCTGCTGGTCAACGCCATCCTCGGTTCGGTGCAGGAGGCGCGGGCGGATCGCAGCAGCCGCGCCCTGCAGCGGCTGTTGCAGGCGCGCGCGATCGTGGTACGCGACGGCGAGGCGGCCGGGATTCCCGCCGAGCAGCTGGTGCCGGGTGATGTCATCGAACTGGAGCCGGGCGCGCGGGTTCCGGCCGATGCCCGGTTGCTGGCAACGCAGGGACTGGAGATCGACGAGTCGCTGCTGACGGGCGAATCGCTCCCGGTGGCCAAGGCCGCAGACTGGACCGGAGCCGCGGAGCTGGAACTCGCCGAACGGCGCAATCTCGCGCATGCGGGCACGCTCGTGGTCCGCGGCCGGGCGCGCGCCCTGGTGGTCGCCACCGGTACGGCCACGGCGGTCGGCCGGCTGGCCCTGGCCGTGATGGCCACGCCACCCGGAGTGCCGCCGCTGATGCAGCGGCTGGCGGACTTCAGTGGCCGGATCGGCGCGGTGGTCGTCGCCGCCGCGTTCGCGGTGGCCCTCCTCGGCGTCCTGCTGCGCGGCTACGGCGGTGTCGAGATGGCGATCTTCGCCATCGCGCTGGCGGTATCGGCGATCCCGGAGGGCCTGCCCGTCGCGCTCACCGTGGTGCTCGCGGTATGCACCAGGCGCATGGCGCGACGCGGCGTCATCGTGCGCCGCCTGGCTGCGGTGGAGGGGCTGGGCAGCTGCACGCTCATCGCCAGCGACAAGACCGGCACCCTGACCTGCAACGAGATCACGGTGCGCGAGGTCGTGCTGGCCGACGGCCGCGGCTACCGCGTGACCGGCGAAGGCTTCCTGCCCGAGGGCGAGCTGCGCGGGCAGGACGGGCTGGTGAACGGCGCCGCTGACCGCGACCATGCGCCGCTCGCCGAACTGGCGCGCGCGGTGGTGCTGTGCAACGAGGGGCAGCTGTCGCGGCGCAATGGCGCCTGGTCCTGGCATGGCGATCCGACGGATGTGGCGCTGCTCAGCTTCGCGGGAAAGCTGGGCCTGCTCCGCGAAGCGCAGCTGCAGGCGAGTCCGCTGCTGGGCAGTACGCCATTCGAACCGGAGGCACGTTACGCGGCCACGCTGCATGCCGTCGACAGCGGCACCGAGCTGCTGGTGAAGGGCGCGCCGGAACGAGTCGTCGCGATGTGCACCGACGCTGCCGCGGCAAGCACGCTGCTGGCGGCCGCGGAGGCCATGGCCCGGCGCGGGCAGCGGGTGCTGGCCGTTGCCGCCGGCCGCATGCCGGCCGGGCTGCTGGCGCCGCCCGCCGCGCCTGCCGGCCTGCGTCTGCTCGGCGTGGTCGGCATGATCGATCCGCCGCGGCCCGGGGTGGTCGAGGCAATCCGCATCGCCGCCGGTGCCGGGGTGCGCACCATCATGGTCACGGGCGACCACCCGGTGACGGCGCTGGCCATCGCGCGCGACCTCGGCCTCGCCAGCGGACCCGCGGAGGTCGTGACCGGCGCGGACCTCGCCGCGGCCGGCACCGCCGGCCTGCCGGCGCTCATGGCGCGGGCGCGGGTGTTCGCGCGGGTCGCACCGGAGGAGAAGCTGGCGATCGTGCAGGCGGCCCAGGCCGCCGGGCACTGCGTCGCGGTGACCGGTGACGGTGTCAACGATGCCCCGGCACTGCGCGCGGCGGACATCGGTGTTGCCATGGGACGTGGCGGCACCGACGTCGCGCGCGAGGCCGCCGAGCTGGTCATCACCGATGACCACTACGCCACCATCACGGCCGGCATCGAAGAGGGGCGGATCGCCTACGCCAACATCCGCAAGATCATCTACCTGCTGGTGTCCACCGGCGCCGCCGAAGTGCTGTTCGTGGCCCTCGCGGTCGCGACCGGCGCCCCGCTGCCGCTGACGCCGGTGCAGTTGCTGTGGCTGAACCTCGTCACCAATGGCATCCAGGACATGGCGCTGGGCTTCGAGCGTGGCGAACCCGGCATCCTTTCCAGGCCGCCGCGCCGCCCCGGGGAAGGCATCTTCGACACCCTGATGATCCGCCAGTCGGCGGTGGCAGCGCTGGTCATGGGCCTGGCAGGTTTCGCCCTGTTCCAATGGCTGCTGGATGCAGGCTGGAGCGTGGACGCGGCGCGCAACGCACTGCTGCTGCTCATGGTCCTGTTCGAGAACCTGCATTTGCTCAACTGCCGCTCGGAAACCGCCTCGGCATTCGCGCTGCCACTCAGGCGCAGCCCGGTGCTGCTGGCGGGCGCTGCCGCAGCGCTGCTGCTGCACCTGGTGATGATGTACTCACCGGTCGGGCACGAGGTGCTGCATACCGCACCGCTGCCGCTGCAGGCCTGGGCCGGCCTGCTGGCCGTGGCCATGAGCATCGTCGTCGCCATGGAGATCCACAAGGCGCTGTGGCGCCGCCGCCAGCCGCTGCCCCGGCGGCGCTGAGCGGCGCCGCCGGCCGCCCTCAGCTGCGTACCGGGCGCTTGCGCAGCTTGCGCTGCAGGGTGCGGCGGTGGATGCCGAGCGCCCGGGCAGCGGCGGAGATATTGCCGCCGTGGTTGGCGAGCACGCGCTGGATGTGTTCCCACTCGGCACGACGCACCGACAGCGGCTTCGGCGCGGCGGCATCGGCGGTGGCAGCCGGCTGGCGCTCTTCCTGCAGGGCCGCCAGGATCTCGTCCACCTCCACCGGCTTCGTCAGGTACTGCGCGGCGCCGAGCTTGATGGCTTCCACGGCGGTGGCGATGCTGCCGTAGCCGGTCAGCACCACCGAGCGCGCCGGTGGCGCGAGTTCCGCCAGCTGGCGCACCAGGGTGAGCCCCGAATCGGTGCCGATGCGCAGGTCCACCACGGCGTAGTCCGGGCGGCGGCGCAGGATCAGCTGCTGCGCCTCGACCACCGAGCGCGCGGCGGCGACGTTGTAGCCGCGCCGCTCCAGCGCCCGCGCCAGCACGCCGCAGAAGATCTCGTCGTCGTCCACCACCAGGAAGGTCACGCCATCGCCGGTTGCCGTCATCGTCAGGTTCCCGTCTGCAGCCGCGCCAGCGGCAGGTTGACCGTGACACGCGCACCGCCACCGGGCGCATCACTGAAGCTGATGTCGCCGCCGAGGTGGTTGAGCGCCGTGTGGGTGAGGAACAGCCCGAGGCCCAGGCCGCTTTCCTTGGTGGAGCGGCCGGGTTCCTCGCCGGGGTGCAGGGACTGCAGGCTGATGCCCGGGCCATGGTCCTGCACGGCGATGTGCACCTGCTCGCCGTCCCAGGCGCAGCTCACGCGCACGTCGCCGGGGGAGACATCCACCGCGTTGTGCAGCACGTTGAGCAGGGCCTGCGAGAGCGTGCGCTCCACCAGGATGCGCGGCGCCGGCCGCGGCCCGTCGCTGCTCACGGTGATGGCCGAACCCGGGCGCAGCTGGCGCACTTCGGCCACCGTCTGGCCGACGAAGGCGTCCACCGCCATGGCCCGCGCCGCGTCCGCACGGCGCACGCCGGCGGCAGCCGAGATCACCGACAGCGAGTCCTTGCACTTGCGGATCTGGCTGCGCAGCAGCTGCAGGTTCTCGTGCAGCTGCGGGTAGCGATCCGGCGGGTACTCCTCCGCCAGTTCGCTGGTCACCAGCGCCATGGTGGCGAGCGGGGTGGAGAGTTCATGGGCCGCGCCCGCCGCCAGCGTCGCCACGGCGACCACCCGCTCGTCGCGCAGCGCGCGCTCGCGGGCGTCGGCGAGGTTGCGCTCCTGCTCGCGCAGCGACTCGCCCATGCTCACCACGAAGTGGGCGATGAGCCCCGCGCTCAGCACGAAGCCTAGCCACATGCCGACGATGTGCACCATGAAGGTCGGGCCTTCGCGCGGCTGCGAGAACGGCAGCAGCGGCACGCGGTAGAGCAGCAGGAAGGTGTAGCAGGCGGCGATGATCGCCGCCATCGGCCAGGTATAGCGCCGCGGCAGCACCGTGGCGCTGATGGCCAGCGGCAGCAGGAAGAAGTAGGCGAAGGGGTTGCTGGAGCCGCCGCCGTAGTAGAGCATCCCGGTCAGCGCGCTGACGTCTACCAGCATCTGCAGGAAGAACTCGCCGTCCGGGATGCTGCCGCCGGCCTGCAGCCGCTGCCAGGTCCAGAAGTTGACCAGCGCCAGCACCGCGATGATGGCCAGCAGCGGGCCCACGCGGATCTGCAGGTTGTAGAAGTGGCTCGCGAGCAGCAGCACCACCGCCGCCCCGGGGATGGCGATGGTGCGCAGCCAGATCAGCCGCCGCAGGTTCAGCGCCGAATGCGGCTGCGGCAGCTGCGGGTTGCCAGGCGCGTCGATCATGTCAGCACCCTCCCGGCGCTATTTGCGCCGCAGCATCTCGATGCGGCTGGCCTCGAGGAAGCGGCCGTTCCTGAAGGTGCGCCACTCGATGCGCAGGCGGTCGGCGCCCAGCCACTGGTAGCGCGCCTCGTGCATGTGCTCGTCGTTCATGGTCACCATGTTGCTGATGTCCAGGTACTGCAGCTCCAGCAGGTCGGGCGTGACGCCGGGCACCAGGCGCAGTACCGGCTGGTTACCGCCGGCGCAGTAGTGCGTCATGTGCACCTCGTCGACGTCGCGGTAGTACATGTTGACCATCTCGTGGTCGCTGCCGGGAAACATGACTTCCTCGACGCTGTGCCCGTTGGCGGTGACCCGGAACACGCTCGCCACCTGGTCGGTGGGCTGGCCGCTGGCGTCCACCACCAGCCAGGTGCCCTCGAGCCCGCGGATGCGCGCCAGCGGATCCGCGTCGGCGCGCGCCGGGCCGGCCCAGAGGCCGGGTGCCAGGCCGATCGCGCCAGCGAGGAGCGCCACGACAGCCAGCGCGGTGCGCCTGGGTCGCGCGTGGGCGGCGGACGGCTGGCGGAACTTGTCCATCCGCGGGATTCTAGCGCGGCCACGCTGCCGCTGCGCCGGCGGTGGCTCGCCGGGACGCTTATGTCCACCCTCGTGCAAGCGCGGGCCTGCACGGTGTACAGTCGGTTCCGGGCAGCCGCGGCGTGCACCGTGGCGCCCGGGGGCGAAGATCGCGGCGGCCGAAAAGAGCAAACCAAGTTGGACGCACCACCGAACATCGACAGCCTGACGCTCGCGCGGCCGCTGGATGCAGTGCCCATCGCCCTCATGTCGCGCCGGCTGGTGGAGACCGGCCTGCCGACCTGGGCCTGGACCTCGCGCCGCGTGGCGCGCCATGTCCACGACCCGGACAGCGTGGTGCTCGCCGCCCGCCGCGGCGAGGAAGTCACCGGTTTCGCCATCATGGGCTTCGGCGACGAGGCGGCCCACCTCAACCTGCTCGCCGTCGAGCCGCGCTGCCGCCGCGCCGGCCTCGGCACGCGCCTGGTGCGCTGGCTGGAGGAGTCCGCGCGCAACGCCGGCACCTTCGAGGTCAGCCTGGAGGTGCGCGCCACGAATGCCGTGGCACGCCGTTTCTACAAGGCGCTGGGCTATGCCGAGGTGGACCTGCTGCCCGGCTACTACGACCGCATCGAAGACGCGATACGCATGACGCGCGACCTGCGCGTGCTGCGCATCGACCAGCCGGGCTGAGCCACCGCGCCAGCCAGCGGCCGGGCCAGCGCCCGGCCGGCAGCCGCTCACAGGAACAGCAGCGCCTCGCCCGGCCGCGGCGGGCCGAAGAATGCCTGGACGATGCCGGCCTGCCAGAGCTGCAGCGGCGTCGGATACCAGAACTCGCGCCCGCTGGTGATCCAGCGCTGCAGGAACCAGGGTGGTACGCCGCGGCTGGCGAAGTAGCGCAGTTCCGCGGCATAGGCGGGCGTGAGCGGGCCGCGCAGGCCGAAGCCCGGGTTGCGCGGCAGGTGCAGGCCGATGCGCGCGCTGCTGCGCAGGAGCCGCTGGTGGCCGCCGATGTAGGCCGACACGCAGGCGCTGGAGCAGCCCTCGCTGCTGTCGGTGTCCAGGTCGTGCTCGATGATGAGGGCGCGCAGTTTCTGCGCCTCGCTCAGCGAGCCGCCGCCGCTGTTCAGCCGTACCCGGCGCAGCTGCGGGTTGGCGGCGATCGCGGCGCGCACCTCGTCGGCCAGACCGAAGGTAATGCTGCCGCTGACTTCCAGCAGGCGGCCGTGGACGCTGACCTGGTAGTGCCAGCCGGTGATGGGGAACGCCAGCCGCAGGCCGGAATAGCTCTCGCCGGCGAACATGACGAAGCGCAGCGCCAGCAGGATGGTGAGCGCGGTGGCCAGGCCCTGCGTGACGTAGGCCGCGAGCGGCGTGCCCACCTCGGCGGCGTGGCGGTCGGCGGCGCGGAAGATGCCGATGACCTGCCAGGCCGGCACCAGCAGCAGGAGCAGGACGCCGGCAGCGACGAACAGGGCGACGCCGGCCCGCGTGTCCGGCCCCTGCCCGAGGCCCAGGGCGCCGAGGTTCATCTCCAGCGCCAGCGACAGCGCCGTCAGGCCGACGCCGTTCAGCCACCAGGCCACCCCCAGCGGCAGTTCGCCACGCCAGTGGCGGATCAGGTAGGCAAACATGCGATGCGGGATTCCTGGCTGCGCGCCGCGACCGGGCGGGCCGGCCGCATCCTAGCACCATCCCCGGCCGGCGGCCGGGGGAGTGGCGGGTACGGCGCCCCTCTGGCAACGTAGCCGCATGCAAGGCAGGCGACCCCTCATCGGCGTCATCTCCGACCGCCGGGTGCTGGGCCACCACCCGTACCACCTGGTCGGCGAGAAATACCTCGATGCCGTGCTGCACGGCGCGGGCGGCATTCCCGTGTCGCTGCCGGTGCTTGGTGGGGATTTCGACATCCGCGAGCTGCTCGGGCACCTCGATGGCCTGCTGCTCACCGGCAGTCCCTCCAATGTCGAGCCGCGGCGCTACCAGGGCCAGCCGCTGCGCCCGGGCATGCTGCACGATCCCGAGCGCGATGCCGCCGCGCTGGCGCTGATACCGGCCGCGGTCGCGGCGGGGCTGCCGCTGCTCGCCATCTGCCGCGGCTTCCAGGAACTGAACGTGGCCCTTGGCGGCACGCTGCACCAGGCGGTGCACGAGCTGCCCGGCTTCCTGCGCCATCGCGAGGAAGCCGGCCGGCCGCTGGAGGAGCAGTACGCACCCAGCCACGAGGTGCGCTTCAGCGCGGGCGGGCTGCTCGAGCGGCTGAGCGGCCGCGGCGGCGCGCGCGTCAACTCGGTGCACTCGCAGGGCGTGGACCGGCTGGCCCCGGCGCTCGCCGTCGAGGCGGTGGCGCCGGACGGGCTGGTGGAGGCCTGCGTGCTGCGCGATGCACCCGGCTTCACGCTCGCTCTGCAGTGGCACCCGGAATGGCAGTTCCGGGACAACGAGCTGTCGCTCGCGATATTCCGGGCCTTCGGCGATGCCGCGCGCGACTACGCCAGCGCCAGGAAGGCCGAGCCATGAGCAGCGGGCGCAGCCTGCCGGAACTGCAGGCGCTGGACCGCCAGCACTACCTGCATCCCTTCAGCGACCACCGGCTGATCGCCGAGCGTGGCACGCGGGTGATCAGCCGTGGCGAAGGCGTCTACATCTACGACAGCGAGGGCCGGCAGATCCTCGATGGCATGTCCGGCCTCTGGTGCACCAGCCTCGGCTATGGCCGCCGCGAGCTCATCGACGCTGCGCGGCGCCAGCTGGAGACGCTGCCCTACTACAACAGCTTCTTCCAGTGCACCCACCCGCCGGCCATCGAGCTGGCGGCGCTGCTGGCCGAAGTCGCCCCGCCGGGTTTCAGCCGCGTTTTCTATACCAACTCCGGTTCCGAGGCGAACGACACCGTCATCCGCATGCTGCGCCACTACTGGGACCTGCAGGGCCAGCCGCGGCGCAAGCTCATCATCAGCCGGCACAACGCCTACCACGGCAGCACCATCGGCGGCATGAGCCTCGGCGGCATGCCCGCGCAGCAGGCGCAGGGCGACCTGCCGATCCCCGGCATCGCCCACATCGGCCAGCCGTACTGGTTCGAGCTGGGCGACGGCCTGCACCCCGACGAGTTCGGGCTCAGGGTCGCCGGCGAACTCGAGCAGCAGATCCTGGCGCTCGGCCCCGAGCGCGTCGCCGCCTTCATCGGCGAGCCGGTGCAGGGCGCCGGTGGCGTCATCATCCCGCCGGATACCTACTGGCCGGAGATCCAGCGGATCTGCGACCAGTACGGCATCCTGCTGGTGGCCGACGAGGTGATCACCGGCTTCGGCCGCCTCGGCGAGTGGTTCGGCTCGCAGTACTACGACATCGAGCCGGACCTGGTCATCTTCGCCAAGGCGGTGAATGGCGGCTACCTGCCGCTGGGTGGCGTGCTGGTCGGCGACCGCGTCGGCAACGCGCTGGTCGCCGGGGGCGGGGAGTTCTTCCACGGCTTCACGCAGTCCGGCAACCCGGTGGCCTGCGCCGTGGCCATCGCCGCGCTGCAGGTCATGCAGGCGGAGGGCATCGTCGAGCGGGTGCGCGAGCGCATCGCGCCCTATTTCGCCGCGCGCTGGCAGACGCTGGCAGCGCATCCGCTGGTGGGCGAGGCGCGCTCGGTCGGCCTGCTGGGCGCGCTCGAGCTGGTGGCCGACCAGGCCAGGCGCAGGCGCTTCCCGGCGGCGCTGCGCATCGGCGAAACCTGCCGCGATACCAGCATCGAGCTCGGCCTGGTGATGCGCCATGTGCGCGATTCGCTGATCGTCGCGCCACCGCTGGTCATCACCGAGGCGCAGGTGGACGAGCTTGTCGACAAGGCGCGGCGCACGCTCGACAGCGTCGGCAGCCAGCTGCAGCGGCATGCCTGAGGTCCTGACCCTCGCCGACAGCGGCTGTGAGGTCCTGCGCGTCCTGCTGCGGCCCGCGGGCCTGGATGTCGTCGAGGTGCCGCCGGGGGCGCCGATCCCCGGCAGCTACTGGGGCGAGCCCGAGGCCGGCCTGCGCGGCAATCGCCTCTATGTCCGCCCCGACACGCCGCTGCACTCCGCGCTGCACGAGGCCGCGCACTACATCTGCATGGACGAGGCGCGCCGGCGGGCCCTCGACCGCGACGCGGGCGGCGACATCCCCGAGGAAAACGCCGTGTGCTACCTGCAGATCCTGCTCGCCGATGCCATCCCGGGCATGGGCCGCGCGCGCATGTGCGCCGACATGGACGCCTGGGGCTACACCTTCCGCCTCGGCTCGGCCGCAGCGTGGTTCGAGCACGATGCGCATGACGCGCGCGAGTGGCTGGAGCGCCAGCGGCCCTTGTGGCGGCAGCCGGCCGGCTGCTAGCTTCGATTCCCGCCAACCCGCTGGCCCGTCACCGGAGGAGCGCCATGAAGCACCATGCCACCCGCCTCGCCGCCGTGCTCGCCTGCTGTGCCCTGGGCGCCGCCGCCTGGGCGGCCCGCGAGGCCAGCCCCTTCGCCGGGCCCGGCTTCCACTCGCGCGGTTCCTGGAGCGGCTTCGAGGACCACGAGCAGGAACTCGGCAGCGCCGTGGCCAAGGCGATCCTGGAGGTCGCGCCGAAGCAGGCCAGAGAGCTGGATTTCACCGGCCGCGAGCGGCAGCTCGGCCATGGCGTGGCCACCGTGATCCGCACTCTCAACGTCGACTCGCCCTACCAGCACGAGACCAACGACGCGCTGGTGAAGATGACCCTGAACTACATCCAGTTCGCGAAGGACCACGACATGGTCAGCGAGATGATCGACCATGACCTGCGCACCGAGATGCCGATGCTCCGGGCCAACGGCCGGCGGGTGGCCGAGAGCGGCGACATCGACATCGCGCTGATGGCGGTCACCGAGCGCACCGCCTGCTTCTACCAGCTGGTGGAGGAGGTGCGCCGCGCGCCGCACCAGGTGAGCTACCGCTCGCCCTACGCGACGGTGCTGCGCATGACGCGCCAGCTCGGCCAGCACACACTGACCGAGAAGGAGATCCACGAGATCTACACCGTGCCGCGCCTGCAGCGGCAGGCCGAGCAGCTCGGCGTCGAGTTCGAGGTGACGCCCTGGCGGGACGACGGCTGGATCACCATCACGGTGAAGCCGCGGGCCCGCACATGATAGCGGCCGAGGCGGCCACCGTTGCGGCCGCGACATCCTGCCCGGTGTGCGCGGGCGCCTCCACCGCGCTCGGCAGCGTGGACTTCAGCAAGAACTGCGAGGAGCGCCGCGGCCTGCGCCTGCCGCCCAGCGGCCGCGCGGTCGAGTACCGGATCTGCATTGCCTGCGGCCACGCCTTCGCGCCGGCGTTCCGCAGCTGGACGCCCGCGGACTTCAGCCGCGAGATCTACAACGAGCAGTACACGCTGGTCGATCCGGACTGGACCGGTGCGCGCGCACGCGAGAATGCGCAGTTCCTCATCGGCGTCTTCGGGGAGCGCGGCCCCGCCGCCAGCCACCTCGACTACGGCGGCGGCGATGGCAGCCTCAGCCGGCTGCTCCGCGAGGCGGGCTGGCACTCCGCATCCCATGATCCGTTCGTCGACGCCGGGCCGGGGCCTTCCGAGCCGGGCGGCTTTGCGTTCATCACCTGCTTCGAGGTGTTCGAGCATGTGGCCGATCCGCAGGAGCTCATGCGCGACATCGCCTCGCACCTCGCCCCGCAGGGCCTGCTGATGGCGAGCACCTTGCTCTCGGATGGCGAGCTGCGCGCCGGCCAGCCACCGGCCTGGTGGTACGCCGCGCCGCGCAACGGGCACATCAGCCTGTTCTCGAGCCGCAGCCTGCGCGCGCTGGCGCAGCGCCAGGGCTTCAACTGCGCGAGCGCACAGGGCCTGCTGCACCTGTTCTGGCGCGGCGCGCTGCCGGCCTGGGCGCGGCCGCTGGTGGGCCAGGCCTGAAGCCGGAGCCATGGCAGGCAAGCCCGATCCGCTGCGGCTCTACCAGGCCGGGCTCGCGCATCACCAGGCGGGGCGGCTGGCCGCGGCCGAGGCAGCCTACCGCGAGGTGCTCGCGCATTTCCCGCGCCAGCCCGACGCCCTGCACATGCTCGGCGTGCTCGCGCACCAGGCCGGCCAGCACGAGGTGGCGCTGCAGCTGATCGGCAAGGCCATCGGCATCGCGCCGAAGCAGGCGGCGTTCCACAACAACCTCGGCTCCTGCCACGAGGCGTGCGGCGAACTCGATGCGGCGCTCGTCGCCTTCCGGCGCGCCATCGCGCTGCAGCCCAGCCTGCCCGAGGCGCACAACAACCTCGGCAATGCGCTGCAGGCGATAGGCGACTGCGAGGGCGCCATCGCTGCCTATCACCAGGCGCTGGCGCTGCGCCCGGACTACGCCGAGGCGCAGGACAACCTGGGCACCGCGCTGCAGGCCGCCGGCCGCCCCGAGGAGGCTATCGCCGCGCACCGCCAGGCGCTGGCGCTGCGGCCCGACCATGCGGGCGCGCAGTGGAACCTCGCCTACGCGCTGCTGCTCAAGGGTGACTTCGCCGCCGGCTGGGCGCAGAACGAATGGCGCTGGCGGGCCTCCGGCCGGCAGGCTGCCGATCCGGGCTGGAGCCAGCCGCTGTGGCTCGGCACAGCGGCGCTCGCCGGACGGACCATCCTCCTGCACCACGAGCAGGGCCTCGGCGATACGCTGCAGATGCTGCGCTACGTACCGCTGCTCGCGGCGCAGGGCGCACGGGTGCTGCTGCGCGTGCCGGCGACGCTGGCCGATCTCGCCGCCACCGTGTCGGGCGTCGCCGCCGTGGTGCCGGAGGGTGAGCCGCTGCCGGACTTCGACCTGCACTGTCCCTGCATGTCGCTGCCGCTCGCCTGCGGCACGCTGCTCGACACCATTCCGGCGACAGTGCCTTACCTCGGTGCGCCGCAAGCCGCCCGCAGCGCCTGGCAGGCAAGGCTCGGCCCCGCGCAGCGCCGGCGCGTCGGACTTGTCTGGTCCGGCTCACCCGGCCACCGCAACGATCGCAACCGCAGCCTGCCGTTCGCGCGGCTCGCGCCGCTGCTCGCTGCCGATGTCGAGTTCCATTCCCTGCAGAAGGAATACCGCGCCGCCGACGCCGCCGTCATGCGCGCCGACGGCCGCCTCATCGACCACGCCGCCGAACTCGGCACGCTCGCCGACACCGCCGGCCTCATCGCCGCACTCGATCTCGTCATCACCGTGGACACCGCCGTCGCCCATCTCGCCGGCGCCATGGGTCGGCCGGTGTGGCTGCTGCTGCCCTTCGCACCCGACTACCGCTGGCTGCTCGGCCGCGATGACAGCCCCTGGTACCCGACCATGCGCCTGTTTCGCCAGCCGGTGGCGGGGGATTGGGGGAGTGTGGTGGGAAGGGTGAGGGTGGAGCTGACTTGATGCTTGTTACCGCCGCCGCCCGGATCCAGAGCCAGCAGTTTGATGCCAATGGCAATATCGGGAAAATAGTGCCGGATTTATTTTCTGTTTGAAGAAAATAGTGAAGAAAATAAATCCGGCACCTTTTTTCCCACTCAAAGCCAGCGACTTTCTAGCTCGGAACTGTCTACGAACGGGGGTAACGCCAGAGGCCAGGAGAGTCTAGTATCAGCTGTGTCCGGGGCGGGGGGAGCTTACGCGCAAATCTGCATGAGATCGGGCTTTGCGTCAGACCCAATAGTCACTAAAAGCGCTTATCTATCTGAGTACAGTTTTCGAGATACTCTGTCACGGTAACAGGGTTGTCATCCGGTCTCTTGTAATCTAGGGTTTGAAAGTAACCGTCTCCGGTGTGTCTATTTATTAGTAATCGGTGGGCGGTTACTGGATAACGCGAGTGGTCCGAGAGACGCTCGACATCCGAGATGTAAATTTCTGTGCCCATCTCCATAGGTCCAGAAAAAACAATAATTTCGCGGTAGGTTACAAAAGTGTTGATGCCCTCACTTTCAATTTTGACTAGCACACGCCCCCAACCTTCGATTTCCTTGGTGGGTGGGTTGGCGGTTAGATCCCGCTCCTCAACGGAGGAGTTATTACATGTCATCACCAATGGCGGTACGCTGCCTGTGCAGGACGTCATCAGTAACAGCAAGGATATGTACGATACCGGTATGCCAGAAACGCTGTCGACGACAAACTCCATAAGCCCGTGATTTCGGAACATCTTTTTTGATCGCCGTATTGCGTGCAGGAAGTAGTTTGAAATCCGCATTTGCTTCCCATATTTGCGCGACTCGCGAAGATGGCGGTCTCAGATCTCTCAATGTATCAGAATGCTTCCCGGTAGGCTGACTGTAGCTGCTGAGAATCATCTCCGAGGCAGTTCCGCTCGTCGCCGCCTACTGGCAATGTCGTACGGGAAAATGGTGCCGGATTTATTTTCTTTTTGAAGAAAATAAATCCGGCACCATTTTCGTGGCACATGCTTGACGTAAAGGATTGAAGCCGGGCGACCAGCTGTGCAACGCTCAGCCGCAATCTGTCGCCGTGACACGGAGCCTGCCATGTCCACCGCACCCTCAGCAGCCCGCAGCACCCTCACCGCCTTGCTCATCTGCATCGGCTGCGTGCTAGCGCGCAGCGCCAGCGCGGGCGATCCGCGCGAGCTGCCGGTCTACCGCATCCCGAACCTGCCGGAGAGCGGCGAGGCCTACTACGCACCGGATGGCATCCACCTCATCGCGCAGGTGAAGGATGAGGCGGCGCAGCGGCCGGGTACGGGGAAGGTGGGTGGCTCGCTGACCTACACGTTCACCGATCGCGGCACGGAGATCCGCCGCATCAACGATCGCGGCATGGATGCCTGCTCCTGGTTCTTCCCGGATGGCAAGCGGCTGCTGTGGACGTCGACGCGCGATCATCTTACCGACCTGCCGGCGGGTGACTGGTCGGACGATGCCCATTACCCGCAGGGCGCGGAGCTGTACACCTCGGACCTGGATGGCGGCAACGTGCGCCGCCTGACCAACAACCGCTGGTATGACGCCGAAGCGACGGTCTCGCCGGATGGCCGCTGGATCGTCTTCGGCCGCCAGATCGACGGCAACGCGGATCTCTGGCGCATGAAGCCCGACGGCACGGAGCAGACGCAGCTGACGTCCACCAGCGACTGGCAGGAGGGCGAGGCCTATTTCATGCCGGACAGCGAGACGGTGATCTTCCGTGCCTGGAAGCAGAGCGAGAAGAACCGCCTGGACGCGCTCGACCGCAAGAACGGCACCCGCAGCCAGACGCCGATGAACATCTACTCCATGAAGATCGTCGGCGAGCAGCGCGACGTGCAGCCGCGCACCTTCACCACGGACACCAACTGGGCGCCGTTCCCGGCGCCCGATGGCCGGCATTTCCTCGTGGTGCGCATCATCGAGCGCGGCAACTGGGAGCTGTTCCTCGCCGACATGGCGGGCGGCGAACCACGGCGGATCACCTTCAACGAGGGCTGGGATGGCATGGGCGCGTTCTCGCCCGATGGCCGGAAGATGGCCTTTACGCGCAGCGAGCCGGGCAGCCGTTCGCTGTACACCTACGTGATGGATGTGTCGTCCCTCGGCGTCGGGCCGGAGCACTACCACGGCGTGCCGCCGCGGGCCCAGCCACCGCCGGGCTGGCAGCCGGATCCGGATTTCGCGGCCTGGCGATGAGCTCTGCGGCGGCAGGCGATCTGACATAACACCCCGGCCCGCGCGCACCGGCATGCGGACAGGTATGGGCCATGCGCTTGACGGTACCGCGCGCCCGAAACTAACCTGAACCGCATTCCATTTGATCAATAGCCAATAACAATCATCCTGGATCATTCTGGGGGAGAAGCACATGAAGAGACTGCTGGCGACAACCATGCTGCTGGGCATGGCGGTGACGGCGAATGCCGCCGTGGTTTCGGTCGAGATCGTTTCCCATCTGTTCGGCAGCCCGCGCGGCACGCCGTCGTCGTCGGCGATCAATGCGGCACCGAGCTTTCCCGGTGACTTCGCTCAGCTGCCGATGCCGACCTGCACTTATGACGATGTCGCCAATTCGCTGGCCTGCAGCGGCGTGTTCGATTTCCGCACGCGGACCAGTCCGAGTCCCGGTGGCCGCCACTTTGACCGCTTCATTACAGACCTGAACATCACCAACGGCAGCGCCGCGGGCTCGGCGGCCTACAACTGCGCGGACGGCGGCTTCGGCGCGATGGTGGGCGCCAGCATGTGCGGCAACTACCTCTTCGGTGACGATGGCGTCAATGACAGCACCGTCAGCTACGGCCCCGGCCTGGCCTTCAGCCGCACGCTGGGCGGTGACGACACGGTCGCCGGTGCCCAGCAGTCGATCAACGACTACAACCTGGCGGTCGCGAGCTACGACGGCGCGACACTGGTCTTCCAGTCCGCCGACTGGACCTCGAGCGGCGGCACTGCCGGCCTGCAGATGAACTTCAGGGTGGTGCCGGTTCCCGCGGCTGCCTGGCTCTTCGGCGGTGCGCTGGCGGCGCTGGGTGCCGTCAGGCGCCGGCTGAAGTAACCGCTCGCCGCTGGCAGGCGCCAGCCCTCAGCGCGGCCGCACCCGCCGCGTCGGCTGCGCCTGCCAGGGGTCGTCGGGCCAGTAGTGCTTCGGGTAGCGGCCCTTCAGTTCCTTTTTGACCTCCGCGTAGCCGCGCGCCCAGAAGCTCTTCAGGTCCTGCGTGACCTGCACCGGGCGCTGGGCGGGGGAGAGCAGCTTCATCAGAACGGGCACGCGGCCGCCGGCGATGCGCGGGGTGTCCGCGAGCCCGAAGCATTCCTGCAGCCGCACCGAGAGGCTCGGGATGTCGCCATCCTGGTAGTCGAGCGCGATGCGCGAGCCGCTCGGCACCGTGAGGTGGGTGGGCGCCAGCTCTTCGAGGCGCCGCTGGCGCTCGTAGCCGAGCAGTGCGTGCAGCGCGTCGGCGAGCGGCAGCCGCGCCAGGTGGTCGCGGCGTGAGCAGCCGTCGAGCCAGGGCAGCAGCCAGTCCTCGAGCGTGGCGGCGAGCGCGGCGTCGCTGACCTCCGGCCAGGGCTCGCGCGCCTGGCGGTCCTCGCGTCCCAGCAGCATCACCCGGGCCTGCCAGTTGCGCAGCTCCCGCGTCCAGGGCAGCGCGCCGATGCCGAGTTCGCGGATGCCCTCGAGCATCGCGCTGGCCACCGCGGCGGGATCGGGCTTCGGCAGCGGCGCGTCCTCGAGCAGCAGTTCGCCGAGGCGCCGCTGGCGGCGCGCCAGCACCGCCTGCTCGCGCGCATCCCAGGCGATGTGGTCGCTGCCGCGGATGTCGGCGGCGAAGTGTTCCTCGATTTCCGCCCGCGCCAGTGGCGCGGCGAGGAAGATGCGCGCGTCGCGCTCGCCGGCGTCGAGCTCGGCGGCGACGATGTACTCCGAGCCCGCGAGCGCCTGCGGCTCGCCGAAATGCGCGCCGCGGCCGCTGGCGAGCTGGTAGCGGCCGGACTGCGGCTCGCGCCAGCGGCCGATGCGGTCCGGGTAGGCGCAGGCCAGCAGCCAGCCGGCCTGGTGCTCGTCGACCGTCGCATCCGCGCCGGCGGGGCCGAGCTGGCGGCGGTAGTGCTCCGCGGTGCGCTGCACGCGGCGCAGGGCGCCGGCATCGGCAGCACCCTGGCCGCGCCCTGCCGCGGGACCGAGCAGCGCGAGGCGCGTGCGGATGTCGGCGTCACGCTCGCGGCCGCGCAGGATGTCGCGTTCGCCGAGCAGGGCGGCGAGCGCCGCGGCCGTGCCGCCGGCACCGGCCGCAGCGCCCCGCAGCAGCAGCTGGGCGAGCCGCGGGTGGGCGCCGAGGCGGGCCATGCCGCGGCCATGGGCGCTGATGCGGCCGCCCGGCTCCAGCGCACCCAGCGCCAGCAGCACCTCCCGGGCCTGGGCCAGCGTGCCGGGCGGCGGCGCGTCGAGCCAGGCCAGCGCGCCCGCATCGGCAGCGCCCCAGGCGGCGAGTTCCAGCGCGAGCGGCGCGAGGTCGGCCTCGAGAATCTCCGGCGGCGCATGCGCGGCGAGCGCGCGCTGCTGCGCCTCGGTCCACAGCCGCAGGCAGACGCCGGGCCCGAGGCGGCCGGCGCGGCCGCGGCGCTGGTCGGCCGCGGCGCGCGAGATGCGCAGCGTGTCGAGCCGGCTCATGCCGCTGCCCGGGTCGAAGCGCGGGCGCCGCTCCAGGCCGGTGTCGATCACCACGCGCACGCCCTCGATGGTGAGGCTGGTCTCGGCGATGTTGGTGGCGAGCACGACCTTGCGCTCGCCCGCGGGGCTCGGGCGGATGGCGCGGTCCTGCTCCTCGTGGGAGAGATCGCCGAACAGCGGCAGCACATGGGTGTCGCGCGGCAGCGCGGCCGCGCCGAGCGCGCTGGCCACGCGGCGGATCTCGCCGGCGCCGGGCAGGAACACCAGGATGTCGCCGGGTTCCTCCGCCAGCATGCGCAGGATGGCGCCGGTCGCGAGCTGGTCCGGGTACTCGTCGCTGGGCCGGGGCAGGTAGCGCGTTTCCACGGGATGGCCGAGGCCCGGGGCGCTGACCACGGCTCCCGTGCCGAGCAGGCGCGCGACGGCCGCGGTGTCGAGGGTGGCCGACATCACCAGCAGGCGCAGCTCGGGCCGCAGGTGGCGCTGCGTGTCGAGCAGCAGCGCGAGGCCCAGGTCCGCCTGCAGGCTGCGTTCGTGGAACTCGTCGAAGATGACGCAACCGACCTGTTCCAGGGCCGGGTCGCGCTGCAGCTGGCGCGTGAGGATGCCCTCGGTGACCACCTCCAGGCGCGTGGCCGGCCCGACGCGGCTGTCCATGCGCATGCGGTAGCCCACCGTCTGCCCGACGCGCTCGCCGCGCAGGCTGGCGATGCGGTCGGCGACGGCGCGGGCGGCGAGCCGCCGCGGTTCCAGCATCAGGATGCGACGGCCTTCGAGCCAGGGTGCATCGAGCAGCGCGGGCGGCGCTCCCGTGCTCTTGCCGGCGCCCGGCGGCGCGTGCAGCACCGCGTTGCGCTGCGCCGTGAGCGCGGCGAGCAGTTCCGGGAGGGCCGCTTCGATGGGCAGTGGGGGTGCGTTCACGCCCGGCATTCTAGAACGCGGGCCGGCGCAGGCCGCATAATCCACGCTCCCCGCAGCAACCGGCCGCGATGCCCATGACGACGCCAGCTCCCGCACCCGCCGACCAGGCCGACCAGGCCGACCGGGCCGGCAACGGCACCCGCAGCGCCGCGCCCGGCGTCGAGCTGGCCACCGTGCAGCTGCGCGCGGTGCGCTTCGAGTCGCAGCTCGGGCTCGGGGAAGCGGTCAGTGCGCCGCCGGAGGTCGCGGTGGCGGCGGATTACCAGCAGCGGCCGCTCGCGAATGGTACCTTTGCCGCGCTGCTGCGGCTGCGGGCGCTGGGCCGGGCCGGCGCGAGGCCGCTGTTCACGGCGACCGTCGAGCAGAGCGCCATCGTCAGGGCTGCCGGCCTGCCGACCAGCGATGCCGCGGCCTGGGTGGCGAGGCGCGCGCCGGCCAGGATCTATCCCTTCGCGCGCCAGGCGCTGGAAGAGCTGCTCGGCAACAGCCAGTTCACCGGCTTCCGGCTCAGCGTCACCTGCCCGCCGCTGGAGCCGCTTGCGGCCGCGGAAACACCGGGCGCCGGCTCAGGCGAAGTCCGCTAGCGGCAGCCGCGCGCTGACCACCAGCCCCCCGCCCGGCCGCGCCGCGGCCGCGACCTGGCCATCGTGGGCTTCGAACACGCGCCGCGCGATCGCCAGACCGAGTCCGGTGCCGGTGGCGGGCCCGCCGCTGCCCGGGGCGCGGAAGTAGGGCTCGAAGATGCGCTGCAGGTAGGGCTCGGGCACGCCCGGGCCACGGTCCGCGATGTCGATCAGGGCGCTGCTGCCATCGCTGCGTGCCGACACTTCCACGCTCGTGCCGGGCGGGCTGTAGCGGATGGCGTTGCGCAGGATGTTCTCCAGCCCGCTGCGCAGCAATGCGGGGTCGCCGACCACCGTGGGGTTGTCGCTGACCTCGAGGCGCAGCTCGCAGCCGCGGGCCGTGGCCTCGATCTGCTCGACGCGCACGAGATCGGCGAGCAGCTCGCCGAGCCGCACCAGCCGCCGCTGGATTTCCGCGGCGCTGCCGAGGCGCGAGAAGCGCAGCACGTCGCCGATGACCTGGTCGAGCCGGCCCAGTTCTTCCTCGATGCGCCCGCGCTCGGTCTCGGCGAGGCCGCCGCGATGGGCGGCGAGCGCCACCGCGGCCTGCAGGCGCGCCAGTGGCGAGCGCAGCTCGTGGGAGAGCTCGGCCATCAGCTGCTGGCGGCCCTCGATCAGGCCGGCGATCTGGTCGGCCATGCTGTTGAAGTCGCGCGCCAGGTCGCCGAGTTCGTCGCGCCGGCCGGTGATGCCCGCCGGCAGGCGCGCCTCGAGGCGGCCGGAGGCGAGCTGGCGCACCGCGGCCTGCAGTTCGCCGACCGGGCGGCCGAAGGCGCCGGCCACCAGCCAGGCCACGGTGCCGACCACCAGCAGCGCGGCGAGCACCAGGCCGAGCGTGATCGCCGGGCTGCCCCAGATGGTGATGCCCTTGGGCAACACCAGGAAGGTGTAGACGGCGCCGTCCGGGCCGATGATCTGCGGCGCGAGGCGCACCGGCCGGTAATGCGCGTCGGGCCGGTCGGGCGGGCCCACCACCGAACTGCGCACGAAGTTCTCGAGGTAGGCCGGCATCTGGCGGCCGAGGACGTCGCGGCTGGCGGCATCGAGCACGAAGACCGTGGCGCCGGCAGGGACCTGAGTCCCGGCCAGCCACTGCTCCAGCGCCGGGCGCCCGCCCTGCGCGAGCACCCGGGCGGCCTCCTGGCCGAGCGGCCCCTGGCGGGTCTGCACGTAGCTGGCGAGTTCGGCGGAGGCGAGCAGCATGACGCTGGCGACGGCCAGCGCGAGGAAGGCGGCCAGCGCCGTGCCGACGTAGAACGCCATGCGCGCGTAGATGCGTGGGGCGGGGATGTGCATCGCTCAGGGCGTTCCCGCGGGCACGTCGAGCACGTAGCCGTGGCCGCGCAGGCCGCGGATGCAGCGGCCGGGCACGCCGGCCTCGTCGAGCTTGCGGCGCAGCTTGCTCACCAGCGTGTCGATGCTGCGGTCGTAGGCTTCCATCGGCCGGTCCAGCGCCAGCTCCGTCAGCCGCGCGCGCGACAGCACTTCCCCGGGGCTGCGCATCAGCTGTTCCATGACGCGCAGTTCCGCCGCGGTGACGGCCACCGGGTGGCCCAGGGCGCGCAGCACGCGGGTGCGCAGGTCGAGTTCCAGCGGCCCGGCGCTGAGCAGCTGGCTGGCCGGTGGCGGCAGCCGCGCGCGCTTCAGCACCGCGCGGATGCGCGCGGCGAGTTCCAGCGGGTTGCAGGGCTTGGGGAGGTAGTCGTCGGCGCCGCCGAGCAGGCCGACGATGCGTGCGGACTCGTCGCCGCGCGCGGTGAGCATGATGACCGGCAGGTCCTGGTGCGCGGGCATCTGGCGCAGCTGGCGCAGCGCCTCGAAGCCGCTCATGCCGGGCATCATGACGTCGAGCACCAGCAGCTCGGGCGGGTCGCTGGCGATGCGCGCCAGCGCGGACTCGGCATCCGGCAGGGTGTCGACGCGAAAGCCCTGCAGCTCGAGGAACTCGCGCAGCATGGCCACCAGGCTGGCGTCGTCGTCGACCAGCAGCAGCCGCGGTGCCGCGTTGTCGGTGGATGGATTGCCTGCCATTGCGCGCTGTTGACCTGCTGTTGACACTGTGCCGCCGCCGGCCTTCCTAGACTGCCAGCCATGGCCCGCCCTTTAACCTACAGGAAAGCGGGCCGCGGCAGAAACCCAAGGAGGCAGCCACGATGAGTACTCCAGGCGCAAGCGCAGTCCCGACGTCCGGCAACCGGCTGATGAACCTGCTTTACCGCCCGCCCTGGGTCGGTCTGCTGGCCTTCGTCATCGTGTTCGTGGTGCAGGCGCTGGGCCACACCGTCATGATCGTCATGGAAGAGGTCTGGCCGGGGCCGGGCTACGTCTACCAGTCGGCATTCGCGCTCGGCGCCGTCGGCGCGGTCATGTTGTTCTACGGCATGCGCAGCCGCTCGGAGGTCGCCGCGACCTGGCTCGGCTTCTGGGCCGGCACGCTGCTGTGGACGGGCTGGATCGAGTTCTCCTTCGTCTGGGCCGGTGACTTCCTCGGCGTCGACGACCTCATGGATCCCAACGTCGCCGGCGAGATCGCCACCAAGGCCGAATACCTGGTGATGATGTCCTCGGTCGGCATCATGTTCGCCACGCTGGCCTACTTCCTCCTCAACAAGGAGACCAAGTGCAACTTCTTCCTCTGGTTCCAGCGGAACCTGAAGCTGCGCGTTGGCAAGCCCAACCCCAAGCACGAGCGCAATTTCGCGGCGATCACCGCGCTCGAGACCGTCTACATCATCTGGTTCTTCTACCTGCTGCTGCTGTTCATGTACGACGAGAACATCCTCGGTGACCAGCACCCGGTAACCTACGGCCTGTTCTTCCTCAACGTGATCTGGGCCGTGTACCTGTTCCAGCGGCTGATGAAGTTCTGGAAGGTGACCACCGCCATCCGCTACGGCATTCCCACGGCCATCGTCGCCTGGAACGTGGTGGAGATCGCCGGCCGCTGGCACCTGTTCACCGAGTTCTGGGAGAAGCCGCAGGAGTTCTGGCTGGAGATGAGCCTGCTGTCCGCCGGCATCGTCATCGCCGGCCTGCTGGCCGCGCGCACGCCGGCGCACAAGAAGGCCGAGCTGTCGCGCCAGCAGCTGGCCGCCTCCACCGGCGCCAGCGAGTAGCGCGACCCGCGCCAGCCGCGTAACCTGCCCCCGGGCCCCCGTGGCCCGGGGGCTTTTTCTTTGGGCGACTGTTTCCTCGCACTCGACCAGGGCGGCCATGCCAGCCGCGCCATGCTCCTCGACGCCGCGGGCGCGGTGCTCGACGAGGCACGGGTCGCCATCGGCACGCAGCGCAGCGCGGGCGGCGATGTCGTCGAGCACGATGCCGCGGAGCTGATCGGCTCGCTGCGCTCGGCCATGGCGGCGCTGGGCAGCCGTGCCGCGGCGGCGGGGCGGCGCATCGTCGCGGCCGGGCTCGCCACCCAGCGCTCGAGTATGGCCTGCTGGAGCCGCGGCAGTGGCGCGGCGCTCGCGCCGGTGATCTCCTGGCAGGACCGGCGCAACGCCGCCTGGCTCGCGGGGCTGGAACCGCGCCGCGACTGGATCCGCGAGCGCACCGGCCTGGTGCTCTCGCCGCACTACGGGGCGAGCAAGATGCGCTGGTGCCTGGAGCAGCTGCCCGCGGTGCGCGCGGCGGCGGCTGCCGGCGAGCTGCTGATGGGGCCGCTGGCGAGCTACATCGCCAGCAGCCTGACGCGCGAGCACCAGGCGCTGGCCGACCCGGCCAACGCCTCGCGCACCCAGCTCTGGGATCCGCGCCAGGGCGACTGGTCCGACGAGCTGCTGGCGCTGTTCGATGTGCCGCGCAGCCTGCTGCCACGCTGCGTGACCAGCCGCTACGGCTTCGGCACGCTGGATGTGGCCGGGCAGGCCGTGCCCCTCGTGGTGGTCACGGGCGACCAGTCTGCGGTGCCGTTCGCCTTCGGGCCGCTCGATGCCGGCGCGGCCTACGTCAATGCCGGCACTGGGGCCTTCGCGCAGCGTGCGATCCGCGGTCAGCTGCCGCCGGCGCCACGCCTGCTGGCGAGCGTCGTCTGGTCGGATGCGCAGGGCGTGGACTACATGCTGGAGGGCACGGTGAACGGCGCGGGCAGCGCACTGGCCTGGCTCGCGGAGCGCGAGGGCAGCGACGCCGAGGCGCTGCTCGCCCTGGCGGCGGCGCGCTCCTCCCGCAGCGAGCCGCCGCTGTTCCTCAATGCGGTTTCCGGCCTCGGTGCCCCGTTCTGGGTGAGCAGCATGGAATCCCGTTTCATCGGCGGCGGTGACCTGGCGGACCGGGCGCTGGCGGTGCTGGAGAGCATCGTGTTCCTGCTGGTGGAGAACCTCGACGAACTGTGCCGGCACGGGCCGCCGCTGGCGCGCATCGTGCTGACCGGCGGCCTCGCGGCGAGCGAGCTCTTCTGCCGCCGGCTCGCGGACCTGGCCGGCCTGCCGGTGTGGCGCAGCGAGGACCCGGAGGCCACCGCGCGCGGTCTCGCCTGGCTCACCGCCGGTGGCCAGGGCCGGTGGCCGGCAGCGGGCACCCGGTTCACGCCACAGGCCGATGCCGCGCTCGCCGCCCGCCATGTGCGCTGGCGCGAGGCGCTGCAGGCGGCGCTCGCCAGCTGACCGCAGCGCTGGCCCGACACGCTGACCGATGCGACCGCTGCCACGCCGCTTCTACGACCGCGACACCAGGACGGTGGCGCAGGAGCTGCTCGGCATGCACCTGGTGCACGTGGTGCGCGGCGTGGCGCGCATCGGGCGCATCGTCGAGACCGAGGCCTACCTCGGCCCGCATGACCTCGCGGCGCATTCGGCGCGCGGGCGCACGGCGCGCACCGCGGTCATGTTCGGGCCGCCGGGCCATGCCTACGTCTACCTGATCTACGGCCGCTACCACTGCTTCAACGTGGTGACCGAGGCCGAGGGCCATGCCAGCGCGGTGCTGGTCCGTGCCCTGGAGCCGGTGCAGCACCTGGCCGGCCGCTGTTCGGGCCCGGGCCTGCTCTGCGAGGCGCTGGCGCTGGACCGCCGCCACAGCGGCCACGACTTGCTGAGCGCGGAGCTGTACATCACCCGGCCCGCGGCTCGGCGCGAGTTCGCGATCGTGCGCCGGCCGCGCATCGGTGTGGATTACGCCGGGGCCTGGGCACGGCGCCTGCTGCGCTTCTACATCAAGGGCAATGCGCAGGTTTCGCGTCCTTGAGCAAGGAAAATTGCCTTGCTAGAGTAAGGAAATGGCCAAGGTCACCAGCAAGCTGCAGGTCACCATCCCGCGGAAGATCGCCGAGCGCTACGCCATCGCGCCCGGCGACGACATCGAGTTCGTCGCTGCCGGGGATGGCATCCGCATCGTGCTCGCCGGCAGGCGCATCCCCGGGACGCTGGGCACCGCGGAGCGGCTGCGCCTGTTCCGTGAGTCCTGCGAACGGCAGCGGGCCAGGGAGAAGGCCATGAAGCGCCCGTCCCGGCGGCCGGCCTCGCGGGGCTGGACCAGGGAGGAGCTGTACCGGCGTGGCAAGCCTCGTTGATACCAACGTCCTGGTCTACTGCTTCGACCCGCGCGATCCCGGCAAGCAGGGGGCGGCGCGGAAGCTGCTGGAAGAGGGTATCCGGGGGCGGTCGCTGGTACTGGCTCACCAGGCGCTGGTCGAGTTCGTCGCGGCAGTCACCCGTCCGCTGAAGGGCTGGCGGGGCCAGCCGTTGCTGCCCATGGTGGAGGCCTGCCGGGAGGCGGAGTCCCTGCTGGCGCTGCTGCCGGTGCTGTACCCGACGCGCGAAGTGCTGGTGACCGCGATGCGCGGCTGCGCCAGCTACGGCCTGCCCTGGTTCGATGCGCAGATGTGGGCATATGCCGAGGTCCATGGCCTGCCGGAGATCCTCTCGGAGGACTTCCAGCATGGCCGCCACTACGGCGGCGTGCGCGCCGTGAATCCCTTCCTGCCGAAGGGCAACCGGCTGCACGAGCTGCCGGCACTCTACGAAGCCTGAGCGGGCCCGCCGGCTGGCGGGTGTTACGATGCCCGCGCCATGGATATTGCCGACATCCGACAGCAGCTGCGCGAGGCCGGTGCCCGTCCGCGTCATGAAACGCTGGCGCTGCGGGCCTGGGCGCGCGGCCTGCCGCTCGATGCCTTTGCACAGCGCGCGGAGTCGGCGTTTCCGGCGCGGCTGAAGGCGGCGCTGCCGGCGATCACCGTGCGGCTGGCGGCGCTGGTCCGCGCGAGCAGCGAGCATCCGGGGAGCGACGGCTCCGCGCGCCTGCTGCTGGCGCTCGGCGACGGCCTCGCCATCGAGTCCGTGCTCCTGCCCCGCGGCGGCGCCTGCGTTTCCACCCAGGTGGGCTGCGCCGTCGGCTGCCTGTTCTGCATGACCGGTCGCGGCGGGTTGCTGCGCCAGCTCGGCAGTGCCGAGATCGTCGCCCAGGTGGCGCTCGCCCGGGCACGCGGCCCGTGCCGCCGCGTGGTGTTCATGGGCATGGGCGAACCCGCGCACAACCTCGAGCGGGTACTCGATGCGATCACGCTGCTCGGCACCGAGGGTGGGCTGGGGCACAAGAACCTGGTGTTCTCCACCGTGGGTGACCGCCGCGTGTTCGAGCGCCTGCCGCTTGGCACGGTGAAGCCGGCGCTGGCCCTGTCACTGCACACGACGCGGGGCGCTTTGCGTACCGAGCTGCTGCCGCGGGCGCCACGCATCGAGCCGGCCGAACTGGTGGAACTGGGCGAGGCCTACGCGCGCAGCAGCGGTTACCCGATCCAGTACCAGTGGACGCTGCTCGAGGGCATCAACGACGGCGACGACGAGTTGGAGGGCATCGCCACCCTGCTCGCCGGCAGGTACGCGGTGATGAATTTCATTCCGTACAACCAGGTCGAGGGGTTGCCCTACCGCCGCCCCGCCTGGGAGCGGGCCGCGGAGATGGCACGCCGCCTGCACCAGCACGGCATCCTCGCCAAGCTGCGTCGTTCGGCCGCGCAGGATGTCGATGGCGGCTGCGGCCAGCTCCGCGCCCGCTCGCTGGGGGAACCGGTGCCGGTGTTACGGTTTCGGTAACTCGTGGTACCGACGATGATCATCGCCGGGAGCCGGGACTACCGCCATCGCTCCGATCCCACCACCGCCTGCGGTTACCGAAACCGTAACACCGGCACCTATTTGCTTTGATGGCTGCAGAAACACCACCCTGTGTCCTGCATGAGGACGACGAACTGCTGGTGGTCGCCAAGCCGGCGGGCTGGAACACGCATGCGCCGGCGCCGTTCGCCGGCGAGGGCATCTACGACTGGTTGCGCCACCGTGAGCCGCGCTGGGCGGGGCTGGCGATCGTGCATCGCCTGGACCGCGACACCTCCGGCGTCATGCTGTTCGCGAAGACGCCGCGGGCCAGCCGCGAACTCGGCGCCCAGTTCGCGCGCCACGAAGTCCGCAAGCACTACCTGCTGCTGACGGCCGGCGCCGCGCCGCTGCACGAGCAGCGGGTGGAGGGCGTCATCGCGCGCGCCGGGGACCGCTATGTCGCGCGCCCGCCGGGTGCCGCGGGCGATGCCGCGGTGACGATCTTCGCGCCCGCGGGTGACGCCACCGGGCGACCGCGGCTGGTCGCGGCCCGGCCGCTGACCGGGCGCACGCACCAGATCCGCGTGCATGCCGCCGCCAGCGGCTTCCCGGTGCTGGGCGATGCGCTCTACGGCGGTGGCCCGGCGCCGCGGCTCTGCCTGCATGCCGCGCGCATCACGCTGCGCCACCCGGCCTCGGGCGATGAAGTCAGCTTCGAATCAGCGCCGGACTTCGCTGCCGATCACCACGCGGCGCTGCGCGCGGCGGTCATCGATCCGGCTGCGACCGATGCCTTCCGCGCCCTGCATGGCGCCGCGGACGCGCAGCCCGGCCTGTACCTCGACCGGCTCGGTGACTACCTGCTGGCGCAGTCGGAGCGCGATCCCTCGGCGGCGGAGCGGCAGCTCATGGCGCGGATCGCGGCGCGGGGCCGCTACCACCGACGCCTCGACCGGCAGGTGCGCCGGCTGGCGACGGCGGAGGCGAGCCCGCACCTGCTGGACGGCGCGCCGGCCCCGGAGCGGTTCACGGTGCGCGAGAACGGCGTGCGCTACGAACTCGGCTTCGACGACGGCTACTCCGTCGGCCTGTTCCTCGACCAACGCGACAACCGGCGGCGCTTTCTCACCGGCCACGTCGCCGCGGGCTTTCCGCTGTGGGCGTCGGCGACGACGGCCCGGCCCGAGGTCCTCAACGCCTTCGCGTATACCTGCAGCTTCTCGGTCTGCGCCGCGCTCGGTGGCGCGCGCAGCACCAGCCTCGATCTCTCGAAGCGCTACCTCGAGCGCGGGCGGCGCAACTTCGAGATCAACGGCCTCGACCCCGCCGGCCACGACTTCATCTACGGCGATGCCTTCGACTGGTTCCGGCGCCTGGCCCGCAAGGGGCGGCGCTTCGATGCCCTGGTCCTCGACCCGCCCACCTTCTCGCAGTCGAAGGCCGGCGGGCGCTTTCGCGCCGAGGCGGACTACGGCCGGCTGCTCGAAGCCGCGCTGCCACTGCTCGCCAGCGGGGGCGTGCTGCTCGCCTGTGCCAACACCGTAAGGCTGGCGCCGGAGGCCTTCATCGCGACGCTGCGCGATGCAGTCGCCGCCGCCGGCCGGCGCATCAGCGCCGAACACTACGCACCGCAACCCCCCGACTTCCCCGTGACCCGCGACGAGCCCGCCTACCTCAAGACGCTCTGGCTGCGGATTTAGGCGGATTTAGGTGCCGGTGTTACGGTTACGGTAACCGCCGGCCGCTGCTGGATCAGGTCGGTGGCGTCAGGCCGGGTGCCAGGCAGTGATCAGGTTGGCGGGGCAGGTAACCGTAACCGTAACACCGGCACCTATTTCCCCAGGCGGCGGTCTTCGAGTTCCACCCAGCGGGCGGTGGCGGCCTCGTGCTCCTGCCGCCGGGCTTCGAGCGCGGCGAGGACGGGGGCACTGCGCTCCCAGGGCTGCGCGTAGAAATCCGCGCCTGCGATCTCGCGCTCCAGCGCGGCGATCTCGGCCTCCAGCGCCTCGATGCGCGGCACCAGGCCGTCGAGTTCGCGCTGGTCCTTGTAGCTGAGCCTGGGCCGGGCAGGCGAGCGTGGTGTGGCGGCGACCGCCACTGCGGCGCGCGCCGGTGCCGCGGCGTCGGCTGCGCCGGGCACATCGGGCGGATCCTCGGCCACCGCCAGCTCGCCACCCTGGCGCAGCCAGTCGGAGTAGCCGCCGGGATAGCGGCGCACCAGGCCACCGCTCTCGAAGGCGAGCGTGCTGCCGACCACGTTGTCCATGAACATGCGGTCGTGGCTGACGACGATCAGCGTGCCGTCGTACTGGCGCAGCTGCTCCTCGAGCACCTCCAGGGTCTCGACGTCGAGGTCGTTGGTGGGTTCGTCGAGCACCAGCAGGTTGCTCGGCCGGGTGAACAGGCGCGCGAGGATGACGCGGTTGCGCTCGCCGCCGGAGAGCGCCTTCACCGGCGTCATGGCGCGCCGGGCGCTGAGCAGGAAACCCTGCAGGTAGCCGATGATGTGGACGTTGCGGCCGTTCAGGGTCACGTAGTCGTAGCCGCCGCCGACCACCTGGGCGACGGTCTGCTCCGGGTCCAGGCTCTCGCGCAGCTGGCCGAAGTAGCCGATCTCGATGCCGGTGCCGAGCTTCACCGAGCCCTGTTGCGGCGCCAGCTCACCCAGCAGGATGCGCAGCAGCGTGGTCTTGCCCACGCCGTTGTTGCCGATGAGGCCGATGCGCTCACCGCGCATGATCTTCAGCGACAACTCGCGGAACAGCATCTGCCCGCCGTAGCCATGCCCGAGACCGCGCGCCTCGATGACCTTGCGCCCGGAGGGCTCGGCAGCCTCGATGGCGATGCGCGGCTTGCGCGTCGGTGCCAGGCGCGCAGCACGTTCCTCGCGCAGTTTCATCAGCGCACGCACCCGGCCCTCGTTGCGGGTGCGTCGCGCCTTGATGCCCTGGCGGATCCAGGCCTCCTCGCCGGCCAGCTTTTTGTCGAACAGCGCGTTGTGCGCCTGCTCGTCGGCCGCGAGCTGCTCGCGCCGCTCGAGGAAGGTGAGGTAGTCGCCGGGGAAGCTGATGAGCCGGCCGCGGTCGAGTTCGACGATGCGGGTGGCGATGCGGTCGAGGAAGGCGCGGTCGTGGCTGATGAACAGCACCGCGCCGGCGAAGCGCTGGATGCGCGCCTCCAGCCATTCGATGCTGGCGATGTCGAGATGGTTGGTGGGCTCGTCGAGCAGCAGCAGTTCCGGCCGCGACACCAGCGCCCGGGCCAGGCCAACCCGCCGGCGCCAGCCGCCGGAGAGCTCGCCGAGGCGGCGCGCCGGCGGCAGTGCCAGCTCGCTCATCATCGCCTCCACGCGCTGGCCGATGCGCCAGCCGTCCTGCTGATCGATGCGCTGCTGCAGGGCTTCGGCCTCGGCGGCATGGCGGCTGCCGGCTGCGTGCGCCAGCGCCTCGAAGCGCTCGACCAGGGCTTGCAGCGGCGCCAGCCCGCTCGCCACCACCTCGCGCACGGTGCGGTTGTCGTCCAGCGACAGGTCCTGCTCCAGCGTGCTGACGACCAGGTCACGTTGCAGCGCCACCTCGCCGGAGTCGGGCGCCAGTTCGCCGGTGACCAGGCGCAGCAGCGTGGTCTTGCCGGCGCCGTTGCGGCCGATGAGGCAGACGCGCTCGCCCGGCTCGATGGCGAAATCGACCTCGGTGAAGATCGGCAGGTCGCCGAAGGCGAGGGAGACGCGGTTGAGGCGGAACAGCGCCATGGCGGGGCCGGGACTGCGGCGGCGCCCTCAGGCCGCGCGCCGCCCGCCCGCCAGCTCGTCGAAATGCTCGCGTGTGAGGCGCAACTGCTCGGCCGCGCTCTCGGCGCGGTTGACGCGGCTGCGAAAGGCGCCCGCGCCCGGCTGCGCCTGGCTGTACCAGCCGAGGTGCTTGCGGGCGATGCGCACACCCATGTGCTCGCCGTAGAACGCATGCAACTCCTGCAGGTGGCCGAGCAGGATCGCTGCCACTTCGGCCAGCGAAGGTTCGGGCAAGGGCGCGCCACCGCGCAGCTCCGCGGCGATCTCGCGGAAGATCCAGGGACGGCCCTGGGCGGCGCGGCCGATCATCACCGCGTCGGCGCCGGTCTGTGCCAGCACGGCGCGGGCGCGCGCGGCGCTGTCGATGTCGCCGTTGGCGATGACCGGGATGCGCACGGCCGCCTTCACCGCCGCCACCGTGTCGTGCTCGGCCTCGCCATTGAAGTGGTCCTCGCGGCTGCGGCCGTGCACCGCCAGTGCGGCGACGCCGGCGGCTTCGGCGATGCGGGCGATGGCGAGCGCGTTGCGGCTGGCGCGCGCGTAGCCGGTGCGGATCTTCAGCGTCACCGGCACCGGCACCGCGGCGACCACGGCGTCGAGGATGCGCCCGACCAGCGCTTCGTCGCGCAGCAGGGCTGAGCCCGAGGCGACATTGCAGACCTTCTTTGCCGGGCAGCCCATGTTGATGTCGATGATTTCGGCGCCGAGGGCCACGTTGTGGCGCGCGGCCTGCGCCAGCATGGCCGGGTCGTAGCCGGCGATCTGCACGCTGACGGGTGCGTCCTCGTCCGCATGGTCCATGCGCCGGCGCGACTTCGGCGTGCCCCAGAGCCGCGGGTCGGCGATGGTCATCTCCGACACGGCCAGCCCCGCGCCCATGCGCCGGCAGAGCTGGCGGAAGGGCTTGTCGGTGACCCCGGCCATGGGGGCGAGGATTACTGGGGGATCAATGCTGTAGGGGCCGATCTGCATGGCCGCGGGATTGTAGCCGGGCAGTGCTTAAAATGGTGCCTGACATATTTAACGGTGCCCGCCCGTGGATCCGCCCCTGCGCCGCATCATTCACCTCGACATGGATGCGTTCTACGCCTCCGTGGAGCAGCGCGACGACCCCGCGCTGCGCGGCCGACCGGTGGCGGTGGGCGGCGCGCCCGGCTCGCGCGGCGTGGTGGCGGCGGCCAGCTACGAGGCGCGCGCCTTCGGCGTGCGTTCGGCCATGCCCACGGCGCGCGCTTTGCGCCAGTGCCCTGACCTGGTGGTGGTACGGCCGGACTTCCCGCGCTACCGCGAAGCCTCGCAGCGCGTGATGGCGATCATGCGCCAGGCGACGCCGCTGGTGGAGCCGCTGTCGCTGGACGAAGCCTATCTCGACGTCACCGAGAACCTCTGGGGCGAGCCGCTGGCGATGGTCGTGGCCCGCCGGCTGAAGGAGCGCATCCGCGAGGAACTCGCGCTGACGGCCTCCGCCGGCGTCGCGCCCAACAAGTTCCTGGCGAAGATCGCCTCGGGCTGGCGCAAGCCGGACGGGCTCACGGTGATTGCGCCGGCCAGGGTCGAGGCTTTCCTCCAGAAGCTGCCGGTGGAGGCGCTGTGGGGCGTGGGGCCGGTCACGGCGCGCAAGCTGCGCGCCATCGGCATCGAGCGGCTGGTGGATGTGCGGGCGGTGGATCCGGCAGCGCTCGCCGGCGCCGTGGGCAGCCTCGCCGGCTGGCTACGGCAACTGGCGCAGGGCGAGGATCCGCGTCCGGTGCGGCCCGATCGCCCGCGGAAATCCGTTTCAGCGGAAACCACTTTCGCCAGCGACCTGGACGCCCCTGCCGCGCAGGCCGAGGCCATCCGCCGGCTCGCAGAGCAGGTGGCGGCCTCGCTCGCGAAGCGCCGCCTGCGGGCGCGCACCGTGACCATCAAGGTGCGCTACGGCGACTTCACGACCGTGACCCGCAGCCACACCGAAGCGGCCGCCACCGCCGATGCCGGCGTGATCGGCAGCCGCGCGCTCGCGCTGCTCGCACGCACCGAGGCGATCAGCCGGCCGGTGCGCCTGCTCGGCGTCGGCACCCACGGCCTCGTCCAAAATGGTGCCTGACATATTTATTGCGGGCGGGGAGGCAGGGGAGTGCGATCAGCAATGCGCCACTGGGGACTGATGATGGCGATGGCCTTGCTGGCCGCCTGTGCGCCTCCCGTGGCGGATGAACAGCTCGCCATTCCGCTCAACCCGCTGTGTTCCACCTGTGACGATTTTCTGCGCTGCGAGGCGGTCGGGGCCGGCGGCGATGACTTCCTGCTGCTACATCTGCGGCAGAAGACCTTCTGGGCGCAGGTTGCCACCATCTGGGACTATCTCGCGCAGGCGTTTCGTGAGCGCGAGCAGGATCGCCGGCCGCTGGCCACCTATGCGTCGGGCAGCGTCCCCGAAATGGTGTCTGACACCAATATTGCGGTGATCGACCTCAGGCAGCACCGCATCGCGATCCCCGGCGGCTGGATCGACCAGCGAAATGGTGACTGGCACCATGATGGCCTGCGGGGGCATTGCAGACTGCTGCCGCGTCCGGAAGGTCGCGCACTGCTGCAGCAACTCCGGACACCGGCTCGATGAGACTGGGGCCGCCAGGAACAGGGAGCGGTTCGCCATGACACCGGTTTCGACGGAAGCGACGGACCACGTCATCGAGTGGAGCGCCGCCGCCTTCCGCGCCCGGCCTGCCCGCATGGCGGGTATTGCCTTCGTGATAATCCTGCGCTGGCTGTTCGCGCTGTTCCACCTGCTCGCGGCGCTGAACAAGCTGCGGCTCGGCTGGCTGTGGAGCGACCAGCTGCGCCAGGTGTTCAGCCAGCGGCTGGCGGAACTCGATCCCGGCAGCTTCGCCGTGGCCTTTCTGCAGTCCTTCGGCATCCCGCTGTACCTGCCGATCGCCTGGGTGGTGACGGTCGGGGAGTTTGCCGTGGCGGCGAGCCTGTTCCTGGGGCTCTGTACAAGGGCGGGTGCGCTGCTCGCCCTCTGGCTGATGCTGATGTTTGGCATCGGTGGCTACTACGACGCCTCGCTGATCGCGCTCGGCGCCTGGGGCGCGCTGTTCCTGCTGTTGCCGACTGGTCACTGGCAGGGCATGGACCGCAGGTTCCACGCCCGATACCCGCAGTCGATCTGGTTTCGTTAGCGTGAAAAGGTGTCAGAAAAGGTGTCCGAGAAAAAGGTGTCCGAAAAAGGTGTCAGGCACCATTTCTCGAAATGGTGCCTGACACCTTTTTCTTTCTTCTTGCTCCCCTCAGCCCGCTGCCTCCAGTTCCGTGGTCGCCTGCAGCCAGGCGTCTTCGGTCCCGGCGAGTTGCGCGCGCAGCTGCTTCTGCTCGCGACTGAGTTCGGTGAGACGCTCGCGTCCGAGCGCCTGGTAGCTGCCCGGATCGGCGAGTTCCTTCTCGACCGCCGCGAGGCGCGCACCGAGGCGCTGCATCTCGCCCTCGGCCTTCCGCACCGCATCCCGCAGCGCCTTCAGGCGCGCACGCTGCTCCGCCGCCGCGCGCCGCTGCTCTTTCGGTGAAAGCCGGATCTCGCGGGGCGCGACCGCCGCCGCGGCCTCCTCCGGCTCGTAGTCGCGCTCGCGCTGCGCCAGCCAGCGCGCGTAATCGTCGAGGTCGCCATCGAAGGGCTGCGCGCTGCCGCCGGCGACGCGCCAGAGGCTGTCGCAGGTACTTTCGACCAGGTGCCGGTCATGCGACACCAGCACCAGCGCGCCGGCGTAATCCTGCAGCGCGATTTCCAGTGCGTGGCGCAGGTCGAGGTCGAGGTGGTTGGTCGGCTCGTCGAGCAGCAGCAGGTTCGGCCGACCCTGCACCAGCAGCGCCAGCGCCAGGCGCGCCTTCTCGCCACCGGAAAACGGCCCGACCGGCTCGAACACGCGATCGCCGCGGAAGTGGTAGGCGGCGAGGTACTCGCGGCAGGCCTTCTCGCCGAGGCCGGGCGCCTGCCGGCGCAGGTGCTCGAGCGGCGAGGCCGCCGCATCGAGCTGCTCGAGCTGGTGCTGGGCGAAGTAACCCACCACCAGCCAGGGGCTGCGCACCACGCTGCCGGCCTGGGGCTCGAGCACCCCGGCCAGCAGCTTGGTGAGCGTGGACTTGCCGGCGCCGTTGGGGCCGAGGATGCCGATGCGGTCGCCGGGCGCGATGGTCATGCGCAGGCCGCTGAGCACGCTGCGCGCGCCGTAGCCGGCCGCCGCGCGGTCGAGCACCAGCAGCGGTTCGGGCAGCCGCTGTGGTTCCGGGATGCTGAACTCGAACTCGGCATCGGCATGCGCCGGGGCGGCGAGCCGGATGCGCTCGATCATCTTTACCCGCGCCTGCGCCTGGCGCGCCTTGCTGGCCTTGGCCTTGAAGCGGTCGACGAAGGACTGCAGGTGCGCGATCTGGCGCTGCTGCTGCGCGCGCAGGGCGCCCTGCTGCGCCATGCGCTCGGCGCGCAGGCGCTCGAACTGCGAATAGTTGCCGGTGTAGAGCGTAGCCGTGCCCTGCGCCAGGTGCAGGGTGTGGGTGGTCACCGCGTCGAGGAAGTCGCGGTCGTGGGAGATCACCAGCATGGTGCCGGGGTAGGCCGTGAGCCAGGCCTGCAGCCACAGCACCGCGTCCAGGTCCAGGTGGTTGGTCGGCTCGTCGAGCAGCAGCAGGTCCGAGCGGCAGAGCAGGGCGCGCGCCAGATTCAGGCGCATGCGCCAGCCGCCGGAGAACTCGGCGACCGCCCGTTCCTGGTCCGCGGCCTCGAAGCCGAGGCCATGAAGCAGCCGCGCCGCCCGCGCCCGGGCCGCGTAGCCGTCGATGGCGTAGAGCTTCTCGTGCAGCTGGGCGATGCGCCCGGCATCGTGGGCCGCCTCGGCCGCGGCCAGTTCCGCCTCGGTGGCGCGCAGCTCCCTGTCGCCGTCCAGCGCGTAGTCGAGGGCGCTGCGCGGGCTGGCCGGCGTTTCCTGGGCGACGCTGGCGACCGCGAGGTTGCGCGGCAGCGCCACGCTGCCGGCGTCCGGCGCGATCTCGCCGGTCACCAGGCCGAACAGGCTGGTCTTGCCGGTGCCGTTGCGCCCGACCACGCCGAGGCGCCAGCCGGCGAACGCGGCGAAGCTCACGCCGGTGAGCAGCGTGCGCGGGCCGCGGGACAGGGTGACGTCGGCGAAGGTCAGCATGGGGGCGCGGAGTTTAACGGGCGGCCTTGTGCTGCGCGAGTGCCGCAGGCAACATTGCGGCCAGCGCTGGTGCCGGCCGGTGGGACGGGTCATGGTCGAGAACATCGAATTCGCCGGCAAGACCTTTGCCATCATCATCTCGGGGCGCTTCCGCGAGCCGGGCGTCCACTTCTTTACTCCCGGCAGCTTTTCCCAGCAGGTGGCGTACATGCGCCACCCCGAGGGCAAGGCCATCGACCCGCATATCCACAACCCGGTGCCGCGGGAGGTGCAGTACACCTCCGAGGTCCTGCTCCTGCGCAAGGGCCGGCTGCGCGTGGACTTCTACGGCGAGGATCGCAGCTACCTCGACAGCCGCGTGCTGGAGGCGGGCGATGTCATCCTGCTGGTGCAGGGCGGCCACGGCTTCAGGGTGCTCGAGGAAGTCGAGATGGTGGAGGTGAAGCAGGGCCCCTACGCCGGCGACCAGGACAAGACGCGGTTTTCCGCCAGCGGGCCGGAGTGACCGGTGACCCAGCCGGCCATCGACATCAGCGTGATCGTGCCCACCTGCAACCGCAGTGGCTCACTGCGCATCGCGCTGGATTCCATCCTGGCGCAGCAGCTCGACGCTGGCGGCTTCGAGGTGATCGTGGTCGACAATGGTTCGACCGACGATACCCGTGCGGTGACCGAGCGGCTGCAGCCGGCATTTCCCGCGCTGCGCTACCTGCACGAACCCGAACCCGGGCTGCACGTGGGGCGCCATGCCGGCCTGCGCGCCAGCCGCAGCGAGCTGCTGGTCTATGTCGATGACGACATCCGGGCACTGCCTGGATGGCTGCAGGCAGTGAAGCAGGTCATGGCCGATCCGGAAGTCGCCATCGCCGGCGGCCGGGTATTGCCGGAGTGGCTGACCGAACCGCCAGCCTGGGTACGGCGCATGTGGGAGGAGCCGCGCGCGGACGGCAGGATGCTGGAGCAGCTGTCGATCATCGACCTGGGAGCCGCACCGCGCGAGGTCCCGCCAGCCTTCATCTTCGGCTGCAATTTCGCGGTACGCCGCTCGGTGCTGCGTGCGGCTGGCGGATTTCATCCTGATGGTTTCCCGCAGCAGCTGATCCGCTTCCGTGGTGACGGTGAGTCCTGGGTTTCCGCCTACGTTGCCAGCCAGGGGCTCAAGGCGTTCTACCACCCCGACGCCGGCGTCTATCACCGTATCCCGGGTTCCCGGCTCACCGAGGCCTATTTCCGCACGCGGCAGTACAACCAGGGGGTCTCGGACTCCTACACGCGGATCCGCGAGGCGGGTGGCATCAGCCGCGATCCGCGGCCGTTCAGGACTGCGCGGCGGCGCCTGCGGCGGTCGCTGCGGCGCATGCTCGGGCGTGATCCGGCGCCGTTCGCCGACAGCAGTGACGAGGAAATCCGCCGCAGCCTGCAGGAGAGCTATCGCGATGGTTTCGCGTTCCACCAGCAGGCGGTGCGGCAGGACCCGGCGCTGCTGGCCTGGGTGCTGCGTGAATCCTATCTCCAGGATCCCGGCCATGAGTGAACAGCTGTACGGAGGTGCCTATTATTCCGAGCGCCACCAGCGGACCCTGCCGGCCGCGCGCGCGGTCATCGGTTTTGTCCAGGACAGGTTGCCGATGCCCGTCCGCTCGGTGCTGGACCTCGGCTGCGGTGTCGGCACCTGGCTGTCGGTCTGGCGCGAGCAGGGTGCGGCGGTCCACGGCCTGGATGGGGACTGGGTGCCTGCCGAGCAGCTGCAGATTCCCGCCGGGTCGTTCCTGCGCTGCAACCTCGCTCGGGAAATCCCCTTTTCCGGGCGCGTCGACCTGGCCATGAGCCTGGAGTGCGCGGAGCATCTGCCGGAGTCGGCGGCGCCGATGTTCGTCGACACCCTGTGCCAGGCGGCCGACTTCGTGCTCTTTGCCGCCGCCATACCCGGGCAAACCGGCGAGGGCCACGTCAACGAGCAGTGGCCGTCCTGGTGGGCGCAGCTGTTCGCTGCGCGTGGTTTCGCCTGCCGCGACTGGATCCGGCCGGCTTTCTGGGATGACGAGCGCATCGACTGGTGGTACCGGCAGAACCTGCTGCTGTTCGTGCGTCGCGAGCGCGCCGGAGAATTGCGGCCGCCACCCGCCATGGATGCCAGCCGCCCCCCAGCGCTGGTCCATCCGGGCTGCCTCGATCTCTACCTCAGTGGCGTGGCGGGTCCGGCGGCAGCACAGCCGCCGCCGCGGCGCCGCCGGCGGTTGTCATCGAGGATACGCGGCTTCTTCGGCAGCTGACGCGGTTCAGGTATGCACGTAGGGCGTCGTGCTGCTCCAGCAGCGGCGCAGCGGTGCAAGCTCGTCGATGAGCGCCAGCAGTGCCGAGGTGAACTCGCGGCCGGTCCAGGCCCGTGCACGCGCCGCACCGCGTGCGATGAGTGTCGCCCGCAGGCCCGGTTCCCGATCCAGGCGCAGCAGTGAGGCGCGCAGTTCCGCTTCGCTGCGCGGGTCGAAGGTCAATGCGGCGTCGCCAAGCTGGTGCTCGGAGCCGGAAACGCGTGCCGCCACCACCGGGCAGCCAAGCGCGAAGGCCTCCAGCGGCGGCAGGTTTTCCGGGCCGAAGAAGGACGGGAATACCAGGGCAAACGCCTGGCGGTACAGCCCGGCCAGCTCGGCCTGCGTGACGAAGCCGCGGCAATCGACCTGTTCCCAGACGCCGAGGCGCTCGCCCGTGGCCCGCACATGCGCCAGGTTGCCCTTGTCGGCGCCGGTGAATACCAGGCGCGGCCGGATTCCGTCATCGTCGCGCAGCAGCTTCAAGGCATGCAGCAGGGCGACGTGGTTCTTGTGCGGCCAGAACTGCGCCGGATAGAACAGTGGATCGCTGGCGAGATTGCGGACCGGCGGCGCACCGGCATCGACGCCGGCCGCCAGCGCGAAATCCGGTGTCGGCTGCGGGAGCATCGCGATGCGTTCCGCGGGCAGGCCGTAGAAGAGCTGAACCTCGGCCTTCAGGGCCGCGTTCGGCACCACCACCAGCGTCGACCGCGGCAGGACCTGCCGGAAGAAATCCTCCCGCCGGTCGAAGTCGAAACCTGCCACCGAGACCTCTGGGAAGCAGGGCTGGAGGCGGTGCTGCAGGTCCCACAGCGTATAGATGAACGGTGCATCGACCGGTTCCCAGTCCTGGGTCGGGAACCACATCAGGTCGATGCGCTCGGCGAGCGCGGCGGCCCGCAGCGCCTGGCGCTTGCGGCTTGCCGGCAGCCGCCGCCTGCGGCCCAGGGCGCCGGCCAGTCCGTCGAGTGGCGAGCGTGAACCGCCGCGCGGTTCGAGGCGCACCCAGCGCCCACTGCTGCCAGCGGGTGCCGTGCCGTAGTGGAAGCCGATGAACTCGTGCCGCCCGCCGTGGTGCTGCAGGTTGTCGAGCAATGTCTGCTGATAGGTATGGGCTCCACCGGCCGTGGGCGCCAGCTCGCCGAGGAAGACGCCGACCTTCATAGCGCTACGGCCAGGGTGCAGGCGTTCCAGGTGCCGAGATCCGGCGGCTGGTCGCTGAGCCAGGACAGCGTGCGCAGTACGCGGAAGCCCGCGATTCCCAGCAACAGCTCCAGCTCGGGCTCGAACAGGTAGCGCATGGGATGCGTCTCCTCGATGCGCTCGGTGACGCCGCTCGCCTTGTCCCGGCCGCTGATCTCGTAGTGGACCTTGACCAGGTTCTGCCGCGGCAGCAGCTCCGGACGGGCGTGTCGGGTGACGGCATAGGATGCGTCCTCGCCCTGCTTGACGCGCTTGCCGGGAAGGTCGGTGAGCACGCCGGGGCCATGCCAGTAGTCGAAGAAAAAGTGGCCGCCAGGATCCAGGTGCCTGCGGGCGGTGGCGAACATTGCCGCCAGGTCGCTGTTGCCGACCTGGTAACTGGCGACGTGGAAGAGGGAAATCACCGCGTCGAAGCGCCGCTCCAGGTGCAGGCTGCGCGCGTCGCCCTGCGCCAGCTCGATCCGCTGCCGCAGTTCCGCAGGCTCCCGCGCCAGGGCGGCGGCGGCGGCCGCGAGCATGCTGTCGCTGCGCTCGATACCGCATACCTCCAGGCCTGCCGCCGCGAGCAGCCGCGCGTGGCGCGCGGTGCCGGAACCGAGTTCCAGGATGCGGCGGAGCCCGGGATTGGCACCACGCAGCTGGCGCAGCACGTAGGCTGCCTCGGCGCCGTAGTCCTTGCCGGCGTTGAGCAGGTCGTAATAGCGCGAATAGCGCTCAAAGGCGCTCATCGAGTGCTTCCAGCAGGGCGCTGGCGGAGTAGTGGATCTGTTCCTCGGTGAGCGCCATGCCGCTGGGCAGATAGAGGCCATGGCGGGCGATGCGCTCGGCCACCGGGCAATGGACACCCGTGAAGAGGCCCCGCTTCCGGAATACCGGCTGCTCGTGCATGGGCCAGAAGAATGGCCGGCTGCCAACGCCACGGGCGGCGAGTCGCTGCGCCAGCAGCGTGGCGTCCAGGCCCTCGCGCCGGGACACGAGGCCGAACACCCACCAAATATTGCGGGCGTAGCTGGTGGCCTGCGGCTGCAGTTCGATGTCGTCGCGATGGCCGAGCAGCTCGTGGTAGAGCCGGCCCATGCGGCGCTTGCGTTCGACGAACTCCGGCAGCCGCTCCAGTTGCGCCAGGCCCAGTGCTGCCTGCAGGTTGGTCATGCGCAGGTTCCAGCCGAGTTCCTCGTGGACGAAGCGCCGCACCGGATTGAAGAACAGGTTGCGCAGCGAACGACAGCGCTCGGCCAGCTCTTCGGAATCGGTGACGATCATGCCGCCTTCGCCGGTGGTCACGTGCTTGTTCGGATAGAAGCTGAACACGCTCAGGTCGCCGAAACTGCCGCAGGGCTGGCCGCGGCAGGTCTGGCCGTGCATCTCGGCGGCGTCCTCGATGACGCGGAGGCCGTGGTGGCGGGCCAGCTCGAGGACCGGTGCCATGTCGGTGGGCAGGCCGTAGATGTGCACCACCATGATGGCGCGCGTGCGCGGCGAAACCGCCGCCTCCAGGCGCGAGACGTCCATGTTCCAGGTGACCGGATCGGCATCCACCACCACGGGCGTGGCCCCGGCGCGGACGATGGCCGCGGCGCAGGAGATGATGGTGAAGCTCGGCAGGATCACCTCGTCGCCAGGCCCGAGGCGCAGCGCGGCCACCGCTGCATCCAGTGCCGCCGAACCGTTGCAGACAGCCACGCCGTGGCGGCGCCCGGCAGCCGCCGCCATGCGCTTTTCGAATTCGGGAATGAAGGGGCCTTCGGAGGAGATCCAGCCGGTGTCGATGCACTCGAGCAGCAGTTCGCGCTCCCGGCCGTTGAGGAGCGGCTCGTTGACCGGTACTCGCAGCAAGCTTCCGCCCCCTTGTGGATCGCGTTCCTATTATATACTGCGCGCCCCGCGACCTCCGCCCCGGCGGCCCCAGGCGCCCATGTCCGATACCACGCTGCAATCCGAAATCGCCCGGCGCCGCACCTTTGCGATCATTTCGCACCCGGATGCCGGCAAGACCACGCTGACCGAGAAGCTGCTGCTGTTCGGCGGGGCGATCCGCATGGCGGGCTCGGTGAAGGCACGCAAGGCGGCGAGCCACGCGACCTCCGACTGGATGGCGCTGGAGAAGGAGCGCGGCATCTCGGTCACCTCCTCGGTGCTGCAGTTCCCGTACCGCGAGCGCATCGTCAACCTGCTGGACACGCCGGGTCACGCGGATTTCTCCGAGGACACCTACCGGGTGCTGACCGCGGTGGACTCGGCACTCATGGTGGTCGATGGCGCCAAGGGCGTGGAGGCGCGCACCATCAAGCTGATGGAGGTCTGCCGCCTGCGCGATACTCCCATCATGAGCTTCGTCAACAAGCTCGACCGCGAGGGGCGCAGCCCCATCGAGCTGCTCGACGAGATCGAGCAGGTGCTGAAGATCCAGTGTGCGCCCGTGACCTGGCCGATCGGCATGGGCAGCCGGCTCAAGGGCGTCTACCACCTGCTGGACGACGAGGTGCACCTGTACGAGCCGGGGCGCAACTTCACGCGCCAGGATTCCACCATCTTCAAGGGCCTGGATGACCCGGGCCTGGCCGCCGCCATCGGCGCCGACATGCTGGCCGAGCTGCGCGGCGAGCTGGAGCTGGTGCAGGGCGCCTCGCATCCCTTCGACGCGGCCGCCTACCTTGCCGGCCGCCAGACGCCGGTGTTCTTCGGCTCGGCGATGGTGAACTTCGGCGTGCAGCCGCTGCTGGACTTCTTCGTGGAGCAGGCGCCGGCGCCGCGGCCGCGTCCGACGACCACCCGTGCCGTGGCACCGGGAGAGCCGGGGCTCACGGGCTTCGTCTTCAAGATCCAGGCCAACATGGACCCGAAGCATCGTGACCGCATCGCCTTCATGCGCCTGTGCTCGGGCCGCTTCAGCTCCGGCCAGAAGCTGTTCCACGTGCGCACCGGCAAGGAGCTGCGGGTGTCCGATGCCGTGACCTTCATGGCCGCCGACCGCGGGCACGCCGAGGAGGCCTGGGCCGGCGACATCATCGGCCTGCACAACCACGGCACCATCGCCGTCGGCGACACCTTCACCACCGGCGAGGCGCTGCAGTTCACCGGCATCCCGAGCTTCGCGCCCGAACTCTTCCGCCGCGTGCGCCTGAAGGACCCGCTGCGGATGAAGCAGCTCATCAAGGGCCTCGGCCAGCTCGCGGAGGAGGGCACCACGCAGTTCTTCCGGCCGCTGCTCGGCAACGACCTGATCCTCGGCGCCGTCGGCATGCTGCAGTTCGACGTGGTGGCCTACCGGCTGCGCGACGAATACGGCGTCGAGGCGGCCTTCGAGGCCGTGGACGTACAGACCGCCCGCTGGGTGAGCTGCGCCGATCCGAAGAAGCTCAAGGAGTTCCGCGAGCGCTACATGACCAGCCTGGCGCAGGATGCCGGCGGCAGCCTGGTGTACTTCGCGCCGACGCTGATCAACCTGCGACTGGTGCAGGAGAAGTGGCCGGACGTGAAGTTCGCCGCCACCCGGGAGCACATCCCGCTGCTGGCGGCCTAGGGCATTACCACGGCTCCATGCGGCCAGCCCTCGCGGCGGAACGACAGCAGCGCTGCGGCTGGTGGGACGATGACGACGCTTCCTGGTCATCGGTCGGCTGTGCGTGCACCCGCACCGAACCCTGCAGGACCAGCAACAGGTCGGATCGCGACCGGATGCCGAGCTTCGCGTACACCCGCTGCAGGTGGGACTTCACCGTCGTGGGTGATACGTACAGCGCGGCGGCAGCATCATTGAGCCGGTCGCCATTGGCGAGTCGCTGGCAGACCCGCGCCTCCGCGCGAGTCAGCCCGAAACTGTCCATCAGGAAATGCAGGCATGGCAGCCGCCCCGGAACCGGATCGACTATCTGCAGCAGCACCCGCTCCAGGCCAGTGATCGATGCCGACATTGGCGCCACTTCCAGGACCTGGAAGGTGAGGACGTAGGGTGGCTTTCCTGATGCGCGCCGGACGAGCAGGCCCTGGTACTGCGGCAGCGTCGGGCGGTGGTTGGCACGCAAGTCCTCGAGAACAGCCGCGAGTGCCGTATTGAACACCTGATCGTCGCTGGTCAGGTGGTCGGCGGTGAACCGCACGCCATCGCCAGCCTGCAGGATGTCACCTGCGGCGGCATTGTGGGAGAGGACGCGGCCCTCGGCGTTCATGATGATCAGGCCGGCAGGTGCCCCATCGAGCAGCGCAGCCAGCAGGCGTGCGTCCAGGCGCGCCTGGTCGTTGGCCTGTCGCCTGGCGAGCGCGATTGCGACATGGGGAAACAGGTCCTGGCCGATGGCGAGCAGTCGGCTCTGGTCGGCGGTGTGATCGCGAGCGCCCAGAAGCAGGACGCAGGGTCTGCCCAGTGCCAGTGATACCGTTGCAGACACGTGGGGTGCGAGGTTGCCGTGCTGCTCGGAACTCCGGCAGGCGATGCCTGGCAACTGGCCAGTGCTGCTGGCTGTTGCCAGCATGGTTCTCCGGAGGGCAGCCAGCGCCACCGCTGTGCTGCCGCGGCGCTGCTCCTCGTCACCCGACCAGGCGAGGATCCTGCTGTCACCCGGGTCCAGGCGGATGAATGCCGCCCAGGGCAGGTCCAGCCCATCGCGCAGCAGGTTGCAGCACTGGTCGAGGTTCTCAGTGCCTGTGGACCAGTCATGCAGGTTCAGCAGTAATGCGCTGAGCGGCGACAGTGCTGGCGGCGCTGCCAGCAGGCCGGTTGCAACGTCGGCGAACGGAACGGCGGCGTGATCAGCATTATGCATGGCATACCCTCGTCTCTTCCCCGGCTCGAGGGTCGCTCCTGGCCTGGCTGACTTCAGTCAGCTGCCTGACATTGCGGCGCACAACCTGCTGCGGGACCCCGGCGACCTCGATGCCATCGCTGCCCAGCCACTTCAGCGACCGCGTCGCGTGCGCGTAGCTCCATGCCAGATTCACCATGACACTGATCGCGATGGCGATACAGAGACAGTCGCGCATGGAGGGGTGACTGGCAGGCAGGCGATGCACGGCGTTTCCGCATTTCAGGAACTCGAGTGCCCGGCCGGCCTCGCTCCGCTCCTGGAGGACTGTTGGAAGCGGACCAGGGGAATTCCCCGGGCCACGGCCGGCCGGGCAGGTGCTCAGGGAAGCGCGGTTGACGGAATCCATGGATGCAATGGTTCACCGGGTGGCTGCCGCCGTCTGTCAGCAGCCAGACACTGGGACGCACTGCGCCACGCTGTGGGTTTTTGCTACAGTTCGGATGGCTTCCGGTTGCCAGCGCCGGTAGCCAGGAGCCCCGCGGACTGCCGGAGGAGCAACCGCGACCATGAGTGCGACTGCGAAGGCGGTTCTGAGCAACAACCTGCTGCTGCGTGGCCTGCCTGAGCCGGTGATCGACCGGCTGGCCGCCCTGGCAATCCGCAGGACAGTTTCCCGCGGCGCCTGCCTGTTTCGTCAGGGAGATCCCGGCGATGCGCTGTACGGGGTCATATCCGGCCAGGTGCGCATCAGTGCAGACCATACCGACGGCCGCGAAATCTCCCTGAGCCTGATCGACAGCGGTGAATCCTTCGGCGAGATTGCGGTCATCGACGGGCGTCCGCGAACGGCAAGTGCCGTGGCCACGAAAGACACGGTCCTGTTTGCCATACGTCGCTCTGATCTGCTGGCCCTGGTCGAGCGGGAGCCGGCGCTGGCTCGCCATCTCCTCGAGTCGCTCTGCACGCGCTTGCGCTGGACCAGCGAGCTCATCGAGGAGGCGGCCTTCCTGGACCTGCCGGCTCGCCTTGCACGCCGGCTGTTGCGCCTGAGCCAGGAGCACGGGTCCGCAGACGCGCAGGGGCGGGCGCTGCAGTTGTCGCAGGCGGAACTGGCGAGTTTTCTGAACGCCTCCCGGCAGATGGTGAACCAGCAGTTGCGGGCCTGGCGGGCACGCGGCTGGGTGAGCCTGTCGCGCGGCGTGGTCGTGGTACGCGATGCGGCCGCGCTCGCTGCCCTGTCCGGTGGCCGCACGGAGCCCGGCAGCTGAGGGCGCCAGCGTAGTGGGCGGGAGGCTGCGCAGTGCGCTGTGGCTTGGCGTCGCCGTGGCTGTCGCCGGCATCGTCGTCTCGCTGGCGTCACTCGGCAGCAAGACCGAGGAGAATGCCGGCCTCGACTGGCTCTATGGCCTGCGTGGTGCGCGGCCGACCCCTCCGGGAATCGTGCTGGTGAGCATGGACGGCGAGTCCGCGGACGAGCTCGGGCTGCACGAGGATCCCGCCAGATGGCCGCGCGGCATCCATGCGAGGTTCCTGCAACGGCTTATGGCGCTGCAGCCGAGGCTGGTGGTGTTCGACGTGTTTTTCGACGATCCGCCGGATGCGCCGGGCACCACCGATCTGGCTGCAGCCATTGGGCAGGCGGGGAACGTGGTGCTGGTGGCGCGCCTGGGTACGCGGCTGGTGGCGCTCGGGCCACGTGCAGCGGACGGCGAGGCAGTGCAGGTGAGCCTGCGCATGCCCACGGCCCCACTGCGTGAGGCAGCACTCGCCGTGGCACCCTTTCCACTGCCGGTCGTGCCATTCAAGGTCGGCCAGTTCTGGACCTTCCAGGACGGGGCCGGCGGCGTCCCAACCGTGCCAGCCGTGGTTGTCCAGGCGCTGGCTTGGGACCGTGCACCCGCTGTCCGCTCTGCGTTGCTCCAGTCCGCGCCTGCAATGGACGCGGCCGGTGCCGCGATCGCGGGGCAGGATATGACGGGGTTCGTCCAGGCGACGCGCACGCTCGCCGAAGCCGATCCCGGGTTCAAGGCCCGGGCCCTCGCTGGACGCCATGCGGGTGACTCGCTGTATTCCGCGCTGGTCGATCTCTACACCGGCCCGCCGAGCCGCTACCTCAACTACTACGGACCGCCGCGCACGATCCCGACAGTGTCGTATCACCGCCTGTTGAACGGGCAGCCGGCCATGACCCGTTCCGGCCAGGCGGTGGACCTGCGCGACGCGGTGGTGTTTGTCGGTTACGCGGCCCGTCACCAGGCGGAGCAGCGCGACAGCTTCTACTCGGTCTTTTCCCAGGAGAGCGGGCTCAACCTGAGCGGGATGGAAATTGCAGCGACAGCGACCGCCAACCTGCTGGAAGGACGTGGCCTGCATCCGCTGCCACAGGCAGTGGCACTGGCCCTGCTCCTCGCATGGGGTCTGGCTCTCGGACTGTTGTGCCAGCTGCTGCCAGGCTGGCCCGGCATTGCCGCCGCTGCGGTGGCTGCCCAGGGCTACCTGCTCGCAGCCGCCCATGGCTTCGAGCACTACGACATCTGGCCGCCGCTTCTCGTGCCCATTTTCGTGCAGGCACCCCTGGCGGTATTCGGTGCATTGCTGATGAATGTCCAGCGCCTGCGTGAGCAGCGGGCACGGGTCATGGCGGCCGTTGGTCACTACCTTCCGGAACCCGTGGTGCGTGGCCTGGCAGAGGATGGCCTTTCCGCAATACGGACCGCCGAACTGGTGCACGGGACCTGCATGTCCACGGATGTGGAGGGCTACACCAGGCTCGCCGAGTCCCTTGCTCCGGATGAACTGGGCGAGGTGATGAACGCGTACTACGGAATCCTGTTCCGTGAGGTGTCGCGCCATGGTGGCCAGGTATCCGATGCGGTTGGTGATTCCATGATGGCAATCTGGGCAAGCGCGCGACCAGAGGCGGATACTCGCCGCGGTGCCTGCCTGGCAGCAGCGGACATTCACCAGGCGCTGGAGCGGGCTGCTTCCGCTGGGGCGAAAGGTGCCCTGCCAACCCGGATCGGACTGCACTCCGGTGCCATCCGCCTGGGTACGGTAGGTGCCGGGCAACATCTGGAATACCGGGTGCTGGGCGATATCGTCAACACTGCAAGCCGCATCGAAGGACTCAACAAGCGGCTCGGCACGCGAGTGCTGGCGTCGGCGGAGACGGTGGTCGGGATCGAGGGCGTGCTGACGCGCGATGTTGGCGCTTTCTACCTGGCCGGCAAGGGAGTGCCCGTGCAGGTGCACCAGCTGCTGGGTCACGCAACCGATGCCGGCGCGACCTGCCCGGAGGAGGCACTGCAGTTGTTCGCCGAGGCTCTGGCCGAGTTCCGTTCCGGCCGCTGGATGCAGGCAGAGGAGCGGTTTCGCCGCAGCCTCGGCCTGAATGCTGGTGATCGCGTCGCGTCGTTCTATGCGGAGCTGTGCGCTGCCTACCAACGCGACGGCGCCACCAGTTTCCTCGATGGCGCCATCAGGATCGACATGAAGTGACGGCACAGGCCCGGTTCAGGGCTGGAGAGGGCGGTCGCGGGCCTTCGACACGGTACAGCCGGTGGCGTTAAGCGTGCTGGCGTTGTCGGCTTTGCCAGCGATACCAAGGCGGCTTTCGGCTCCGGGAGCCGGTAGCGCAGGGGTAGACCAGTAGAGGATGCTCGGACAGTTGTGACAGCTGTCCCTGACCATGAGCGTCCGCCAGGCCGGATGTTGCGTATCGCCCTGCTCGAACCAGCCACGGCTCTCAATGCGTACGCCAGGGGTGTGGGCGTGGCCAGCACCGAGAAGATGGCCGATCTCGTGGGTGAAGATATCTTCCGTGGCAAGGAGAGATACTGGAACGACGGCGATGCCATGATCGGAAGCGACACGGCTGCCAAGGCTTTCGGCCGGTAGCGGACAGGACAGGGCCGGACCGGCGGCACTGACCAGCATGATGGTGAGATCCGCCCCTGTCATGACGCGAAGACGCGGGAGATCCTCGAAGCCTTTCGCTTGGCTCTCCAAGTCTTCCATGTGTTGCTGGGTCGAGGTGATTCTTGTATATCGCGGCAAGCGCTCGATGCCCACAATGCGGATGCGGTGTCTTACACCACTCTGGGCGAGCGACTGGTTTGTCCTGCTGGCCGCGAGGCTTATCCAGGCGCGCAGTTCATCGCCTGACCGAAGATCCTGTTCCGCCCCTGGCGTCACAAGTATCAGCACGTCGACATCATAGGCAGCCGCAGCGTCGCATTCGATGGCTTTTCCCGGAGGCGGTATCGTGCAGGCGTAGCGGTCATCTCGGAGGACATCGATGCGCGCCGTATTGCCAAGCACCTGCACCTGCAAGTCCCCGCCCGGGCCCCGTTTCACTCTGAAGGCAGAGCCGGGGGACGTCGTTATGTAGCCGACGAAAGCATGTCCAGAGACGGCAAAGGTCGCGTTGCTCCACGCATCGCCATGGACCCGGCCCTGCCAGATCAGGCTCCTGGCCGAGTCCGCGGGAGAATCCACACTGATACGGTGCAAGTGGACAACCCTGCCGCCCGGCACCGTCATGTCGATATCTTCTGGCCCGCCTGGACGCAGTAGGGCTGGATCCGGATGGATCTCAAGGCAACCGGTGATGTACGAATCGATACTGCAGGGTTTCCCCATCGACCAAAGTGCCGGCGCGGCCGCCACCAGGCCGGGGTGCGATGCCGCCAACAGGCAGACCATCCTGCAAGAAATTCCCAGCCATGACCGTGCACCGGCCTGCGCCACTGCTCCCCGCACTCTGGCGTCAGTCCCTAGTAGCTACATGGCTTGCAGGAAAGCAGGCTCTTGCTGCAACCCCCGTACATCGTACACGCCGGCCGGGAGTAGCACGGATTAGCATATGGCGGGACGCAGGCGGGTTCCTTGAACGCAACCTCGCCGCTGACCGCGAGGTCAACCTGAGTCGGGCGGGCCGCACCATCTCCGGCATCCTCCTGTTCTTCAAAGATTGCTTTTGCCTGGTCGAACTTCTCCCTGAGGCTTGGTCTGCCGCCCAAGCCGTGCCAGTCGTCCCTGTAGATCGCGAATGTCACATTGCGGACATTCTCGATGTGCTGGGGTCGCCCCAGACCGACGGCGGCCCAGAGCTGCTCGCACGAGATCTCCTCAACGCTGGTCTGGCAGCCGATACGGCTGCGCTCTGCGGCCGTCAGGAGCTCATCCAGGGTCAAGTTGAACGCCTGCAGGTAGCGCCAGCTGTCTCTCTCTGGATTGGCAAGTTTCTGGAAACTGACGTTGATGTAGTGACCACGCTTGAGCTCGATGTTGCCAATCACCCCCGAGGCCCGCTCCGTGGCTGCCTGCACGGACGCGGTTAGACCGGACGCGACGGCCAGAAGGACCAGGCCGCCAGTCAGAAAGGTCTTCCATCGACTCATGGCATTTCTCCTCTCCGGTATTCAGGCCGTCGTCAGAACTGGATCGAGAACCTTGTGATTACCAGGCGACGCCGGGCGTCGCGTGGATTGAGCGGGTCGGTATCCACCAGGTCGAGGTCGCGGTCGAAGATGTTGCGGCAGGCCAGTGACAGCATGCCCAGCCGCTTCGGCAGGCGGTACTCCAGTGCCAGGTCCGTGAGCCAGGCATCGTCGCCGGAGGCGACGATGGGCAGGAGGGTGTCGGCCGAAAAGTCGCCGGATTGCCTGACGTAGGTGGTCACGGCACGGAACGTGATGCCCCGCGGGCTGAAGACCGCGAGCCCGAATGGCACCCGCGTAGTGTCCAGTTCGATGAACCCCTCGGAGCCTGGCAGGCTGCGCGCGCGGCGCTGGCGATCCACTTCGCCGGAGGCCGTCAGCGCCAGGTTCCAGCCGCCCCAGCCCTGGGGATCGAGCCCGTGGTACAGGTAGGCGCGCGCGGACTTCTCGCGCCAGCCGTAGTCCTTGTCCTCGATGACCGATGGCACCTCCAGTTGCCTGGTCGCAGCCTCGATTCCCGCAAATGTCAGGGCTGCCAGCTGCTGGTCGATGCCGAGTGCCACACGACGCGAAATCGTGCCCTCCGGGTCACCGTAGAACTGCTCGATACCGGTGAAGAACTGGTTGAAGCCCGCAACCGTGGTGGGCTCGATGGTCTGGCTTTCAATGAAGGACCGGCGTACGGAGGTGAAGGCCGCCCCGCGCAGCGTGGTGCCGTCGAGTGGCGACCAGCTGACGCCCAGCTTCGGGCTGAGCTGCCTGCGCTCGATGAAATTGGGGAGTGCTGAATAGTCCTGGCGGAAGTGGTCGTAGGCCAGACCCCCGGTCAGGGTCAGGCGCTGCTCCGGGAACCGCTGCTGTGCATACAGGTAGCCGTTGACGTCGTAGCTGTCGACCTGTGCCAGCTCGATCGGGAAGTTCTCGTCCTTCGTGATGTAGCCGGCGCCGCCAATCAGCTGCAGGTTGCCGACGGTGACCAGCCGCTGGATCTCGGCCGCATAGCTGTCGACCTCGGTCTGGGTGACGAGAAGGGCCAGGGGCGGGTAGTTCACGTCCCGCTTGCGGTTCTCGTAGGCTGCGGAGAAGATCCAGTCGCCAGCCGGCGAATCGGCATGCCGGCCATTGATGCGCAGCACTTCCGTCTCCTCGTCGATTTCCAGCGGCGTGATCAGGAACTCGTCCTTCGGGAAGAAGACGTAGTCAAGGAGGAACGTCGAACGCCGTCCGTCTACCTGCAGCGTGGTGGCGTCGGTTGGCTGATACTGGAGGAATGCCGCATAGACGTCCTTTTCGCCGCGGTTGTTGTCGCCGAAGCCGTCGGTCTCATGGTGCAGCTGGCCAAGGGAGAAGCCAACGCGGCCTGCCAGGCCGCTGAGCGAGGCTTCGTCGCTGCTGGTGCTGCGCGAGCCGGAGGTACCGTCCAGCTGGAAGAGCAGCTGGTCCCGGCTGAACAGGGAGTTGTACTCGCTGCTTCCGATGCGCGACGGGCCTGCATAGCGGTAGATGCCAAGATTGTTCTGGCTCTCGCTAAGCCGCAGTGGCGTGGCCGACAGCGGTTGGCGGATTTCAGCCTGCAGCGCCTCGCTGACCCGCGAGATCTCGTAGCGGGGCAGATTGGCATAGGCATTGGCGAGCAGGCGGTGCGCTGACGAGTTGCCAAAATTCTCGCCGAGTGCGGCGGTACCTTCGCGCACCGCCAGCTCCTCGAAGCCGAGTTCGCTGTAGATGGCCGAGACACTGGCATTGCGCGCGGCGGCATCGTCGTCCAGCAGCAGGCGCGAGCGGTAGATTCCACGCCGGTCGTTGAGAGTGGTGGAGTGGTCGAGGTCCACCAGCGCCTCCACCGGCCGGTTCACCGACTGCTTGCGGATGGCATCGTAGAACCAGGGTGTCGGGTCGTTCGGATCGAGTTCCTTGGCCAGCTCCAGCTGGCTGGCCGCGAGCTTGTCGCGTTTCTCCTCGTAGTACGCCTTGCCGACGTAGCTGCGCAGCAGTGAGCTGCCGGGGTCCAGCAGTACCGCGATCTCGATCTGCTCCCGGCCTTCGGCAAGCATTCCATCACGGACCAGCGCCAGGCCGAGGCCGAGGCGGGGCAGGGGCGCGGCCGAGTCGAGCCGTATCGCTTCGAGGAACGAGTCGCGCGCTGCGTCGATCTGCTGCGCTGCCAGGCTGGCGAAGCCGAGCACGGTGTGGGCCAGCGCGACACCCGGGTCAGCGGCCACGGCTTGCCGCGCGACCGCCACCGCCTGGTCATGTTCGCCGGTGGCGAGCCAGAGCTCGGCCAGCCGCGCCTGTGCCAGCGCGTTGCCTGGTTCCACGGCTACCGCCTGCTGCTGCGCCTGCACGGCTCCCGGCAGGTCGAAGGCTGCCTGCCTGACATAGGACAGCGCCATGAGCGCAGCCGCCGAATCGGGTCGTACGGCCACCGCTGCAGCAGCGTGTCCTGCGGCTGTGGCCGTATCGTCCTGCGTCAGCGCGACGATGGCGCGGATGGCCATGGCGTCTGCGTCCGCGGGGTTGTTGCGCAAGGCCCGGTCGAGTTCGATGCGCGCGTCGTCCACGCGGCCCACGGCCAGCAGCTGCGTGGCCCGCCCGGCACCGGCACCTGCCGGATCAGCCTGGCTGACCGCAGAGTAGAAGAGGGTCCATTGCACTGCATCCCGCGGCCGGACGACGGCCTGGACGACAAGCCTGCCGCTGCCGTCGGCAGTGACCTCCTGGCCGCTGTGGGCCAGCGCAGTGTTGCCGGTCGGGCTTTCAATTGCCACGGCACCTTCCAGGACCAGTACCCGCGCATTGGCAGCTGTTACCGTCACCTGGAACTCCGTGCCCTCGATGCCGGCGTTGGCGAACGGCGTGAGGACCCTCAGGGAACGCGGATCCCGGGTGATGACATGCATGACACCAGTCAGGACCTGCAGCCAGGTCCTCTTGTTGTCCCGTGGCGTCGGGAACGTGACGGTGGAGTTCTCATTGAGCCGGACCACTGTCTGGTCCTGTAGTGCCAGCGCGGCGCGGCTCCGGGAACCGGCACGGACCGAGTCCTCCCCGCAGAGATGGTCGCCCAGGGCGAGTGGAGCCCAGGCGCTACTGCTGGCGCGGCGCACCTCGACGGATCCCTGGATGGACACCGCGGTGGCCGACGGCGGATCGCAGGCCTGGCTGAATGCCGGGTGGCCGAAGCCCAATGCCAGCAGGGTGAAACCGGCTATGGCCGGGAACGACAGACGAAACCATTCGTTGGCGACGCCCACGCATAATTCTCCGTGTGTTGGCAACAGCGGAGCCGACGCTGCGGGCAGCGCGCACCCGATGTCAGCACGTTTTGTTGTGTTGGCGTCGTGCCGGAGTCTAGTCTGCTGTAACGCCGCGTGGCAAGGCGCGCGATCAACCGGCTCGAGATGGTGGCGCCAATGGCGCCGCCGCTCAGCGCAGCCAGCCCTTGCGGCGGAACCAGATCAGCGGGGCGGCCACCGAGGCGACCATCAGCAGCAGGGCGAAGGGGTAGCCCCAGGCCTGGCTGAGTTCCGGCATGTTGCGGAAGTTCATGCCGTAGATGCTGGCGATCAGCGTGGGCGGCAGCAGCGCCACGGAGACCACCGAGAAGATCTTGATGATCTTGTTCTGGTTGATGTTGATGAAGGCGACGGTAGCGCTCATCAGGAAGTTGATCTTGTCGAACAGGAACTTGGTGTGCGAGTCCAGCGAGTCGATGTCGCGCAGGATCTGCCGGGCCTCCTCGAACTGCTCGCTGTTGAGCAGGCGCCGCCGCATGAGGAAGCTGACGGCGCGGCGCGTGTCCATGACGTTGTGGCGGATGCGCCGGTTGAGGTCTTCCTCGCCGGCGATGGCGGTCAGCGCCTCGCCGGCAGCGACGTCGTCGACGTCCTTGCGCAACACTCGCATGCTCACCTGCTCGAGCACGTCGTAGATGTTCTCCAGGGCATCGGCCGAGTACTCGACGTTGGCATCGTAGAGCTTCAGCAGCACGTCCCGGGCATCCTCGATCATGGCGGGGATACGCCGCGCCCGCAGGCGCAGCAGGCGGAATACCGGCAGGTCCTCGCGGTGCACGGAGAACAGCACGTTGTCGGCGAGGATGAAGGCGACGTGGACGTTGCGCGCGGTGCGATCGTCGTCGAGCAGGAAGTCCGAGCGGATGTGCAGGTCGCCGTTGTCTTCCTCGTAGAAACGGGCTGATTCCTCGAGGTCGTCCTCGCCCGCGTCCTTCGGCAGCCGCAGGCCGAAGTGCTGCGCGACCCAGGCCTCCTCTTCCGGAGTCGGCGCATCCAGGTCGACCCACACCGGCCGGGTGGCGCCGGGCGGAGTTTCGACCTGGATGTCCTGCTGGTCGAGGCGGCCGTTGGCCAGCGTGAAGACGTTGAGCACGGGTCCGCCCGCCGGATCAGCGCTCCGCGCCGCCGAATCGCACCCGCGCCGTCAGGCCATAGGTTCGCAGGCGTGGCTGGTTGATGGTCAGCCGGATCGGCGGGAAGTCGCCCATGGAGCTGGTCGGCGGATTCTCGCTCGATGACATGTCCTGGGTGTTGCTCCAGAAAATGTCGCGGTAGGCGCCGATCGGGTCGTCGTAGTCCAGCACATTGTCCACGAAGGCTTCGATGGTGTAGCGACCGGATTCCACGCCGAACTTCAGGTTGACGAAGGTGGAAGCCGCGATCCAGCTCTGGTTGTCGTTGCCGACGAACCACTTGTCCTTCCACAGTACGTCGCCGCGGCCGTAGAAGTCCCAGTTGCCGAACAGCTGGTGCCGGTACTGCAGGGTGGCGTTGACCGTCCAGGGCGCGACCCGCAGCATCTGCTTGCCCGAGATGTCGCCGGAGGCCGCGGCGCAGGCCGTCTCCTTGTCGTTGCGGTCGCCCGCCGGCAGGTTGCGGATCTCGGCAGGCGCGCAACTCGGGTCCGTGGTGTAGAAGCTCGGGAAGAACTGGTAGGTGGCCTGGTGGGCCTTGTCCCAGGTCGAGTCCGTGTAGGCGACGCCCAGGCGCGCGCGCCAGTCATCGTTGATCAGCAGGTCGGCTTCCAGCTCCCAGCCCCAGACCGTGGCATCACCCGTGTTGCGCTTCAGGGTGAAGATCTCCGTGGCGGTCTTGAGCACGCCGTCGGTGGGATCCACGTAGGAATTGAGTACCTGGGGCAGGACGATGTCGGTCCAGTCGATGCGGTAGGCCGACAGGTCGATGCCGAGGCGGCCATCGGCGGTGCGTCCCTTGAGGCCGGCCTCCACGGTCCAGTTCTTCTCCGGATCGTAGGCCTCGATGATCTGGACGTCGGGTCCTTCCGCGTTCGAGACCGGGTCCAGGAACGAGAGTGACTCGCCGGAAAAGCCGCCGCTCTTGGAGGCATTGGCCAGCGAGGTGTAGAGCAGCCAGCCGCTGTCGGTCTTGTAGTCCAGGGTGACCCGGCCGCTGACCCAGTCCCAGTTGTTGTCGGACTTGCTCGGGGGCTCGTGGTGAGGCTGGTACTGGCCATTGTCCTCGTACCGGAGATCCGGCGCGATCCACTGGGTGAAATCCTTCTTTTCCCAGGTGTAGCGGATTTCGGCGCGGACCTTCCAGCGCTCGAGGAAGTCCTGCTCCACCGAGGCGAAGGCGGCCCAGGAGCGGGTCTTCATGAGTTGCTCCGGGGCGTCGTTGGCGAAGCCGGGATCGGGAACAAACAGGGTGTTGCCGAACGGAGCCAGGTACTTGCCCGGTGCGCCGGGGCCGCAGGGGCAGAAGGCGCCGATGTTTGCCCAGGGCTGGAGGTCCGCCGGCAGGGGGCCCTTGATCAGGTTCTGGCCGGCGCGGCTCTCGTCGCGGACGTTGTAGTAGTAGGCGCCACCGGACCAGCGGAATGCTTCGGTCCCCGGGCTGGTGAAGCGCAGCTCCTGGCTGAACTCGCGGGTCTCGCTGCCACCTTCACGGTCGATGACACCGGTGTAGAAGCGCTGCAGCGGGGTGGGCGTGTTGCCATTGTCGCAGATCACGTTCCAGGTGCCGATGCAGTAGACGAAGGGCACGCTGTCACCGAGGCCGCGGCCGAAATCGAGGTTGCCTTCCTGCTTGGTGTCGGTAAAGCCGGTCAGGGCACTGACCGTGCCGACGTCGACGTCCCAGTCGATGTTCAGGCTGGTACGCAGCAGCTCGCGGTTCTCGCCGCCGGCACCCGCGGTCTTGGCGATGTCGTTGTTGGACATCGAAGGCGCTTCACCGCAGTAGTTGCTGTTGATCGGTGTGCGGTAGGGCACGCCGGCCGCATTGCTGAGGCGCGGGTTGTACTGGGCGACGTCCTCGCAGTTGGCCTGCACGGCGGTGGTGGAGGAGTCGGCGATGTCGTCGTTCGAGTAATAGGCCTGGGCGAGGATGTCGAGGCTGTCGGCCGGTGTCCACAGCAGGCTGCCCTGCACCGTCCGGTAGGTGTAGCCGCCGACATCGAGGTTGTTCAGCGGATCGTCATAGGAGCCGTCCCAGCCGTCGTAGCCCACGCCGATGCGCCCGGCGAGCGTGCCTTCCAGCAGCGGGCCGCTGACCGAGCCGCTGGCGGCAAACTTGCCGCGGTTGCCGGCCGTCATCGAGCTCTTGGCCTCGAACACGTCGCTCGGCCGCTTGGTGACGAAGTTGATGGCGCCGCTGAAGGCGTTGCGGCCATAGAGCGCGCTCTGCGGGCCCTTGACGACCTCGATGCGCTCCAGGTCGAGCTGGCTGAAGTTCAGGCCCTCGCGGCCGGAGATGTAGACGCCGTCGATGAATATGGCAGCGTTGTTCTCGCGCCCGAGGATGTCGGTGGGCGCCACGCCGCGGATGACGGGCGTCGGCAGCGCCTCGCCGAGCGCGTTGTAGAACTGCAGGCCCGGCGTGAGGTTGGCGACGTCCTTGAGGTCGGTGATGCCGGCCGACTCGATGGACTGCTCGCTGAAGGCGGTGATCGCCAGCGGCACGTCCTCGAGGCGCTCCTGGACCTTGCGCGCCGTGACCACGATTTCCTCGATGCCGGGACCCTGCTCCGCGGCCGGCAGGGCCACGGGCAACAGCAGCACGGTGGCGAGGCACAGGCGCCAGCTGGTGCAAGCGGGCGATGGATTGCGGTGCCGGGGCGTCCCGGCGGTCGTTGTGGTCATGGCGTGGCTCCTCCCCTTGGGCGCGCGGCAGCCTCCCAAGGGCGGCCGGCCGATGGATCATACCCATGTTTGCCGCCTGGGGCAGCATGACCTTTTGCTGCAGTGGGCAGCAGACGCCCGCGCCGGTGTAAAGTCCTGCGGGATGCTGGAACTCAGGCTGGACCTGCTGCAGACGCTGACCCTCGCCGCCGTGGTCTACTACCTCGGCGTAAAGCTGCGTCAGCGGGTCAGCTTTATCGATCGGCGGAACATCCCCTCGGCCGTGGTCGGCGGCCTTGCGTTCGCGCTGCTGGTCTTCGTCTGCCGCGACCGCGTGGTGAACCTGTCGCTGGATACCTCCGCGCAGCCGGTGCTCAACGTCGCTTTCTTCACCACCATCGGCATGGGCGCGAGCCTCGCCCTGCTGCGCCGGGGCGGGCTGGCGGTACTGGTTTTCCTGGTCTTCGGGGTGGGGGCCTGCCTTGCCCAGAACGGGGCCGGCATGGCGCTGGCGGCAGCCCTGGGCGAGTCGCCGCTGCTCGGCGTCATGGCCGGTTCGGTGACCCTGGTGGGCGGGCCCGCCACCGGGCTCGCCTTCGCGCCGCTGTTCGAGCAGGCCGGGCTGGAAGGGGCGGCGGTCATCGCCATCACCTCGGCGGTGTTCGGCATCGTCTGCGGCGGGCTCGCCGGCAACCCGGTGGGGACCGCCCTGATCCAGCGCCACGGCCTGCGGGCCCGGTCCGGATCGCCGCGCGAGCTGCGCGAGGAGCTGGAATTTCCGGCGGAGTATCCGCGCCGCGAGCTGACCGTGGACATGGAGCGCGAGGACTCGCTGATCATCCGCAACCTGGCCGTGCTGGCCCTGGCCATGGGCGCCGGCAGCGTGCTGAGCCACTGGATCCAGCAGGCGGGCCTGACGCTGCCGGCCTACATCGGCGCGATGATCCTCGCCTCGGGGCTGCGCAACCTCGACGACGCCACCGGCTGGTTCGGCATCGACGAGAACGCCATGGAATTCGTCGGCGGCGTGGCGCTGAACATCTTCCTGGTGGTGGCGCTGATGGACCTGCGGATCTGGGAACTCGCCGGCCAGGCCCTGCCGCTGTTCGCCATCCTGATGGCCCAGCTCGCCCTGGTGGCGCTGCTGGCGGCTTTCGGGGCTTTCCGCGTGATGGGGCGCGACTACGACGCCGCCGTCATGGCGAGCGGCTTCATCGGCTTCGCCATGGGCACCACCGCCAATGCCGTGGCCAACATGCAGGCCCTGGTCGGCCGCTTCGGCCCATCGCCCCGGGCGTTCCTCGTGGTCCCCCTGGTCGGGGCATTCTTCATCGATTTCGCCAATGCCCTGATCATCACGCTGTTCGTCAACTGGCTGAGCTAGAAAGTAAGAAAATATGTCAGGCACCTTTTATGAGTGATCTTGCCTACCAGCAGTGGGACCCGCGGCAGTACGACGCGAATGCACGCTTCGTCACCACGCTGGGCGGGCCGGTGCTGGAGCTGCTGGCGCCGCGCGCCGGCGAGCGCATCCTCGACCTCGGTTGCGGCGATGGGCCGCTCACTGCAAGGCTGGTTGCCGCGGGCTGCGAGGTGGTGGGCGTCGATGCCAGCCCGGAGATGGTGGCCGCCTGCCGCGCCCGCGGGCTGGATGCACGGCTCATGGACGGTGAGGCACTGGGCTTCGCGGCGGAGTTCGACGCGGTGTTCAGCAACGCGGCGCTGCACTGGATGCGGGATGGCGCGGCGGTGGTGGCCGGTGTGCGCCGTGCGCTGCGCGCGGGTGGTCGCTTCGTCGGCGAGTTCGGCGGGGCCGGGAACATTGCCGCGATCACCGGGGCGCTCAATGCCGAGCGCAGCCGATGCGGCCTGCCGGCGCTGCAGCCCTGGTTCAATCCCGGGCCGGATGAGTACGCGGAGCTGCTCGCGGCCCATGGCTTTCGCGTCGAGGTCATGGAACACTTCCCGCGGCCGACGCCGCTGCCGGGCTCGGTGCGCGACTGGCTCGCGACTTTCGCCGGCGCGTTTGCCGCGGGCATCCCGCAGGCGGACATCGGTGGCTTCTTCGATGTCGTGACCCGGGCCCTGGCGCCGCGCCTGCTCGGTCCGGACGGCCGCTGGGTCGTCGACTACCAGCGCCTGCGCTTTGCGGCACGCTTACCCTGATCGCCTGAAGAAAATATGTCAGAAGAAAATATGTCAGGCACCATTTTGTTGGGAGGAACAGTGAAAGCCGCCATCCGCCTCGCTGCCAGCAGCCTGGTTGCTGCCGCCCTGGGCGCCTGCGTCGCCTTCGACACGCCCGACACCTACAACCGCCATCGCTACACGGACCTCACGATACCGCGCGACCGCAGCGACCTGTTCTATTACGATGCCTCGGTCAACGGCGAGTTTCCGGAGGACAGCGCCGCCGCCGAGGCGCAGCGCCTGCAGTGGCTGGACGACTGGCTGGAGCTGCGGCAGATGTGCCCGGGCGGCCACGAGGTGCTGAAGCGGCGCAAGTTCGGCGACCTGGAAGACAACCCGGGCCACCGTAGCCTGCGCTACGAAGTGCGTTGCAAGCCAGCGGCAAAGGACAACACATAAGAAATGTGTTCTGCAGCTGGTAAGTACATTCCGCAATTAGTCCGTGTGGACTAAAGCTGGTCGTCTGTCTATAGTCCGCGCTGACTATGGGTGTCCTGGCACAAAACAGGGTGACGACGGAGCGGCGCAAGGAGGCAGCTCCGGCCGCTGCGACTGGCGGATCCATCCCGCCCGCACAGGCATCAAGGATGTTGATGGTGCTCGGCCTGCTGAAAAGCGGGCCGCGGCACGGCTATGAGCTGCACCGGGTTGTGGTCGCCCACGGTTCCGTCTACGCCGACTTCAAGAAGCCGACGCTGTACCACCTGTTGCACCGACTCACGCAGCAGGGTGCGGTAAAGGTACGTTCCGAAGGTGGTGCGCGTGGTCCGCGCGGTGAGCGCCTGGTGTTTGCACTCACGGCCCAGGGCGAAGAGCAGTTCATGCAGCTGCTGCGCGCAGCGCTGGGTTCGTACGATGCCAGCCAGACCTTGTTCGAGGTCGCGGTGGCCTATCTGGCCCTGTTGCCTGCAACCGAGGCGCGGTCGCTGCTGCGCCAGCGGCGTGAGGCCGTACAGGCGCGACGCGCTGAGGTTTTGGCGGAAAACGCGCCACGCGCTGGCGAGCACCTCACGCCGGGCATGGCCGCCCGTCACCTTGCCAGCGAGCATGCCGTCAGTCTGATGGACGCCGATCTCATGTGGATGGACCGCGTCATACAGCAGCTCGCCGGCCACAGCCGCCAGAAATTCGCGATCAACCAAGTCAGGGAGAACATGACATGACCCGCAAGGCCGCCTCGCTGCTGTCCCTTACCGCAGCCATCATCGTCGCTTCGTGGATACCCACCACGGTCTTCGCCGCCGGCCCGCCGGATTTCAGCGGCAACTGGACGCTCAACACCGACAAGGGCCAGAACCTCGGCATGGTCAAGGCGGTGTCCGAGAAGGTGGCGGTGAAGCAGACGCCCGAGAAGCTCACGCTCGATTTCAGCACCACGTTCATGATGAAGACGTCTCAGCGCCAGGTGACCTACGACCTGACCGGCAAGAGCAGCGTGGTCAACGAGGGCGCCATGGGCGACAAGGCCGAGACCCTGGCGAAGTGGGATGGCAGCAAGCTGGTGGTGACCTGGACTTCCGAGGGTGCGGTCGCCGGCACGAAGACCGTGAAGACCGAAATCCGCACGCTCTCCGCCGATGGCAGGACCATGACGGTGCGCAACGAGCGCCCCGGCAAGGATCCCATGGAAATGGTGTACGAGAAGAACTGAGCGGTACCCGCGGCGAGGCAGGTCCAGTGAAAGCAGGCGCAGTCATCGCAGGCGTCGTCGTCGCCCTCGGCCTGGCCGGGGGCGCCTGGTACGCCTTCAGCCGCGCGGGTGGGGACGCCGCTGCCGGCGAGCGCGTGTTCGTCACGCCCGAGCGGCGCGTCATGGCGGCCAGCGTGCTGGCCACCGGCATCCTGCGCCTGCGGGTCGGCGGCGAGGTGCGGGTGGGTGCCCAGCTCTCGGGCATCGTCGAGAAACTCAACGTCGAGGTCGGCTCGAAGATCCGCAAGGGCGACATCATCGCCGAGATCGATGCCAGTGGCCTGGAGGCGCGGCTGGCGCAGGCCCGCGCCCAGGTTGCCGTCGAGGAGCAGGGCCTGCGCCGCGCCGAGGTGGAGCTGTCGCGCGCCCGGCAGCTCGACGAGCGCAAACTGGTGGCGAGGAGCCAGGTCGAGGATGCGCAGATCGCCCTGGACGAGGCGCGGGCGCTGCTGGTGAAGGCGCGGCGCGACATGGAAGTGGTGCAGACCGACCTGTCCTACGCGGTGATCCGCTCGCCCATCACCGGCACCGTGGCCTCGGTCACCACCCAGGAGGGCGAGACCGTGGCGGCGTCGTTCAACACCCCGACTTTCGCCACCGTGATCGAGGACGGTGCGCTGGAACTCATCGCCATGGTGGACGAGACCGACATCGGCAACGTCGCTATCGGCAACCCGGTGACGTTCACGGTGGAGAGCTACCCGAGCCAGGAGTTCACCGGCCAGGTTGCGCGCATCGCGCCCCGGGGCAGCATCATCTCGGGCGTGGTGAATTTCGAGGTGATGATACGCATCGACTCGCCGGCGGAACTGCTGAAGCCCGACATGACGGCGAACGTCTCCATCCGCACCGCCGAGCGCGAGGCGCTGGTGCTGCCCAACGCCACCGTCCAGCGCGAGGGCTCGGACCGCTATGTCTGGGTGCAGCAGGGCAACGCGCTGGCCCGCAAGGCGGTCAGCGTCGGCACCAGGGACGCGAACTTCACCGAGATCCGCCAGGGCATCGGTCCCGCGGACAAGGTGCTCCTCGGTCCGCAACCGCAGGCCGGCGCCGCCGGCCAGGCAGGGAACCCATGATCGAAGTCAGTCACCTCGCCAGGACCTACACCCGCGGCGACGGCACGCCGGTGCCCGCGCTCAGGGATGTCTCCTTCACCATCGGCAAGGGCGAGTTCGTCACCATCCGCGGCGCTTCGGGCTCGGGCAAGTCCTCGCTGCTCAACATCCTCGGCTGCCTCGATACGCCCACGTCGGGGACGTACCGGCTCGATGGCGAGGACGTCTCCGGCTACACCGACCAGCGCCGCTCGCATATCCGCAACCGCAAGATCGGCTTCGTGTTCCAGTCCTTCAACCTGCTGCCGCGGACCACGGCGGCCGAGAACGTCGAGATCCCCGCACTCTACACCGGCGGGCCGGTGGACCGGGCCCGCGCCCTGGCCATCCTCGGCAAGGTGGGCCTGGGCGGGCGCGCCGAGCACTACGTCACCGAGCTTTCGGGCGGCGAGCAGCAGCGCGTGGCCATCGCCCGCGCGCTGATGAACGATCCGCCGCTGCTGCTGGCGGACGAGCCGACCGGCAACCTGGATTCCGCAGCCGGCGAGTCGGTGATGAAGCTGCTCACCGAGCTGCATCGCGAGGGACGCACCATCGTGCTGGTGACCCATGACGAGGGCGTCGCGGCCTACGCCCATCGCGAGATCCTGATCCGCGACGGGCTGGTGGCGGCGGACCGGCCGCAGCCGGGCCGTGATGCCGGAGGGCCGGCGGCCGTGGCCGGCGGCTCGGGAGCGGGCGCATGAACATCGGCAGGACCGTCGGCCTCGCACTGCGCACCCTGTCCCGCAACCGCCTGCGCAGCTTCCTGATGATGCTCGGCGTCATGATCGGCGTCGCCTCGCTCACCGCACTGGCCTCGGTCGGCGAGGCCACCAAGCAGGAGACCATGCGGCGCTTCAAGCGCATGCTCGGCACCTTCGACGTAGTGATCGTCAATCCCGGCGGGCCGAGCACCCGCGGCATGCCCTCGCTCACCAGCGCGCCGCCGGTGCTCAAGCAGGGCGATGCCGAGGCGATCGCGAAGGAAGTGGCGCTGGTGAAGCAGGTGGCCGTCACCCAGTTCGCCTTCGACGTCGACGTGAAATACGGCGACCGGAGCGTCAGCCCGTCCATCATGGGCATTTCCCCGAACTGGACCGAGGTACGCGGCGAGGAAATCGCCCTCGGCGAGGGCATCACCGCCGCGGACAACGATTCCATGGCCCGGGTGGCGGTGATCGGCGAGGACCTGCGCAAGGCGCTGTTTCCCGCCGAGGATCCCATCGGCAGGCAGATCCGCATCGCCGACGTGCCCTTCCAGGTGAAGGGCGTGCTGGCGCCGCGCGGCATGGGGCCGGGCGGCGCCAGCATGGACTTCACGCTGGCGATCCCGGTGGCGACCGCCTCGCGGCGGCTGTTCAACCGCGACTACTACACCGGCATGATGGTGCAGCTGCGTGATCCCGCGCAGTCCGACCGCGCCATCACCGACATCACGGCGCTGCTGCGCGAGCGCCATGGCATCGTGCCCCCCGCAGAGGATGACTTCACGGTGACCAGCCCGAAGGCGCAGGTGGCGCGCGTCACCGACGTCGGCTCAACGCTCTCGAAGGTCATGCTCGGCGTGGCGGCCATCGCCACGCTGATCGGCGGCGTGGTGATCATGAGCCTGATGCTGATCTCGGTGTCCGAGCGACGCCGGGAGATCGGCGTGCGCCGCGCGGTGGGCGCGAGCCAGCGCGACATCCTCGCGCAGTTCCTCACCGAGGCGGCGCTGGTGTCGTTCATCGGCGGCCTGGCCGGCATTGCGCTCGGTCTCGCCGGCACGCTGGTGGCCGCCACGCTGACGAAGCTGCCGCCGGCCATCCTCTGGAGTGCCATCGGCGGTGCGGCGCTGATGTCGATCCTGGTGGGACTGCTGTTCGGCCTGCAGCCGGCCTGGCGGGCGGCGAACGTCGATCCGATCCAGGCGCTGCGTTCCTGAGCCGCGCCGGCGCCGGGCCGTGCAGGTCTCCTGGGTCACCTGGCGCCATCTCGCCGCCGGCTGCCTGCGCCAGGTCTGGCGCTTCCGCCTGCGCTCCGCGCTGGTGATCTGCTGCGCGGCGCTCGGGGTGGCCGGTGCGGTCACCTCGGTCAACTACGCCTCCGGCGGGCGCGCCCTGGTGCTGGAGAAGATCCGCCGGCTGGGCACCAACGTCCTGGTGATCAACGCCGAGCAGAGCCGGGCGGTGGCCGGTCGGGCGCGCACCGGGCAGATCGTCACGACGCTGCAGGCGGGTGACTACCAGGCGCTGCGGCGGGAGGTCGCCGGCCTGCGACGCTCCTCGGCGGTGATCGCGGCGAGCCTGCGGCTGAAGGCCGGCTTCAGTTCCAAGGTGTCGCCGGTGCTCGGCGTGGAGCCGGATTTCTTCCACATCAAGTCCTGGCCGCTGGCGGCGGGCGAGTACTTCGACGAGGAAGACGTGAAGCGCTCGGTGCGCATCGCGCTGCTCGGCCACGGCGTGGCGCGCGATCTCTTCGGTGGCGAGTCACCGCTCGGCCAGCGCCTGTTCATCAACCGCGTGCCCTTCGAGGTGGCCGGCGTGCTGGCTGAGCGCGGCCAGGGCATCGACGCCACCAACGAGGACCAGCAGGTCTACGTGCCGCTCAGCACGGCAATGCGCCGGCTACTCAACGTCGACCACTACAGCTCCATCCTGGTCGAACTCGGCAACCCGGGGGAGATGGCGGGCGCGGCGGCGCAGATCGAAGAGCTGCTGCGCGTGCGCCACCGCATCTCGGAGTTCCGGCCGGCGGATTTCAAGGTGGGCAACCAGGTCGAGCTCATCCAGACACAGCTCGCCGCGGCCAACCGGCTCGGCTTCCTGGTGCGCTGGATCGGCCTTTCGGGGCTGGTGGTCGCCGGCCTCGGCGTGCTCGCCATCGCCTGGATCGCGGTGCGCGACCGCACCACCGAGATCGGCACGCGCCGCGCCCTCGGTGCCACCGCGCCCGACGTCTTCTTCCAGTTCGCCTTCGAGGCCATGGTGCTCGCCAGCATCGGCGCCACCCTGGGCCTCGGGCTCGGCTGGATCGCCTCGCGCATCACCGCGCAGCAGGCCGCGCTGCCCTTCATCTTCGAGACCGGCAACGCGCTGCTGGCGCTCGCCATGGCGCTGCTGCTCAACCTGGTCTTCGCCAGCTGGCCCGCCATCCGCGCCGCCCGCCTCGACCCGATCCGCGCGCTGAAGCACGAGTAGCGGCAGAGATCGGGGACAGTTTACTCAACTCGACACGTAAGGCAGATGCATCCGCTGCTACTGATGTCGAGTTGAGTAAACTGTCCCCGATCTCCCCGATCTCCCGAGTAAACTGTCCCCCTGCTTGCGCCGGCCGGCCTGTTCCAGGTCAAGACTGGTGGTGCAGGTCCAACCTAGACTCGAACATCGATTTTCCGCCCCGGAGCCATGCCCATGCGCGTAGACGTCCTGCTGGAACCCGACCAGACCCCCGACCAGCTCGTGGAGCTGGCGAAACTCTGCGAACGCCATGGCATCGGCAGGATGTGGCTGCAGAACTACGTGTCCTGGCGCGATCCGTTCATGTCGCTGGTGCCGGCGGCGCTGGCGACGCAGAGCGTCGGCCTAGGCGTCTGCGTCATCAGCCCCTGGGAAATGCATCCGGTGAAGATGGCGAGCGCGCTGCTGACGCTGCAGGAGTACAGCCGCGGGCGCGCGGGGCTGGTCATCGGCGGCGGCGGCGAGTGGCCGGCACGCCTCGGGTTGCAGATCACCAAGCGGGTGCGCTGCGTGCGCGAGGCGATCGAGCTGGTGCACGGTGGCGTGTCGGGCAAGCCGCTGACCTACCAGGGCGAGATGTTCAAGGTATACGGCTACAAGCCGCCCTTCGGCAGCGGCACGCCGCCGCTGGTCTACGCTGGCGCCAACCAGCCGCAGATGCTGCACGCGACCGTGCCGGCGGCCGATGGCGTCATGTACAGCGACATGACCCGCAGCCGCATCGTCGAGACCGTGAAGCGCAGCCGTGACGCGCTGGCCGACAAGGGCCGGCCTGCCACCGGCTACCGCATCAGCAACATCTGGGCCTGGCACGTCAAGCCGGACCGCGAGGAGGCACTGCGCGAGGCAAGGCGCGAGCTGCTGCTGCGCGGGCTGATGGATCGCTGGTACCTGGAGACCTTCCTGACTCCGGACGAGATCGCCATCGTCGAGAAGCGCAAGGACGCGCTGTTCAAGGCCTACCGCAACCGCAGTGGCGTCATCGAGGGCATCCCCGCGCAGATCATCGACACCTGCCTGGCGAACTTCACCTTCACCGGCACGCCGGCGGAGATCGAGCCGCGCCTGGCGGAGCTCACCGCATTCCGCGATGCCGGCGTCAACGAGCTCTGCTTCCGGCTCCACGATGACCCGGCCGATGCCATCCGGCTCATCGGCGAGCACGTCATCCCGCGCCTCGGCTGAAGCCATGCAGCCCGCCGCCGGGCCGCCTGACTGCCCGCTGTGCCGCGCGGCGGGCGAGCCGGCGCTCTGGCGCGATGCGCGCTGCCGCATCGTGCTCGCCGGCGATGTCGACCATCCCGGCTTCTGCCGTGTGGTCTGGCAGGCGCATGTCCGCGAAATGACCGACCTCGATGCCGCCGACCGCACCCGGCTGCTGGACGTGGTGCTGGCCACCGAGGCGGCCCTGCGTGCGCAGCTCGCGCCGCTGAAGATCAACCTCGCCTCGCTCGGCAACCAGGTGCCCCACCTGCACTGGCACGTGATCCCGCGCTTCGCCGATGACGCGCACTTCCCCGATGCGGTGTGGGCCCCGCGCCGGCGCCCGGCCCTGCCGCGGGCCGTGGATGCCGGCGCCCTGCGCGAGAGGCTCGAGGCATTGCTCGGCAGCGGCTGACGCTGCCGGCCGGCGCCCTCAGTCCACGATGCTGAAGCGATCCCCGGTCCGCACGCCGTGGCGGGTCGCGAAGCCGCCATTGAGTTCCAGCACGGCGTCCACCGGGCCGGGCGAGCTGATGGTCGCCTCCGACAGCGGCGTCGTCTGCGCGGTGATGCCCGCGATGCGGCCACCGGCGTCGAGGAACAGCATGTCCAGCGGGATGTAGGTGTTCTTCATCCACATTCGCAGCACCGCGCGCTCGCGGCCCGGGAACAGCATGCCCTGGTACTCGCCGAGGTCGCGGACGAACATCAGGCCCTGGGCGCGCTGCTGCGGGGTGAGGGCGATCCAGATGTCGAGCATCTCGCAGCTGCGGGAGGTCTCGATCATGGCGCTGGCGCGCTCGAAGCCCGCCAGCAGGCGGTCGGTGTCGGCCGCGGCGGCACCGCCGGCCAGCCACGGCCACGCCAGCAGCAGCGCCACGATCCCGGCCGCGATCGGGGCGGGCAGGATCCTCATGGTGCTTCCAGGTCCAGCCGGCCCGCATAGCGGCTGTCACCGAGCATCACCGCCCGTTCACCGGACACCGCGCCGATGGCGCCGGCGCAATAGAGCTCGCCGGCGACGCGCAACGCGTGGCGCCCGGCATCCAGTGCGGCGAGTTCCGTGACCCGCGTGAAGCAGCGGCCCGGCGCACTGTGGAAGATGTCGCTGCCCGCCTCGTCGATTACCGTGACGCTGGCCGGCCACTCGCGGCCGGCGAGCTCGGCGGCGCCGGCGGCGATGCCGAGCACGATCACCAGCCGCTGCGCGTCGTCACCCGAACGGCCGGCGAAGAACAGGCGCAGGCCGCGCCCGCCGGGCCTGGCATTGCCGGCACAGGCGAGGTCCGTACCGCTCCAGTCCAGCGGCAGGGAGGCCGAGCCGGTGATGCTGCCGTGCCAGTAGCCGGCGGGCTGCAGCTCGCAGGACACCAGCAATGGTGCGGCGGGCAGGCCGCCAGCCGCGGCCTGGGCAGGGGCCGGCGCGGGCGGCCGTGGCTGCTGCGCCAGCACCACGCAACCCAGTGCCAGGGCGGCGGCGAGGCCGGCGAGGGCGGTGAGGCGGTCCGGCCAGGAAGGGCGGGGCGGGGTATCGGGCGGCATGGCTGGGCTGCGGCTGTCCGGTTGGCGCGCAGCATAGCCGAGCGGCGGCAGCGTCGTGCGCCTTATGTAGATAGTGTGACCCCGGACGCAGCCCGCGCCGGAATACCGGGCTAATTTTCTGGTGTTTGCTGCGTTGGCGCGGCGCCGTGGGGTACCGGTCCAGGTGACGGTGCAGGATCAACATTGGAGCACGCTGGTCGGTGAACAGCGGCGGCGCGGGCTGTCACGCCTGCGCTTCTCGAGCTTCGTCGAGGAGCAGTTCCGCCAGCACTATGCCGGCCTCAGCTACCCGAAGGTGCGCCCGCTGCTGGTGCTGGCGGCCCTTGGCGTCATCGTCATCACCGGGCTGGGCGTGGCCGAGCACAGCGTCTCGGCGGTCACGGCGACTTTCGGCCTGGCGGTGATGATGCCGCTGCTGATGGCGACGCTCATCGCCTCGTACCAGCCCGAACGGCATCTCATCTACCAGCACCTGCTGGCGGCCAGCGCGCTCTGCGTGGGCCTGATCGTCACCTCCGTCACCCTGCGCGCCAGCCTGCACGGCACGCCGTACTTCTTCGGCGCCGAGATCGCCTGGATCTTCACTGTCTGGGCCATCCTCGGCCTGCGCTTCTGGCATGCGGCGGCGATCAGCTGCACGATTTCCATCGCCTATGCCTGGGGCCTGGCGCACTGGAACTTCGGCAGCCAGGAGGCGCTGTTCACCACCGTCATGCTGCTGGGAGCCAACGGCATCGGCGCGCTGGCCTGCTTCGAGTTCGAGGCGATCTGCCGGCGCTCCTTCATCGAGTCACGCCGCCTGAACGACCTCGCGGAGCGCGACGGCCTCACCGGCCTGTACAACCGCCGGGCCTACAACAACTACATGGAGCGGATCTGGCGCCAGTCACGCCGCGACGAGGGCCAGCTCACGATCATGCTCATCGACATCGACCACTTCAAGGCGTTCAACGACTTCTACGGCCACCAGGCCGGCGACGACGCGCTGAAGCGCGTGGCCGAGGTGATCGCCATGGGCGCGCAGCGACCGCTGGACTTCGCGGCGCGCTTCGGCGGCGAGGAGTTCGCGCTGGTGCTCTACGGGCCGGTCAACGAGTTCGGCCGCGACCTGCCCGGGCAGATCCGCCAGCGCATCGAGGAACTGGGCATCGCCAACGCGCGTTCCAGCGCCCATTCCTGCCTGACCGTGAGCATCGGCGTGGCGATCGTCATGCCGGGCGCCGAGCGCAGCCTCGCCGGCGCGATCCAGATGGCGGACGAAGCCCTCTACCAGGCCAAGGAAGAGGGCCGCAACCGCGTGGTCGTCAAGGAATCCCGGCTGACCCACATCGAGACCGGCCGCTTCCGCGCCTCGCGCCGCGCCGTCGGCTGAGCGGCCGGCTCGCCGGCCGCGGCATGGCTTGCCAAGCCATGTGCGGCTCGGGGAAGCTAGTGGGAACCGGTTCCAGCGGCCACGGTGCCCGCGGTGATCCTGCTGCATGAAGCACATCCGGGCTATCTGCCTCGACCTCGACGACACCCTCTGGGACCTCGGGCCGGTCATCGGCCGGGCGGAGCAGGCCTTGCAGGCCTGGTTCGCGCAGCGCTACCCGCGGGTCACGCAGCGCTACGGCATCGAGGACATCCGCGAGCTGCGCCGGCAGATCGAGGCGCGCCATCCCGGGCAGGGGCATGACCTCGCCCTGCTGCGGCAGGCGACCTTCACGCAGGTCGCGCGCGACTGCGGCTACCCGGAGTCCATGGGCGAGGCGGCGTTCGCGGCATTCCAGCAGCTGCGCAACCAGGTGACGCTGTACGCGGACGTGCGTCCGGGCCTGGCCCGCCTGGCGCGACGCCTGCCGCTGGTGGCACTCACCAACGGCAATGCCGATCTCGACGTCATCGGCCTGCGCCACTACTTCTGCGCTGTGCTCGGCGCGGCGGACCTCGGCGTCGCCAAGCCCGATCCACGGGCCTTCGAGGCGGTGTGCGCCAGGCTGTCGCTGCGGCCGGGGGACATCGTCCACGCGGGGGATCATCCGCAGCACGACGTGGCCGGGGCCCGCGCCATGGGCATGACGGCGGTGTGGGTGAACCGTGGCCACCACGCCTGGCCGGACGGCATGGCGCCGGCCGAGCACGTGGTGCGTGAACTCGGGCAACTGGTGCGGCTGGTGGGCGCGTGAGCGGGCAGGCCATCATCTACGTTCCCGGCATCAAGCCGAAGCCGCCGGCGGCCGTCCACCGCGCGGCGCTGTGGCGCTGCCTGCTGGAGGGCGTGCGCCGGGCGGACCCGCCGGCCGCGGCGGAGCTGGCGCGGCACGCGGGCAGTTTCAACCTGGTGTCCTGGGCGCACCTGTTCTACGACGCGCAGCGCGACATCGCCCTGGACGAGCCCGGCATCGAACGCCTGCTGGCGCTGCCCGGCCCGGAGGAGCGCGACCTGCGCGAGGCGGTCTCGCTGCGCCGGCGCCTGCTGCGCGCGCTGTACCTGCTGAGCGACCGGTTCCCGCCGCTGTTCGACCTGGTGGGCGAGCCGGAGATGCGAATCGCCATCGCCGACACGCGCCGCTACTTCGGCAACCAGGACGGTGTGGCGGTGGCCGTGCGCCAGCTGGTCGCCGATGCACTGCTGGAAGCCTGGCGCGACCAGCGCCGGGTGCTGCTGGTGGGCCACAGCCTCGGCTCGGTCATCGCCTTCGACGTGCTCTGGGAGCTGTCGCACCGCTTCGCCGAACCCGGTCGCGTGGACCTGTTCCTCAGCATCGGCAGCCCGCTGGGCCTGCGTTTCGTGCGCAGCCAGCTGCTGGGCGCCCGGGAGCAGGGCCGGCGGCGCTACCCCGGCAACATCCGCCGCTGGCTCAACCTGGCAGCGGTCGGCGAGATGACGGCGCTCGACCGCCCCATGGCCACCACCTGGGGCGAGATGCGCGGGCTCGGCCTGGTGGAGGGCATCGACGACCGCCTCGACCTGCAGACCTATTTCCGTGGCCCGGAGGGGCTCAACCTGCACAAGTGCTACGGCTACCTCGCCAACGCTGTGGTGGGCGCGAGCATCGCGGGCTGGTGGCGCGAGGGCTGAGCCCGCCCCCGCCGCTGGTTCAGGATGCCGGCTGCGGCGGGGTGAACAGCAGCTCGATGCGCCGGTTCTGGCGCCGGCCCTCGGCATTGGCATTGCTGGCCACCGGACGCGTATCCCCGTAACCGACCGCGCTGACGCGGCCCGGCGCGACCTGCAGTTGCCGGACGAGGTAGTCGCGCACCACCTCGGCGCGCCCCTGCGACAGGCGCTGGTTGGCGGCACTGTTGCCGCTCGAGTCGGTGTGGCCCTCGATGCTGATGTGCGCGCCCGGGTACAGGGCCAGCGCGCCGGCCAGCCGCTCCAGCACCGGCTTCGCTGCCGGTGCCAGCCGCGTGGTGCCGGAGGTGAAACCGAGGCCGGGCAGGCGTAGCACGACGCTGTCTCCCTGGCGCAGCGCCACGGCCTGGTCGGGCGGGAACATGCCGGCAAGCCGGTCGAACTGGCTGCGCGCATGTTCGTCCGCATCGAGCTTCGCGGCCAGGCTGCGGCGCGCGTCGCTGGCGCCCGCGAGCTGCGCGTCGAGGTCGCGGATCTCCTCCTCCAGCCCCGCGACCTGCATGGCGCGCTGCCGCAGCTCCTCGGCCTGCTGGTCGGCGCGCTCCTTCAGCGTGCCGACGCCGGCGGCCAGTGCCGCGCCGGCGGCATCCGGCCCCGGCGGCAATGCTTCCAGCCCGGCCGCTGCCGCCGCCCGGTCCAGCGTCGCCTGCCACTCGAGGGCGAGGTCTTCCAGCGTGGCATCACGCGCGTCGGCCGCGCGCAGCAGTCGCGCCAGTGCCTGGGCCTGCGCGGCCTCGCGCGTGGCCTGCTGCGCGAGATCCGTTGCCGCTGCTACCTGGCTGCGGTCGGCGTCCAGGGTCGTCTCGGCACTGCGCAGCAGTTCCTGAGCCCGGGCCGTGCTGCGCGGTGCGAAGCGTGCCGTGCCGGCCGTCTTCAGCGCCAGCACCCGTTCGCGCGCGACGGTGAGCAGGGCCGCCTTGATGGCCGTGAGTTGCGCGGCGGCGTAGAGCTGACGCGCGTCCTCGCTGCCCTTCGCGGCCGCCTTCGCATCGCCCTTCTCCAGGCGGCGGCCGGCGGCCTGCAGGCGTTGCTCGGCCTGCTGCCAGGTGGCGGTGGCCAGGCGTGGCGCCTCGGCGTCGAGCGCCGCCTGCCTCGCGGTCCTTGCCGCCTGCAGCGGGTCGTCCGCGGCATGGCTGGCCACGGCCATCAGTACGGCCGCGAGTAGCGCGAGGGCGGTGTGGGCGGATCGGCGGTTCATGGGCATCGGGTCAATGTCCGGGGTACCGGGCCGGACATATAGCACAGACGGCCGCCGCAGCGCCCGGTGCCGCAGCGGCCGCTGGCACCGCGGCAAAAGCCGTCGATCGCCGCGGATTCGCGGGCTCGTGATTCTGTGGCCGCCCTCACAGAATGCCCCCGGGGCGGACGGTATGTTTGGGCCATGCACGCGAAGTACTACACGCGCTTCATCCTCAAGGCCGGCGAGCCCGGCTATGCGGACGAGTACACCGGCGTGGTGGAGCTCAACCAGCCCGCCAACTCGGTGCTCGACCCGCAGGAGATCGAGGAAATCCTCGCCCGCAACTTCAAGGTCGAGGCCAATGCGGTGGAGTTGCTGAACTGGTCGCGAGTGCACTGATTTCAGCAGATGTCGACGGGGCTGCTGCAGGCCCCGGATCGTGAGAGTCTTCCCCCTGTATTGCCCGGCCTAGTGCCGGGCTTTTTTTTGCGTCGGAAAAGCAGCCGGGAGCGGGCCGGGGACAGGGCCCGGAGCGGGCTTGGAGGGCGAGCGACGCAGGGATCGCGAAAGCGAGCCCGACATGCAGCGCAGCCGGCCATGGATGGGCGGCGCAGCGGTAGCGATGGGCCCTGTCCCCGGCCCGCTCCCGGCTGCCCCGGGACGCTGCGCCGCGCCGCCCCAGCCGTGCAGCGCAAATCCCCTCCATGCGACAATGCCCGCTTCATGAGCGAGTCCCGCCGCATCAGCACCGATAGCGAACCCGGCCCGAGAAGCGGCGAGAAATACCGCACCGGCGCCGGCTTCACCGCCATCAAGAATGGCATCAAGGCCCAGGCCGGGCGCGAGGCCCAGCCCGGCATCAGCCCGTCCCCCGGGCCCAAGCCGCCGTGGCTGCGCGCCCGAGTACCGGGCGGCGGCCGCTATGGCGAGCTGCGCGCCACCGTGCGCGAGCACCGGCTCGCCACGGTCTGCGAAGAATCCATGTGCCCCAATATCGGCGAATGCTGGGGCAGTGGCACCGCCACCCTCATGCTGATGGGCGCCGTCTGCACCCGCGCCTGCCGCTTCTGCGCCGTGGACACCGGCAACCCCCGCGGCTGGCTCGACCCGGCCGAACCCGCCAACGCGGCGCGCACCGTCGAACTGATGCGGCTGGGCTACGTGGTGCTGACCTCCGTGGACCGCGACGACCTTGCCGATGGCGGTGCCGCCCACTACGCCGCCTGCATCGCCGCCATCCGCGAGCGCAATCCCGGGACGGCGGTGGAGGCCCTGACCCCGGACTTCCGTGGCGACGCAGCAGCGGTGCGCGCCGTGGTGGCCGCCGACCTCGCGGTGTTCGCCCACAATCTCGAGACCGTCCGGCGGCTGACCCCGGGCGTGCGCGATCCACGCGCCGGCTACGACCAGTCGCTGGAAGTACTGCGCATCGCCAGGGCCGCGCGCCCGGGCCTGCTCACCAAGAGCAGCCTGATGCTCGGGCTCGGCGAGGAGGCGGAGGAGATCGTCCAGGCGATGCGTGACCTGCGCGCCGCCGGCGTCGACATCCTCACCCTAGGCCAGTACCTGCGCCCGACCGTGAACCACCTGCCGGTGCAGCGCTACCTGCCGCCAGCGGAATTCAGCGCGCTGCGCGAGCAGGGCCTGGCCCTGGGCTTCGCCGAGGTGGTGGCCGGCCCGCTGGTGCGGTCGAGCTATCGCGCCGAACGCGCGCTCGAGCGCAACAACGTCGGCTTGTAGGAGCGGTTGCAGATCATGGCCGAATTCCTGTTCCTGTACGGGCTGTTCCTCGCCAAGGCGATCACGTTCGTGCTGGCGGCCGCCGTGGCTACCGTGCTGGTGGTCGGCCTGTCGCGCAAGGGCGCGGCGCCTGGTGGCCTGACCGTCGAGAAGCTCAACGACCGCTTCCGTGAAACCGCCGGCGAACTGCGCCGTGCCGTGCTCGGCAAGGCCGGCTGGAAGAAACTCGCGAAGCAGGAAGCGAAGGAACGCAAGGCGCGCGAGAAGGCGCTCGCCAGCGGCACCGAACAGCGCCAGCGGGTGTTCGTGCTGGACTTCAAGGGTGACATCCGTGCCACCGCCGTGGCCTCGCTGCGCGAGGAGGTGAGCGCGGTGCTGGCAGTGGCCACGGCCAGCGACGAGGTGGTGCTGCGGCTGGAGAACTTCGGCGGTGCCGTGCACGAGCACGGGCTGGCGGCCTCGCAGCTGGCGCGGCTGCGCAGTCGGGGCATTCCCCTGACCGCCATCGTCGACAAGGGGGCGGCCAGCGGCGGCTACATGATGGCCTGTGTGGCCAACCGCATCATCGCCGCGCCCTTTGCCGTGGTGGGCTCCATCGGCGTGGTGGCGCAGATCCCGAACTTCAACCGCGCCCTCAGCGAGCGCGGCGTGGATTTCGAACAGGTCACCGCCGGGCGCTACAAGCGCACCGTGACCATGTTCGGCCGCACCACCGAGGAGGATCGCGCCAAGCTCCGGGAAGAGCTGGAGGAGGTGCATGCGCTGTTCAAGGCCATGGTGGCGCAGAACCGTCCGGCACTCGACATCGAGGCGGTCTCCACCGGCGAGCACTGGTACGGCACCCGGGCCCTGGAACTCCGGCTGGTGGACGAACTCGGCTCCAGCGACGACTACCTGCTGGCCGCGGCCGCTCGCGCCGACGTGTTCCGCGTCAGCTACCGCGCCAGGCACAGCCTGCCGGAGAAGATCATGGCCGCGGTGCGGGCCGCGGCCGAGCAGGCCGAACTCTGGATCGGCCAGCGCCGGCAGGAACGCTCGCTGCCCTGACCGGGCCGCTATAATCGCGCCCGTGGGTTATCGCAAGTTGTCCGCATTCAGGCGCCGGCTGGCCGCCGCGATGCTGCTGCTGTCGCTGGCCAGCCTGGCGGGCTGTTCCCTGCCGCTCGCCAGCGAAAGCGAGATCGACAGCCAGGGCGATGCCGAATTCCGCAAGATCCGCGCCAACACCCCGGTGAGTACCGACGCAGCCAAGCGCGCCTATATCGACTGCGTGGCCCAGGCCATCATCGCCCAGCTGCCGGTGCCGTACGCCGACAAGAACTGGGAGATCGAGGTTTTCGATAGCGAGCAGATCAACGCCTTCGCGCTCCCCGTCGGCCACATAGGCGTGTTCACCGGCATCTTCAAGGTGGCCGAGAACCAGGACCAGCTCGCCACCGTGATCGGCCATGAAGTGGCGCATGTCACCCAGGAGCATGCACTGAAGCGCTACAACCGCGAGGCCACGGCGCGGATCGGCGTCGTCGGCGTGGCGATCGCCACCGGCACCGGGCAGGCGGGTGCGGACCTGCTCGGCATGGCCACCAGCCTCGGCATGTCGCTGCCCTTCAGCCGCAGCGAGGAAAGCGAAGCCGACACCGTCGGGCTGCGCTACATGGCGGCCGCCGGCTTCGACCCGCGCCAGAGCGTGGTGCTGTGGCAGAACATGCAGAAGAAGAACAAGCTCGGTCCCCCGGAGATGCTCTCCACCCACCCGTCATCGGAGCATCGCATCGATGACCTGGTGGCCCAGTTCCCCGAGGCACTGGCGCTCTACAACAAGGCCCGCGCTGCAGGCAGGAACCCGCAATGCCAGCGTTGAGGCAGCCGATGGTGGTGGCATTGCGACCGGTGGTGCCGTGGCTGGCCGCCGTCCTGTCGGGCTGCACGCTGCTGCAGGCACCCGGGCCGCCGCCACCGCCGGCTCCACCGCCGCTGCAGGCGCCGCTGGAGACCACGCGCTTCGTGCTGCCCGATGCCGCCACCAGCGTGGTTGGCGAGCTGCAGGTGGTGCGGCTGCGTGAGAAGGACACCTTCATCGACGTGGCCCAGGCCTATCACCTCGGCTTCGACGAGCTGGTGGAGGCCAACCCGGGTGTCGACCCCTGGCTGCCCGGCGAGGGCCGGGAGATCGTGCTGCCGAGCCGCTTCGTGCTGCCCGACGTGCCGCGCCAGGGCATCGTGCTCAACGTGCCGACCAAGCGGCTGTTCTATTTCCCGAAGCCGCAGAAGGGCGAGCCGGCGGTGGTCCACACCTTCCCGATCGGCATCGGGCGCGAAGGCTGGGCGACACCGCTGGGCCTCACGCGCATCACCTCGAAGAAGAAGGACCCGGTCTGGCGCGTGCCGGCTTCCATCCGCAAGGAGCACGCCGAGAACGGCGACCCGCTGCCGGCGGTGGTGCCACCGGGCCCGGACAATCCGCTGGGTGCCTACGTCATGCGCCTGGCGATCCCGGGTGACTACCTCATCCACGGCACCAACAAGCCCGCCGGTGTCGGCATGCGGGTCAGCCATGGCTGCATCCGCATGAACCCGGCCGACATCGAGTGGCTGTTCCAGCAGGTGCCGGTGGGGCTGCCGGTGCGCATCGTCAACCAGCCCCTGCTGGTGGGCGTGGCCGGCGGCGAACTGTTCCTCGAGGCCCATCCGGCGCTCGAGGAAGACAAGGTGCGGCGCAACCCGGCGCTGTTGCGCGACATCGAGAAGAAGCTGGCCAGGGCAGGGGTGCCGAAGGGCGCCACGGTCGACTACGAGCGCGTCGCCCACACGGGCAGCGAGCAGCGTGGCATCCCGGTGCCCATCATGACGGGCGCGCCGGACCTGGCGGCCGCGGTGGCGGCAGCACCGCGCGTCAACAACATCGTCAGCTACGACTGGTTCGAGGACGGCGCGGCCGCCAGCGAGACTGCGCCACCCGCCGCTGGCGGCGCGGCTCCCGCCCGGGCGCGGTGATCACGGCCTTCCTGCACGGCTGACAGCCCGGGATGCTGCCTGTTGCCGACGACCAGACGCTGCGCCACGCGCCGGTGGCCGGCCGCACCATCATCCTGATCTGCTGCCTGGTCTACGCCTGGCAGTCGCTCGCCGGGCCCTGGGGGGTGCTGGCCGCCGAGGCACTGGGCTTCTCGCCGGCGGATTTCTTCGCCGGCGGCACGCAGGACCCCATGCGGGCATGGACGCCGTTCGCCGCCACCATCATCACCTACGCCTTCCTGCACGGCGGCTGGCTGCATCTCGGCGGCAACATGCTGTTCCTCTGGATCTTCGGCGATGACGTCGAGGATGCCTTCGGCCAGCCGGGCTTCATCGTCTTCTACCTGCTGGCCGCCATGGCCGCGGCGCTGGCGCAGGCGCTGCCCGCGCCCGGGTCGACCGGGGTGATCGTCGGCGCCAGCGGCGCCGTCTCGGGCGTTCTCGGCGCCTACCTCGTGCTGCATCCGCGGGCCCGCATCAACGTGCTGGTACCGATCTTCATCGTCGTGGACATGGTGAGCCTGCCGGCATTCGTCGTGCTGCTGTTCTGGTTCGCGGTGCAGCTCGCCTACGAGTTCCTCGCCCCGGGCCTCGCCGGCAACGTCGCGCTGCGCGCCCATATCGGCGGTTTCATCGCCGGCATGGTGATGGCGCCGCTGTTCGCCTTCGTGGCGCGCCATTCGCGCCGGCGCCTGTCCGTTGCCGCGCCGACGCTGCTAAGATGACGGCGTGGTCGTGACAACGCTGTTGGCCGGTGACGCCGGCCGCCTGCAGGGGCGCTACGCTTGGATGCACGCAGTAACGGCATCTCGGTAATCGAGATTCCCGCCCGCGGCCAGGCCATTCCGGTCACCCGCGAGAGCGTCACCGCCTTCATCGGCCCGGCTCCCCGCGGCCCGGTCAACATCCCCATCGCGATCCGCAGCCTCGAGGAATTCCTGGCCCGCTTCGGCGTGCCCGGCTACCTGAGCCGCATGGAGTTCCTGCTCTACCAGTACTTCGAGAACGGCGGCACGCTCGCCATCGTCGTGCGGGTCTGCCGTTCGGGGCATCGCAACCGCATCACGCTGCCCGGCCCGGAAGGCGAGCTGCTGCTCGATGCGCTGAACCCGGGGCCGCTGGAATACCTGCGTGCCGCCGTTGACTACCAGGGCATCGGCGCCGACGAGCCCCGGCGCTTCAACCTCGTGATCCACCGTTGCCGCGCGCCTTCGCAGCCGCTGGTGGAGGAGCAGGAGAGCTTTGCCGGCCTGTCGGTGGACCCGCAGGCCGCGGACTACGTGGGCGACGTGCTCGCCCGCTCGTCCCTGGTGCGGCTGGCTGCCGACCCGCCCGCCGCGCGCCCCGCGCCGACCCAGGAGGGATGGCCGGGTGTGCGTTACGTGTACAGCCGTGCCACCTGGCAGGGCGACAACACGCCCACCGACTACGACCTCATCGGCTCGCGCGAGGACAGCACCGGGCTGTTCGCCCTGGAGCAGGTGCCCTGGATCGACTTCGTCTGCCTCGTGCCCGGCGTCTCCGGCGCCACCCTGGGTCCCGTGGCGCTGTTCGCTGCCGACCGCTACTGCCGCGAGCGCCAGGCGATGCTGCTGCTCGATCCGCCACAGTCCTGGGAGGAGGTGCGTGACGTGGTACGCAGCCAGCGCGAGCGCGGATTCGCCAGCGCCAACGCCATCAGCTACTTCCCCGGCCTGGAAAGCCCGCCCCATGCGGCGCCCGCCGGCAACCTCAGCGCGGCTGGCGCCATTGCGGGCCGACTCTGCGCAGCGGGGCTGGAGCCGTCCGGCCCGCTGGCGCTGTCGCTCGGCCGCACGCGGCCCTGCCTGGAGCTGGAACCCGCCGAGGTCCGCCGGCTGGCGAACCTCGGCGTGAATGCGCTGCTGCGCGCAGGGCCGGGTGCGGCCATCGAGCTCACCGGCCTGGTCACCATGGCCCGCAGCGGCGGCGTTGCCACGTCCTGGAACAGCCTGCGGCGGCGGCGCATCGCGCTGTTCGTGCTGAGCAGCGTCGAGCGCTACACGCGCTGGGCCGCCTTCGAGGCGCCGTCGCCGGCCCTCTGGCAGGAATTGCGGGCCCAGGTCGGCGCATTCCTCGGTGCATTGCAGTCCCGCGGCCTGCTCGCGGCGGCGGAGGGCGCGGAGGCGTTCTACGTCAAGTGCGACGTCGACACCAACGGTGCGGCGCGCAGCGCCGGCCCGCGGCTGGTGCTCGTGCTGGGACTGGCCCTCGCCCGGCCCGGCGAGTTCGTCGCCTTCCGGATCGCGCATGATGCCGACGGCTGCACCAGCACCGAACTCGGCTGGCAGCCCGGGATGGCGCTGGCCAGCTGAGCCACGGCGTTGCTGCTGGCAGTCGCGGCCGCTGGCTGCCAATCGGAGGGCCGTGACGCCCTTCACGGCCGGGCAGCGGCAGGGCGGCATAGATTCGGAAGCGGGAGGCCGCAGTGAACCAGCGCCCAGCATCCGGTGGCACGCCCCTCGTGCCGGTGGCCAGCCTCGAGGAGTACTTCCGCGACTCCGTCGATGCGGCCCTTGCCGCGAACCACGTGACCGTGGAGCGCGACACCTCGCACTACGTCGTGCGGCTGCTGACCCTGTTCGCGCGCGCCGATGCCTGCTACGCGGCCGGGGAGGGCGCGAGGCACCGACCGCTGGCGCTGATGCTCGCCGACGCACTGGATGCGCCGGGCAGCGAGGAGCGTGCGGTGGCCCTGCAGCGGCTGGGTGACATGTCGCTGTTCACCGCCGGCTTCTTCGCCGAGGCCCTGCGCGATCACAGCGTCGGCCTCGACTACTACGTGAACATGGGTGGCAGCGCCTACCGCAGCCTGGCGTGCAGCGGCCACGCCAGCCCGCGCCTGCAGGCGCTCGCGGCGATCTTCGCCGAGCTGGCCGCCAAGTTCATTTCCATGGTCGATGTACTCCACGAGGTGCGCGACTCCGCCCGCGGCACCACCGACCACGATATCCTGCGCCTGTATGAAACCTGGCTGCACACCGGCAGCCCGCGGGCGGGGCGGCTGCTGCGGCAGATCGGCATCGAGCCCAGCCAGCAGGCGCGCACGCCCTGGGCCCACTGAGCCGGCCGTGGAACCGCGCGAGCTGCAGTGCCTGCTCGGTGCCCTCTACGGCATCGAGGTGGCAGCCGACATCCGCGACTTCCTCGTCACCGACCGGCGCGCGTTCGCTCCCTGGCAGGCGGGCGGCACGGGCCGGGATGCACCGGAGGAACTGCTGATCGAGGAGGGCGGCCAGGACCTTGGCGTTGCCCTGTACCTGGATGCGGCCCTCCTGCAGCGCCTGGCCGGCCTGGATCCGCGTGACCTGCTCTGCGGCCGCAACCTTGCCGACTTCTGCACGGCCATCGAGGGCATCAGCCACTTCAACTACGTTGCCTGGAACGCGGCCCGGGAATGCCAGGTGACGCTGCTCGAGCTGGAGATGCAGGCCGAGGTGGACAAGTACGCCAGCGCGCGCCTGCTGCTGTCCCGGCTCGACGGCGCTGGCTCCGCCGCGCAGCTCCTGCCACGCCTGTTCGCCGACGCTGCATTCGACCCGGCACTGGCGCCGGCGGCGCTGCGCCGCTACGAGGATGCCTGGGGGCTGGCAGCGCGCTACTGCCTGAGCCTCCAGTCCCGCTACCCGGCAGGCGCACCGGCTGGGGCGATGCTGCGCGAACTGCGGCAGTTCTTCCGCGCACCGCGTCCGGCGAAGGTCAGCCACATCCACGCGGTGGTGCTGGCCTCCTGAAAGGCGCGGGCCCGGCGCCGATTTGCTACAGTTGCCACCGGGCAGGGCCCGGGTCCGGTGACCCAGGCTGCCATAGGCACCGGGAGCGCTACCATGGCAAAACATCGGGCCAGTCTGCTGATCGTATCTGTCCTCGCCGGGTTGGCCGCGGCCTGCAGCGGAGGCGGCAAACCACCCACCGCTGCCGCCACGGCGGAACCGGCAGCCGCCGCCACTCCCGCGCCGGCCAGCAGCGCGGCGCAGGTCGACGCCGCCCTGCAGGCGGCCATCGCCGGTGACTGGCGTGATCCGGAGAACCGGGCGCGCGATGCCGCCCGGCACCCGCGCGAGACGCTGGAATTCTTCGGTATCCGGCCGGACATGGCCGTGGTGGAGATCTGGCCGGGTGCGGGCTGGTACAGCGAGATCCTGGCCCCTTACCTGCGTGACCACGGCCGCTACATCGCCGCCCACTGGGATCCCGAGGCGAAGCAGGAGTTCTTCCGCAAGGGCGTGCAGGGTTTCAAGGACAAGCTGGCCGCGCGCCCGGATGTGTACGGCAAGGCCGAAGTCGTCGTGCTGGCGCTGCCGGACAAGGCGGCGATGGTGGCGCCCGAGTCGGTGGACATGGTCGTCACCTTCCGCAACATCCACAACTGGATGGCGAGCGGCAAGGCGCCGGAGATGTTCGCGGCGATGTACCGCGCGCTGAAGCCCGGCGGCGTGCTCGGTGTGGTCGAGCATCGCGCGGCCACCGACCAGCCCCAGGACCCGAAGGCAAGATCCGGTTACGTGCGCCAGGACTTCGCCACCGCACTCGCGGAGCAGGCCGGGTTCGTGTTCGAGGCGGCCTCCGAGGTCAATGCCAATCCGCGGGACAGCAAGGACTACCCTGGCGGTGTCTGGACCCTGCCGCCGACGCTGCGCGAGGGTGACAAGGACCGGGAGAAGTACCTTGCCATTGGCGAGAGCGACCGCTTCACGCTGCGCTTTCGCAAGCCGGGCTCCGTGGCCGGCGTCGGCGAGGGCGCCGCGCCCGTGAGCGACGAGGAGCCGTCCCCGCCGAGCCCCTAGCGGCACCTGCCGGCTGGCCCGCGCCCCGCCACCGCGGCGGGGCTGGCCCTGCCCGCGTCCCGCGGCAGGGCCCGGGCGGATGCGCCGCCGCCACTTCCGACCGGACACCCTGCCTTGAGCCCAAACCCGCCCAGAGCCCTGCTGCCCCTGCTGTTCGTCGGCGTCCTGATGGGCGCCCTCGACCTGGCGATCGTCGGTCCGGCGCTGCCGGCGATCAAGGCCGACCTGGCGATGGACGATCGCCAGGCCTCGGTGCTGTTCAACGCCTACGTCCTGCTGCAGATGATCGGCACGCCGCTGCTGGCGAAACTCTCCGACCGCTCCGGGACGCGGCTGGCCTACATGGTCGCCATCGGCTTCTTCGCGCTGGGCTCGCTGGTCGTGGTGGTGGCCTATGACCCGGCCACCCTGTACATCGGCCGGGCACTGCAGGGCTTCGGCGGCGGCGGCATCCTGCCGGTCGCCGCGGCGGTCATCGCCATCACCGTCGAGCCCGAGCGGCGTGGTCCCGCGCTCGGCACGCTGGGCGCGGTGTTCGGCCTGGCATTCCTCCTCGGCCCGGTGCTGGGTGGCCTGCTGCTGCCCTATGGCTGGCACTGGCTGTTCCTGATCAACCTGCCGATCAGCGCCGTGCTGGGTTTCGGTGCCCTGCGGCTGCTGCCCTCGGCGCCACAGCCGCAGCGCCAGCCGCTGGACGTCGCCGGCATCGTCACGCTGTCGGTACTGCTGGCCGCGCTGGTGTACGGCCTCAGCGTGCTCGACGTGCAGGCGCTCGGCAGCAGCCTGGCCGAATGGCCGACCGCGCTGTCCCTGCTGCTGGTGATCGTGCTGGTGCCGGTGTTCTGGATGCTGGAGAAGCGGGCGGTGGATCCCATCGTCAGGCCGGGTCTGGTGGCATCGCGCCCGGTGGCGATTGCCGCGACGATCAGCGCCGGGGCCGGGGCCATCCAGTCGGGTGCCGGTTTCTATCCGGCGCTGGCGGTGTCGGCCATCGGCGTGTCGGCGAGCACGGCTGCCTGGATGCTGCTTCCAGGGGTGGTGCTGGCGACGATCGCCGCTCCGGTCGCCGGCCGCCTGGTCAACGTCCTGGGCGTGCGCCGGCTCATCCTCGGCGGCATGCTGCTGGTGGTGCTGAGCCTGCTGATCTACGGCTTCGCGCCGATGAGCATCCCGGTGTTCATCGGCGCCGGCATGATCGGCAGTGGCGGCATGGCCAGCGTCATGGGCGCGCCGCTGCGCATCGTGGTGCTCGACCACTGCGAGGCCAGGGAGCGCGGTTCCGCGCAGGGCCTGCTCAGCAATTTCACCTCGGTGGGCCGCCTCGTCGGCGCCGCAGCCGTCGGTGCCATCGCCGCATCCTTCGGCGGCGGCGGGCCGGGCTACCAGCGGGCGTTCGTGGTGCTGTCGGTGCTGGGCCTGGCGCTGGCGGTGCTGGCGCTGGTGCTGCGGCCGGCGGTGAAGGCCAGCGCGGCCGCCAGCGTGGGGACCCGCGAGGGCTGAGGCGTGCCGGCGTTCAGCGGGGCCGGTCGGCCAGGAACATCCGGTAGGCCGGATTCGCCGACTCGTCCCACCAGGGGTAGCCGAGGTCGGCCAGGTGGCGGTGGAAATCGGCCAGTGCCGCATCCGGCACCTGCACGCCAGCCAGCACCCGGCCGAAATCGGAGCCGTGGTTGCGGTAGTGGAACAGGCTGATGTTCCAGCGCGTGCCGATGGCGCGCAGGAAGTCCAGCAGGGCGCCCGGCCGTTCCGGGAACTCGAAGCGGCACAGGCGCTCGTCGGCGATCGCCGCCAGGCCACCGACCATGTGGCGCACATGCAGCTTCGCCATCTCGTCGTCGCTCATGTCGAGCACGCCGTAGCCGGCGGCCTCGAGGCGCCCGGCGAGTTGCTGCCGTTCGGCCGTGCCGCCGCGCAGTTCCAGGCCGACGAAGATGCGTGCGCGGCTGTGGTCGCCGTAGCGATAGTTGAACTCGGTGACGCTGCGGCTGCCGATGGCCTGGCAGAAGGCGAGGAAGCTGCCGGGGACCTCCGGGATCTCAACCGCGAACAGCGCCTCGCGCTGCTCGCCGACGGCGGCCCGCTCCGCGATGTGGTGCAGGCGGTCGAAGTTCAGGTTGGCGCCACTGTTGATCGCCACCAGCACGCGGTTGGCGGCACCGCCGGCCTCGACGTGGCGCTTCAGCCCCGCCACGGCCAGGGCGCCAGCCGGTTCCATGATGCTGCGGGTGTCCTCGAAGATGTCCTGGATGGCGGCGCAGATCTCGTCGGTGCTGACCAGCACCAGGTCGTCGAGCAGTTCGCGGCAGATGCGGTAGGTCTCGTCGCCGACGCGCCGTACCGCGACGCCGTCGGCAAAGATGCCGACATGGTCGAGGGTCACCGGCCGGCCCGCGGCAAACGCCTGCTGCATGCTCGGGGACTCCGCGGCCTCGACGCCGATGACCTGCACCTGCGGGTGCAGGGCCTTGATGTAGAGGGCGACACCGCTCGCGAGCCCGCCGCCGCCCACCGGAACGAACACGGCATCGATGGGATCGCGGCACTGGCGCAGCATCTCCACCGCGACGGTTCCCTGCCCGGCGATCACCGCGGGATCGTCGAAGGGATGCACGAAGCACAGGCCCTGCTGGTCCGCCAGGGCGCGCGCATGCTCGTAGGCATCGTCGTAGGCGTTGCCGTGGAGGACAACCTCGGCGCCCAGCGCGCGCACCGCCTCCACCTTGATCTCCGCCGTGAGCGCCGGCATCACCACCACGGCGCGCACGCCGAAGTGCCGCGCCGACAGTGCCAGGCCCTGGGCATGGTTGCCGGCCGAACTGCAGATGACGCCCCGGGCGCGCTCGGCAGGGGGCAGCCCCGCCAGCTTGTTGTGGGCGCCGCGCAGCTTGAAGGAGAACACCGGCTGCAGGTCCTCGCGCTTGAGCAGCACCCGCTGGCCGAGCCGTGCGGACAGGCGTGGTGCAGCATCCAGCGGGGTTTCCCCCGCGATGTCGTAGACCCGGGCGCGGAGGATGTCGCGCAGGTAGTCGTGGGTAGCGGCCATGGGCGCATGGTAGCTTACGGGCCTATACTCGGGGCATACCTGCCCCTGCGGCCGCAGCAGCTGCGGCCGCCCAGCCGGAGAGGACGAGGCCATGTACATCAATTTCTGGTATCCAGCCGGGCTCAGCACCGGGATCACCGCTACGCCGGTCCGCCGCCGCATGCTCGGCCAGGATTTCGTGCTCTGGCGCGACTCTGCCGGCAAGGTGCACTGCCTGGCCAATACCTGCTGCCACCGGGGTGGTGCCCTGGCGGGCGGCAAGATCGTCGAGGACGAGGTGCAGTGTCCGTACCACGGCTGGCGCTTCGCGGGCGATGGCCGCTGCACGCGGATCCCGTCGCTCGGCAGGGACGCACGGGTGCCGGCGCGGGTGCGCGTCGATGCCTACCCCACCGAGGAGCGCTACGGGCTGGTGTTCGCCTTCCTCGGCGACCTGCCCGAGGCCGAACGCTGCCCGATCATGGACATCCCCGAGTACCAGGGCAATGTGATCGCGCCCGGCTGGGCGGCCACCATCCAGCACTTCGAGTGGGACTTCAACTTCCAGCGCTCGATCGAGAACGGCATCGACGGGGCGCACAACGAGTTCGTGCACCCGACCCACGGCTTTTCCGGCGATCGCGAGGACATCCGCATCGCCACCGAGGACTACCGCTGGCTCGACACCGAGTGGGTGACCGGCTTCTTCAGCAGCCGGCGCGCCCCGCCGCTCGCGGATGCGAAGATGCGGGAGGCTTCCGGGCGTACCACCGATGCCGTGATCAGCGGCGGCACCGGGCACCATGGCGTGGCGTCGCTGTGGACACTGATCCACCCGACCCCGCAGATGAGCATCCACCAGTACCTGTTCGAGGCACCCGTGGACGAGGCCAGGACCAGCCTCTACCTCGTCAACCTGCGCAACTTCCTCATCGACCCCTCCGAGGACGAGCGCATGAAGACGCGCAATGCCGTCGTGGCGGGCCAGGACCGCGATGTGCTGCAGGACGTGCGCCCGGTGCTCACGCCGGAAAGCCGTGCGCGGGAGTTTTTCACGCCCTCGGATGCCGCCATCGGCAAGTACCGCGACAAGCTGGCGCAGTGGGAAGCCCGCGGCTGGCGCATCGACATGGACGAGGTCAACCGCAACGCCCGCAAGGTCGCCTACGCCATACCCAGCCCGGCACGCCGCGAGCACAAGGGCTGGATCCTCGAGGCGGTGCCGCTGTACCCGGCGCGGCCGGCGGCAGCCGCGGTGCGGCCGACGGCGGGCCCTGCCGCCTGACCGGCCGGCGGCACCCGCCGCATCACTTGCCCCAGCAGACCCTCTCGTCGGCCGCAGTCCAGCCGTCCGGATCCAGGTCCAGCAGGTCGATCAGGCTGGCGCGCTCGCCGAGCTGCATGCCCGTCAGCGCCGAGTTGAAGCCGTTGCGCGAGAACTTCAGGCCGTAGCGCTGGCTGCCATCCGTCCAGCACAGGTAGTAGCGTGACCTGATCCGCGGGTCGCGCACGACCTGCGTCTGGGGAATGCCCACCATCACCATCTCCAGCAGCCAGTTGGTGGCCCCGGCCTGGACGCGCGGCAACGCGCAGACACCGATGGACAACAGCACCAGCGCGACCGTCATTCGCCTGCTCATCGATCACCCCTCCCTGGGCAGCAGCGGCAGTACCATACCGGCGAGCATGCCGGCGGCTGACCCTTCGTACCGAACAGGAGGCAGCGTCCCGCGAAACGGAGCGCCGGGATCGACCCCATGGAGGGGCGATCGTGGTGACGGACAGTTGCCTGCCCCGCCGGCGGCCCCGCTGTCGTGGAGTCTGGCTCCCTTAGACCGGTGGCTTTGCGTCCCCGGCTTTCGCCGGGTTTGCCCTTGTCAGCGGATGGCAGTCTAGCCGCAGTCCGCGGCGGGCGAGCCGGGTATTCACATAAGCGCCGGCAACGGCTGTGGCGCGCGCGGATCTGTGAACTGCACCACGCCAGCGGGAAGCGCGGCCCACCTACCTGCGCGTCGCTGCCGCGGCCGGCTCGGCCTTCGGCGCCAGCAGGTCGTCGAGGCGATGGGTGAGCTGCTCGACCTTGTACGCCGGCACCGTGTAGACCCAGTCCGCCAGCCGCGCATTGAGCGCATCGGCCTCGGCCTGCACGCCGGCGAAGTCCTCGCGGGCGGCGCTGGCGAGGGCGTCGGCGGCCGGCCCGGCCTCCGGCGCCGTGCCGGGCGGCGGCGCATGGCCTGCTGCCAGTGCTGCGTCGGCCCGGGCCCTGAGGCGCAGCCGGTTGCCGGCGGGCAGCTGCCAGCTGCTTACCTCGACCACCAGCCCGTCGAAGGTCTCGAAGCGCGCCACCGTGGGCTTTGCCGTCCCCGGGGCGAAGCCGGCCGCCGGCTCGACGCCATCGAGGCTGAGGTCGGCGAGCGCGGCGCCGATGCTGTTGCCGGCACCGGGGAAGGAGAGTTCGCGGCCGGCGGGGATGCCTTCGACCCTGAAGTCGGTTTCGCCGGCGCGGGTCTTGCCGATCTTCAGCGTGCTGCCGTCGGGGTGGCTGATGGTCACCGCGGCGATGCGGCTGGCGGGGATGCTGGTGATGGTCTTGTCGAGCCAGCCCGCGGTTTCGCGCGGCAGGTCGAACGCGCCCCGGACCAGCCAGCTCTGCGCCTCGCCGGCGCGGCGCGCGTAGGCACTGTCGGCGCCGGCCACGGCGGTGCTGCCGATGATGACGCTGGCGACCGGTTTGCCGGCGCTGCCCAGGTCCAGGCGCAGGCCCGCGGCACTGTCCTTCTCGATGTCGTCGACGCGCAGGCGGTCGTAGAACTCCGGGTTCGAGGTCTTCTCCTCGGTGATGGTGGCCTCGGCCAGCGCGATCAGGTTCTTGCGCAGGCGACCGAGGTCGGCCGGGTAGCCATCACGCTCCTTGACGGTCCAGCCCGCCTTGCCGCGCTCCAGCGTGGCGACGATCCTGTTGCCGCCGGTACGTGCCACGACGCTGTCCACCTGGTTCAGCTGGTCCTTCAGACCGGGATACAGCAGGGCACCGGTTGCCCGGCCCGGCTGCTGCGACAGCGAAACGGCGATGGCCAGCGCGACCAGCACCGCCAGGGTGGCCAGCAGGATGACGAGCGTGCGGCTTTTCATGACGGGCGGCCTCCGCTGCGGTGATGCCGGCGGACCAGCAGCACGATGATGCTGGCGATGGAAATGAGCAGCGGCACCAGGCCGATGTTGATCGCCTTGAGGACGGTGCCGAGCCGCTCGATGTCCTGGTCGAGGTTGCGCTGTACCTGGCGCAGTTCCTTGCGGATGTCGGCGCGCTGGCTGCGGAAGCGCTCGATCTCCTGCTGCTGCTCGGGCGTCATGATCAGGGCGTTGCCGTCCTTGCGCCCGGCCTGGATCTCCGCAAGCTTCTGCTCGGTGTCGCGCAGCTCCTGCTGCAGGCGCTCCTCGCTGTCGCGGAACCGGGCGTCGGCGTCGCGGCGCAGGTCGCGCACGCGGGTGAACGGCCGGCTGAAGGTGGCGCGGGCGCGGATGCCGATGAGGTCATTGCTGCCGAGCAGGTTGTCCAGGGCGTTGACCACGAAGTCGCCGTTGTTGGCGAAGGCATTGGCGACGCGCTGGCCGAAGAAGTTCTGCGTCTGCACCCAGAGCCGGTCGGTGAGCAGGTCGGTGTCGGCAACCACCACGATGTTGACCGGTTCGCTGGCCTCCCTGATCTGGGCCGGAGTGCCGGCCGGCATCTCCGGCGGCGGCCCGTCCGGGAACGCCGTCGGGACCTTGCCGGTCAGCCGCGCCGCCAGCGTGTAGCGCTGCCCGGTGGGCTTGAAGTCCGCGAGCAGCAGCGTCGGGTCCTGCATGAAGGCCAGCGGACCGGTGCCCAGCGGTGCCGCGAGGTCGCTCGAGCGCACCAGCGGCGTGATCGTCACGGCGGCCTTTTCCCGGGCGCTGATCGCGCCGGCATAGCCCATGTTGAGCAGGTTCAGCCCGGCGGTGACGACGTCGTCCTGGTCGAGGCCATCCTGGCTGACGCCGAGCAGGCCGATGTCGCGCACCGGGCGGCCATCCGGCCCCATGACCTGCAGCGCGTAGCGGTTGTCACCCACGAAGCTGTCGCTGGTGACGCTGATCCCCCAGGCATCGAACAGCCGCTGCAGGTTCGAGCTGCGCTGGCCCGGGCTCGCCATCGGGTTGGCCGGGTCGGGCGCGCCCGGATCGGCCTCGGCCCAGGGATCGACGAATACCATGAGGCGGCCACCACGCAGCACGAACTGGTCGAGTGCGTAGAGCGCCTGGTCGCCGAGGTTCTTCGGGTGCACCAGCATGACCACCTGCACGTCGTCGGCGATCCGCGTCAGCCCCGGCTCCAGCTGGCGGATGTCGAACACCTGGCGGAGCTGGTTGACGACGGCCCAGGGCTGGCGGATCTGCTGCGTCATCGGGTCGAAGCCGGCGCTGATCGGCAGGCTGCTCAGCAGGCCGACCACCGGATGCTTCGGGTGCGCGAGCGAGTACACCAGCTTGGCCAGGTCGTACTCGAGGAATGCTTCCTTGCGCGGGTCGACGAACGGGATGACCTGCTCGTCACCGACGCTGTTGGTTCCGGCAATGCCCATGAACAGCGGATCCGCGCTGTTGTCCAGGCGGATGCCCTGCAGGCCGAACTGCGTGGCGCGGTCTTCCTCGTCCGAGAACGGCACCGGGTCGACCTCGGTGAAGGTGATCCTGCCGCCGGACTGCTGGGCGAAGTCGCGCAGCATGTCGCGCACGCGGCCGGCGTAGCTGCGGAAGAACGGCGTCTTGCCCGTGGCGCTGGCCGAGAAGAAGAAATACAGGTGGATGGGCTCGGGGATGCTGCCGAGGATGTGGCGGGTACCGGGCGACAGCGTGTAGAGGTGGTTCTCGGTGAGGTCAACGCGCGCGCCGCGCAGGATGACGTTGGCGAGCGGCACGGCCACCAGGAAGATCACTGCCACGGCCACCAGTCCCAGGTGGCCGAACGCGGTTCGTGATTTGCTGCTCATGGGTGCTCCTAGTCGGCCTTCTTCAGCTCGATGACCACCACCGTGGCGTAGAGCCAGGCGGTGATCACCATGGCGAAGTAGACGACGTCGCGCAGGTCGATGATGCCCTTGCTGATGGATTCGAAGTGGGTGCGGAAGCTCAGGCTGGCGATGGTGTCCACCAGCGCCTGGGGCGCCCAGCCACCGAAGAAGTCCAGCACCAGCGGGAAGCCGGCCAGCAGGAACAGGAAGCAGATGACCACGGTGATGATGAAGGCCACCACCTGGTTCTTGTTGGCCGCCGAGATGCACGAGCCGATGGCGAGGAAGCCGCCGGCCATGAGCAGGCTGCCGATGTAGGCGGCGAGGATCACGCCGTTGTCGGGGTCGCCGAGGTAGTTCACCGTCAGCCAGATCGGGAAGGTGAGGGCGAGCGCGACGCCGGTGAAGGCCCAGGCGGCGAGGAACTTGCCGATGACCGCCTGGCCGGTGGTGACCGGCAGCGTCATCAGCAGCTCGATGCTGCCGCTCTTGCGCTCCTCGGCCCACAGCCGCATGGAAATCGCCGGCACCAGGAACAGGTACAGCCAGGGGTGGAAGTTGAAGAACGCGCTGAGGTCCGCCTGCTCGGCCTCGTAGAAGCCGCCGATATAGAAGGTGAAGACCCCCATCAGCGCCAGGAAGATCACGATGAACACGTAGGCCAGCGGCGTGGCGAAATAGGCGCGCAGCTCCCGCGCCGCGATCGTGCTGACACCGTTCATCGCACGGCCTCCTGCTCGGTGATGCCGCGGAAGACCTCGTCCATGCGGCCGGACTCCAGGTGCAGCTGCTCCAGCGCCCAGTGCTCCGCGGCGGCGAGGTCGGCCACCGCGGTGATGATCACCGCGCCGTCCTTCGGGAAGGCGGTGATGCTGCGGCCGGCCTCATCGGCCTCGATGTGGTCCACGCCCGGCAGCGCGCGCAGGCTGGCACTGGCGGCCTTGAGCGCCGTCGCCGCCTCGAACCGCAGTGTCACCGCATTGTGGTAGCGCGAGCGGCGCACCAGCTCGTCGGGGGTCTCGTCGGCGACGATGCGGCCGCTGGCGATGATGATGGCCCGCGTGCAGACCGCATTGACCTCCTCGAGGATGTGCGTGGAAATGACGATGATCTTGTCCTTCGCCATCGCGTTGATCAGCTCGCGCACCTCGTGCTTCTGGTTGGGATCCAGCCCGTCGGTGGGTTCATCGAGGATCAGCACCGGCGGGTCATGGATGATGGCCTGCGCCAGGCCGACGCGGCGGCGGAAGCCCTTGGAGAGCGTCTCGATGCGCTGGTCCATGACACCGCCAAGGTGCAGCCGGCCGACGACGTCGTCGAGGCGGCTGCGGCGCCGCTCGCCCGCGAGGTTGCGCACCCGGGCGATGAAGCCCAGGAACTGCCGCGGCGTCATTTCGCCATAGGAGGGCGCGCCCTCGGGCAGGTAGCCGAGGCGGCGCTTGGCCTCCAGCGGCTGTTCCTCGACGGAGAAACCGCAGATCTCGGCGCGGCCGCTGGTGGGCGCGACGAAACCGGCGAGCATGCGCATGGTGGTGGTCTTGCCGGCCCCGTTGGGGCCGAGGAAGCCGAGGACCTCGCCGGGCTGTACGGTGAAGCTGATGTCGTCGACGGCGGTGAGCGGGCCGTACTGCCTGGTCAGCGATTCGGCTCTGATCATGCTGGATCCTCTGGTGGCTTGCCTGCCCGGTGGTCGGCCGACCCTGGGCCTGATGCGGACTGCATGCGCAACCGCAGGGCGCGCCGGTATTTTGCATAGGGCGGGAGGGCAATCAAGCGATGTTCCTCTGGCCGGGATGCGCCAGCTGCGGGCGAATATTCGTTGACCACGGCCGATGGGGAAAAGTTCGTCGGCTGCAGGCAGGCGCCGGCTCGGCACCAGGTCGCCGGGATCGGGAGGGGGTGCTCGCTGCCGCTGCGCCGGCCATCCATGGCCGGCTCCGCTGCATGTCGGGCTCGCTTTCGCTGTCCTTGCGTCGCTCGCCCTCCAAGCCCGCTCGTACCCCCTCCCGATCCCGGCGACCTGGTGCTGTTCGGAGTCTGTCAGTCCGGCGATACCGGGCGGATAAGGAACACGTTGGCGACCGCGAGCACGGCCACCAGCGTGACCATGATGAACGGCGCGAGATAGGAGCCCGTCGCGGTTGCCAGCTGTCCCGCCAGGGCGGCTCCCGCACCTGCACCGATGGCATCGATGAAGGTCACCACGCCGAGGATCTTGCCGAGGTCGCGCTGGCCGAAGCTTTCCACCACCGTCAGCTGGATCATGGTGAAGCTGCCGCCGAAGCCGAGGCCGAACACCACGGCGAACAGCCGCAGGCGGTCGGGGCCGGTCACCAGCCCCAGGCCGTCGCTGCCCGGCTCGAACAGCAGCAGGCAGCCGGCGAGCAGCGTCAGGCTCGCCGCCAGCATCACCCGCCGCTTGGCGAACCAGTCGCTCACCGTTCCGTAGAGCAGCTTGCCGACGAAGCTCATGGCGAACATCAGCGAGAACACGGCGGTGGCGGCAGCCGGGGTGAAACCCGCCTCGTGCTCCAGGAAGATGGTCGCCTGGCTGATGATGGCCTGGATCGCGAACCACAGGCAGGCCGAGCCCAGCGCCAGGCACCAGAGGGTCAGCGAGCGCAGCGCGCGCCGCAGCGTCACGCCAGTATGCGGCTGGGCGACCGCGCCGGCTGCGGCGGTCACGCCGTCCGGTTGCTGGCCCACCTGGGCGGGGTCCTCGCGCAGTACGAGGAACCCCGGCAGCAGCGCCAGCAGCAGGAACGCCGCGCCCAGCGCGCCGTAGCCCCAGCGCCAGCCCAGCGCCGGATCCGTGACCAGCGGCGAGATGGCCAGCGGCAGCGTCGCGCCCGCCAGGCTCGATCCCGAAGTCAGCACGCCGACCACCAGCCCGCGCCGTGCCACGAACCAGCGCGACAGCAGCACGACGTTCACCAGCAGCCCGGCGAGGGCGAGCCCGATGCCGAATACGGCATGCAGCAGGTAGAGCTGGCCGAGGCTGCCGGCAAAGGAGTAGGCGGCGACCGACAGTGCCAGCACCAGCAGCCCGGTGCGCAGCACCCGCAGCACGCCGAAGCGGTCCACCAGCGCGCCGGCGAAGGGCGCGAGGCAGGCGGCTACGGTGAAGGTAATCAGCGAGCTGCGGCTGACATCGGCCGCGGTGGCGGCGAAGGACTCCATCAGCCGCGGCGCCAGGGCCTGCGGCACCATCACCGTCAGGCCATTGCTGAAGAAATAGATGGTCACCGCCGTGGCGGCGACCCACCAGCCGTAAAACAACGGCTGGCGCGGGCTCAGGGCGTATCCCCGTCGGCGGTGATGGCGCGGATGGCCCTGAAGCCGAGCTTCGACAGCCCGGGCTCGATCTTCGACCGGTCACCGACCACGACCCAGACCTCGCGGTCCGGGTGCAGGTACTGGCGTGCCGCGCGATCGACGTCGGCGAGGGTCACCGCGCGGACCTTCGCCGCGTAGTCCTGCCAGTAGTCGTCCGGCAGGCCGAAGCGCACGCTCTCCGCGAGCGCGCCGACCACCGCGTCGGCGGTCTCCCAGCGGCCCGGCAACTGCAGCACCTCGGTGTTCTTCACGCGCTCGAGCTCCTCGGCCGTCGGCGGGCGGGTGCTGGCGATGGCCCGCAACTCTCCGCGCAGTTCCTGCAGCGCCTCGGCGGTCTTGTCGGTCTGCACCGGCGCATAGGCAAAGAACGGCCGCTGGCCACGGGCATCGCGCAGCACGCTGTAGGCGCCGTAGGACCAGTGCTTGTCCTCGCGCAGGTTCATGTTGATCCGCGCCGAGACCTGGCCACCGAGGATGTTGTTCATGGCCTGGATGGCGAACTCGTCCGGGTTGGCCTTCGGTGGCATGAGCTGGCCGACGAAGATCACCGACTGGTCGGCACCCGGGCGGTCGAGGATGTAGAGCACGTCATCCGGGGCTCCCTGGGCCGGGGCGATCGGCCGCGGCGCTGCGCTGCCCGGCTGCCACTGGCCGAAGAGCCGCTCCAGCAGGGGCCTGAGCTCGCCCATGCTGGTGTCGCCAGCCACCACCAGCGTGGCGTGGTTCGGATGGAACCAGCGGTCGCGGTACTCTGCCAGGTCCTCGCGCGTCAGGGCGCTGATGGCTGCCTCGGTGCCGGTGCCCGTCAGCGGCTGGGCATAGGGATGCCCGGCACCGTAGAGCAGCTTCGGCAACACGCGCAGCGCCATGGCATTGGGGCGGTTCTTCTCCTGGCGCAGCCCGGCCAGCGCCAGTCCGCGCAGGCGCTCGAGTTCGGATTGCGGGAAGGTCGCGTTCAGGATCACGTCGGCGAAGATGTCAAAGGAGGGCGCCAGCTTGTCGCTCAGCGCCGACAGGCTGACCGCGGCGTTGTCGAGGCTGACGCCGGTGCCGAGGCTGGCGCCTAGCAGTGCCAGTTCCTCGCTGATCTGCAGCGTGCTGCGCCTGCGGGTACCTTCGTCGAGCATCGCCATGGCGAGGCTGGCGGTGCCCGGCTGGCCGGGCGGATCGGCGGCGAAACCGCCGTCGAGCACCAGCTGGGCCTGGACGAAGCCGATGCCGGGCCGTGGCACCAGTTCGATCTTCAGGCCATTGGCGAGTGTCGCGCGCTCCACCGCGGGAAAGCCGACCGCGGGCGCCGGCCCTGGTGCCGGCAGCCTGCTGCGGTCGGCACCGGCGGCATCGGGCGCCGGCCTGCCGTAGGGCAGGACGCGCAGCGTGACCGAGGCGCCACCGAGCCAGTCCTGCGCCACGCGCCTGAGGTCCTCGGGGCGCGCGCTGTCGAGCACCGCGAGGTCCTGCTTCCAGGCATCCGGGCTGCCGCCCAGGGTCATGCTCTCGGCGAGGATGCCGGCCTTGCCGTTGAAGCCGCCGACCTGCTCGATGCCGTGGAGGAAGCCGGCGCGGTACTGTGCGGCGACGCGCTCGAGTTCCCTGCGCGTCGGCCCCTTGCGCATGAAGGCATCGAGTTCCTCCTGGATGGCCGCCTCGATGGTGGCCAGTTCCACGCCGGGCTGGGCGGTGACCTCGAGGTCGGTGATGCCGGCCATCTCCAGCGGCAGCACCTCGAGCGACACGTCGCTGGCGAGGCGGTCGCGGTAGACGAGGCGCTGGTAGAGCCGCGAATTCTTGTCGCCCGCCAGCACCGCGGCCGCCAGGCTCAGGTGGCGCGAGTCGGCGCTGCCCCAGCTGGGGCCGGTCCAGGCGCGGTACACCCGGGCCTGCGGCACGCGATCCTGCATGGTGATCAGCTGGTTCGCCTCCAGCCGCGGGATCCACACCCCGGGGCGTGTGATCGGCGGCACCGGCGCCAGGTCGCCGAAGTAGAGCTTCGCCTTGGCGAAGGCCTCTTCGGCGGTGATGTCGCCGGCGATGGCCAGCACCGCGTTGTTCGGCCCGTAGTAGGCCTTGAACCAGTCGCGGACGTCGTCGAGCGTCGCGGCGTCGAGGTCCGCCATCGAGCCGATGGTCTCCCAGGAGTACGGGTGCTGCGGCGGAAACAGTGCCGGCTGCAGGTAGTCCCAGACGCGCCCGTAGGGCTGGTTGTCGCCCTGGCGCTTTTCGTTCTGCACCACGCCGCGCTGCTCGTCGAGCTTCTCCTGGGTGATGCTGCCGAGGAAATGGCCCATGCGGTCGGATTCGAGCCAGAGGATGGCGTCGAGCGCGTTCTTCGGCACGGTCTGGAAATAGTTCGTGCGGTCGAACCAGGTGGTGCCGTTGAAGTCGGTGGCGCCGAGGTCCTCGAGCACGGTGAGGAACTCCCCGTCGTGGTGCTCGGAGCCCTGGAACATCAGGTGCTCGAACAGGTGGGCGAAGCCGGTGCGGCCGCGCACCTCGTTCTTCGAGCCCACGTGGTACCAGATGTTGACCGCCACGACCGGCGCCTTGTGGTCCTCGTTGACGATGACCGTGAGGCCGTTGTCGAGTACCTGCATGCGGTAGGGAATGTCGATGTCGGTGGCGGCGGCGGTGCTGCCGAGCATGGCGAGCAGGGCGACGGCGGCGACTCGGGAGGCGATGATCTGCATGGGCGCTGTGGCCTCGGGCGGGGATGACAGGCGGCGATTCTAGCAGGCACTCCGCCGTGGACCGCGGCCCTGGCAGGGAGGATGCGGCTATACTGCCGGCGATGTCCCCAGCTGCTGCAGATAGCCGCACGACGCGGCGCGGCCTGTATCCGGAAATCGAGCCCTACCGGACCGGCTACCTGCGCGTCTCGCCGCTGCACGATCTCTACTACGAGGAATGCGGCAATCCGCAGGGCAAGCCCGCGGTTTTCGTCCACGGTGGCCCGGGCGCCGGCGGCGACCGCAACGCACGGCGCTTCTTCGATCCGGCCCGCTACCGCATCGTGCTCCTCGACCAGCGTGGCTGCGGCCGCAGCCGCCCACATGCGGAGCTGCGCGACAACACCACGCCGGCGCTGGTCGCGGACATGGAGCGCCTGCGCGAGGAACTCGGCATCCAGAGCTGGCTGGTGTTCGGCGGCTCCTGGGGCAGCACGCTGTCGCTGGCCTACGCCGAGGCGCACCCGGACCGCGTGACGCAGCTGGTGCTGCGCGGCATCTTCATGCTGCGCCCGGCGGAACTCGCCTGGTTCTACCAGCAGGGCGCGAGCGAACTGTTTCCCGACCAGTGGGAACAGTACCTGGCGCCGATCCCGCCGGCCGAGCGCGGCAACCTGCTCGCCGCCTACCACCGGCGCCTCACCGGTGACGACCCGGCTGTCGCCCAGGCGGCAGCGCGGGCCTGGTCGATCTGGGAGGGCGCCACCAGTCACCTGTTCGAGTCGCCGGCCACGGTGGCGCGCTTTGGCGCCGACGATTTTTCCCTGGCGCTGGCGCGCATCGAGGCCCACTATTTCGTCAACGGTGGTTTCTTCGACGCACCCGACCAGCTGCTGCGCGACGTCGGACGCATCCGCCATATCCCCGGCGTCATCGTCCAGGGGCGCTATGACGTGGTGTGCCCGATGACGACCGCCTGGGCGCTGCACCAGGCCTGGCCGGAGGCCGATTTCCGCCTCGTTCCCGATGCCGGCCACTCGGCCTTCGAGCCCGGCATCACACATGAACTCATCTCGGCGACGGACCGCTTTGCAACATCATGACCGGCAAGACCCTGCTCATCGTCAACGCCAACATCGTCAACGAGGGACAGATCACCCAGGGTGATGTCCTGGTCCGCGACGGCCACATCGAGCGGGTGGGCTTCGGCTTCACCGGCCAGCAGGTCGACCGGGTCATCGACGCCCGGGGCCGCCACCTGCTGCCGGGCATGATCGACGACCAGGTGCATTTCCGCGAGCCGGGCCTGACCCACAAGGGCGACATCGCCACCGAATCCGGCGCGGCGGTGGCCGGCGGCATCACCAGTTTCATGGACATGCCGAACTCCATCCCCAACACCACCAGCCGCACGGCGCTGGCCGACAAGTACCTGGCGGCGGCCGGGCGCGCCCGCGCCAATTTCGCCTTCTACCTCGGCGGCGCCAACGACAACATCGACGAGATCCGTGCCGTGCGGCCCGAGCAGACCTGCGGCGTCAAGGTGTTCATGGGCGCCTCCACCGGCAACATGCTGGTCGACGACCCGGCGACGCTGGAACGCATTTTCGCCGATTGCCCGGTGCTGATCGCCACGCACTGCGAGGACAACGCGGTGATCCGCGCCAACGAGCAGCGACTGCGCGCGCAGTACGGCGAGGATGTGCCGGTGGCCGCGCACCCGCTGATCCGCTCGGCGGAGGCCTGCTACCAGTCCTCGTCGCTCGCCGTCAGCCTGGCGCGCAAACACGATGCGCGCCTGCACGTCCTGCACCTGACCACGGCCCGGGAGCTGGAGCTGTTCACGCCGGGTCCGGTGCAGGGCAAGCGCATCACCGCCGAGGCCTGCGTCCACCACCTGTATCTCGACGACAGCCGCTACGAGGACCTCGGCAACCTCATCAAGTGCAACCCGGCGGTGAAGACCGCCGCGGACCGCGCCGCGCTGGTCGCCGCGCTCCGGGAGGACCGCATCGACGTGGTGGCCACCGACCACGCGCCGCATCCGCTGCGGGAGAAGGAACAGCCCTACCTGCGCGCACCGGCCGGCCTGCCGCTGGCCCAGCACGCGCTGCCGCTGGCGCTGGAGCACTACCACGACGCCACGCTCAGCCTGGAGACCGTGGTGCGCAAGACCAGCCATGCGGTTGCCGATCTGTTCGGCATCCGCGACCGTGGCTATGTCCGCGAGGGCTACTGGGCCGACCTGGTGCTGGTCGACCTGAACCACGGGGAGGAGGTCCGCGGTGACGACCTCCTATATAAGGTGGCCTGGTCGCCGTTCGAGGGCATGCGGTTCCGCTCGCGGGTGGTGCTGACGCTGGTCAACGGCGTGGCCGCCTGGGAGGATGGCGCGCTGACCGGTGAGGTTCCGGGGCGGCGGCTGGAGTGCCACGCCGCGCGTTGAGCCCCTCGCGGGCCGGCGGGTCTGCGGCCGGTCCAGACGGAAAATACCTATCCGGTCCCCGCTGGACAGATCCTGTTGTCATGTCAATATAGCCTCGTGTCGTTCTGGGGTGGTCGTGTTCCTGCGCCACCAGCCCGGAGTCGCAAGAGATTCTTCGACAGACAGAGGGGGGGGTTCGACTTGAGTGCAAACAACCGCCGTGGCGCCAGCCACGCCAGCCGTGCCAGCATCTTCGCCTTCGTTGTCGCTGCGGCCTTGCCGCACGCCGCCGAAGCGATCGATGAAGTCATCGTCACCGCCAAGCAACGCGAGCAGGACCTGCAGGAAGTGCCGCTGTCGATCTCGACGATGAGCGAGTCGCAGCTGGAGCATGCCCGGATTACCGAACTGCGGGCACTGGCGGAAATCACCCCCAACCTGGTGTTCACCTCCGGCCAGGGCCGCGAATCCCCGAGCACGCTGGCAATCCGCGGCGTGGCGCCCAACACCGGTGACATCCGCCTGCAGGGCGTCAGCGTGTTCCTCGACGGGGTCTATGTCGGCGGTGCGGTCCAGAGCCTGGACCTGACCCAGTTGCAGCGTGTCGAGGTGCTGCGTGGCCCGCAGGCGACCACCTTCGGCCGCCAGACCTACGCCGGCGCGCTGAACTACATCACGAAGTCGCCGCGCACCGAGACCCTGAGCGGCGTCGCCAAGATGAGCTATTCAGGCAACGACGGCGCCGACGAGGACAACTGGCAGTTCACCGGCAGCGTGCAGATGCCGCTGCTGGCGGACCGCCTGTGGCTGGAGATCGGCGGCACGAAGAAGGTGATGGGCGCGATGTCCGAGAGCGGCTCGATCGTCAACCGCAACACCGCCAACCAGTATTACCGCGAGGTCGATATCGGTCGCGAGGAAACCCGGTCGATGACCGCGGCGCTGCTGTTCGAGCCTACCGAGAACCTGTCGATCCGGCTGCGGGGCATCATCAGCGAGGACCGCGACGGCCCGCCGCTGACCGTGGCGCTGCATCCGCAGGAGTGGGCTGCCGCAGGTCTCAATGTCGTGCAGCGTGGCGCCGGCATCGTGACGCCTACGGATGCCGGCCTGCTCTGGCCCGCGGATGACCTGGTGGCGCCGTCGGCCCGGGCCGGCAGCTGCGACTCGATTGCCGGCAGGCCGGTCAAGTGCGGCGTGGATCGTGACCGGAACTTCTTCTCGTCCAACATCACCTACAAGCTCAACGACTACCAGCTCACCTACCTGGCCGGCTGGGCGGATGACGAACGCTGGAGCAATTCCGACCTGTACTTCCGCGGTGCGAGCCCGGACGCATTCTTCGGCAGTGATCCCTACAACCGCCCGGTGCCGCCTTCCGGGTCGGCGCTGGCGAAGAACGCCAGCTTCTTCTCGTCGCAGGAGCAGTACTACACCAACCAGAGCCACGAGTTCCGCATCCTCTCGCCGGAAGGCGACGTGCTCAGCTGGCGGGCCGGCCTCTACTACTTCTCCGAGAAGGAGCGCTTCTACCTGCAGACCATCAAGAGCCCGTCCAACCCCAAGGGCAGCTTCCGCGGCCCGCAGGAGGTGGAGAACTACGCCGTGTTCGGCGGCCTGACCTACAAGTTCACCGACCAGTGGTCGGTCGAACTCGAAGGCCGCCTGCAGCGGGAGAAGAACCGCCTCGAGGAGTGCCCGCCCGGGCGCTGCCAGGCCACCAATGCCCGCACCGGTACCACCACGGAAGAGGATGACGATTTCCTGCCGCGGATCACGGCCATGTACCGGCCGAATACGGACATGATGTTCTACGCGCTGTTCTCGCAGGGCACCAAGGCGGGACGGTTCAACACCAGCATCAGCACCAACTTCCTCTATGTCGAGCCGGAAGAACTGAGCAACTACGAGATCGGTGCCAAGACCGAATGGCTGGACGGCCGCCTGAAGCTCAATGGCGCGGCGTTCATGCTCGATGTCAAGGACCAGCAGTTCTCCGTGGTGTTCCTCGACACCTCGGTGGATCCGGCGGTACCGCGTACCGCCTACCAGAATATCGGCAAGTCCGAGGCCTGGGGCTTCGAGCTCGACGGCGCGTACCAGTTCGACGATCGCTGGAGCGCCGCGGCCGGCATCGGCTATGCCACCCACGAGTACAAGAACAACTTCTACCCGGATGACGCCAACCTGCGGCGGCTGTTCAACGGCGAGGGTTTCGAGGGCAAGACCTCGGTCAACCTGCCGGAGTGGACGGCATACCTGTCGGCCCAGTACGTGCTGCCGCTGGGTGCGGACCGGGACCTGATCTTCGACGGCAACCTCACCTATACCGGTGATTCATACGCCGACCAGGCCAACCTGGCGAAGGTCCCGGACATCACCCGCGTCAATCTGCGCAGCACCTTCGCCACCGGGCAGTGGGAGTTCGCCGCCTTCGTGCGCGACCTGTTTGACAACAACAGCCCGGTCGCAGGCCTGACCAACGCCACCAACACCTGCACCTACCTGCCGTCCCCCAATCCGTACCCCAACCAGCGCTGCGTCGGCGTGGTGCTCGACCGCGGCCGCGAGGTGGGTGCGCAGGTGAACTACCGCTTCTAGCCGGCGAGAGCCACCGCGTCGATTTCGATCTGCAGGTCGGGCAGCGCAAGCTGCCCGACCTGGACGATCGTGTCGGCCGGGTATGGCCGCGAGAAATGCTTCTCCCGCAGCCGCACGATGCTCGGGAAGTGCGCCATGTCGGTCAGGTAGATCGTCACCTTGACGACGCGGGCCATGCTGGAACCGGCGGCCTGCAGCACGGTCGCGAGCATGGTGAAGGCCTGCTCGGCCTGTGCCTCGAAGTCATTCCCGCCGACCAGGTTGCCCTGCAGGTCGAGCGCCGCCTGCCCGGAAACGAACACGAAGCCACCGGCCTCGATGGCCTGGGAAATCCTGAACGGCGCGTAGGGATCGGGCCGGGTGGCGATCTGGCGCAGCGAATGCTCTGGCATGGCGGCCTCCTGGCTGGAAAGGCCCGATTATGCCAGCCGCTGTGCTGGGCACCGCTGGCGCTGGATTGGCGGCCTTGCCTGCCTCAGATCAGGCCCCTGTTCGCCAGCCGCTCGATGTCCGCGAGCTGCCAGCGGGTGGTTTCGCCCTTCTCCGGGGCGCGCACCTGGCCGTCACGCAGCAGCAGGTTCGCGGGATGGAACACGGTGCGCGCGTAGTTGTCGGCGTAGATCTGGAAGGGCTGGCGCACCAGCATGTTGGTGAGGCCGGTCTTGCGGCGGGCGGCACGCAGCGCCTCGATGTCGATGGTGGCGGTGGCAACCATGGACTCGCCGCCCGCGGCTGCCTCGGCCAGCACGTCGCCCTTGTAGTCGATGATCTTCGACATGCCGGTGGAGGATTCGGCGGGGATCGCGATGTGCTCGAGCCGTGCCGAGTTGGCCGAGATGACATAAGCGAGGTTCTCCGCGGCCCGGGCGCGGCGCGCGATCTCCTTGCCGGTCATGAGCGGGCTGCCCACCTCGCTGGTCGGGTGCAGGAAGACCTCGGCGCCGCGCATGACGTGGCAGCGGGCGATCTCGGGGTACTGGATCTCCTCGGAGGCGATGGCCGCGAGGCGGCCGATCGGCGTGTCCACCACCGGGAACACCTTGTCGATGCCGTGGACCTCCAGGTACCGGTCCCAGACGTCGTAGGGCGTCGGTGCGCTCAGCGATACCAGCCGCCGGTAGCGCAGGATCACCGCTCCGCTGGGCTCGATGATGAAGCAGCACTGGAAGTACAGGTCCGGGAAATGCGGGTCGACCTCGTAGGCGTTGCCGGCCAGGTACAGGTCCAGGTCCCGGGCGATGGCGCCGAGCGCCTGGTATTCGGGACCGTCGATCTGCAGCGCCGCCTTGTCACGCCACTCTGCCACCGATTCGCCCATCGGGAAACCGGTGAGGAAGTACTCTGGCAGCACCACCAGGCGGGCATCCATGCCGCTGTACTGGCGCAGGAACGCCTTGCTGCCGGCGACGGCCTGGCGGACGCGGCGGATGCTGTCGGCCATGCGCTGGCGGGCGCTGGTGCGATCGCTGCAGTCGTTGACGCAGGCGGTGGCGAGTTGCAGGGCCAGGGCCGCGTAACGCGGAACCGGCATGACCGGAACATTGTTTGACATCAAGATTTCTTCCCAGGCAGGGCATGCGACGGGACTGCCGCGTTGCCGCCGCCGGATTCTTCCACCCCCGACCGACGTGGTGCAAGCCGCGATTTGCTTTGCAGGACCGGTATGTATAATCCGGTGAAACTCCGCACCAACGCCTCTTCACCCTGGCATTTTCATCGGGCCCGGAACCACCGGGAAGCGCATCCCCTCGCCATGCAGCCCACCGATACCAAGAACCCGGACTATTTCCACAAAGTCGTCGATTGCCAATGGGGCTGTCCCGCCCACACGGACGTGCCGGGTTACATCCGGCTCATCGCCCAGGGACGCTACACCGACGCCTACATGCTCAACCGGCAGGCCAACGTGTTCCCGGGCATCCTCGGGCGCGTCTGCGACCGGCCCTGCGAACCGGCCTGCCGCCGCGGGCGCGTCGAGGAGAAGCCGGTCGCGATCTGCCGCCTCAAGCGCGTGGCCGCGGACCTGCGCGATGACGTCGCCGCGCTGCTGCCGAAGGCGCCGGCGCAGAAGAATGGCAAGCGCGTCGCGCTGGTGGGCGCCGGGCCCGCTTCGCTGACGGTCGCCAACGACCTGCTGCCGCTCGGCTACGAAGTGGTGATCTTCGAGGCCCTGGATGTGCCGGGCGGCCTGATGCGCAGCAATATTCCCTCGTTCCGCCTGCCCGCCGAGGTGCTGGACGAGGAGATCGGCATGATCATCGACATGGGTGCGGACCTGCGCCTCGGCACGCCGGTCGAGAGCATGAAGAAGCTGCTCGCCGCGGGCTACGACGCGATCTTCGTCGGCAGCGGCGCGCCGAAGGGCAAGAACCTGCACCTGCCCGGCCGCGACGAGGCGTCGGCCAACATCCACATCGGCATCCAGTGGCTGGAGTCTGTGGCCTTCGGGCACATCGGGAAGATCGGCGAGAAGGTGCTGATCATCGGCGTCGGCAACACCGCCATGGACTGCTGCCGCACCTCGCTGCGCCTCGGCGCGAAGAGCGTGAAGGTCATGGCCCGCAAGCCGCGCCAGTTCTTCAAGGCCTCGCCCTGGGAGCTGGAGGACGCGGAGGAGGAGACCGTCGAGATCGTGGTCAACCACGCGCCGAAGGCCTTCGTGACCACCGGCGGCAGGCTCAGCGGCATGCTGTTCGAGAAGATGGCCTACGAGTTCGACGCCCGCGGTCGCATCACCGGCGAGAAGGTCATCGGCGAGGAACTGTTCCCCTGCGACGATGTGGTGCTGGCGATCGGCCAGGAGAACGCCTTCCCCTGGATCGAGCGCGACCTCGGCATCGAGTTCGACAAATGGGAGGTGCCGGTGGTGGACGCCAGCACCTACCAGGGCACGCGCCCCGGCGTGTTCTTCGGCGGTGATTCCGCCTTCGGCCCCAAGAACATCATCTGGGCGGTGGAGCATGGCCACCAGGCCGCGATTTCCATTCACCGCTACTGCCAGGGCGAGGATATCGCCAGCCGGCCGCCGTACGGCATGAACCTGACCACCTCGAAGATGGGCATGCACGAGTGGGCGTTCAGCAACGCCTACGATGCCGCCGAGCGGCGTCTGATGCCGCATGTGAAGCTCAAGGAGCGATTCCGCAAGCTCGACCTCGAGGTCGAGCTCGGCTTCACCGAGGAGCAGTTCACCCGGGAGGTCGAGCGCTGCCTGAACTGCGACAACCAGACGGTGTTCACCGACAAACTCTGCATCGAATGCGATGCCTGCGTGGACATCTGCCCGACGCGCTGCCTGACCATCACCACCAACGGTCCCGAGGAGGAGCTGCGCCAGCGCCTGTCGGCGCCGGCAGCCAACCTGGACCAGGCGCTGTTCGTCTCCGGCCCGCTGCCGCAGACCGGCCGGGTGATGGTCAAGGACGAGGACCTGTGCCTGCACTGCAGCCTCTGCGCCGAACGCTGCCCGACCGGTGCCTGGGATATGCAGAAATTCACCCTCAAGGTGCCCTACGCCCAGGATGAGCCCGCCCGGGCCCTGCCCCGGACCAGGACCGGAACCTGAACCCGCCGCTGCCAGCGCCTGCCGCCGGCCCGCGCCGGTGGCCGCGGCGGCCGGCTGAGCCCGACAACGAGCTGCAACGAGCCCCATGAGCCAGACACCCCGAGACAACGACTTCACCGTCAAGATCGCCAACGTCAATGGCACCGGATCGGCCAGCGCCAATACCCTGCTGATGAAGTCCTTCTTCCGCATGGGCATTCCCGTCGCCGGCAAGAACTACTTCCCGTCCAACATCCAGGGGCTGCCCACCTGGTACGAGATCCGCGCCAGCAGGGAGGGCTACATCTGCCGCTCCGGGCAGGTCGATGTCATGGTGGCTATGAACGCCCAGACCTACCGCAAGGACCTGGCCGAGGTGGCCGCGGGCGGCTACCTGATCTATGACTCCACCTGGCCGCGGGACCGGCAGCTGGCCCGCGATGACATCACGGTGCTGGGCGTGCCCCTGGCGCGCATGTGCAACGAGCGTTTCAGCCGGGCCCGCGAGCGCGTGCTGATGAAGAACATCGCCTACGTCGGCGTGCTGGCGGCCCTGCTCGACATCGACATGAACGTGGTGCGCAACCTGCTCCAGGAGAGCTATGGCGCCAAGCCGCAGCTGCTCGATTCCAACCAGGCCGCCTTCGACCTCGGCTACCGCTACGCCATCGAGAACTTCAGCTGCCCGCTGCCGTTCCGGGCGCAGCTGATGGACGCGACCAGCGGCCACATCATGATCGACGGCAACACCACCGCCGCGCTGGGCGCGCTGTTTGCCGGCGCCACGGTGGTCGGCTGGTACCCGATCACGCCTTCGACCTCGGTGATCGATGCCTTCAGGCGCTACGCGGAGCGGCTGCGCAGGGACCCGCAGACCGGGCGCAGCAACGTCGCCATCATCCAGGCCGAGGACGAGCTGGCGGCGATCGGCATGGTGCTCGGCGCCAGCTGGAACGGCGCCAGGTCCTTCACCTCGACCAGCGGGCCCGGCATCTCGCTGATGAACGAGTTCCTCGGGTACGCGTACTTCACCGAGATCCCGGCGGTGGTCATCAACGTGCAGCGCTGCGGGCCATCCACCGGCATGCCGACGCGCACGCAGCAGGCCGACATCATGGCCTGCGCCTACGCCTCGCATGGCGACACGCGCCACGTGCTGCTGTTCCCGGCCAACCCGGAGGAAGCCTTCTACCTGAGCGCCGTGGCCTTCGACCTCGCCGAGCGCCTGCAGACGCCGGTGATCGTGCTGACGGACCTCGACATCGGCATGAACGACTGGATGTGCCGCGAGCTGAAATGGGATGCCGGCTACCAGCCCGATCGCGGCAAGGTGATGAGCGCCGCGCAGCTGGAGGCGATCGAGAAGTTCCACCGCTACCTCGACGTCGACCATGACGGCATTCCCTGGCGCAGCCTGCCGGGCGTGCACCCCAAGGGTGCGTACTTCACCCGCGGCTCCGGCCACAACATGTACGGCGCCTACACCGAGGACGCGAAGGAATACCAGCACGTGGTGGACCGGCTGCGCCTGAAGTGGGAGACCGCGAAGACGCTGGTGCCGGAGCCGGTGGTCGAGCAGTCAGAGCGGCATCGCACCGGCATCATCTCGGTGGGCAGCTGCGACGGCGCGGTGCGCGAGGCGCGCGACCGGCTCGCCGCGGCGGGCGTCGGCACCAACTACCTGCGGGTCAAGGCGTTCCCCTTCGGCAAGGCGGTGCAGGACTTCCTCGATGCCCACGACCGCGTCTACGTCGTCGAGCAGAACCGTGACGCCCAGCTGCGGGCGCTGCTGCTGCTGGAGACGCGCGTCGGGCAGGACAAGCTGGTTTCCGTGCTGCACTACGACGGCCTGCCCGTCACCGCAGCGAGCATCGTCGATGGCATCAACCAGGACATGGCCAGGGGCAAAGCCGCATGAGCTACATCGCCAAGCCTAAGGTTGCCCATCCCGGGCTGCCGCGTAACGAACTCGGCCTGTCGCTGCGCGACTACGAAGGGGGCATGTCCACCCTCTGTGCCGGCTGCGGCCACGATTCCATCACCGCCGCGCTGGTGCAGGCCGCCTTCGAGCTCTCCATCCCGCCGCATCGCATGGCAAAGCTCTCCGGCATCGGCTGCTCGTCGAAGACTCCGGCATACTTCGCCTCCGCCTCGCATGGCTTCAATTCGGTGCACGGGCGCATGGCCTCGGTGGCCACGGGCGCCAATGCAGCAAACCGCGAACTCACCTACATCGGCGTCTCCGGCGACGGCGACACGCTGTCCATCGGCCTCGGGCAGTTCTGCCACGCGATCCGCCGCAACCTCGACATGCTGTACGTCATCGAGAACAACGGCGTGTACGGCCTGACCAAGGGACAGTTCTCGGCCTCGGCCGACGTCGGCAGCAAGGCGAAGAAGGGCGAGGTCAACCAGCAGCCGCCGATCGACCCCTGCATGCTGGCGCTGTCCATCGGCTGCACCTTCGTGGCCCGCAGCTTTTCGGGCGACAAGGAGCACCTCGTGCCGCTGCTCAAGGCCGGCATCAGGCATCGGGGCTTCGCCATGATCGACGTGATCTCGCCCTGCGTGACCTTCAACGACCACGAGGGCTCGACCAAGAGCTACGACTTCACGCGCAGGCACCGCCAGGCGGCGATCTACGCCGATTACGTGCCGCCGGCGCAGGAGATCCGCAGCGGGCAGGCGGCCGGCTCCGTGCAGTCGGTGACCCTGCACGACGGCAGCCGCGTACTGCTGCGCAAGGTCGGCGCCGACTACGATGCGACCGACCGCATGGCCGCCTTCGGCTATCTCTCGCAGCGCCAGGCAGCGGGCGAGATCGTCACCGGCCTGCTGTTCATCGACGAGGGCAAGCCGGACATGCACGAGGTGCAGGCGACCCCGGACCAGCCGCTCAATGAAGTGCCCTATGCCCGCCTGAACCCGGGCCAGAAGGCGCTGGATGCCATCCAGTCGCGTTTCCGCTAGGCGGTGACGGCCATGGCGGCACCGGCTGGCCATGGGGGTCGCCACAGCCGCCGCACCGCTTCGCGGCTCGCGAGCGGCTGCGGCGCTGATCCCGGGATGCAGCGTTGTTCGCGGAGCTAGGCAGGCGCGGCTACCAGCTCGCCCGCCGCATCGTGATCGCGGTGATCGGCGGCACCGTCGTGCTCGCCGGCGTGATCATGCTGGTGACGCCCGGACCCGGGCTGGTGGTGATCCCGTTCGGCCTCGCCATCCTCGCGCTGGAGTTCGCCTGGGCCAAGCTCTGGCTCAAGCGGCTGAAGTCCCGCCTGACGAAGGAGCAGCTCAACGGACTGCTCGAAAAGACCCGCAGCCTCGCGCCACGCCCACCCAAACCGGACACCTGATCCAGTGGTGCCGGTGTTACGGTTACGGTTACCACCAATCAATCGGTGCCGGTGTTACGGTTTCGGTGGCGCGTATCTCCCGCCGTGCAGCAGGTCGCTCAACGTCGATGGTGCACGCCCGAGGTGGTGCGCTACCTGCGACAGGCTGGCCGCACCTTCCCGTAGCGCGCGCCTCGCAATTTCAACACGGGCTCGTACCAGCTCAGGATGCCGCCGCCGTGATTTCAGTTCGCGGCTGCCGACGCCGAACTCAAGCGCGACTTCGGCGGATATCTCCTCCAGGCTACGCGGCAGGCGCTCCTGGCGACTGGCGGGTGCTGAAAGGGCGGACTGATGGTGCGCTGGCGGGGACGACGATCCAGTGCGATGCGCCAGGCTCAGCGCTTCGCGCTCCGGCGCCGACGGCTCCTCTGCCATGAAGTGCCGGTAGGCCGTTCTCGCCGACGCAGCTGTCGACCCCAGCAGCTCGAGGACCGGCCCGGTGCGGAGCCAGTCCGGCGAGCGCTTTCCCAGGTACGCGTGATGGCTGCTCCACGGGTAGTCGCGCAGGTCTGCCACGACATGCGCCCGGAGCGGATTGCGATGCACGTACCGCACCAGCGCCAGCAGGTAGCGATCGGCATCGACCAACCGTGCGCGGTAACGGCGCTCGAACAGGTGACCCGTCGTCGGCACGGCCCGTTGCCTCCAGCGGGCGTAGCGCGAGGCGATCACGCGCATCATGCTGCCAAGTGGTGCTTCGCCGACCTGGATCGCGAGGTGGACGTGATTGGTCATCCAGCAATAGGCGAGCAGGCCCGCAGCGTAGCGGTCCAGTGCCGCGGCGACGATGTCCTCGAAGCGCAGGTAGTCGTCACGGCAGCTGAATATCGCCTGCTGGTGGTTGCCGCGGAGAACGGCGTGATACACGCCTTCGGCGACATGGATGCGACAGGGGCGTGGCACTGCGGCTCCCGGGCTTGGGTTGCCGGCTGATCCTGGCGGAGGCGATCGGCAGTGCCGAGCAGCGAATCGGGCCAATGTGTGGAGTAACCGAAACCGTAACACCGGCACCAATAAACCCAATAAACCAAAAAAAAGGGCTCGCGTGGTGCGAGCCCTTGGCGGCAGGCTCCTGGAGGGAGGGGAGCCTGCGACGGACGGCAACTCCTGCCGTCGCTTCCAGATCGTGCCGCCGAGGGGGAGGGGGGGACTGCGGCGCGACCCTGAAGATACTTTGCTGTTGCGGAATGCTCCTGCGCTGGGGTTCCGGACTCGGCGGCTAGGCGCCGAGCGCGCTGCCCGCGGCATGGGCCGCAAGGGGCGCGAACCCGGCGTTGATGGCGGCAAAGACCATCACGGTGGCCGCGATCGCCAGCAGCAGGGCGGAAATCCGCTCGCCCGAGAAATTGAAGTGTCCGTTCCTGGTATCCATACGCTTGCCTTTCCTGCTTCGTTCAGGTCCACCCTTGGGCCTGCCCTTGTACTGCAGATTCCGTGCCAAACCGGTATTTATTGATTAAACAGACAGTTAGGCCAAAATCACCCATTACGGAAATCCGGGATTAACGAATTGCCGTGACATCAATCCACGAAAACCCGTAAACTCGTGCTGTGACCGATCCCAACGAGCAAAACACCACCCTGATCCGCAGCCTGCCGGTCCTGCTCGCCCTGCTGGACGGCGAGGGACGCTTCCTCGACGTCACCGATGAATGGGAGCGGCGCATGGGCTACGGGCGCGCCGAGCTGCGGGGCCGGCGCCCGGACGACCTGGCGACGCCATCCAGCACCAAGCGGATCCTGGAGGAGCACCTGCCGCGCTTCCGGCGTACCGGGCGCCTGGACCACGTCCCGGTCGAGTTCTTCACCAGGGACGGTCGTACCCTGCCGCTGCTCGCGACCACCGTGGCGGTGTACACGCCCGACGGCAGCAGCCTGCGCTACTCGGTGTCGCTGTTCGAGGAACCCTCGGACCGCGAGCGGCTGGAACGCCGCTACCTGGACCTCTACGAGTCCACGCCGGCGATGCTGCACACCATCGATGCCGAGGGCCGCATCACCGCGGTCAGCAACCACTGGCTCGTCAAGCTCGGCTACCAGCGCAACGAAGTCATCGGCCGCTCGATCCTCGAGTTCATCGCCGACGAGTCGCGGCGCTCGCTGCTCGACGGCAAGCTGCGCGAGCTGATCAGCCAGGGCGACGTGCAGAACGTGCCGCGGCAGATGGTGGCGAAGAACGGCGATGTCATCGACGTGCTGCTCTCGGCCCGGGCGGAACGCAACGAGAAGGGAGAGGTGATCCGCCTGCTGGTGGCCAGCAAGGACGTCACCGAGCGCAATCGCGGTGAAGCACGCCTGCGGGAAGCCTACGGGGAAATCGCGCGGCTCAAGGAGGAACTCGAGCGCGAGCGCGACTACCTGCGCGAGGAAGTCAACGTCTCGATGAACTTCGGCCGCATCGTCGGCCAGAGTCCGGCGCTGGCGGCGATGATGGCGCGGATCGACGCCGTGGCCGGCACGCCGGCCAGCGTGCTCATCGTCGGCGAGACCGGCTCCGGCAAGGAACTGGTGGCGCACGCGATCCATGCCCGCAGCCAGCGTGCCGGCGGACCGCTGGTCAAGGTCAACTGCGCGGCGATCCCCCACGAGCTGTTCGAGAGCGAGTTCTTCGGACACGTGCGCGGCGCCTTCACCGGCGCCCACCGCGATCGCGTCGGCCGCTTCGAACTGGCCGACGGCGGCACCATCTTCCTCGACGAAGTGGGGGAGATCCCGCTGGCGCTGCAGGGCAAGCTGCTGCGCGTGCTCCAGGAGCGCGAGTTCGAGCGCGTCGGCGATGACCGCACGCGCAAGGTGGACGTCCGGGTCATCGCCGCCACCAACAAGGACCTCGAGAAGGCGGTCGAGGCCGGCGAATTCCGCGAAGACCTGTATTACCGCCTCAGCGTCTTCCCGGTGCAGGTGCCGCCGCTGCGCAAGCGTGGCGACGACGTCATCCAGCTGGCCGCCCATTTCCTCGAGCAGGTCTGCCGGCAGTTCGGCCGGCCGGTCCCGCAGTTCACCCAGGCGCAGGTGGAAGCCCTGCGGCGCTATGACTGGCCGGGCAACGTCCGCGAGCTGAAGAACGTGATCGAACGCGCCGTGATCCTCTCCCGCGGCGACACGCTGCGCCTGGACCTGTCGCTGTCGGAGGCCGGGGTCGCGCCGGCACCGGCCGTTGCCGAGGCGGCGCCGGGCGTGGCGCCCGCCGCCGGCTTCATCACCGAGGAGCAGATGCGCGAGCTGCAGCGGCGCAACCTGGTCGCGGCGCTGGAGGCGGCAGGCGGGCGGATTTCCGGCAAGGGTGGTGCGGCCGAACTGCTCGGCATCAAGCCGACCACGCTCGCCGACCGCATGCGCGCGCTCGGCATCGAGCGCCCGCGCCGCAAGGCCTGAGGCGCCGGCTCAGGGCCGGTAGGCCAGGGACAGTTCCAGGCCGAAGTCCGGAGCGCTGTCCACGCGCAGGTCCTCGAACACCGCGAAGCGCAGGCCGAAATGCTCGGCGAAGCGCCAGTGGCCCCCGGCGCCGAGTTGCAGCGAGTGGCCGCCGAGCAGTTTCAGGTCGCTCTGCCAGGCGCCGCTGTGGCCCAGCGTCTGCATTACCAGGTCCAGCGACGGCAGCAGACGCCAGGACAGCGAGCCCTCGTAGTAGTAGACCTGCCCGGCGGCGGCCGGCAGCGCTGCGTCCACGGCGCCGGGCCAGAGCAGGCCCGCACGCAGCGACCAGCCCAGCCGCCCGTCGGCCGGTGCCCTGACGGCCAGGCCGGCGGCGATGTCGGTGGAGCCGCTGCCGGTGAGGTCGTCGGCGTCGCCGGTGCCCCACTGGATGTCGGTGGTCAGTTCGACCAGCGGCAGCCTGCTGCCGGCATCGATTCCCGCCAGCGCCCAGGCTGCGGAAGTGGTCAGGTCGCCGAGGCCCAAGGCGTGGTGCTGAAGGTCCAGCTGCTGCACGCCGTCGCGCAGGTAGCTGTAGCGCAGGTCGCCGGTGGGCATCTCGGGCCGGATGCCCGGATCGAGCCCCAGGCCATCGTGCCAGGCATCGATGAAGCGGTCGAGGAAGCCGCCGCCGTGGCTGATCCAGGGAACTTCCAGGCCGAGGCTGAGGCGCCTGCCGATGCGTCGCCCGGCGCGCAGCACCAGCGTTTGGGTTTCCCCGTCGAACAGCAGGGACTCCTGGCTGGCACCCTGGCTGGTCTGCTGGCCCACGGCGTTGTTGACTACGGACCAGCTGATCTCGGTAGACGGCATCGCTGCGCTGGTCCAGCCATCGGGCACGCCGATCACGCCGTTGAGCGGACCGCGGTCCGTCATCGGCAGGCGTGCGCTGTCGCCGGCATCGCTGCCGGCCATGGCCACCGGGGCCACCATGCCCAGCAGCAGCACGCCGAGGCCGCGATGCATGCCGCGCCCGCGTGCTGGACCCGTGCCGCCTGCTTTCGGCACAATCACCGCCTTTGTTGTGTCCTCATCCCAGGCATCGCGATTCATGCGCTCCACGTTACTGTGGGTCATGGCCCTCCTGCTGTGGCCTGCTGCACAGCTTGCCGCCGCCGGCCAGGCCACGGGCCTGCCCGACACGGTGAGTGCCGCGCTGGCGCGGGCGCGGATTCCGCAGGAGGGCTTCAGCGCGTATGTGCAGGAGGTCGGCCAGGACAAGCCGATCCTCGCCTTCAACGCCGACACGCCGCGTAACCCGGCCTCCGCCATCAAGCTGGTCACCACCTACCTGGCGCTCGAGTCGCTGGGGCCGACCTACACCTGGAAGACCACCGCGCTGGCGTCCAGCGCACCCCAGGGCGGCGTGCTCAACGGTGACCTCTACCTCAGGGGCCAGGGTGATCCCTACCTGGTGCTGGAGCGCTACTGGCTGCTGATCCGCGAAATCCGCCTGCGCGGCGTGCGCGAGATCCGCGGCGACGTGGTGATCGACAACAGCTATTTTGACCTCGGCAATGCCGATCCCGGCGATTTCGACGGCCGTCCCTACAGCACCTACAACGTCATCCCCGACGCGCTGATGGTGAACTTCCAGGCGGTGAACTTCATGTTCCGCCCCGATGCCGCCCGCAACCGCGTGGAGATCACCGCCGACCCGCTGCCCGTCAACCTGAAGGTCCGCAACCAGGTGCAGCTGGTCGATGGCAGCTGCGGCGGCACCCGCAACCGCATCAACTTCTCGGTAGCGACCGTTGGCGGCCACGATGAAGCCACGTTCACCGGCCGTTTCAGCCGGCAGTGCGCCGAGTACCGGGTGACGCGCAGCCTGATGAAGGCGCCGGAATACGCCTATGGCCTGTTCCGGGCGCTTTGGGAGGAGAGCGGCGGCACCATCCGCGGCCGCTACCGCCGTGCCGCGGCCCCCGCGACCGGCATGCGCACCCTGGCGTCCCTGGAATCGGTGCCGCTCACCGAGGTCATCACCGCGACCAACAAGCACAGCAACAACATCATGGCCCGCCACCTGCTGCTGACGCTGGGCGCACAGCGTTTCGGCGCCCCGGGCACGGTGGAGAAGGGGCAGCGCGCCGTGCAGGAGGAACTGCAGCGCCTGGGGCTGGCCTTCCCGGAACTGGCCATCGGCAACGGCTCCGGACTCACCCGCGACACGCGCATCTCGGCTCGCAGCCTCACGCGCCTGCTGCTGGCCGCCGAGCGCGGCCCCTACGGCTCGGAGTTCGAGTCGTCGCTGGCGCTGGCCGGGCTGGACGGCACCGCAAGGCGCCGCTTCGGCGGGGCCGAGTTCACCGGCCACATGCACCTCAAGACCGGCACGCTGAACAACGTGCATGCCCTGGCCGGCTACGTGCAGACGCCGGGCGGGCGCAAGTTCGCGGTGACGATGATGCAGAACTCCACCGGCTGGGCCGACGAGTCCCAGCAGGCGCTGCTGCGCTGGGTCTATCGCCAGCCCTGAGGGCGGGCCCGGGGCGGAACCTGCTAGAATCCGGGCGAATCCACAGGGATCGTGCAGTACAGGAAGCGGGAGAGGCCACGCATGAAACTGATCACCGCCATCATCAAGCCGTTCCGCCTGGACGACGTCCGCAACGCCCTGGCCGAGGTTGGCGTGAACGGCATGACGGTCACCGAGGTGAAGGGCTTCGGCCGGCAGCGCGGGCACACCGAGCTCTACCGCGGCGCCGAATACGTGGTCGACTTTCTGCCCAAGGCCAAGGTCGAGGTGGCGGTGGCCGATGACCTCGTCGAACGCGCCATCGAGGCGATCTCCGCGGCGGCGCGCACCGGCAAGGTGGGCGACGGCAAGATCTTCGTCATCGACCTCGAGCAGGCCCTGCGCATCCGCACCGGCGAGACCGGCGACGGCGCGCTCTGAGGCTGGCCACGGCCAGCCACCCCGCAATGCTCAGGCGGCGCCCGCCGCCGGCAGCGCCGCTGCCCGCCGCGCACGCCGCGCCCACCAGGCCCGCCAGCCGAGCAGCGCCAGCAGGACCAGGCAGTAGACCAGCGGCTCGGTGACGTCCTTCTTCACCTGCCACCAGAAGTGCCAGCAGACCAGCAGCCCGGCCGGGTAGACCAGCCGGTGCAGCGCCAGCCAGCGCTGCCCCAGGCGCCGGCGCCAGCCCGCGGTCGAAGTCGCGGCCAGCGCGGCCAGCGACAGCAACGCCGTCGCGCCGACGATGATGTAGGGGCGGCGGGTCAGGTCACCGGTGATCTCGACGAAATCCAGCGCGCGGTCCAGCAACAGGTAGTTGGCGAAGTGCAGGGCCGCGTAGCTGAAGGCGAACAGCCCGAGCATGCGCCGGAACTGCAGCGGCCAGGCCTTGCCGCTGATCTGGCGCAGCGGCGTCATGCACAGCGTGGCGAGCAGCAGGCGCAGGGCCCAGAGGCCGGTGCTGTCCTGGATGGTCTCCACCGGGTTGGCGCCGAGCCGGACGCCGGCGAGGCCGATGGTGCCGGCGGCCAGCCGCAGTAGCGGCAGCGATGCCGCCAGGAACACCACTGGCTTCCAGTACAGCCGCAGCTGCCGCAGGGTCGGCACGACGGGTGCCCGGCTCAGAAGTTCCGTACCAGGTCTACACCCGTGTAGAGCGAGGCGACCTGCGCGGCATAGCCGTTGAACGGCAGGGTCGGCTGCTTGCGCGAGAACAGCGGCGAGCCGATGCGGCGCTCGGTCGCCTGGCTCCAGCGCGGGTGATCCACCTTCGGGTTCACGTTGGCGAGGAAGCCGTACTCGTCCGGGGCGGCTGCCGACCAGGTGGTGCGCGGCTGCCTGGCGGTGAAGCTGATGCGGACGATCGACTTGATGCCCTTGAAGCCGTACTTCCAGGGCACGACCAGGCGCAGCGGCGCGCCGTTCTGGTTGGGCAGCTCGACGCCATAGACGCCCACCGCCAGGATGCTGAGCGGATGCATGGCCTCGGCCATGCTCAGGCCCTCGACGTAAGGCCAGTCGAGCACCGGGCTGCGCTGGGCCGGCATCTCGGACGGCCGCAGCACGGTCTGGAAGGCGACGTACTTCGCCTGCGACGTGGGCCGGAAGCGCTTGATCAGGTCGCCCAGCGGGAAACCGACCCAGGGAATCACCATCGACCAGGCTTCCACGCAGCGGAAGCGGTAGATGCGCTCCTCCAGCGGGTGTGGCTTCAGGATGTCCTCGAGCGTGAACCGGCCCTTGACCTCGGCCTCGCCGTCGATGGTGACGGTCCAGGGCCGCGGCCGGAAACCCGCCGAGTGGTCCGCCGGGTCGGACTTGTCCAGGCCGAACTCGTAGAAGTTGTTGTAGTGGGTGATGTCCTCGAAGCTGTTGCTGGCCTCGGTGCTGCTGAGCGGACTTTTCCTCACGCCGGCCAGGCGCCGGAGATCCTTCGGGATGTCCTCGGCGTGGCTGCCGCGACCGAGCAGCAGGCCGGCGCCGGCGAAGCCCGCTGCCGCCAGCAGGCGCCGCCGGCCATGGAAGACGGACTCCGGCGTGATCTCCGAGGGACGGATGGCAGCGGGGCGCCTGGTCAGCATGGCATGGATGCTCCCGTTGGTTGTCGCAGCCTAGGGTCGGGCCGTGCCCGTGTAGCTGCCGTTCAGGTCCCAGTCGAAGTCCAGGTAGCGCAGGGCCAGGCGGCCCTCCAGCAGCGCCGCGCGGCTGGCGGGGTCGGCGACATGGCGCGCCAGCCAGCCGGGCACGCTGCCGGTCGCCGCCTCGAAGTCGGCGCGATGCCAGTCGAAGAGTGGCGACAGGAAGGCCGTGCGGGCCGCGATGTCGAAGCGGTTGCGGCTGACGTCGTTGACGAAGCGCCTGGCGGCCAGGTCGAGCTGCGCGTCCAGCGTCGCCGGCAGGTAGGCATGGCTGGACAGGCGCGGGCCGGACAGCGCGGCGCGGGCCAGGGCCAGGTGGGTGCGTGGATCGCCGAAGGGCTGCAGGCGCTGCTGCTCGATTTCCTCCAGCGTCAGCCTGCCGCCGCCCAGGCTGAACTTCAGCGACCTGAAGAAGCGCCGCCGGCCGAAGGCCGAATCCGGCGCCTTGCCCTGCAGGACTGCCTGGATGGCGAAGGCGTTGTAGGCATTGATGTAGTAGGCCAGCGCTTCGCTGCGTTCCGCCGGTGCCTCCGCCGTTGCCAGGTCGCTGACGAAGCGCGCGAACTTCGGGTTGCCGGCGAGGCCGTCGTAATCGATGTAGCCGTCACGGACGTTCTGCAGCAGGGCCTCCTCCAGCAGCGCGTAGTCAGGGGCGGTGGCCCGCGCGGCCGGTGCCGCCAGTGCTGCCAGCGCCAGGACCAACGCTGCCAGCAGGCCAGGCAGTCGACCAGGCAGTCGGCCAGGCCATCGACCAGGCCCGTGGCCCGCAATCAGTTGTTGCTGCATGTCACCCCGTCCGTTGCGCAACCCAGGCAAGCATAAACCTTCCGCGATGGCCTGCTCAGCGGCCTGGGCGCTGCTGCGCCTCGGCGGCCGCATCGCTGCAGAGGAGCACGGCCGTGCCCTGGACCCTGCCGGCACGCAGGTCGTCGAGCGCCGTGTTGGCCTGCTGCAACGGATAGCAGCTGATGCGCGCCGTGATGCGCGCGGCCGCGGCCGCCTGCATGAACTCCACGCCATCCTGCCGCGTCAGGTTGGCGACCGAGCGCAGCTGGCGCTCGCCCCACAGGCTTGCGTAGGGGAAGGAGGGGATGTCGCTCATGTGGATGCCGCCGCAGACCACGGTGCCGCCCTTCCTGATGTCGCGCAGCGCCTTCGGCACCAGCGCGCCCACCGGGGCGAAGACCAGCGCCGCGTCGAGTGGTTCCGGCGTGGCTTCGTCGGAGCCGCCGGCCCAGGCGGCGCCGAGGCCACGGGCGAAATCCTGTGCCGCGCTGTCGCCCGGCGTGGTGAACGCCAGCACCCGGCGGCCCTCGTGGCGCGCCAGCTGGGTCACCAGGTGGGCGGCCGAACCGAAGCCGTAGATGCCGATGCTGCGGGCGTCCCCTGCCATGCGCAGCGTGCGCCAGCCGATCAGCCCGGCGCAGAGCAGCGGGGTGGCCTGCGCTGCCGCCAGCGTCCGCTCCAGCGGTATGCAGTAGCGCGAGTCGGCCAGCATGTGGCTGGCGTAGCCGCCGTCAACATGGCAGCCGTGGAACGTTGCCTGGTCGCAGAGGTTCTCGTGGCCGCTACGGCAGAACCCGCAGTGGCCACAGGTGCCGGCGAGCCAGGCGGCGCCGACCCAGGCACCCAGCGGCAGGACGGCGTCCGGGCCCCGGGCCACCACCTCGCCTACGGCCTGGTGGCCGGGCACCCGCGGATAGCTGGCCGCCGGCAGGTCGCCATCCTGCAGGTGCAGGTCGGTGCGGCAGACGCCGCAGGCATGGACGCGGATCAGCACCTTGCCGGCCGTGCAGGCGGGCAGCTCGCGGTGCTCCTCCCGCAGGCGCGCGCCCGGCCGGTCCAGCACCATGCAGTGCATGGCTTCGGCCTCAGGGCTCATCTTTGTCGTTCCCGTTCGAGCCGGGATAGGCCAGCGGCCTGTCCTCGCCGCCGCTGCCCGTGCCGGGCGCCTGCAGCGGCGCGTCACCGCGGTCGGCAGGTGGCTGCGGGTAGCGGAACGCGTGGCGCAGCTGCACGTCCGCGCGGTCCACGGGCACGCCGTCTTCCATCGCCGGGCGGAACACCGCGGCATCGAGCATCCGCAACATCTGCTGGTCCATGAGACCTGGAGGCGTGGACTCGATGATCCGTGCATCGGCGGCACGCCCGTCCGCGGTGACGGTGAGGGCCGCGACCACCACGCCCTCGCCGCCTGCACCGCGCTTCGCGGCAGTGACTGCCCTGCCTTTCGCATCCACCGCATCGGGCAACGCCGGGCCGCCGATGCGCAGCGGCTGCGCGAAGTAGCGGTCGCGCTCCTCGAGCAGCGCATCGTCCCCGGACAGCTCGCTCCAGGCATCGACATAACGCTGCCGCGCCGCCCGTGGCTGGCGCGCGGCGCCGTAGAGGTCGCCCAGCGCCACCAGCACCTGGGCACGCTTGCGGTGATCCACCGTCGGCTGCGAGTCGACCAGGCCGAGGCCGCGCTTGAGCACCGAGGCGGCCGCGGGGATGGCGCCTTCGTTGCCGTAGGCCAGCGCCTCGCCGAGGTAGCTGTCCACCAGCGCCGGGTCACTGTCGCCACTGCTGTCGTGGATGATGCGGCGCGATTCCTGGAACGCCGCCCGCGATTCCTGGTACTGGCCGGTGCGGTTGTACCAGCGGGCGAGTTTCTGCAGCGCCTGCGCCTGCGCGGCGCGGTCGCCCGGGGCATGGCGGCGCTGGACCGTCAGCTGGATGCGCTGCTGGCTGTTGGCCCTGGCGAGCTGGCCCATGCCCAGGAAGCCTTCGGCAAGGCCATCGCGGATCCGGATCTGCCCGAGATTGAAGAAGCCCTCGCTGGCGTGGTTGGCGTGCAGGGCGCGCTGGTAGGCCTCGATCGCCTGCGGGTAGAGCCCGCCGCGCGCGTAGGTGGCGCCGAGGCCGACCAGCGGGTTCACCAGCCGCGGCGACACCACACCGTCGCGCCGTTCGACGATGGCCACGGCCTGCCGGTAGCTCGCCTCGGCAGCCAGCAGGTCGCCATGCTCCATCTGTGCCGTGCCGAGGTTGGTCAGCGGCGTCACCAGCTCCAGGCTGTCCTCGCCGTGCATGCGCCGCGTCAGCTCGACGATCTGCGCGCCGATGCCGGTGGCCTCCTCGTAGCGCTTCTCGTCGATGAGGCGCAGGAATGTCTGCTGGGCCGCATTGCGCGTGGCGGCCGCGTCCGTGGCCGGCTCCACCGCTGGCGCCGCGCTGCCCGCGGCCGGGCTGTCCCCGGGCACCTGGCCGGACGCGGCGAGTGCGACCGCCAGCAGGCAGGCAGCGTAGCGCGCCGGGCTGCGGGGTCCCTGTGGTCGGCGGCGTCTGGGTGGCGGGGCTGGCACAGGTCCGTAATGTAGCACTCGCGCCGGCATTGGCCGGATGCCGGCGACAGGCGCAACATGGTGCCTGCGGTTGCCGACGGAGAAACCCATGCTGTGGCGCGAGAAACGGACGCTGATGCCGGACCCGAAGGAGGCGTTGCCCGGGCGCGCGGCGCGCATGCCCGTGCCGGCCCGCCATGCCGTCAGGGGGACGCCGCTGCAGCCCCCGTTCCCGGCCGGCATGCAGCAGGCCCTGTTTGGCCTCGGCTGCTTCTGGGGCGCGGAGCGCAGGTTCTGGCAGCAGCCCGGCGTGTACAGCACCGCGGCCGGCTACGCCGGCGGCTACACGCCGAACCCGACCTACGAGGAGGTCTGCAGCGGACTCACCGGCCACAACGAGGTGGTGCTGGTGGTGTTCGATCCGGCGCTGGTCGGCTACGAAGAACTGCTGCGCCTGTTCTGGGAGGCCCACGACCCGACCCAGGGCATGCGCCAGGGCAACGACGTCGGCACCCAGTACCGCTCGGGCATCTACTGTTATGGCGAGGAGCAGCGCGAGGCCGCCCTGCGCTCGCGGGACCGCTATGCCGCGGCCCTGCGCGCAGCCGGCCATGCGCCGATCACGACCGAGATCCTCCCGGCGCCGGAGTTCTACTACGCCGAGGACTACCACCAGCAGTACCTGGCGAAGAACCCGGGCGGCTACTGCGGGCTGGGCGGCTGCGGGGTGCCGTTCGGGCCCGTGCCGGCCCCCTTGGGGTAAACTCACGGCAGCTTTCGTTCCGGCCCGATCCTGTCGCATGACACTACCCTGGACCCGTATCGCCAGGCACCTGACGGCTGCCCTGTTTGCGGGCGCGGCGATCAGCCTGCTGATGTTCGGCTTCGACGGCATGCTCCGCGGCGTGCGGACGCTGACGCGCATCTATTTCGCGCCGCGCCCGGCCGCGGTGGCGCCGGCCGTCGCAGAGCCCATCACGCCCGGCGTGGTGTCCGCGTTCCTGCTTCCGCCGCAGGCGCCAGCACCAGCCGGCAGCGCCGCGCCGCCGAAACCCGGATCCACCGTGAGGCAGCCACCACCAGAGGTCGATGACTGACATGAACCGACGCGCCTTGCTGCTCATCGCCGTTGCCCTGGTGGCCACCGTCGCCGTGCTCGGTGGCTACAAGTACTGGCGCGTGACCCAGGCGATCGCGGCAGGGGCGGCCTTCGCCAATCCGGCCGAGGCGGTGAGCGTCGCGGTCGCGCACCCGATCCGCTGGCAGCTGGGCGCCAGCGCACCCGGGACGGTAGTGGCACGCGAGTTCGTCATCCTGAGCAACGAGCTGCCCGGCACCGTTGCACGGGTCGCCTTCCGTTCCGGCGAGGTGGTCGAGGCCGGCCAGGTGCTGCTCGAACTCGACACGCGCAGCGAGCGCGCCGAGCTGCGCAGCGCCGAGGCGGACATCACGCTCGCGCGCCTCACGACCGAGCGCACCCACAAGCTGGTCGAGCAGCGCGCCGGCACCCAGGCGGAGGTGGACCGCGCCGAGGCGCAGCTGGCGCAGGCCGAGGCCCGCCGCGACGTGATCGCCACCACCATCCAGCGGCGCACGCTGCGCGCCCCGTTCCGCGGCCGCATCGGCCTGCGTGACGTGCACCCGGGCCAGTACCTGGCCGCGGGCACCGAGCTGACGACGCTCGAGAGCGTGGCGGACAGCGTGTTCGTCGACTTCCGGCTGCAGCAGGAGGTCGCCGCGCAGCTGGCACCGGGCACCGCGGTGCGCCTCGGCGGCGCGGGCCTGCCCGCCGGCGCGACGGCGGTGATCCGCGCCATCGACGCGCGCGCCGACGAGGCCTCGCGCACCGTGCGCGTGCGTGCCGAGGCGCCGGTCGCTGCCGGCCTGACGCCCGGCGCCTTCGTCGACGTGACCGTGGCCGCTGCCGCGGCGCGCGAGGTGCTGGCGGTGCCGATCGCGGCGGTACGCCGCGCGGCCTTTGGCGACCATGTCTACGTCATCCGCGAGGACGCGCAGGACGCGAAGGGACCGACCGCCGAGCAGCGCTTCGTGCGCACCGGGCCGACGCTGGACACCGAGGTGGTGATCCTCGAGGGGCTCGCCGCCGGCGAACGCGTGGCGACCGAGGGCTCCTTCAAGCTGCGCCAGGGGTCACGCGTGAAGATCATCGAGGCGGCCGGGCAGGCGGGGGCACCGGCGGCGCCGGCGACCGCGGCGCCGCGCGGGTCGTGAACCGGCTGCTCGAAGCCTTCGTGCGCAAGCCGGTGCTCGCCCTGGTGGCGAGCCTGGCCATCCTGCTGATCGGCGGGCGCGCGGCGCTGAACCTGCCCATCCAGCAGTTCCCGCGCATCGAGAGCGCGGCGATCATCGTCCAGACCACCTACATCGGCGCCAGCGCCGACGTGGTGCGCGGCTTCATCACCACGCCGATCGAGCGTGCCGTCGCCACGGTGACCGGCATCGACTACGTCGAGTCACAGAGCATCGCCGGGCTGTCGACGGTGACGGTGCGGCTGAAGCTCAACGCCGATGCCAACGTGGCACTGACCGAGGTCGGTGCGCGGCTCGACCAGATTCGCGGCGAGCTGCCGGGCGACTCCGAGCCGCCCACCGTCGTCGTGCAGCGGGCCGACCGCCCCTATGCCAGCTTCTACATCAGCTACAAGTCCGACCGCCTCAGCCGCGCGCAGGTGACCGAGTGGCTGACGCGCACGGTGCAGCCGGCGCTGTCCACGGTGCCGGGCGTGCAGCGCGCCGACGTCGCCGGCGGCACGCCGCTCGCCATGCGCATCTGGCTGGATCCGGAGCGCATGGCGGCGCTCGGCGTCAGCGCCCGCGAGGTCTACGACGCGCTCCGCCGCAACAACTACCTGGCGGCGATCGGTCGTACCGAGGGGCAGTCGACGCAGGTGGACCTGCTGGCGAACACCGACCTGCGCTCGCCCGAGGAGTTCGCCGACCTCATCGTGCGCCAGAAGGCGGGGGCGACGCTGCGCCTGCGCGACGTGGCCCGGGTGGAGCTCGGTGCCGAGGAGGCGGCCTCGGAGACCCGCGAGAACGCCGAGCCCACGGTGTTCATGGCGGTGTGGACGCTGCCAGGGGTGAACGAGCTCGAGGTGGCCGATGCGCTGTACCAGCGCCTCGCCGAGCTCGAGCCGGCGCTGCCCGCCGGCATGCGCGTGCTGGTCGGCTACGACGGCACGCTCTACATGCGCAACGCCATCCGCGGCATCTTCACCACGCTGGCCGAGACGGTGGCCATCGTTGCGCTGGTGGTGTTCCTGTTCCTCGGCTCGCTGCGCACCGCGCTGGTGCCGCTGGTCGCCATCCCGATCTCGCTGGTTGGCGCCGCCATCTTCATGTACCTGCTGGGCTTCTCGCTGAACCTGCTGACCATGCTGGCGATCGTGCTCTCGGTCGGGCTGGTGGTCGACGATGCCATCGTCGTCGTCGAGAACGTGCAACGGCTGGTGGACCAGGGCATGGGCCGCATCGACGCGGCGCTCGCCAGCGCCCGCCAGCTGTTCGCGCCGCTGGTGTCGATGACCATCACGCTGGCCGCGGTCTACGCGCCGATCGGCTTCCTCTCGGGCCTCACCGGGGTGCTCTTCAAGGAGTTCGCGTTCACGCTGGCGATGGCGGTGATCATGTCCGGCATCGTCGCCCTGGTGCTGTCGCCGGTCATGAGCTCGCAGCTGGTGCGCGAGCGCCGGGAGCGGCCACGGCTGGCGGCATTCGTCGAGGCGCGCTTCACGCGGCTGCGCGAGCGCTATGCCCGGGTGCTGGACGCCACCCTGGCGCAGCGCAACACCACGCTGCTGGCCGGTGGCGCGGTGCTGCTGCTGCTCGGGCCGCTGTTCCTGCTGTCACCGCGGGAGCTCGCGCCCACCGAGGACCAGGGCGAGATCAGCTTCTTCGTCGAGTCGGCGCCCGACGCCTCGGTGCGCTACACCGCCGAGCGTACCGCCGAGGTGGTGCGCCGGCTGCTGGAGCTGCCGGAGTCCTATCTCAGCTGGGAGCTGTCGCGGCGCAACGTCGGCTTCGGCGGCATGGCGCTCAAGGACTACGCGGAGCGCGAGCGCAGCGCCATGGAGATCCTGCCGCAGGCCTACGCGCTGGTGCGCGACATCACCGGCGCGCGCGCCTTCGTGTCGCTGGCGGCGGCGCTGCCGGGGGCGGGGCAGTTCGACGTCGAGATGGTGGTCACCTCCGCCGACGACATCGAGCGCATGCTCCCCGTGGCGCAGAGCCTGGTGAAGGCGGCGCGCACCTCGGGCCGGTTCATGTTCGCCGACACCGACCTGAAGGTCGACATCTCGCAGGCCAGCGTGGTGATCGACCGCAACCGCGTGGCCGACCTCGGGCTCGACCTCACCCAGGTCGGCCAGGAGCTGGGCGTGCTGCTCGGCGGCGCCTACGTCAACCGCTTCAACCTCGACGGGCGCAGCTACAAGGTCATTCCGCAGATGGGCGAGGCCGAGCGCCGCGACGTCAGCCGCCTGCTGGATCTCAAGGTGATGGGCCCCGGCGGGCAGCTGATCCCGGTGTCGAGCTTCGCCCGCGTCGAGAGCAACGCCGCGCCGCGTTCGCTCAACCGCTTCCAGCAGCGCAACTCGTTCCGCATCAACGGCGGCATCTTCCCGGGGCTGACCAAGGAGCAGGGCCTGGCGGCGCTCGAGGCGGCCGCGGCCGAGCTGCTGCCGCCCGGCTATGCCATCGACTACGCCGGCGAATCACGCCAGATCCGCAGCGAGGGCGCGACCCTGAGTGGCACGCTGGCCTTCGCCGTGCTGCTGATCTACCTGGTGCTCACCGCGCAGTTCGGCAATTTCCGCGACCCGCTGGTGATCCTGCTCGCCTCGGTGCCGCTGGCGCTGACCAGCGCCCTGGTGTTCACCTTCCTCGAGTTCACCACCATCAACATCTTCACCCAGGTCGGGCTGATCACGCTGGTGGGCCTGATCGCCAAGAACGGCATCCTCATCGTCGAGTTCGCCAACAAGCTGCGCGAGGCCGGCCAGGAGCGCGTGGCGGCCATCCGCGAGGCCTCGCTCGAGCGCCTGCGTCCGGTGCTGATGACCACCGCGGCGACGGTGTTCGGCCACCTGCCGCTGGTGCTGGTCAGCGGCCCCGGCGCGGCGGCGCGCAACAGCATCGGCATCGTGCTGGTCTCCGGGATGGCGATCGGCACGCTGTTCACGCTGCTGATCCTGCCCGCGGTGTACCTGTGGCTCTCCGGCGCGCATGAGGCAGGTCCGGCCGGGGAGGGCGTTGTCGCCGGCGGCGGGAGCACTGGGCGTTCGGCGGCCTCGGGCAGCAACGCACAGTTGGCGTAGGGTGCCTCCACAACGAGCATCAGCCGCGTAGGGCGCTCGCCTGCTGGACCCCGGCGGCCCCCTCAAAGGCGCTGCCCCAACCCTGCGGTGGCATGGGTCTCCCGCGCCATCTGAGATTTGGCCTAACTAACCGGTTTCCGGCGACGTATCCAGGAGTGCTTGACGTCCGAGCTCACCGGCCGGCGGAGCAAAATAGACTAGAGCCTTTCACTGATGCGCTTCCATATACGCCCTCAGCAGGGCATTCATTCGCGACTGGTAACCAGGGCCTTGTGCCCGAAACCACGCGACAACATCCGCATCGACGCGAAGTGACAGCAGAGCCTTCTTCGGTACGGGCTTGAGGCCCTTGCGAGCTACCGCCCGGGCAAACATTTCCGGGTTCCATTCCGGTGCATCACCGTCTCGAATGATGTCGGCGTCACTCATGCGACGCAGTTTCTTCAGATCAGTACGTGATTTGCGAGAAGTAGAGACGCGCTTCATGTTTCGTAGCCTTGCGAATTGAAATAAGCCGAATCGTCTCACCGCGCTCGGTATGCGTTACCGACACCACCTGGTCTTCGAGCAGTCCGAGCGTAAGAAATCGCTGTTCACCGTAAATCTCACGATCGTCCTCGACCGTGAAGGTAAGGCCCCGGAAGATCCTTTCTGCATCCGCAAAATCGATCTTGTGCTTCCGCAGATTCTCTCGCCGCTTGGCTTCATCCCAGACGAACACAGCTGGAGTGTAGCTACGCGACGTAGATACTGCAAGAGCGTCTTTGCAAGAGGCTCTAACAAGTAGAGCCCAACCGGCCGCCTGAAACACCGCGATTACGCTGGATATTTCGCTGGAACCAACCATAATCGTCTAATCTGCTCGCCACCGCCGAGTGATGGCTGGCCTAAATGCCATGCTGGGCAGACCTGCCTGCATCGAATTCACTGGTCCACCATTTCCCATCAAGGCTGATGCCCCGCTGCCCCGGCGGATCAGGGGCGACTGATTCCTGGTCCATGGAGCAGGGGGAATACAAGCGATCTGAACCGCTCTTCAGGAGCCGTTCGGGCTGCACCCGGCCGGCTGACGGGGACGGCGTTGCCAGGAGCGGGGGAGGTCGACTAATGTCCTGAAACTTCGATTCGGGACAGGTATCGCTTCACCATGCTTGATCGGCGCACATTTCTCGGTGTCGCGGGCGCATTCGCCCTCGGCGGTTGCGGTTCGCGCGAGGAGCGCACGGACGTGGTCGTCATCGGGGCCGGTCTGTCCGGGCTGAATGCCGCCCGGGTGCTGGAGGCCACCGGTGCGCGCGTCATCGTGCTCGAGGCAGGTTCGCGTGTCGGGGGCCGGGTGGACACGCGCAGCGATGCGCCCGGCAGTCCCGAACTCGGCGCTGCCGATATCGGTGCCCTCTATGCACGTGTGCTGGATACCGCTGCAAGCCTGCAGGTCGAGCTTGCGCCCTGGCCCGATTTGCCCTCGGGTTACAGCTATCACTATGCCGGTCGCACGTTTACCGCTGCGGAGTGGCCGACGCTCGACATCAATCCTCTCGAGAACGAGCTGCGTACGGTCGCGCCAGCCGCGCTCGGCCAGAGGTTTGCGCCGCAGCCCAACCCGTTGCCCGATGCCGGCGCCTGGTTGCAGGAGAAGTTTGCCGCGCTCGATATCCCCTATGGCGAATATCTGCGCCAGGCCGGCGCGCCTGCAGCGGCGCTGCCGCTGATCGGCATTGGCCAGCAGCTGCCTTCGCTTGATGCGGAGTCCGCGCTCTGGCGGTTGCGCAACAGCAAGGTTGGTGCTCTCGGCATGGCAGCCGCGATGGCGGCCAGGCAGCCGACCCGCCGTTACGTTCGTGGCGGCATGAGCCGCCTGCCGGAAGCCATGGCCCGTTCGCTGAAGGAAGGCGTGGTACGGCTCAATCAGCCCGTGGTCGCCATCGAGCAGGATGCCCGCGGCGTGACGGTGCGCACCGCCTCCGGCACCAGCGTGCGTGCCGCGTTCGCCGTCTGCACGCTGCCGCTGCCCGTTCTGCGCCAGGTCGCCTTCGATCCGCCATTGCCGGCGCTGGTGACCGAGGCGATCACGGACATTCCCTATGGTGCGGCGACCAGCGTGGTGTTTCACGTCACGCAACCCTACTGGGAGGCCGATGGCCTGCCGCCAAACCTCTGGACCGACTCGCCGCTGCAGCGCGGGTTCCTCAACCCTTCACCCTCTGGTGCGGGCCATCACCTGTGGATCTTCAGTACCGGGGCGGCGGATCTCTCCGCGCGTGGCGGGTCAGACGCGGAAATCGGCGCGTATGTCCTGCAGGAGCTGATACGGCTCCGGCCGAGCATGGACGGACGCGTCGCCATCGCTGCCATGCGCAGCTTTACGCGCGACCCGCTGGTGCGGGGAACCTACGCGCACCGCGCGCCTGGGCAGATCCGCCGCTTTGGCAATATCTTCTCGAAGCCGGTTGGCCGCCTGCTGTTTGCCGGCGAGCACACCGCCGAACTTTCATCCGGCATGGAAGCCGCGATGGAGTCTGGTGAACGAGCTGCGCTGGCTATCGCCACCCAGCGCAGCTGATGCCGGCAACCGGTCTACATACTTGATGGGAGCCCCGGAGACATCTATCTCGGCGAGGCCTTCAAGACAGCCGATTTTGACTCCATGCGCCACCGCCTTGATGGTTACACGGCGCAGTACCGGGCATCCCGTCACACGAAGCTGATCACTTCAGGCTCGCGTCCCGGGTTTCTTCCGGGCACCTGTCTAGTTGTCCGGGTACTCGCTGTTGCTCATGGAATTGGCGAGCAGCGTCAATCCGGAGCCATCAGGGCGTATCCGGTAGACATTGAAGCCGGCAGGGTTGCCGTCGTACTCGAGGCGGTGGAAATAGATCAGCGAACCGTCACTCGACCAGTCGGGCTTGCTGTTGATCTCCAGATCGCTGGTGACCGGCACCTGGTTGCTGCCGTCGGCGGCTGCCATCCGGATGTTCCACACGCCTGCCGGATAAGCAGCGGAGGGCTGCTGCGTCTCCGTCAGCCAGGCAATGCGTGTGCCATCGGGGGAAAAATACGGGTCGTGATCGCGAAGTGAATCCGCGGTCAGCCGCGTGGGGCTGCCCGTGCCGTCGGCGGGTGTCACATGGATTTCGTAGCCGGCGGGAACGAGACCGCAACCGCTGGCCTCGCAGCCGGCAAACACCAGTTGCCGGCCGTCGGGCGACCACGACGGGTCGAGCCAGAAACCCGTGCCATCCGTCACGCGCTGCGTGACTGCGCCGGTATCGGTCGTGATGTAGATCTGCGGATTTGCGCCGCTGCCGCCGAACAGGACCAGGTGCCTGCCATCAGGCGACCATTCGGGATGTCCCTGCAGCGCCCAGCCGTCAGCTCCGGCGGCTCGCAGCTGCGTGAGGTTGCGGCCATCCGCATCCATGGACCAGATGCTTGCCTGGGAGTAGTCCAGGTCGTGCGTCCCGCGCGGCGTGCGCACGAAGACGATCCGGCGCCGATCCGGTGCGAGGCGTGGCCACCAGCTGTCATGGGCGGAATCATTGGTCAGCCGGACCACGCCGCCGCCATCGCTGCGCATGGCATAAATCTCGAAATTCCCGCTCTGGTCGGAATCGAACACCAGCTGGTCCAGGGGCAGTGCGCCGGGCAGCGCCGGCCCGGCCGCCGGCTCCCAGCTGCCGCCGCCACCACCGCCGCAGGCGACCAGGCTGCAGGCAGCCGCGATGATGGCCAGGTATCTCATTGCATCACCCAGGCACACAAAATGGGCACACATGCGCCAGGCAGATTGGTGGTGCTCACTCGCTGGCGCATTCACCAGCCATCCGGTCAGGAATGCCGCTCGCGGGACAGCAAGGTCAGGCCGATCAGGCGCGAGACGATCAGCGCCAGGTACATGATGCCGACGAAGATCTCCAGGCTTGCTAGTGCACGGGCCTGATTCGTCGCCGGAATGATTTCGCCAATGCCCGTGCTCGAAAGCAGCACGAAGCTCAGGAACAGCAGTTCGGTCCAGCTGCGGACCTGATCCGGATTCCCCGCTGAAAAGCATCCCGGCTGCAGCGCCTGGCAGAGCACGAACAGGTGGGTGAACGCCCAGGCCAGCAAGGTGAAGGTGGCCCCGGCCGCATAAAGCTCGTCAGTGGTGGCGCGCTGGTCGGCGAGCATGTAGGTAATCAGGCACCATGCGGCATAGAAATAGAACAGTGCTTCGAGGGCCGCTTCCCATGCCACCAGCGCGTCCCAGCCGAGCATCGCCGACGGTGTCTTGAGAGCCACCACCGCGATGGCGATGGCCGCGCTGATCCAGACCCGTCCGGCAGTCCGGTGCACCATCGCGATCGACAGGCACAGCACGAGAATGCCGAAGGCACCGAGCAGCAGATGCCCGGCCGGCATGTTCTCGATGAACGGGTACAGCAGCAATCCGGCAAGCTGCACGAACAGCAGGATTGCCGAAGGGTGCTGGTAGATGCGCACCAGTGTCCGCAGGTGCCCGATGCGTCGGGCGCTGCTGGCCTCCTGCCGCAATGGCGGGTTGGTAGTAGTGACGCTGCGCCTCACGGCAGCGGGCCGATCTTCGACAGCCAGGACGGCCTGCCGACGCAGGCCGAGTAAACGGCGTTTGCCCCCAGCACGGCGAATGCCGTGCCGGCCCCGAACCTCAGGAGCGGTTCGGCGTCGGAGAGGGCCAGCGCATACAGGCCGGTGCCCAGCAGCAACAGGCCGAGCGCTCCCAGGAATACCCGGTGGAGCGGACCCGTGTTGTTATCCTGATGTTTGTCCATGACTTCAGGACCGGATCATGCCACGGCCCGGATGCCGAGGCAGACCTGGAAAACAGCATCCGCGATACACGGCCCGGCCAGAAAATGCTGACTCAACCGACATTGGCTGGTAGCGCATAGCTGACCTTCGTGCCATCGATGGAAATGATGCCCTGAGCTTCCAGTCCGGCGAGCAGCGACGCGATCTCCTGGCCTTTCGCTGGTGGCCCAACTTAGCAGCGGGTTCGTCCCGACTCCATGACTGCGGTAACAGAATTTCGCAGGCTCTAAGCTACTTGTCACCCATCAGCACGGGGAATTCCGCAATAAACTCCTCTCGCGCCTTGGTTCCGCCCGGGACGTCGGATTTTTCATTGCGGATTTCCAGGCGTGCGAAAACAACTTGCCTCCCGGCTTTCTCGGCCCAGCCAACGAACCAGCCTTGTGGCTGGCTTTCATCTATCGCGCCGTGACTGTCCCGCAGCCAGCCGCTGCCACTCTTCCCGTGCACAACCCATCCTTCAGCGGCTTGATACTGCGGGATCGTGACGCGGGCCATGTCGTAGGCATTGTCAGACACGGGCAGCTTATGTGAGGCAAAACGCAGAAGAAACTGAATCTGCTCCTCGGGGGAGATGGCCAGCGACGACATCAGCCACGCCTGAGTCAAGCCATCATGCTTTCCTGGATTGCCGGAAACGTCTTGATTGCCATAGCCGAAGCTCCTCACATATTTCTCAAACCGTTTGCTGCCCAGGCGGCGCGTCAATTGCTGTGAGAACCAGACGACCGAGTCGCTTTGCCATAGCGCCGGATAGACCTGCTTGTATGCCTGCTCCCTCGGAGAGGGGTTGTACTCCGGTTTCAACTCCCACGTGGGTGAACTTGGCGACTGCAAGATGCCACTGTCAAACCCGATGATGGCCAATGGCAGCTTGAAGGTCGAGCACGGGGACACACGCCGGCCGCACTCCCCGCGTTCAAGCAGGGTTTTGCCAGTAGCGGCGTCCGCGATGATGGTGCACTTGAGTGTTCCGGCCGCATCAGCGGCCACGGCATGGATCGGGAGAGTGGCAGAGAAAAGCACCAACAGATGCAGCAGCAAGGGTTTCATCATTGGAAGATCTTTCGTGGCGTCGTTGGGCGCTTCAGCGAAGCATGGCGTTGGAGGAGGGGAGAGTTCCGTCTAAGAGGGGATGCCCCTTGGCTGGCTGCACTTTCCCTCAAGCTCCATCAGAGAGGGATTGGCTAGAGGGGCCCCTAATTAGAGACTCCATGCAGTTTCCTGTTCGGTTCGACTTTCAGGCCAGGGCGGTGGCCTGGCAGGGGGAGGCCTACCGCGCACCAGCACTCTATCGACTCCCGCCCGCCGCAACGGATTGCTAGCCGCCACCTGGCAGCTCCTGCAGATGGTCTGCGATGCGTCTTAAGACAGCGAGTATGACATCGCGATTTGCAGGATTGCGGTTCACAAACATGGGGCTAGGGTGAGGTGTCTCGAAGATGACGGCTTCCGGAACCTGGGACACTACGAATGTGCGAACAGTGGCCGCCTTGCGGCCTACAAGCGCAACCACTCGAAGGTTACGAAGAAGACCGAACAATTCGCCAAGCGAGGGCAGAGCGGCCTCTATGTCACGGCCGCTAACGGCGCGAATGTTCGTGCCGGTACCGACATACCACGGCACGACATTCCAGATGACCGTTCTACTTCGGTCGATGCCTGCCTGGCTATTCAACAAGAAGAAGTTCCTGGCTGTCTCGTCAGGATTATTGCGGGAGACGAATCCGGATCTGATGGCATTTGGTCCCGGAGCCTCCAGGAGAAACAGGCACTCCGCATTGATGCCACCGTCGAGAGGATCAAAGTACGGAATGTGACAGTTCGGGCCCATGCGCGAGCGCAGCGCATCAACCAAGTCTGTGAGCGGCGCGATGTGCGGCTGATGGATCGCACCGAGCCGAGCCTCGCGAACGGCTGCATTGGCAAGCGCTTTCGGTTCATCCACGACACTCACGGTGGCAACTAACGCCGCAGTTCAGCGGCCGCCGTTCCGAACCGCGTCCGGGTGTACTCCCGGGCGCTTTCCGGAGGCAACTTCACCGTTCCCGGGCCACTGCGCACGAAGAAGTCGCCCTCCGGGGTCGCCTCGAGCGCCTTCCACTTGAGGAACACCGGCTCGGGACTGCGCTGGCAGCTCACCACGCACACGGTCTTGCCCTGCACGACCTGCGTCTTCGGGTCGATACAGGTGCCCGCGCGATCACCAAGGCCGTTGCGCACGACTTGGGCGAGGTGGCGCATGAACTTGTCGTCGCTCTCGAGCTGGTCGCGCTCGATGCCGACGATGGAGCCATCGTCGGCGACGCCGATCAGCAGATCGCCGCCCTCGGTGTTCAGAAATGCGGCGATGGTCTTGAGCACCGCGTGGGTCACGCCCTTGTCGTCCTGGCGGTCTTCCTTCAGGCTCCAGCGCAGCGTGGACTTGAACTCGAGCGTCTTCGACTCGCCACGCTTGATCAGCTCCTCGGCGTTGCGGTGTGCGCGCAGGTACTGGTCGAAGAGGAGGTTCTTGATCGCCTCACCGAAGGCACGGTCGTCCGTGATGCGCTTGTAGAGGTCGAAGTTTGAGTCGACGATCTCCTGGATCACGTGCTCGACCTTCTGGTCGAAGGTCAGGCGGACGTTCTCGCGGGTGTTCACGCGAGCCGCGGCGTCCAGGGCAGCGTCGTCGTCCAGCTTCTCCATCATCTGGCCGAGGGTCACGCGGTGCTCGGGGCCGAGGTTGAGCCCAAAACGTTCGTTCAGCTCGGCGATGATGCGGGAGAGGGTCTCCAGCTCCTCAGGCGTCGTGCCCTGGAGTGTCCGGCTGCCCGCGGGATCCAGTACTCCCGGCTTGCGCTCCAGCGCGATCTTCCCGCTCCCCGTCTGCTGGATCCGGTACGACTCCATGTCGATGTTCTGCTGCACTTCGTATGGCAGCGCCTCACGATCAGCGGGCAGCAGCCTGCGCAGGTGCCGTGCGAACACGTAGAGCTTCTCGAGATCGGCGTCGGCGAAGGTGAGCACCTGCGCGAGGAAGGCGTAGAGCCGCACGTAGTCGGTGAGCTGGCCGCGGAAGTCCGCGCGCTCCTCCTCCGGCAACTGCCCGAAGCGTTCGACCAGCGGCGCGAGCACCGCGTAGAGCCGGTCCTGGGTCGCCTTGGGGTCGAAGTAGACCCTGGCGAACGTCTCCACGTCGGCCTCGGTGTAGACGGGGAAGGCGGCGAGGCGGGTCTGGATCTCGTAGAGCAGGTTCGGGTCGGTGGCCTCGGAGAGCAGCGTGGTCTCGTAATAGGGTTCGAAGGCGGCCTTGATCTCGTCGGCCTCGTTGGCGAAGTCGAGCACCAGCGTGCCCTTCTTCTCCGGATGCGTTCGGTTGAGCCGCGAGAGCGTCTGCACCGCGTTCACGCCGCCGAGCTTCTTGTCCACGTACATCGTGTGCAGCAGCGGCTGGTCGAAGCCGGTCTGGAACTTGTTGGCGACGATCAGGAAGCGATATTCGGGGCGCTCGAAGGTCTTCGCGGTCTGCGCTTCAGAGAAGCCGTTCATGTTCGCTTCGGTGTATGACTGCCCGCCATCCTGAACGGTGCCCGAGAAGGCAACCAACGCCTTGAACGGGTAGCCGCGCTCGGCGAGATACTTGTCCACCGCGAGCTTGTAGCGCACCGCGTGCAGGCGCGAGCGTGTGACGATCATCGCCTTTGCCTTGCCGCCGATCTCCCCCTGCGCCTGCGCTGCAAAGTGCTCTACGCAGATCTTTACCTTCTCGCTGATCGCGTGCGGGTGCAGCTCGACGAACGACTTGATCAGGTACTCGGCCTTCTTCTTGTCGTAGCGCGGGTCGGTATCGACCTTCCGCATGAGCCGCCAGTACGCCTTGTAGGTGGTGTAGCTCGCCAGCACGTCGAGGATGAAGCCCTCCTCGATCGCCTGGCGCATGCTGTAGAGGTGGAAGGGGCCGAACTTGCCGTCGGGGCGCTTCACGCCGAACAGCTCGAGCGTCTTCGGCTTGGGCGTGGCGGTGAAGGCGAACGTGGAGAGATTCGGCAGCCGCCCGCGCCGCTCCATCTCGGCGAGGACGGCGCTCTCGAGTTCCTCCTCCGGCGTCGCCGCGCTGGCCTCTTCCGCCTCGGCGGCCTCGAGCGAGCCCGAGGCGAGCACGGCCTTCAAGCTCTTCGTACTCTCGCCCGACTGCGAGGAGTGCGCCTCGTCCACGATCACGGCGAAGCGCTGGCCCGGCAGCTCGCCGATCTCCTTGGCGATCACCGGGAACTTCTGGAGCGTGGTGACGATGATCGTCTTGCCCGATTCGAGCGCGTCCTTCAACTGGCGTGACGTGGTGTCGATGTTCTCGACCACTCCCAGCGTCTGCTCGAACTGGCGCATCGTCGTCTGCAGCTGGCGGTCGAGCACGCGGCGGTCGGTGATGACCACGATCGAATCGAAGACGCGCCGGTCGCTCGCGTCGTGCAGCGTCGAGAGCTGGTGCGCGAGCCAGGCGATGGTGAAGCTCTTGCCGCTCCCCGCCGAGTGCTGGACGAGGTAGCGCTGCCCGGCGCCCCTCACGCGCGCGTCGGCAAGGAGCCGGCGCACGCAGTCGAGCTGCTGGTAGCGCGGGAAGATGAGAAAGCGCTTGCCCGTCTTCCTGCCCTTCTCGTCCTCCTCCTCGACCTCGTGGATGAACTGGCGCACCAGATCCAGCACGCTGTCGCGCGACCAGGTCTCTTCCCAGAGGTACGCGGTGGCGTAGCCCGTCTTCGTGGGCGGCACGGGCGGGTTGCCGGCGCCGCCGAACTTGCCCTGGTTGAAGGGCAGGAAGCGCGTCCGCGCGCCGGCGAGGTGCGACGTCACGTAGATGAGGTCCGGGTCGACGGCGAAATGCGCGAGGCAGCGGCCGTAGGTGAGGAGCAGCTCGCGCGGATCGCGGTCGGTCTTGTACTGGCGGATCGCGTCCTCGACGTCCTGCCCGGTGAGCGGGTTCTTGAGTTCGGCCGTGAAGATCGGGATGCCGTTCAGGAACAGCACGAGGTCGAGACTGTTCTCGTTCGTCGTGCTGTAGCGGAGCTGGCGAACGACGGCGAACAGGTTCGCGGCGTGCAGCCGCCGCGTCTCCTCGTTGAGCCCGCTCGCGGGACGGAAGTAGGCCAGCCGGAACTTGCAGCCCGAGTCCTTGAGGCCGTTCCTGAGCACGTCGAGCGCGCCGCGCCGCTCGATCTCGGAGGCTAAGCGCTTCAGGAACTGCTCGCGTACAGCCGCGCCGTGGTGCTGCTCGAGCTTCTTCCACTCCTTGAGCTGCGTGGCGAGGACGAAATCGACCGCGTCGCGCGGCAGCAGGCAGAGGGCGCGGTCGTAGTCTTCGAGCCTGCGCCTGCGGTAGCCGCCCGGCGGGTTCTCGCCGTAGGGCGGCGGCGTCTCGCGCACGGCAGAAGCGTCGCCCGCGCAGGCGTCGGGGCCGTACTGGAGGAGGGCGCACTCGATCGCCCGCTCGAAGGCGCGCTCGGAGATCTCGGGGCTCACGCGGCCTCCTTCCGTACGTCGATCTTGCCCGTCACCGCGGCGGAGATGAGCGCGGTGCGGAGTTCCTTGAGGCGCTCGATGGCGTCGCGGATCTTGGCGATGAGGGTGTCGATGCGTGCCGCTTCCTTTCGAATGACCGAGACAATTAGCTCTTGTTCGGGGAGCGGCGGAATCGGCGCCGAGAAGCGTCCTACGTCTGGCATGTAGATCGTCTGATGCGTTGAGCCCATCGTCAGCCGCCGGAACTCATGTTGCATCGAGCGGAAAACGTAGAGCATGTACTCAGCGCGAAGCGTCGGGCCACAAACCCAGTTTGCAAAGTCCTGTGTGGTCGCCATGTCGACGCCCATAATCGCAGAGAATCCCACGGACGCTGTTCGCGACAGCATGACGGTGCCCTTCGGGAGCAATCGTGCAGCCGAATTCGCAAGCCCAAGCTCGCTGATCTTCTCGCTGGTCTCGTAAACGTACTCGACTTGTCCGTCGCGGATCTGCCAGACGTCGGCTAGCCCGAACCAGGGAATGGTGCATTCCACCCAGTATTCCGGGTGCTGCCGGCTTGGCGTGTGTCCGGATCGGAGCCGAGCAGCGAACTTCGTCCGGTTTACGTCCCAATGCGCCGGAATCTCCCCCAGCCACTCGACGCCGGAGTCCTTCATGGGGACGGTCGGGTCGAGGCCCTTGGTGACGGCGCGGGTGATGAGCGCGGTGCGCTTCTCCTGGAGCAGCTCGATCAGCCGCTCCTTCTTCGCCACCAGCGCATCGATCCGCGCCGTCTCCCGGTCGAGGAACGCGGCGATGGCGCGCTGCTCGTCTGGCCGGGGGACGAAGACTGGCATCTTCCGCACTTTGTCCGCATTCAGATTGTCCTGCGTGTTGCTCGAGGACAGCAGCTGGACGTGGTTCTGCATGAACTCAAGCCACCAGCGCAGGAAGTCCCGCAATACAAGTTCGTTTCGCGTGACAACGCCGAGAATCGCTTGGTTCACAGCAGCGTCGATCTCCAGCAGGGCGACTTTCCCAAGCGACGCATACATCGAGTACAGGAGTGTTCCTGATGGAACAATAGGCAGGTGTTTCGAGTGGAGTCCCCGATCAGTCAGACGCTTCGCGGTATCGTGTATGTGGAACGACCGCGTCATGTCCGAGATCGCGACCCAAGGCACTCCTGATTCATCGTCCGTCCAATACTCAAAGTTGTCCGACTCCGGAGTGCCTCCCGACTCCAATCGTTGGACGCAGTTTTTTAGCCGTTTCGCCTCCCAATCTGCTGGCATCTCCCCCAGCCACTCGATGCCGGAGACTTTGTACGACGGGTACGGCTTGAAGCGCCGCCGCAGCCCTTCCTCGGGGGTGCGCGAAACGGCGCTCACGACGCCGCCTCCTCCGCCAGTCGCCCCGGATTCCAGATCCGCTCCGCGAGCTTCTGATAGAGCGCCTGCCGCGCGTCGAGGTCGGCTTTCCTGAACTCGCCGCGCGTCCGGATCGGCAACCGGCTTCGCTTGATTGTGCCGTAGCGATCTGCGAGGAGTTCGCGCGAAGGTCGGCAGCTGGTGGTCATCGCGTCTCCGTTGGCAGTCGCTGCGACCACGGGCCTCCCGGCGGCCAGGTGCCCACGGCCGCTCGCTCGCTGCGAAGATCCTGCAGCACCGGCGAGACGAACGCGTCGAGCGTCCGCGCGCATTCGTCGGCGAAGTCCTCGGCCACAGCGATCCGAGCGCGCCGGGCGAACGCGCGCACCTGCGCTGGCCGGGACGGGTTGCCCCAGTACGCGCGCGTGAGCGCGATGGGCTGGTCCTGGGGAATCGGCGTGCGTCGTCGCTCGAAGGTCCGCCGCACCGCCTCGGCCAGCGTGGCGCGATCGAACTCGAACCGGGTTGCCATATGGTGCAGGTCGAAGAAGTCCTTGATCCGGCTGTTCCGGTCGCCGAGCACCACCATGGCTTCGACCTTTTCCGCCACCACGGCCTCACGCGGGTAGACGAGCAGTTCGGGGGCCGGGAAGTCGAGCAGGGTCGGAAACGTACGGGTCTGCGGTGCCGGCCATACTGCGTCCGCCAGACCCATGTCGATCTGAAGCATGAGGCGCGCACTGCCGCAGCGCGCCGGCAGCGTAGCGCGCGTGCCGGCGTATTCGTCCTCGGCGCGTATCGCCTCGATGCCGATACGCTCGCCGTCGAACTCCACGGCATCAGCCGGGGCCGGCGTCGCGATGATCGCACGGAGGTCCTCGCGAATCGCGTCGAACGCGCCGTCGCCCCGGCGCAGCAGGTCGAGGTCGAGGGTGGCTCGGTACGGCCGGTCAGACCAGAGTCGCAGGAGCATCGCGCCCTTGAGCACGAACCGCTCGCGGCGGTCGGAGATGGCGAGTCGATAGAGGAAGCGTTCGAGGCAGTAGCTCGTCAGCAGGGTCTGGTAGTCGTCGCCCGCCTGCCTGGCGCGGTTGAGCAGGCGCGCGGCGACGGAGGCGGCGAGGTTGGGCTTGCCGCTCATGCGATCGCGTCCAGGTAGGGCTGCAGGATCCGCGTGACGCGGCAGATCCGCGCGAAGCGGGCGAGGTCCGTGGCGCCTCCACGGTGCTTGCGGCTGAAGTCGCGCAGGGCCTCGACCGCGACATCGACGCCGATCTTGTTCCGGTACTTGAAGCAATCGGCGACTGTCTTGGCGGGGGAGTAGACGCGGATCGTGACACCCTCGATGCGGTGCTCCTGGATGCCCTCGCTCAGGGCCTCGCCCGAGAAGCGCGCCACGCGCAACCGGGGATAGTCGAGGCGCGGGCGGCGCGCTTTCTCGGGCAGCGCGATCCAGACCTCTGCGGGGGATTGAGTCGTCAGCCCGTGGAAGCGCAGCGCCGTCAGCAGGCAGAAGACCCCCTCCGGCACGCGCTTCGCGACCTGCGCCAGCGTGTGCCCGGCCGTGAGCGCGTGCCGGGTGGCGACGTAGACGCCCCGGGCCTGCCGCAGGACAAGTCCCTGCTTCACCAGTCGGGCAAGTTGCGCCCGAGTGATGCCATGGGCCTCGAGATCCCTGGGGCGCGTGAGCCCCTTCTCCTCGATCACCCGCAGCGCTCGATTCCTGCTCGATCTCACCATTTCGAAGGGATGATACGAAAGGTCGGGGTTTGATAACAAGTCCCGACCTTTCGGGAAGCGATGTGCTGAGACACAAAACGTCGGCACTTGTGCGTAAGTGCCGACGTTCTGTCTCCTCTACGGTCCAGCGGTCGTCCCCGTCACCTCCGCCAGCATCCGCACGATGTCGCCCTCGATCGCCCGGATGTCGGCTTCGATCTCCTCGAGGGGGCGCGGCGGGGTGTAGCGGTAGAAGTAACGGTTGAAGTTGATCTCGTAGCCGATGAAGCCGACGCGACCGTCCCTGGAGTCGCGCTTCGTCGTGTCGATCCAGGCGTCCGGCACGTGGGGCTTCACCTCGCGCTCGAAGAACGCGTGGACGCTAGCCGTCACGCCGTCGGCATCCACGGGATCGTCGCCGGCGGGCAGCGGGACGCTCTCGGTGTCGCGCAGTTCGGGATCGGGTTCGGGATTGCCGTCGGCATCGCGGCAGATGGCGGCCGTCTCGTCGCGCTCGGAGAGTGCGGAGAGGATCGCCTTGCGGACGGGCGCCGGGAGCTTCTGGCCCGCCTTCCGGACGGCGGCATCGAGCGCGCCTTCGAACTCGGCGCGGTCCTTGAACAGGGTGGACGGGAGCCCGCGCACGAGGGCGCGGATCGCCTCCTGCTGCTCGCGGCCCTCGGCCTGCCCCTTCGCGCCGGCCGCGCCCTTCTTCTTCGACTGCGCGAGCGACTGGAAGCCCTTCTCCTCCTCGAGCCGCGAGATGCGCTCGGCGCTCGCCTGAAAGTTGAGCCGCAGCGGACGCTCGACGGTGATCTTGCGGAAGCCGAAGTCCGTCGTCGGGAAGACGCGGCTGACGACGACCTCTACCTCCTTGCCGTCCTTCGTGACCCGGCGCGTCTCGCCATCGTTGAACTCGGCGAGGAGCCTCACGATGTCCTGCGCCTTGTCCAGCGGGATCTCGCGCCGCTTGTCGCCGAGGCTCTTGCGCATCGGCACCCAGAACGAGGTCGCGTCGATGAGCTGCACCTTGCCGCTGCGCGCCGGTGCCTTGCGGTTGGTCACTACCCAGACGTAGGTGGCGATTCCCGTGTTGTAGAAGAGCTGCTCGGGAAGCGCGATCAGCGCCTCAAGCAAGTCGTGCTCCAGGATGTAGCGACGGATCTCGCTCTCGCCGCTGCCCGCGTCGCCGGTGAAGAGCGGCGAGCCGTTCATGATGATGGCGACGCGCGAGCCGCCCTCCTTCGGCTCCTTCGTGTGCGCCAGCATGTGCAGGAGGAAGAGGAGCTGGCCGTCGCTGATCCGCGGCAGCCCGGGAGCGTAGCGGCCCGCAGCGCCGCGCTCGTGCTCGGCGCGCACGGCGTCATCGTCGCGCTTCCAGTCCTTGCCGTAGGGGGGATTGGCGATCAGGTAGTCGAAGGACCGGCCGGCGTGCTTGTCGTTGGAAAGCACGGTGCCGTAGGCGATGTTGTCGGCATCGCGTCCGGTCGGATCCTTCATGAAAAGGTCCGACTTCGAAATCGCCCATGTCTCCGGGTTCACCTCCTGGCCGAAGAGGTGGATCTCCGCGTTCGGGTTGATCGCGGGCCGGAGCAGCTCGCCGTTCTTGCGCAGGCCGGCGGTGATGTGCTCCTTCGTGATCATGAGCATGCCGCCGGAGCCGCAGCATGGATCGTAGACCGTGCAGACGATCCCTTTGCGCCGGATGCGGTCGGAGTCGCCGGCCAGCATCAGGTCCACCATCAGGTGCACCACGTCGCGCGGCGTGAAGTGCTCGCCGGGATTCTCGTTCAGCGCCTCGTTGAACTTGCGGATCAGCTCCTCGAAGATCGTCCCCATCGTCGGGTTGTCGATCCTGTCCGGGTGCAGATCGACGTTCTTGAACCGTTCAAGGACCTGGAAGAGCAGGCCTGCCTCGTCGAGCTTGCTGATCGTGTTGTCGAAGTCGAACTTCTCGAGCACCTCACGCATGTTCGGGCTGAACCCGGCGATGTAGTTGCGCAGGTTGGCAGCGAGGTGCGGCGCATCAGCGAGCAGCTTCTCGAAGTCATAGCGGGAGGTGTTGTAGAAAGCGAAGCCTGAGGCGCGTCGAAGTTGCGCATCGAGGTCCTCGAGCCCCTTGCCTTTGAGCTGTCCCCGCCGTTCGAGGACTTTGGCTTTGGTATCCCCCAGGACACAATCCAGGCGGCGTAGCACGGTGAGCGGCAGGATGACGTCCTGATACTTTCCGCGCTTGAATGTGTCACGAATGAGGTCGGCGACGCCCCAGAGGAAGCTGACGATCTCGCTGTGGTTCACGCGTTCACCTTCCGGTCGTTCTCGGTATTGGTTCCGCTTCGTTGGGGATGTCTAACGCCTAAGCTAAGCGGCCTGCGCGGCCGGGGTGTGTGAAGTAATTTGAAACTTGCCCGCGCAGGTCCGCTTGAGCGCATAGTTAGCCATGCCTCGCTACCCAAACAGCTCTCGCTCGATGAGCTTGAGGTACTTGTTGACGTAGAAGACATCGGGTTCGTGGCGCGCGGCGCGAACGCGGATTGAGAACGAAGGCTCCTTGGGGCTGGATGCATTGAACAGGATGAATCCGATGCCGAAGATGCGTGCCAGGGCGTCTAGTCTCGAAATGTCTTCTTCGGCGGAGTTTTCGGGGACAACGATGTAGGCGCGATGAGAAAAGAGCTTGTAAGAGCAACACTGGCCAAAGGCTGTGATGAGGCCGCTCTGATCAATCTTGATCTCGGCTGTGACAATCTCGGTTGGCGGCTTGATGATGTCACTCCGCTTTGCTTCTCGGATGCCAATGACGTCTGGAGTTCCCCATTTGTCACGGAAAACATTGCCGCCTACAGCAATAGCGTTAGTGCATTCTTCTAGCTCATTAACCAGCCAGTCGGCAAACGGCTCATAGAAGGCATCTTCTCTGATTTTTGCCGCCGTAGGCTTTGGCGTAGGAACGACCTCCGGAGGTTGAGTCTCTTCGCGGAACTTGATAGCGCGATATAGACCCTTTGCAGGTTGGTAGATCTCCGCCGGAAGCTCCGAGCGGAATTTGTGCAATGCTCCATGGATCGTGTTGGGTGGGATGTCGGGGAACTGGGCAGCGATTCGCTGATGGAGCTTCGCATAGCGAATGCCGTCGGGAGCGCCTGCGAGAAGCTCGCGTGCTGTCGCGATGACCTTGCCAGTGCTTGTACTCACTTGCTGAGGACTCCATGCATGGCTAAACGTTTGACATAACCGACGCCGGAGCGCGCAGCGCGTAGGGAACCCAAAAGCGCAGCTTTTGGGCGTCCGGTTGATGGAATTGTTAGCGTGCTAGCCACCAATGGCCTCCTTCAGGCGCCGAATGGCTTTGATGGCGTATGCACCGGGTAGCTGCGCGACAAGACCGTATGTCATTGCAGCCGTGGCGACGGCCCAAGGCTCTGTAACAAAAATGGCAAGAGCAACGAGCACAGCAACACCCAAGACAACACCAACGAATGCGGCTTGATTCTGAGGCACGCCGAGGATTTGATTCTGTGGCCCTTGAAACTTCAGCTTCACACCTTTCTGAGCCACGGAGAGCCAGATGCTGGGCATTGCATTGGTTTTTGCTGAATTCAAGTACGTGATCTTGATTGACTGGCCGCGATTGAAGATGGGAATGATGTACTCGCGCTGACCGTTGTAAGTGGCCCATTGCTTTTCCGAAGGCTCACCACCTGGCTCGACGTGCAGTTGATTCTTATATTTCTCGGACCATTCAAGAATATTTGGCGTGTCTAAGAGTTGAGTTTGCTCTGTCATCAACCGGGAGTCATTTGTGAAAGCGCAGACAACTACGTTTTCGTAGTCATTCATGCTTTCGTTTTTCATCTCGATTGTTGATAGGTAGAGATTCTGGACAGGATTTCCATTCCACGACACGGCAACGTTACCGAAGATGGCGTCTTCGGCTGTGACGCCAACTCGGGTATGAGTAACGGAATAGGTGAATATCCCTCGTTTATTGAGGACGCGCTGCGTCAGAAATGCCGTGGCGATGCCGCCAAGGACGCCAGCAAGGATGGATATGTACTCACTTTGTAATAGCTGCAAGATGTCCATTTGAGCACGCTAACTATATGTAGAAGGCCTAACCAGCCAGCTGAAACCCGACAATTGCGCCGGATATGACGCTGTAGCCGGCAGCCATCGTCGGACTTGCTCGCCACCGTCAAGTGATAGGTGGCCAAAATGCACCGGGAGACAGGCGAATCGGCGGTAACGAGGAGGCTCCTCGACATTCCCGCCGAAACGCTGCACAGCTGTGGCGCTGCGCAGACCTGTCCGCATTGAACTCACCGGTCCACCGTTCCCCATCAAGGCTGACACCCCGCGGCCCCTGGCCGATCAGGGCCAGACGATTCTTGGTTCATGCAGCGGGGAATGCAAGCGGGCCGCACCGGTCTTCAGAAGCCGTTCACGCTCTGCCCGGCCACGCACCCTCGCAAGGCCAGGGCTCTTGCAACACCTGCATCCGGCAAGGATGATGGATTGCCGGCCCGAACCATGAATCTGCAACCTTCGGTCCGGCACCCTGCAGGAGGACAGCCGATGTATCCAGGCCACTGGGCGCGCAAGTTCCCGCACAAGGCGGCATTCATCGATGCGGCCAGCGGCGCGAGCATCACCTACGGCGAGTTCGATGCACGTTCGAACCGCCTGGCGCAGCTGATGTGGCAGCGGGGCCTGCGGCCGGGCGGCCACGTCGCGCTGTTCATGGAGAACGACCTGCGCTACTTCGAGGGGATCTGGGCGGCGCTGCGCTCGGGGCTCTATGTGACGCCGGTCAACCGCTATCTCACGGCCGAGGAGGCCGCCTACATACTCAATGACTGCGAGGCGCAGCTGCTGGTGGCGTCGGGCACGCTGGCGGGCGTGGCGCGTGAGCTGCCGCGCCTGGCGCCGCGTTGCCATACCTGGCTGGCGATCAACGGGGCGATCGAGGGCTACGAGGACTACGAGGCGCAGCTGGCGGCCCAGCCGGCGCAGCCGCTGGCGGCGGAGCCGGAAGGCCGCTTCATGCTCTACAGCTCGGGCACCACCGGGCGGCCGAAGGGCATCCTGCGCCCGCTGTCGGGGCTGCCCATCAGCGAGGGTGCGGCCCAGCTCGCGGGGCCGCAGCGCACGCTCTGGGGATTCAACGAGGACACCGTGTTCCTCTCCACCGCACCGCTGTACCACTCGGCGCCAACGGGCTTCGGCGTGGCCGCCACGGTGCAGGGCGGCACGGTGGTCGTGATGCCGCGCTTCGAGGAGATCGAGGCGCTGCGCGCCATCGAAAGGTTCCGCATCACCCACAGCCAGTGGGTGCCGACGATGTTCGTGCGCCTGCTCAAGCGCCCGCTGGCCGAGCGCAGCGGCTTCGACCTGTCCTCGCACCGGGTCGCCGTGCATGGCGCCGCGCCCTGTCCGGTGGTCGTCAAGCAGCAGATGATCGAGTGGTGGGGACCCATCCTCTACGAGTACTACTCGGGCAGCGAACTGCACGGGCTCACCCACTGCGATTCCCGGGAGTGGCTGGCGCACCCCGGCACGGTCGGCAAGGCCGTGATGGGCATCCTGCACGTCTGCGACGAGGAGGGGCGCGAGCTGCCGCCCGGCGAGTCCGGGCTGGTCTACTTCGAGCAGTCCGGCAATCCCTTCGAGTACCACAAGGACGCCGACAAGACCCGCTCGGCGCGCCATCCGCAGCATGGCAACTGGAGCGCGCTCGGCGACGTCGGCCACGTGGATGCGGACGGCTTCCTCTACCTCACCGACCGCGCGACCTTCATGATCATTTCCGGCGGCGTGAATATCTATCCGCAGGAGATCGAGGACCGGCTGATCCTGCACCCGGCGGTCGCCGATGTGGCCGTGTTCGGTGTCCCGGACCCCGAGATGGGCGAGGCGGTGAAGGCGGTGGTGCAGGGGGCGCCGGGCGCCACGCCGGGCGATGCGCTGGCGGCCGAGCTCATCGCCTACGCCCGCGAGCACCTGGCGCACTACAAGTGCCCGCGCAGCATCGACTTCGTCGACGAGCTGCCGCGGCTGCCCACCGGCAAGCTCTACAAGCGCATCCTCCGGGACCGCTACTGGGGCAATGCCGGCTCACGCATCGTCTGAGGCGGGGAGGGTGGCATGAACCTGCAGCTATCCGCCGAGCAGCAACTGCTCGAATCCACCCTCGAGCGCGTGTTCCAGGAACACTGCAGCGGTGCGCGCATCCGCGCCGCCGAGCCGGTCGGCTTCGACCGCGGGCTCTGGGACATCCTCGTGGAGCTGGGCATCCCGGCGCTGCGGGTCCCCGAGGAGCAGGGCGGCAGCGGCATGAGCCTGATGCACGCGCTGCTGGCCGCCGAGCAGGCCGGGCGCGCGCTCGCCCCGGTGCCGCTGGTCGAGGCGGTGGTGGCCAACCGCCTGCTGGCGCTGGCCGGCGGCAGCGAGGCCACCGCGCTGCTCGAGGACTGCCTGGCGGGCCGGGCCATCGCCACGCTGGCGCTGCACGATGCCGCTGCCAGGCCGCGGCAGCTGGTGCCGGCGGGAGCGGTGGCCGATGCGGTGCTCTGCCTGCAGGGCGATGCGCTGTCGATCCGTCGCGGCGTGGCGCAGCTGCCGATGCCGGCCGATGGCGCCGGCCAGACGCAGCACGGCGCGATCGCGGCGCAGCTGCTGGACCTCGATGCCTGCGATTCCCGGGTGGACCTCGCGGGTACTCGCGAGGCCTTCGCCGCGGCGCTCGCCGAATGGCGGCTGCTCGGCGCGGCACAGCTCGCACTCGTCGCCCGGCGCGCGATCGACAGCGCGGCGGAGTACGCCTGCGAGCGCGAGGCCTTCGGCCGGCGCATCGGCGAGTACCAGGCGGTGTCGCATGTGCTGGCGGAGGCCTTCACCCGCGTCGACGGCGCGCGCCTGCTGGCCTGGCGCACGGTGGATGCCATCGCGCGCCGCGAGCCGGAGGCCGCGGCGCTGCTGGCGATGCTCTGGTGGTGGACGGCGGTGAACGCCCACGAGGCGACGCTCGGCGCGCTGCGCATCTTCGGCGGCTACGGCACCGCGCTGGAGTACGACGCGCAGCTCTGCTACCGGCGCGCCGGCGCGCAGCTGCTGATCGGCGGCGATCCGGAGAAGCAGCTGCTGCTGGCGGCGGACCTGCTGTATGGCCCGGCGGCTGGTCGCAAGGCGCCCATCGTGGCGCTGCCGGATGCGGGCGAGGTGGCCATCGATTTCGACTGGGGTGCCGAGGCGGAGGCGGCGCGCGGCAAGGCGCGCGATTTCCTGCGCCGGCACGGCAGCGAGGAGCGCAGCCGTTTCATGCGTGATTCGCTGGATGGCTTCGATCCGGTGCTGCAGAAGGCGCTGGCCGCCGCGGGCCTGCTGTACCCGGAGCTGCCGCAGGCCTACGGCGGGCCGGGCCTTTCGCCCCGCGCCGCAGCGCTGATCCGCGAGACTTTCGCGGGCGCCGGCTGGCACATGCTGATGCCGGGCATCACCGACATGCTCTGGAAGGTGATCCACCACGCCGGCAGCGACTGGCTGAAGCAGGAGCTGCTGCCGAAGATCGCCGCGGGCGAGGTGTACCTGGCCATGGGTTACACCGAGCCGGCGAGCGGCTCGGACATCTTCGCGGCCCGGACCACCGCCACCCGGCGTGGCGAGGACTGGGTCATCAACGGGCAGAAGATGTTCACCTCCTCGGGTCATCGCTCGGACTACAACCTGATGGTGACGCGCACCGCGCCGGACAAGCACCGGGGCATCACCCTGTTCCTGGCGCCGGTGCACCAGGCCGGCTACTCGGTGACCGAGATCAGGACCATCGGCGACGAGCGCACCAACGTCACCTTCTACAACGACCTCGAGGTGCCGGACCGCTACCGTATCGGCGAGGTGAATGGCGGTGTGAAGGTGCTGGCCGCCGCACTCGCCATCGAGCAGTCCGGCGGCGACCTCTACGTCAACTGGCTGCGCGAGCTCGGCAGGGCGGCGCTCGACTGGGCGCGCGAGCCAGGCGCCGACGGCCGGCCGCTCGACGACCCGCGGTTGCGCCTGGCGCTGGCCGCAACCGCCGCGCGCATGCAGGTCACCGACGTGCTCTCGCGGCGCAGCCTCTGGGCGTTCGAGCAGGGCCAGGCCCGCAAGCACGAGGGCCCGATGGTGAAGCTCATGGGCAGCGAATCCTGGATGTGCTGCAGCCAGCAGCTGCTGCGGCTGGCGGCACCGGACACGCTCCTGCGCGGCTACACCGGTGCCGGGCTCATCGAGTGGTCGGCCCGGCGCAGCATCTCCAGCACCATCTTCGCCGGCACCAGCGAGATCCAGCGCAGCATCATCGCGGAAGCCGGCCTCGGCCTGCCGCGCACCCGGAGTTGAGTTCCATGACAGCAATCATCCTGCGTTCGGCACTCGTCCTGGTCGGTATCTGGCTGCTGTTCGAGGCGCTGCGTTCCCTGGCCAGCGGCGAGACCGTCGGCCGGGAGGGACGCAAGGAAGGCCCGCGCTCGGTGGTGCGGCGCGCGGAGATGCCGGGCTACTTCGGCTTCCTGGTGGTGGTGCGCCTGGTGCTCGGTATCGTGGCCATCGCCGCGGGCATCTTCGCGCCGGGCGGCGCCTGACGCCGGTCGTGCAGCCCAGCCTCTGCGGCTACGGCTGATCCACCGGCGGACGGTCGAGGGTCTTGCGGCCATTGAACATGGCCGAGACCAGCGAGCCGCCTTCGCGCAGCTCGGCCCGGACCACGGCGCCAATGTGCAGCAGGGCGCCACCGAGCAGGATGTAGAACACGGCCTCGTGGACCTGGATGAAGGGCTTGCGCAGCGCGCGCATGTCGGCCCAGGCGCTGGCGTCCACCAGCGTCTTGTCGCCGGGCACCAGCGTCGAGGGATCCACGCCCGCGGCCGCCACCCAGCCGGCGATCCAGGCGCCGAACGGCGGGTAGTAGATATCGGTGCCGGCGAGCACCAGCCCGCTCACGGCCTGGATGGTCATGAGCAGCAGCAGCGCGGTGACCATGAGGCGGCCGAGCGGGTTGTGGCCAAGATAGCGCGGCGCATCACCGACGCGGCTGCCGGCGATGTAGCTGCGCAGCGCGTCGAGGTAGCCGCGGCCGAACGGCAGCAGGGCGCGCCAGCGGCCGAAGGGACTGCCGACGAAGGCCCAGACGAGCCGCAGCGCGAGATTGGCCGCGAATGCGTATCCGACCCAGACATGCACGGTCTTCAGCAGGATCTTGCCCTCGGCCGAGACGCCGAGTTCCTTGTCCCAGAGGATGGCGGTGCCAATCGCCACCAGCGCCAGCAGGCAGCCGACGTTGAGCCAGTGGAACAGACGCTGTACCGGGTCCCAGACCCGGTACAGCCGCAGCCCGGTCGCTGCATCCGTGGCGCTCATTGCACCAGCCGGACGCTGTCGACATCGATTTCCACACCGGGGCGGTACCAGTCCTTGTCGATCTCGCCCCGGATCTCGATCCTGGTGTCAGGTGTCGCTTCCACGCCGTTCCAGTCTTCCCTGTCGATCTCCACCGTGATCGTACCGCTTTCGTCCCTGAACTCGTACTTCTCGTCGCCCAGCGACCTGACGATATGGCCCTGCAGCTTCACGACGCTGTCATTGGCGAGCGTGCTCGCCTCGGCAGCGGTGACGAGCCGCGCTGCGTCGGGACCCTTGAAGCCGCCCGCCGGCTCCGCGGCCTGGGCACCAAGGGCGATGAGGGCGAGAGCCGTTCCGGTCAGTATCCGTTTCATGTGCAGTCTCCTCGATTGGTGACGGTACGACTGCAGTCTGGCGCGGCGTGCATTACAGATACCTTACGAGGCAAACCGGAGCCGGACCTTCAGGCCGGGCTGGCCGTCGTCATGCGCCAGGAACTCCAGGCTGGCGCCGTGGACCTGGGCGATCCGCTGGCAGATGGCGAGCCCGATGCCGAGGCCGCCACTGCGACTGTCGAAGCGGGTGCAGCCCTGGCCCATCTGCCGGCGCTGCGCTTCAGGGAGCCCCGGGCCGCTGTCGCCGACCTCGAGGACGGCACGGCCGGCCTCCTGGCGCAGGCTAACATGCACGCGCGTGCCGGGCGGGCAGTGCTGGAGCACGTTGTTGAGCAGGTTCTGCAGCAGCGCCTGGAGCAGGGTGGCTTCACCGCTGGCCGTTGCCGGCGCAAGGTCACTGGCCAGGACCATCCCTGCGCGCTGCAGCCGGTCGCCGTAGCGTTCCAGTTCGCGCGCATACAGTGCCTGCAGGTCGATGGCGGCGAAGGCCTCGTGCCAGCGCCCCTGCTCGAGCCGGGCCAGGATCAGCAGCTGCTCGACCAGCCTTGCGAGCCGGTCGACTTCGGCCTTCAGCGCCTGGCGGTCCGGGTCGGCCGTGGCGAGTTCGAGTTTCAGTGTGGTCAGCGGCGTGCGCAGCTCGTGCGCCACATCGCTTGCGAACTGGCGTTCGCGCTTCAGCACCGAGTCGACGCTCGCCATCATGTGGTTGAGCGTGTCGCGCAGCACGGCGATCTCCGCGGCCATGGTTGGCTGCAGCAGCGGTGCCAGGGAGTCGGCGTTGCGACTGCCGATCTCGCGCACCAGCCGCGAGAGCGGCCAGAGGCTGAGGCCGATCAGCAGCGCGAGCAGCGCCAGGTTCACGGCACTGCCAGCCAGTACCGGCAGCGTGATGTCCTCGAGGATGTCCTCGCCGATGTCGCCATAGCGATCCGCCCGGCGCAGCAGCTGCACCACGAGCGGACCTTCGCGATGCTGGTAGCCCTGCCAGCCATGGCCATCGAGTTGCAGGTTGACATGGCGGGCCTGCGGGTCGACCAGCGGCAGCGCATGCGGCAGGTTGCTGGCGAAGCGGCCGTCGGTGGTGTCGTAGACGTTGACCCAGAGCGTGTCCTCGTCGTCTGGCCGGAAGGTCGCCCGGAGCAGCGTCGACAGTTCCGCGGCCGGCAGCTGGACCTCTGCGGCGGCGAGCAGGCGCGCGAGCAGGCGGCACTGGCTCTCGAGGTCATCGTCCAGCACGTCGCGCAGCTCGTCGCCCGCCTCGCGGTAGGTGGCCACCACGCCGGTCACGGCCGTGACGACCATGGTCGCGGCCAGCAGCGCGGCCACCCAGGTCAGCCGGAGCTTCACGACGTCACCAGCCGGTAGCCGAGGCCGCGCACGGTTTGGATCCGCTCCTTGCCGAGCCGCCGGCGCAGGCCGTGGATGCGCACCTCCAGCGTGTTGGAATCCACGCCATCGCCCAGGCCGTAGAGCTGCTGCAGCAGTCGCTCGCGGCTGACCGGCCTGCCGCCGGCCTGGATCAGCACCGCGAGGATGCCGTGCTCCTGCGGGGACAGGCCGAGCGGCACCCCGTCGAGGAAGAACTGCTGCAGATCCGCTGCGTAGCTGAGTGGCCCGGCCTCGAGGCGCGGCTGCGCAGAGCCCGCCCTGCGCCGCAACAGCACGCGGACGCGCGCCAGCAGCTCCTCGGGCTCGAACGGTTTCACCAGGTAGTCATCCGCGCCGCGGTCGAGGCCCTTCACGCGGTCGTCCAGCTGGTCGCGGGCGGAGACGATCAGCACCGGCGTCTGGCAGCCGGCGGCGCGCAGCGCGTCGAGCCACCGCAGCCCGTCGCCATCCGGCAGGCCGAGGTCGAGCAGCAGCACGTCGTATCCGGCGACGGCAGACCGTTCCTGCGCCGCGGCGAGCGTGCGCACCCAGTCCACCTTGAAGTGCTGCTGGAGGAGCTTGTGCAGCGCCTTCCCGAGGTTCAGGTCATCTTCCACCAGCAGCAGGTACATCGGCAGGCTCGTGTTGCGCCCGGCCATTGTCGCAGGCCGGACCTGACAAATAGATTAACGACCCGTGAACCCCGCCGCCTGGACTTTCGTGGCCACGCCGCGCAGTCTGGAAGGCGACACCGACGGAGGCAGGACGATGATCAGCGTGAAGCGTGCCTATGAACCAGTGGCGGCCAGCGATGGCACCCGCCTGCTGGTGGAGCGGCTCTGGCCGCGCGGGCTGACGAAGGAGAAGCTGCATGTGGCCGAGTGGCTGAAGGAGGCCGGGCCGAGCACGGAGCTGCGCAAGTGGT